>Ga0228535_1000031_pt1 | contig 449115 bp, 370 predicted proteins | sample SJ1metagenome_FD_168457 | JGI IMG/M metagenome (GOLD analysis project Ga0228535, IMG submission 168457) | Enriched culture of PCE-dechlorinating microbial communities from Ithaca, New York, USA - SJ1 | ecosystem: Engineered > Modeled > Simulated communities (microbial... > Unclassified... | reverse complement strand
GGAAGCCACCCACAACTTCAAAGTGGTTTGTTCTTCACCACTCAACTCAACGATGATCGGTCTTCTCATCAGTCGCCTCCTTATTGGAGGCAGATTATATCACATTATTTAAGGGACGCAACACTAGCAGAGCCTGATCCTTCTCTCATGCTGTCGATGGAGATCTTCACAGGTGCACGTCTCGAAAGCAGCCAGCGCGCCCGATTTCTGGCAATAGTGTCTGCCCTCGAACCGTTGAGTGAGGGCCGTTCACTCGGGCCTGAGGTGAGTGCGTTCGTGGATTCCTGTATTGCCCGTCTAGACCAAGAGCTTTCGGTCTCCACGACAGCGCGCGAGTCAATTCGTGGGCGTTTGCAGCACTTGCGGGCGGAATCGATTCGTCAAGGCATTCTGCGCGTGGTGCGGGAAACTCTTCCGGCAACGACTGACGCTCACAGAACTGTCGATGATGCATACACTGTTCGAAGCCAAATTCTTCATCATGGTCGCCCGGACGATCTCGACCTCGATCTTGAGGACTTCGGTCAAAAGGTCAGTGTGGTGCTCCGTGAGCTGTATTCAGCTCGCCTGAGGCGTGGACAATGCCGCGGGAGCTAACCAAATGTTGAACTTGGCGGTCAAGAAGAGGAGGGGTCAAACCTGGACAATTGACCATTTCGGTCTTTCCGTGCATCCGCCGTGGGCGGTTCACTGCGCTTTTCATAATGCCCCGTAACCAGTTCGAATCGCGCGCGCCTGTGTGGCGTGATGATTATCCTCTGCGGGGCGAATCTCTCCGAAACTGTTCTGATTGGGCGCACGCCCGCGTCGCGTGTCTTTTGATTCGAATCACCGGCCGTTCATGCGGTTCCACGAGGAGCCGGATCCGACGGGCGCTTGTCTTCAGGACTCGGTGGATCGTGCGGGCCCGGTCTCCGGGGTTCCCATCTTCGATGGAGAGCGTTCCCACAAACGGTCCTCGAACAACCATGTCCTCCGAAAACCATTGACACCATGACCCCAATATTTTAAGCATTCGTTTGAATTCGGGATTCGTTTGAATTCGGATATCTTTGCGGCAGTGGGTTACCAACCGGGTGACGGCATGGGCATGCTGAAAGGCGGCGGCAGGAGCGCAGACACCAGGGAACGGCTGCTCGAAGCGGCCGGGGAGACGTTCGCGGCGCACGGGTTCCGCGACGCCACGGTGCGGGAGATCTCCCGGCGGGCCGGGGTGAACGTCGCCGCGGTGAATTACTACTTCGGGGACAAGGAAGGACTCTATTCGGCGGTCCTCAAGTACACGCTGGACTCGGCACTGAAGAAATATCCGCCCGATCTGGGCCTCGAAGGCGACGCGACAGTCGAGGACAGGCTGAGCGCGTTCATCCGTTCCATGCTCTACCGGGTTACGGACGAGGGGCGCCCGGCGTGGCACGGCAAACTGATGATCAGGGAAATCGCACAGCCTACGAAAGCGCTCGACGAAATGGTGGCGACGGGGTTCGGCCCGCTGCACAGGAGCCTGATAGCCATCGTCCGGGCGCTTGCGGGGGCGGACGGGGACGAGGAGCAAATCCGGCTTTGCGCGATGAGCATTCTCGGCCAGTGCCTCTACTATCACCTGGGTCGACCGGTGCTCAAGGCACTGTATGCCCAGTCTTTCGACGTTCCCGAGATCGAACGGCTGGCGGCGCACATCACGCGCTTTTCCCTGGAGGGGTTGAAGGTATTGCAGACAAAGGCGAACAATTCGCGCGCGGGATGAAGCGCCGGAAACGCAGAGTAGGGAAAAGCTGCGGTACGAGTGACCCCTGCCGGGAGATTTCCCGGATTGCCCAGCGCCGGACGCTGATCGATCCGCGACAGGCTGCCCCGTTTTCAGCGGCTGCCGGGGGCGGGAGGGCGAGCACGCCGCGTGAAAAGAAGGCTGAATTGACCCGAGTGGCCCACCGGGCACGGGAGGGCAAATGGAGCCATGCGATGATTGACCTTCAGGGAATGAAGCGGTTTCGGTGGACCCGGAGCCTGATGTTGGGGCTGGTCGCCGCAGTCGGCGGATGCATGGTCGGCCCGAATTACCGGACGCCGCCCTCGGAGATGCCCGGGCAGTGGAGCGAGGAATCCAAGGGAGTCGAGGTCGCCGCGGCGCCGGATATTTCCAGATGGTGGACGCTCTTTGAGGACCCGAAGCTGAACGACCTCATCGAACGGGCGGTCCGCGCGAACAAGGATCTGAAAATCGCCGCGGCTCGGGTCCGGGAAGCCCGCGCCCAGCGGGGCGTGACCGCGGCGGATCTTTTCCCCACGGTGAACGCGGACGGGAGTTACGTGTACAGCCAGAAGAGCCTGACCACCACGAATCCGCCGCTCGTGTCCTCGGGGAGCAGCCCCGCGGCGACCGTCGGCGGAGTCTCAACCGGCTCGACCAACCTTTTCCAGGTCGGGTTCGACGCCGGATGGGAACTGGACCTGTGGGGGGGCACGCGGCGCGCGGTGGAAGCCGCGGACGCCAATCTCGCCGCCAGCGTGGAAAACCTCCGGAGCGTCCTGGTGACGCTGGTCTCCGACGTCGCGGTGAGCTACATGCAGGTTCGGGGCTTTCAACTCCGCCTGGGGATCGCCCGGAACAACATCGCCTCCCAGCGGCAGACCCTGGAGTTGACCCAGGCGCGGTTCGAGGCGGGCTTGAGCAGCGAACTGGCCGTCGCGCAGCAAAAGGCGCAACTTGCGGCCACCGAGGCCACGGTTCCAGCCTTTGAGAGCGGCATGCGGCAGGCCATCCACCAGCTCGGCGTGCTCCTCGGCGGTAAGCCGGAATTGCTGCTCGAAGAGCTCCTCGAGGCTGAGCCGATACCACCGGCTCCGCCCGGCGTGCCCGCCGGGTTGCCTTCCGACCTGCTGCGGCAGCGGCCCGACATCCGCGCCTCCGAAAGGCAGCTTGCGGCGGCAACCGCAAGCATCGGCGTGGCCACGGCGCAGCTTTTTCCCCAATTCAGCCTGACCGGCACGGTGGGACAGCAGAGCATGTTTTCATCGAAATGGTTTACGCCCGGCAGCAACTATTTCAGCATCGGTCCTTCGGTGAGTTGGGCGATATTGGATGCCGGCAGAATCCGGTGGAACATCAAGGTGCAGGACGCCCGCCAGGAACAGGCTTTCCATACGTACGAAAAGACGATTCTCGTGGCTCTGAAAGATGTGGAGGATGCCCTGATCGCGTATTCGAAGGAACAGGATACCCGGGAGTCCCTCAAGCTTGCAGTGGATTCGAACCGGCGGGCCTATGACATTTCCTATGAACTGTACGCGAAGGGACTCGTTGACTTCCTCAACGTGCTCGACGCCCAGCGCAACCTTTTTGTCACGCAGGATCAGTACGCTCAAAGCACCCTTCGGGTGTCCGCCGATCTCGTGGCCCTTTACAAGGCCCTCGGGGGCGGATGGGATGTGCCGCCCGAAGCAGCCGTCCGTCCGGTGGCTCGGAATGCTCCCGAGAACCCGGTCGGCCAGGGGCAATAATGTCCATCGCCATTTCATGAGAACGGGAGACGGATCGCAATGCCGCCTACAAAAGAGAAATTGCTGGAGATGCTTCGTTCCATGCTCCTCACGCGCCGCTTCGAGGAGAAACTCACGGAACTCTGCCAAATCGAGGGCAAGGTGCCCGGCATGATGATTCTGTGCACCGGTCAGGAAGCGGTTGCGGCCGGCGTGTGCGCCGCGCTCGAGCCGCGGGACGTGATCGTGCCCAATCATCGCAGCCACGGTCATCTGCTGGCCAGGGGAGCCGATCCCAATGCCCTTATGGCCGAGTGTTTCGGCAAGCGCACCGGGTTCAACAAGGGCAAGAGCGGTACCCTGCACGTGGCGGTGCCCGAGGTGAATGCGCTCTGCACCACCACGGTGGTCGGAGGCGGCATTCCCATAGCCGCCGGCGTTGCCTTCGCTCAGAAGTACAGGAAGCAGAAGAACGTCACGGTCTGCTTTTTCGGCGATGGAGCCGCCGATGAGGGTTCCTTTCATGAAGCCTTGAATTTGGCCGCACTTTGGGACCTTCCGGTTCTTTTCGTGTGTGAGAACAACCTGTATGCGGGGGCGCAACGCTACGAGGAGCACACGAAGATCAGGGACATGGCCGACCGGGCGGTTGCTTACGGCATTCCGGGAGTGGTGGTGGACGGCAACGACGCCAGGGTGGTCTACGCGGCCGCGGAAAGAGCGAGGGCGAGGGCCGTTGCGGGTGAAGGCCCCAGCCTGATCGAATGCAAGACGTATCGCTGCCGCGGCCACGGCGAGAGCGATCACCAACTGTATCAGCCCCCGGAGGAGATCGCCTCCTGGAAGGAGCGCTGCCCCCTCCCGAGGCTGCGGGATGAGGTCCTGGAGCAGGAATTGCTCGATGAGAAAGCGCTGAGGTCGATGGAGGACGAAATTTCCAGGATTGTCGAAGACGCGGTGCGTTTTGCCGAGGAAAGCCCCTGGCCCGATCCGGAAGATGCCCTGTCGGACGTATACGTATAACGAAGACCAGTCACGGATCGTGCGGGAGGTGAATCATGCAGCAACTGACCATGGGACAGGCGGTGAACCAGGCGCTCAGAGAGGAAATGCTTCGCGACCCGAATGTTTTTATCGCGGGCGAGGGCGTCGGGGTGAGCATTCACGCCGCTCCGGTCCTTCCCACCTTCGGACTGCTGAAGGAGTTCGGACCGGATCGGGTGAAGGATACGCCGGTTTCGGAGGCGGCCATTGCCGGATTGGCGGTTGGCGCCTCCGTGATGGGATTGAGGCCGGTGGTGGAAATCATGTTCAATCCTTTCGTGACCCTCGCTTCGGACATGATCGTCAATCATGCCGCAAAGCTCCGGTACCTGTCGGGCGGGAAGAGCACCTTCCCCATGGTGGTGAGGATAAAGAGCGGGGCCGGGTTCAAGGCGGGATGCCAACATTCTCATAACCTGGAAGCCTGGCTCACGCACTGTCCGGGAATCAGGGTCGTGATGCCCTCAACCCCGGCGGATGCCAAGGGCCTGCTCAAGTCCGCCATACGGGACGACAATCCGGTGGTGTTCATCGAAGACATGCTGCTCTACTTCGTGCCCGGACCGGTTCCCGAAGAGGAATACCTGGTTCCCATAGGGAAGGCGGACGTCAAACGGCAGGGTTCCGACGTCACCATCGTGACGTGGTCCAAGATGCTGGGAGCGGCCATGAAGGGTGCCGCGCTGCTGGAACAAAAGGGTGTATCGGCCGAGGTGATCGATCTGCGCACCCTCGCGCCGCTCGATAAGGATGCGATTCTCGATTCGGTGCGCAAGACCGGCCGGCTGGTGGTGCTCCACGAGGCCACGCGAACGGGTGGGTTTGCCGGGGAAATCTGCGCCCTGGTTGCCGAAGAAGCGCTGGGCAGTCTCAAAGCGCCTTTCCGAAGGGTGACCGGCCCGGACATCCCCGTGCCTTTCAGCCCGCCGCTCGAAGCGTTCTACATTCCGGACGAGCACGACCTGGTAAAGGCGGTGGAAAGCATCGTCTGAGTCGCGCGCCAGGCTAACGGCGCGTATTGAATGTAACGGCCCGCCCGGTGGAAGCGGAGGAAGGCGAGGGGGGCGACTTGCCCGGGGGCGGCTCTACCCTCCCGCGGGACACGCCACGGCCACCGAAAACGGATCCTCCCGGCCGGCTCGTCGAGGGTGGGGCGTGTTTGCGGGGCGCCTCTTCCCGTGCCCGGTCGGGTCAATTATAATCCGGGAGTGCGGGCGTCGCACGAAAAGCTCCGGAAATGACTGGTACCGAGGTGCGCTCAAGATGACACAACACCTGCCCGGCGGGAGGTGACGCGGGGGGATAAACCTTGCCCCCACGGATCGATGTGCCCCTCTAACGTGGCAAGGGGAGGGCTTTATGCCTTCCCGCCCAATGCACTCATCTCGAACGCAAAATGGTGTTGCACGCTTCGCGGGTGACTCCCCCGCTCATGGCTTTTGGCGGGAATGACGATGACTTTCATGGCGGGTTGTGAGGTCCCGGTTGACGGGTGGTTGGAGATGTCTCTTCTATCGCTTCGATCGCGTGTTTGAGGAACCGATGGTTGACTTCGTGAGGCGGGGAATCGAGGTCCTCGGGAGGATGATGTCTTTGAAGTCGACGATGGCCATGTGGTCTAAACGTTTCTTGTGGACGATGGGGATCCTTTGGGTGTCCCTGTCTGTTTCGGCGTGCTCGGAGAACGTTTCCGGGCAGGGTCGGGGCGGAGGCGCGAAGAGAGCGGTGGTGGTGCCCGTGACCGTGAGCGCCGCCGTGGAGAAGACCGTTCCCGTGCAATTGAAGGCCATCGGCAAAGTGCAGGCCTACAATACGGTGGCGATCCGCGCGCAGGTGACGGGAGAACTGGTGGGCGTCCATTTCACCGAGGGGCGGGAGGTGAAGAAGGGCGACCCGTTGTTCACCATCGACCCGAGGCCGTTCGAAGCGGAAGTGAAGAAGGCCGAGGCCAACCTGGCCAAGAACAGGGCACAGTTGGAGAACGCTCGAAGGCAGACCCGGCGCTACGGTGAGGTGGCGCACAAAGGATATGTCTCCCAGGAACTGCACGACCAGGTGCTCACCAATGCGACGGCCCTGGAAGCCGCCGTGCGGGCCGACGAAGCGACCCTCGAAAGCGCGCGCCTGATGCTCAGGTACTGCCACATCTCCTCGCCCATCGACGGGGTGACGGGTGAAACCAAGGTCGACCTGGGGAACCTGGTCAAGGACAACGACGATGCCAACCCGATGGTCGTGATCAATCAGATCAGTCCGATCTACGCGTCCTTTTCCGTGCCCGAACAGAACCTCCCCGAGGTGAAAAAACATATGGCGGCGGGGAAGCTCGAAGTCCTCGCGACGGTTTCCGGCAACGAGAGGGACGTTGTGAAAGGGGAATTGTCCTTCATCGACAACACGGTCGATCCCGCCACGGGGACAATCCAGCTCAAAGCGACATTCGCCAATAAGGACAAGTTCCTCTGGCCGGGCCAGTACGTCACTGTCGTGTTGACCCTGACCACTCGGAGCGGCGCGATTGTCGTGCCTTCGCACGCGGTTCAGACCGGCCAGGAGGGACAGTACACCTTTGTGGTCAAGCCCGATTCCACGGTTGAATATCGGCGCGTGACGGTGGGGCGGGACGTGGACGGGGAGCTCGTGATCGAAAAAGGGATCGCCGTCGGGGAGAAGGTCGTCACCGACGGGCAGCTCAGGCTTGCGCAGGGTTCCCAGGTGAGGGTCGTCGAAGAGGGGGATGCCGGCACCGGGGAAAAGGCTCGATGAATATCACTGAACTGTTCATCCGACGGCCCGTTGCGACGACGCTGGTGATGCTGGCGATCCTGCTCTTCGGCCTGATGGGATACCGGTCGCTGCCGGTGAGCGAACTGCCCAACGTGGACTATCCCACCATCGAGGTTTCGTCAAACCTGCCCGGGTCGAACCCCGAGACCATGGCGGCGTCGGTGGCGACACCCCTGGAACGGGAGTTTTCCACTATCGCGGGGCTGGATTCGATGACCTCGGTCAATGCCCTGGGGATCACCCGGATCACCCTGCAGTTCTCGCTCGATCGGGACATTGACGCCGCAGCCCAGGATGTCCAGACCGCCATCGCCAAGTCCCAGCGTCTCCTGCCGCCGGAGCTTCCCACGCCCCCCTGGTTCCGCAAAGTGAACCCTGCGGACCAGCCCATCCTGTACCTGGCGCTGGCCTCCCCCATACTCCCGCTTTCCACGGTGGACGAGTACGCCCAGACGCTCGTCGCCCAGAGGATTTCGATGCTCGGCGGCGTGGCCCAGGTGCTGGTTTTCGGGTCGCAGAAATATGCCGTTCGCGTGCAGGTCAATCCCAATGCGCTCACCTCGCTTGGCATCGGAATCGACGAAGTCGAACAGGCGATCGCCAAGAGCAACGTGAACCTGCCGACCGGAACGCTCTACGGTCAAAACCGGGCATTCACGGTTCAGGCCACGGGACAGCTTGTCAACGCCGCTTCCTACAAGCCGGTGATCGTGGCCTACCGCAACGGCTCTCCGGTCCGTCTCCAGGACCTGGGAAGAGCCATCGACGGCGTCGAGAACGACAAGGTGGCCGGGTGGTTCAACAGCGGGGGAAACACGTCGCGGGCGATTATTCTGGCCATCCAGAGGCAGCCCGGGACCAACACCGTCCAGGTTGCCGACCGCATCAAGGGACTCCTGCCGATGTTCCGGATGCAGATTCCGGAATCGGTCAAGCTGGATATCCTCTACGATCGTTCCGAATCGATCAGCCATTCCATCGAGGACGTCAAGTTCACGCTATACTTGAGCATGTGCCTTGTCGTGCTGGTGATTTTTCTTTTTCTGAGAAACGTGTCCGCGACCATCATCCCTTCCCTTGCGTTGCCCCTGTCCATCGTGGGAACATTCGCGGTGATGTACATGCTGGGCTACAGCCTCGACAACCTGTCGCTCATGGCGCTGACCCTCTCGGTGGGGTTCGTCGTCGACGACGCCATCGTCATGCTCGAAAACATCGTGCGGCACCTGGAGATGGGCAAGAGCAAACTCCAGGCCGCACTCGACGGCTCCAGGGAAATCGGTTTCACCATTTTGTCCATGACTTTGTCCCTGGCTGCCGTATTCATTCCCCTCTTGTTCATGGGGGGCATCCTGGGAAGGCTTTTCCACGAATTCGCGGTCACCATCGGGGCGGCCATCCTCGTTTCCGGGGTCGTGTCCCTGACCCTCTCGCCGATGCTGTGCAGCAGGTTTCTGAAAGCTCCCGGCGCCGAACGGCACGGCACGTTCTACAACACTGCCGAACGGTTCTTCCAGGGGATGCTCGGCGCCTACGACTGGAGCCTGAAACTCGTTCTCAGGCACAAGGCTTCCATGATGCTCCTTTCAGCGGTCTTGCTGATCGCTACCGGATACCTTTTCTGGGCAATCCCGAAGGATTTTATTCCCAGCCAGGATACGGGACAGGTGCAGGGTTTCACCGAGGCCAGGCAGGGCATTTCCTTCGCGGCCATGGTCGAACGCCAGAAAGCGGTGGCCGCGATCATCAACAAGGATCCGGACGTCGCCGGCTTCATGTCGGGCGCCGGAGCCACGGGAGGAGCCCCTACCGGGAACAGCGGCCGCTTGTTCATGCGGTTGAAACCGCGATCCGAGCGCGAATCGAACGTGACCGAGGTGATTGCCCGGCTGCGCGGGGAGGTGGCGGCGGTTCCGGGAATCAATGTCTATTTCCAGAACCCGCCGGCGATTCAGATCGGGGGGAGGGCAACCAAGAGCCAGTATCAATACACACTCCAGGGACCGGACACGAAGGAGCTATACCAGTGGGCGCCCGCGCTCGAGGAAAAATTCAGGGAGCTGCCCGGACTGCAGGATGTGGTGAGCGATCTGCAGATCACGAATCCTCAGGTGGTCGTCGATATTGACCGTGACAAGGCGCAGTCCCTGGGCGTTTCGGCTGAACAGATCGAGAATGCGCTCTACAGCGCCTACGGTGCGCGGCAGGTCTCCACGATCTACACTCCGATCAACCAGTACCAGGTTATTCTCGAGGTCGATCCTAAATACCAGGAGGATCCCTCCGCTCTGTCCATGCTCTATGTGCGATCGAGCACCGGACGACTGGTGCCCACCGAGGCCGTGGCAAAAATCAGGCAGAATGTCGGTCCCATGACGGTAAACCACACGGGTCAGTTTGCATCCGTCACCGTCTCCTTTAATCTGAAGCCCGGGGTCGCGCTCGGCGAGGCCGTGAACCAGATCGAGAAGGCCGTTCGGGAACTGAGGCTGCCGGCCACGTTGAGCAGTAGCTTCCAGGGGACCGCCCAGCAGTTTCAGCAGTCCATGAAAGGCATGTGGGTCCTGTTGATCGTGGCCATCATGGTCATCTACATGGTGCTGGGCATCCTTTACGAAAGCTTCATCCACCCCGTGACCATCCTTTCAGGGCTTCCGTCGGCGGGCGTGGGAGCGCTGCTCACCCTGATGGTCTTCCGCGTGGATCTCAGCATCTATGCCTTTGTGGGAATCATCATGCTGGTCGGGATCGTCAAGAAGAATGCGATCATGATGATCGACTTCGCCCTGAGCGCTCAGAGGGAGTACGGGAAATCACCGGCTGAAGCCATTTATGAGGGATGTATCCTCCGATTCAGACCGATCATGATGACCACCATGGCGGCGCTGATGGGGACACTGCCGATTGCGCTCGGGATCGGTGCGGGTGCGGAGGCCAGGCAGCCTCTCGGTCTGGCGGTTGTCGGGGGCCTGGTGCTCTCGCAACTCCTGACGCTTTACATCACCCCGGTCGTCTATTTGTACATGGAGTCGTTCCAGGAAATACTGAGAAGGGTTTTCAAGCGGGCCGCCCGTAAAGCGACGTCGGAAGCCGTTGGGAGCGAAGTCATGGAGAGGCCGCGGCGGAAAACGTCGGCGTTGTGAGGGACCGATGTGCGTCTCGCAGTGGAGCGGTTTGCCTCAGGCGGTGGCGGCGAACCGGTCCGGGGGAACCTCAGGGGCTGTGGGCGGAGCTTGTCGTTGGATTGTTTCAAAGCAGGTTGCGCTCCAGGCCGGTGCATTGGGCGGGAGGGCACAAAACCCTCCCTTTGTGCGTCTGACCGGCACATCGGTCTGCAGGTGGGTATCCCCCCGCCCGTTTCACCTGCCACCGGGCAGGTGTTGTGTGATCTTGAACCAAAACAGGCAGGGACGGAGACGGTGGACGAGCTGGACACATTGATGGATCTCATCCGGCAGAAGTATGAAGTCGAAGTGGTGCCCCTCAGGATCGGGGACAGAACCCTTCGACTCCTGCAATTGACGGATTTCGAAGCATACATTGAAAGACTCGTGGACTCGGGCGGCGTGGACATCATGGATCTCCCCTTCTGGGCGAAGGTCTGGGATTCGAGTTTTCTGCTCGCCTGGTTTCTCGGCAAGCAGCCCGTGGTGCCCGGTCGGCGGCTGCTCGAGATAGGGGCGGGCATGGGAGTGGTCGGTCTCTATGCAGCCCTTTGCGGACACCGGGTCACCCTGAGCGACATCAACGAAGACGCGCTGCTCTTCGCCAGGGCGAACGCCCGGCTGAACGGGCTGACGGAAATGAACATCCTGAAGCTCGACTGGAACGATCCTTCACCCTTCGAGCCATACGATATCGTTTTCGGGTCCGAAGTGATATACGACCGGAATTCGTATCCTCTTCTGGTCCGGTTCCTGCGCAGGGCCGTCGCGCCCGACGGGATGATCTTTCTGGCAAAGAACCAGGGGTTGCATGCTCCGAGGTTTTTCGAAGAGCTGACCAGGTACTTCGAGTTCAAGGAGAAAGTGCAGGAGGTTCGAAGCTGCGGGGAAGCTGAGAAGATATGCCTCTATGCCATACGCCGCAAGCAAAGTGTTCCCGAGGAATCCGGGGTGGATTCCGCTGCGTGCGCGAACGGGGGCGGGGCCTGATGAGTCCGGTGAGCCGTGTCATGATCCCCGTGGGAGCCGGCGCCCTGGCTTGTGAAATTCATCTGCCGGACAAGCTGCCTTCTCCCGCTGTCGTGTGTTGCCACGGTCTGTTGAGCTCCAAGGACAGCACCAAGTACCTCGCCATCGCCGAGGAACTCAGGGCCGTGGGCATTGCGGCCGTTCGCTTCGATTTTTCCGGGGCCGGCGAATGTACCGCGCCGCTCGGTCCCAACCTGTTGGAGTCGTGGTTGAGGGACCTGGACGCGGTCCTGGGGTATGTAAGAGCCCAAACCTGGATGGCTGGTCCGCTGGGACTGCTCGGCTCCAGCATGGGAGGATACGTCTCCCTGCTCATGAGGGATTCCGGCAGGCATTCCGTCAACGCGCTGGTCTGCTGGTCGACGCCCTTCCGACTGGAAAGAATCAGGGCCGCTCTCGAAGACGGTGATGAGTTGGCCCACGTCTTCCCTGCGGGATTCAAGCTCGGACACCCGCAAACGCTCGCATCGCTGGGGCCGATTCCGGGGATACTGGTGATTCACGGACAGGAGGATGACCTGGTCCACTGGGGGCAGGCAACGGACATCTATCGACGCCTGGGAGAACCCAGGAACCTGGTGCTCCTGAGAACGGCCGAACACCGCATCCTCGACCCCGAATGGCGGCAGCTCGCCCTGAGGCTGAGCGTCGATTGGTTTTGGAAGCGCTTTTCGACCTGATACCGAGGTGCGTTCAGGATCACACAGCACCTGGCCGGGGGAGTGAACGGGAGTGAATGGAGTTCCGGCTTTCTTTGACCTACGACAGGAGACACTGCCTTGCTGACGGAAATGGTTTCGAATTTCGCGATCCGGTGCCTTGAAACCACCGGGTACTTTGGTGCCGCCTTTCTCATGGCGCTGGAGAGCATGATCGCCCCCATCCCGAGCGAGGCGGTCATGCCTTTCGTGGGGTTCCTGGTGGCCGATGGGGAATGGAACCTCTGGCTTGCCGTGCTCGCCACCAGCGCAGGTTCCATCATCGGTTCCCTTGCCTCTTACCTGATGGGCTATCATGGAGGCAAGCCATTGGTGCTCAAGGTCGGGAAATACCTGCTGCTCGATAAGCACGACCTGGAAAGAACGGAGTCGTTTTTCAACCGGCGGAGCGGCACTCTGACCATTTTTGTCAGCCGGTTCGTTCCCGTCGTGAGGCACCTGATTTCGATTCCCGCAGGCACCGGCAAAATGCCGCCGGGTCGCTTCCTGATCGCCACCCTCATCGGCGCGACCCTTTGGAACTCCTTTCTGTTGGGTTGCGGCATGGTCCTCCGCGAACACTGGTCCGTCGTGCAGACTTATTCGCATCAAGTGGATATCGTGGTGGTGCTTGCGCTGCTGGCAGGCGCCGCGTGGTTTGTCAGGGCAAGAATCGGCGCCAGGAGGCGGAAGGCGATGGCGTCTTCCTCGAAGGGGGAATAGGAGACTCCTCGTTGGGGATTCGGAAGCCGGTTGTGCCGTGGTTTTCCGGGAAAGCATAAACGAAAAGGGGGCATGGTGTGAACCATGCCCCCTTGGTGTTCCTGTTGCTAGTCCCTCTGGGATATTTCGACCAGAACCCCGAAAGTGGACTTGGGATGGAGGAAAGCGATCTTGGCTCCACCGGCGCCGTGCCGCGGCACCTCATCGATCAGCTTGATGCCTTTGGCTTTGAGCTCGGCCAGGGCAGCCTCGATGTTGTCCACGCGGAAAGCGAGATGCTGGACACCCTCGCCCCTCTTCTCGAGATATTTGGCGATGGGGCCGTCGGGGGCGGTGGATTCGAGGAGCTCGATTTCGGTGTCACCCACCGGGAAGAACGCCGTGGTCACTTTCTGCTCGGCGACGGTCTCACTGCCGGCATGGAGCAGCCCGAGCACGTCCGCATAGAGCTTCTTGCATTCTTCGATGCTGTTCACCGCGATACCGATATGATCCAGTTTGAGAACCTTCATGACGCCTCCTTGTGCTTTTGTGGGATGGATAGCCACTTGTTGACGATTTGCCGCATGATGCTGTACGGATCGCGTTTGCGATCCAGGATGTCTTCCACGAGGTGGTCAAGCTGGCCGCTGGTTTCGAGCTGGCTCCTGACAATGCGGAAGAGCTCGTTGTGGATCATCCGCAAAGTCTCGTCGCAGGTGTGCTGACGGCGCTTCTCGATGAACTTGCCGCTCTCGTGCAAGAACTGCCGGTGACGTTGGATGGACTGCCAAAGCTCGGTGGTTCCCTCGTCGTTGACGGCAACGGTCCTGGTGACGGGAGGATTCCAATCCGTCGGCTTGATGTGTGCATCCTGCTCCACCCGATGGCAGACCTCCGCCGCGAGCTGATCTGCTCCCGGCCGATCCGCCTTGTTGACCACGAAGACATCGGCAATCTCCATGATCCCCGCCTTCATGCTCTGAATGGCATCTCCCAGGCCCGGAACCAGGATGAGACAGGTCGTGTCCGCAATGCCGATGACATCCACTTCGTCCTGACCCACACCAACCGTTTCAATGATGATGATGTCCTGGCCGAAAGCGTCAAGGACCTTCACCACATCGCCGGTCGCTTTTGCCATCCCGCCCAGGAAACCTCGAGTGGCCATGCTCCGGATATACACTCCCGAATCCTCGCTGAGCTCGCTCATCCGGACGCGGTCCCCGAGGATCGCTCCGCCGGTGAACGGACTGGACGGATCGACAGCGACAATCCCCACAGTGAGCCCCTGCTGGCGAATCACGCGGGTGAGCTTGTCCGTCAGAGTGCTCTTTCCCGCACCCGGTGAACCGGTAATCCCTATAACATAGGCTTTTCCCGTATGAGGGTAGAGCCGTTCCATGACTTCGTGACCCCTTGGGTCTTCATCTTCCAGCCAAGTGATCAGTCGTGCCGCATACCGATGGGTGCCTTCAAGGATTTCCTTGACGTAATCCGTTGCCATTACAATGTTTTTCCTTTCACTGCGCTGCCTGCGACCTGAACTGCGACCGTTTCCGTTTTTCGGTACTGCAAAGATTCGGAGATCAGTGTCCCGGAGAAGAAGTGGAATTCTCCTCGTGCTTTTCAATCAATCGGGCGATTCATCAGCGAGGTGAGTGGAATGAAACAACGTGGAATCATCGCGAGCCGGATAACTTCTTCACCTCACCACCCTCTTCCGCGGTCATCGAAGCAAGTCCCTCCCGCTGGAGAGACACGGGGGAAGGCAATCCTGCGCTCGCAACCTCGTTCGTTTCCCTCCCCCCGGAAATGCGGGGGAGGGGCGCATGATCGCAGCGCATCGAGCGCCCCGGGAACAAACCGGGCGGAAGCCGTTCGGCTTCCCGGGGGCTCGTCTTGATCTCGACTACTTCTTGGCGCGAACGTTGTCCTGAATGAACTTCACGATTTCAGTCGTCGGCGTGCCGGGACCGAAAACGCCCTGGACGCCGGCCTTCTTCAACGGTTCGTAATCTTCCTGGGGAATGATTCCGCCGCCGACGATCAGAACGTCCTTTAGTCCCTTCTCCCTCATCAGTTGCACCACCCTGGGGAAGAAGTAGTTGTGAACACCGGAAAGGCTGCTGAGACCAACCACGTCGGCATCTTCCTGCAGAGCGGCGTTGACGATCATTTCGGGGGTCTGGCGCAGGCCGGTGTAGACCACCTCCATTCCAGCTTCGGCAAATATTCTCGCCAACAGTTTGGCACCCCGGTCGTGCCCGTCAAGACCGGGTTTTGCGACGATTATTTTGATCTTACTAGCCATGAAATTTCCTCCGCTAATTACACAGTTGATGATCCCGTATGTGGTCAAATCTCTTAGACGAATTCTTTCGGACGATACTCGCCGAAAACTTCCCGCCATACGTCGCAGATTTCGCCCACGGTGGCTTTGGCTTTCACCGCTTCGATAACGGTCGGCATGACGTTCTCGTCAGTCTGGGAGACTTTCTTCAGCTTGTCCAACGCAGCTTTCCACTTGGCTTGATCTCTGGTGGCACGGAGTTTTTTGAGCTTCGCGGCTTCGACTTCGCCGACGGACATATCCACCTTCAAGAGACCCTCGGGAGGCGGTTCTTCCATGGTGTACTTGTTGATGCCCACGTATACCCGCTCATTACCTTCGATTTCTTTCTGGAAGCGGTAGGAGCTGTTCTGGATTTCCTTCTGGATGTACCCTTGCTCGATGGCGGCCAGGGTCCCGCCGATGGCGTCGATCTTCTTGATGTACTCGTGGACTTCCGCCTCGATCTTGTCCGTCATCGCCTCGACATAGTAGCAGCCGGCCAATGGATCGATGGTGTCGGTGGCACCGCTCTCCTCGGCGACGATCTGCTGCGTGCGCAGAGCCACGGTAACGGCCTGCTGGGTCGGCAGACACAGGGCTTCATCGTACGAGTTGGTGTGCAGCGACTGTGCTCCGCCGAGGGCGGTGGCATAGGTCTGGAGGCCGACACGGACGATGTTGTTGAGCGGCTGCTGAGCGGTCAGCGTCACGCCGCCGGTCTGCACGTGGTAACGCAACATCATGCTGCGCGGATCCTTTGCACCGAAACGTTCCTTCATGATCTTCGCCCAGCACCTGCGGGCCGCGCGGAACTTCGCCACTTCCTCGAGCACGTTGGTGAAAGCGTTGAAGAAGAAGCTCAAACGTCCTGCGAATGCATCGACGGGAATGCCTCGATCCATGCACGCCTGCGCGTAGGCGATGCCGTCCGCGAGGGTGAACGCGATCTCCTGGGCGGCCGTCGAGCCGGATTCCCTGATGTGGTAGCCGCTGATGCTGATGGAGTTCCAGCGGGGCACGAACTTCTGGGCGAACTCGATCAGGTCGACGGTCAACCGCATGGTGGGCTTGGGAGGATAAATGTACTGACCGCGGCAGATGATTTCCTTGAGCACGTCGTTCTGCACGGTTCCGCCCACTTTGTCGTAAGGCACTCCCTGCTCTTCGGCGATGGCCAGGTACATGCCGAGAAGCACGGTGGCGGCCGCATTGATGGTCATGGAGGTGGTCACCTTGTCGAGGGGGATGCCGTTGAAGAGCACCTTCAAATCCTCGATCGAGTCGATGGCCACGCCCACCTTTCCGACTTCACCCATGGACAGGGGATGGTCGCTGTCGTATCCGGCCTGGGTGGGCAGATGGAAAGCAACGCTCAGACCCGTCTGGCCCTGCTGCAGCAGGTAACGGTAGCGGGCGTTGGTGTCCTTGGCGCTGCCGAACCCTGCGTACTGCCGCATGGTCCAGTAACGGCCCCGATACATGGTCGGCTGGACACCGCGGGTGAAGGGAAATTCGCCGGGGAAGCCGATGTGCTTTTCGTAGTCGATCCCGGCGACATCGGCAGGGGTGTACAGCCGTTCCACGGGAGCGCCTGAGATGGTGGTGAATTCCTTCTTGCTCTCGGGTGATTTGGCGAGTGTCTTGGCGACAGTTCCCTGTTCCCACTTGTCCTTGCCAGCTTTGATTTTCTGTAGTGCTTTTTCGTCAAACATGCTTACCCTCCTCAACACGATTTCCACATGATGCTGCCCGTTCGATCACTCCCAACGGACTCTGTTAAAAAAAGCACGAACCGGAAAGCGTTCGAGCGTTCGCGGACCAGCCTCCACCGAATCGACAAGGGACCGGTCCCGGGCAAAAAAGAGTGATTTGGTGTGGATTGATGGGATACAATAGCGCACCCGGCCTCTGTCCAACAGACGTACGGAAGACCCCACGGGAACAAGTAGACTATCCCGTAAAGTCTATAGCAGCAAGGCCGCTAAGAATCAACATGAATCAATGGTTCGAGCGTAGAATTTGGTAAATATGGTACAATCGTTTGCCCGGTTCGGCTCGAAAAAGCAAACATGCCAAGAAAGAACAACCAACCCGGAAAGGATGGAATCGTGACCGACTTGAACGCGCTCGTCGCAAAGATCAAAAAGGAGACGGATCCTGACAAGGTGGGCATGATCGTCTGCCACAACGGCGTGGTGAGAGGTACAACCCGTGCCGGGGAAAAGGCCGAGTTCCTCGATATCGATGCAGACTGGGATGCCTGGCGCGGGATACTCGCCGAAATGCGTCAGGCTCCCGGGATCTCCGCGGTTGAGGCTCACCTCTTCACCGGCCGCCGACAAGTGGGAGACGACGTGATGCTGGTGGCCGTGGCGGGGGACATCAGGGAGAACGTCTTCCCGGTGTTCGAGACAACGGTCAACCGGCTGAAGAAGGAGGCCGTGCGGAAAAAGGAGGGACTTTCTCCCGTGCATTGAGTGAGAGGCCAGGGAGGGGCACCCATCCGACAGTGGGTGCGAAAGCATAATTACTCTTGACACATTGTGAAAAATTGTTCTATATCTGGACCGAATTCGTCACTCGATTTGGCTTCGGCTTTCAGGTGTCTCTACTCCGGAGGATGGAAAAAAAATGGCTGTTCCGTTTGTGAAGACTGTCGAGAGTCCCTGTCGGACCTGTGAGAATGTGCATCTCAACAAGGATGAATGCAGCAGGGATTGCGCCCGGTTGCATGCCTTCCAGGATGCGATCCTTAGATATGACGAACGAAACATCAAGGAATTTCGCCTGAAATACGGCGCCGAGCGGCATTGAGCGGGGAGGGCAGGGGGGGGCCCGTCCGTCAAGCGTGGAACAACGGAATGATCGTGGAAACACAAAAGGCGGCGAAAGCCGCCTTTTGTGTTTCCACTGACAAGCAGTTCCCCTGGGAAGGGCGTTCCGTCCGTCAAGACCGGTTCCCTTCCCCGTGAGAACCTGAAGAGATCCTATTTGACCATTTCCTTCACGCCGGCCTGCTCTTCCATGAGTTCCTTCAGCGTAAAGTCCATCTTCTCACGCGAAAAGGCATCGATCTCCAGTCCCTTCACCCGCTCGTATTTGCCCGGGGTGCAGGTGACCGGCACGCCGTACATCGTGCCTTCCGGAATGCCGTAGGAACCGTCGGACGGAAGTCCCATGGTGACCCATTTGCCATTGGTGCCCAACGCCCAGTCGTGCATATGGTCGATGGCCGCGTTGGCCGCCGAAGCCGCGGAGGACAAGCCTCTGGCTTCGATGATCGCCGCGCCGCGCTTGCCGACCTTCGGGATGTACTCATTGCGATACCAGGCTTCGTCATTCACCAGTTTGACCGCGGGCTGACCGTCGACGGTGCAGAAGCGGATGTCCGGATACATGGTGGGCGAATGGTTGCCCCACACGATCATCTTTTCAACGCTGGCCACGGGCTTGCCGGTTCTGGTAGCAAGCTGCGACTTCGCACGGTTATGGTCCAGGCGCAGCATCGCGGTGAAATTCCCCTTCGGCAGATCCGGGGCCGACTTCATGGCGATCCAGGCATTGGTGTTGGCGGGGTTTCCGACCACGATGACCCGAATGTCGCGGGAGGCCACCGCATTCATCGCCTTGCCCTGCTCGATGAAGATCTTGGCGTTCTCGAGCAGCAGATCCTTGCGCTCCATTCCGGGACCACGAGGCCTGGCGCCGACCAGCAACGCATAATCGGAATCCTTGAAGGCAACCTTGGGATCGCCCGTACCGATCATGTCCGCCAACAGAGGGAATGCGCAGTCTTCCAGTTCCATCATGACGCCTTTGAGCGCCGCCTGGACTTTGTCGATCGGCAGTTCCAACATCTGGAGGATAATCGGCTGGTCCGGGCCCAGCATCTGGCCGCTGGCTACGCGGAACAACAGAGCGTAGCCGATCTGGCCGGCGGCTCCGGTGACAGTGACACGAACAGGCTTTTTCGCCATTTCGACATTCTCCTCTCTCGCTTGAGTTCGATTCGATATCCGCTAGCCGATGACCGCCAGCACGTCACCCTTCTGCACGCTCTGGCCGTCCTTGCAGCAAATCTGCTTGATGACGCCGGCAGCGGGGGCCGTAATGGAGTTTTCCATCTTCATGGCCTCGAGGATCATCACGACGTCGCCCTCTTTGACCGAATCGCCTTCCTTCACTTCGTAGCGAATGACCATGCCCGGCATGGGAGCTTCCAGCTTTGTCCCACCCTCGACCGGAGCGGCCGCGGGCTTGGGAGCGGCTGCGGGGGCTGCCGCAGGCTTGGGAGCGGCAGCGGGGGCCGCCGCGGGAGCCGCTACAGGAGCAACCATGGGGGTGATGGAAGTGATGGCGGGAGCGCCGCCGATCTGCTCGACACCGACCTCGAAGAACTCCTCATCCACGAACACGCTGAAGGTGCGCAGACCGGGTCCCTTCTCGGGAGCGACCTTGGTCGGCTTCTCGACGAGGAGGCCGGCCTTGGCTTTCTTGATCAGATCCGCCTCTTTTGCGCAATCTTCGAGGGTCTTGGGCATGACTTCCTTGGGCACCGGCTCCTTGCCGTACTTCCAGTTCAGGAAGCGCTTGCCGGTCATGGGGTACATGCCGTAGATCAGAACATCGTCGATGTCCTTGGCAAGACCTTCCATATCCTTCCAGTTCTTTTCCATTTCCGGTTCCAGCACGTCGGCGGGGCGGGCGGTCGTCGGGGTTTCACCGCGAGGATAGCCTTTGAGCGCCTTCTTCTGGATTTCCGGATCCACGGGAACCGGGGTTTCGCCGTACAGACCGTAGAACAGGTCTTTGCTCTGCGCGGAGATCATCTTGTAACGCTCTTGCGGGGTGTCGAAAAGAACGTTGTTCACGGCCTGGATGCCGACGATCTGGCTGGTCGGGGTCACCAGGGGTACCTGGCCCATTTCCTTGCGGACCTCCGGCAGCGCCTTGAACACGGCGTCCAATTTGTCGGAGGCGCCCATGTCGCGCAGCTGGTTGATCAGGTTCGACAGCATGCCGCCCGGCGTCTGATGCAGCAGAACGCCGATGTCGATCGTGGCCATACGGTCATCGAGAAGATGGCGGTACTTCGGGGACACCTTCTCGAAGTGCGTACTGCACTTTGCGAGCTGATGGAGGTCGAAACCCGTGTCCCTGCTGGTGTGCCTGAGGGTCATGACCAGGGGCTCGATGGCCGGATGGGAGCTGCGGTACGCCCACGGAGCAAGACAGGTATCGACGATATCGACACCGGCTTCGATCGCCTTGAGCAGCGCCAGGTCGGCCATGCCGGAGGTGAAATGGCTGTGGAGATGAATGGGGACCTTGACGTTTTCTTTCAAGGCCTTGACCAGGTAGTAGGCGTCGTAAGGGGCGATCAAACCGGCCATGTCCTTGATACAGACGGTATCCGCGCCCATATTTTCCAACTGCTTGGCTTTCTTGACGTAATAGTCCAGGTTGTACACCGGGCCGCCCATGCGGGGTTCGGTCAGGGAGTAGCAAATGGTTCCCTGGAAGTGCTTCTTGTGTTTCTTGATGGGCTTGATAACGGTTTCGAAATTCCGGAAGTCGTTGACCGCGTCGAAAGTGCGGAAAATGTCGATGCCGTTGATGCAGGCCCGGTCGACGAAGGCTTCGGCCATGTCGTCGGCGTAGTTGCGGTATCCGACCAGATTCTGACCGCGAAGCAGCATCATCATGGGGGTGTCCTTGAGATACTTCTTCAACTGGCGCGGTCTTTCCCAGGGATCTTCATTGAGAAAACGGTGCATCGTATCGAAAGTCGCTCCGCCCCAGACTTCCATCGACCAGTATCCGATTTTGTTCATTTCCTCGGCGATCGGCAAAAGGTCTTCCGTTCTTCCGCGGGTGGCGAAGAGCGATTGATGTCCGTCACGGAAAGTAAGGTCTCCGATTTTGATCGGGTTGTCCACTTTCACTTTTGGATCGTCCTGCAGCTTCGCGATCAATGACGTGCCGTGCAGATGTTTGTTCTCCATCCTTGTGTCTCCTTTTTCCATTCGAGAGATTGTACTCACTCCGCCTCAGCTCACCTCAGCATCAGACTTCAACATCAGGAACCGTACCCCGGAGAGGTTTGCCTCCAGCAACTGCGCAAACCCTCAGGATATCCTAAGATCGCATGGCTCAAGGCCATGATTGAAATGTTATGGCACCCACCCGGGTTCTCGACAGAACGCTGCCTCCTCGCCGGCGGGCGTGCTTGCCACTACCGAGCCAAACGCATCTGCCAGGTCCACCGGACATCCATCGCGGCGGTTCTGCCCGCCAGGGCGTACGGATTAAAGAGCTGGCGCGGTCCTTGTGCAGCCCTTTGCTGCTGGAGCGCAAGCATGGCTTGTTCTTCGGCTTGCATATAGTAAGCCAATGCTGTAGCAATAGCCGCAACCACCTTCTTCTTTTCTTGCATGTATTCCCTCCTCATCAAGTGCCACCGTTTCCGCTTCTCGCGCCGTTTCCACTCCAGCAGGCCGCCGTTGAAAATCGTCGTCGCCGATTTCCGGCACCGCGAATTTCATCGGCGCTATTCAAACCTTCACAAAGAAGGTGAAGATTGATCCCCCGACTATGTGAATTTTATCTCGTAGTCCTATTTTAAGATCAAAACCGAATCGGTTGCAACTGAACAATGCCGGGATCCGAAAGATATCTCGCAATCAGGCCGCTCGCCTGCTCCGCTTTTTGAGATTGCTGATCCTGCGTCGAAATGCGTCGGCCAGTTTGCCATTACCCTCCTCCTTGGCTTTTTCCCTTCTCTCCTTGAGCTCCCGAATCTTCACTTTGATGCCGCGAACGTCGACGGAGCTCTTCTTGGATTTATCGTCCACGATGCCTTTCGCCTCCTTTATGGCGGCAATCAGCTCGTTCTTGTTCATCGCATGAACGCCGACGATCCCCTCGAGAGTCATGGCGAGCTCCCGGAGTTCCTTCGCGGTCATTTTGTCGAGAGGTTTCTCCTTGGTGGTCTTGTCCTTTTGCTTACCCAATTGGTTGCTCCTTTTCCTGTTTCCTGTCGTAGAGTTCGGCCAGGCGTATGAACGGCCTGAAAAGGTCGATGGGGATCGGGAAGATCGTGGTGGAATTGTTTTCGGACGAAATCTCCCTCAAGGTCTGCAGGTACCGGAGCTGGATCGCCACGGGATGTTCCTGGATGATCTTCGCCGCTTCCGACAGCCGGGACGCCGCCTGGAATTCACCTTCCGCCCCGATGATCTTGGCGCGGCGTTCACGCTCGGCTTCCGCCTGCTTCGCCATGGCCCGCTGCATTTCCTGGGGCAGGTCGATATGCTTGAGCTCGACAACGGACACCTTCACGCCCCAAGGCTCGGTATGACGGTCGAGTATCTCCTGGATGTGCGAATTGATCTTGTCTCTTTCCGCAAGCAGATCGTCCAGCTCTCCCTGGCCGCAGACGCTTCGCAATGTGGTCTGAGCCAGCTGACTGGTGGCGTAAAGATAATTTTCCGCGGAAATGACCGCCTTCACCGGGTCCACAACCCTGAAATAGATCACCGCGCTGACCTTGACCGAAACGTTGTCGCGCGTGATGACGTCCTGTGCGGGCACATCCGCGGCCACGAGGCGCAGACTGACTTTCTGCATGCGGTCGACCATCGGAATGAGTATGATCAGGCCCGGCCCCTTCGCCCGTATCACCCGGCCCAGCCGAAAAATCACGCCCCTCTCGTATTCGTTCAAAACGCGAATGGCAGTTGCGAGAAACAGCACGGCCAGCACAACCACAATGTACACGCCGATGGGCATTTCCTCCTCCTTGGAACCCCGCACCCCTTTTGGAGTGGGCTAGAAACAATTTTCACTATCTACCACTGATTTTCCTTACTTTCAACTTTAAATTATGCATCGAGACGACTTGGACCTGTTCTCCCATAAGAATTTCTTCATCTGCTTCGGCATTCCACAGTTCGCCGTTCACAAACACCTTCCCCGCGGGTCGCAGATCGGTGTGCGCTTCCCCGATGAGCCCCTCGAAGGCCTCCACGCCGATCTGCGGCCTGCTGATCTGGGCGCGAAAGGCGAGACTGGCCACGGTCACGAAAAACGCCGATACCGTGAGGACCGTCGGAATGAATACGGACATGGCCAGGGCCGTGGTGCTGCCCGGAGCCCGGAAAAGCATGAGGGAACCGAGAACCAGGCAAAGCACTCCCGCGATGCTGAGCATCCCGTGTGAAGCCACCTTGATTTCCAGAATGAAGAAAATCACCGCCAGGAGAATGATCAGAAAGCCGGCGTAATTTACGGGAAGCGTCTGAAGCGAGTACAGGGCAAGGATAAGCGAAACGCCCCCGATGACGCCGGGGAAAATCGCTCCCGGCTGGGACAGTTCGAAGTAGAGCCCGGCCAAACCGATCATGAGCAGAATATAGGCCAGATTCGGGTTGGCGATTCCCCGCAGTACCCGGTGCTGCCAACTGGGTGTCAGGGTGCGCTGCTCGACTGCCCGGGTCTGCAGCACGACGGACTTCCCCCCCTTGGAAAGATTCCATCCGTCCAGCTTCTTCATCAACCCGGGCAGGTCGTCGGCCACCAGGTCGATGACGTTCTCCTTGAAGGCCTCTTCGGCGGTGGCGGAAACGCTCCGGCGAATGCTCTGTTCCAGCCATTCCGCATTGCGCCCCCTCTGGGTGGCGATACTCCTGGAAAACGCCAGCGTGTCGTTGAGGACCTTTTCATCCATGGTGCTGGGAACATTCTCTCCTCCGCCCATCACGGGATGTGCCGCGCCGATGTTCGTTCCGGGCGCCATGGCCGCGATGTCGGCCGCCGCGGTGATGAACACTCCCGCCGATGCCGCTTGTGCTCCGCTGGGATACACATAGACCACGATCGGGACCTTCGCGTTGAGGATAGCCTGGGCGATGCCCCGGGTCGAAGTGAGAAGTCCGCCGGGGGTATCGAGCAGAATCACCAGAAACTGAGCGCCATCCTCCTCGGATGTGGCGACGGCATACCTGACGAAGTCCTCGACGCCCGGGTTGATCGTGTCCTGAATTTCGACGATGTTGACGTGATCGGAACCGGCAATGCAAACGTTGAAGGGGAAGAGGACCAGGGCGCCGACAACAAGAAGCCATGCGGCACGAAACGAGATTCCGGCATAAAGGGATTTCAGCATTTCAAAACCTCCCCGGGGATGTCCGCTCAAAGACAATGTACGCGCTTGGCCCTGAATGGTACAATACCGGACCTGCGAAAAAGGTCCCGCGGCAGCCGGCGCCCCGGGCATCGAAACCCGCGGGCGGGGCCGCCGTGCCGTCGGCAACGCACTCGCCGGGCTGAAAGGGACGCGCATGGACAGGTACGGGGCCTTCAGGGAAAGCCCTCGGCGGGTGGAGCTCAATCCGTACCGCCGGATGACGAGGAGCCGGGCTCCACCGATGTTCTCAAGAGGTCGCGCACCAGGATCAGGTCCTCCCAGGCTGCAGCCTTCTGCGCCGGCGTGCGCAACAGGTATGCGGGGTGGAACGTGCAAATCAGCGGAATTCCCCGCCAGTAGTGCACGCTCCCTCTCAGCCTGGAAATGCTGCTGCCGGTACCGACCAGCGTCTGAGCCGCACATGCGCCCAACGCACAAATAACGCGCGGTCGAATCACTTCGATCTGCCTGATCAGAAAAGGCCCGCACCTGGCGATTTCCTCGGACTCGGGAGTTCGATTCTTCGGGGGACGGCATTTGACCACGTTACAGATATAGACTGCCTCCCTGCGGAATCCGAGGGCCTTGATCATCTGGTCGAGCAATCTGCCCGCCCTGCCGACGAAAGGCCGTCCCTGCCGATCCTCCTCCAAACCGGGTCCTTCTCCCACGAATACCAGCGGGGCGTGCGCCGAACCTTCTCCGAAAACGATTCGAGTCCTCTCCGAGTGGAGCCGGCAACGGCGGCAATCCTCCAACTCCCCGGCAATCACGGTCAGGCCGCCCGCCGGGTCCGGCTCCTGCTCGATCGCCTTTTCGGGCTCCGGCAGGCCAACGGCGGGATCGCTCCAAGCCGCCGCCCAATCCTCGATACCGGCACCCTGCAGACCGGTCATCACCAGTCGCAATTGACGCAACGTTTCCGCAATATCTCGCTCAGTCTTCCCGGACGGCGTCATCGGGTCCCCGCTTTCCAAGCTGTTGCTCCACCCGATCCATAACCATTTCGGCTACTTCCTCCTTGGTCATGCAGGGCAGTTCGGTGATGGTGCCGTCGCGGTCGAGGATCTTGACCTGGTTCGTATCGGAGCCGAATCCGGAGCCGGACTGGGTGAGATTGTTCGCCACGATGAAGTCCAGCTTCTTCTCGATGAGCTTCTCTCGGGCATTTTCGATCAGGTTCTCGGTTTCCGCCGCAAAGCCCACCAATACCTGGTGTCTGCCGCCGGGTCGCGACCGCCCGAGCGCGGCGAGGATGTCCGGATTCCTTGTCAGCCGGACGGCTTCCTCGCCGGCGATCTTCTTGATCTTCTGCGGCGCTTCCTCCGTCGGGCGAAAATCGCTGACCGCGGCAGCCATGACGATGGCGTCCATCCCCGGCGCGAGGGCAACCACGGATTCCTGCATTTCGCGCGCGGTAACCACCTTGCTGAGTCGCACACCCTGAGGCGCGGCAAGCGTGCTGGGACCGGAGACCAGGTGCACCTCGCCCGAGCGTCTGGCAGCAACCGTGGCGAGCGCATATCCCATCTTTCCGGTGGATGGATTGCTGATGAATCGAACAGGGTCGAACGGCTCCCAGGTGGGGCCCGCACTGACCAGGATCCGCCTTCCGGCAAGGCTCGGGGCGGTGAGCAAACGCCTGGAAGCCTCGAGGATGTCGGGAATATCGGCCAGGCGGCCCGTTCCTTCTTCCCTGCAGGCAAGGCTTCCCACTGCGGGAGGCAGTACATGGAAGCCCAGTTCCCGCAATGTGGAGAGGTTGCGTTGCGTTGCCGGATGTTCGAACATCTTCGCGTTCATCGCGGGACAAACGAGCACCGGCGCCGTCGTGGCGAGCAGTATCGTGGTGAGATAATCGTCGGCGATTCCGGAAGCCATCTTGGCCATCAGGTTGGCGGTGGCCGGAGCCAGGACGACCAGATCCGCCCTGCGGGCCGCTTCGATATGCCCGATTCGAGATTCGTGTTCCAAGTCGAACAAGTTGGTGAGAACGGGCCGGCCCGACAAGGCCTGAAGAGTGAGCGGCGTGATGAATTCCCGGGCATTCGCCGTCATCACCACTTGTACCGCTGCCTGCGCCTTCACGAAGCAGCGTACGATCTCAGCGGCCTTGTATGCCGCGATGCCGCCGCTGACGCCCAGTAGAATCGACTTGTCCTTGAGCATGAAATCCCTTCGCGTGTCCCACCTGTTGGACCATTGCCCGTAATACGCCCCGAAGAGCGCGGGCTGAAGCGGTTCCGGGATGCGCCGTCCCAATGAAACCCGACGGCTTGCCGGCCTGCCTGCATCGATCCGCCACCGTCATCCCGCCCGGCGTCGGGAACGCATCACCCGTTTGGGCGGGCTGCGGTTTCACGGCCGTCGAACCGTCGTGATCGGAAGCGCCGCAGCCGGGCATGGAAGCGGCCGTCCTCACTTGCGCACAAGCGGGTGTCCCCATGGAAATATCGACCTTCCGGCTTATGCCGAGCCGCCGGTCGCCTCCACCACACGGACGAGCGGGCCGGACGCGGGTTCGATCGATTCAGACTTGACTTCCGGCCGGCGCGACCAATATCTCCACGTACGTATAAAACATTTTTTCATACAGGTTAATGATACAGGTTCTGTCCGGCTTGTCAAAAATCAGAACGGAACGCTTGTAACGGAAACCGCCCTTGAGTTTCCAGTGCTCCCGGGGCAGTGCCATCTGGAAAAAGTTGATGAGCGAGTTGACGTCGACCCGCCCCCTGAGGGTCAACAAACCGGCTTTGAGCGCACCCGCCTGAAACACGTATGAGTCCTTGGACACCAGGTCGAGCTCGGACGGGATCGGAATGTCCTGAAAATCGTAAAACTGGGGCCGCGGCGCAGTAGGAGTCGGAGGTGGAGGGCTTGGAGGAGCGGCTGCGGGGGCCCCGCTTGCCACGGGCGTACTCGCCGGGGGAGCACTCGCCGGAGGCTCGCCGGGCGGGGTGTCCGGTTCGGACGACTGTGCGACGGGGTTGGGGGGAGGGCTCGACTGGCCTACTCCAAGACTGCCGCACCCGCCAAGGGAGATGATGAGGATGGCTGCGCCAATGACGATCATCATTCGGTAGTGCTTCGGCATCTTCATTCTCTTGCCTCCGTATCCTTCGTCTACGAGTCTTTCAATGGTGTCCCGCGGGCTCGATATCGATAAGACCGGATCGGACAATCCCCGGGTGAGGGAAAACCACCCCTGCACCAGGACTCCGGAATCGGCCCGGATTTCCGGACTCCGTTCCCCCGACCGGTCCACGCAGGCGGCCGGGCCTGCTTTCCCGGCAGGCGAGCCTGTCCCGGAAAACGGGTCGCGCCCGACATTGGGAACGTCGGAAGCGTCCTCATCGGAACGGTATTCAGCGAAAAAACGGATTAGTCCTCATCTCCCGCTCTATGGTGGTTCCGGGACCATGTCCGGGATAAACGAGCGTGTCGCCGGGCAGTGTGAAAATCTTTTCCTTTACCGACCGGATCAGCAAATCGTGCGAACCGCCGGGGAAGTCGGTTCTGCCGATGGAGCCGGCGAATATTGTGTCGCCGACAAAAATGCTTTTCGCTTCAGGGAAATACACGGATACGTGTCCCGGGGTGTGGCCGGGAGTCTCGATCACCGACAAACGGATTGGACCGAAGTCCAGGACATCGCCTTCCTCCAGGGTGCGGTCCGCAGCGAATCGCGGGACGTGCGCACATGCAAGGTCGTCCAGGCCGATCATGTGGTCATCGAGGAGCGGCTGATCCTTCGGGTGGAGGAAGATCTCCCCGCCGAGTTCCTCCTTCAGGCTCCAGGCTCCCATAATGTGGTCGATATGAGCATGCGTGATCAGAATGGCGACCAGCTGAAGCCCGAGTGCCCCGATGCGTCCGGCAATACGCTCTCCTTCCGCCCCCGGGTCGATGACCACGGCTTGATGAGAGCGTGTTTCGCCGAGGACATAGCAGTTTGTCCGGAACATACCCACTGGAAGATGTTCGAGGACGATCCGGAGATCCCGGGACGGCATCGCAACCTACCTTTCGAGTATGATGAGCTCTTCCAGCGGGCGCCGGTGGGAAGTCTGGTTTCGGTGGGCCGGCACGCCGACCGCGACTACCGCCATGAGCTCGAGGCGTTCGGGCAGTTCCAGTACTTCAAGGATTTTCTCCTTGTTCTTGAGTATCTCTCCGATCCAGACCGCCCCGAGCTCAAGCGAGTGGAGCGCGAGCAGCAGGTTCTGGATGCACGCGCCGACAGCCTGGCAGTCTTTCACGTAGTCATAGGAGCTCTCTTTGTCCATGAACACGGGAATCAATACCGCGCAAGACCTGAGAACCGTCGCATATCGAGTCAGCGCGGCGATCTTGTCTTTCAGCACGGGTTCCCACACGAGTGCGAAACGCCATGGCTGGTTGTTCAGACCGGAGGGCGCCCACGAAGCGGCTCGCAAAGCTTCCACGATCAACCTGCGGTCGACGGCGGCATCCGTGAATTGCCGGACGCTGCGGCGGGCAAGTATTGTCCGGATCGTATCCGTTTCAGTCGTAACCCCACTCACTGCGGGACCTCCATGTTCTTGCGGCTGAATAAACGGTCTGTACCGAAAACACGGCACATAGGCTCGCAAACCGTAAAAAGCAGTATAGTGACGAAGACGCGCTCAGGTCAAGCAAGGTGCACAAAACCCAATAAAAAGCATTTCTTACACTGATAAGGTGTTTTGGGATACACAAAAGAGCCTTTGTCAAATATAATTCCAAACTCTTGACTGAAGCGCCGTTCATTTTCGGATCGCCGGACCGATTCGTATTGAATCGCCAGAGGGGTTCGGCGGGTTGTGACCTGCGAGGGGGGCGCTTCGGGCGGTTGCTGCAGGAGGGCAAGAGTGAGTCTCGAGGTGTATTGGGAGGAGCACAGACCTGTTGTGGAACTGGGGGGAGTTCTCGACCGCGAGTCGGTCCCCGGCATCAGGAAGGTCCTGTTGCGTCTGGTGAAGGCAAAAGGGATCGAGGACTTGCGGATCGACCTTGCGGAAGTCGACAGGATGGACACTTCCGGTGTCGCAATGCTGGTGGAGGTTTTAAGGGTCCTTTCGGCAAGGAAGGGGAAAGTGCACTTGACCAACCCGAGCGAAGCCGCCACGCGGATGATCCGACTGGCGCGCCTCAACGGGGTCTTCGAGCAGGGCGCCTCCGGCGCAGGCCCGCAGCGGCGCGATTCTCGCGGATGAGCTGACGGCGGTTCACGGGGATGGCGCGGGTGATCGTCATGGCTTGTGGCGACATCGCCGTTCACGGCGGTTCGCGGGGTTAGAGAAAAGGGGTTCGACAAAACCTTTCAAACGGGGCGTTGGGCACGGGAACTGGAAATGCATTCTTCCGACATGATCGTCGTCGATCGACTGAACAGCCGTTACCGCGGGCACCAGGTGCTCTACGATGTGAGTCTCACCATTCCCGGGAGCCGAGTGACGGTGATCATGGGGGTGAGCGGGTGCGGCAAGACCACCCTGTTGCGCCACCTGGTGGGACTCAAGCGCACCGATCCGGGCAGGATCTTCATCGAAGGGGAGGATTTGGGGTCTTTCGACGGACGGCAGATGGAGGACTACCGGCGCCGGGTCGGAATCCTGTTCCAGAGTGGAGCCTTGTTCAATTCCATGACCGTCGCCGAGAACATCGCCGTACCTTTGAAGGTCCATACCCGGCTGGCGGACGAGACGATCCGCCTCATGGCCCTGATCAAGCTGAACATGGTCGGACTGTCCGATTTTTGCGACTTCATGCCCTCGCAGTTGAGCGGCGGAATGAAGAAGCGGGCGGGGATGGCGAGGGCACTGGCGATGGATCCCGAAATCCTGTTCGTGGATGAGCCTTCCTCCGGCCTCGATCCGATCACCGCCGCCGGATTGGACAGGCTGATCCTGGACTTGCGCGAGGCCCTGGGGATGACCATCGTGGTGGTTACGCATGAGCTGGAAAGCGCGTTTCAGATTGCCGACCAGATCATCGTGATGGACCAGGGGCGTCTCCTGGCGTCCGGCACCCCTGAAGCGATCAGGGCGAACACGGATGAGCGGGTCGTCCAGTTTCTGCAAAGGCGGGCGGATTCGGGACAGACCGGGATCAACAACTATCTGTCCAGCCTGTTGGGGTGACGCGCGGGGGTATCGGGCGAGGAAGGTCCCGAGCGCGAAATGCCTCTTGTGTCTGACGGTATTCATGAGGAGAAATCAAGGCATGTTCGATACCGGAAGGGATGAAGGCGGGGCGAGGAGGGCGCGGTGTTCGAAATGATCCGTTCCCTCGGTGCCTACACGGTCGTCCAAGTGGGATTTCTCGGCCGTCTCGGCCTCTTTCTGGGCCGAATGCTCGCGGGCATAACCAAGCCTCCCGGGAAATTCCTTTCCGTCGTCAAGCAGATTCAGTTCATCGGGACCAGGTCGTTCGTCGTCATCGGCTTCACCGCAATATTCACGGGGATGGTACTGGCGCTGCAGGGATATTACGCCCTGGCCAGCGTGGGATCGGAGGGGTGGCTCGGCAAGGCGGTCTCTTTGAGCCTGATCCGCGAGCTGGGGCCTGTGCTGACGGCCCTTATGGTTACGGGCCGCGCCGGCTCCGCCATGTGCGCGGAAATCGGCATCATGAGGATTGACGAGCAGATCGACGCCATCGAGTGCATGGCGATAGACCCGCATTCCTATCTGATCACCCCCAGGCTCCTGGCAGCGCTGATCGCCCTGCCGCTGTTGACGGCGTTTTGCGACGTGGTCGGGATCATCGGCGGGTACTTGGTCGGCGTCAATCTCCTGGGGGTGAATGCCGGCGCCTACCTGGACAGCATGGAATCAAGCGTGGTGTGGAAGGACGTCTACATGGGGATTGTGAAATCGATCTGCTTCGGGATCCTGATCATCTGGATCTGTACCTATAAAGGTTATTATGCGGGGGTCGATGAAAATAACTTCGGCCCGGAGCAGGTGAGTCGCGCCACGACCAACGCCGTGGTGCTTTCGTCGATTTCCATTCTCGTCTGCGATTATGTCGTGACGTCGGTGTTGCTGTGAGCAGGGGTTGATACGATGGAGCGAAGAGGGTTGGAATTCGGTGTCGGATTGTTTCTGCTGGTCGGTTTGGCCTGCCTGGGGTACCTTTCGTTCAAGCTCGGCCATCTGAATCTGTGGGGAGGGTCGGACTATCCGGTCACGGCAAAATTCTCCACGGTGGCCGGACTGAAGGACAAAGCCAAGGTGTTCATGGCCGGCGTGGCCATCGGCGAGGTGAAGAGCATCGGCCTGAAAGACGGAGAGGCGGTGGTTACGCTCTCCATCAACAAGGACGTCAAGCTGGAAGATGACGTCATCGCGAGTATCAAGACGTCGGGCCTCATCGGCGACAAATACGTGTCCGTCACCGCGGGGGCTTCCGACCAGTACATCAAACCGGGCGGCGCCATAAGAGACACTCAGCCGCCACTCGATATCGAAAACCTGCTGGGCAGGTTCGTGTTCGGCAGTGTGGAACAGCCCAAAGGGCAGGGCGGGGAAGGCAAACAGGACGACGGCGCGCTACGGTAGCCCGTTTCCCGCAAGCGAAGCGAGAAACGAAAGCGATAGACGCAATGAAGACAATGAAGAAGAAGACAATGAAGAAAAAAGAAAAGCCGGCGGAAACCCCGCCGGCTTTACAAAGCATGATGAGTTTGCGAACTTACTTCTTCATCTTTCTCATCAGCATCTGTTCGCACTTGTCGGCGGCGGCTTCGGCCCTGCGAGCGGCTGCCTCGGCCTTCTGAGCGGCTGCTTCAGCGGCCCTGGCGCTGGCGGTGCAGGACTGCTCAATAGCCTGAGCCTTGTCGAGAGCTGCCTGGCAAAGATCGGCGCACTTCTTGCAATCGGTCGTGGCGCAACAGCCGGAAATCATGGTAAAAGCCAAAGCCACTACAAACAAAACTGCCATTATTCTCTTCATAACTCTTTCCTCCTTAAGAAACCAATCGAAACCAAAAACTGAACCACCTCTCCTCTGTACCACACTAAACGATTAGGGCTGCTTGTCCTCTCACCCCCTCTCTTCGCTCGAGAATCGCCAGTAATTGTCCACATTCCTTACGCTACTTCCACGAGTATTTTCAAGAAAACGAACAAATGCTACGTCAGAACTTTTACAAAATCAAGAAATTTTTCTTCCCGGGACAAGGAACTCCCCCATCTCGCACCAGGACTGGGATGATTTATTCCTGAGAAAATTCAACAAGTTTTAACGAATTATCGTCAGGCGACAATCGCGTTACATTCGTAGGAACACCATTTTGCAGTGTCAGAGCCATCGTAAATTTCTTTCGATCTACTTGCTTTTCCAGAGGATATTGAGCAAGTTTGTCAAAGCCGTACTGAATGTAGTCGGGAATCCTCCGGTACACGTCGGGGTGAGCCTCCACGAAAACCTGCCCGTTCTTCTGCCCGAACTTGATGGGCTCATAGATCATCTCCAGCTTGTATCCCACCGGAACCTGCGGGTAGAGGATCCGGATGTGTTCCGGATAGCACCTGATGCAACCGTGACTCACCAATCTGCCCACCCCCCAGGGCATCGCCGTGCCGTGCACTCCGTAGGCTCCGGCGGAGAACTTCATCATGAATTCCCCCAACGGATTCTCCGGACCCGGGGGCATCTGCGCCATTCCATATTTTTCCTGCAGGGACGCCGGGATATACCAAGTCGGGTTGGGGCGCTTCTCGGTGATGCTGAACGTTCCGATCGGGCTTTCCCATCCTTCGTCGCCGATTCCGATGGGATAGGTTTGCACCGTATTGCCGGATTTGTCAAAAAAATAAATCCTCAGTTCCGGAACATTAATCACCAGTTGCCGATGCTGCGTCGGGGGCAACACCCAAAACGTGGGGACTGCAATACGCTTGCCCGCCGGGGGTATCCATGCGTCCATGCGCGGGAACAAAAGATCGACTTCATTGTATCCCAGGCCATAGCGCCTCGCGATATCGAGCAGGGTATCCTTGGGTTTCACAGTGCACCATGAAGGTTCGCCCACCACCGTCAAGTCGGGGATGCGGTAATTGTACCGGGTGAGCGTCGCTGTGAATACTTCGTCCTCTTCTTCGTCGGCATAGGCGGGTGGGGAAGCAAAAAGCGAAATTGCGATCAGGAGTTGCAGAAGCAAGAGAGCCCGGTTCTTCATGGTCCGATTCCCTGTTAATTAAGTAAGCTTGTGATGCCTGTCAAGATGCGCCGTACAATAGAGACTATGGGCGGCCAGATCAAGAATTTTCTCGAAAGAGCCCGGCGCTTTCGGGTCAACGATGGTCAACTTCTCGCGCGATAGAGAAAGAACAGCGCATCGTTGCGCTTTATCTGCTTCAACGACAGCCTGTCCCATTGAATCCCGATCCGGGCCGGCGCCTTAGCCGGCGTGCGTTCCGTGCGGCTGGGCGTCACAATCCAATGGATCTCCACATCGCCGGGCTTCATGGGAACAGAAGGCACAACCCGGCTATCCTCCACGAGGCCGATCACTTCAAAGGCCGGGTGGAGCCATCCGAGGGAGCTCAGAATCGCGCACTGCAAGTCCAGATGGCCCGAGCCGTCCCCGAGTCGCCCGCCATCGCGGCCTACCATCAAACTTTCGGTCACTATCAAGTCGATGAGAAACCCCGGCGATTCCCGGTAGGGCATGCGCGTGGCGAAAGGGTTTTCCGGACCCGGCTGAACGGCGGAATGCCTCTGTCGCGGCGGAATGAACCCGGGCTCGACGACAATAAAACCCTTGTGGAGTCCCGAAGTCGGCATGACGAGCCTCTTCCTGTCGGTGAGCGCATTCAACCTGACCTGGTAGAGCGAAGAGGCCGGAGAGATCAGCACCGATTGCGCTTCCTTGTAACGGGGAAGATGTCTCAGGCGCTCTGCCGCCTTTCCCTGCGCACCTTCGGGCGGTAGTGCCGGAGATTGGCCCCCGGCCGACAAAAAGCTCGTTCGCAGTTGATCTTTCCGTGAAACGATGTCCGCAATATCCAACGGGTGCATTACCTCCCGGCCCCGGATCGCGTCATTGCCCATGCATCGGCGGCGACAGAGCGCCGCGGGACTCGCGGGCCGCACGACCGGGGTTTCCGGCAACGGGGCCTGAATACGCTTGTTTCGCACTTTAACCGGTGATTGCCCATAAGACAAGAATGCGGGCCCCTATTGAGGGCGGCCGGGCATATCTTCCCGCGCCGGGATGTGTTTCCTTCAACAGAGGCTCCTCGACCGGCTCGCTTCCCGACGTTGTCGTCATCGGGAGGATCGGGAAAAAAGGAGCTGTGAGAGAACGATACAGTTGGACGTTGTCCCGGCGATATGAAAAACGGCTTCGGAACGGTCCCGTTCCTCGCTTTAACGGCCGGAGCGGACCGCTGTCCGGGGCGGGTGGGCCTGCGCGCGGTGCTGATGTGCCCGCGCGGCGGCCGACGGCGATCCGGCCCCGGCTGGGCTGACGCCTCCGACCGCGGTGTGCGTGGAGCGGAGTTCGGCTCGGCTCCGCGGAGAGGGTCGAGGGCCTCGGGGGAATCGGCTTCCGGGGTCAGTGTTCGACTCTTTCCCATCGAGTCCCGAGAGGAGTGTCGATCACCTTCAGCCCACGCTGGAGCAACGTCTCCCTGATACGGTCCGCGGTATCCCACTCCCCTGAGCCGCGGGCTTTCTCACGCCTGCGAATCAATTCCTGGTCGTCTTCCGACAAGGGCTGCAGCTCCAGGTCGAAAATGCCCATGATTCCATTGATCTTGTAGAACACGTCCGTGATCTGGCGGCGCTGGGCTTCGCTGAACTCCTCTCGGTCCAGAATCGGGTTGAACTGCCGGATGAAACGAAACAGGCATGCGAAGGCCCGGGGCACGTTCAGATCATCGGCGAGCGCATCGAAAAACCCCTGCTCGAGGGCATAGATCATCTCGGGCAGCAGCTTGTGATCTTGAGACGCCGTCCGGGCGTGCTGCACGCGATGGATGAATTCTCTCAAGCGGTGGTATCCGCGCCGGGCATTGTCGATATTCTCCGGGGTGACGTGGATCGGTTTCCGATAGTGGTTGCTCAACAACCAGTATCGGACTTCGATGGGTGAATACCCCAGCTTGTTCAACTCGCGGATGGGGGTTTCCTCGCTCAGCCCGTCTTCCCGTTTGACGTCCGCGCCGGACCACATGCGCTCGCTCAGCATCCAGACATTGGCGAACGGCTTTCCCGTGAGGGCATGACCGATCTCGCGCACGTTCTCGAGGTGCGGAAACAGGAAGTCCACGCTGCTCACCTGTATGTCGATGGGGGCGCCCAGCTCGCGCAAAGCAACGGAAGCCGCCGCGATGTGCCACGTTGGGATGACGTTTCCCCAGTCGGTCTTGAGGCACACCCCGCGCTTGAGCTCGGCGAGGGTGGCGCGTTTGAGCAGGGCAAAATCCCTGGGATTCAGTTTCTCATAGGCGTCGAGATCCACCGTCGTGCCGATTCGGATCTTCTTCAGGTTGACCCTGGAGAGGGCTCCATAGTCCTTGCTGCCGGACAGGTTGAAGTACACGGACCGGAGCTTGTCGTAAGCCAGCCCCTTGTTGACGAGGGTCTTGGTGTCTTCCGTAATGGCGTTGATGTGCTCCGAAGAACGGGGATAGCGGTAGGCCCTCTTGACGGCGAGTCGATCCAGGTCCTCGAGAATCAGGTCGAGCTGCTGCCGCGTGTAGGCGGAGAGCGGCATTCTTGCGGCGAGGGACCCACCGATCGTGCGACTGTCGAGATCGGGAACCTGGACGACCTGTTCCACCGAAAAACTCTTCGCCGTGAGAAATCGAGCCAGGAAATCCGCCAGCAGGAACCGGCGCGATTCGCCGAGGGTCAGGGGATTGTCGAGAGGCGGGCCGGTAACGCAAATCCTCACTTTACCCTCGACCACGGGCTTGAACTCGACTTTTTTCCTTTCGAGGAAGTTGAAAAAATGAAAATCGGGTTCCAGGAGCGTGGTGAAGAGGTTGGTGCTCAGATACCGGTCCCCGCCGTCGGGCAGCACGGCCACGACGATGCCCTCCCGCATTTCCTCGGCCACCCTGACGGCTATGGCCATGGCCGCCCCGGAGCTCATACCCGTGAAAATCCCTTCTTCCCGCGCGAGGCGCCTGGCCATTTCGAAAGCATCTTCGTCCTTGATATGGATGATCTGATCCAGGGCGTGCCGGTCGAATATTCCCGGGACGTAGGACTCTTTCATGTTTTTGAGCCCCTGGACGCGGTGCCCGGGGTAGGGCTCAACCCCCACAACCCTGATGGCGGGATCCCGCTCCTTCATGGCCTGGAGAATACCCATGGCCGTCCCGGTGGTTCCCAGCGTGACCACGACCGTATTGACCTTGCCTTCGGTCTGTTCGAAGATCTCCGGGCCGGTACCGAAATGATGAGCCGCGGGGTTCGCCGGGTTGTTGAACTGGTCGGGCATATAGTAGCGGTCGGGGTTTTCCCGGACCAGGCTGTATACCTTTTCAATGGCGCCGTCGGTGCCGAGGTTCCCGGGAGTGAGCAGAATTTCCGCGCCGAGCGCCTTGAGAATCTTCTGCCGCTCGAGACTGGCCGTCTCGGGCATGGCAAGCATCAGCCGGTACCCCTTCACGGCGGCGACGATCGCCAGGCCGATCCCCGTGTTGCCGCTCGTGGCCTCGATGACGATCTTCTCGTGAGTCAGCAGGCCGTCGCGTTCGGCCGATTCAATCATGAAGAGCGCCGTGCGGTCCTTGATGGACCCGCCGGGGTTCTTCGCTTCCAGTTTCGCATACAGCGTGACCGCGGGGTTCGGGTTCAACCGGTTGATGCGGATCAGAGGCGTGTTGCCGATAGATTCAAGGACGTTCGAAAAGACAGTTTTCATCGCGGACAAGCTTCCCTTTTCCGGGTCATGAGTCGCTGTGATGGAGCCGTCTGCCGTTGGACGGCATGGCTTCCGGCAGTTTAAAATTGCCAGCGTGTTCCACACCTGATACTAATACTGGGGCCGATTTCCCGTTTTTTTCGACGGGGCTGGAGCTCATTCCCGGGCGCACCGGCTCGAAAAAGCGGAATTGCAGCCCGTCCCGGGTGATGATTGTGGGCGTGAGCCCGATCCGCCACGTATCGAGAGAGGGGAAAAGCGCCTTCTTCCGTCTCGTTCCGCGGGGCGGATTCGCTCAGTTTTGATTATATATTCAGCCTGACTGACTTTTGTCAAAGTCTTTCCATTGATTGCCCCGCCGGATCGCCCGGCGGCAGGGTGACCGATCACCCGGCGCAGTCGGGGGCCGTAATCGCTGGGTTGCGCATGACCAATCTCGAGTATCAAGAGAAGCTTCTGGACCTGATAACCGACGGGCACACGGTGCTTACGGAAACGGAGCGGTTTGCCAATCAGTTGAGACTGCGTGCCCGCGGGCGGTATCGTAGGCAAGGCGCGCATGGCTGGGATGGGGTTGCGGTCGGGACGTTCAACGCCTGGGCAATGGTCTGCTGGGAGGACTCATGGCCGAACGAGTGGCCCGCATCGGATTTCACGAGATGGCGGCTGATCCGGGAAATCCTGCGGCACAATCCCCCTCCGGAACCGCTTCTTGCGGACCTCCCGCTTGTCGTCGCCGTCGACGAGAGCATTGCGGGCTGTCTGCGTTACGGCATCAACCCGGGTGAGGGAGATCCCGCCAACCGCCTGGTGGAATGGCGGCGCGGCGTGTGGAAAGAATACCGTGACGCACTCCGCGCCTTGCTGCTCTTCCATCCCGCGTCGCTTCCCGAACGTTTGTGTTCGTTCCTGTCCCTGAACCCCGAGGCGGTTCCGTCGAAGACGGTGATAGCGGGATTCGAGTTTGCCGGGTACTGGGAGAAGAAACTTTTCTCCCGCTTGGCCGACACGTGCGGTGCCCTCGCCCTGCCGCTTCCACAGGTAAAGGCGAAATTGCGCGCCGTCGTCTATGCGGATCGGGAGCAGGAAGTCTTCGGACTGCTCGGCGACCTGATTCGCGGAGCTGGGGAAGGCCGTCTCCAGGAGCTTGCCGTGGTGCTCCTCGACCGCGGGACGTATGCACCCATCCTGTCACAACATTTGAAGGATCTTCTCGGAGCCCAGCTCGAAGGCGAGAATGCAGCCTACAACCTGTTGGCCGGCGACGTGCTGACCTCCCAGCCACTCTGGAGGGCGGCGCTTCTGCCCCTGGATTTTTGCCTGGGCGGCGAATCCGGGACGCAGCTGTTCAGCCTGTTGCGTTCACCGTATTACGGTTATTTTGGAGCCCGCGGCAGGGCGCTCTCGCAGTGGGACAGGGTCTGGCGGGAGCAGGGGATCGAGAAGGGTCTGACGGCCCTGCTGGGCTCCCTGGGCGGGCGGGAAGATGTCCTGCCGCGGCGGGGTGCGGAGCTGACCGAAGGACTCGGCGCTCTCACGGATGGCGGCACGCGTGCCGCATCCGAGTGGAGTGCAGGCCTTCGATCGTTCTGGAAGCAAATGGAATTTCCGGTCATCGCCAATGAACGCGATCAGATCGCCTGGCAGCGGTTGACCGGCCTGCTCGACGGCTTCGATACCGAATTGGGGGATTCTTCCATGCGTGCCGCGGAGTTTGCGGCATGGCTCACTGCGGCGGGAGAAAAGGCTCCGGTTCAACCTTCGGGTTTCGAGGACGCGGGCATCCAGGTAATCGGCGAGTTGGAGCTGCGGGGACTGGCCTTCAAGAGGCTGTTTGTGCCCGGCTTTCTTTCCGGCGTCATTCCGCAGCCGGCCAGGTCCCTGCCGTTTTTGAGCGTACGGGAGCGAAGGCTTGTTCTCGGCGGTACGGCGGAAAGCCAGTTTGAGTTCGCGGCACATCTCTTCGGCCAGATCCAGGCGGCGGCTCAGGAAACCGTGGTGAGCCGCCCGTTGCTCGGCGAGGGAGGCGAACCTTGCCTGCCCTCTCCGTTCTGGCCGGCGTCCGAAGAGACGATGGGCCCCGTGATCCCGTGGCGCCATGACCTGCCCGTCATGCAGAGGGCAAGATGGGTGAGGGACGGCCTTGAAGGGATTGCTGCGGCCATGGAGCGCAAGGATCCGGCCGGCAAGGCGCATGCCGGGGGCGAATCGGCTGCCGACCCTTACCGGGCCGAGCGTCTCCGATTTCCGTCCGAGATTTCCGTCAGCGAACTGGAGCTCTTGCTGGTCTGTGCCGGGCGGTTCTTTCTGCAGGTCATACTGGGACTCGAGCCGCTTCCCGTCACAACACGCGGTCTTGACGCGGCGGTCCGGGGCCGGAAAATCCACGCGCTCCTGGCCGGCTTCGGCAGAAAGCTCCGAGGGATTCCGGGCGGCCACGAGCGGGAGCCCGAAGCATTGTGCCGCCTGCTCGACGAGATGGTTCGCAAGGATATGGAAGAACAGGCTCGGGTTGCGCACTGGCGGGTGGAACTCGCGAGGCTGCTGGGCGGAGCGGAAGGCGCGCCGGGCTTGCTCAAGGAATGGCTGGCGCTCGAGTGTCCCAGGTTTGGGGAGGGGTGGCGTTGGACAGCGTTCGAACCGAGCTTCGACAACCTGAGACTCCGCGATTGCCCGGTGGGGATCAAAGGGCGGCTCGACAGGCTGGATCTTCATGCCGAGCTCGGCTGCATATGCTGGGACTACAAGACCGGTGCCGCGCCGGGCATGAAGGAAGTGCTCCAAGACTTCAAAGCCCCGCAACTTCCGGTCTACCTGCTGGCCGTTCGCAAGGGCCTGGTCCCCGCGATCGGAGAGCGCCGGATGCCGCTGGCCGCCGGGTACATCGCCCTTCAGTCCGTCCGCAAATTGGATCATTGCCTTGTGATCGAAGCCGATGAGCGGCTGGAATCCTTCCTGTCGCAGTGGGAAGCGATTGTTGCGGAGAAGATTGACGGTGCAAGGCGCGGCCAATTGGCACCGTTGTGGGTTTTGCAGCCGTGCGAGGAGCGCTGCGCTTATGAATGTCTTTGCGGAGAGGTGCTTTTTGCGGGGCCTGAAGCCGCGAGCGGCTGCGCAACGCCGGGCATCCCGGTCGAGCGCGGCCGGGGGCGGGCGGCGGAGGCCTCCGGAACCGATTGAATCCGATGCACGGCGGCGGTTTCCGATTCGCGGTTTCGGGCGGTGAACGACCTGAAAAGGGGGGAGTCGGGCATGTCTCGTCGGGAAACTGAGAAAGAGGGCGGAGAGGCTCTGAAAGGGAAGCCTTGGGAGCCGCGATATTGTCCCTATTGCGGGACGGCGCTCGGGATCAGGCTCGAAGGTGCTCACCCGCGACTCCACTGTTCAAGCTGCAACGTCATCCATTACCGTAACCCGACGGTCGGCGTCGCCGTGATCCTGGTTGAAGAAGGCAGGCTGCTCCTCGTGAAACGTTCCGGCACCTACGAAGGCATGTGGTGCATTCCGTGCGGGCACGTCGAATGGCACGAGGATGTGCGGCACGCCGCCGAGCGGGAGTTTTTCGAGGAAACGGGACTGAGGGTGAGCGCGGGCGAGGTTTTTGAGGTTCATTCGAATTTTCATGACCCGAGGCACCACACGGTGGGCGTATGGTTCCTCGGGACGTTTTGCGAAGGAACGCTTCGTCCTGGATCGGATGCCTCCGATGCGCGCTTCTTCGCCCTCGACGATTTGCCCGAAGATCTTGCCTTCCCGACCGACCGACTGGTGTGCGAGAAGCTCAGAAAGTTGCATGGCGCGCCATGAGACGGGTCGCTCCAGCGCCTGTCGCACGCTCGGCCTTCCGGGACATGCGTTCGGGCCGAACGGTGCAGGCGGGCGGATTTTTTTCGGAGCGTTTTTGTAATTGACCCGCAAAGAAATGTTTGCTAAAGGTTTCACGAGTTTTGATTGGTTTTGTCCACCTGAAAAGCCTGCTTATACGCAATGAGGGGGTATCATGTTTGGTGTAGGCGAGTTGTTGTGTGCGGAACTGAAACGCAGTGTCTCCAGTATGTTGCCCATGGACATACCCTGGTACGATCCCAGCCACACCGTCTTCTTCGCGGCGTTGTACGGCGCGCTTTCGGTGATCGGGATCGGCCTCGTGGCGAGCGTTATCCTGACGATCAAGCGCATGAAGGGCGGCGAGGAAAGCGGGCATCACTGAGTCCGCCCTGCCGCCTGCGTTGAGCTGCATGCCGCATCGTTCCACCATCATGGCCTGACGGGCTGAGAAGACGATTTTCGGTGAGCCCGGCAGAGCACCGCCGCCACGGCCTGCCTTTATCGGGCGGGCCGATTGTCGTTTTGCCATCCGCATTCCCAAGCTATTGTGCCTGCGTGGCCGCCGGGTCGAGTAAAGGAGCTGATCTTCGTGGATCCGAACGTCTTTCGAGAATACGATATCAGGGGTATTGTCGGTTCTGAAATTCAGGACCGTGACGTTTACCTGCTGGGCAAAACCTTCGGCACCTATATGGTCCGTCAGGGAAAATCCCGCGTGGTCGTGGGAAGGGACTGTCGTCTGAGCTCGGATCGGTTCCGGGATTTGCTCGTGGAAGGGATGCTGGAAACGGAGCTCGATATCGTCGACCTCGGCGTTTGTCCCACGCCGCTCCTCTATTTTGCGCTTCATCACCTGAAGCGGGAGGGCGGCGTGATGATCACCGCCAGCCACAACCCTCCGGAATACAACGGCTTCAAGATCTGCAACGGCGTCGACACCATCTCGGGAGCTGAGATCCAGCGAATTCGGGAACTCATGGAGTCGAGGGATTTTGCGGGCGGAAAGGGAGAAATCGGGCAGTTCGCCATTCAGGAGCCTTACATCGACTACGTGCTCCAAAGCGTGCGCCCGAAGCGGAGCCTGCGAATCGGCCTGGACGCCGGGAACGCCACCGGGGGGCCCGTCGCTCTCCCCTTGCTCCGCGACCTGGGATGCCGGGTCTACCCGCTCTACTGCGAAATGGACGGCACCTTCCCCAATCACGAGCCCGACCCCACGGTCATGGAGAACATGCGGGATCTCCAGGAAGTGGTTGTGAAGGAGAATCTGGATGTCGGCATTGCACTTGACGGAGACTGTGACCGGTTGGGGGTCATCGATCACCGGGGAGAAGTCGTTTTCGGAGACAAGCTGATGATCCTCTTCGCCCGCGAGATTCTGTCCCGCCGTCCGGGTTCGCTGTTCATCTCCGAGGTGAAATGCTCGAAGACGCTGTATGACGATATCGAGCGCAACGGCGGCCGGGCAATCATGTGGAAGGCGGGGCATTCTTTGATAAAAGCCAAGATGAGGGAAGTCGACGCGGTTCTGGCCGGAGAGATGAGCGGCCACGTCTTCTTCAAGGATCGATTCTTCGGTTTTGACGACGGGATCTATTCCGCCTGCCGCCTTATCGAGCTCCTGGCGGCTACCGGGAAGACCATTCCCGAGCTGCTGGAAGGCGTGCCGCAGACATTCAGCACTCCTGAAATCAGGATCCCCTGTCCCGACGATGTGAAATTCGATGTGGTGGAACAGGCCAGGCGATCATTCGCAGAAAAACAGTTCCGGATTATCGATGTGGACGGCGCGCGCATCGTATTTCCCGACGGCTGGGGGCTCGTGCGCGCATCCAACACCCAACCCGTTCTGGTGCTTCGCTTCGAGGCCGATTCCCCCGAGCGCCTGGATGCGATCCGCAACCTGGTGGAAGGGACACTCCACGCGATCATGAACCGTTGACCGCAATTGGCCATGGCGCCGGTGTCACCACAAGGCATGAAAACAGACTCACCTGGGAGTCTATTCCCTGGGTAATTCGTTCCGAACGGCGGGTTTCCCCCAAATGCGCCGAGACGGCGGAGTGCGTTTCGGCGTTCGGCATGGGGCGCGACGACGGTCGTTCAACAGAGCAGGCGCAAGCTATTGACCCCGCCCGCGGGGCACATTAGCTTGGGTTTTGCACAGCTGTTTCGTGGGCGGGAGAGCGTGGCCTCGCTGCCGGCCGGGGTCTTCGACGGGCCCGGGAGCGCGCTCGCAAGGTTTTCGCCGCGAAGGGCGGGAACGACCCGTATGTCATGCCTGGACCCCGACTTCGATTAAAGGAGGACATCATGCCGGACTTCGGGACTGCTTTTTCGGGTTTGGCGCTGGAGAAGAGAAAGCTGACGCACGAGGAACTGATCAGGGCGATCCGGTTCATGGTTGCGGCCGAGTATGAGGCCGTGCAGCTCTATGTGCAGCTTGCGGAATCGATCGACAACGAGCTTGCCGCGACGGTGCTCAGGGACATTGCCGAAGAAGAGATCGTCCATGCGGGGGAATTCCTGAGGCTGTTGAAGGAACTGGCCCCCGAAGAGGAAGGCTTCTACAAGAAAGGCGCTGAAGAAGTCGAGGAGATGATCCGGGAGCTGAAGAAATAGGACGTGAACGGGGCGGCGCCGCAGTGCCCGGCCATTCCCGCGCGTGACGGGGGAAGATGAGCCGATGGGAGACGCTGAGAGTAACGACTGGCGCCATTCCCCCTCATGACGGGAAAAGAGGGGGGTGTCGGAGGGACAATCCCTTCGGCAACTCACTCTCACCGTTTGGCACGGCGATCCGCGGACGGTGTTCTCACCAGGTTTTCCGCACCCTTATGCCGTTGTCGTCCAGAAACTGCTTGATCCGGCGGATGCTGTAGGTGCCGTAGTGGACCATGGAGGCGATGAGCGCGGCGTCCGCCCGGCCTTCCTTCAGCACGTCGGCCAGATGATTCGGAGTCCCGGCTCCGCCCGATGCGATGACCGGGATCCGGACGCTGGTGGAGATCAGCCGGGTCAGCCTCAGCTCGTAGCCGTCGCGGGTGCCGTCGGCGTCGATCGAATTGAGACATATCTCTCCCGCTCCCAGGCGCTCCGCCTCCAATGCCCACCAGAGCGCATCGAATCCCGTGGTCGTGCGGCCCCCGTTGATCACGATCTCGTAGCCGGAAGGAGTCCTGGTGGACGGACCGACGTGTTTGACGTCCATCCCCAGGACGATGCACTGGCTCCCGAACGCTTGCGCGCCCTGGCTTATGATATCGGGGTTGAGCACCGCGGCGGAATTCACGCTGACCTTCTCGGCACCCGCAAGGAGCACGTCCCGCATGTCCTCGAGGGTCCTGATCCCTCCGCCGACGGAAAAGGGGATGAAGATGGTCTCGGCAACCCTTTTCACTACGTCCAGCATGATGCCGCGACGGTCGCTCGACGCGGTGATGTCGTAGAATACGATCTCGTCGGCACCCTCCTCGTAATAGAATCGTCCCATGTCCACCGGGTCGCCGATGTCGATGTTGTTCCTGAATTTTATCCCCTTGGTTGTCCGCCCGTCGCGAACGTCGAGACAGGGGATGATCCGTTTGCTCAGCATTCTCTCTCCTCGCTACCGGGACACCCGGCCGTCCCACCGGCAGAAATTGGCCAGGATACGCAATCCCGGAGGTCCGCTCTTTTCGGGGTGAAACTGAACCGCGACGAGGCTGTCGTGGGCGACTGCGGAGGCAAAACGGATTCCGTACAAGGTGCAGCCGACAACGTGATCGCTGTCGCGCGGGTCCGGGAAATAAGCATGCACGAAATAGAATTCATTGCCTTCCCGGACGTCGGCAAAAACGGGATGCGCCTTGTCGAACGCCACGGAATTCCAGCCCATGTGCGGTATCTTCAGCCTTTCCCCTTTCGTGTCCGTGAGATCGTTCGGGAAACGGCGGACTGCGCCGGGCAGAATCCCGAGGCAAACGGTGTCGTTTTCCTCGCTGTGGTCGAACAGGACCTGCATTCCGACACAAATCCCCAGGATGGGTATGCCCGAGGATCGGCGTTCCCGGAGGAGCTCATCCAGGCCGAGCTCCCGCAAATCCGCCATGGACTTGCCCGCAGCCCCGACACCCGGAAAGATGATACGGTCGGCGTTCCTGATTTCGTCGTGCGAGTGCGTAATGCGGCAAGGGAATCCCAGGAAATTCAATGCTCTTTCAACGCTGGTCAGGTTGCCGGCCCGGTAGTCCAGAATTGCGATCACAGCGTGCTCCTCCGACTTGGTGTGTCCTCGAAATATTTTTCAAGTAAAATAGTCGGAACGAGGCACACGGTCAAGGCCACGGGCCGTGGAGCGTTGTGGCGCACGGTGCGACGTCCGTTCGCTTTCCACCGCCACCCGTGAAGCGCGCAGCGAAAAACTGCTTCGGGAATGCAAATTGACGGGCGATGGCTTAATATTCATCGTGGGTTCTGCGCAACGACATCCAAGGAAAGGTAACCCGAGATGCATTCTATTTCAGAGTCATTGAGAAAACAGCGGGAGCAAGTTTTGAGCGACAGCAGCGAGGATGCCCTGATCCGGCACACGAGTCTGCTGGAAATCGCCATCATCTCCCTTTACAACCGGCTAGTGAACCGGCTCAGCCAGGATACGGAGCATTTCCGGTCCAGCGCCGCGGTGATCGGCCTGGACGGTTTCGCGCGCGGAGTCATCGGCCCCGGTCAGCCGGTGCGCATCCTTTTCCTGATGACGGATTCCACGTTGTGGAATGCAAGCTGGCTGGACGAAATCACCGTGCCCCTGACAGAGGCGGGCTGGACCGTGGATTTGCGCCGGGAGACCATCGATTCGCTGATGATCGCGCTCGAAGGCGATTTTGACGCATTCCTGGAGTTGCTCGAAATGAGGTATGTCTCCGGGAATCGCCAATTGCTGGAACAGGCTGAGAAGGGCATCGAGGGATTTCTCGAGGCGAGGCGCGAGGAATTGCTTTCCCGCCTGCACGGCACGGTCAAAGCCAGGGAGGGGAGGCTGCAGAAACCGCAGAGTTGGCTCGAGCCCGATTTGCAAGACAATCCGGGCGCTCTTTCCGACATCGTGGCGATACGGCTGGCCTGCCGTATCGCATCCAATATCCGGAGCCTGGATGATGCCATCTTCATGGGATACCTGGTGCGCCGGGAGGTGGATTTCATCCGGCATGCGGAAAAATCGTACATGCGCCTGCTGGGCCTGTTGAGGAGCCTGTCGGATAAGTCGTCCGGCGTGCTTCATTTCGACGAGCAGGGACTGCTGGCGGACAAGCTCGGCTACGCCGAAAGGGCCGGTTACCTCCCGGTGGAAAGCCTGATGCAGGAAGTGTTCCAGCTGTTTCACGGGGTGGGGGTGGTTTCCGCGGAGTTTTGGGAGCGCCTGAGGGAGAGCCGGGAAAACCTTCCCGCAGCCGGGGAAATGCGGGGCGAACCCTTGGAAGAAGGCCTTTCCGTGCTGAACGGGAAGATCCACATTCAAACGGACCGATACCCCGCGACCCCCGGACACCTCGTCCACCTGTTCCGCCTCGCGGCCGAAGGAGGGCTAGGGTTCGCCAACGTCACGCGGCAATGGGTCCACCATCATCGTAACGCACTGAATTCGTCTTCCGGAGATCCGCTGGTCAAAGAGGAACTGTTCGCGCTGATCCGGGCGGATTCGGAAGACCTTCCCGCATTCCGACGGTTTTGCGACAACGACCTGTTCACCGCATTGATACCGGAGCTTGCCGCGGTCTACGGGCTGGCGCAGCATGACGCGTTTCACCTGTATCCCATTCACGAGCATCATCTGCGCACGTTGAGCGAATTGAAGAAGATACGGGCCGGCTTCTATTCGGCTGCCGAACCGGAGCTCACCCTGATCGCCCGGGGCATCGAGGACCCCGTCTGGCTTTACCTGGCCGGCTTGCTGCACGATATCGGGAAGAGTTCGGGAAGGGGGCACGCGGCCAAAGGCGGAGAAATGATTCCGGCCATTGCGCGCCGCCTGGGCCTGGAACCCGAGGAAACCTCCAAGGTTCGGTTTCTTGTGGCCCAGCACCTGTTGCTCATGGACAGCGCTTCGCTCAGAGACCTTGCGGACCAGGAGATGCTGGCCGGATGCGCGGCTGCGGTGGGCAGTCCCGAACTGCTCGATCTGCTCGTTCTGCTGAGCTACGCAGACATGCTGTCCACCGGACCCAGGGCCCGGCAGAAATGGAGGGACACGCCGGTTCTCGCCCTCTACAACAGCATCCGGCACCTGCTCGAGAAAGGAGAACCGAGCGCCCGGGCCATCACGGAAAGAATCGAACGGTTGCGAAACCAGGTCCGCAACGAAGTGCTCGACCTGGTGGACGAGGCACAGCTGGACTCGTATTTCTCCCAACTGGTTCCGCGATACCTTCTTTCGATGCAGCCGAAAGCCGTCGCCAGGCACCTGCGCATGTGGCGCCATCTCCAGTCCTCCGATGCGCCCTTCGTGTGGGAGGTCGAGTCTTCAGGCGATACCGCGGAAATCACCATCGTGAGCTGGGAAAAACCGGGACTGCTCTCCCGGTGTGCCGGCCTCCTGACGCTTCACAGCATGAACATCCTGGGAGCGCAGGTGTTTACCATGCACAACGGATTGATTCTGCTGATCTTTCAGTGCCGCCTGCCGGGCGGTGCGGGAGGCGGGATGGATTGGAACGCGGTTCGGCTGGATGTGGAACGCCTGCTGCTGGGCAAGATGGCGCTCGACTACCGCATTGCCGAGCATGCCCGGCGGCGGCCGGCTTCCCAGGTCCCGATGCGGACCGCGCCGAGCCAGGTCCTGGTGGATAACCAATCATCGGCAATGTACACCATCCTGGAGGTCTACACGGTGGATCGGGTGGGGCTGCTCTACACGATCGGCAGGACCTTGTTCGAGCTTGGGATCCGCATATCCGTCGCGAAGATCACGACCAAGATCGACCAGGTCGCCGACGTCTTCTACGTCAGGACCCATCAGGGAGAGAAAGTCACCGATCCCGGGCAGATCGACGAGCTGAGGAGAGCGCTTCTTTTCTGGCTGGACGGCCCGGCGGAGATGCCGGCCTGAGCGGTACAACGTCGGTGGGGGCCTTCTACGGGACCATCGGCCTCGATGAGCGGTCCGCCTGCGATCATGACGAAGACTTCATGGGTATGAACCGCATGGCCGACGACGCCGGCGAGGCGACGGGGCCATTCCCGGAAAAAAGCAAACCGGCGCGGCGGCGGAGCTGATCGCGCCCCTCCGCCTCCCGTCCCGCGGAAGGGGAGGCGGAACGTCGGGGATGGATCGCCGCCTTCGGATGAACGATCATCCGGAAGGACGACGAGCGTATAGGCTCAGGGAATCCTCAGCTTCTGTCCCGGAACGATGTCGTTGCCCCTGAGACGATTGGCCTTCTTGATGTCCTGCGCGTTCACCTTGTAATGCCTGGCTATGCTGAACAGAGTGTCTCCTTTCCTGACCGTGTGGAAAGTCTCCGCGGGCTGTCGGGACTTGGCCTTGAGGGGCGAGGGTTTTGGCTGACGCACCTGGGCCGGGTCCCTTGGAGCCTCATCCGACGATGGCTCCGGGACGGCGGAGGACACGGACGCCCGATTCGCGCTGAAATTCTGTTCGAAGGCCGGACCGCATCCGGCGGGGAATTTGACCTCGTGGCAGCCGGAAGGGATGACCTCGGCACGGAACTCCGGGTTGAGCCGCTTAAACTCCCGGTACGAAGTGCCCGCGCACGCGGCAACGGTCTGGATGGGGGTGGAACAGGACAGGTTCATGGTCACGCGGTCCACCTTCAGCTCACCGTAGCCCATTCCCTTGGGAAGGCAGTATCCGTATCGGGTCGGATTGCCGAGGACCGCCTTAACCGCGAGGATTCGCATCACGTAGCGCTCCGTCTCCGTCGGAAGCTTCAGGTGGTAGTAGTCCCTTGTTCCCTGTGCCCGGGATTCGTCCAGGATCCGCTTTTCGCCGCAGTTGTACGCGGCGATTGCCAGTGCCCAGTTGTTGTATTTCCGGTTCAGATCGCTCAGGTATCGGAAAGCGCTGATCGTCGATCGCTCGAAATCGTATCGCTTGTCGATGGAACCCTGCTGATGCAGGCCGTAGGCGGAACCGGTCGCGGGCATGAACTGCCAGGGGCCGGCGGCTCCCTTGGGGGAAACCACATTCGGCACCAGGTCGCTTTCCACGATCGCCACGTACTTCAGGTCGTCCGGGAGTCCCATGGACTTCAGGCGTTCCTCGATTTGCGGGAAATAGCGATCCATGCGCTTCAACCACAGGTAAACCTGGGCATGGTTATAGACCACCGTGGTGAACTCACGGTCGAAGCGTTCCCTCACGGAGTCGTGCTGCAATGGAACCGGCTCCCCGCAGAGATCCAGCCGGTCGGGGGGCGGGTAGTATGGAAACGTGGCGGCACAGGATACGGGTGCGGCCTGCGGCGATATGTGAACGGGTTCCCTGGCGGCCGGGGGCTGAGGCTGAAGGGGGACGCTCGGGGATGGCTGCGGGGTGGTGGTACAGCCCGAGCAGACGATGGACAGCAGGATGCCGAGCACGGCGGGAGCGACGCCTCTGAAACCGATTCGATTCAACATGTTCAAACCTCGTTCTCTGGGACCTTTCTGATTCGATAACGATGTTTCCGAGCCGTTGAAGAAGCACCCATCCTCCATGCGGGTGGTGTCGGGGGGGCGCACCGCGCGCCGTGCTCACTCCGATTGTCTCGGGCGGGCACCGGGAGGGGCGTCGATGTCTCGGAACGCCGGATATCTTCCCTCCATGGCTCGGGCCCATGCCGGGGGGGCTACCGGGCCGTTTTTTCGCGGTTCTCATCCTCGCCCGATCGAGCCTTCAGACGACCTCTCCGAGCAGGTCCCGGCGGACTCCGTCCAGCCTGGCGACGGACAAAATCCCTTCCATGGACAAGGCTCCTCGGTCCTGAACATTCCGGCAAATCAAATCTGATTGTGTAGATTCATCATGTCCCGGGGCCCCGGGCAATGCTTCCTCGTCCGAAACCTTTACCTCAGTATCCGCCTCCTGTCCATCCAAAACGAGCCCCCGACGGGCTGTGATTCCCAAATTGGAATTGCGCCGGCGCACTGGGTGAAACGGTGTTTTCAAAGCGCCCGATTTGGGCTAGATTTAGCGCGTCGGAATGTTCGAGGGCATGAGTGGAAGTGATTTGGCGCGGTCGAGACGGGGCTGAACGGAGGGCTGTGGATGAGGGGCTTGGCTTTGCGGTGGCTCGTTGTGACCTTCGCAATCGTATGCGCATCGTATCTCATCGAGGGTATCCGCGTGAGCGGTTTCTTCTCGGCATTGTTCGCCGCCGCGACGCTGGGTGTCCTGAACGTCTTCCTCCGGCCGCTGGTCCTCATCCTGACCTTGCCGATCAACGTGCTCACGTTCGGTTTGTTCACCTTCGTCATCAATGCCCTGATGCTGAAGTTGGCTTCTTCGGTGATTCCCGGCTTCCACGTGGACGGGTTCTGGGCCGCCGTTTTCGGAGCGCTGGTGATCAGCGTGGTCGGCTGGGTGCTCACGGCCTTCATCGATGACCGGGAAAGTGTCGGAATCATCGACTTGAAGAAAAAAGACGGCGACCGGTGGGGCTAACCTCGGACCGTTCCTCGAAACCCGGTACGGAGTGACATGCCGCTCATCGATCCTTCATCGTACGTGCCTCCCGCCCTGTTTTCCAACGGGCATATCCAGACGATCTTTCCGGCCCTGCTGCGAAAGGTGGACGGGGTCTTTTACCATAGGGAAAGGATCGCCACCCCCGATGAGGATTTTCTGGACCTGGACTGGTCGAGGAGGGGGGCCCGGCGGTTGGGCGTCGTTTGCCACGGCCTGGAGGGGGATTCGACGCGCGCGTACGTCATGGGCATGGTCAGGGCGCTGAACGGCGCGGGATGGGACGCGCTTGCCTGGAACTATCGCGGCTGCAGCGGAGAGATCAACCGGCGGCTGCGGTTCTATCACAGCGGGGAAACCGGGGACCTTGGCACGGTCATCGCTTACGCGGTGGCCTCCGGCGCCTACGAAAAGGTTGCGCTGATCGGGTTCAGCGCGGGTGGGAACATCGTCCTGAAATACCTGGGCGAACAGGGGGACGGCCTGGCGATGCCCGTCTGCGGGGCGGCGGCCTTTTCCGTGCCGTGCGACCTCGGAGCGAGCGCCCGCCGGCTGGCCCATCCGGGCAATCGGTTCTACCTGCGGCGTTTCCTGAAGCTGCTGCATGAAAAGATCCGGCGGAAAATGGAGCTCATGCCCGGTGAGATCGACGATCGCGACTATGACCGGATCAAGACCTTCAAGGAGTTCGACGATCGATACACGGCGCGCTTTTTCGGTTTCAAAGACGCCGAAGACTACTGGCGAAGGGCGAGCTGCAAGCCGTATCTCGAGAGAATCAGGGTTCCGGCGCTGCTGGTGAACGCCCACGACGATCCCTTCCTGACCCCGGAATGCCGTCCCGTGGAGCAAGCTCGCCGCAGCCCGTTCTTTTTCCTGGAGCTGCCGGGGAGCGGCGGGCACGTCGGCTTCGTGTCCTTCGCAAAGGACGGCCGGTACTGGTCCGAGCGGCGCGCGGTCGAATTCCTGGACGCGACGCAGGCCGAGCGGCGCGCGTTCGGGTCGCAATAGTGATGCGGCGCGGCCCGTGAACCGGATGGGGTGTTTCCAATCGATCGGCGAAAGCCGGTCCCGCCGACGTCCCGGCGCGGCATTGCGGGAGGCGGGCCGGAACAGCCGGAGCGGCGGCCGGCGGATGACCGGGGACGGATCGGGAGGAGAGGGGACTATGCTCAGACTGGGGATCGACCTGGGGGGGACGAAAATCGAGATCATCGCCATGGACGACGGCGGCAATGAGCTTGCCCGATTTCGCGAAGCCACTCCGCGGGGCGATTATCGGTCCACCCTCGAGGCCGTGGCCCGGTTGGTTTCGAGAATCGAGGCCGAGCTCGGGGGGGAGCGGGGAAGCGTCGGGATCGGCACTCCCGGGGCCGTTTCCAGGGCCACCGGCCTGCTCAGGAACTCCAATTCGGTGTGTCTCAACGGGAAACCCATCGCGCGGGACCTGGAAGCCGTGCTCGGTCGCCCCGTTCGCATCGCCAATGACGCCAACTGCTTTGCTCTTTCGGAATATCGGGATGGAGCGGCCCGCGGAGCGCGGGTGGTCTTCGGAGCAATCGTCGGCACGGGTACGGGCGCCGGGATCGTGGTTGGAGGCGAGGTGCTGGAGGGCGTCAACGCCATCGCCGGAGAATGGGGACACAATCCGCTCCCCTGGCCGAAGGACGACGAGCGGCCCGGGCCGCGGTGCTATTGCGGCCGTTGCGGGTGCATCGAGACGTTCCTGTCCGGGCCGGGCATGGCGGCCTTGCATGCACTGTCCACGGGGGATCTACTCCCGCCGGGAGAAATCGTCGCCCAGGCGGAGGAGGGCGATCCCTCGTGCGAGCAAACCCTGCTGCGGTACGAGGACCGCATGGCCCGTTCGCTGGCCCACGTCATCAATATCCTCGACCCCGACGTTATCGTCCTGGGCGGCGGCATGTCCAACATCGAACGGCTGTACAGAAACGTCCCCCGGCTGTGGGACGCCTATGTCTTTTCCGACCGGGTGGACACGCGCCTGGTGCCTCCGCGGTGCGGCGACTCCAGCGGAGTGCGCGGCGCGGCGTGGCTGTGGGGGTGAAGGGCAGGGAGTGTGAAGAACGGCGGAGCGCGTTCGTTTGCGGGACGACGCGGTGCGACGCGGGGCGCATGACCGGACTTCGCCGCCGTGGACGGGAAGGGAGCGGCTGGCGGGGGCGTGTCTTTCGGCCGCCGGGGTGCTCATCCGACCGTTCATATCTGTCTTTCCGTCAGGAACGAATCACGCATTTTTTCTCCTTCCTGCTTTGACAGACCCGCAGTCACGCCAAGTGAGGGGACATACCAGGAGAATGCCGTGAAGGCCTACGGGTGGTTCAAGGAAGTCCGCGACGAAGCGCGGGACAGCTTCGAATTCAAGCTCGCGGCGCTCAAAATCGAGGTCACGGAAAGAATCCTGGAAGCCATGGAGCGCAGGGACATGAATCGAAAACAGCTTGCCGACTCGCTCGGGGTGAGCAAAGCTTCGGTTTCCAGGCTTCTGAACAACGGTTCCAATGTCACGCTCAAAACCCTTCTGCAAATTGCCGAAGCACTGGATTGCGATTTGAGCATCGGCATTCGGAGTAAAGCTGCAAGAAAGGAATCCGGGGAGGTTGAGAAAACAGGCCCGCAAAAGATGAGAAAAGCGGCAACGCGGTAGCTGTATCCGTGGATTGGCTTTTCGTGATTCGTGTCTCCTCGGCCCGCAACCTGTTGCCTTGATCGGTTTAGGTTCCGGGCAAAATCGATTGACACGGGACCCTGTCTAATGGATACTTAGGGGTAATGAGCCGGCAATCGGCCCGGTGGATAACGAACGCATCAAGAAGGTGCGGGGCCGCCTGCTCGTAGGTTCTGACGCAGAGAGTTTGTGTTAGAGCCGTGCGCACATTTTGATTTCGTTTAATGAGGCCGTGAAAGCCTTGACTCCCGCCGTAGGCGGGGGGAAGTGCTTTTGCGGCCTTTTTCTTTTTATGACCTTGCAGCCCGGTCGGTTTTCGAGTCATGCGGCTTTGGCAGAACCTCTCCGTATCCATCCTGGGTCACCTCGGCGTTGCGTGCATCCTTTGGGCCACGCCCCTCGCGATCTACAGGCCGCCACCGTGCATGGAGGTCCGGCTCATATCCCTGGCGGAATTTTACGGCCGGGCCGAGACTCCCGGGGACGGGAACGGCACGGGGACACCCGGTGCGGCCGAGCTTGAGAATCTCGATCCTGCTCCGAAGGACGTTCCTGCGATCGACAAACCGCCTCCTCCCGAGGAGCGGCCCGTTGAGTTGAAGCCCCGGCCGCCGGTGCGGAATCGGGCGGCAAGGAAGGAAAAAACCCCGGCGAAACCGGTGGATTCCTGCCGGCTCACCGCGCTCCAGCCAGTCCGTGCCGATGCGCAACGACCGGTGGATGCGGCGGAGTCCTCCGCAGGGGAAGAACGGGCCGGGACGGCGACACACGCGCCCATCGGGCCCGGCACCTTTGTCTCGGGGGCTCCGTCCGGCGGTGCCGCCGCAAATGGCGGCACGGGTTCCGGGATGTCCGGAGCGGCGGGCGGAGGGGTCGTGGACGCCCGGTTTGGAGTCGCGAACGGTCCCAGGTTCCATCGCCTGGTGAAACCGAGGTACCCCAGTGTTGCACGGCAACTGGGGAAAGAGGGCACGGTCGTGCTGCGGGTGACCATCGATGAAAAGGGCCGCGCGATCCACATTGAAGTCTTGACGCGGGCGGGCTCCGGTTTCGAGGAGGAGGCGATCCTGGCGGTGAGGGAATCCACTTTCGTTCCGGCCAGGTTGAACGGGCACGCTGTCAAGTCGAGGGCTGTGCTCCCCATCCGGTTCACTCTCACGAATTCGGGGTAGGAATGCGCGGGCGCGACATTGAGGCGCGTTCAAGATGACACAATACCTGCCCGTCGGAAGGTGACGCGGGCGGGGATAAACCCCCGCGGACCTCGCGGATCCTTAGGGTGGGCACGGTTCCTCCGTGCACACGATCAGGCCGGGCCTCTCGTGCACCCGCACTCGTCATGAGCGCTACGAGAGCCTGCGGCCGCAAGCCTCTTCAAAAGGAGAGGGGGTGAAGCTTTTCACGGGAAGCGGGGAACGACGCTCGTGCACTCCCGTGACGGAGTGACGGAGCTGCGGGGCTTTGAAATCGGATTGAACACGGGGATGAAGGGGCATGGGAGAGCCATCCCCCGCAGGAGGAGGAATGGAGCAGGTCCCGGTCCTTTGGCCGAGGCGGGACCTGCTCCCCGGAATGAGTGGAGACCCATTCACACGCCTTTTCTAGCACAGCGAAAGGCGTCGGACAAGGGAGGGGTATTTCATGGAATCGAGAGGAATCGTCCGAAGGTTTGTCGCATTGTCACGCTCGCGTTCGCATTCGGTTCAAGCGAATGAACGACCTGGAATTGCCGCGTGCTTCCTGGTCATGTTCCTGCTGTTGCTGCCCGGCCTTTTCCTGCCGGCGGTCGCGGCCGCGGCGGACGCCGCGGAAAAGGTCGCGCCGGTGGAATCCCGGACCGGAAGTCCCGGGATCGGTTACACCGGCGCCGAAGGCGCACCCGCGCCAGGGCCTGCTGATGAGACGGCAAAAAAGGACCACCCGCTCGATCCCATCGTGGTGACGGCAACTCGGACGGAAAAATCCATCGCCGACGTGCCGGCCGCCACGTCGGTCGTCACCAGGGAAGACATCGAAAGCCGAAACATTCAGAAGGTGGACGAGGCCATGAACCTGGTTCCCGGGCTGTTCGACAAGCGCGCCAAGGGGCTCGACACCACGGGCCGGGTGACGTTGCGGGGACTGCCGGACCAGAAGAGAACCCTCGTTCTGCTGGACGGCCAGCCGTTGAACAACGGCTATACGGGTCATGTGGACTGGAATTCGATCAACCCGGAAGACGTGCAACAGATCGAAGTCGCCCGCGGGCCGTTTTCTTCCCTCTACGGTGGAAACGCCATGGGCGGCGTGGTCAACATCATCACCCGCATGCCCGAGAAGCGGGAAGTCACCGTAAAAGGCGGGTACGGCAGCGACAACTACTGGAGCACCTACGGATCGTACGGCGACAAACTGTTCGATCGTCTGAGGCTGCTCGCCAGCTTCGGATACAAGTCGAGCGACGGGTATCCCAGCGGCCTTGTCGTGAAGAAGCCGAGCGGATCGGGAGGGACCCCCGCCCGGGGAGCCGTTCCCACGACGGACAGTTACGGGAATCCGGCTTTCATCATCGGCGACACGGGCGACAACAGCTGGTGGACGCAGTCCGGCGGGCTCAAGCTGTCTTACGACGTCTGTGAGGATGCGAAAGTATTCTTTTCATACCGAAACAACCAGTACGGCTACGGGTACGACAATCCCAACAGTTACCTGACGGACGCCGGGGGGAATTCCATCTGGTCCGGCCCCGTCAACTTCAGGGGCAATACGTTGTCCTTCACCGAAGGATCTTTTCTCAGCGGCGGCGGCAGCATTCTCCAGAATCTATATAACGGCGGCCTCGAAACCCGCCTCTTCGGGGATTCCGTGCTGAAAATCTCCGGGGGGCTCATCGACATGCCGACGAACTGGTATGTCACCCCATCGTCGTCCACCGCCACCCGGTCCGGCGGGGTCGGCACGATCAGCGAAACCCCCACTCGGGCCTACCACGCGGACGCACAGCTGTCCATTCCCGTGCTCGAGAAGCATATGCTCATCGTGGGAACGGCGTTCCGCCACGACGAGGCCAACAACCAGGAACACGCCCTGACCGACTGGACCGATACCGGGTCCAAGGCGGACCTGACTTATGAGGCCAAGGGAGTGGACAATATTTTTTCCTTCTACTCGCAAGCTGAAATAGCGCTCTTCAGGGACGTCACCCTCTACGCCGGGTTGCGCGGCGACTACTGGGAAACCTTCGACGGCATGGCCAACCAGGTCGGCGTGGCGGGCTATCCCCAGTACTACGATTCAAAAGGGGAGTTTTCGGTCAATCCCAAGGGCTCCGTCGTCTACAAGCCGCTGGACGGGACGACGTTCAGGGCGTCCGTCGGGACGGCGTTTCGACCCCCCAACGTGTACGAACTGTATCGAACATGGGTCACCAGCTACGGCACGGTCTACCAGGGCAACCCGGAACTCGATCCCGAGAACAGCTTCTCGTGGGACATCGGGGTGGAGCAGAAAATCGGGCGGAGCACCGTGCTGAAGCTCACCTATTTCAACAACACCATCGATGACTTCATCTACTTCAGAACCGTGACCCCCACGCTTCTCGTGCAGACGAACGCCGGAAAGGCCGAAACCGACGGTTTCGAGCTGGAAGCGGAAACCAGGCCGTGGGAATGTCTCAAGCTTTTCACCAGTTTCACGTACACGCACAGCGAGATGCTGGACAATCCCGCGAATCCGCTCACGGAAGGCAAGCAACTTCCCGGGGTTCCCCGCTACATGTTCAGCGCGGGGGGCGAGGTAAAATACCGCAGGCTTTCTTTCACCGCCATCGGGCGCTACGTCAGCAAGCAGTACAGCAGCGATCAGAACCTGGACACCGTCTCCGGGGTGTACGGTTCCTACGATGCGTATTTCGTGGGTGAATTCGCGGCAAGATACAAGCTGACGGATTGGGCGACGATCGATTTCGCGGTGAACAACATCTTCGACAACAGCTACTACAGCTATTACAAGGCCCCCGGGAGGCAGTTCTTCGGGGGGGTGACGGCGAGATTCTGATGGCGGCAATCCTGGTCTGGTTTCAACTTGTCCTGTTCGTGGCGGCCGGCGCCTGTGCGGCGCCGGCCCACGCGCTCACCCTGAAGGACGCGGCGGGAAAGGACATCGAGATCGCGCTCCCCGTGAAAAGGGTCGTCTTTCTCTCGCTCTACGATCTCATTCCGGTGTTCGGCATCTGGGACCGCGCGGCGGGAATAAACCGGTGGGCTTTTGACAGCGCGGTGCTCAAGGGGAGTCCCGAGCTTGAGGCATGCCCCTCCGTGGGCACTGGGGATTCGGTGAACGTCGAGACCCTGCTGTCCCTGCACCCGGACCTGGTGATCACCTGGTCCTACAAGCCGGAGGTTACGGCTTTCCTGGTCGAAAGGGGGCTCAAGGTCATCTCCGTGTGGCCGGAAAGTCTCCGCGAGCTCTACCAGGTGATCGATCTGTACGGGAGAATTTTCCAGAAGGAGGACCGGGCACGCGAGGTTCGGTCCTTGATGGAGAACAGTCTGGCGGCCACGGCGTCGAAAGTGTCGAAGACCCCGCCGGAGAAGCGTCCGAAGGTCTTGTGGATCTGGACAAAGCCCACAACGGTCAGCGGCGGAGTCGGTCTCCAGCAGGATCTCATTCGCCTGATCGGGGCGGTCAACCCCGCGGAACACATACCGTCGAAGCAGGCGGACGTTTCGCTGGAGTGGATCGTTGCGTGGAATCCCGATGTGATCTTCATCTGGGGGAGCGCTCGGTACGGTCCCGGGGATCTCGCGTCGAACCGTCAGTGGAAGTCCGTCGGAGCGGTCAGGAACGGGCGCGTTTACAAGGCCCCCGCCATGTCCACCTGGTCGCCCGCCATCTGCACGCTCGCGCTCTGGATGGCTGACAAGGCGCATCCCGGATGCTTCGATAGAACGGAAGCCCTGGAGGCGATCCGGGAGTTTCACATGAAATGTTTCGGGGCTCCCCTGGAAGGACTGGCGCTGGACTAGATCGGATGGGTTTCGTGAACAGGAAATGGCTGAAGTTTTTACTGGGGATGTCCCCGCTGCTTTTTGGCGGCCTGTCGCTCTTCTGGGGGGCATACGGCATTTCCCCGCTCCTGACGGCGAAGATCCTGCTGTCCAAGGTTTTTTTCCTCGACGCGACCCCCGCGCCGGAGCTTTCCATCGTGTGGGAAATCAGGCTTCCGCGGGTGGTTCTCTCGGGCGTGGTCGGCGCGGCCCTGTCCGGGGCCGGGGTCGCTCTCCAGGGAATCTTCCGCAACCCCCTGGTCGATCCGTTCATTCTCGGGCTGTCGTCCGGGGCCGCATTCGGCTGTGCCCTGTCCGTGGCCGTCTTTCCACAGTTTCCGATCCAGGTTGCGGCGTTCCTGTTCAGCCTGGTCGCCTCCTTTTCCACCTACATGCTCGCGCGAACCCAGGGAGAGGTGTCGCGCCTGCACCTCGTGTTGTCCGGCATAGTGGTTTCGGCATTTTTCAGCGCGTTGGTTTCCATACTCAAGTTCCTGGTGGACCCGCACAAGCTGGTGAGCATCGTCTACTGGCTCCTCGGGAGCTTTTCGCTTGCGGATTGGCGGGCCGTGGGCGTCGTGTCGCTCTCCATGCTTGCGGTGAGTTTTCCCCTGATCCTGATGCGGTGGCGCCTCAACGCGCTGTCCATGGGGGAGGACGAGGCCCGGGCACTCGGGATACCGGTCGAGAGGGACAGGCTCCTGTTCATCGGCGCGGCCTCCCTTGCCGTCGGGAGCGCCGTATCCGTCAGCGGCATCATCGGGTGGGTGGGCCTGATGGTGCCCCACCTCACGAGAATGCTCGTCGGGCCGGACCACAGGGTGCTCGTGCCCTTCTCCCTCGCCGTGGGGGCGGCTTTCATGATCTTCGCCGACACCCTGGCGAGGAACCTCACGGCGTTCGACCTCCCCGTCGGGATCATCACGACGCTGAGCGGCACGCCTTTTTTCGTCTACCTGATGAAGCGGGGCGCAAAGGAGAGCTGGGGAAAATGATCGAAGTTAGGGGACTCACCTTTTCTCACAACGGGTCGCGGGAGACGATCCTGCGGGAGATCGATTTTCTTGCCCGAAGAGGTGAAGTCACGGCGGTTCTCGGCCCCAACGGCTCCGGGAAAACGACGCTCTTCCAATGCCTGCTGGGGATCTGGAAATTCCGGAAGGGGGACGTGCTGTTCGAAGGGGAATCGGTGAAGCATCTGAAACGAGTGGAAATCGCCAGAAGGATCTCTTCGGTGCCCCAGGAGCACGAGCCCCCGTTTCCCTACACCTGCTTCGACATTGTGCTCATGGGGAGAACGGCCCACGTGGGCGTGTTTTCGTCGCCGGGCGATGAAGACTCGGAACTGGCCCACGAGGCGATGGAAACCCTCGGCATTCATCACCTGGCCTCCCGCCCGTACACCAGGGTGAGCGGCGGGGAACGGCAGATGGTGCTCGTGGCACGCTGCCTGGCTCAGAATGCACCGGTGATGCTCCTCGACGAACCTTCCGCTCACCTCGATTTCAGGAATCAGAACCTGATCCTGGCCAAAGTGAAGCAGATCGTGCGGGAAAGAGGCTTGACGGTCATCATGAATCTTCACGATCCCAATATGGCCCTCATGTTTTCCGACCAGGTGCTCCTCTTGAAGCAGGGGCGGCTCATCGCGCGCGGAACGCCCGACGATGCGATCACCCGGAAGAATCTTTGGGACGTTTACGGCCTGGAAGTCGAGTTCCTCACGGGCAGCGGATTGCGGATGATATGCCCGAGAATCTGAAAACAGCCGGATCGTAGACTCGGCAAGGAGAGACGCATGAAGCTCCTGTCCATCATGTGGTCGAATTATGTTCCGCTCCTCAAGCAGGCCGTCGCGGCCACCGGAACGTTCGATCTGAAAGCGTACTCGAACAAGCAGTTGAACCTCGACCCTCTAAAACTGCGGGAATGCAGGAAGGAAATAAAAAGCGCCGACCTGATCCTGTTCTACAGGACGACCGAGTCGTTCTGGGACGAGCTGGAAGATGAGCTGAAGGATTGCCGCGTCCGGATTCCGGTCGTGACGGTGGGGCCGGACATCGCCTCCTGGAAGCTCTCCAACGTGAATCCCGAAATCGTTGCAAACGTGTACCGATATCTGCTGTTCAATGGCGAGGACAATTTCAGGGAGATGCTGAAGTACCTCGCGGCGGCGGTTTTTTCCATCGAGATTTCCTATGCGCCTCCGAAAGAGACGGCGTGGGAAGGGATTTTCCACCCGCAGTGGGGCGGCCCTTTCGATACCAGCCGGGAATACCTCGAAATCTATCCCCATAAGGATCGGCCGCTCGTGGGCGTGCTCTTTTCCCGTTCCAATTGGGTGTCCGGGAACATGGAGGTGGAAAGCCGCACCATCGAGGCCATCGAGGAGCAGGGCCTGGGCGTGCTGCCCGTGTTCTTCTATTCCGTCAAGGACGCCAACCTGGGCAACCTGGGGGGCGAGGACGTGGTGCGCGGGTTCCTCCTGGCGGAAGACGGCAGCCCCCTCATCGAGGCGGTCGTGAAACTCACGGTTTTCTTCCTGGGCCAGAAAAAGGGGAATTCATCCGAGTCGCAGGCGGAATCCGGCGTGAGTCTGCTCAAGGCCTTGAATGTTCCCCTCGTGAACCCCGTCATCTCCTACTACAAAGACCGGGTGCAATGGCTTGACGATCCGGCGGGCCTTGGGCAGCAGGTCGCCTGGAGCATCGCGCTTCCGGAATTCGAGGGGGTTGTCGAACCGCTCGTGGTGGGTGCGAGCAAAGGGGTCGGCAATCCCGAGGAGGAAATGTACGAAGCCATTCCGGACAGGATCGACCGCCTGGCCCGCCGGATTTCCAGGTGGGTCCGGTTGCGGCGCACACCCAACCGCCTGAAAAAGATCGCCTTCATCCTTCACAACAACCCGTGCGCGTCCGTTGAAGCCACGGTCGGCGGCGGAGCGCACCTGGATACCCTGGAGAGCGTTGCCCGGGTCCTGCGTCGAATGAAAGACGAGGGATACGCGGTGACTCCTCCGGAAAACGGGAAGGCGCTCATCGATGAAATCCTCGAACGGAAGGCGATTTCCGAATTCCGCTGGACCACGACGGGGGAAATAGCGGCGCGCGGAGGCTGCTTGGAGCAACTCGACGTCGCGGGCTACGCGCGCTGGTTCGACGAATTGCCCGAGGCGACCCGCAACAGAATGATCGAAGCATGGGGACGCCCGCCCGGCGAGGAAAAGGACGGCGTGCCGGCGGCGATGGTCCATGAAGGGAAAATCCTTGTCACGGGGGTGCGGTACGGCAACGCCGTGGTCTGTGTCCAGCCCAAGAGGGGCTGCGCGGGAGCGCGTTGCGACGGGCAGGTGTGCAGGATTCTGCACGATCCGAATGTGCCGCCGCCGCACCAGTACGTGGCCACCTACAAGTGGCTTTCGCGGGATTTCGGCGCGGATGCGATCGTTCATGTCGGAACGCACGGGAATCTCGAATTCCTGCCCGGGAAGGGCACGGGGCTGTCCAGCGGGTGCTTTCCTGATATCGGCATCGACGAGATGCCGAATCTCTACATCTACAACGCGGACAACCCACCCGAGGGAACCACGGCGAAACGCCGGAGCTGTGCCGTGCTGGTGGATCACATGCAGGCGGTGATGGTCAGGGGGGAACTCTACGGGGACCTGGACGAGCTCGAACGCCTCATGTCCGAATACGACAAGATCAAGCTTGTCGAACCGGGCAAGGCCCACACGCTTCGGCATATGATCGAGGCGCGGCTCGAGGCCGGGAACCTGCTGCAGGGGATGAAGATCGGCCACGACGCGCCCTTCGATGAAGTATTGCAGGCGGCGCACGAGGCGCTTTCCCTCCTCAAAAACACCTATATCCCCAAAGGCATGCACGTGTTCGGAAGCACTCCCGAGGGCGAGAGGCTGTCCGAGTTCATTTACGCGGTCGTGCGGTACGAGAATACCCCCGAATCGCTGCGTGGGGTTGTGAAAAGCCTGATAGAAAGGGACGAGGGGTTCCGGTGGCTCGATGAGACGGCCGGGAAGGATCTCGTAGATGAAAAAGCGAGAGCGATCTGCACGGCCTACCTCGAGGGAGAAGCACCCCTTGCGCGCGTCATGCAATTGCATTTCGACGATGCCTTGCGGTTCGAATCCGTGATCGCCTGCGTTCAGGAAAAGATCGACGACGTTCGAAGACGGGTGGCGCTCACCGACGAGATGTCGGCGCTTTTGAACGGGGCGGCGGGCGGATACGTTCCGCCCGGGCCTTCCGGGATCGTCACGCGGGGAAGGCCGGATATCCTCCCCACGGGACGCAACTTCTACTCGCTCGATCCTCACAAGGTGCCGTCCCGTGCAGGTTGGGAAGTGGGAGTGCAACTCGCGGGCCTGACGATCGAAAAATTCCTGAACGAGGAGGGGAAGTACCCCGAGAACATCGCTTTCTATTGGCAGTGCACGGACATCATGTGGTCCGACGGCGAAGGAATGGCCCAGATGATGTACCTGCTCGGCGTGCGGCCCGTGTGGCAGGCAAACGGAAGAGTGGCGGGATTTGAAATCATCCCCCTGGAAGAGCTGGGACGCCCCAGGATCGATATCACGGTGCGGGTGTCGGGCATCACGCGGGACAACTTCGCGTCCGTCATCGAGCTGATCGACGAGGCGGTGCAGGCCGTGGCCGCGCTCGATGAACCGCCGGACAGGAATTTCGTTCGCGGGCATCTTTTGGCGCACATGGAGGAGAGCGGGACGGCCGAGGATGAAGCGGAAGCGTTCCGAAAAGGGACCTTTCGGCTGTTCTCGAGCATGCCCGGGGTCTACCAGGCGGGGACCCAGCTTGCCGTGTACGCGTCCGCCTGGAAGGACGAAAAGGATCTCTCCGACGTGTTTCTTTACTGGAACGGGTACGCTTACGGCAAGGGAGTGTTCGGCGAGCCCGCCCACCGGCATTTGTCCAGGAGCCTCGAAACGGTGGAGCTGACTTTTGCCAAGACGGTCACCGACGAATACGACCTTCTTGGGTGCTGCTGCCATTTTGGCACTCACGGCGGGCTCATCAACGCCGCAAAAGTCGTTTCGGGCAGGGACATCAAGACGTATTACGGCGACACGAGGGAAATGGGCGAGGTCCGGGTAAGGGATCTTGCCGATGAAATCCGCAGGATCGTGAGGACGAAGCTGCTCAACCCGAAATGGATCGAAGGAATGAAGGAACACGGCTACAAGGGCGCGGGAGAGATCAGCAAGCGGGTGGGCAGGGTCTACGGCTGGGAAGCCACGAGCAGGGAAGTGGATGACTGGATCTTTGACGACATTGCCCGAACCTTCCTCATGGACGAGGGGAATCGGAAGTTCTTCGAGGAGAACAACCCGTACGCGCTCGAGGAGACCGCCCGAAGACTGATCGAAGCGGCCGAACGGGGGCTTTGGGCTCCGTCCGCCGATGTACGGGACGCACTCAAGGAAATCTATGTCGAGATCGAGGGATGGATCGAGGAAAAGGCCGGAGAAATGGAAGGCGACTTTCAAGGCGGCTCGATCGACATCATCACTTCACGCGAAGTGGAAAGTTGGAAGGAGAAAATGGATGAGACTCTGGGACGAAAGGGTTAGGGGATGATTTTTCCTTTCACGGCTATTGTCGGTCAGGATCAGATGAAGCTGGGGCTTATTCTCAACGTCATAGACCCCACCATCGGGGGGCTCCTCATCATGGGCGAGAAAGGGACGGGGAAAAGCACCGCGGTGCGGGCCCTCGCGGATCTCCTCCCCGAAATCTCCGTTTCCAGGGGCTGCGCGTTCAATTGCGATCCCGACGGCAAAAACCTGTGCACGTCCTGCGTGGAAAAAGCGTCGCCGGGTCGCCCGCTGGAGAGCGAGACGAAAAAGATGAAAGTGATCGAGCTCCCTCTCGGCATCACGGAGGACAGGCTCGTCGGAACGCTGGATATCGAGCATGCCCTCAAACACGGGGCAAAGCGATTTGAACCGGGGATCCTCGCGGATGCAAACCGAAACTTCCTTTATGTGGATGAAGTCAACCTGCTCGAAGACCACATCATCGATTTGTTGCTCGATTCCGCGGCCATGGGGCGGAATTTCGTCGAGCGGGAAGGCGTTTCCTTCACGCATCCCGCCCGCTTCATCCTCGTGGGCACGATGAATCCCGAGGAAGGCGACCTCAGGCCCCAGCTTCTGGACCGCTTCGGTCTCTGTGTCTACGTACGGTCCATTCGAGAAAGGGAGCCTCGCATGGAAATCCTCAGGAGACGCTTCGAGTTCGATGCCGATCCCGCTGCTTTTCTCGAGAAAGTCGAGGCGGACCAGCGATCCTTGTCGGAGCGGATCGTCCGGGCCAGGCGAAACCTCCAGGACATCAAAATGCCGGACGAAATCCTGGAAAAGGTGGTCGGGGTTACCTCGGCGGTCCATGTGGACGGTCACCGTTCGGACATCGTGATTCTCCGGGGGGCGAGAGCGCTCGCCGCCTTGAAGGGGCGGGAGCGCATCGAAACGGAGGATATCAAGGACATCGTTCGCCCGGCACTGAACCACAGGCTCAAGCGGGCCCCGTTCGAAGAGATCGGATCGGGGGCAAGCAAAATGGAAGCGGTGATCGAGCAACTGGGCCGGAGTGACGGCGCTGCGATTCCGTAACGACAGGGGGGCTGCCGGCCGCGCTTCGGGTTGTCCTGAAGCCCGGCGTTGCGTCGTAGCGTGAGACGGGTTTGGTGTTCAAGGAATGAATTATGTCATTTGCCAGGATAGTCAGTCATGCGAGGGCGAAACTGGCTCTCATCCTCAACCTGATCGACCCCGGCATCGGAGGCGTTCTCTTCCTTGGGCACAAGGGGACGGGGAAATCCACTCTGGCGCGTTCTGCGAGGAATCTCCTTCCTGAAGGCGCACCATTCGTGGAAGTGCCTTTAAACATCACCGAGGACGCCCTGTTGGGAGGCATCGACCTCGAGAATGCCGTCCGGACGGGGGAGCGGTCCATGCGGGCCGGCCTCCTTCAGCGCTCGCTTGGAGGAGTGCTCCACATAGACGATGTCAACCTATTGAACCAGGACATCTTGAGCCTCATCCTCAACAATCGGGACGGAGACGGAAGCGTTGGCGCAATAGAGGAAGGCTCGATCTCTCGACGGCTCTGCCTCCTTGCCGGCATGAATCCGGAGGAGGGAGCGGTTTCGGCCGCAACGATCGATCATTTCGGCCTGTGTGCCGTCTTCGAGACGCCGGAAAAACAACGCACGAAAACGAGGGCGCTGGCGCACAACTGCCCGGATGAGACGCTCGATCTGCGCTTGCGCCGGATTGAGGCGAAAGTGAAGAAGAGAATCGAACGAGCGCGGGGGCTGCTCGAACAGGTGGCCGTGCCTTCCGAAATGCGGGCACTCGCCGTGGAGGCGTGCATCGAAGCCGGTATCGAGGGACACCGCGGGGATATCGCCCTGCTCAGGGCCGCGCGGGCCTATGCCGCGTTTTGCGGCGCTCGTGCCGTGTCGGCCAAACATGTCAAGAGGGTCGTTCCCCTGGCGTTGATCCACAGAAGGCGAAGCGCCGCACCTCCGAGGGAAGAGGAGATGCGGGAGCAGCAGTCGCCGGAACCGCGGGCCGAGGAGCGGGAACAGGCGGGGGATTCGAGCCGCGGCGGGGCCGAGGCCCGGGAAGCGCCCGCGGATAAAGATGGGAGTCAGCCCCATTCGTCTCCCAAGTCCCGCGAAGGGCACTCCCGGGAAGAGGTGTTCCCGGTGGGCGATTCCTTCAAGGTGAAGAGAATGCGCTTCGCGAAGGACAGGATCGAACGGAATGCTTCCGGGAGAAGAACGAACACGCGATTCTCGGGCAAGGCGGGGCGCTATGTGGGGAGCATCCTTCGGGCGAAAAAATTCGACGTCGCAGTCGATGCCACTCTACGTGCGGCAGCGCCCTGGCAGATCCTGAGAGGCCGTACGGGAAACCTCATCGTTTCGCGCGAAGACCTGCGGTTCAAACGGCGTGAAAAGAAAATGGGGCACCTGGTGATCTTCGCCGTGGATTGTTCCGGTTCCATGGGGGCCAGGAGGAGGATGATCGAGACCAAGGGGGCGGTCCTTTCGATGCTGACCGACTGCTATCACAAGCGGGACAAGGTGTCCCTGATCGCATTCCGCAAGGACGGAGCCGAGGTCGTCCTGCCGCCGACCTCCAGTGTCGAACTGGCATCCAGGAGGCTCGCGGAAATTCCCGTCGGAGGGAAAACCCCGCTCCCGGCCGCCCTGGTTGCGATTTACAACCTCATCAGGCGAGTGCTCATAAAGGAGCCGGCTCTCAGAATCGTCGCGGCCGTGGTGAGCGATGGGCGGGCCAATCAGGGTATCACCGGCATTCCCGTGCGCGAGGAGGTCGAAAGATGTGCCGGGCTCCTCAAAGGCATGAAAAACACGGACTTCATCGTGGTCGACACGGAAGACAAGTCCGGCATCATGCGACTGGACTTGGCGCATCGGCTCGCCGTGACTCTCGACGCGGATTATTTTACCTGCGACACCCTGAAGGCCGAAATCCTCGCCGAGCTGGTTTCACGCAGAAAGAACTGAGAGGCAGTCATTCCCGCATTTCCTGGCTCCCCCCTGCGAAGCAGGCAAACGCGCTCACAGGGGTTTCGGCTTTGCACGCAATCAACGAATAAAAAAAAGCCGATCCGTGGGGCAGACGGGCCGGCTTCAGAGGAGGAAAGAGTTTTCTCTTGCTTGACCGTTTTACTAAGCAAGAACGATGCCAACCGTTTTTCAGCCTGGAATTCCCGCTCCGGGACGGAATCGATCGGTCGCTATGGCGTGATTGGTGGCTCATTTAAGGCGCCATAATCCCGCCATGCGCATTAAATCCCGCCAAAATCCCGCACTTTCGGGCCTCGGGGTATGGCGCGATTCACGTGAAAACGTGAATCGACCGGGGAAAAGTGAGAACCTGCCTCACCCAGAGAGCAGTCTCACGCAACGGCGCGACGACGCAACGTTGGGGTTGTGGAACGGAATGACGGGAGGAAGTGATGGGGGAGGCGGGAGTTGGGGGGATCGGGGGGGCTGTCGGTCTTGCGCAAAGAGCAGTCTCACGCAACGGCGCGACGAGGGGCACCGTTCGGCTCATACCTTCGCGAAAAGGAAGGGGGCAGGCAGTTCGGGCGCCTGCCCCCTTCCTTTTCGGACATGCATGAAAACGCCCGACAAAGGTGAAACTCCGGCTTCCGGTCTCCGGCTCGAAATCAATCCCGCCTGACGGTCACCAGGACAGGGACACTTTACGATTCAACAGGTACTTGGCCACAACCCCCTGGAGCGATGAGTCGGTGGGAATGCCCTCGGCAAAGGCCTTGAGCGTATTCAGGTCCGATTCCCATGCGACATCCCCCGGGGCGAGCACACAAACGGTGCCGGGTTCATAGTTCTCGAACAGGCGTCCGTCCTTGTAATAGAAACACGCTTCGCTATGAACCGTGGGGAAAGCTCTTATTGCAGGGGGAATATCATCCGGTCTGAACCACAGTTTGATTTCGCGTTCCGCTTCCTCCGGCGTGGCCGAGGCATGGATGAGATTGTCCATTCTATCCCCGACAACGTTACCCTGCGCATCTTTGAGGGCGACAACCGTTCCGAGGGATCGAACGCATCCGGGCTTTTCGTCTCGGGCCACATGCGGATTCGTGGGGCCGCAGATCTCGCGCACCCTTCGTATGACATCCGGTCCCTTGTATACAATGGCGATGACCCGCTGTTTGTCCGGTTCCCCGGGATAATGAAGGTGCCCCGTGATCATCTCGATCAGCGCCGGGAAAAAGACCTTGCCGCGGTGTTCCGCATAGTGCTCCTCTGCGAGCATTCTGGTCACGTGCACCACTTTGGTTCCGGCGAAGGTCAAGCCGGTGTGAAACTCGGAAAACTGCGAGAGCACGTATCCGGTTAGAGAGTTCTTAAGGGCATCCGGTTTGATCAGGACAAGCGTCTGTTGGAGGTCGTCGCGCATGTATTCTCCTTGTTGTTTGGAGTTCGAGAATGCCGCCGTTCCGCATAACCCGTCCGTTCCCGTCGCATCGGAGTCGGTCCGCATCCGTCCGGAATCGACGGTCCATCATGATTCACGGCGTTCCGCAGTCGTTCCGGAAAAAGGGAGTTGTCCTGTCCTGTTGCAGCGGGCGACGGCGCGCTCACTTCGCTCGAAATGACCGCGTGGGCCGTTTCGAATGGGCGCCAATTATGCACTAAGAGCACGCATGGTTACAAGGGGGTTGTACCGGGTGGGAGGGACAATTCGGCCCGGGCCGCACACTTCGGGGCCGGCGAGCGACCGGCTTCGAAGCTTCTTCGTTGCGCTCAACTATTCGCCGGCCGTCTTCACTTGTTACCATATCCCCGGGAACAGCCTTTTTCTGTTTTCGGCAAAATCGGAATAGCCTTCGATTGCGAAAAGCACCCGTTCCTCGATTCTGATCCGCAGAAGAATGGCGGGCACAAGAGCAAAAAGAAAGATACAGGATGTCACCGCGTTGAGAAAGGTGATGCATATCCCCGTATTGGCGATGATCATTCCGGCGTAGGCCGGGTGCCTGACGAAGCGATAGGGGCCGGAATCCACTATCGTGTGCCGGGCTGTTGTGCGAACCAGGTGCGAATAGAACTTCCCCAACGTTCGGATCGCCCACAGCCGGCAGCAGACGCCGGCCACGAAGAGACCCATGCCGAAGAAATGTACAATGCCCGGCGCCTGCCATGCGGAAGGAAACCACAGTGCGGAGAGGAACGTCAAGGCCTGGGCGGTACCATAGACCAGGCACGTTGCGGAGTCCGACGTTTTCTTGCCTTCGGCGTCGGCATCCCTTCCCGCAACCGGTGTCTCCACCAGCAGCCACAAGATGTACAAGCCGACGAACACGTTATCCGGATTGACCGGGTAGTCGTTCCAGATGCTCGCTGCCCGCCATTGCCTTGCCCAGGCGAGAGCGACGATTCCAAGGAACAGGACCAGGGACATCTTCAGCGTCAAACCTACACTTTTCACAAATCTCCGTCGCGTCGGGTTCACCTACACTCTTCACAAGTCTCCACGAGCGGGAGGCTCTCAACGAAGCACGAAAATCGCCGGTGTCGGGAGTATTCCCGCTCAAATCTCCATGCTTCGACGGCTCACAACGAACAATATGAATGCGCGGAGCCGAGGGCATCATCACACCGACGGTGCCCCCGGGGTGCATTGCGCGTTCCTACAACCCGGTTTCCGCCAGAAACGGGCTAGGCCTGGCGGACTCTCCCCGCCTGGTGGCGGCGGCGCTGAGAGATAACAGCTCGGATGCTCTGGTCATGGCCACGTACATGAGCCGCCGTTCCTCCTCCATTCCCCTTTCGAACTCGATCTCGCTTTCGGTCTCAATCGATTTGCGGTGGGGCAGAATGCCTTCCTCGACGGCCACAACGAAGACAGCCTTGAATTCGAGCCCCTTGGCGGCATGGATGGTGGAGAGGCGTACTCCGTTCCCGTTGTCGGTCTCGTCCTGATCGTCCCGGATGAGTGCCGCATCCTCGAGGTACTCGGGGATCGTGGCCTTCCCGGCGGCGTCGTAGATCATGGACTTGATGTTCTCCAACCGGGTTTCGAGGTCGTCTCCTTCATCCGAGAGGGTACGTAAATGGGCGAAGTAATCGGTTTCCTTCATGACCCTGTGCATGGCCGCGTCGGGCTTCTCCTCCGCGATGGATTCGAGCAGGGAGAGAAGCTTGTCCAGTTCGGCGGCGGCCTTCTTGGGAATGAGCCTGCCGTCGATCGCCTTGCGGGCGGCGTCGCGCAGGGACATGTTCCTTTCCTTGCAGCCGAAAATCTTCTTCAAGGCTCCCGGTCCGATCCCCCTGCGGGGAACGTTGATGATCCGTTCGAAGGAAATGTCGTCGCTCGGGTTCACGGCACAGATCAGGTAGGCATTGATGTCCTGCACTTCCCGCCGCTGGAAGAAACCCTGCGCTCCGACCATGGTGTAGGGGACCCCGGCCGAGCGCAACGCGCGCTCGAAGGGCAGGGACGTGAATTTGGTCCGGTAGAGTATGGCGATTTCCCGGTAAGGGATATTCTCGTCATTCAGGAGCTCCCGGCACCGTTCCGCCACCCATTCGGCTTCCATCTGCTCGTTGTAGAAATTTTCGACCGTCACCGGTTGTCCGTCCCTGCGGCTGAAACACTGTTTCTCGATGCGCTGCAGATTGTGAGCGATCAGACGGTCGGATGCAGCGACGATCTGCCGGGTCGACCGGAAGTTCTCCTCAAGCCTGAAGACCTTGGCCGTGGCGTATTTTTGCGGAAAGTTTATGAAATGAAATGGATTAGCGCCCCGAAACTGGTAAATGCTCTGGTAGTCGTCACCCACCACCGTCAGGCGCCCGTCTTTGAGAAGCAGATCGATGATCTGGTTCTGGATTTCATTGGAATCCTGGAATTCATCCACCAGGATGTAATCGAACCGGTCGCGGTAAGCTTTTCTTATCTCGGGATATTTTTGCAGCAAATCGCGCGTGAGGAGCAAGATGTCGTCAAAATCGACGGAATTGCTTTGAGCCAGCATCTCGTTGTAAATCCGGTAGGCTTCTTTTCTCCTGGGCACGCGATTGTTACTCGCCAGATAGAGAACGGGGTCGACCGAATTCTTGGCTTTGGAAATCAGGCTGGCCGCGGCGAAAAGGTAGTGGCGGTCGAGATTGAGCTGGGCGAGCACTTTTTTCAAGTGCGCCTTCTGCTGGGAGGCGTCGTGGATGAGCAGCGGCTTTCTGTAACCGAGCAGTTCGCAATGGACTTTGAGGATCTTGAAACAGGCGCTGTGGAACGTGCGGACCCACGGAAAATCGCCGGCGCTTCTGCCGGTGATCTTTTCGAGCCGTGACTTCATTTCGTCGGCGGCTTTGTTGGTGAAGGTGATGGCCAGGATGCGTTCCGGGTCGTAGTGGAGGTCGTTGACCAGGTAGGCGATCTTGTTGGTGAGCGTTCTGGTTTTGCCGCTGCCGGCACCCGCCGTGACGATGGCCGGAGTTTCCACGTGGGAAACGGCCTCCTTCTGCACGGGCGAGAGAGACTGCATGGACATGTTGCCACTCCCGAATGCGTTAAAGATTGACGGCATTCCGTCGACGGCAGTGGAAGATACTCCGGGGGACGTCGAGGCACAAGGGGAAAGTGTGATTTCGATCGCATCACGGCATGATGCTTGTACAAATTTGCCGGGGAGCACAACGGGGGTGTGGGAAAATGCGTATACCTCCCCCCCCGGATGCGCCGGACGGACAGGTCGGGTTGAAATGCCTTGAAAAGAAAAGCCCGGTGACTTATGGTTCAACGAAGCATGTCCGGCAGGGAGGGAGAATGCCTGATGAAGAAGACGCTGTTTGCACTCGTTGCTCTTGCCGTTATTGTCGTCGGATGCGGTGAGCCGGCTTTGGCCAAAGGCGGCGGCAAGGGCGGCGGGAAAGGCGCCGGCGGCGCCGCTGCACCGCGGGCGGCAAAATATCGACCGCCTCAACCCGCCGTGTCGCTTGGTTCCGCCGGGATCGCAAGTCAGTACGGACCGGTGACGTCTTACTACGGGAGCCTTGCCAGTCAGTACGGAAGTCTGTTGAGCCAATACGGTCCGAGTATCGGTCAGACCGGGTCGAGTCCCTTGCGGGGCGCTTCGACGACAGGCACCGGTCAGGGAACTCCGATCTTCGGACAATCCGACGTGTTCGCCTCCACAACGCCCGGTGCGATTCCGGAGGCCCAGGATATCCTCTCGGGTCTTTCGATGGGTTTGGATTCGGGTTTGGCCGATCTCATCCTGAGCGGACTTCAAGGGACCGCGACGGCAGGACGTCCGCCGTCGAGCCGCTTCCAGCCCTCGACAGCCGTTCAGATGCTCCCGCCGACCACTCCGGGTTCCGCCGCCGTGGGGCAGTATACTTACGACCTGTCGCTCTCAGTCGCGGGCCCGGAATTGACCTCGATATCCGCGTTTCCGGGGCAGTATGGCTACCTGCCGTTGCAGACGGGCATGGCCGCGCTCTCCTACGGACCTCAAGCCGGGGCATACGGATTTGTCCCCGTCACCGGCGCTCTCGGCGGCACAGCGGGGCAGTACAGCTATTTCGCCGGCCAGTACGACATGGCCTCGAACCTGCAGGATCAGTCCACGCAGATTGCTTTGAGCTCGGCGGCCGTGGCGGCGATCCTCGATGCGCTGTCTTCTCGGCTGGGGAAGTCATCGGGACTGCCGGGAAGCACTTCGATCGGCACGGGGATCGGTCGTTTCTCCGGCTCGATTCCCGGAATGGCGGCCCCCGTGGGGGGAATCCCCTCCACCTTGTCCCAGTTCCAGACCGCTCCCGGTATGGGGTCGCCTCTCCGCATGGGCCCACCGTAAAAGCCACCGGGGGTAAGACCCGCGCGGAGAGACGTCGGAATCAAACCTGCTTTGCCGGCCTCCGCTTGGTGATCGGTTTCGGGGAAGAACCGGTGCCCGCTTCGGTGGTGGCCGATACCTGCTCGGCCATAGCCTTTTCCTGCTTTTTCTGTTCCAGGAACTTCACCAGGTTTTCGGGCAATCCGCGTTTCTTGGCCGCCTTGCTTCTCGCCTTGGTCAGGGACCTTGCCGACAGCGGCTGCTTAAACGAAAACCCCCATTTCTTCTTATACTCTCTCGGAGTGAGACCGTGAGCGCTCAGATGCCTTGCCGTAAGCTGGCGCATTTGTGTCCCGCATTCCAAACAGGTGATCTTGTCATCCTGAATGGAGCTTTTCGGGTCCTGCTTCAATGACGCTCCACCCTCGAGCGCAACGCCTTCTCCAATGGCCGCCACGTCCAGAAAGAGGCCTTTTTCTTCCGCTTTCTGCATCTTCTGCAACGTGGAAAAGGTCTTGATGAGTGCTTCTTCAATTTGGGTCGGCGTCATCTGGCCGACGGAAGCCTGGGCCTGGATGATTTCGGCAGCGATATCAAGCAGCTTTTTTGTCATACTCTCTTCCTCCTCTGTGATGTTAGGGCACAAACAGGAACCAATGATCAAATCCCATAAGCCGTGCCACAGTGATTTTCGTACTATGGCAAGAATAGAAATGGAGTATCGACCAATCGACAACCAACAAAAATAAACCTGCACCCGGAATAGGTATTATTTACTTTTTCTACAATTCTGATCGGCAAATATTGCCTTTTCTTAAGGACAAATAGACGGTTTTTCCCCATTCGACAAAAAAACTTAATTCATCGATCAATTCACAAACGTCTCCATGGGACAGCAGTTTGAAAAAGGCAATTCTTGAAATATTCTCCGTTGCCCGGACAAACCCGTACGCCCGTAACTGTGAGTTAAATACTCAAAATCTGTAAAAATATGGTGTTATACTTGTTGTTTGACCATTATTGCCATAAACGGACAAGAATTATCCCACGCCAAGGGCATCGAAAAACCACTCGAAACACGTGCAAGAACATGATCGACCGGTAGCGGCGGACTTGCCCGGCGGCTGCCGATCAATGTGAAAAAGCTTAGAATTCGGACGAGACAACCCACGAAAAGGGTGTCACCCAAACGCCGACCGCATTCCCGCTTTCCGACAGAGTGACGGACGCGACAACCCATTGCCTTCGCCGATACAGCGAGCGCCCGGGCCATCACGAGAAGACGATGGCTTGCGGCCCGACTCACACCTATATATGATGCAGGCCAAGGGCAATGAGTCTACACCCATCCGCAAAAAAACATCTGCCGAATGCCCGCCGGTATAATATCGGTTCGGCTACAATTCCCCGCGTACGCCATGTATATTCGATGGGGCAGGTTCGCCCGTCCGTACGCGCAGTGAGCAATGCACTTGATTATTCAGCCTATATCCGAATTCGGGAACCACGATTGATTTGAGTTTTTGATCCCGCTTCCCGTCGTCATCCCCACCCGGGCGGGAATTCGTTCAAGGACGATTTCGCCTGTTGAACCACACGACCTAGGGTAGGCGTGAAACGATAGGATCGCGGTCATATCATTCCTGAAAAGCTCCGCCATGCAAACATGTACACGCCCGGCTCCCCTCCGCGCCGGACAGAATCCGCCTCTGCACATCCTCGCAACCCACAGTCTCAAATGACTGTTGCGAAGGTCTCAGACAACACTGTATTACAAGCAAATGTGTGGTGGCTTGATCAGGCAACCCGGCCGTCTCGAATGGGAAGGAGACCCGCGGCTTTCCGTCTCCACCTTGCGGTGGATTTGGCTTTTTCTAACTAGTCACTGCAACGTGTAACAAGATAATCAATCATCAAGGAGTATGAGTCAACAAAAATTTTAGTTTTCCATGATATAATCTCTTACTGCCGCGCGGCAGATTCCAGCTTCAGGGTTTCAGGAATTCAGTCGGCGGATTTGCGCCAACCTCTGGCCTTCATGCACATTTCAAATTTCTGTTCGTTCAGGCCAATGTGTTTCATGCTCATACCGGTGTTTCGAGGTTCTTCAAGAGGGCGGAAAGCTCCGGAAGAAGTAAGCCCCGACTCGCGTTCGCACGCGATTCGGTCTCGTTCGAATTCGGCATGGGTCGCCCCGGGCTTCACCCATTCGACGGGCGCACAACCCACCGCCAGGAGGACCGGAATGAAGACTGCCGCAATAAGCCGTTTCATACCTCGCCTTTCAGACTTGATGGCCGGTGCCGTCCACAACTCCCTTGCTTTGATCAACTTTATAACCTGGCGATTATATTTCAAGAGATTTGTGCATAGCGGGTGCGGGCGACGGGCGTGATCGAACGAGGGGTCCGGACGGTCTGTGAAAGAGCTCGGCGGAATCTTTCCCGCGTGGGAATGCTGATTGCGTCCCGTCTGGAAGATGGTTAAGTTTTTCTTACAGGACACTGGAAAAAGGAGGAAGGGAAGATGAAGCGAATACTTCTGGTCCTCGCGGTGTTGGCAGGAGTCATGGGGTGTGCCACCATGCCCGATCAGAATTGGCTCTACGGCGATCCCTACTCGGGTCTGCTCCAGGTGGAGCCCCGGGCGGAGGTTCAGTTCCTCTTCAGCAATCCGAACTACGGTACCAGCCTGTTCGCCCTGGACGTTGACGAGAGGTTCCAGTTGGGAAGGATCGGACATAACTCGATCAACGGCGGAATCGGAATGATGGGGATCTACCGTTTCTGACGCGCCTCCAACCGCGGTCTTTTCCATCGGTTCGGCGTTCCCCGCTTTCGACGTTATCGAGCCTTCGCGGCGAACCGCCCGAGCGAGAGCACAACGCCTGCGCGGAGAGTTGGGGGCTGAAGTCCGAGGCAGACCAGGGGGGCGGGAATAATGCCGGTTTGCGCGGATCGCGCGGTGCAGGTGGTTGGACTTCAGTCTTTATATTGCCATGCCAGGTTCAGCCAAAAGGAGGAATTTCGGGGATCGTTGGCATAGACGAGGACCGACTTCCTGTTGATGCCCCGGCAGCCTTTCGTGTCGAGAATGATGGTGATGCTTCCCTCGCCGCCCGGCGGGATGTCCCGATCGAATCGGGTCGAGCATCCTCATCCGACTCGAACGTTTTCGATCACCAGTGTATCGTTCCCGGGATTGCCCACCTTGAATTGATGTTCCAGGACGTCGCCCATGGCGATTTTGCCGAAGTCGTGGGTGGTCTCGAGAAGCTCGGCACAGGGCCCGGCCTGGGGCTCGGAGCAAAGAAGCGGGGCCGGTCCCGGGTTCTCGACGGCGCACAGACCCGAGGCGTTCAGGCACGCCGCAAGGATCACGGCGAAAAGCCACGGTTTCATTCCAAACGATCGTATCATCTTCCCCTTCTTTCTTCATGGATTTGGGTGATCGCGCCCGGCGTGCCGGGTGCGGCCGGGCGCGCATATCGCTCTTCCGGCCCCGGGGCTCGCATGCCCGGTCTTCGTTATTGAACCGGGAAGTCGAAGACGGTGTCCGGGTAAGGTTCGTTTCTCAACGTAAAGTGCCACCATTCCTTCGGATACGGTTGAAAACCGTGGTTTCGCATGAGGGTCTGCAGCAGCATCCGATGTGCGCGCCGGCTCGGAGTCAACAGGGGCCAATCGGGCCGGGATTCGGGGCCGAAAAAGTCGAATATGCCGCCCATATCCAGCTCAGCTCCGGATTCCGTCGGTTCGATGGGCACGATGGTCAGGTCCACGGTGCTGCCGCGCGAATGGCTCGATTTCTCGGCAATATAGCCTTCCTTGAACAGGTCCGCCTTGTCCACATTCGGATAGAATTCCTGCTTCATGCGCGTGTCCGATAGATCCTGCGCCCATCGAACGAAGTGATTCACCGCTCGCTGTGGCCTGTACCCATCATAGATTTTCAGCCCGAGACCAAAGGGCTTGAGGTCTTCCTGGACACCTTTGAGCGCCTCCGCGGCCTCCCGGGTGAGAATGCACCTGGCTCCCCGGTATCCGTCGATGGGCGTGCCGACGAAATTGTGTTCGGTGTGATAGCGCAGCTCGACGCTCACACCGGGAAGGACCTCATCCACGTAGACGAAACCGTCCGGAAGCCTGGTCTCCTGTGCGACGGCGAGGGGAACGAAGAAAGGAACGAAAAGGCAGACGAGAAGGAGAAATCGTGAATTTCGATCGAGCATCCGAAGTTCCTCTTATACGAAGTTGCGTGCAAGATGGATCTTTCAAGCACAAGAGAGCGGGGGAATGATTCCCCCGCACCCCCCAAGTTTCGGCCACACGCGCAAGCGCGTGAGGCCGAGCGCTCGGCGCTGTCGGCGCCTGGCCGAAGGCCGCCGCCGCAGCGCCACACGGAGCCGCGAAGCGGCGAGGGGGTGTGGGGGATACGTCCCCCACGCTTTTAAAGTATCATTTTGAATGCAATTGCCCATGGCGCCGGCGTCACCACAAGGCATGAAAACAGACTCACACGGGCGTCTATTTTCTAGGTAAATCCGTATTAAACGGTTTGAGTCCGACCTCCCGAACGGCCGAAATCGGCGTTCGGGAGGTCGGAGTGCGGACGGAATCGGGCCGTGTTCATCCGGGGGGCAAAGGCGCACCCGGGCGCGGACATGGCAGTGCAGCCCTCATTTGAACGCAACAGCCGTGAAAAACGTGTAGCAGAACGTACCGTCCTCGCGGGTCGTCCGGTAGAGATCCGCTATGCCCCCATCCCATGTGTCTTCATCGGTGAGCTCGAGGGAAAGAGCCTCTTCCCGCACACCTTCGATCATCGCGATGAATGTCTTCCGGGTGAATCCTTCGACCAGTTGAGGGCGGGTCCGGTCCACGTAGACGATGCGCGGCGAAACCTGCACCTCCCTGAAGCCTGCCCGGTCGAGCAAGGGGTAGAGTTCGCGTCCGATGAGCGAATTGCCGCGCTTTCGCGCCTGGATTTCGACCAGGCAACGAACGACCAGGTCCGCCCGCTCGCTCCTCGGATGGCAGTAGTAGGAACCGTGGTCCCCTTCGATCACGGTGACCGAACCATTCTCCCGCAGCATATCCTTGAGCCTCAGCAGAGCGCCTGCCGGGTCCTGCAGATGTTCGAGCAGAAAGCACACGAACAGATGGTCGAAGGTTCCCGAATCGTACGGCAGATTGAAGATGTCCGCCACATCCACGGCGACGTTCGACAATCCCGCCCGCGCCACTTTCTCCCGCGCACGTCGGACCGACTCCGGCGAAATATCGAAGGCAGTGATCCGGGAGGCGGGGTTTTTCCCTGCAAGATACAGAGTCTGCGCACCAACGCCGCAGCCCGGTTCAAGGATGCGGCTCCCGGTCGGAAAAGAGACCGCCGGATGCAAAAGCTCCACGAGTGTGCTCGCCTGGTCCTGCAACCGTCCGGCCTCCGTTTCGGAATATCCGTGCACGTATGCTTCCACGAAAATGACCTCCGGGTTCGTGAACATCATCCGCGGGATGAACGCGCGTCGGTGCTTCGCCCGCTCGCCGCCGCCGCACGGTAAGACAATCCCCCGCCGCCGGGAGGGGTTCCCTAAACGGATCCGGGGTGCGCCGCGCGCGGCGTCTTTCGTCCGCAAGGCGGGAATCACGGGGTCGTACCGGCGCGCGGACTGCCTCGGCTCTCATTGGGGAACCCACCGCGCGTTGTCGAATAACACCGACAGGTTAACGCACCGGTTCGATCCGATCAAGAGGCGACGGAGTTTTTGTGCGGGTGGCGAAGTTTTCGCATAGGTGGCGAAGTATTCGCGCAGATGGTGGAGTCCTGGCGAAGGCGGCAGAGTTTTCGCTGGTGAGGAAATGATACGCCGGGCAAGGTGCTCAGGACGCCTGAGACGATGCCGACGAAAATGGGTTCATCCGGTTAATGAGTACCATGCTCTGAGAATGCAGGACCTCATTTCCCGGAAGACCCCAAAAATGTCAATGACGGTCGCGCCACCCGAAAAGCATGCAAGCCATGTTTTCAAGGAAATTTGTCATAATGCCCGCCTCGCCGGCGATGCATCGTGAATCGGTGTTATGGTTCTTGCAGCGTATGAGCGCCTCAAGGCTGCGAAAAACAATGGACATGGGGAAAACCCTCTTGTTCGACATTGATCGAACAACTATGTGGTTTCTCGGCCATGTCCACATTTATTCTCTGTTTCAAGGAAATTGTCCCGTCCCGGGGCACATTGCCGGAGGATGAAAATGGGTGTGCTCGAATCATCAAGGGACAGGAACGAGTCGGGGCATGACAAGAATTGTTAACAAAATGCCAGGAAACTGACAATTTTTGTCATCCGAGCCGTTTTGCCCCAGGGCGACGATCGAAGGCAGATCCTCCCGTTTCCTTTGCGCAGAACCGATCTATGGAGAATTTGACCTTTCCGCCTGATATGAAACGGGTTCTGGCACTCTTCTTGCTCAATAAGCATTCGGTCGTAGAGAGCGACGCTGATTTCAAGGCAGGCAGCAGATCAGGCAGTTGAAGCGTAATAACGGAGGACGGACCCTATTCGGCGGGGGCTGGGTTGGGGTCGGTACCTATAGGGCCGGGCAATCCGGCCCTTTTTCTTTTGTGCGCCCGGCAGGGCGCACTCACTGGTAACCTGTCCAAATATCATAGATAAACAAAATGTCCCAGTATAAGGTAGCAAGAATACATGACAAACCACTGCATCCCGTGCACAGTTCTGTCCCAACAGGAGGTAGTGGCGATGAACATCGTAAAAATCTACGAAATCTTCCCGACCGAAGCTGACTGCATTGCCCACCTGGAGCAGGTAAGATGGAAATGCAAGCCGGTTTGCACTTACTGCAACTCCCAAAACACCACCCCATTACCAGTCGAACAACGCCACCATTGCAACAACTGTAATACCAGTTTTAGCGTGACGGTGGGAACGATTTTCCACCACACCCATCTGCCGTTGCAGAAATGGTTTCTCGCCGTCTCTCTCATTCCAAACGCGAAGAAAGGGTTATCGGCTCGGCAATTATCGAGGGTTTTGCAGGTTAACAAGGATACCGCATGGCGGATTTCGATGAAAATCCGCGAAGCCATGAGCCGGCATCAACAGAGAGAACTTTTGACCGGGATCGTTGAAATTGATGAGGCATACATCGGAGGTAAGCCGAGGAAATCTTGTCCATCCGACAAGCACAAAAAGGGTCGGGGAACTGACAAAACGCCAGTGGCTGGCATGGTTGAGCTGAATGGGAAGGTGAAGGCGAAGGTTGTCAAGAAAACGGATCTGAATGCGAAGAAGCTTTCATCCCTATGGCCTACATTTAAAAGGTTGTTTGCTAGAGCCTTTCCTGGGCCTGGAGATAGGCAACTTGAAATGGAAGATCAGTTCCGAGACGGAGCAATAGATATCTAGTTGGAATTGATATGTTGATGATCTAGCAATTTTGGAAAAGCAGAGCGGAGATTTTTTCCAAAGTTTCTTCAATAACTTCTTTGGACATTGTGCATTTAAAATCCGCCCTTCTCGCCCTCCAGTCCAAACTCTTGATCTGATCAGCCAAGACAGCCCCCCTCACCTCGCATTCATCTGGAATCCAGACCTCAAATGGATATCCCTTGATCTGACTAGTGATGGGGCAGAGGATCGCCAATCCAACTTTCCCATTATATGTGGAAGGGGAAAGAACGAGGGCTGGCCTGCGTCCAGCCTGTTCGTGCCCGGTTTGTGGCTTGAAATCAAGATACACCACATCGCCACGTTCTGGAACGTATGGCTCTACCAAATCTCAACCCCCACGGCATCACCTGTCCCAATTTCTTTGTGGACATTTTCTTCGTTAATTGCAGAGATTAGTTCACAAAGAACAAATCTTGGCCCGCGTTTAACTGGCTTGACAAGCAGATGACCATTTAATACAGTGCACTCCACTGTTGAATTCTCACCAATATTTAATTGGGAAGCCAAGTTAGCGGGTATCCGAAGGGCGAGACTATTCCCCCACTTCCTAATGACTGGCATATTACCCTCCTCAATTCAGTTTTTCACCCGTCGATACAATGTATCTCCTAAGTAGAAATTTACGTCAAGTTAAAATTTCCTCAATACTGTAAAAACAGTATTTTTTTAGAAACGTTCTTTTTTTATTTCCTCCCTTAAACTGGGACATTCCGTAGATAAAAAACCACGCCGTCAAGATCATGGCGCGCCACCCCGGGCTGTAACAACGCGAAATTCCCCATCACCGGGAGAAAACAGGAGCCCGCCAGGCGACGCCGGGGGGGCCGGTCCCCGGCCTCTCCATGAACGCGGCATCCATCGAAAAGCATGGCGGGATGAAGCGGATCACCGCCGCCGCGGCCGCTCAGGGGGACGTTTCCACGGGCAGTTCCGGCCGGCTGGACCACTCCGCCCACCCGCCGTCGTACCAGAACACCTTCCGATACCCCAGTATGTTTTGGAGCACGAAGCGCGTCTGGCTGGCCTGATGGCCCGTGCGGCAAGAGACCACCACCGTCGTGTCCTTGGAGGGAATCATGCGCGCGTAAGCCTCTTCGAGCTCCGCCCGCGGTTTGAAACTCGTGATGCCGTCGGTTGTCGTCAGATCGTCGGCGAAAGGACGGTTGACGGCTCCCGGAATATGCCCTGCACGGGCTTCGTCGGACTTCGCCCCCGAAAAATAGTCGGCGGGCCTCACATCCAGCAGCACCGCGCTGCGCCGATGCACATGCTCCAGCACGGTCCGGTAATCCACGGTGAACGGGTCTGCCTCTCGCGGCGAGGGATAGGCGGTTTCGGTGATGGCGGGCAGCAGGGTATCCACCGGACGTCGTTCCGCCAGCCATTTTTCCCAGCCTCCGTTCAGAATGGCGTAGCGCCGGTGCCCGGCCCGTTCAAGGGCTGTGCCGATGAGTGTTGCGTCCATGATCTTCTCGCTCGGCACGACGACGATCGTCATTTCCGGCCTGATGCCCAGCAATCCCAGGTGCCGGACAATCATATCGACAGGCAGCAACATGGACGACACCCCGCCGACCACCCCGCGGAAATGCTCCGGGTCCATGCGCACCGCCCCGGGCAGGTGGCCGCCGTTGTAGGCGGGCTGGGAACGTGTCTCGATGATGCGCACGTCGCCGCGCCCGAGGCGCTCGTTCAGCCAGGCCGTTTCAACCAGCCCGGGCATGTCGCCGGCGCTCCCTTGCGAATCATCGGCCCGGGCAGTCGCGGTCCCCAGGAAGAAACCGCGCCACGCATCCACCTGAGCCGTCATTTCGGCGGTGAGCGGCGCTTCGCGCAGTGAGACGGGTTTCAGCACGCGGCGCATGAAACCCTGCAAACCGTCGGTCAGGATATAAACATTGTTGAACCCCATGCGCGCCAGGGCATCCCGTGCCTGGGCGGGGTGGGTCATCCCGTTCGAATAGAGGACGATGGTTCCCTTGTCCCTGCGGGGAGCGAGGGTTTCAGGAAGCTCGGCGGGGGCGACGCTCAAGGCGCCCTTGATGTGAAAGGCGGAATATTCCCCTGGAGTCCGGATGTCCACCAGCAGGAGCGACGGGTCGCCGGTCATGAGGCGGTCGGCGAGCGCCTCCGGCTCGACGTGGTCTTCACCGGCTTGCATGGTCTGTAGTATAGCCGTTTCGGGGGGAGGTCCGAGCCGGGAGACGGCGGCCCGATCGATGCCGGTCGACGGAAGCACCGCCACGGCAAAGGCGGCGACCAGGACGGCCACGCTGAAAGCTTTGAGGAAGGGACTGCCAAAATAGGGACCCGTGCCGGCGGTTCGCCTCTCGATCCATTCCGCGAACCAGAACGCGGCCACGCCGAGGCCCGAAAAGATCAGGGCGAAAAACGGAGCGGACACGCCCAGAGCCTCCCAGATGAATTTCACTCCGCTCCCGCCCCACGTGTAGAGGGGTTCCAGCAGGCCGTAGAGCTCGTTGAAAAGGATACTCCCAAGGACTGCTCCGAAAAGGTAAATCAGCGCGTCCAGCCGTCCGGATGCCACGCCTACGGCCGCCGTGCCCGGGCACCAGCAGGCCAGGCCGAACCCGACACCGAACAGCATCCCGCCGACGATTTGCGCGCCGTACACGGTGGGAAGAAAGTAGATCTGGTCGGAAGCGACGATCCCCAGCGACAGGGCCAGGTGCAGCCCGAGCATCGCCGTGAGCATCGCCGTGAACATGACTCTCAGTACCGTCATGTCCCGAAAGTAGAATATCCCTCCCAGTTTCCTGGAGCTCCCGAAACCCGCGCGTTCGAGCGCAAATCCGAAACCGAAGCCCACCAGCAGCGAAACCGCCATGGCCGTGCTGCTTCCCAAGGCATCGTTGCCGAAGAAGGTTGTGATCATGACCATTGCCTCCTGGCGAACCACGCGGCGGCGTAACCGGCGGCAAAAAGGGATACGAGAAAGAGCAGGCTGCCGGTGGCCAGCATCGCCCCTCCGGTAAGCGCCTGGCCGGAGGTGCAGCCCGAAGCCAGGCGGCTGGCAAAGCCCGCAAGTACCCCGCCCGACAAAGCCATGAGGATACGCCGTCGGGGCGAGGCCGTCGGCCCGCGCTCGAGCTGCGGCTCGACCCGGCGTGCCGCAACGGCGGACACCAGGCCCCCGAGAAGGGTGCCCGCAAACATGAAGACAAGGTAATAACTGAGCGGATTGCTTCCCCAGGCACCGAAGTAGGGACTGGCCGCAACATGCCGCGGCATCAGCGCGCCCTGCGCCGCGGCGCCCACGCGGGCGATGCCTCCGGATGCTCCGAGACCGGTTCCCAGGACCAGGAAGGCGGCAAGAAGCACGGCGCCCAGGATCAAACCGGCCAAATAGGGGTTCATGTATGGCCTGGGACCGTTTGAATGAACGGATCGGTCGGGATTCATGATCTTGTCCTCTTTGCTGAGTGGCTTACAAGTGCGCAAAACCACTTGCAGCCATTTCCGTGTTGCTTTGTCCATAGGGGTTCTCACAGGGCGGTGACGACACGCGAATCAATCAGCCTGTGTCGCCGTCGCTCCCCGCGATGAAAAGAATTCTCTGGTTTCCGCAAACCGACTCAACAGCCGGCCGACTTCTTTTTGGGCGTGCCGGGAGCGGACGGAGCGGGCGCCGGAGTCGCGGGCTGCGGGACCGGAGGCGGGGCCGGGGCTGCGGGCCCCCGGAGTTTCGGTCCCGTACCGGGAAGCGGCACCGCCCGCACGGCGGTCTTCAACTCCGTTTCCTCCCAGAAGGCATCGAGCCCGCCGTGCAGGGCCTTGATCGGTCTCTTGGTCTTCTGTGAAAGAATGCCGGCGATCATCATCGCCAGGGAGCCGTCGCGGTCCACGATGATCAATGGTCCCGCACCCGTGAGGTACGCGGCGTTCGACAGGACGTCCGCCGGATCGGCATTGGTCGATCCGGGCAGGGAATAATCCCGGAAGGCCTCCGGCGGGCGAATGTCCACCAGGTCGAACGTCCCGGGCATGTCCTTGAGCAGCCGATTCAAATCCGCCGGGGAGATCCGTTCCGCAAGATGAACGTGACGCCTGGGTGCGGAGGAGCCGGCGGCTTGCTTCTCGCTTCCGAATACCGGGTAGCCCGCTTCAATCCACGCCGCGCTGCCCCCTTCGAGGCTTGAAACCTGCTTGAATCCTTTGCGCTGCAGGATGCCCACCGCCAGGCTCGACCGGTACGCACTGTTGCAAACCGCCACCACCGGCAGAGTGGGATCGAGTTTGCGGGAAAGCTCAGCCAGGTGGTTGAGGGGCAGGTTCACCACCGTCCCGATGCGAAGCGCCATCCATTCGTTGGGCAGGCGCACGTCCACGATGATGGGAGCGCTGCCGTCCTGCATTTGAGCGTAAAGCTCGCCGGGCTTGACGGTCCCGCTCCGGGCAAGATTCAGGCCGGCCCTGGTCCAGGCCTCGAACGGCAGCACCGATCCCGTGTAACCCACTCGATGCAGGCGCAGGACGGCTTCCTTGATTTCCGCCGAAGAACCGATCAGCACCAGCGGGGCCTTCCAAGGCACGATTATGCCCACCCAGGTTTCCAGGCGGCCCCGCAGCCCGATGTTCACCGATCCCGGAACATGCCCTTCAGAGTAGGACTTGGGGTCTCGCAGGTCGACCAGCCACAGGTCTTCCACCCGGGTGATGGATTCATCCGCCTTCGCCTGGACGGGCGCGGCATCCCACGACACCAAGGGCGGTCCTTCACGGTTCATGGCGGCGTTGTGCTTGAAGTACTGCGGTGCCTCGGGCAGGCCTTCGAGCACCGCCGAGATGAACTCACTGCGGCCCTTGTGCCGTATGTACGGATTGGACGACCTTTCCCTGCCGATGGTCGATGAAGGATCGTCGGACAGGTGCGCGCCGCACAAGGAACCCGCACCGTGTGCGGGCAGCACCGCGACCGTGTCCGGAAGTTTGGACAGGATATTGTGCCAGGTGTCGTAGCTCATGGAAGCCAGGGTGGCGGCGGTCATTTTCCCTTCGAGCAGGTCCGGTCTTCCGATGGATCCGACAAACAGGGTATCCCCGGTGAAAATCATTTTCGGTTGGTCATCCCCCTCCGAAAAGACCAGGCCGCACATGCCGTCGGGCGTGTGGCCGGGAGTCGCCATCGCTTTCACCGTGGCCGCGCCGACCTTGAACGTCGAGCCTTCCTTGAGCGGTTCGATCTTGTATTTCGCGCCACTGGCCGCATTCTGAAAAACGGGGACGTTCAGTGCCCGGACCAGTTCCAGGTGTCCGGCGACGAAGTCGGCGTGGGAGTGGGTGAGAAAGACGCCCTTGATGGTCAGGGCGTGTTTTTTAGCGTGGTCGAGGTACGCGGTGATGTCCCGGTCGGGATCAACCACGAGCGCCTCCTTCCCGGAAACCAGCAGGTAGGAATAGTGGCTCAAGACGGGCAGGTTGAACTGCACGACCTCGAAGCCGGGAAACCTGTACGTGTCCACGATCTGGTGGAAAGCATCCTCACTCCCGTGAGTTGCGGACTCCGAGTCCTTGATCGAGGCCCCGCCGGCCAAGCTTCCCGGAAAAGCGAAGCTCAACAGGCACACGGCGGCGACGGCAATGTTTCTCAGGTAATGCCGTTTGCAGTCGATGGAGTTGTTCATGAGAGAATCCTTCCTTGTCATTCCTGGGTGAGATCAATACAAACGTCCATGACGAAATCCGTCGGGGCGGCGTCTTCCAAACGATCGGGGAACAGCGGCAGATATCCCGCGAAGGCTCACTCCCGCGCTCCACGCAGGGGGTGGATCTCTCCGATGTCCAGGATGAGAAACCGGGATGGGTCGAGCTTTCTTTCCTGAATGGTTCTCATGAGGTCCAGGGCCGGATAGCCGGGAGGCTCATCGCCCAGACGGAAAGTGCCCCATTGAGTGGGGATGAAATACCGTGCCCCGAGATCATGGAAGGCGTCCAGGGCTTCGGGGATGCTCTTGTGCGCATAGTGCATGAACCATCGTGGATGGTACGCCGTGGTCGACAGCAAGGCGTAGTCGATGTTCGGGTATCGTCTTCCGATTTCCCTGTAGCCGATGAAATAGCCGCTGTCCGCCCCGTAATAGACGGATATCTCCGGGGTGATCAGAAGAAAACCGGCCCACAGGGTTTCGTTGAACCCCTGACCGAATCGCCTGGACCAGTGTTGAGCCGGCAGGCAGACGAGCTTTTTCCCACCGCCCAGATCGATTTCCTGCCACCAGTCGAGCTCCTGAGCCGCGCCTTCGTGAAGTGACGCCACGTGATTCCTGAGACCGAGCGGAACGTAAAACCGTGAAGCCCGGGGCAGGGAACGAATGCTTTCCTCGTCCAGATGATCGTAGTGGTTATGGGAAATCAGCACATTCACGGCCGGGGTCAACTCGTTCAATTCCTCGCCGGTGATCGCCGGGGGAATGATTCGCTTGGGCAGGAAAGCCCTTTCCGAGAACATCGGATCGGTGATCCAGTAGTCCCCCCGTATTCTGAATAGAAACGTGCTGTGCCCGATCCATGCGATGAAGTCCCCTTCGGGCATCCCTTGAATCCGAGCCTTCAACTCCGGGATGAATTTCGGCCGGTGATTCCTTTCTTCCTCCGAATAATGCGCCTTGCTCGACATCTTCCATTTCACGAGACGCCAGAATCCGCCGTAATCCATGGGCGCCCAGGGGTTGAAGTAGCGCCCGTCGCTAAAATGCGGGGCGTAGAGCTGTTCGACGCTCTGACCGTCGACCTGCCCGCGCCACTTCACTTCATCGAAAGGCACGGGATTGTGCATGCAGGAAAAAAAGAAGGCGGTTCCCAACACAACAACAAGAAAAAGGATTGTCGATTTTCTCATAAGGCCGTTTCCGGAAACCGGGGTCATCCCGGTTTCCCCGTACTTCTCGAGAACAGGATTCAACGGGTCGTTGCGATTCCCCCTACCGGCAAAGGCCATCGCTCGCCATGCCCCTTGCGGGCTGTTCATGATCGGCGGTTGCCGCGGCCTTTGCCGGGCGAGGGCGGGGCCGCGCGCATGCCCCCTCCGGGCAGTTGCAGGACACAGCCCGGACCGGCATATCTTTCATGCCTTCCGGCGTGGATTTCCGGACGCTCACGATCGGTTGTGTCCAGGGGTCTACATCGGAGCGGGCGATCGCCGGATGGAGCTCGGACAGCCCGTCGCCGCGGGATTTCCCGGGAATGGAGCTCACCGAAACCGCTTCAGACCGCTCCACCTTTTCGCTATGGCGCGAGTGCAAAGAAGTTAATGCCGGGCGGTAGTCTTTTCAATACGCGGCGGGTTTTCCCGGCGTTTGCCGGAGCTTTTGGGAAGCGAGGTCCCGGGTCCGCGTGCACGGCGATGACCGCGCTCAGATATCCCATACTTCGCCACGCCTCCAGGAATCGGCGCACCCTTTGAATAGACGTGGAAGTCCCGCGAGTCGAAGGACTTTTCGAGGTTCAGACCATACCAAACGAGGACTAATCCAATAACAACAGATCGGCGGGCGTGGGGAATCCCGTCTGCTTGGATCTCCCCGTATGTTTGAGATCGTGACGAAACATGGGCCAGGGGGAGTCCGCCAATCCGGGAGAATCGCTGTAAATTGCATATAATGTAGCAGCCTTGCCGATGTAAACGGTCCCGTCTGGACCAATGGCTGGAGAGGAATAGGCGGCCAAGTCCGTAGAGACATAAAAGGTCCATAGTCGAGAGCCGTCCGGATTGAAGGCATACAACGAACCTGTCTCATCCGCCACGTAAATGGTCCCATCTGCGCCAACAGCTGGAGAGGAGACTATTTCGCCGATTCCTCCGACACTCCACGCCTGGGTGCCATCCGGATTGACGGCATATAACACCTTTCCGAAGGAACCCACATAGATTGTCCCATCTGCACTGATTGCCGGGGAGGAGTATATTCTAAGCACGGTTGGGAAAATCCATTTCTTGGTGCCGTTCGGCCTGATGGCATAGAGATTGCCGTTCTTGGACCCCACATAGATGGTTCCGTCGGCGCCAATGGCCGGAGAGGACTGGATTTCATCGCCGATTTCAAAGGCCCATTTCTGCGTGCCATCGGGGTTGATTGCATAGAGCTTATCATGGTAATCACGAATGCAAGACCCTACATAGATAGTCCCATCGGCGCCAATGGCCGGGGATGAGGTCATACAGCAGTCCAAGCAAAAACCGTCAATTTGAAGCCACCACTTTCTGGTGCCATCGGGATCAACGGCGTAGAGCCCTCCCGTCGACCCCACATAAATGGTCCCATCGGGACCGATGGCGGGGGAGGAGCCGATCTCTTTTATTGCGGCGAAAGCCCATTTCCCGGTACCGTCCGGGTTGACGGCATAGAGCTTACCGTCATATGATCCCACATAGATGGTTCCATCCCTGCCAACGGCCGGGGATGAGGCGACATTATCCCCGGTTCCGAAAGTCCACTTCTGGGTGCCGTCGGGATTGATCGCACAAAGGCCCCTGCCTCCGGAGCCCACGTATATGGTTCCGTCAGTGCCGATGGCCGGCGAGGAATGCACGCGAGCATAAAGAGCATCAGAGGTCAGGAAAGCCCATTTCATCGTGCCGGGTATTCCTCCAAATGCGTTGTTATTCATGATGACCAGCAAAAAACCAAACATCACTGTCCGACAACATATTTGCTTCACGCTTATCTCCTGGCGTTGGAAGGTGTTCAAAACACTGATTGGATTACATATGAATTTCCATATTCGAGTCTTAATCAAGCTAATGGAATTACTCAGTATGATAAAGATAATCCCAATTGTGTGCATGCATGCCTTGATACTTCTATAAATATATACTCGTTATTGTAAATTAATAAAGCATGAGCTCTATGGTGCTGGATTTGTAACCAAACAGCTTGACTAATATATTATCAAGTATGATCAGTGGAATAGTACTATTAATTATTTCAGCTCCATGCCAAATAATAGAGTCGCAGTGGCAGGCGTAGATCCACCCAATGAATTGGAATTCTTGTAGACTTTTATTTTCCTAGTATTTGTAATGGCTGCTATTGCTACTGCTAACATTTCCTTCTCTCTGCCCGATGGCGCCTTAAAGTATTTTGCAGTTGGATCCGTCCCAATCCTTAATGAGAACACGGTAATAGCCTTAGTGCCGAAACCATAAGGACCTGCAGATATTACTGTTGCATTGGATGCTACAACTGCGGAATATCCAATTGTTGAAATGCATAATATAAAGAGAAAGACTGCCAAAAAAATTCCGATACATTTTGCATTCATGATTCGCTCCTTTGTTTGATGTCCAATAACATATTGTTTGATTAATATCCGCAAGATAAATAGCATTAATGCTAAATATATATTATAAATAAAGCATCTATAGGATATGTGTAAAGACATTTAACCACTAAGAAAATCTTGAATCAACAGGTTCCATGAAAATATTTATGGCAAGTCGATCACTTCGATCAAGGACTTCGGCTGGAAGTGCCCGATACTAATATCATATATCTTCTCATAAAATCTATTTCAAGTGGCTCTCTAGCCAATATTTAATGGTAACTGTTGAAGGTCAAGGCTTCTGCCCAGTAATACCAATTTATACGAAGTTGCGTGCAAGATGGGTCTTTCAAGCACAAAAGAGCGGGGGAATGATTCCCCCGCACCCCCCAAGTTTCGGCCGCACGCGCAAGCGCGTGCGGCCGAGTGCTCGGCGCTGTCGGCGACTGGCCGAAGGCCGCCGCCGCAGCGCCACACGGAGCCGCGAAGCGGCGAGGGGGTGTGGGGGATACGTCCCCCACGCTTTTAGAGTATCATTTTGAACGCAAATCCTTATTACCTGGAAAATAGGCTCCCGCGTGAGTCTATTTTCCAGGTAAATCCGTATCAGAGGAGAACCTCGCGCAAGGCCGACGGAGAAACTTAACTTATCCTACATTGCACTCAAGAACGCAAGCGTCAAGCCAAAAGGCCTGACAAGCGCCTTCGGGAGGCGCGCCCCAATGCCTTTGATACCAATTACCGAGGAGCGGGTCGGGAAAAGGTTGAGATTCCTTGGCTGGGGGGAAGGTGCCCAAGTCACGGAACCGGCCTTGAACCCCATTTCCGGCGGCATGGCGTGGTGGAGCTTATTCACTGTTCCCGAAAAAGTAGGATGAAATTTTGCGCACCGGCTTCTTGAGACCCGCAGCGGCTTTCCCGGCGACACCGGCGGCCGTGGAGGAGACTTTCTTCACTCCGCCGGCGGTTGCCTCGAAAACGTCACCGGCTTTGTCTCCCACGGCGTTATAAACGGACCGGACGGCTCCGGCAAACTTCCTTGCGCCGTGCTTCGTCGAGTTATAGGCATCGCTCGATTTTCTGCCCACGGCCTGACAAGCATTTCCCAAGCCGCCGGCAAAGCCGGTGGCGGTGTCCGCAACCGCCCCGGAAGCTTTCCGCATGCCCCTGGCGGAAATACTCTTGATCGATCCGCCCAGGGCACCCAGGACCTTCGGCAGAGATTCGGCGACAATCTCGTTCAGTATTTGCAGAGCTTCCAGGGAAGGACGCTGCTTCACGGATGAATCCGGGCAGGTTTTGAGGCCGATGTAGTTCTTCGTCACCACTCCCACCCTGCACGCCAGCGAGGCGTTGGCCGCTCCGGTGAAAATGGAGTGAGAGAACGTCCTGGCAATCGTGGCCACGAACGGAACCTTGTCAAAAACGGCGTGGGGGATAATCGGGGAAATGATGCTTCCTATCTGGTTGGCAAGATCCGCTTCGTCCAGCCCGTAGGAAACGAGCGAAACGGTCAGGACATTCGTATATATCTTCCAGAGTTCCATGGGGTGCGGGCTCTGGTTGTAGATGCGCGATATCTTCCAAACCAGGGAGGCCACCTGAAAGAAGACGATCAACGAATCGAGCCGCCCGTTCTGCGAAATGGCCGTTGCAACGAACACTCTTTTGCCGACCAGCTTGATTTCCTGGACGGCAAGGCTGTCCAGGTAAGCCGTCAATTCGGGGACCCGGTCCACGGAAGAAGCGGGAAGGCCGCCTGCGATGATGTATTTATTGGATTCCAGCCTCTTGGACAGTTTCGCAAGATACAGCTCTTTCTGTGCGGCGCTCGGATTCGGGGGCATGGTCAGAGGTTTCTGACGAAATACGTGGGCGCCGATGAGCCAGAAAAGACACAGGGCCAGCAGCCCCAGCAGCAGGCAATTGGAAACGAGCCCGAGAGCGGGATGTATTTTCCCCAGGATCTCCGACAGGGCGAGGATGTGGCTGATCATGAAAGTCAGCAGGGACAGCAGGATCAATGCCGTCACCGCGAGGAGTACAAAGGCCCACTTTTTCTTCATCGATGCGGTTCTCCGGGATGTGGCATCTCGAAGCGGGAACGAAGCATTTCAGGAATTCCGGCTCCGGGATAAAACACTTGAACGCGCCGATTTTCTCCGGAAAGCCTCCGGCAGGCAACTTTCGATCAATTCTAGCATCGCCGGAGAATTGTGTCCATGGACACCTATGGGAGGTGTCGACACGAAGGGGAGGCGGAGAGAGCCGCGGGGCTCTTTGCAGGTTTTTCGGACAGATCGCGTTGAACAAACAAACGCGCCGATGGGGACGGCCAAGGCGGCGGATGCCGAACGTCTGCCAGCCGGCGTTCAAACGGTTCGCGGGGCTGCCCGATTTCCCTTGACCATTCCGTGCCGGGGAGTGATACGCGGGTTGGGTTCAGGATGGGTGCATCGGGCGGGAGGGCATAAAGGCCTTTCCTGCGTCTACGTCCGACCGGTACATCGGCGCGACACGCAGCAACAGGAACTTTCACCCGGGCGGCTTGTCGGCGCTTCTTTGCGAGGTTGAGCCCTTCGCGCCGTGACTTGCGGCCGGGACGGAATTCATCAATTGCCCGCAACGATTCCATAGAGTGTTCCTCCCGGCATGAAACGGTGCGTGTCAATCCGGCGGAATCCGCATCGATGCAGCAGCGATAGAATATCATCCAGGCGGGGAAGTCGTGTCAGTCCTTTCAGGGAACAGTTGACCATATTCAGGTGTGCCGCGGCGACATCCATTCCCATGCTGTGGCAGGTCGTGGCGATCGCCAGTAAGCCTCGAGGGGCAAGCATGGCGCGCAGATTGTGAAGCAGTTCGACACGCTCTTCGTCATTGAAATAGTACAGGATGTTGAACAGGGTGATGAGGTCGAAAGGGCCTTCGAGCCCTCCGGGGGGATGACGCATATCTCCGTGAAAGATACGGAAACGGTCCTCGAGTCCCCAGCGGGCGATGTTGTTTGTTGCCTGTCGGACGGCCGCCTCATCGATATCGAGGCCCGCGCCCGTCGCATTCCGGTTGGTGCCGTGGACGGCATGCAGAAAGACACCGGAGCCGCACCCCACATCCAGGATACGCATGGGGTTCCTGCCGGAGACGAGACCCGCGAGAAAATCCTTCATGATCGGTTCGGCGAGCTTCGAAAACCGGGCCACCAGATCGCCCATCCTGAGGAGGTCGTCCCCCAGTTCGTCCCCTCGAAGGCGACCGGCCGCATGGCGATAGGCGTCGCTGTAATAGGTGATGTTGGCCTGGACCATGGCGGCCAGCATATCCCCCCTGGCACCCACGACCGCTTTGGACCGTTTGCCTTTGATGAAAAACTGCCGGTTTTTCATTCCCAATTCTTTTGTGGCGAGTCCCACGTCCAAAAGGGCATCGAACAGCTCCGGGCGATTCACCTGGAGCTTCTCGATCAACACCGGCCTTTCGCACGGAACGGCCAGGGCTTTCAACAGGCCCGATTCATAAGCGGCATGGATGAAATGCATTCTCACCAATGCCTGCCAGTCTTTCATGAGGGGAAACAGACCGGGCACTTTCAGAATTCGCAGGAAGGATATCAGGTACCGCAGATTCATTGGATCATCTCCTTGTTCGAGTTTCGGACGTTTCGGCGGGTCGCATGACGGGGATTGGAGAGGCCCGGTGAGCGGAATCCTTTCAGGTGCGCCCGGAGAATATGATGATCGAGCGGTCCGGCTCGCTCACCAATAGAACCTGTCTCTGGAAAGCGAATGGGCGCATTATGTATTCGAGCTCAAAATTCGTCAACACATAAGGATACATATAAAGAACACGGGAAGGAGACCCGCTGCCTTCCCCGCCGACTCGGAAGACCGGCGACAAGGACGCCGGGAATTCCCGGCCCGTTTCCGGGCCGCGATGCATACCTTCACTTGAATCTCCGACGAACAAGTGGGTCGTCACATTCACTTTTAATATTTGCGGTCAGATTCATGCAAACTCTTGACCGTACATTGCCAATCACAGGCCCGGCCGGAAAATGACGCGAGGCTCTGTCCATGGGGCTCGTTGACAATCTTCGGAGTACCTGCTATCCGGAAACGGCAATGCAGCAGAATTCGAATGGCCCACAGGCATTCTATCGATGGTCGGGAGTTTCATCCGTGCCTTGCCCCTTGATGGGAGGGGAGAGGCCGGCTTTGGGCATAGGGACGGGTTTTCCAATACCGCGAGCGAGGAAAGAACACGCTATGAATTCCTTGAAGAGAACCATCGCCGTTTCGGTCATTGTTCTGGCAACCGCGCTCGGAACCTCATGGACGGGTGCGGCAACCCTTGAAGTCATGCACGGGGAATACAAGCTGCCCGCCAGAATCTATTCCTCGGTGGCATCCGACGTGAGGACGGAACTGTGGGCTCATGTCTGGCGCCCGCGCCCTCGCGGATCCTACCCATTGGTAGTTTTTCTTCACGGGAACCACTCCACCTGCGGGCGATACGACAGTGAACTGGGCGTGCGCATAGACGATCGCGTCGATTATACGACGACGGGCGAGTGCCCGTCCGGCTACGTGGTGACCCCCAATCATCTCGGTTACGCCTATCTTGCGGGGACTCTCGCGTCGTACGGGTACGTGGTCGTTTCCGTCAATGCCAACCGTGGTGTCAATGGGGCCAAGCCGGAAACCGACGACTACGGTCTCAACCTGCGACGGGGACGTCTTGTTTTGCGCCACCTGCAGGAACTGGCGAAATGGAATGCCGAAGGCGGCGCGCCCGATTCGCTCGGTTTTCAACTCAAGGGTTTCATCGACCTCACCCAGGTCGGGCTGATGGGGCATTCGCGGGGCGGGGAGGGCATGCGCGCGGCCGTGGCCCAGTTCAACGATCCCGACAGTCCATGGCCGAAACGTATCCCGGGGCTCAAATTTCGCTCCTTGTTCGAGATCGGCCCCGTCGATGGTCAGACGAGTCGCACCCTGAACCCTGTGGGTGTTGTGTGGAACGTCCTTCTGCCCGGCTGCGACGGAGACGTCGCGGATCTCGAGGGGATGAAGCCCTTCGACCGGATGCTCCAGGACACGGCGGAGGCGGAGTCGCTGAGCAAGTCCACCTTTCAGGTCTTCGGAGCAAACCACAATTTCTACAACACGCAATGGCAGATTTCGGACGCCATGGGATGCATCGGGCAGACAGCGATCTTTCCCCAGTTGAAAGGATCAGCGTCTCAACGCCGCACGGCGCTGCGGTCGCTGGTGCCGTTCTTCCGCTCCAATTTGGGGCCCGCGCCCGTCGAAGGGCTGGCCAGGCGTTTCGATCCCAGCTTCCCCATACCGTCGGGACTGGCTTCGGAGACGTCATACGCTCGGGGTTTCACGCGGAGCCCCCGCAGATACGAGAATTTTGTCATCGACAATTTCAACCGGCGGACCGGGCTTTCGAGTCGAAATGTGGCCAATGAATCCTCGGGGCTTTCGGGCTACGAGCATGGAACGGCCGGTAAGAACCAGGATCCGACGCAGCGTGCCGCCGCGATCGACTGGCGCAAAGCGGGCGGATTTCTCCAGGTCAACGCCGCCGCCGCGGGCGAGGGGCTGGACGTCGGCAACTACCACGCCCTCGAATTCCGCGTGATGCTGCGCTGCTTCGACAGGCTCTGCTGCTCGCCGGGCGATCCGACCGGAGACGTCGACTTTTCGATAGCCATCGCCAATGCCGATGCCGTCCTCTCCAAGCCGGTGTCTCTCAAATCCGTGGCCGTGGTGCGCCGCCCGGGCGGTTCGTTTCTCGGCAGTTGGATCAACACCAACGAGCTGTTCCAGACCGTTCGCATTCCGCTTTCCGATTTCACGGGCGCCGATCTGTCCAGTCTCCGCGGTGTTCGTTTCACCTTCGATCGCACTCCAAAATCTTTCATTTACCTGGCGAATGTGCGCCTGACCAGGGCCGGCGCCGGAAACGGCGCCCTCGCATCGGCTGCGCAAACGCAAGTCGGGAGCGAAACCATGGTGCAAACCCGCGCGAGGGATGAAGCTCAAGCGGATCGCAACGAGATCGTCGCCATTCGCCTCCCGGGCGGGGCTGACGCCGGCGTCTCGGAGACGGCGCGCGTTCCGGCCGTGGAGATCGAGGTCGCTTCGAGCCGTTCGTTTCCGGTGGGTGGAGCGCTGCCGACGCTCGTTGTGGGCGACAAGACCTTCACGCTGTCGCACTACCCGTCCGGCGCCACCGATCGGTTGGTGTTCACGCTGGAGGCGGACGAGTTCGAAACGATCGAGCAGGGAGCTGATGTCGGGGTTCGCATCGGCGGCGCGCGCCCCTGGCATTTCGGCCCGCTCGATAAGTCGCTTGCCCGCTGACAAGGAGATCGCATTCGCATGTTCAGCGTCTTTTCCTCCCCGGCTCGGTATACACAGGGCCTTGATGCCACCCGCATCCTCGGCGCGGAAATGGTCGGACTGGGCGTCGATGGACCGGCTCTCATCGTTGCGGGCGGATCGGCGCTCGCACAGCTCTCCGAAACTTGGAGGCAAACCCTGGGAGAGGTGGGTTGCAGCTACGGGATACACCGCTTCGGAGGCGAATGCTCTCTGGCTGAAATACTTCGCATCAGGCATGCGGCGGAAGCTCTCCCCGCAAGGGTCATCATCGGAGCCGGAGGAGGAAAGGCCCTGGATGCGGCGCGTGCAAGCGCAGCCGAGCTCGGTCTGCCTTTTGTGAGCTGCCCGACTCTGGCTTCCACGGATGCTCCCTGCAGCGCGGTCTCCGTCGTGTACGGCGAATCGGGCGCCGTGGAGGAAGTTCGCATTCTGCCGCGAAACCCGGTCCTGGTCCTGGTCGATACCCGGGTGATCGTGCAGGCTCCTCCGAGGCTCCTGATTTCGGGCATGGGGGACGCTCTTGCAACCTGGTTTGAAGCCAGGGCCTGCGCGGCTTCCGGGGTACGCAATCTTCGGGGCGGAAGCTCGACGCGCAGTGCGCTGGCTCTTGCCGAGCTGTGCTACCGGACCCTGCTCAAGGACGGCGTGGCGGCCGTGGATGCCGCCGGGACGCAGACCGTCACCCCGGCCTTCGAGCGAATCGTTGAGGCCAATACGCTGCTTTCAGGGCTGGGTTTCGAGTCATCGGGTCTGGCCGCGGCCCACTCCGTTCACAATGGTCTCACCGCGGCCCCGCAGACCCGCGCTTTCACCCATGGCGAAAAAGTGGCTTTCGGCACGCTGGTCCAGCTTGCGCTCGAAAAGAGCGAGAGGTCGGTGATCGATGAAGTGATGGGATTCTGCGCGCAGGTCGGGCTGCCCGTTACCCTGGCTCAAATCGGGCTGCGGGAGCTGTCCGGGGAGATGCTGGAAAGAATCGCCGTGCGAGCAACCCGGACGGGGGAATCCATTCACAACGAGCCTTTCGAGGTCTCCACGGACCGGGTTGCCGATGCCATTCTGAAAGCCGACGCCCTGGGAAGCGCATGGCCGGGGCATGGAAAGCTCCCGTCGTCCGAATGACGGGCGTCACCGGGATCGATCATGACATGGACGCGGAAATGGCCGGGCCCGATCGGGGCGATCGGCTGTGCCGGGAAAAGGAGGGAGAATTGCCCGCCACGGGAGCGGTGACTCCCCAAGGAAAGGAAATAACCATGAAAGAAACATTTTGCCGCTTGTTTCTTATCGTTGCATTTTTGTTCCTTTCTCCCATTTCGTCGTTTGCCGAAGTGGAGGTTGACCCGAAAGTCAATCAGATACTCCTCGACCAGTTGGATGCTCTAAAGAACAACGATTTCGAGAAGTTCATGAAGCGCGGAAACCGGGCGTTCAATAACCTTTTCAACAAATTTCAATTTGATACGCTGTATGAACGCACGGAAATGGAATTCCCGGCAGTGCATGAAATCACGTATCTGGGATGTATACAAAGAATGAGCATGATCGAGTACTTATGGAAATTCACAAATAAATCAAATGGATATGAACATCTCATTCGGATGACTCTCACCAGGTACAATGAGTATTTGGCGGGCTTTGATTTTGATTGAAAGCCCGGCGAACCCGCGCATGGGTGTGATGCCGGGCTCTTCTCTCCCGGGGGATCCTTGTTCCGTCCACGACAGGACATGCAATGCGGTGGTGGAAAGCTTCCCGCCGCGCCCCCGCAAGGAGGGGTGGTTCGCGGCGGTCGGCGTGAACGATGAGCCGGGGGTTCCCCGGACTCTTCCAACGGGACGGTCAGGGCAGCTTCGCGAACACGCGAGCGGGGGCGCCGGTCCCGTTTTGAATGAACATGGGGATCACGTAGAGCATCGCGCCGGACTCCGGAATCTTGTCCAGGTTCGCGATATTCTCGAGGGCGAGTTTCTGGGCCTTGCAGAGCGCTCGATGCGCCTTGAAGTCCTTCGAGGACCCCGGATCGATGCTCGGCGTATCCACTGCGATGCCGGTGATCGCCCGATTGGCGAGGAGAAAGGCGACCGCTTCGGGTGAAAATCCCGGAAAGTGCAGCTCCGCGACGGCATCCATGCCGGTCTTGTCGGTGCCGAGCACCTCTTTTCGGTTCGGATAGAAACGGTCGTCGATGCCGCTGTGCATAATGACCCAGGCCCCCTGGGGGATGGGCCCGTGTTTCTTCTCCCACGCGAGTATGTCTTCCACGCTCAACTGGTAATCGCGATTTGCCAGGGACTTGCCGGTGACGTCGATCTTGACCGCGGGGCCGATCCATTCCTGAAGCGGAACCTGGCCGATGGTGCGTCCGTGCTCATGGAAATGAATCGGAGCATCGACGTGAGTACCTCCGTGTTCCGAGGCGGCATATTGATTCGAGGCATACCACCAGCCGCCGTCGGTGATTCCTTTGAATACGACCGTCGGGGTGAAGGGCTTGTCGGTGGGCCAGTAGATCGATTCTTCCGAAAAAGGGAAGGTCATGTCGACGAGCTTCTCTTCCGAGGCGGCGGAGGAGGGCGTCGGGGCGGCAAGCAGGATCAGCGATACGATCGCGACAGCGAAAAAAGAGGGGCGGGTGTCGAGTTGCATGGGGTCTCCTTTCCGAGTGGAAGTTGTGATGTCACGCAGGACGGCGGTGCATTTTCCCTTCTCTTGCCCTCATCCGGTCCTGTCGGCCATCAGGCCCGTCATGGCCGATCGGTCCTTCCCGGCCGATCGGCCGGAAGTGGCGATACATCGTTGGTTCACCCCGTATGGGCCGGCTCACCGTGGCGCCATCCCGTCGGATTTCAAGAATCCCGAGGCCCCGGCGCCTTGTTGGCGTCCTTTCGATGCACGCAGGCACCTTTGCGTCTCCCTCGGCGGGGCTCTGCAACAATATGCCATCGTTGCGCACAGTGCCAGGCTTATGTTTGACGGTGACCAACGGGTCATGAGGTGTGAACCGGAATGAAAGCCGTAGCGGCTCTCCAAAATGCGGGATGATGCGGTCCGACACACGGTTTCAAGATTCTTTTGGGAACGGGCTGACGCAAATACCTCAAGCTTGACAAGGACTGCGTCCGAATCGATTGGAGGAAGGCCGGGCAGGGATGCCTGCAGTATATGACCCGTCATGACACTCCCTTCGTTCCAGAACCGAGAAACATAAGGAGCATGAAGAAATGAGCGAACCGTTTCAGGGAAAAGTGTGCATCATCACCGGTTCATCGAGCGGCATCGGGCTTGGTCTCGCCAAGGAACTGCTCGGGCGGGGCGCGGTGGTTCATATGTCCGGTTGGCGCGAAACCAACCGGGAAAACCTGCGGACAACGGCGGACCTGTTGAAAAGATACCCGGGAAAGGCTTTTTCGCGGGAACTGGACGTGCGCGACGCAAGGGCCGTTGCGGAATATATCGCGGACATTGCCGCCGGGGGCCCCGTCGATTACATGTTCAGCAATGCCGGCGTGGGCCTGGAGATGCCGTTTATCGGAGTCGACTTGGCCGTGTGGGACAAGATCCTCGGGGTTGACCTGTACGGCGTGATCCACTGCGTGCAGGCGGTGGTGCCGCTCATGCTCGAACAGGGACATGGGCACATCGTCAATACGGCTTCCGTGGCGGGCATCGTTCCGCTGCCCTACCAGGCGGTCTATTGCGCCGCCAAGTACGCCGTCGTTGGATTCAGCGAAAGCCTTCGCTATGAGCTGGAGCCTTACAATATCAAAGTCACGGCGGTTTGCCCCGGTGCGGTCGCCACGCAAATCTTTCAGCGGGGTTTGGATTATACGGTCCACGAGGAACTGCCCATGCCCGAAGAGGCGATCGGCATCGATCGTGCTGCCCTCGAGATCCTGGAAGGCGTCGAGGCCGGCCGCGGGATCCTTCCCGTCACCGACTTTGCGCGGGCGATGTACGAAAACATCCGGTCCGATCCTGCCCGCAACGATGTGGTTATGCGGTCGATTGCACGGGACAGGCGACAGCGGTTTATTGACCGGGGCCTGCTGGATCGCTGATGGTCCGGAGCAGGCCGAGACGATGGACGTGGAGAAAAACACCGGGCGCGCACGACGGGTTTGCCGAGTCACCTGCCGAATCGTCGAGACGGGGGAGGGGGACGGCAGGCGGCGCTCGGGAAAAAGTCGGGTTCAATGAGCTATCACTTGCATCTTCGATTGGAGAATCGTATGGTTTTGAGAGCCCCCGGGGTTATTTCCCAGAATTCTTGGCAGAATCCACCCTGATGGTTCGGTTCGGGTGCGTGGCGCACAAGTCGATGCCTTATTATGGACGGAGGCCCTTTTGTTTGAAAATGCGCCGGCATGCGCAATCTACATGCTTCGTGGCGGGTTGTGTGAATATACCCTGGGCCTGAGAGATTTTCATGCCTTGTTGCGAGGCCGAGGCTCATGGCGGTTTGTGTGAAAATGCCCCGGCCTGAGAACATTTCACGCTTCGTTGCAAGGCCGCGGCTCATGGAAATTCGTGAAATGTGCGGGTGACCCCTTGGGACGTTGAGGGGTTTGTGCGGTGGACGGTTTCGAACTCGTAAGGGATATGGGTCGAAGGAATCATCGGATGTGGAGGCACCCTATGCACGATTGCTCTAAACCCCGGAGATCGTTTTACCTCGTGACGGCCCTTTTCATGGCGGCCGGCGTGATCGGCTGTGCAACCGCGGAAAGCACCGCCCCCGCGGGTCCGCCCGTTCAGGCGGCGGTTCAGGCGGAAAGGACGGCGGTGCCCGTACAGGTCCAACGTCCGGCGTATCAGAGCCCCGGCATGGTCACCTACTATCCTCCGCCCGGCAGGATGGATTTTTGCGGGGAGCACGTCCCCCTGGAAAACCAGGAGGTCATGGAGCGATTCGACAAGGAGTTTACCCTCGTCGTTTACAACCATGCGCAGGTTTACCGGTGGTTGAAGCGCAGGGACGGCTATTTCCAGTGGATGGAGGAACGCCTGCGGCGCCTCAACCTGCCCGAAGACCTCAAGTATGTGGCCCTTGCGGAAAGCGAGCCTCCGCTGAGCGCCGCCGATAGGAAAAGATGGGCGGAAATGCGCAATGACTTCGAACGGTCCCCCGAGAGCGCGCTCCAATATCTGGGGGATCTTCACCGCAGTTTCAGGAGTTGGTCTCTCGCGCTGGCGGCTTACTGCTGCGGTGAGAAGCGCATCATGGACGAATCCCGCACACAGGGGCAGTCGGATTTTTACAAGATGATGCTGCCGCCGGAGACCGAGCGCTACGTTTTCAAGGTTTTGGCGATCAAGGCGGTCCTGAGCGAGCCGACACGGTACGGGTACGAACTGCCCAAGAGCGGCCGGCAACGCTAGGTCCGGCAGGGGCGGCGGGAGGTCGAGGCTTCTCCCGCATGGCGCTATCGGGCGTTCCCGCCGGCCGGGGATGCGCGGAAGGGGCGATGAACCGTGATTCCTGCCTGGCCGAAAGGAAGGTAAAATGTTCGGGGTTTGTCATCCAGGCCAAATCGATAAGTTTATAACCAACTGTAACTGCTATAGATTAACGATTTTTCACGCATGGCGTTCCTCCCGAGGGGGAAATCGGCTCTCCGGAGCCCACGTGAGCATTTGAAAATCCGGAGCAGGCGATGGGTTTCGAATTCGCGGCATGTCTCGCCTTTGGACCCTCAGCCCATTCATTCCGGGCCGGGAGCGGTTGACGGAACGCACGATCGATTGGGAAAGGGTCGGGTCAAATCCTTAGGCCCGCTTTCTGCAAACCGTCGAGCATCGCGTCGATCAGGGAAGGGGTCTTGGCATACATGCTGATCAGGTAGGAGGCGCGAGCGGGGAAATCCGGGCGCAACGCGAGCAGTCTGTCAACCTCCGCTCGCGCCTCCGGTTCCTTCCCCATCCGGCTCAGAGCCGCGGCCAGCAGAAGAGGGTCCCAGAAGAGCCGCGGCATGTTGAATTGTCTGGCCGCTCCAAGCGCCTCTGTGTACTTCCCCTTCCGATAGTAGTCGAAATACGGTGCGGCATGATACCAGCCCGGGCAATGGGGGTTCAGCCGCATCCCTTTCGCCAGCAGTGCCAGACCTGGTTCCCAATCTCCATACAATGCCCTCGCCCATCCGATCCAGGAGATGCTGGCTGGATTGTTGGGGTTGAGGGCAAAGGATATCTCCGTCTCTCGAAAGAAGCTGACCCTTTCGTTCTGCAAAAAGAAGACGAAGGATAAGATGAGATGAGCCAACTGGTTTCCGGGAGCCAGAGAGACGCCTTTGCGGGCCATGGCCGCTGCCGTCTCAAGGGATGTGTTGGCCTGAGAATATTCCAACGCATAATTGCTGGCGTAAAGATGCGCGAGAAGGGACCATGCCAGTCCATTTCCCGGCTCCTCGGCGACCGCATCTTCCAGTGCTTTGAATGCCGCGGAGAAGGACTCCGACGACATGGACAGATGATAATGAAAATATCTCAGGAGTGCGTCGTAAGTGTTCAGGCTGTCGGGAGGTTTTTTTTGAGATTCTGTGGACATACGCGAAGAGATGACTCCAAACAAGTCCCCGATCGTGCCCGCCACCTTGCCGGCGATTTCTTCCTGCAAGGCGATGAGGCTTTCGGTCTTGAGCTCGCGCCGGTATTGCTCCCCCCAGACTTGCAGCTCGGTTGCCGTGTCGATCAACCGAACGGAAATCTTGATGGTATCGACGTCCCTGCGCACTCCTCCCTCTATGAGAAACCGCACTCCAAGCCTCCGAGCCATCTCCCTTACGCCGGCTTTCTCATTCTTCAGCTGAATGGTGGAGTAACTGGCCACAACACTCAGGCCTTGGAACCGTGCAAGCTCATGGGTCAATTCCTCGGTCAATCCGTCGGTGAAGTACTCCTGTCCCGGGTCGTTCGTCATGTTGACGAGAGGCATGACGGCCACCGTCGGTCCAAGGGATTCCGTGGGCCTGGCTCCTCCCCACTCGGGCCAGGATTTTGCCTTGCCGGGATCAATCGCACTGAGCTTACGAAACGTCGGAACATAGCTTCCCTTGGGTATTTCGATCCTTACCGCATCGTGGCTGCCACAGGACGCATAATAACGTTCCAGAGCCCGACGAAGTCGCCCCGCCTGGATGCGTACGATCGAGTCTCTTGACGCGTCGAAGCTCTTCCTCCTGCCGAACACTTCGATGGCCACCGTGTATTCCTTGACCTCATGAGCTTGCCCGGCCAGGACTTTCTCCACGACAAAGGCGAGAAAATTTCTCAGGATAGGCCTCCTGGCAAACTCCGGGCTTGAGAGAAGCCTTGCGAGCTGACCTCTGATGGCTTCCTCGGAGCCCTCCACGTCTTGAGCAGCGACGGTTGAAGGGGGGCCGGACCGCTCTGAGCTCATGGGCAATCCTTGCTCGGGACAAACGCTGAGCCGTCGAGTTTTCACAGTATGTCACATGTTGTCACATGCAGGTGCGGATCGAGATCTTTCGGTCAACGTAACCGTTACATACCCTATGTAACCTTTGAATCGATGGACTGATTATATATCCTTTTACCGCCCGAAATGCCAAATCAAAAATGGGAGTGACCGGTCGTGATGCTGTCCGGCTCGACCCTCCGACGTCCCTGACCTCATGCGCACGGTCGAGATCCATCTGCCGCGGGACGGTCCCTGAAACTCACCGTTGCTTCCATGCGACTGCAGGATAACCTCTTAGATTCTTTCGAGAAGTCTCGGAATGACGACAAGAAGGGAGCATCAATGAGCAACGGCGCATCGTCACTTGATCTCATCATGGCCCGTTTTCCGGGGCACCGTGAATCGCTGGAGCGCCTATATGTCAAGAGCGAGTCATTTCGTTCCCTTTGTGATGATATCCGGGAATGTCTCGCCGGTCTCGAGACATGGTCCCAGTCCATGGCCGAAGAGGCACCCGCCTATCGGAAAGAGTTTGCTGCCCTCCTTCATGAGCTTGAGGAAGAGCTCCTGGAGGATGTGAAAAATGAAGGGGAGCTCATCGATTACCGAGCTCAGAAGCCAGAGTCTTGAACCATTGTCGGCGTGGGGTTCAACGCGGAGGCGGGGAAAGGATGAATTCATGAAAAAAGCAAAGATTTCCATTGGTTTGGCATGATTGCTCCGGTCTGCGACAGTGCAAACCTTCGAAGCGAAGTTGACGCCGCGCGGGAAGGGATAGGCCAGTGCTCTCCCGGCGCCAAGGCCTCTTTCATCGACACCGCTCCCCCTGGATTTTCGGGAGTGCTCTTAACAATGGCTGACTTCAGCCTCCCAAGGAGGAAATGAACATGCTTCAACGTTACGAAACCATGGTCCTGTGCGCGATCGCGCTGCTCTCGCTGTTGCTGACTGCTCCTGCAACCATGGCCGCATCGAAGGATTACCGGAAGACGCCCATCATGCTCCAGGCTTCACGTGTCCTCCCCGCTGAAGTGGTGACCGGGTCCAACTATACGGTCAAAGCGACGGTCGTCAGCGACGGCTTTGTAAACACCTACGATCTGGACACTTCGTACGGCCCTCTTCGGGTGGAAAGCACTGCACTGCTGTATAAACGAGTGGGCGAGCTCAAAGCGCTCTCGCGCATGGAGCAATTGAAGGGCACCGACGTTTACCTGAACGCGGCGAAGCAGGTGGCGGCAGGTCCCATCCAGACCGCGAAGGGCTTGGTCCGGGACCCCGGAGGAACCGTGAGCGGTGTGGCGAGCGGCATCGGCCGGGCTTTCGGCAGGGTCTCGAGCGCGGTCACCTCCGACAGCCCCCACAAGGGAAACGTGGCCGAGTCCGCTCTCGGGCAGGCATCGTACAAACGGGCGTATGCCTATGAGTTCGGCGTTGACCCCTATTCGACCTATCAGCCCCTGCAGAAGGCATTGAACGATCTCGCATGGACGGCGGCGATCGGCGGACTGACGGTAAAGGCCGCTTTCATGGCCATTCCGGGAGGAGCGGGCCTCGTGGTTGGAATGACGAGTTCCGCACAGTCGCTCACCGCCCTGGTGCGCGACAAAACGCCGGCTGAGCTCGCACAGATCAATCAAAACAGCCTCAGAAGCATGGGAGTGCCCGATCCCCTGGTTCAGTCCTTCATCATGAACCCGGTTTACGATCCCCACGAACAGACGCTCCTGGTGGGCGCCCTGGCGAACATGCCCGGCGTGAAGGACCGCTCCATGTTCATCGCCAAGGCAGCCGAAGCCGACGAGGAGTCGGTGGCAGTGTTTCAGCGCACGCGCGCTCAGCTCATTGAACAGTACAACACGAAAACGAATTCACTGCAGCGTTTTGTGGATGTCGACGGGATTCCGGTTCTTCAAACGAAAAACGGCAGGATCATCGCCCTGTTTCCCCTGGATTACGTAGCCTTGACGGCAGGTTTTGCTCAAAAGGAAGAGGCGATTTCCAAGACCATCAAACAGACGCCCGGCGTTACAGGAAAAGAACTCTTGATCACGGGGCAGGTTGACCCGGCGGCCCGCAAAGCCTTGGAAGCCAAGGGATGGAAAGTGGAGGAGCGGATCCGGGAAAAGCTTCTTTAGAGCCTGATCGGAGTATTACCGGAAGGGGTGCGGCAGGGCTTGCCGTGAGTCCTGCTCCCTCGGGTGGTCCCAGTCCATGGCCGAAGAGGCATCCGCCTATCGGAAAGAGTTTGCTGCCCTCCTTCAGGAGCTTGAGGAAGAGCTCCTGGAGGATGTGAAAAATGAAGGGGAGCTCATGGACTGCCAAAATCAGGAGAGAGGGCTTTGAACCATTGTCGGCGTCGTGGTCAACACGGGAAAGGAGAGAGAATGGAATTCATTAGAAGGGCAATGGTTGTCATCTTCATGACATGGGTGCTCTTGGTTCCATTGGCGCAACCCCGCAGCGTCTTTGCCACTGAGGGCGGAGTAGGCCACTACTCCCCGGGAGCCATGGCGTCGTTTGTTGACATTGCTCCCCCGGGATTGGCAGTAATAAACTTTTTCAATCATTACAATGGGGGCGCCGGTGGTTCCAGTCGACTGCCGTTTGGCGGCATTGTAGCGGCTGATCTTGACATGACCAGCTACGCCAATGTTTTCGGCCTGGCCTACCGGACCCCATTTGGCATTCTCGACGGCAAATTCGTTGCCGCAGTGCTCGTGCCCTATGTCTGGGTGGATGTGAAAGCGCGAGTTGACCTCCGAAGGAGACTTTTCCCCCGAATCGGTCGCACTGTCACCCGAGAGGATACGGCCGACGGTATTGGCGACATGACGCTCATACCGTTCTGGCTTGCCTGGAACAAGGGCGATTTTAAATGGGATGTGCGGTTTGACATTTACGCCCCGACAGGTGAATACACCGAGGGCCGGCTGGCCAACGTGGGTCTTAACTACTGGACCTTCGAGCCGGTCGTATCGTTTAGCTACCTGAGCTCGAAAATCGGCCTGGAAATATCTGCGTATGCCGGTCTGGACTTCAATACCAAAAACGATGCCACGGACTATCGGAGTGGTGATGTTTTTCACCTGGATTTGACCGTCGCCGAGCACCTGCCCCTTTCCAAGTACGGCCTCATCGGAATTGGTTTCAACGCATTTTACTGGAACCAGTTCACCGGCGACAGCGGCTCCGGTGCCGTGCTTGGTGGCTTCGAGGGTCGCGCCCAGGGCATTGGGCCTGTTATCTCCTATGTCTCCCCGCCGATTTGCGGTCACACCATCCTGGCCGAAGTGAAATGGCTTCCCGAGCTCGATGTCGATAACCGCCTCAGCGGCGACCACGTCTGGTTCAAAATGGTGGTGGCTTTCTAGGGGCAGGAAACGTGCTTATGGATCCTGGATGGGGCTGCACCAGGAGCTGCATCGGGTGGCCCTTAACGGATGCAGAAAAGTGCCGGCAAGCGATCCTGTTCGTTTGTGGTGGACGTACCTACAAGGCACAAAAGTGAAAGGAGAGGAGAGGTTATGGCCCTGAAAAGCAAGATCGATGCAGAGGTAAAGGCTGTGGTGGAACAGCACAACAAGGCGCTCAGCGCACAGGACATCAAGGGAGTCATGGACACCTACGCATCCGGTCTCGACGTGGTGCTTATGGGCACGGGGCCTGGTGAGATTTACGTGGGAGATGAAGCCATTGGGGGGGGCTATGATCAGTTCTTCGGCCGGTTCGACGCCAATACCCTGAATTTCAGCTATGACTGGGCTCTTGCCGCCTCCACGGGCAACTTCGCCTGGTTTGCCGTTACAACGACCATCGGCGGCACGGTAAAAAATGAAAAAAGAGAACGAGCACTGAACATGTCCGGAACCCTCCAAAAGGTAAAAGGCAAATGGCGGTTTGTGGGCATGCACTTCTCGAGGCTGGGCGCTGAGCAGCAGCAGTAAGATGCTCAACCAGCTCAACATTGGCGAGGCGAGTCGCAGCTTCAGAAAGTAAACCGTCCGTTTCTTTCCCGCAGGAGCGAGGGATCAGAAGACAGCATCTTGTCCGGGTTGACTGGGCAGAAAATGGAGGTTGGGCATGGATGAGGATGTCAGAGTGCAAGAGAGCGGAGAAACCGCTAATGACGAAAGAGGGTTTCTGGGGCGAAGGGGGTTTCTCGTCAGTCTGAAGAAATGGTCAATGGTTGTAATCGGAGGTGCCCTTCTTGGGGGTGTCCAACTGGTTGGCGAGCCGAAAACGGATGCCGCAGGTGCCTGGGCAAACCGTGCTGTCGGTGGTGGCGCCTGGGCAAACCGAGCCGGCGGTGGTGGTGCCTGGGCAAACCGTGCTGTCGGTGGTGGCGCCTGGGCCAATAGAGCAGGAGCGGGAGGTGCGTGGGTCAATCGCGGCGCAGCCTGGGCCAATCGCGGCGCGGTTTGGGCCAACCGTTTTTAGCGGAGGATGCAAGCCTTTGTTGGACCCGATCGTATACAACATCCCGGTTTCGATGGTTGAAATGTATCCAGGTCGAAACCTGATTGTCCGTTCCCACGATCCCTCAGAGATCGTGGGAGGACTTTCCAGGGAAAATCTGGCAAGGGCTTCATACGTCCAGGTGCTTTCCGTTAGTTCTGATCTTGAAAGTCTGATAAACTGGGGAAAGGGTATCCCGGTGGACTTGGTGGTCAAAGACCCGGATATCGATCTCCCCTTGCTTTATCAGTGCTCGCCCCTCCTGGCCAGGCATCCGGTTCGTGTGACTGTCCCCGTCGTTCCCGGGTTCAGCAAGTTGGTGAAGCTGGCAGTCTCATTAAACTTCGCGGTCAAGTTGGATGTATCCCAGGCCGATTCGCCCCTCGTTGAAGAAATGTCAAGGGTGGCGCACTCGTACCTGCACCAGGCCACGGTCGCTCAACCAATCGAGTATTTCCACAGCCTGTTCATGGCTTTCTATCGGGGAGAGCCTGTAACTCTCTGGGCCATCCAGGAAGAGGACCCCTCCTATGCCCGGTACATCACGGACGATGGCAAGGAGACCCTTTCCAAACGGCTTGCCGGCCTCGATTTGAAGGGTGAGGTCTCCTCATTCGTTTCAAGGTTCAAAGATGATCTTATCTCCGAAGGGGGGGAGTGCCGAAGCTGCGAGTTCCTTGGGCCTTGCTCGGGCTATTTCAAGTGGCCCGATCCGGAGTACCGATGTGACGGCGTAAAGGCTCTCTTTCGAACTCTAAAGGACACGGCGGAGGAACTGCGAAGGGATCTCGCAGAATTCGACCCCATTGGCAAAGAGGAGTGGTCATGACGGCCGGGCGTTTTTCTCTTATCCTGCTGCCCACGCTGGCTTGCAACGCCGAATGCGACTACTGCTTCGAGACCAAGACCCGAGACCGCCTCAGTCTCGGTGAATTCTCGGCAATTGTCAAAAAGGTCATGGATCACCTGGATCGAAGCGAGATCGAGTCGTTTTCCATATATTGGCAAGGGGGGGAGGTCATGACCCTGCCTCCCGAATGGCTTGAGGAGGCCAATCAAATCCTTCTGAAAATTGCGGATGAAAGAAACAAAAAGGTAGACCACTTCCTTCAGTCCAACATGATCGCATACAACCGGAAATGGAACAGGGTGCTTGCGGAAATGTTCGGGAACAGTGTGGGTTCCTCCATGGATTTTCCCAATTTGCATAGAAAGCTCAAGACCGGAGGCACCAGGGAATACGACAGGATTTGGACCCGGAATGTACGGGAGGCCTTGGATGCAGGCATCGAAGTTGGAGTCATCTCAATCCCCAACCAAAAGACTCTTGAGCTTGGCGCAGAGCGCTTTTACTCCTATTTCGTCGATGAATTGGGAATCCGGGATTTTCAGATTAACACCCCATTCCCGGGAGGATCACTCAACGATGTGAAGAAAGGCTTTCCATTGCACCATCATGGATTGACCCGGTTTCTTGTGGACCTCGGAAGGGTCTGGTTTGAAAGGGGCTTCCGGAATGGTGTCAGGATCAGTCCTTTCAGTAAACTGGTGGATTATTTCCTCCATGGGAACAAGGATTTCGCCTGTATCTGGCGGGATAACTGTGTCAACGAGTTCATCTGCATCGACCCCAGGGGTCACATCGCTCAATGCGACTGCTGGGTGACGAGTTACCCGGAATGGAGGTTTGGCAATGTTTTCTCCGCAGCCGGCCTCACGGATCTGCTTCAGAAGAGCCCGGTCCGGCGAAGTCTCCGGTCCCGACCCTCTCTGCTGGTCCGGAGAGAAGACTGCCTGGAATGCGACTATCTGAGCATTTGCCATGGAGGCTGCCCTGTGCGGGCATTCACGGTCCACGCCGACATTTTTCGGAAAGATCCTTATTGCGAGTTGTACAGGAATCTTTTTCAGATAGCGCAGGCGATGACGGAAAGGCGTCCACCGGGACTCGACTCACTCATAGGAACAAGGGTCGATTGAAAACGAAAGGGGATAGTTTATGAAGAGACGAACAGCAATGGCCGCAATCACTTTTGCATTGAGCACGGTGTGCGCGGTTACAGCCCTGGCGCAGACGCTGCCGGATCGCACCACGCTGCCGATCCACGAACCCCGGTACCCGCACAGCACCGTGCTCGATGTCCGGAATGCCCCGCCGCCGCCGCCGCGGTTCGAGGTAAAGGCGCCTGCGGGCGCCCCGAACGTGCTCATCGTGTTGATCGACGACATGGGTTTCGGCCAGTCCGGCACCTTCGGCGGCCCCATCAACATGCCGACCGTGGAGCGCCTGGCCAAAGCCGGTCTGCGGTATAACCAGTTCCACACCAATGCTCTGTGCTCACCGACTCGAGCAGCTCTGCTTACCGGCCGCAACCACCATATGAACAACACGGGCTCGATCATGGAGACCGCGACGGCGTATCCGGGAAACACCGGGCAACGTCCCGAAAGTGTAGCCCCATTGGCGATGACGCTCCGGTACAACGGGTACACGACGGCTGCGTTCGGGAAGAATCACGAAACGGCCGCGTGGGAAGTCAGTCCTTCCGGACCGACCGACCGCTGGCCGACCCGAAACGGCTTCGACAAATTCTATGGGTTCATGGGTGGAGAAACGAACCAGTGGGCGCCGGCCATCTATGACGGGATGACCAGGATCGAGGCGCCGAAAGATCCCGACTACCACTTCATGACCGACATGACCGATCAGGCGATCCGGTGGATGCAATCGGTGAAGTCCCTGACGCCGGACAAGCCCTTCTTCATCTATTTTGCGCCGGGGGCAACCCACGCCCCGCACCACGTCCCAAGGGAATGGATCGAAAAGTACAAAGGCAAATTCGACCAAGGTTGGGACAAGCTGCGGGAAGAGACCCTCGCGCGCCAGATCAAGCTGGGGGTCGTGCCCGCGGGTACGAAGCTTGCGCCAAAACCTGAAGCCGTCAAGGACTGGGACAAGCTGAGCGCCGATGAGAAGAAACTCTTCGCGCGTCAGATGGAGGTGTATGCGGGGTTTGCCGAGTACACGGACGCTGAGATCGGTCGGCTGGTCGACGCCATCGCGAAAATGGGACAGCTCGATAACACGCTGATTTTCTATATCGTGGGCGACAACGGGGCGAGCGCTGAGGGCGGCATGGGAGGTCTCTTCAATGAGGCAACCTACTTCAACGGGGTGCAGGAAACGGTCCAGGACGTCTTGAAACACTATGACGAACTTGGCAACCCGAATACGTACGGTCACTATGCCGCGGGATGGGCGGTTGCGGGGGATGCGCCCTTCACCTGGACCAAGCAGATCGCATCGAGCTACGGCGGAACGCGAAACGGCATGGTGGTCTACTGGCCGAAAGCGATCAAGGCCAAGGGTGAAGTCCGCACGCAGTGGCACCACGTTATCGATATTGCCCCCACCATCCTGGAGGCTGCAGGCCTTCCGGAGCCGAAGATGGTCAACGGTGTTCCCCAAACTCCGATCGAAGGGGTGAGCATGGTGTACGCGTTTGGTGATGCTCAAGCGAAGGACCGTCGCCTGACCCAATACTTCGAAATGTTCGGCAACCGCGCCATCTACCACGACGGCTGGCTTGCGGGCACCGTTCACAAGGCCCCCTGGGAGCCCAAGCCGCGGGCGACCCTCGAAAACGATACCTGGGAGCTTTACGATACCCGGGCCGACTTCAGCCTGGCCAACGACTTGGCGAAAAAGAACCCGGAGAAGCTCAAGGAGATGCAGGAACTGTTCATGAAGGAAGCGGTCAAGTACAACGTGCTGCCCATTGACGACCGCAGTTTGGAACGCCTCAACGCCGCACTCGTCGGGCGGCCCGACCTGATGGCAGGCCGAACATCCCTTACGGTCTACGAGGGCATGACCGGCATGTCGGAGAATGTGTTCATAAACACCAAGAACCGTTCCCACACGATCACGGCCGAGGTGGAGATTCCCAATGGCGGCGCCAACGGCGTGATCCTGGCCCAAGCCGGGCGGTTTGGCGGCTGGAGCCTTTATCTGAAGGACGGCAGGCCGACCTACCATTACAACTTCCTCGGGTTACAGCGTTTCACCATCGCCTCTGCGACGCCGGCGCCTGCCGGGAAGGCAACCATCCGCTATGAGTTTGCCTACGACGGCGGCGGCCTGGCCAAGGGCGGGCTGGGGACGATATTCGTCAACGGCGTGAAGGCCGCCGAGGGGAGGATCGAACGAACTCAGCCCAATGTGTTTTCGGCTGACGAAGGAGCTGACGTCGGTGAGGATGGAGAGACACCGGTCACCGAGGATTACGGCATTGCAGCGCCCTATAGATTCACCGGCAAAATCGACAAAGTCGCCATTGACGTGAAGGAAATGATGCAGGCCGACCAAGCCGAGGAGAACAAGCTCCGCGCGGAAGCAGCCTACAGGAAGGTGATGTCGGATTGAGTGCGGCCCCGCGCAAATGCATGTCTGATTTGCATCCGTGATGCTCGCGAAAACCGGCATCCATGCTTTTCTTCCGGATTCCCGCCGGAAGCGCACGGGAATGACGACATCAGAGGCAAAGGATGAATTCCACTCTGTCGAGGTTGAACATCGCTGTCTTGCTTGCCCTGGCATTGAGTGTCCTGTGTTTCTGCGATTTGCCTCCGTGCCCTGCCTTCGGGACTGAGCCACAGCGGAACGCGGAAGCCAACATGTATGCGGGCTCGGCCAGCTGTCGGGAGTGTCACGCCCGGTTCTACCAGCTGTGGTCCACCTCCTTCCATGGGCTCGCCATGCAGCCATACAGCGAAGCTCTGGCGAAGGAGAAACTCGCCCCACCGAAGGAGGATGTGGTCATCGGTTCCTTTCGCTACCGGGCAGAGATCGGCGGGAGCGAGGGCTGGGTTATCGAAAAGAGCCCCGAAGGGACGAAAAGGTATCGAATGGAACATGCGCTCGGGGGCAAGAACGTTTTCTACTTTCTCACCCCATTGGAGAAGGGGAGGCTGCAGACACTCCCCGTCGCCTACGATGCGATCAGGAAAGAGTGGATTGACATGGCGGCAAGCGGCGTGCGGCATTTCTCGGGCGATTGGCGGCCGGAGGAGCCCTTCAGCTGGAAGGAATGGCCGTACACCTTCAACACCGCGTGCTACGGCTGCCATGTGAGCCGGCTTTCCACCAACTACGACCTCAAGACTGACACGTATCACACGGTCTGGGCCGAGCCCGGCATCAGCTGCGAGACCTGCCACGGCCCGTCCGCAGAGCACAACCGGATTGCCCGGGAAACTCCAAAGGGAGAGCCTTTGGCCGACTTGAAAATCATCAGCGCCAAGACCATGACCACGGAACAACGCAACCATCTCTGCGCTTCATGCCACGCCAAGACAACCGCTCCCCTGACACCTTCCTATCCTCCGGGGGGGAGATTTTTCGACCACTTCGACCTGGTCACCCTCGAGAACCCGGACTACTACCCGGATGGTCGCGACCTGGGAGAAAACTATACGTACACCTCGTGGCTCATGAGCCCATGCGTCAAGTCGGGCAGGCTCGACTGCATCCACTGCCACACATCGAGCGGCCGCTACCGCTTCAAGAAACCCGAAGACGCCAACAAGGCCTGCCTCCCGTGCCATGAAGAACGGGTGAACGGCGCCCCGGCACACACTCGGCATGAAGAAAAGAGCGCGGGGAACAAGTGCACATCATGTCATATGCCCATGACTTCCTTTGCCCGCATGAACCGGAGCGACCATTCCATGCTGCCGCCGGTTCCCTCGGCGACAATCGCCTACAAATCTCCCAATGCCTGCAACATCTGCCACATCGACAAGGACGCGGCCTGGGCCGACAGACACATTCGGGAGTGGCGGCCCCGCGACTACCAGGCCCCGCTGCTCCACCGGGCGAGTCTTATCGATGCGGCAAGAAAGAGGGACTGGAACAGACGGGAGGAGATGCTTCAGTACATCACGAGCCCGGATCGGGACGAAGTGTTTGCCGCATCCCTCATCCGCCTGATGCCGCCGATTTCGGATTCCGGAATCGCCCGGACACTGCTCAAGGCTGCGAGTGACTCCTCCCCTCTGGTCCGAGCCGCGGCCATGGAATCCCTGGCGATGATCCCGTCGCAACAGAGTTTGCAGACGCTCATCGGGGCAACCGCCGATGATTTCCGGCTTGTGCGCATCCGCTCGGCATCAGCTCTGTCCGCCTATCCCGATCCGGGGGTTGGCGAGGAGTATGAGGGAAGAATCAGGAAAGCCGACGCGGAACACCTTGCATCCCTGTTGGCGAGGCTTGACCAGTGGTCTTCCCACTACAACCTGGGAAACTATTATCTCAACCGCGGGGAGCTCAAAAAGGCCGTCTCCTCCTATGAGCAGGCCCTCGGGATCGAGCCCCGCGCGGTCATGGTCATGGTGAACGCGTCCATCGCACACTCGCGTACGGGGGAGTTGGACAAAGCCGAAAAACTGCTGCAGAAGGCCCTCGGGACTTCACCGGAGAATGCGGCGGCCCTGTTCAATATGGGGCTTCTGAAGGCGGAGTTGAACGAATCGGGGCAGGCGGAGAGTTATCTCAGAGCCGCCCTGAAACACGATCCCCAGATGGCCCGGGCGGCATATAACCTCTGCGTCCTTCTGGCCGGGGACCGACCGGAGGAAGCCGCCGGTTTCTGCAGGGAGGTGGTGGGGTTGAATCCCGAGGACCCAAAGTTCGCATACGCCCTTGCCGTCGTCTTGCAGCAAACGGGTGAGACGGCTGAGGCGATCACGGCGCTCAAAAGGATCGTGGAAAAGTACCCCGCCTTCCAGGACGCGCAGGTGCTTCTCCGGCACATATCATCAAGGGTTCAAGAACCCTGAAACATTTCTTCGGCAACTTCTTGAGGAGGAACGGCATGCGTCGAAAAATGGGGGTGAAACGGTCCAGTGATGCTCTCCCGAGGGTGTGTCCTGCATTTCACCACTGGATTTGCGGAATCATCCTTCTTTCCGCCGTGGCGGGTTGCGCCCACTATCCCGTCAATCAGGCCGTGAAACAGGTCGACCCTCAGGGGGGCTATCGGGGCAAAAACCTCATTGATCCTGCCAATGACGACCAGTTGCTGCTCATGCTCACTTTTTCCGGTGGGGGGACCCGCGCTGCCGCCTTTTCCTACGGCGTCCTCGAAACATTGCGGGATACAATCGTCACCGTTCGTGGACGACAAAGGCGCCTGCTCGACGAAGTGGACTGGATCTCCGGAGTGTCCGGTGGGAGTTTCACGGCGGCCTACTACGGCCTCTTCAGGGATCGAATTTTTCAGGACTTCGAAACCCGGTTCCTCAAGAAGAACATCCAGGGCGACCTTGCTCATGCCACACTCTTCAACCCCATCAATTGGGGAAAGCTCTCCTCCGCATACTATGACCGCAGCGATCTGGCTGTGGACTACTACGACAAGCATGTCTTCGAAGGAAAGACGTTCGGCGATCTCCTCACCCTAAAAGAGCCGATGATCGTGATCAACGCCACGGACATGGTCCATGGTACCCGCTTCTCCTTTGTTCAGGAGATATTCGACGTAATCTGTTCCGACCTTTCCTCGTTTCCCGTGGCTCGAGCCTGCGCGGCTTCCTCGGCGGTACCCATGTTGTTGAGTCCAATTACCTTGCGCAACCACGCCGGCGAGTGTGGCTACCGGATGCCACCGGCGCTGGCACAGGCCATGGTCCCACCCAGGGACGCCACCTCCCGCCGTTTCGACCTTGCCAACAACATGCTGCCGTTTCTGGATTCCAAGCAGAAGCCATACATCCATCTGGTGGACGGAGGCGTTGCCGACAACCTGGGCCTTCGAGCGCTGCTGGAGCGCGTCACGCTGATGGGCGATCCCTGGAGCAACTTGAAGGCCAACGGGATGGAAAACGTACACAAGATCGTCTTTGTGGTGGTGAATGCCGAGACCGAAATCGACAACAAGTGGGATCGGTGGGAAAAGGTCCCCCCTTTTGGCGCCATGCTCGAGTCGTACTCGTCCATCGCGATCGAGCGATACAACAGGGAGACGGTGGCGTTGCTGAGTGAGAGCTTCGGCCGCTGGGCCGATGAAATCCGACGGGGGCGTTGCGGCTCCGATCCAATCTCAACCGTGCGCGGTGGCTGCGGAGACATCGAATTCTACCTGATCCAGGTGAGGTTTGACGCGCTGGACGACGATGGGGAGCGCAGAGCCCTCAAGCGGCTTCCGACTTCCTTTGCCCTGGAGCCTGAACAGGTGGACCACCTGAAGGACGCCGCACACAGGATTGTCAAACAATCAAGGGAGTTTGAGCGGCTTCTAGGGGACCTGCAATGAAACGTTTGATGTTGATCGCATCAGCTCCATTCCCCTGTCCAAGCCTGGCGGCAGGGCTGTCGGATGTGGCCGGCAACCCTGGTGATTGCGGCCGTGATGCCGTTGCGATTCCCGGTCCCATCGAGACCGGCATTGATTAGACATGGAGAACCCATATGGAGATGAAACAGGTCAGCGACAATTGTTTTGCGGTCCTGAACGAGAAGAACCGGGTGTGTGACGCCAACTCGGGCCTGATCAACCTGGGCGGAGGGGTTGTGATCGACACGCAGTCGGACCTTCCCCATGCGCGGCAGATGATCGAGATGTTCAGCAAGGTGTGGCCCGCCATGCCCAAACGCGTCATCAACACGCACGAGGATGGGGACCACGTCTGGGGCAATCAACTCTTTGAGGGCGCGGAGATCATCGCCCATCGCTCGGTGCCCGAGCGGATGAAGCACGTGGCCAATCCGGAGGAGACTCAGAAATTGCTGCACGGTGTGGCCGATGTCTCGACGCGCCAGGCACTCCAGGCGGTCCACCCCGGAGTCGCGGCCGCAGGGCTGCAATTGTTGGAAGACTATAACCTCGACGGTGTCGAGCTGGTTCCGCCGACGACCTTGTTTGACACACGCTACGAACTCGACCTCGACGGCACGGAGGTCCACTTGATCTATGTCGGCCCGTGCCACCAGGTTGGGGACACGATCATCCATGTACCCAGGGAGCGCGTGGTGTTTGCCGGAGACGTGCTTTTCCGGCAGTGTACGCCGATGGGCTGGACGGGAACCTACGAAAAGTGGTTCCGTTGCATCGATCTGCTCGTTCAGCTCAACCCGGAAGTCATCGTCGCCGGCCACGGTCCGCTCTGCGGGATCGAAGGGGCCACCGAGATGAAAGCGTACCTTCAGTACGTCCGGGACGAGTCGAAGAGGTGCTTCGACGCCGAGCTCACTTCCCTGGACGCGGCCAAGCGAATCGAGTTCGGCCCCTACGGTGAGTGGCGCGCCCCGGCGCGGCTTTACATGAATGTCGAGCGGGCGTATCGCGAGTTCCGCAACGACCCCCACGACGCGCCCTGGGACATGCCGGCCACCTTCGACGCCGTCTACAGGGTGGCGAAGGCGAAAGGGATCGAAGTCGAATACTAACGCCACTCAAGGAACTCAAGCCGCCATACGCGAGGAGGACAACAGCAATGAAATTCCCCATGATTCACACGGACGAACGGGGGGAGACGCATTTCGGCGTCCAGGACTTACAAGATCGTGAGCTTGCCGTGGGGCCGCCGCCGAACCCCACTGGGCAGATGAACGATTTCGGGGCTGTCACGACCATGTGCGTCATCTCGTTCCCCGCCGGGACGGAGGCGCCCGCTCACAACGCCCCCCAACCCTACGTCGTCATTGTCCTGTCGGGCGAGGGAGAAGTGGTGACCAGCGACGGCGAAGCGCGGAGATTCCGAACCGGCGAGGTGCTCTTCTGCGATGACCTCACCGGCAAGGGGCATGTGACTCGGGCGATCACTGACTTGATCCTGGCGTTCGTCAATCGGGCCAAATCGTGAGACATCCGCGGGCAGGATCCAAACACCAGGGAGAGAATATGCCATGACGACAAACATCAAGACATTGGTTGATTCCACAAAGGGCCTCAAGTTCACGGAGAGTCCCCGTTGGCACAATGGGAAGCTGTGGTTCCTCGACATTCACGACAAGCGGATCAAGACCGTGGACCTCTCAGGTTCTGTCGCAACGGTAATGGAACTCCCGTTTATCCCGAACGGTTTCGGGCTCACCCCCGGGGGAACTGTCGTGGTTGGTGATGCGTTTCAGCGCCGGATTTACCGCCAAGCCGGAGATGGCCTGCAACAGGCGGCCGACATCAGCGAATTCACCAACTTCTGCTTGAGCGACGGCATCGTAGACGCCCAAGGCCGTCTGTACGTGGGGGACATCGGCTATAACTTCGTGGACCCGGCGGCCAAGCCTGTCGAAACCTGTGTGATCGTCCTCGTCCAGCCTGATGGCCGAGCGTCCGTCGTCGCCGATAAGCTCTACTTCCCGAACGGCATGGTGATCACGCCGGACGGTCGAACGCTCATCGTTGGCGAGACGCTCGGCCACCGCCTGACCGCTTTCGACATCCAGGCGGACGGCTCCCTCGGCAACCGGCGCGTCTGGGCGCAGTTGCCCTCGTTCGTTAGCCCTGATGGCATATGCCTCGACGCCGAGGGGGGCGTGTGGTGCGCTAATCCGGAGGGTGAGGACAGTGTGGTGCGCGTCCGCGAAGGCGGGGAGATTGCGGATCGGATCAGAGTGGACACCCACGCCTATGCGGTGATGCTGGGGGGGCCGGAGCGGAGGCACCTCTTCATCTGCGCGTCGGGTTCTCACGACCCGGCGGAAATCCAGCGAAACCCGAGCGCGACCTTCCGTGTTGTTGAGGTAGCTGTTCCGGGTGCGGGAATTCCATGATGACAGCGACTTTAGACGCCAACCGCCAAGCGGCGAAGGCAAAAGGGATCGAAGTCGAATACTGAACCATTCCGGACACAGAAAGGAAACCCTGGCATGAAACTGATCCGCTTCACCACTGCCGATTCGCCGAACATTTGTTTCGGTGTCGTTGTCCGAGATCAGGCGGTCTCGTTTGCCGTGCTGCAAAGCAAAGCGGGGAAGCCATCCCCCCACCTGGCCGACAGTCGATCTTACCTGGCCAATCTCCCCGAAAGTGAGCGGGCGGCCGGGAGTCTGCTTGCCTGGGGGGAAGAGCACCTCGGAGAGCTCGGCAACGGCGAACGATTCCCGCTCAACTCAGTACGCCTGCTGGAGCCGGTCGAGGTCGCCGCCCTTTTCGATTTCGGCCTGACGCCGCGGCATCTCAAGAACTCCGCCGAAACCCTCATGAGGTATGAGAAGGATAACCCGCAGACTGCGCCGCTGCTGCAGGCGTTCGCCAAGGCCGTCATGGCCCCGAAACCCAAGCCCGTTCCCGGTCGGCCCGAGCCGCTGTCCTATTACAAGAGCAACATGAATGCCATAGTCGGCGACGGGGAAACCGTCCCCTGGCCGGTTTACACGTCGCGGCTGGACGTCGAGCCCGAACTGGCCGTCGTGTATGGGAACGAAAAACAACCGGTGGCGGGCTTTTGCATCTTCAACGACGTTTCGGCCCGCGACGTCCAGGCCACGGAGTTCGTGGGAGGATTCTGCCTGACGAAGGACATGGAGAATGGGAACCAGCTCGGCCCTTGCCTGGTCACGCCCGATGAGGTCGGCGATCCGTACAGCCTCAAGGTGACGGTCCTGGTGAATGGACAGGTCAGGTTCCAGGGATCGACATCCGAGATCAGCCACAAGGCCGAAGACGTGTTCGCGTGGCTGGGGTTCATGGCTCCTCCCAGGCCCGGCTCCGTGATGGGCTTCGGAACCATCCCCGACTGTACGGGCCTCGACCACGACGACTTCATCGACCCTGGCGCCGAGATTGCGATCGTTTTCGAGCGACTCGGGACCCTCCGCTGCCGTTTCGCCGAACCGGCGGGCAAGCTGCTGCCAAGCCGCTGGCCGGTGCGAGAGCCGCTACAGAAGTATCACGGGGTGTAAACATCCGCCCTCGACCATTGCATCGGAGGTAGCTGGGTATGTCACAGGAAGAATCTCGATATGACTGTGGGCTTGACACCATGCGAACCATTTTCGGACCGGGAATTGAACCGGCGTTGAAGGGTCTCGCATCGACCAGTCCCGATCTGGCGCGTTGCCTGGTCGAATTCCCGTTTGCGGACATCTACACCCGCCCCGGCCTGGATTTGAAGACGAGGGAGATGCTCACGGTCGCGGCTCTTACCGTCCTCGGCTACCCGCAGGGTGAGTTGAAAGAGCATATCCGAGGAGCGCTGAACGTCGGCTGCACCCGTGACGAAATCTTGGAGATTATTCTGCAAATGGCCGTGTACGCTGGTTTTCCCGCTGCGCTGGAAGCCGTCAAGACAGCGGCGAGCGTGTTCGGCGAGAAGCGGTAGTCGGCTGAACGGCCTGAGAGTGCAATCCTTTCCGGCTTCATCCAGGCGCCCTGCGGGGTCTCCTGCGAGTCCACCGATGCCGGTTCGGCCTGGATTCATGCGGTCCCGCGGCTCCTTTCCGGGGGCATTGGTTGCAGGCAGAGCGCTGAGCCTGCCCCATTCGACTGCATGCACCGGCAGGACCGGGTTGGACGACCCATGCCTGAAGCCTCTTCGGGCTGCCCCACTGACGGGTTGCGATCGGCCCCACCCTCGATACCCCTTGCGGCTGAGATCGCCGCAGAGGGGATGGATTGAAGTCTGACTTCGGACATGTTGCAGGAATTCGGGGCGGGTGACTCCCACCCGGTCGGCAGGCGCTCCATGAGAAGGTGTGCGAAACGGTCGAACTGTTGCCTCTTGCCCGGATCGTAATTGTCCCCGGATCAGGTTGACAAAGTCGCGGACCCGAACGATGGTCAAGCCGGTCAAGCGTGGGCATTGGAAAGGAGAATCCCCATGCCAGCAAAGAGAAACCAACGCAACCGCTCACTCTGGACGATTCCCATGACCTATATGGGAGTAGCCATGATTGCGGGACTGATCCTGCCGCGCTTTGAAAGTGCATTTCTGGGCTCTTATGCTCACCCTGTTTCAGTCGCCTCGGCTCAGGCGATACTCTCCTCGATCGCATCCGGAATGCTGGCGCTCACCGGTATCGTCTTTTCCCTCATATTCGTCATGGTGACGTTCAGTGCCATGGCCTATTCACCGCGTTTGGTTGCATGGTTTGCGGGTGATCCTGCGATCTTTCATTCGTTGGGCATTTTCATCGCGACCTTTTGTTACGCCATAGCGACCCTGGGTTGGACCGATCGCGGGGGGTCAGGAAAGGTCCCCCTGTTCTCGGGAGTACTTGTGGTGGTTCTGCTTGTCGTCAGTATGCTGGCCTTTGCCCGTCTCATCCAGTGGGTGAGCAGCCTGCAGATCACGCGGGTTCTGGAATCTGTCGGCAGGAAGGGGCGCCAGGTGGTGCGAGAAATGTTTCCATTGCTCGAGGCCGCCGGAAAGGAAATGGTTGCCTCACTCAGCAGGACGGCGGAACATGTGTGGGACCTCCCGGTCAACCAAACCCTCAGCTACTCGGGTGAGCCCAAGACCGTGGGCTCATTGGATGTCGATGCCCTGGTTCTCCTGGCAACGAGGGTCGACGCCATTATCGTGCTGGAATGCGCGGTGGGTGACACGTTGGCAGACGGGTCCTCTCTTCTGAATGTCATGGGCGGCGGGGCGCCCATCCCCGAAGCCGAGCTGTACCGGGCTATCGAGCTTGTGGAGGAACGAACCTTCGAGCAGGATCCCAAGTATCCGATTCGGCTTCTCGTGGACATTGCGATCAGGGCTCTTTCTCCGGCCATCAACGATCCCACCACCGCAGTTCAGGCCATCGACCAGATCGAGGACCTGCTGCGCCGGCTTGGCAGACGCGAACTCGAGGCCGGATATGCCGGGGATGAAACCGGCGCTCTCCGGGTAATATTCCCCACGCCGACCTGGGAGGACTACCTGACGCTTGCATTTGACGAAATCAGGCAGTGCGGGGCGACTTCGGTCCAGGTGATTCGGCGCCTGCGTTCGGCCCTCTTTGACCTGGCAGAAACCGTACCGGTTGCTGAGCGACAGAAGGCGGTGCAGGGTTACATTGAACACATGAATATGTTTGTGGGACGTTCCATCTCCGATGCCCAGGACCAGATGACGGCGATGCAGGAAGACCGGCAGGGGCTGGGCCTGTCGCGCAGGCGGAAGGTGACCCCTAAGGTATGATCTGCAGCGAGAGCCCAGATCGAACGTGAACGAGGCAACGAACGAGCCGGAGGAGGTGCCTGCACTGTACGGTTTCCTGATGCCGATGGCAAGACGGAGCCTCTTCGATTTTTTAGGCTTTTTATAGAAGGGAAAACGCAGAAGCTATGGATTTTTGACAAATAGAAAAAATACTGCGTGAGCGTGTCGAACAAAGGCAAACGGCATGCAAGGGTGGTGGACAACCTCACCATGGCACGGGAAGTGGAGGGGGCAATCAAGGGGGACCTGGTCCGTGACGAATATGACTTCGTCGACCACAAGGCGGATGATAAGGTTACCCTGAAAGTGCTTTTTGATAATCATTTCCTGCCCTGGGCCAAGGAAGACAAGCGGACCTGGCGGAATGACCGAGACCTTTACGATTGCCATCTGAAGCCTCGATTGGGAGGGAAGGCGCTCGAGGAAATCACGGCCTTCGAAACCGAGAAGATGAAGCTCGCCATGAAGAAGGCCAAGAACAAGCAGGGACGGCCGTTCACCCCGGTGACAATCAAGCACGTGGTCGTGTTGCTCAAGAGGCTGTTCAACCTGGCCAACCGGTGGAGGATTCACAAAGGGGCGCCCCGCCCGCGCCGTTCCGTTTTCACGGGATTCGGCACTCGTTTGCCTCCAAGCTGGTTTCCTCCGGTGTCGATCTCTGCACCATTGGGCGCTTGCTCGCCCACAAACAGGCTGTTACCACCCAACGATACGCACACCTCAGCGATGAAGCCATGCGCCGGGCCGTGGTGAAGAGTGCGGAAGTGACCACGCCGAAGGAGAAAGGGGAGGGAGTCGAGAAGATTTCGGAAAACGGCTTGATCTTACATCATTTGTGATGTATTTTCCGGAGTGAAGACGATGTGGCACGTGATCTACTTCGAGGCCCCTGATGGGACCTGCCCTGTGAGAGAATTCATTGACTCGCGCGACGAAAGGAACCAGGCGAAAATCCTCGCCGTCATCGAGGCCCTCGAAGAGCGGGGGCCGACTATTCCGAGGCCCTTCGCGGACCTGTTGGAAGACGGGATTCACGAGCTTCGAGTCAAGTTGTCCGGGAGCCAGGTCCGGGTCCTATATTTCTTCTGTTGCGGGGAGTTCATCGTGCTGACTAATGTGCTGATAAAGACTACGGCCAAGGTGCCGGCATCCGATATCCGAGAAGCTAAGAGATGCCGAAGCGATTTCCTTGCCGGGGTGGATGAGAAGAAACTCAGGGAGCTTGTCCGATGAGAACTTTCAGGGATCACCTGCAGGAGAAGCTGCAGGACAAACGGTTCAGAGAACTCTTCGATGAAGAAAAGGAACTTGTCCGGATCGGCATCGAAGTGGCCGAGGCCAGGGCCAAGCTCGGGATGAGCCAGGCCGACCTGGCCAAACGCGCCAAGGTTACACAGCAGCAGGTTTCCAAGGTGGAGAACGGGGCGAACTGCAATGTGCTCACATTGCTGAAGGTCTGCCGGGCGCTCAGCCTCAGATGCAGACTGTACGCTTCCGCTTGACCCGCTGGCGGAGTAATCCCGCTTTCCTGCGGATAGGACCATCTTATCGGCGGAGTTCACAAATCCAGTATCCCGGTCACACTTCCCCTGAAGACCACACAGGAGCATCTAAAGGAGACGCGGTGAGCTATGTCCAATGAATTTCGAGAAGAGGGTTCTCTGCCTGGGAGATTTGGACGGCTGACCCGGCGTTCCACCTGAGGGCCTGTTTGGGCACCCAACTCAAGATAGTGCTTTTATGTGCCGAAGGATGGCGCTTCCGAGTACTCTGAGAAGGCAATCATGCACAGGAGATGCAGGGAAGGGGGAGAGGTCCAAGCCTTTTCTACACCTCTTTCAGGAAAAAAGGTACAGAAAAGGGTACAGGAAAAAAGAAGGGTCAGCCGATTACCTAGGCTAACCCTTTGATATTCATGGAGCCGGCGATGGGATTCGAACCCGCGACCTGCTGATTACGAATCAGCTGCTCTACCACTGAGCTACGCCGGCCCTTGAGACGTCTGGCCTTATATCATGCGCTCTCAGAGCAGGTCAAGGCAATTGTAGGCGGGCAAAAGCAGGTCGTTTCGGGCTCGGTGCGAGGTGGGGGCAGGACAAGGGTGCGACGGACGGAATGGGCGCGGATGGAGATGTGATCGCCAACGCCATCCTGGACCGCATCCTGCACCATTCCACAACGGTCAACATCAAAGGCAACTCGTACCGGCTCAAAGAAAGGTCAAAGCCGGACTTCTCCAAAGCCCCGACCTGGAGCAAACGTGACACGGGCTGTGCAGATCGCCTCGACTCACGCGGAACCTCCGACTCGCTCCGCGGTTGCGTTGTCGTCGTCTTGCGGGATCGAGGCGGCACCCGCGCAGGAGGGCCGCTTGCTCGATCCCGGACGCCGCCGCGCCTCCGCTTCCCTCAAGTCGGTTTGAACGATGCGTCGGCGCTCCGCCGTGCCCTTCATCTCTCAACCAGAATGAAAGGAGCGTGCTCCTAATACTGTTTATCAAAACCAGGGGGGTAAAATTCAATTCGTAAAATAGGGTAAATTTTCAATTCGTATTGACAGGGATGAGCAGAGGGCAACGCTACCCCTGCGAACTTCGCACGCGGGGATACATCGAGCCAGCGGACAACCCGCAGCCAACGCAACGGCTGCGAACTACGCACGCGGGGATACATCTGGATGCTGGAACCGGAGCCGTCGGCATAGCCTCTGCGAACTGCGCACGGGGATGCGCCGCTGGTTCCGGTCATTCGCGAGAGTATTGAGCCCTGCAATCGGTTCGCGCGGGGATGCGTCAGCAGCGAACGGCATGTCTTTTCGAGCTGCGGCCCATGCATTCCGCTCGCGCGAATGCGTCCGGGTGATGGGCGTCAAGACCGTGCTCGATGCGCTCGCGCGCAGGTGAGTTGTTTCACCCACACTCCGTACATTCTTTGAAAGCGTGCTCGATGCGCCCGCGCCCGGCTCGTGCGCGGGTGAGTTCCGAGGAGCTTGACATCGGGAGGGGTATCCAGGATAATCGGCTTCTTCTTAGCGGTACAAGTGATGGCGGATACCCTGCGAAGACGCTCCAGGTGCTTGTTTTGCCTTGGAAATATGGCGGACGGCTCCGCTGGAGCGCGTGTCTGGATCATGCCCGGTAGGGGCTCGGCGGTCTGCAACTCAGGAGCATATGTATGAGATCCAAGAGGAAAATGTTTTGCGCCACTCTCCTGTCCTTCCTTCTCTGTTGGAACAGCGTTTGCGCACAGCAGCTTCAGCAGATTCCCTCGCCGCTTGCTCCGCCTTTTGCCACGACATCCACTCCGGTCAGTGCGACCACCGGGTCCAGCCCGACCGCCACGACGATCCCCGGGATCCCGGGTTTGCCTTCCCTGACGCTTCCCCAGGCGATGATGCCGGTTCCGTGCGAAACGCTCCTGCCCGGTCAGCTTCCGCCGGTCGGAACACCTCCGGTCATCCCCGGTTTGCCCTCCACCGCGGGCCAAGTCCCGTATCTGCAACCGTGCGGGCCGGGCCAGATCCCCTATCAGCCGCCGGGCGTGGCGACACAGGTCCCGTACCAGGCGCCCGGTATTCCGAGCCAGGTGCCGTATCAGCCGCCCCAGGGCACGGCCGCCCAGGGTCCCTACCAGCCCGCTCCCGGCGTGGCGGGGCAGGCTCCGGTCACCCAGCCTGGAGTCGGGACGTCCCAGGTGCCCTACCCGCAACCGGGGGTTTCGGTTCAGGGAGCCCCCGTGACGCAGCCCGGCGTCGCGGGCCAGGTTCCGTACCAGCCGTCCCCAATCCCGGGCCAGGTTCCGTCCCTGCAGCCCGGGGTGTCGCTGCAGATGCCCGTGCAGCAGCCCATGGTTCCCGGCCAGCCGGGCTACCCGCAGCCTGCGCCCCCCACTTCGAGAGGCTATCCGGCGGGCCAGGTTCCGTATCAGCAACCCGCTGAGCTCGCGGTCCCCCCCATTCTGCCGGTTGAACCACTTTCTCCTTTCGAAGAATTCGTCGCGGGTAAATCCACTTCAACTCCCGCAAGCATATCGTTCGATATCAAGCAGTTCGGCTACGATCTGTTCATCAATTCCGGTTCGCCGCTGATCACTGGTTCGCCCATCAGCGGCACCGCCGTGCCGGGCACCACCGGAGTGCCGGGTATGCTCGGCGGCGCAAGCGTCCAGACCATTCCGGGCATGCCCGGAATTCCCGGAACAACCGGGCATACCGGCCCCATGAGCACACAGTTCGGGCTGCCCATCCTCAATGTTCCGGTCAGCCCCTCCTACGTCATCGGACCGGGCGACGAAATCCGGATCGCCGTCTGGGGGAGCGTTGAAGGCACCTGGGATGTTATCGTGGACAGGGACGGGACCATCTCCCTTCCCAAGATCGGAATCATCGGCGTCACCAACATGACTTTCCAGGAAGTCAAGGATACCTTGAAGAATGAATTCTCCAAGTACTACCAGGACTTCCAGATGAACGTGAGCATGGGGTCCCTCAAGACCATCCGGGTTTACGTGGTTGGAAACGCTCGCAGTCCCGGCGCCTACCTGGTCACGTCCATGTCGACCATCGTGAACGGTCTGCTCGCCGCGGGCGGCCCGAGCAAGGCGGGTTCGATGCGCAACATCGAGCTCAAGCGAAACGGGGAGACGATCGCGGTGTTCGACCTCTACGAACTGCTCCTGAAAGGTGACAAAACCAAGGACCGGCAGTTGATGGCCGAAGACGTCCTGTACATTCCGCCCATCGGATCGATGGTGGGGGTGGCGGGCAACGTGGAACGCCCGGCCATATTCGAAATGAAGGGGAAGACGAAACTCTCCGAAGCCATCAAGATGGCGGGTGGGCCCACGGCGGACGCCTACCTGCAACGCATCCAGGTGGAACGGGTCAGCCAGCGCAAGGCCAAGATTTTTCTCGACGTGGACATGCAGGGAGTCAAGGGCAAACAAGATATCCTCCTGGAGAACGGCGACATCGTCAAGATTTTCCCCATCAGCATGTTCGTCACCAATCGGATCATCCTCAAGGGGAACGTGCGCAGACCGGGCGAGTACGAATGGAAGCACGGGATGCGAGTCAAGGACATCATCCGGAATTTCGATGCGCTTCTCCCGGACGCAATGCTGGAATATGCGCTCGTGGAGCGGCTGGTTGCACCGGACAACCACCAGGAATACAGGACTTTCAACCTGAGGGAGGCGATCTCGGGGGCGGACAGGAGTCAGAACATCCTCCTGGAGCCCTATGACACGATCACGGTGTACAGCAAGTGGGAAATGCAGGAACGGGAACGAGTGAGGGTCAGCGGAGCGGTCAACAGGCCGGGTGATTTCGAGTTCCGCGAAAACATGAAGCTCTCCGACCTGCTCAAGCTGTCCGGTGGATTGAAGAAGACGGCGGCCGCGGATAACGCGGAAATCACCCGCGTGGTTCCGACCGAGACCGGGCCGAGGACCGAGCAGATCCAGGTCAATCCCACCCTGGCGCTGTCCGGTGATCCCGACTTCGACATTGCGCTGCACCGCGACGATTACCTCACCGTGAAAAGCGTTCCGGACTGGCAGTTGTACCGGAAGGTGGCCATTTACGGCGAAGTCAAATACCCCGGGGATTACGCGCTTCAGAAGGGCGAGAGGCTGTCCTCCCTGCTTGAGCGGGCCGGGGGTTTCACGGACAGGGCCTATAAGCGCGGTTCCTCCCTTTTCCGGGAGAGCGTGAGGCAACTTCAGCAGCGGCAGATGGGGGAGCTCATCGATATGCTCGGGCGCCAGGTGCTGGCCAACAGCGCGGCCAACCTGATGGGCGAGATGACGCCCGGCGAAGCCGAATTCCAGGCCACGCAGGCCAAGCAGCAGAAGCTCTTCCTCGACACCCTCAAGACGCTCCAGGCGAAGGGGAGGGTGGTGGTGCAGCTGGATGAGCCCCGGAAGCTCAAGGGGACGCCCTTCGACATCGAAGTCGAAGAAGGCGATCAGATATACATCCCCATCAATCCTCGAGTGGTTCAGGTCATCGGGGCGGTGTACAATCAGACCGCCTTCGTATACGAGCCGGGCCGGAACTACTCCTACTACATCGACCAGGCCGGCGGATATTCCCCGACGGCGGACAAGGGCAACGTCTTCATCCTCAAGGCCGACGGGTCCGCCGTCCAGCCCGGGAGAGGCATCTTCTGGTGTGTTGCGACCGCCAGGTGGCAGACCGGGGCCAACGGCAGGATGGAACCGGGGGATACGGTCATCGTTCCCGACAAGCTGGACAAGGTCGCATGGATGCGAAACTTCAAGGACCTCACGACGGTCCTTTACCAGATCGCCGTCGGGACCGGCGTGTTGTTGAGGCTCTAACCACGGGCGCCGTGCGTATCGGAATCCTCTCCCCATCGATGGGGCGCGGCATTACGGGCGCCCATCCGGGCGGTCCCGCATGAACGCCATGATCCTGGCGGCGGGGCTCGGTACGCGGCTGCGCCCCCTGACTTTGGTTCGTCCCAAAGTCCTGGTGCCCCTCATGGGGACGACGGTCCTCGATTTCTGGATGTGGCGACTGCGGGAAGCCGGAGCCCACGCCGCCGTCGTCAACGCCCATCACCTTGGCCAAAAGCTCGTTTCCACCGTCTCGGAAAATAGCTGGCCGATCCCGCTGGAAAGCCGCTTCGAGCCGGTTCTGCTCGGCACCGGAGGCGGCTTGCGAAATGCCCTCGACTTCCTCGGAACGGAGCCGGCTCTCGTCATCAACGGGGACATCGTCTGTGACGTTCCCCTGCGGGAACTGCCGGAGAAGCACGCCGCGCACGGGGGACCGGTGAGTCTCCTGCTGCACGACTGCCCTCGGTTCAACAACGTGGCCGTGGACGAAAACGATCGAATCCTCGGGTTCGGACCCGAAGCGTCGGAGCTGAAGCGAAACCTTCCGAACGTGAGGCTGCTCGCCTTCACCGGCATCCATTGCATCGATCCGTCCATCCTTTCCGCGCTTCCCCCCGATCGTTTCTCGGATATCCTGGCGCTCTACCGGGAATTGATCCGGGCGGGGCGCCATCCTCGCGCGATCCGCCGTCCCCGGGTGTTCTGGAGAGAAATGGGGTCGATTCGCGCCTACCGGGACCTTACCGTGGAACTTGCCGGAATGCCCGAAGACTTCCTTCCGCCGCTGCACTGCGGGAGCAGGATTCGGATCGATCCCCGCGCTTTCGTCGATCCGAGCGCCGAGCTGCGCGGCGTGGTGACGGTCGGCAACGGCTGCGCCGTCATGGAAGGCGCGGTCCTCGAAGACGTGATCCTGTGGGATCACGTGACGGTCGAACCCGGCAGCCGCCTGCGCGGATGCATCGCAACCGACGGAAGCGTCGTGGGCGGCATTCATGAGGATGAGATCTTCACCGGACCGCGGCAGGGGTGAGCCATGCCTGCGATCATGTTGCCGGAATTGCGCCCAATGCTTCACCACGCCGCCGGCGCGCTGCGACTCACCCTCGATTCCGCCGAAGTGACGCCGCTTGCGGGCGACGGTTCCGATCGGCGCTTCTTTCGCGTGCGCCGTGGCGCCGATCATTACATCGCATTGATCTCGCCTCGGAAGAACCACCAGGGCCTGGACGAAAACGACTCATACCTGAAGATCGGGGAACACCTGCGCCGAAGAGGCGTCCCCGTTCCCCGGATCTTCTGGGCGGATGCCGCCCGGGGCTGGTTTCTTCTTGAGGACTTCGGCGATCGGCACCTCCAGGCACAGGTCCTGAGGGGCCGGAGCAGCGTGACGGCGGTCTACCGAAAGGCGCTTGAAGTGCTGGTGCGCCTTCACAGGGAGGGGCGGGACGGGTTCAGAGCGGACTATTGCTTCGACGGCGCGTTCTACGACCCCGCATTCGTGTACGAACGGGAGCTGGAATACTTCAGAAGCGCCTTCCTCGTCTGCCTGATGCGGTTGCAGATCGACCGGGAAGACCTGCGGAGCGATTTCGAGCGGATCGCCGAAGCCGCCGGGACCGGGTCGGACCGGTTCGTATTCCATCGGGACTTCCAGAGCCGGAACCTGATGGTCTGCAAAGGAAAGCTTGGCCTGGTCGACTTTCAGGGAATGCGCTTCGGGCCTCCCGCCTACGATCTGGCTTCTCTGTTGATCGATCCCTACGTGGCGCTGCCCGCGAGGCTCCAGGAAGTGCTGTGCCGGCTCTACTGGGACGACGCGCGGAAATTCCTGGGCGGCTCCATCGATGCCTTCCTGAAACATTACCGGTGGGTGCGGTTGTGCAGAAACCTGCAGATCCTCGGAGCCTTCGGATACCTGGGCATATGCAAGAGGAAGACCCGGTTCCTGGCCTACGTGCCGGGAGCCTGGGCGGAGCTGACGCGCCTCCTGAGGGAGCATTTCGCGGGGTGCTTCCCGCGGCTCGAGGAATGCGCCGAAACCGTTGCTCGCAAAGCCGCCTTCACTTTCCCCACCGGTGGGGCTCAGGTTTTTCGTGACTTTGCGGCGGCAAACTGATATAGGCGGGGTGCACCGATCCAGGGTGCTCGACCAGCGAAGTTGAAACGACATCTTGTGTCAAGGAGATTGAAACCATGGCTTCCAAAACCCAGAAAACGGAAAAGATCCGGGCGCGCAAGCACCGTCCCAACCCGATCAACATCAAGACGGATCAGAAGAGAATTGACGAAAGCCTCGCCGCGCTGAAGCGTGCCGCAGAAGAGAAATAGACCTTCGATTGCGGGCCTGTCAGGATCGAGCGCATTGCTCCGCCTCGTCCAACATCCCTTCGATCACCTCCAGCCCCCGTTTCCAGAAGGAAGGGTCTGAAAGATCAATGCCGAATGGCGACAGGAGCTCATTCGGGCTTGCTTTTCCACCGGCTTCGAGGAGGTCGCGGAAGAGGGGCACGAAGGATGCGCCCGTCTGCCGGTACTGCCGGTAGAGGGAGAGCACCAGGAGCTCGCCGAAGGCATAGGCGTACACGTAGCCCGGGGAATGAATGAAATGGGGGATATAGGACCACCATATGCGGTAGTCCCCGGTGAGCGTGACGGAATCCCCGAACATCTGTTTCTGCGAATCGAGCCAGAATTGTGAAATCCGCTCCGGGTCGAGTTCTCCGCCGGACCTGCGCTGGTTGTGGACGGCGGATTCGAAGCGGTTCATGCTCACCTGGCGAAACACTGTCGCGAAAGAGTCTTCGAGCTTGCTGCAAAGCAGGGAGGCGCGTTCCTTCCGGGATTCGACCCGGTCGAGAAGGTGCCGGAACACGATCATCTCCCCGAACACCGAGGCGGTTTCAGCCAGGGTGAGCGGAGTGTCGGCGTTGAGCAGCCCCTGTTTTCTCGCCAGAACCTGGTGGACCCCGTGCCCCAGTTCATGGGCGAGGGTCGCCACGTCTCTGGATGTTCCCGTGAAGTTGACGAGCACGTAGGGATGACAGGAAGGAACGGTGGGGTGAGAAAACGCTCCGCTGCGTTTTCCGGGAAGCACCGGGGCGTGGATCCATCCGTGACGAAAGAAATCCGACGCAATTTCAGCGAATTCCGTCGAAAACGCTTCGAAACCCGAAAGTACCAGGTGTTTTGCCTCCTCCCATGAAAAAGCCTTTTTCGGCAGTCCGGGTATGGGCGCATAGCGGTCGTAGTCGAACAGCTCTTCGTAACCGAGCAGCGTCCGCTTGAGTCGGTAATAACGCCGGACGACATCGTAACGCGAAGAGACGGCTTCAACCAGAGCTTCCACCATTACATCTTCCGCCTCGTTGGCGAGATTCCTTGCCCTGAGCCAGTGCGGATACCGGCGCAGCCGGTCGGTAACGGCCTTGTCCAACAGGATCGTGTTGAAGATGTGGGTCAAAACGGGAAGCGTTTCCGTCAAGCCTTGCGTCAGCTCGCGCGCGGCCTCTCGTCTGACCGTTCGGTCGCCTGCGTAGAGGTCGCTCAGGACTTCGGATTCCGTGCGCTCGCCCGGGCCGAACCGGAGGTGTCCCAGGACCTTGTCAAACAGCGTGGTCCAGGAGTCGCTGGCCACGGGTTCCTTTTCCGCCAGGATCTTCTCTTCCGGCTCGGTGAGCAGATGGGGTCTGTAACGGCGGGACAACTCCAGATAATGGCGGTAGGGGGCGAGTGCGGGGTGCCGCAGGGCGGCTGCAAAGGCTTCGTCGTCGATTTGAGCCCACTCGAGCTCGAAAAAAAGCGTATCGCGATGAACCTGGCTGCGAAATTCCCGAATCGCCTGCAGCAGCGCGCCGGCACTCGGATCCCGCGTCCGCGTGGCGAAATGGAGAGAGGCGTATGCATCGAGCTTCTGCAGGATTTCCTGCAGGGCTTCGTATTCCCGTATGGCGGCAAAGGCTTCCTCGGGGGAAAGCGCGGCAACCTTGCCTCGGTACCTGGCTGCGAACTGCACGGCGATATCGTTCGCCGATTGGCGGTCCTGCTCGATCGCCGGCGCGTCGGGGCCGCTGTAGAGATCGTTGAGGTTCCAGACGACATGTTCCGCGGGGGCGTTCATGATTCTCCTCGTGGACGCTCGTTGAGGGTGCGTCGAAGCGCGAATTCCGGGGGACCCGAACGGCACCGCACGCCGTCCGTCCGGCGGCATCCGCTCACTCGCCGAAAAAAGCCCGGTTGGGGACGAACATCTTCCCGGGGTTCAGAATGTTCAATGGATCCAAGGCCTGTTTGATCCTGAGCATGGCGGCAAGGCCGTCCCGCCCCACTTCCAGCTCGAGAAAGGGTGACTTGGCGATTCCTATGCCATGTTCGCCGGAGAGCGTGCCGCCGAGCTCGAGAACCTTGCGGAACAGTTCCTCGACGGCGCTCTCGGCCCTCTTGCGCTCATCGGCGTCCTTGCGGTCGAGCATGATATTGGTGTGGATGTTTCCGTCACCGAGGTGGCCGAAGCAGACGATGGTCAGGCGGTGCCTTGACGCCAGTCCTTGAATGAAGCGGATGAGCGACGGGATGAGTGTCCTCGGAACGGTCACGTCTTCGTTGATCTTGCCTGGGCGGATTTGGCCCAGGGCGGGGGAAATGGCCCTGCGCGCCTTCCAGAGCTGCTCGCGTTCCGCCGGGGATCTGGCGGTTTTGAACGCGTCGGCGCCGGCCTGGCGGCAGATCCGTTCGATCTGGGAAGCGTCCTCGTCGAGCAGCGCCTCCCGACCGTCCGCCTCGATGAGCAGAATGGCCTCGGCCTCGGTCGGCAGCCCGGCATGCAGGTAATTCTCCACCACTCCAATGGTGGGCTGATCCATGAACTCCAGCGTGGATGGGACAATCCTGTGCTTGATGATGTCGCACACCGCATTGGCGGCGGCGTCGAGCCTGGGAAAGACGGCCATCATGGTGCGGACGCCTTCCGGGGCGGGGATCAGGCGAAGGATGATCTTGGTGAAGATGCCGAGCGTCCCTTCCGAACCCACCATGAGTCGCGTGAGGTCGTATCCGACGACCCCCTTCATGGTCCGGGTTCCCGTGCGGATGATGGAACCGGTGGGAAGGACGACTTCGAGTCCCAACACGTAATCGCGTGTGACTCCGTACTTGACGGCTCTCGGGCCGCCCGCGCACATCGCAACGTTTCCTCCCAGCGTGGAAAACTGGAGGCTCGCCGGATCGGGAGGGTAGAAAAGCCCGCACTCGAGAACCCGCTTCTGAAAATCCCCGGTGACGACGGCCGGTTCCACGATCGCCGTCATGTTTTCGGCATCGATTTCGAGAATCCTGTTCAGCCGGTTGAGGGCCACCACCAGGCCGCCGCCGCTGGGAATGGCCGCGCCGACCATTCCCGTGCCCGCGCCTCGAGGGTATACGGGGAAACGATCCCGGTTGGCAAGCACCAGCAACTCCGCCGTTTCCGCGGCGCTTCCGGGAAAGACCACGCATTCGGGCCTGGCCTTCATTTTGCTCGCATCATAACCGTAGCAGTGAAGTTCCTCGGGGGCGGTCAGCACGTGGTCCTTGCCGACGATGCGGGTTATTTCGGTTATCGGGATCGTCATCGTTATCCTTTTGCGCGGAGAGTGAGCTCATCCGGCCGGGTACCTGCAGACCGGCCGCTTAAGCGGGGTTCCAGCGACGGGCGGCAGGGGGCTTTCCGACTGCGGCGCCAAGGCGACAAAGGGTGGGCCAAGCGACAGCGCAGCCCACAGATCCAATGCCCTTGCCCCTCCCGCCGGGCAGGCGTAGCGTGATCTTGAACGCGCACCTCGGTATCCGGACCTGATCTATCGAGAGATGCGGGAAGACCGTACCCTACAGCGGTCGGTCCCGAAAAAATACAGCATTGAGCCGACTTTCGCAATTTCTGTCCATATATTCCTATTAAATTTAATTCTCATCTGGTATAGGCTAGCAAGTTAATAAAACCTGACCTCCGGCCGATTGTATCTTAGAGCGAAGAACGTCTGCGCCAGGAAACGCGTAATTCGGGTCGAAAATCCGGTTTTCGACCCGGCAGCATGGTTCGACCTGCCGTGAAGTGTTACGGCAGGGGAGGGTGAAACGGCAAAGCGAAGGTCGACCATGGGGAAAGTGATTCTCGGATGCGAGGTTTTGGCCGCGAGCCCGCCCGGTTGGTTTCGATCCGGCCGGCTCGGTCTTTTGGTAAACCAGGCGTCCGTCACCCAGTCTTTCGAACATGTCAGGGATCTGCTGCGTCGGACAGGCGGAAGGCTGACCTGTCTGTTGTCTCCACAGCACGGATTTCATTCCGAGAAGCAAGCGAACATGATCGAGTCCGACGACTCCTGGGACGAGGACTCCTCCCTTCCCGTCGTCAGCCTGTATGGGAAAGTCCGACAGCCTTCGCGGGAGACGCTGGACGGCATCGATGTCCTGGTGATCGATCTGCAGGACGTCGGAACGCGGGTGTACACCTACGGCGTGACGATGGGACTGTGCCTCGAGGCCGCGGCCCGCTCCGGGACAAAGGTGGTGGTCCTTGACCGGCCCAACCCCATCGGGGGCATCTCCATCGAGGGGAATATCCTCGATGGCGGGTACCGTTCATTCGTGGGCAGATATCCCATTCCCATGCGTCACGGTCTCACCATGGGCGAACTGGCATGGTTCATCAGCAAAGAATGCAGGGTGGACTGCGATCTTCAGGTGATTCCGATGAAGGGGTGGCAGCGGCGTGACTATTTCCCGGACACCGGCCTCCCCTGGTTCTTCCCGTCCCCCAATATGCCCACCTGGGAAACGGCTTTGCTCTATCCCGGCATGGTGCTGCTCGAAGGTACGAACGTGAGTGAGGGCAGGGGTACAACGCTCCCGTTCCACGTATTCGGTGCGCCGTTCGTCAACCGGCGCCGTCTTGGAGACTATCTGGCGGGTGCGGGACTGGAGGGGGTTGTTTTTCGGCCGGTGAGCTTTGAGCCGATGTTCGACAAATGGCGGGGCAGACTCTGCCATGGGTTTCAGATCCATGTCACCGACCGTGTTTCCTTTTCTCCCTATCGCCTGGGCCTGACGTTGATCCGCGGGCTGCGACTTCTCAATCCGGACGAGTTCAAATGGTTGGAGCCGCCGTACGAATATGAAACGGAAAAGCTTCCCGTCGACATTTTGCTTGGAGACGGGAAGCTCAGGGAGAAGCTCGACAACGGAGCCGACCCCGGAGGACTGGCGCAAGGTTGGGCAAACCCGCTTGCGGCCTATTGGGCGAAGTGTGCGGGGCTATTTCTCTACGCCTGAGGAGGGGAGATCGATAGGCTGGGGAAGCGAGGTCGGATGTGGGGACAACGCTATTTGAGCGGCAGGGCAAGGGGACCGGCGGAGGATTCCCGCATCGTATTCCTATTGATTGGAGAGCAATACACCAGAGATAGAGCGTTCCTAGGAAAAACTCGTTCGGAATGAACAAGTATCATTCGTCTGAAAAAATACTTAAGTCCCAATGATTTCATTCCGATTAGAATCATGAAACTTAATATGATGTTAATTCCAAGTATCTGTAATACCTTGGCGAGGGTGTTTCAGTGCAGCAACTTACCTATCCGGTTCCAGCGGATGTAGCTTTCTGAGGATGAGAGTGAGAGTTCGCCATCCTGGTTCCAGGAGCAATAGATGATAAAGGCCTCTCCCCTCAGGGCGTCGAGTTTGACGAACTTCCAGAACCGGCTGTCGTAGCTTTCGTCGCGGTTGTCGCCCATGACGAACAGGCTGTCGGGGGGAACGGCAACGGCACCCATGTTGTCCCGGGGGCTCACACCGGCAGGTTGGATCTTGGGGTCGGTGAAGACGGCGTAAGGTTCATCAAGCGGCTGATCGTTGACATAGACCTTTTTATCGATGATTTTGACGGTGTCGCCGGGTTCGCCGATGACTCTCTTGATGAAGTCCTTGGATGGGTCGACGGGATATTGAAACACGATGATGTCACGGCGTTTCGGGTTGCTGAAATGGAGGATCTCCTTGTTGAGAATCGGGAGCCTGATGCCGTAAACGAACTTGTTGACCAGAATGTGATCGCCGATAAGAAGGGTGGTTTTCATGGAGCCGGAGGGGATCTTGAACGCCTGCACGACGAACGCTCGGATGAACAAGGCCAGCAGGATCGCAATGCCGATGGCTTCGGTGTATTCCCGAAGAATGCTCTTGGTTCTCTTGGAACCGGTGTTTTTCTCGGGCGGATTTCGCAAGTTGGGCTCCTCTCGTGATCAAGAAGAAATGCTGGTCGGCAATTTTTTAGAGTAACAACTTTATTGCATGGTTTCAACCGGCGATGGTAAAGTCGAAATAGCGGCAGATGTCAATCAAAAACCTTAAATGATTTTTACGGGTCGCCTTTATGTTTGCAAAAAAAGAGAATCTACTGGGCTTGGACATTGGCTCCCACTCCGTCAAGTTGACACAGTTGAAAGCCAAGGAGGGCAGGCTCACTCTGGCGAACGTCGGGCTAGTCCCGGTTCCGCGTGAGGCGTTCAACGAGGGTAGAGTGAACAAACCTGACCTTGTGTCCAACTGCATCAAGCATCTGACCTCTCACTTGAAGGTCAAAGAGAGGACCGTGGCGACGGCGGTATCCGGATATGAGGTGATGATCAAGAAAATCGAGCTGCCCACCATGACGGAGGAGGAGCTCGACAGTCGCATGCATGCGGAGCTCGGTCAGTACATTCCTTACAACATCGAGGAGGTGGATGTCGACTACCAGGTGCTGGATGTCGCCAAGGACCGTCCGAATTACATGGGCGTGCTGCTGGTCGCGGCCAAGAAGGAATCCATCGGCGACTGCGTGGGAATCGTCAGGGCCGCGGGGCTGGACACGGACGTGGTGGATGTTGATTTCTTCGCCTTGAGCAATGCTTTTGAAGCGACATACGGCAGTTTCGAAGGGAATATTGCTCTCATCGACATAGGTTCTGCCAAAGCCATTATGAATATCGCTTCCAATGGGGTTCCCGTATTCACAAGGGGTATATCTATCGGGGGAAGCCAGATTACCGAGAGCATCCGGGATTACTTCAAGGTGAGCTATGAAGAGGCGGAGCGGTTGAAGCTGGGGGAAATCTCGGTGAATTTTCCGGTAAAGGAAATTGAGGGGCTGTTCGTCTCGACGGTCAGGAACTGGGTGAGCGAGTGCAAACGGGCAATAGATTTCTACTACAGCAATTATCCGGACAAGACCATTCAGAGGATTTTCCTCAGCGGGGGATCCTGCCGTATTCCGGGACTGGACCGCGTGTTTCAGGAGAACATGGGAGTGGCGGTGGAAATATTCAACCCATTCAAACGGGTGGACTGTGACCCGAAGTTGTTTGATCCGGAGTATATTGAGTTTATTGGCCCGCAGATGGCAATATCACTTGGATTGGCACTAAGAAAGACAAAAGAGAAATGATCCAAATAAACTTACTTCCGGTTCGTGCGAAGAAGAAGAGGGAAACAGCAAGGCAGTTCGTTTCCATCTACTTTCTGTCTATCATCCTGATGGCCATCGCCCTTGGCGCCGCCTGGTTCCTGAAGGATCGCGAGATTCAGGACAAGAAGGCCGAGTTCTCTCGCCTTCAGCAGGAGGTCGCCAAGTACGCCAAGTTTGAGGAGATGCTGAGGGATTTGACCAAGAAGAAGGAACTGGTCGACAAGAAGCGCACGATCATCAGGGATCTGCAGCAAGACCGCGACACGATTGTGCGCGTCCTGGCACTCCTCAGCGTCCAACTCCCTCCCGAGAGAATGTGGTTCGATCGGTTGAGCCAGGTCGGGACCACGATCACTCTGGACGGCACCGCGGTGAGCAATGAGGCGCTCGTGGAATTCATGAGAAATCTGGAGTCGTCTCCCTATATCGAGAAAGGGAGCGTGAACCTCATTCATTCGCGGCAAACGGTCATTGCGCACACGAAGCTGAGGGAATTTCAATTGAGTTATCGTTTCTTTCCTTTTTCGGAAGTCAAAAAGAGGTTGGCGACAAAACCGTCATGAAAAAGAGCCTTATACCGACCGGTGCATTTACGGAGAAGTTGGCAGGCCTTCCGCTCGCTCAAAAGGCATTGCTCTTCTTGATCACCCTCGCGATCCTCGGAGCCGGTTTCTACTACCTCATCTATGAGGACCAGGAAAAGGAACTGGCGAAAGTGACCGCAAGTGTGGCCGAGCAGCAGAAGAAGCTGGCGTCGCTCAAGGAGGCCGCCGCTCGAGTGGACAAGCTCCAGAAGGAGCTCGCCGCCTCGGAAGCGGATTTCAACAGTCTTCTCGCCTTGCTTCCGGACCAGAAGGAGATTCCGGGCTTGCTCGAAAGCGTTTCCCAACTCGGTGCAAAAGTGGGTCTGGAAAATGTCTTGTTCCAACCTCAACCGGAACAGCCGAAGGAATTCTATTCGGTCATCCCCATTCGGCTGGATTTGTTGGGCTCGTTCAACGATCTGGAGGTCTTCCTGGACAACGTCAGCAAGCTCAACCGGATTCTGAAGGTGGAGACTCTCACTCTGAATCGGGTGAAGGATAAGGGAAGCGGAAGCGGCCTGCAGGTGGGATGCACCATCGTCACGTACAGGTTCGTGGACAGGCCCGTGCAAAAGGATCCAAAGAAGGACCAGAAGAAGAAATGATTCCGGTAATCGTCATGCCGATCGAGAAGGACCGAACATGGATTGGCTGTTGAAGCAAGAAAGAGTTGGGATAAGAGGGGGGCACATGCATTACGTCGGTTTTCGAAAAATGAGCTGTTTCGCTTTTGTATTGGTGTTTGCCTTGTGCTGGGCTTGTGCGATTCCGGGCTCCGTCGAAGGCGGATCCAGCCCGAAAGCCGGTGTTGCGAGCCCGAGCCCTGCGGCGGCCACGCCGACGGCCGAATCTGCAACGGCGGGAAAAGGCGCGAAGTTGCTGAGTGTCGCTATGGATGAATCCGGGTTGGAGACGGTGCTCAGGATAGCGGGCAGCGGCCCATTGAAGGATTACCAATTCCGGCGCCTCGGCGAAGACAGATTCGTGCTGGAAATCGGGGATGTGACCGCCAGGGCGGCCAAGCCCGCGCTGCCCGGCAAGTCGAGCAGGGTCAAGCTCAACTATGCGCGAGCGAAGGCGGGGGTCCGGATCGTCGGGAATGTCCGGCAGCCCATCAGTGATTATACCGTCGACAGTGTCGACAACGACATTGTCGTGAACCTGCGTTTCGCGGAAAAGAAGCAGGTTGCGGCGGCCGGCGCCGCTGCGGAGAAACCTGCCACGGCGGAAAAGACCAGGCCGGGCAAGACGGCGGCTCGCCGTGGAGCAGGCGCCGACGGAGAGGAAGTCCAGGGGGCGGACCAGCAGTTCCCCGAGTATTCGGCCGCCAGGCCGGGGGGGGGATCCCCTGAATTGCGTCATGCCAGGAAGCAGTACACGGGCAAACCGATCAGCCTTGATCTGCTCGACGCCGACCTCCGGAATGTTCTGCGGCTTCTGGCCGATCTGACCGGGACGAACATCGTGATCGAACCGGACGTCACGGGCAAGGTGACCCTGAAGGTGGAACAGGTCCCATGGGACCAGGTCCTGGACATGATCATATCCATGAACGATCTGGGACAGGAGCAGGTCGGGAGCGTGATTCGCATCGCCAGGCGGAGCAAGCTGAAAAGCGAATGGGCCCAGCAGGCGGAAGCCATCAGGGCCAAGCAGGAATACCTGTTGACCAGCAAGGATCTGGGAGAGATCAATACGGCATATCTTACGGTGAACTACGCCCAGGTGACCGATGTGGCCAGCAAGATCAACGAGGCGAAGAGCGACAAGGGCAAGGTATCCGTCGACGAGCGGACGAGCCTGATCATTTACAGCGACTATCCGGGGCGCATCAACAACGCTAGAATGCTGCTGAACAGGCTTGATCGGCCCACTTCCCAGGTGCTCATCGAAGCCCGGATCATCACGTTGACTTCGGAAGTCAAGCGGTCCCTCGGTATGAACCTGGGCTTCGGCGGCGATACCCCGAATCATTCGGCGACCGTGCCGTTCACGGATTTTCTGATCAACAGCCCGCCCGCCAATCTGTTCGCTCTGAACCTTGCGCAGATGGTCGGCACGACGCTGCTGAAAGTGGACCTCACCATTTCGGCTCTTGAAACGGCCGACGAGATTCGCATCATGGCGGCTCCGAGAGTTCTGACCATGAACAACGTCAAGGCAGTGATCTCCCAGGGTGTGCAAATTCCTTACCTGAAGGTCGGCGATACGGCATCCAACATCACGGGCACGGATTTCAAGGACGCCGTGCTCGAGCTCGCCGTGACGCCGCATATCACTCCGGACCACAAGGTGCGGATGACCATCGAGGCAAAACAGGACGAACCCTCGAGCACCGTAACCGGAGCGCAGGGGCAGCCCGGTATCGATACGAGAAAGATTTCGACGGAACTGCTCGTGGATGACGGCAACATCATTGTGATCGGCGGCATCATCCGAAATCGGGATGAAGCCAAGAAGACGGCCACGCCCGGACTCAGCGACGTCCCCATTCTGGGCAGGCTGTTCAAATCCAACGAGGTCGATGCGCAAAGAAACGAAATTTTGATTTTCATCTGTCCGAAAATTGTGGATGTGACGAAACCTTCTGATCGCACATAGGGTTTTCTGGCTTGCAATCTGTATCTGCATATAGGAAAATGCTTCCGGTCCTGGGGGGAGAATGTTGAATATGGATTGCAAGCCAGCAACGAAAAAGTGGTTGTCCCTGCTCCTGTGCTTGTCGGTTCTCTGCCTGTTCGGATGCTCCGTGCAGAAGACCGGATCCAAAATGGAATCGGCCCACGCGGAGGGAACATGGGAGGGGGACTCTTCCGTCATTGAACGCGCCGGCCACGAGAAGGCCGCGCTCCGTGTGGATTACCTCACGCCCGCCTCAGCGATCAAAAGCCCCGAAATTTTCGTCTACAAGGAAAAACGGAGGCTGTACGTCATCCAATCCAATGTGCTCGTTCGTGATTATCCGATCGGCCTGGGGCCGCATCCGAGCGGGGACAAGGATCGTGATGGCGATGGAAGGACTCCCGAAGGAGATTTCTTCATTATCGTCAAGGGTTCATCCGAGCGGCTGAAGAAATCGCTTGCCATCAGCTACCCGGGCCGGGGGCATGCCGAGAAGGCGTATTTTTCCGGTGTGATCACCCCGTTGGAATTTCGTGACATTCTGCGCGCTGCGGACAACAGGTCCGCCCCTCCCTCGGGCACGGTGCTCGGCGGGAAGATTTTTATCCACGCCGGGGGGGCCCACAAAGACTGGACCGACGGCAGCATCGCCCTTTACGACAGCGACATGGAGGAGCTCTTCACGGTCGCTTCGATGGGCACGCCGGTTTCCATCCGTCCTTAATCCGCTATCCAGCAATAATCCCGAATCAAGAGAAAACGAAGGGGATCGCGGGCCTTCCCGCATGTGTGCTTCTCGAGGAGGTGGATGAAGTCGTCCTCCCGTCCAGGCCGCCGTTTGGCGTCATTGGGAGAGGGCCGTCCGGACGGGTGGGGGCCTCCCGGCAGCCTCTTGCCGAACGATCGCCGGAATCGGCGCGAAAGGTTCAATCGTCGCGTTCCGGAGCGGAATTGTGGAGGGCCTTGGATTGTGCCTCTTCGAGCCGGCGCGCCTCGAGAGCTTCCCGGACCTTCTTGATGAGGAACCGCCTTGGGAATGAAGGATTGAGAAGGTAGGCAAGGTTGGAACGGATGAATTCCTCTCTCATTTGTTCGAGGTTTTGCCTGACGGAATCCTCCGGTACGAAGTTACGGACCTTCTCCACGGAGTATGTTACCGTGTCGCCGAGTACTTGTGCCGCCTTCTCGGGCGTGATTTCGGGATCCTCCGCAACGAATTCCCTGACGCGGAACGGGATGGATATGCAAAGAACGACCTGGCTGCGCCCTCCGGGGATCGGACGTGAACGATCCTCGAAATGGAGTGTCAGCCCGTTGTCCAACGGCATCTCGGGAAAGGGCGCGCGCTTGCCGTCCATGGTGCAACCTCCCTCTATAGCTTCAATTCGTGCGATCACGACATGCAAATAGACCGAAAGGCCGCAGATGTGCAAGAATAAAGTACGGCAGTGTTGACTCGCATCAGGCAAAGCGCTATTAAACTAGTGCGCTGAAACCGGCCGTCGCCTATACCGTGTGAAAAGGATTTACCTAGAAAATAGGCTCCCGTGTGAGTCTGTTTTCATGCCTTGTGGTGACGCCGGCGCCATGGGCAATTGCGTTCAAAATGATACTCTAAAAGCGTGGGGGACGTATCCCCCACACCCCCTCGCCGCTTCGCGGCTCCGTGTGGCGCTGCGGCGGCGGCCTTCGGCCAGTCGCCGACAGCGCCGAGCGCTCGGCCTCACGCGCTTGCGCGTGTGGCCGAAACTTGGGGGGTGCGGGGGAATCATTCCCCCGCTCTTTTGTGCTTGAAAGATCCATCTTGAACGCAACTTCGTGTGAAACGGGCGGCATTGCGGCGGCGCGGTCGCGGTGAGGTGAGATCCGAACCGGCCGGGGTCCGGTCGTTCACGAGAGAGTGGCAACACGGGAACGAGGCTTTGCAATGACGAAAAAGTGCATTGAGATGAGATGGCACGGCCGCGGCGGGCAAGGTGCGGTCACTGCGGCGATGATCCTGGCGGAAGCCGCTTACTACGAGGGGTACCGGGGGGTCACTGCGGCTCCTTTCTTCGGAGCGGAAAGAAGAGGCGCTCCGATCATCGCGACCACCCGGTTCGGAAGAGAGCCGATTCGCACGTTCTCGCTGGTGGAACAACCCGACATCGTGGTCGTCCTGGACGAGACCCTGCTGAGGGTCGTGGATGTCAGCGCGGGCGTTGGCCCCGAGGGAATCGTGATCATCAACAGCCCAAAAGAGCCCGGTGCGATCCGGTTGAAGAATGCGGTCAACGTCGCGACGACCAACGCCACGGAATGGGCGAAGGAGGCGGGCCTCATCATATCGGGAGCGGTTATCTTCAATACCGCGATATTGGGCGGCGTGGCCAGGGCTACGGGGCTGATCAGTCTGGAGAGCATCGAAAAGGCGTTGCGGAATCACTTCCCGGGAAAGGCCGGCGAGAGAAATGTCGAGGGGGCGCGAGCGGCCTTTGCCGGAACCTCGATCCTGCAGGAATGCAAACTGGCTTGTGCGTGATAGGTGAGCGGCTGTCGTGCAAAGAAAAGGAAGCGGAAGGAAGACTTCATGAACAAGGCGAGAGAAGACAAATTCACTCAGGCACGATCCGCGCTCTGCAAGGGAGAGGCGGGCAGGACCGGCGACTGGAGGTCCGTTCGGCCCCGGATAGACCATGCGAAGTGTATTCCGTCGAAGAACCGTCGTCCGTCCTGTTTCATTTGCTGGCTGTACTGCCCGGAGGGTGTGGTGAAGCGATCGATCCCGGTTGAAATCGATCTCGACTACTGCAAGGGATGCGGAATCTGCGCCGAGGAGTGTCCGGGCAAGGCCATAGAAATGGTTGAAGAACATGAGGAGGCATGAACGGGAGGAAGTGGAAGCCCCTGGTTCGACGGATTACTGCGGGGGGCGGTCCTTCTTCCCTCCGCGATGGTATCTCTCCGCCTCCGAATAGATACAGCCGCAATACTGCTGCCGATAGATGCCCATCATTTTCGCCGCTTCGTGACCTTCCCTCCAGCCTTGACGAAAGTCCCGGTAGATGAAGGGGACTCCGATTCTCCGCGACGTGTCGCGCGCAATTTCCTCGATCAGTTCATGTTTTTGGAGCTTGCTGTAGAGCAGCGTGGTGGAGAAGGCGTCGAAACCGCTTTTCCGGGCAATCCGCGCCGCCGCCTCGATTCGAACCGAATAGCAGTAGACGCACCGCTGCTGCTCGCGGAAGACGACGTTTCGCAGGAATTCCACCGGATCGTAATCGTCACGAACGATCAGGGGGAGTCCTTCCCGTTCCGATACCGTGCGCGCGGCCTCGAGTCTGCGTTCGAATTCCCGGCAGGGTTGTATGTTCGGATTGTAGAAGAACCCGTGCACGGACCAGCCGTCCGCTCTGAGTGTTCTCAAAGGATAGATGGTGCAGGGACCGCAGCACATGTGCAGCAGCAGGCGGCGCGTCGTCATGACGCACCTGCGTGCTTTTGCGTCAGGGCGGTGCAAAGTCCGTGCGGCAGTCCGTCGAAACTTCCGTTGCTCATGCACACGACCAGATCTCCCGAAGCGCATCGGTCGACCAGAAAGCCGATGAGCTCTTCTGCCGATGCAAAGCCGTGACACTCCTTTCCCCGTTCGGCGATATCGGCAACCAGCTTTTGGACATCCAGCCGTTCTTCTCGTGGAATAACGTCCATGCCGGGGGGATGCTTGATGCAGATGCAGAAAGCATCGTCGAAAGCACTCGTGTAGGCCTGTTGGAATACGCTGCGCCGGCTCGAGTTGGTCCTCGGTTCGAAGGCGCAGAAAATTCGCCTTCGGGGATAGAAGTCTCTCAATGCCTGAATGGTTTCCCGGACTGCCGTGGGGTGATGGGCGAAGTCGTCCATGACCAGAATCCCGCCGATTTCACCCAGGATGTCCTGGCGCCGTTTCACGCCTTCGAAAGTCAGCAGCCCGTCCTGCACCGCATTCCTGTCGAGACCCGCAAGCGAGGCCGCGGCCATCACGGCCATGGAATTGCTCACATTGTGCCTGCCCGGCATGCGTGTCAGCATCGATTCCGTTCCCCGCGACAGGGGATTCTCATAAGTGAATCGAATCCGTCCGTCGGTGTGAATCATATCGACAATACGCCAGTCGGCAGCCCGGGACCACCCATAGGTGGTTACCCGGCCGCGGGATTCTTTTGCAAGGGCCAGGCAGTTCGGGTCATCGGCGTTGAGGATCAGGTGGCCGTCGGGTTGGATGAGTCGCGCGAAAGAGCGAAAGGCGCGGCGGACCGCCTCGAAATCCGTGAAAATGTCCGCGTGATCGAACTCGACACTGGTCACAATGCCGATCCAGGGTAAGTAGTGCAGGAATTTCGGTCCCTTGTCGAAAAACGCCGTGTCGTACTCGTCGCCTTCAATGACCATGAAAGGGCCGCGGCCGATACGGTAGCTGCTGTTCCAGTTCTTCATGAACGCTCCCACAAAAACGCTGGGATCCAGCCCGCCCCGGGACAGAACCCAGGACAGCAGCGACGAAGTGGTGCTCTTCCCGTGCGTGCCGGCAACGACCATGCTCTTGTGGGCGCACAGGAAGAATTCCGCTATGGCCTGAGGCATCGAAAGGTACGGCAGACCATGGCTCAGCACGTATTCGGCTTCCGGGTTGGTTCTCCGGATGGCGTTGCCGATGATGACGAGATCCGGCGCGCACTTTTTCGGATTGGCGGCGTCGTATCCCTGGCAGACCGGTATCCCGAGCGTTTCCAGGTGAGTGCTCATGGGGGGATAGAGGTTCAGATCGGACCCCGTGACATTGAAGCCTTTTTCCGTCAGCATCGTCGCCAGAGTGCCCATGGCGATTCCGCCAATGCCGAGCAGATAGATGGTCTTAGAATTCTTGCGTCGCATGCAGCAATTCCATTGTGAGATCGTGTGCCGAAGGTCGAAATGCCTTGAGTTTTTCATTGCACCGGGTCGGATAGATCCGATTGGTGAGAAGGATGATGATCACGGACCGTTCGAGGTCCATCCAGGCGGACGTGCCGGAGAAGCCGAGGTGCCCGACGCTGCGAGGAGAGAAGAAGCGGCCCGCGCTCGAATTTGAAGCGCTGGGCGTATCGAATCCCAGTGCCCAGGTGCTGTCCGGAACGATGCCCTGCCTGCTCCAGAATTCCGCCAGGATGTCGGAGGACCAGGCAGGCTCCCCGGAGCCCTCCCGGGCGATATCCAAAAAGCGGGAAAGAAGGGTGAAAATGCCGCGCGCGGTCCCGAACAAGCCGGCGTGCCCGGCGACACCTCCAAGACAGTAGCAGTTCTCGTCATGTACCTCTCCGACCAGCAAACGCTTCCGCCATGGGCAATGTTCCGTTGCCGCAAAAGACAGCCCGCCGGCAGGTGAAAGAGACGGGATGATTTCCGGACCGGTGGGGACCTCCATGGAACGGAAGTGCAGCGAATCGATCCGGAAGGGATCGAAAACCATTTTGCGGGCAACCCGGTCGAGCCTGCCGTCGAACAGCTTTTCGAGAATAATGCCCAGGAGGAGGAAGCCGAGATCACTGTAACACGCGACCGTCCCGGGAGGAGCGGCGAGAGGAGTGCGGAGGATGGCGTCGAGCAGCGCGGGCCGTCTGCTCGGGGGCGGCAGTGAGATCAGGTCGCGGTAAAACGGACGATAGGCGGGGAGCCCCGAGCAATGGTTCAAAAGGTGCCGGATGGAGATGTCCCGCTTGTCCGCCGGCAACACATCGGGAGCAAAAAACGCATCCAGGGTGTGGTCGAGTCGGAGCGCGCCAGTGCTCGCCGCGCAAACGGCCAGTGGGGTGGTGACGAGAATCTTGGTCAGTGAGGCGAGGTCGAAGCGGGTTTCCGTCGAAATCGGGGATCCTCCGGAACGGGTGTGACCCCACTGACGTTCGAACAGGATTGTCCCGCGGGCCGCCGCAAGGAGGCTCGCTCCCGAGAAGATGCCTTCCCGCAGACCATCCTCAAAGAGTTGTTCGATGCGCACAATCAAGGCTCTATCCGCAAAAAGGACTCTGAACCGCTCTGAGACTTCCCTCGTACGTGTTCAACGAAAACTCCACGTTGAGCGGGATCGCTTCATTGACCGAACCATGGCCGAACGGAAGATCCGCAACGACCGGGAACGGATAGTCTCGCACCTGCTCGAGGATCATCTCGTGGATGAGCGCGCGGTCCCCGCACTCGTGAAACTCCCCGAGCAAAAGGGCGGCGAGGCGTTCCAGCCTGCCGGACAGCTTCAGTTGGGTAAAGAGCCGGTCCAGTCGATACGGGGCCTCTCCGCGGTCTTCCACGAGGAGCATGACCTTCTCCAGCTCCGGGAGAAACGGCGTGGACATAAGGTGTACCAGGCAGGTCAGGTTTCCGCCCAGGACCTTTCCGACGGCCGTCCCCTCACGGAGCACCTGACTGGATGTAAATCGCCACGAGCATTCCGTTTCTCCCGCAAGCACCTTGCGGGTGTATTCCCACTGCGCTTCGAACTGTCCGATCCCGGTAAGATTGGGGCCGAGGAAAGTGATCCATCCCATTTGAGAAGCAAAAGCAAGATGAAGGAATGTAATGTCACTGTGGCCCAGAAAGAGCTTGCGGTGATCGCGCAGGGAGGAAAACGGCAGTCGGGAAAGCAGCCTGCCGCTTCCGTAGCCGCCCCGGATGCACACCACGGCTGAAATCTCGGGGTTGGCGAGCAATTGCATCAGATCTTCGGCGCGCTCGGCGTCCGTTCCGGCAAGGTAGCGGTTCCGCTTGAATATGTGTCTGCCGGGTACGGGTCGGTAACCGCCGGCTTCAAGGACTGCCGTGCCCCGCTCGAAAGCTTCCCGATCGAATGGGCTCGACGGTGCCGCAAGACCGATACGATCGCCGGGTTTGAGAGGGCGCAGCTTCATGGATTCTTCTTGTTCCGTTCGAAGATGATCCGAAGCCCCTTGAGCGTCAAATAATCGTCCACGTCGTCTATGAGTGAGCATTCACTGGCGATCAGCGCAGCCAGTCCGCCTGTGGCGACGACTTTCAGATTGGTCCCGATTTCATTTCGCATCCGGGTGATGATGCCTTCCACGAGACCTGCATAGCCGTAGACGATGCCCGCATTCATGGACGCAATGGTGTTCTTGGCCAGGACCGACGGCGGCCTGGCGAAAATTTCGACCCTTGGCAGCTTTGAAGTCTTGAAGAAGAGCGCTTCACAGGAAATCATGATCCCGGGACTGATCACTCCGCCCATGTATTCACCCTTGTCCGAGATGTAGTCGAAAGTGGTGGCGGTCCCGAAGTCGACCACGATAGTGGCGGACCGGTAGTAGTCATAGGCGGCCACGGCATTGACGATGCGGTCGGCGCCAACCTCCTTCGGGTTGTCGTAGAAAATGGGCATGCCCGTGCGGATGCCCGGCCCGACGATGATCGGCTGAATGTTGAAATACTTCTTGCAGAACCGTTCGATGGAATTGAGGACCGGTGGAACCACGCAGGAGATGATCACGCTGCCGACGTCCGCGACGAAGAAACCATGAGCGTCGAACAGGCTGCGGATTGCGATGCCGTACTCATCGATCGTGGTGTTCACCTCCGTCCTGATCCGCCAGTCATGGACCAGCCGCTGTTCGTTGAAAAGGCCGAGCACCGTGTTGGTGTTCCCGATGTCCATTGCCAGGAGCATATCGCATCCCCTTCATAGTGCGACGAATGAGCCGAGCCGCCGGAAAAACTCGAGGTTCACGCCCGAGCGCCTGCCGTGTACCTCTTTGGATATTCGCAACGCGCCTGGGGCGGGATCGTCGGCCTTGTTCCGGTCGAAGTCCGCGGCCGGAACGCGCATGACCGGTCCGGTGCCGAACGGCTGAACCGACTGGACGCCCGTGCCGGCCCACCGGCCTTCGAGTCTGTTCACTCAATCGGGAAGCTCCCCGGTGTCCGACTGCCCCGTGCAGTCGACCGGAACATCGATTCGGCTCGCGGGAAGCCCGCCGGCTTACCCCCCGCTCCGTATCGCGTCACCCACCCGGGCGACCTGCAGGTGAAACCCGACATCGTGCACCCGCAGAATGTGAACGCCGGCCGCAATAGCGACGGCGTGCACCGCAGCGGTCCCGACTTCCCGGTCTTCCGGAGACCGCCCCAGAATGCTCCCGATGAATCGTTTCCTTGAAACTCCTAGCAGAACAGGACGATCCAGGCAACCAAAAGCCGGGAGATTCCGGATCAAAGACAGGTTGTGTTCGACGGTTTTCCCGAAGCCGATTCCCGGATCTACGATGATCTGCGAGCGGTCCACACCGTTTTGGACGGCAAATTGAATGCGGTCCTCCAGAAAGGCGATGATCTCCGAGAGCAGGGACGCGTAACGTGGTTCCTGCTGCATGTTCTTCGGATTGCCCTGCATGTGCATCAGAATCACCGGTGCGCCCGAATCCGAGGCCACCTTGACCATGTTCTCGTCAAATCGCATGGCGCTTACATCGTTGATGATGTCTGCTCCTGCTTCGATGGCCCTTTTTGCGACCTCGGCCTTGGTCGTGTCGATGGAAATCGGAACATTTCCAACGGCTCGGACGGCTTCGATGACGGGCAGCACCCGTTCAAGCTCGGATTCCAACGACACGGGATCGGAAAATGGGCGTGTGGACTCTCCCCCGATATCCAGGATATCCGCGCCGGCGGAAATCAGTGCCGAAGCTTGCTCGACCGCGGAGTCGAATGAAAAGAACTTCCCGGCGTCTGAAAAGGAGTCGGGTGTGACGTTGAGGATGCCCATCACGAGCGTCCGTTGCCCGAGGGGCAGGCAGCCGGATTTCAGCCTGAGGATATAGTCCTTTCGCTCCGAAATGCTCATGAAGCACCTTTGCGCGGTAGCTTCCCGTTTGAACCCAAGGCGCGTTCAAGATTACACAACACCTGCCCGGCGGGAGGCGACCCGGGCGGGAAAAACCCTGCCCCTTGCATACGGACCGATGTGCCGGTCAGACGTACAAGGGGAAGGCTTTATGCCCTCCCGCCCAATGGATCCATCTTGTAGAAAGCAATTGCCCATGGTGCCGGCGTCACCCGAGAAGCATGAAAACAGGCTGACCCGGGAATCCGTTTTCCACGTAACCTGGTGTGAATCATCCGGACAGTCCGCGGGGCGGCACCAACAGAGCCGCCTGTGAACCGCCGGTCCACGGCATGGCTGGTATCGCGGGGTGTCGCGGCGGAAAGCCTGGAGCAGTGGATGGAAGGGCGGAGATACCGGAGTCGCGTTTGCGGGAAGCGTCGAGCTGGAGAATGCGCCCGGGTGAAAGGCCGGACGGGTTGCGGCATCCCGTGCCCCGCGCACGGCACTGCGGTCAGCCTCCCCGTGCCCTCAAGTGTCCTGATTCTTCTGCTCGGAGGCGGAAGTGGAATCCGGCGACGCCGTGCCTCCTTCGGGCTGTTCCGCGACGGCCTCCTGCGTGCCGACGCCGTCTACAGCGATTTCGAGTTCCGGGGGGCGCGGAGGCTCCCTGCGCTTGATCTCATCGTATAGCCCCGGGTTGACCTCGAGGATGATCCGGTCGATGTCCCGCAGGTCGAGGGTTTCCCTTTCGAGCAGCCCCTCGGCGATCTTCTCCAATAGAGTGAAGCGGTCGCTCAGCATCTGTCGGGCACGAAGGTAGTTTTCATCGACAATCCGGCGAACCTCCTTGTCGATGAAAATGGCGGTCTGCTCGCTGAAGTCGCGGTGTTGCGCAATATCGCGCCCCAGGAAAACCTGTTCTTCCTGCCTTCCGAAACTGACAGGGCCCATTTCCTCGCTCATGCCCCATTCACACACCATGCGACGGGCGAGCTGAGTGGCGCGTTTGATGTCGTTGGAGGCGCCCGTGGTGCGCTGGTTGAACGCCAGTTCCTCGGCCACGCGTCCGCCCATCAGGATGGCGATGCTGTCCAGCAGGTAGTCCCTCGAATAGGTGTGGCGGTCGTCTTCAGGGAGTTGCTGTGTGAGTCCGAGTGCGCGTCCCCGCGGGATGATGGTCACCTTGTGGAGCGGATCGGCCCCCGGCAGCAGCCTGGCCACGAGTGCGTGCCCGGCTTCGTGATAGGCGGTGTTGCGCTTCTCCTCCTCCGTAAGGATCATACTCTTGCGCTCCAGGCCCATCATCACCTTGTCTTTGGCCGATTCGAAATCGGCCATGTCGATGAGATCCTTGTTCTTACGAGCGGCAAGCAAGGCCGCTTCGTTCACCAGATTCTCGAGGTCGGCCCCCGAAAACCCGGGGGTCCCTTTCGCAAGCACTCTGGGATCGACGTCGGGAGCCAGGGGCTTGGCCCGCAGATGGACATGAAGAATGCCTTCTCGCCCGCGGATATCGGGGACGGGCACCACCACCTGCCTGTCGAACCGGCCCGGTCTGAGCAGAGCCGGGTCCAATACGTCGGGACGGTTGGTGGCCGCAATGAGAATCACGCCCTCGTTGGATTCGAATCCGTCCATTTCCACCAGCAACTGGTTGAGCGTCTGTTCGCGTTCGTCATGTCCTCCACCCAGGCCGGCGCCGCGGTGTCGTCCGACGGCATCGATTTCGTCGATGAATATTATGCACGGGGCGTTCTTCTTGCCCTGCATGAACAGGTCACGGACCCGGGACGCACCCACTCCGACGAACATCTCCACAAAATCCGAACCGCTGATGGTGAAAAAGGGCACGCCGGCTTCCCCGGCAATGGCTTTCGCAAGAAGGGTTTTTCCCGTGCCGGGAGCCCCCACCAGGAGGACGCCTTTGGGAATCCTGCCCCCCAGGCGCGTGAACTTACGGGGATCTTTAAGAAATTCCACGATCTCCTGGAGTTCTTCCTTGGCTTCGTCAATGCCCGCGACGTCGTTGAACAGGACTTTCTTTGAATTCTCATTGAGCAGCCGGGCCCGGCTCTTGCCGAAGCTCATGGCTTTTCCGCCGCCCACCTGCATCTGGCGCATGAAGAAAATCAGCATCCCGACCAGCAGGAGCATGGGAAGAAACCAGTTCACCAGGACCGACACGTACCAGGGGTTTTCCTCCTCGGGCTTCGCCTGGATGTCGACCCCGTGGTCCCTCAGCGTCTTGATCATATCCGGGTCTCTGGGAACGTGGGTGCGGAAAAGCTTGCCGTCATTGTAGGTTCCCAGAATGCGATCGCCCTGGATGGTGACCTTTGCGACTTCCCCTTTCTGAACCGAGGCCATCAGTTGGCTGTAGGTGGTCTCGATGCTGGAGCTCTGGGGTTTTTGCAGCATGTTGAACAACAAAATCACCATAAGGCTGATGACCAGCCATAGGGCCAGATTTTTATAGAACGGACTCAACAGCGATGCCTCCTTGAACGGTGTCGATTCCCCGATATCGCTTGTAACACTATATTCTATTCGCTATTGGCCGAGAGGACAAATGGAAAGTCTCCCACAGATACTCTACGCCGCTTCTATAACAGATTCCCGGCCGATGGGGAAGGCGGAATCCTGGTCACAAAGGCCCGGAACACGACGCCCGTCAATGCGATGACCCCGGCCGTGACCAAAAACGCGCTCTTGAATCCCAGGTCGCGGGCGAGTGCGCCCATGCTCACGGCGCTCAGCATCATTCCAAGGTAGATGCAGGTGCTGTAGCCTCCCATGGCGAGCCCGCGGCTATCATGCGGGACCACCTCGGGAATGAGCGCTCCCAGGGAAGTGAACGTCAGACTCATGGTGATCCCGAGTGCGATCGAAAAGCCGATGAAGTGAAAAATGCCGGTCGAGAATGCGATCCCCGAAACGGCGATCGAGAAGCCGATCAGCCCGAAGACCACAACGGCACCACGGTCCTTGACTCGATCGGTAAAGTGGCCGAACGGGATCCGCGCAAACGCGTTGAAAAACGACTGCGAGGCAAAAATGAGGCCGATGTTCGCCACCGATATGCCCTGTTCCGTGGCATGCAGGGGAACAAAGGTCACGAACATTCCCAGGCCGAAACACCCCCCGAGGGTTCCCATCCAGCAGCCGAGGAGAGGGCGATTGGTGAGGAACGTTCCCGCGAGGGCCATGCTGTCGAGCTTTGGGGAAGAGTGGGCGGCGGTGCGGGGTGTCCGGGGCAGCAACACCAGGACAAGGCAGAACATCAGCAATCCGAAACCTCCTGAAATCGCGAACACGGCCGGGTAACCCGTGACCTCCGCGAGGACTCCGCCCAACGCGGGTCCCAGGCTCATGCCTCCGTACAGAGCCATGGTGTAGTAACCGTAGGAGCGCCCCAGGTGCGTCGCGGGAGCGAAATCGGCCACGTAGGACATCAACGTCGGGGCAAAAGCGGCCAGTCCGACCCCGAACAGGAGGTAAACGAGGACCATCTGCATGGGACTTCGGCACAGGCAGAGGAGAAGGGAGCTCAATGACGTCAGTAGAATTCCTCCCAGAATGAGGGACTTCCTGCCCAGCCGATCCGACACTATTCCCAGTGGAAGTGAAAGAAGCGCGGCCATGAAAAGAAAGGAAGAATTGATCAGTCCGACTTCGAACGCATCCGCGCCCAGGGACAGCGCAAACAGCGGAACCACCGGAACCCGCATGTACGCGCCGACATAACAAAAAAAGCATACGATACAGCACAGGAAAAGAAGACGGACATAGGCCACGGTGGACTTCAACGATGGATCGTCCGGATTCATGTCGTGTCGTGTCCGATTCGCAAATGTGAGTGTGCGTGATGGTGCCGCCCCGTCATTCGGGAATGATGCAACACCATACCCAATGAAAACGTCAGCGACCTGCCGGCGAAGGTGAGTGCGGTGAAAGCGGTATCGCGAGTCGATTCCGTGCGAACAAGCCGGCCGGCTCCATCCTGAAGGCCAATTGAGACCGGGGTGCGTTCAAGATCACACAACGCCTGCCCGGCAGTGGGTGACGCGGAGGGGATAAACCCCGTCCCTGCAGACCGATGTGCCGGTCAGGAGCAGCAACTGTGTTCTTTGTCAACTCTTGAGTCGTGTGGGGTGAGATGCGCGGCAGCGCAGCCCACGGTCCCAATACCCTTGTCCCTGCCGTCATAGCCAACATGCAAGGGGAGGGCTTTATGCCTTCCCGCCCAATGCCGCGGACTTGAAAGCTACCTGCTATGAGCACTCGAAGACCGGAAAGAAAGGTTATCCCGTCGGATCAACAGGGTTCGCCGCGACTCCGCGCGGAACCCGGCCCGCCCAAACGGCTTCGTTGCTTTTTCGTATCGGCTGTCTCATACATGCATCCCTTCAAGGGGTGCATGAACGTCGATCATGGACTCCGACGCCGGATCGGGCGCGGAGGATAAATGGAAATCAAAACGTCGGCGGACTATTGGGTTTGTGCCAGAATCGCCTGATACCCGCTGTTCGTAAGTTGCCATGTCTTCGGTTTTTCCAGGAACTGCCACGTCTGGCGAATCATCTTGCTCTGAAGGCTGGGTTCCCTGGTCAGGTAGAAACGGCAGTTGATGAACACGGTGCCTCGAAGACCGTTGGCCTCGAATGATACGTTCCTGATTTCATAGTCCATTATCCTCACTTCCTTGAGAAACGCATCCGCTTCTTTCCAGAACGCTTCCTGGTTCGCGGGATCCACGAAGCCCGATGCGGTCTTGTAGTCCTGCCAACGGAAAGCGGCATTGTACCCGTCGATGGCGGCGACGAATTGTTCGTGCTGTTTCTCTTCTTTGGTCGCCATGCCGCATGAAGCAGTAATGAGGGCGGCCAGAACAATAATAACCTTGACGGCGTTGAATCCGGTATGGACCGATCTCATGGCAATACTCCCTTTTCCGGAGAAATCCCTGTTTATTCATTTATTCAATAGGTTAGTGTGCATTCAGCATCGAGGCGCATTTTCATATATTAGCGCCCGTGAATCAAGATAATTGTATGTCATCGCCGGCCCGCCCGCCGCCGCGGACTCGCCCGGCTTCTCCGGGAGAGAAGAAAACCCTCCGGACCCGGGCCCGGCGGTGGCCGCGTCCTCCCACGGCGCGTACTGAACATGGTTGCCTGCATCGGTACCTCTCAATATGCGGAACCCGGAGGATTCGAAACACTCACGAGCATCCGACGGGCGCTTCACGAAAGTCTATTCGCTCCCGATGGCTTCCCGGTGGGTTCCTTTTTTTCATAATCGGCATGTGCGGCGCGGAGGTTTACCCCGTGGGGAGCGACTGGGCCGGGCCGGATGGCGCATCCGCGAAGGCGCGCCGCCGCCGGACGCGGGAGAGATCGCTTCCTCTCCGGAGGGAGCGGACTCTGAGCCGACGGAAGAGAAAGGGCCGCGGCGGTCCTTTCGTGAAAGCGGCGCCGGTGGGGTCATGAATACAACTCCTGCCGCGTGGGTCGAGGAAGTGAAAAAAACCGGGCGAGCGTTCCGCTTCGACAGGCGTTCGAATGGTGCTCGACGCTCTTCCGTCCCGTCCCTGGCCGATGCAGTCGCCATGGATATTGCCGTACCATCCGGAGACCATTTGAGGTAATATACCTACGAGCAAACGGGGTCGGGCCTGCAATCGTGCAATTTGTCCCCGCACGCGGCGCGCCGGTTTTTCTCCCGTGGAGATGTCCGCTCCTGCGAACCCCTTTTTCAGGTCGGGGAGAATCGCTACACAATCAAATGGAAGAGCCTCAGAAATGTCTGCCTACGTCTGGTGCAAGAATGAAGAGTGCCGAGTACCCAACTTCAGGTGCCTTTTGTGCCGGGATGATTGTTACGCTTTCCGTCGGAATCGCGGCGATGATGACGGCATGCTGGAAAAACTGATCAGGTCCGGGAAAATCAAGGAGCATTTCTTTATGAAACGCAAGGATACCCCACGAAACGAGTTGGAGAGCCCCGAGTCCGCGATTCCTTCATCGGAATCGGCGGCGGTGCCGGAACGGGAGGGCAACGGCCTCTTCCTGCTGGAAGACGGAAAGCTCAGGCCTTTCTCCCTCGAAGAATACACTGCCGCAACGCTTTACGAGGTCGTGGAGTCGTTCGGGGTGGAATGCAAGCTGGTTCGCCCGGAAGATCCAGGCAATGTCCTGTTCGAAGGGAAACGGCCGTCACGGAAGACAGTCCCGATCTTCATCAAAAGAAACGGCGACTGCGCCCTGGTCGCGTCCTGGGAAACCGTGGAGGCAAATCCGGAACAGTTGGCCGAGGTCCGGGAAGTGCTCGGCGCGATCCCTGTGAGACAGGCATTTGTGCTCAGAAGAAAATAAACGGCTGCATCGGGGGAACATTCGGACCGGACTGGAGCGGGCGGAGTCGCCGGTGGACAGGCGGGCCCGGACCGCACGGCAAGGCGATATCGAGTTTAAACTGTTGGAAGTACACGCTGTTTTTCATTGTGTTTGAAGACTGTAACGGGTTTTCTTATAATCCGCCTGTTCGGGGAATGTCGCGGAAGTGACCGAATTCCCCGATCTAATCGCCGATACGGTGGTGACTTGCCGCTGGAGCGCGTGTGAACTGCACACTTGCCCGCGTCGGCGGACGCGGCGCGGTATTGCGGGGGAGCCACCCCGGGGAGCGTCTGCGAATCAGGGAGCTGACCCGGGTTGGAAACTCCCTTTTTTACTTTAGGGCAGGGAGGACGACGGACAAAAGATGCTGGGATTGAGCACCAAGACTTTCTTGCTGATGATGGGGGCGGCACTGCTGGCGGCGTCCGGGCCCGTGGACCGGGTCTGGGGAGCCGATGCGGCCCCGCCGGGGGAAAACGCTTCCCAGGCGGAGCAACGCACCGCGCTGTTGATCGGGAATGGGGCCTACGCTTCCGCTCCCTTGCGCAATGCAGTCAACGACGCGCGCACCATGGGAGAGACCCTGAAGGGACTCGGCTTCGATGTGGTCGAGCATGAGAACCTCAACCAGAAGGAGATGAAGAAGGAAATCCAGGCTTTCGGCCAGAGGTTGCTCAAGGGGGGCGTCGGGTTGTTTTATTATGCCGGACACGGTATGCAGGTGAACGGACGCAACTACCTGATTCCGGTGGGGGCTGCCATCGAGCACGAGAAACAGGTGGAATACGAGGCCGTGGATGTCGGCGCGGTTCTGACGGAAATGGATTACGCCAGAAATCGTTTGAACATCGTCATATTGGACGCATGCCGGGACAATCCGTTTGCGCGGAGTTTCCGTTCTTCCGTGCAGGGATTGGCTTCCATGAATGCCCCCACGGGTACGATCGTGGCGTATGCGACGGCCCCGGGGGCGGTGGCAAACGACGGGCCGGGAGACCACGGAGTTTACACGGGCGAGCTGGTCAAGGCGATGGAGGCTCCCGGGCTGCGGATCGAGGACGTTTTCAAGCAGGTGCGGTCCAGCGTGCGGGAGACAACCCAGGGAAAACAGGTTCCCTGGGAATCCTCCTCCCTGGAAGGAGATTTCTACTTCAAGTTTCCCACCGCCGCGACCCCACCCGTTCCGGTTCCGGACAAGCCGGTTCCAATGCCGCAAACGGTCACCGCGAGAGGCGAGAAGCCGGCCAGGACCCTCAAGACCTGGAAGGAACCGATCACCGGGATGGAGTTCGTATGGGTGCCCGGAGGCTGCTTTCTCATGGGCAGCCCCCAGACCGAGAAGGACCGTGAAGCCGATGAAGGGCCGGTGCACGAGGTATGCGTGGACGGCTTTTGGATGGCGCGCACCGAAGTGACCAACGGCCAGTTCAGAAAATTCCGTGCCGATCACAACAGCAGGGACTATTCCGGGGTATCGCTCAATGGAGACAATCAGCCCGTGGTTTATGTCACGTGGAACGACGCCAATGATTTTGCCCAATGGCTGAAGGGTCAAAACGGCGGCCAGTACAAATTCCGGCTTCCCACCGAGGCCGAATGGGAATACGCATCCCGGGCCGGAAAGGAGTCCTCGAGGTACTGGGGGGATGATCCGAACAAAGCCTGCGCTTATGAGAACGTTGCCGATCTGACGGCGAAACGGCAGTGGGGATGGGAGGAATCACACGACTGCGACGACGGATACGCGGCGATAGCCCCTGTGGGTACTTTCCAGGCGAACGATTTCGGCATTTACGATATGCTCGGCAACGTCTGGGAGTGGTGCGAGGACATATACGGCGTGGATGCCTATACCAGGCACGATCGGATGAATCCGTCGTTTACGGACCGGGCTGCCGGAACCGGCCGGGTCGTCCGGGGGGGATACTGGCATTCCCAGCCGGGCGGCGCGAGGTGTGCCGACCGGGGCAGCGGCTTGCCCGAGGCCATGAACGACGATCTCGGGTTTCGATTGGTGAGGGAACCCTAGCCGGTCCGCTTTCCGATCGGGGGACGAGTTCGCATGAGGTTACGAGGAGAGGGGGAGATGTTCATCTTCAGGAACAGGATGGAATGGAGTGTGCCGGCGCGGATGGTGATGTCGATTCTGGTGATTTGCGCCTGCCTGCTGCTGTCGAACGTGTGCTCCACAGGTGCGGCGGAAACACCCGCGGTGGAGTTCAAATGGGCGTTCGGAGCCTTGACGGAGGAGGACGGGCAGTCGCGAATCGTGCCTGTGGGCCGGGATGCGACGCTGAAAACGGGCGATCGTCTGAAGCTCATGGTTGAAATGAAGAGAAAGAGCTTCATTTACGTCTTTCACCATAACGAACGAGACGGTTTGACACTGCTGTTTCCTTATTCTTTCGAACAGTTCACGGCGGATTACCGGCCCGCGGTCAAATACTACATTCCACGCGGCGAGGCGTGGTTCGAGCTGGACAAGCAGCCGGGAACCGAAAAATTTTATCTGTTGGCGTCGGCCGAGCGCCTCCTCGGCCTCGAGGCGCTGTATACCTCATACCGGGCCGGTGATGCCCAGACCAAACACCAACTCTCGAACAAGATCCTGGAGAAGATACGGACCCTCAAGAGGCAGGGCCGGGATCTGGCAGCCCCCGCGGAACGGCCCGTCGCCATAGGCGGCGCGGTCAGGGGAGTCCCGAAGCAGTCAGGACCCGCCTTGCCCGACGTGGCGACCTTGGCCGAAGAGATTGCTTCGTCCGGTGTCGTGTCCAGGACCTACAACGTTGAGCACAAATAGACGGCAGAACGTTCGGGCCACGACCGCCCTGGTCGTGGCCTCCTTTGCCGCCGTGGCGCTGTGCTTCAGACTCCTGCCATGGGTGTTCGAACCCTGGAATTCTCAACTCGTCGATAAACTCTTCGTGCTGCGTTCTTCCGTTTCGTGGCTTCGACCCGTCTACGACCCAACCGTCGTGCACGTGGACATCAGCAATTCCACGCTTCACAGGCTCGATGACTTCTATCTCAAACGGGTTCAATTCGCGCGCGTGGTGCGCAATCTCGCCGCGATGCGCACCGCTGCCCAGGCGTATGATTTTATTTTCGGGACAAAACCTGATGACCGGGACGATCCGGCACTGATCGAAGCCGCGCGTGAGGCGGGCAATGCCTATTTCGGCCTGGCCCTGGCGCTTTCCCCGCAAAGAGCCGCGCGCGAGGCCAAAGTGAACGAGGAAATGCTCCGCACCCTTGCCTCAACGAAGTGGGTGTTGAATGTGGAGGGCGATGTCTCGGGCTTCCATCGCGGCTCGGCCCCGCTGGCGACCTTTCCCGCTTTGGCCGCCGTGTCGAAAGGCTTGGGACACATCAGCATCAAGATCGACGCGGATGGGGTCGTACGCAGGGTGCCCCTGCTGGTTCGCTACGAGGACGGTTTCTATCCCAGCCTGCCTTTTCGCGTCGTTTGCGATTATCTCGGGGTGCCTCCGCAACACATCCGGGTTGTCCCGGGGGAGGCGGTCGTGCTGCAGCAGGCGCGCAGACCGGGGGCGTCCCCGCGCGATATCCACATCCCCATCGACCGGGCCGGGAGCATGATTGTTTCCTTTATCGGCCCGTGGGAGACGATGAAGCATTACAATTTCGCCGACGTGTATATTGCCTCCGACAGCCGTGATGAATTGGAGGTATGGAGGGACGAACTGGAAGGGAAGATCGTCGTGGTCTCCGATGTCTCCACCGGATCGACCGACCTCAGGCCGGTGCCGACCGACACGGAGTATCCGTTGAGCGGAATGCACGCGAACGCGATCCACACTATCCTCACGGAAGATTTCTTTCGCGAGAGCACTGCGGCGGAAGCGTTCCTGATCGAGCTCTCCCTGATGGCGTGCCTGATTGTCCTGGCACGAAGTTCTTCTTCGGTCGCGTTCACCGCGAGTGCGGCGGGAATGGCGGCATTGTGCGCGGGTGGGGCGCTCGTCAGCTTCTTTTCGCTGCACGCGATCCCGCAGGTCGTCAGGCCGGTCCTTTCCATCGGCCTTGCCGTGTTTCTCGTGCTTGCCTACCGGTACATCAACGAAGAAAAACAGAAGGAAGTGTACAGAAGATCCTTCGAAGCCTATTTCCCGCCGGCTGTGGTGAGGAAGATCATGGCACATCCCGAATCGGTGGCCATGAGCGCACAGCGCAAGGAACTGACCGTGCTGTTCAGCGACATCGCGAGCTTCACGACGTACTCCTCGGCCCTCGAACCCGACCGGATTCGCGGTTTTCTGAACGAGTATTTCGACGCCATGGTCGAGATCGTCTTCAACCACGGCGGCACGGTGGACAAGTACATCGGGGACGGGCTGATGGTGTTTTTCGGCGACCCCGAACCCCAGGAGGATCACGCGACGCGATGCGTTCATGCCGCCATCGACATGCAGCGTCGCGTGCGAGAGCTCCACAAAGCCTGGCGCAATGCGGGAGGGTTTCCTCTTGCCGTGCGTATCGGAATCAACACGGGTGAGGTGGTGGTCGGCAACATGGGATCCAGGAGGCAGTTTTCGTACACGGTCCTCGGATCCCCGGTGAATCTCGCCCAGCGCCTCGAATCCAACGCTCCCGTGGGGGGCATCCTCATTTCCGAACGGACCAGGCAGTTGATCGGGGACGGATTCCAGACGAAGGCATTGGGGGAAATCAAGGTCAAGGGAATCGCGGAGCTCGTGGCCGTGCACCTGGTAACGGTCTCACAGGGTGAAGTGCAGGATTCGAACAGTGCCGGGAATGTGTGACGGAAGCGGCAGGAAGGCCGACCAAACCCGATTCGCGCTCGGGATTTGCCGGCATGCAGGGCCGGCGGGTTCCAATCAATTCCATTTTCTTCCGACCACTTCGTAAATCCTGATGGGAGCCTTTCTGCCCTTCACCTTGACGGTGGAGATCTCGGCTGCCTCGAAATGATTGTCGACACTCAAACGAGTGTGTTCCGAAATGAGGATTTGGTTCTGCCTGGCCAGGGCGCAGAGCCTGGATGCCACGTTGACGGGATCCCCGATCACCGAATAGGTCATGGTTCGCGTGGACCCCAGGTACCCCGCCATCAAGTCCCCCGTGTTGATGCCGATGCCGACTCCGATTTCCGGTAGCCCTTTTTCTCTACGCCCCCTGTTGTATTCGGCCAGAACCTCCTGCATCTCCACCGCTGCCTGGACGGCTCGAACCGGGTCGTCCGGATGAAAAACGGGGGCGCCCCAAACCAGCATGATCATGTCCCCGATGAAGTTCGCCACGGTGCCTTCGTGGCGGAAGCCCACATCGACCATCAGTTCGAAGAACTCGTTGAGCATGATGAGCACTTCGGCCGCCCGCATGTTCTCACACATGGACGTGAAACCCCGGATGTCGGCAAAGAGGATGGTCGCAACGCGGTTTTGCCCTCCCTTTTCGACCTTGATCGAGCCCGAGACCACCATTTCCGCCAGGTCGGGAGACATGAGCCGCTGAAAACGCTCTCGCGTCAGAGCTTCCTCCTCGATTCGCTTGGCCATTTTGGCCATCATCGTGAACTGAGAAGTCTGGTGGGCGATGTTGTTGAAGAGCAGCAGATCCTTTTCCGCGTAAGCCCTGACCGAGGCCGAGGAATCGATGATCATGACTCCCAGGAGTTCTTGTTCGTAAACGATGGGCACGGCCATGGAGGAACGAATGTTGCGATTGCATATGGATTCGGCGCAGCTGAAACGCTCGTCCGCCAGGGCATCCCCGCAAATCAGGCCCACCTTGTGTTCGCGAACGAATTTGACCAGGGTCGAAGACACCACCAGGTCCTCGCCGGAATGACGGGTCTTGGATGCCCGCACTTCCATCCCGCCGTTTTCGCCCACCATCAAAATGACGGCACGATCGCAGTTGAGAAGCTGGAAAGTACGGTCCAGGATGCGATTGAAGATGCGGTCGAGATTGAGCTCGAGCCCGATCTCCCGTTGGAGCTCGTGAGCGATGCGCAGCTTCTCATAATCGGCGCGCAGAACCTTCTCATCCCAGATTTCTTCTTCGGGCAGAAAACGGTCCTGGGCAATCTGTGACCACGAACGGTCGGCGTCCATGAACTGGATCGTCGCTTCCATGCCGTCGCTGGTCCCGTGCGGGAGGTCCCCGGCCAGGAAAATACAGCTTGTCCTGCCAATGGTGACCACATCCCTGTCGCTCAGCGGGGTTTCGCGAACGATGCGATGTCCGTTGACGAAAGTGCCGTTCTGACTGCCCAAATCCTTGATGCCGTACCCGCCCCTGGGATCGAGATAGATCAGGCAGTGTTCCTTGGACACCAGATCGTCGGCAATCCTGATGCGATTTCGAGAAAGCCTTCCGATGGAATTGCGATCCACCAGATCGATTTCCTGCACGCCTTCCGTGTCGTGGATGATCAGCCTCGCCATGCTCCGTGTCCCGTCCGCTTCCCGTGGAAGCCCTGTGTACCGGGAGCGTCCAATTCTTCAATGCCGGCCAAAGGTGATGGAGAGTCATACTATCTTGGAACCGTCGGACCGCTCAAGTCCATAATCCAGCCTGCATACTCCAGGAAAAACACAAGGGACGGCTTCACGTCCCCCTTACCAAAACACGCCCGACGACAGGCGATCGGCTCAATTGGACTCGCGAATGACCAGTCCTTCCATGCGTTCCTTCTTATTGAAGTCGGCTGCGAATTTCAACGCGGATTCCCTGCTGCGAAAAGAACCGACGAGGACCCGGTTCCATCGTCCACCGCCGTTGAGGTCGAGGGTGTGCAACCGTGGTGCGTACCCTTTGGCGCGCAGCTGTTCCACGAGCTTCTGAGCGTTGTCGGCGTCTTTTAGCGACGCCACCAGCAGAGTGAAGTGTTCCGAAGCGTTGTTTGCCGCCACCGGCTCCTGGCCGGCGGCCCCCGAACTCGTCTTTTCCGAGTCCGACGACTCGGGCTTGTCCGGCGTCGACAAGGGGACCGGCAGGGACTTGGTCGGTTTGTTCCGGGCATCTGCCGCGGCATCTTTTGCCGCCGGCGATGTCGACGGGGCGCCCGGTGGAACGGCGGTTTTCGCCTGGGTGGAGACCTCCTTGCGGGTCAGTTCCTCGTAGTATTTGAGCGACTCCAACATCTTTTCCGGCGCCTGCCATGTTTCCGCGGCTTTCTCGGCGGTTGAGGGAGGCGGGCGGTCCAGGCCAAGGAAACGCATGAATTCCGCCCGGACGGAAACGTCTTGCGAGGATATCATTGGCAGCCCCCGCCCCACCAGGATTCCGAATATGAACATCCAGCACATGGCGAGCAAGAGACCCGCCGCGTAGAAGGCGATCTGTTTCGGGCCCAATGAAAAGACAAACCGCTTCTGATTCCTGGCAGCTTCCTGCTGCTCGAGATTACGAGCGGATATTTTGGGAGGAGTGCCCAAAGCGGATTTCCTTGTACGCTATGCTGGTGGTCTACATTTTTTCCGGGGCCGAGACTCCCAGTAATTCCAGGGCATTCCGTATAACCTCGCGAATGGCCGCAGCCATGAACAGCCTGGCCCGGGTCAGTTCCGGATCGTCTCCGATCACTCGGTTCTGGTTGTAGTAGCTGTGAAAAAGCGAAACCAGCTCGTGCAGGTAGTACGGGATGAAATGCGGTTCCATGGACCGCGAACAATTGGCCAGGATCGCGGGGTATTCGCCCAGGAACTTGATGATCTGCAATTCCGGCGCGAGAGTGAGAAGACCGAGATCCGGGATGTCTTTCCCGTTCGCCCAGTCACAGGCCAGGCCTCTTTCCGCGGCCACCTGAAAGATGCTGCACAGCCGGGCATGTGCATACTGCACGTAAAACACCGGGTTGTCGTTGGTCCTGGCCTTGGCCACATCGAGGTCGAAGTCGAGCGGACTGTCGGAGCGTCGGGTAAGGAAAATGAAGCGGGCGGCGTCCCTGCCGACTTCGTCGACGACTTCCCTGAGCGTGACGAACTCGCCCGCCCGCGTGGACATCGCCACGGGTTTCCCCGCCCGCAAAAGGTTGACGAGCTGGACCAGGACGATTCGCAGGTCTTCGCGGCTACGCCCCAGAGCCTCCACGCCGGCAAGCATCCGTTCCACGTAGCCGTGATGGTCTGCGCCCCAGATGTCCACGACCTTGTCGTAGCCCCGGTCGTACTTGTTCCTGTGATAGGCGAGGTCCGCGGCGAAATAGGTGCTGACGCCGTTTGCCCGGATCACCACCCGGTCTTTTTCGTCGCCGAACGCCGTGCTCTTGAACCACACGGCCCCCTCGCTTTCGTAGATGAATCCCCTGCGGTTCAAGTCTTCCACGGTCCGGCGAATGGCGTCTTCCGCGTGCAGGGATCGCTCGCTGAACCATTGGTCGAAGGAAACCCCGAATCCACCCAGGTCGTCCTTGATGCCTTCGAGGATGCGGTCGGCGGCAAAGCGCGTGAACAACGGGAGGACTTCGTCCATGGGAGCGCGCCGATAACGGTCGCCGTTGTCGCGCAGAAAATCCCGGGCCAGTTCCTTCATGTATTCGCCCCGATAGTGGGCGTCGGGGAATTCGACGGGTTCGCCGAGCGCTTCCTGGTACCGGAAGTAAAGACTCCTTCCCAGAGTGTCCATCTGGTTTCCCGCATCGTTGATGTAATATTCGCGCTCCACGGCGTAGCCGCAGGCTTCGAGAATGTTCGCGAGCGCGTCGCCGGTTGCCGCGCCTCTGCCGTGGCCGATGTGAAGAGGCCCGGTCGGATTGGCGCTGACGAACTCCACCTGGACTCTGCATCCCTCGCCCAGATCGAGTCGCCCGTAGTTGCGAGGATCCGCCAGGATGTCGGTCAGGATTCCGTGCCAGGCTCGAGGATGGAAGAAGAAGTTGATGAACCCCGGTCCCGCGATTTCCACTTTCTGAAGCAGGTTGTCGGGGTCGTTGAGACCGCCCACGATCTTTCCGGCAATTTCCCTGGGATTCCGCTTCAGACGGCGGGTCAGGGCGAGAGCGACATTCGTTGCGTAGTCCCCGTGTTCGGGCAGCTTCGGAATGTCCAGTTCAATGGAAGTTGAGTCGAGATGCTCCGATGCTTCGGGCAGCAGGCGCGACAGGGAATCGGAAAGCATCCCGATGAGAACGTTTCGGACAGTGGACATTTGTGTGTGTTCCTTCCGCGACCTTTTGAAATTGAGTCCTTATATATCAGCTGCACCCGCCTGCGCAAGCCTGTCGTCGTCTCGCGAACGCCTTGTCCTCGCGATCGGAACGGAAAGCCGATGCGCGCCCGCGCGCATCGGCTCACTTCGTTGAAACCGGCCTCCGTCTTCGCCCCTTCGCGGCTGTGGACGCCGCGGCGGCCCGGGGTGCGTCCTTCAGTTCGGGCTCGCGATCCCGTTATGGAACGATTTGAACCGATTTCGCCCGATGCTGCAGTATATCTCGTAACTGATGGTCCCGCATAACTGCGCGATTTCCTCCGCCGTGATGCGCTCGGTCCCCTGGGCCCCCAGAAGGACGACTTCGTCGTCTTCACGGGCCGACGGTATGTGCGTCACGTCCGCAGTGATCATGTTCATGGAGACCCTCCCGACCACCGGGGCACTCATGCCCCGAACGAGCACCCGGCCTCGGTTGGACAACAGCCTCGGATATCCGTCGTCGTATCCGACGGGGATCGTGGCGATCCGACCAGGCGCCGCGGTGACGAAGGTCCCGCCGTAGCCGATGGGTTGTCCGGCTTGGACGTTCTTGAGTTGGATGATCTTCGATTTGAACGTCATCACCGGGTGCAGATCTGCCGGCTTCAGCAGTTCCAGGGATGGAGGCGAGCCGTAGAGCATGATACCGGGACGTGCCAGATCGAAATGCGCCTGCGGAAGGTCGAGCAGGCCGGCGCTGTTGGCGATGTGCCCCAGGACGCTCAAGCCTCGAGTGGACAGGAGCGCCATGGCTTCCCGGAACCGGGTCAACTGGAGGGCGCTGGACGTTTTGTCCGCTTCATCGGCGCCTGCAAAATGGGAGAGGACTCCTTCCAGCCTAATTGCGGGCAACGTCAGAAGCTCGTCGAGGAATGCTTCCAGATGCCGGCATGGGATTCCCAGTCTCCCCATGCCCGTGTCGATCTTCACGTGCACGGTCGCCGTCGCATTCAGGCTGCGGGCCGTGTCACTCAACTGGCGGGCATGATCGATGCGGTAGATCACGGGGCGAATCTCGTTGCGGATCGCCTCGGCCATTTCCGAGGGTTCCACGCCGAGCAGACAGAGAATCGGGAGGCGGATGCCCGCCGCGCGCAGATCCATGGCTTCCCAGTGTTTGCTCACGGCCAGGAAGGACGCGCCGCAGCTGACCAGTTCCCTGGCCACCGGGATCATGCCGTGCCCGTAGGCATCCGACTTGACCACGCCGAGAATCCGGCTTCCCGGCGCGAGGCGCTCCTTTGCCCGCGAATAGTTGTGCCGCAGCGCCGCAAGATCGATTTCCACCCAACTGTGAGGCATCTTCAACTCCCGTATGCGTTCGTTGACTCCTCGATTCGCGCTTCATCCGCATTTTGCGCGAAAGGCCGGGTCTGCCGTTCACCTCGGCGGACCGCGGAGTGGCGCCCCCGGCAGCCATGCACCGGGCGGGTCTTCCCGAATTCTCTCCGTTGCAGGAAGGGACAACCGGCACCCGCCCGCCGGGGGGGGTGTCCTGGAGGCCTTCAAAGGCTGGCAGCCGCGCCATCCCCTGTAAACGTCCAAGGAACCCGGCTCTTCTCCACACTCCATCGCGAGCCGCCCGCTCATGCCGATTCGAAGGGACGGCGAAAGCCTTCATGTTTTGTAGCGGACCAACCCGGTTCACAGCCTCTTGCCGCAATGCCCGCGGAGGTCTCGTGATGCGCCGTGGAACCCGAATCCCGGCGACGCGTCGATGGGCGCGGATACCCTTCCTATTCCGTGAAAAATATGTTAGGCCATTCGCACATCAATGGGAAGGAATTCTTGAAGGGTTTCCCGGGGAGGAAGACGAGAGAATGCACGCGGGCTATCTGCTTACCGTACTGGGACTGATCTGCTTTCTGGAAGGGTTGCCGTACCTGGCTTCCCCCGATTATCTGAAGAAATGGCTGATCGAGGTCGTCATCCCCGCGCCAAGCCGTTACCTGCGCCTTTTCGGCGGCGTGCTCATGGTCCTTGGCCTGCTTTTCGTCTACTGGGGCCGTCGGCATGGCGGATGAGCGCATTTCCTACCGACTCCGGGAATACAACTACGACCTCCCTCCCGTCCTGATCGCACAATCCCCCTCATCACGAAGGGAGGAATCCCGTCTTCTTGTGCTGGACCGAGGCTGCGGCGCGATGGATCACGTTCGCTTCCGGGATTTGCCGGACCATCTGCGCGCCGAAGACCTGCTGGTGGTCAACGACACCCGGGTGGTGCCGGCGCGTTTGATCGGTTTAAAGGATTCGGGCGGCAGGATCGAATTGCTGGTGACGGAACCCTACAAAAGCGAAGCCGAAGGGCGGCGGGACGGTTACTGTTGTCTTGCCGCAGCCGCAAAACGCACCCGGCCCGGATGCCTGATCTCGCTTCCCGACGGTACGGTCGCTGAGGTTCTCGAGACAGGCGACGGCGGGCGGCTTCGAGTCCGGTTCCCTGACGACCGCCCGCTGATGACGATCCTCTCGGAGATCGGAGCGGTGCCGCTTCCGCCATACATCAACCGGAGCGGGACCCGTGACTTTCCCGAGGACGCCGAAGCCTACCAGACGGTGTATGCGCGAAATCCCGGAGCCGTGGCCGCGCCGACCGCCGGCCTTCACTTCAGTCCGGCACTGCTGGAGGCCATCGCACGGGCGGGGGTCGAAGTCGTCCGGATTACCCTTCATGTGGGATACGGTACCTTCGCCCCCATCAGGGTCGACGATATCCGGGACCACGAGATGCATCCGGAATACGTACGGGTGAACGAGGATTCGGCGGAGCGGATCAGGTCCGCGATCGATCGGAAAAGACGTATCGTCGCGGTGGGAACCACGGTCGTAAGGACTCTGGAGTGGATCGCCCACCGGTGCGGCGAAATCATGCCGGCCGCGGGTGCCTGCGCGCACTACATCTATCCGGGCTACCGGTTCAAAGTCGTGGATGCGATGATCACCAATTTCCACCTTCCCAAGTCTTCCCTTCTTCTGCTCGTTTCGGCGTTTGCCGGGCGCCGACGAATCCTGGAAGCATACCGGGAAGCGATCCGCCGTGAGTACCGATTTTTCAGTTACGGCGATGCGATGCTGATTCTGTAGCGGGCCCGGACCGGGAAACCGCCCGCTTCGCGCGGCGTTCCCTTATCGTGCCCAATCGGGGAAGGAGTCACGAACATGGATTTTCGGATCATCGCGCGCGATGCCTCCTGCCATGCACGGCGGGGATGGCTGAAAACCGCTCATGGAGCCTTCGACACTCCTGTCTTCATGCCGGTCGGTACCCAGGCATCCGTAAAAAGTCTCTCGCCGGATGAACTGGAAGATCTGGGCGCGCACATCATCCTGGGGAACACCTATCATCTGCTCCTGCGCCCCGGAGCCGAACGGGTCGCCCGCCTTGGGGGGCTGCACCGGTTCATGCACTGGGACCGTTCGATCCTCACCGACAGCGGGGGTTTCCAGGTCTTCAGCCTGGCCCGGATCAACCGGATCGAGGAGGATGGGGTTGTTTTCCAGTCGCACATCGACGGATCCCGTCACGCGATTACCCCCGAAACCTCCATGGAATGCCAGATGCAACTGGGCTCCGATATCGCCATGTGTTTCGACGAATGCACCGCTTATCCGGTGACCTACGAATACGCCCGGGATTCCATGCTGCGCACGGTGAGATGGGCGGCCCGGAGCAAAGAGGCCCACACGCTGCCGGAGCAATCGCTGTTCGGGATCGTCCAGGGCGGAGTCTTTTGCGATCTGAGGCGGGATTGCCTGGAAAGACTTGTGGAAACAGGCTTCGACGGATATGCCCTCGGCAGCCTCTCCGTCGGGGAATCCAAAGAGGAGATGCTGTCCGTGCTCGAAGCGGTGGCCCCCGGGCTCCCCGCCGCATCGCCCCGGTATGTCATGGGGGTGGGGACGCCCGAAGACCTCGTGGAAGGCGTCCGCTGCGGAGTGGACATGTTCGACTGCGTCATGCCCACGCGCAACGCTCGAAACGGGATGCTCTTCACCGTCCGCGGCGGCATCCAGATCAAGAACAGCCGATACGCCGACGACGACCGTCCCATTGAGGAGGGATGTTCCTGTTACACCTGCCGGCGCTTTTCGCGGGCCTACCTCAGGCACCTGTTCCTGGCCCGGGAGTTGCTCGCCTACCGGCTGAACACACTTCACAACCTCCACTACTATTTCGGGCTCATGGCAGCCATGCGCGAGGCCATCGAAGCAAATGCCTTCGATCAATGGCGCCGGTCTTTCTATCGGGACCGGGAAAACAGGGAGCCGGCGGAGGAGTGAACCGGACCATTTAATGGGAATCCCCTTTCAATGCAATATTTCTGGAAGGAAAATGCAGAATGAAAACGTTAGCGATTTGCCTGTTGCTTTTGTTTTTGCCGGCTCCAACCCCACGGTATTGCAAGGGTCGAGGGGAGCAGCGGTGAGGTCAATTCGAGTGCCGGCACGCCGGACAAGTCGCTCCGCTGCGAAGATTTCCGCATAACCGATGACGGGTACGTTACAGGCTGGATCGTGAACGCTTCCGACAAACCGCGTACGGGGGGCAGGATCGACATGTGGACGACCAACTGGATGGGAACGGATTTTGTGGAGAAAATCCTTGAATATCGGTGATTTGTGACCTCGCGCCAGGCATCCGGTCAAGGAGGTCTGCAAGAACGACAGCGAGGAACCGTCCGGAACCAAGTTCATGTTTCGCCTGCCCGGTGGATCGAACTTCAGGAACTGACAGACACGGGTCTCACTGAACCACCGGGCTGGCCTGCGGGTTGAACGGGTTTGTCCTGACGTGGAGCGAGTGGATGTGGGGGTAGTGGCTGCGCAGATGGTGCAGGTATACCAGCCATTCCCGCACCAGAATTCCGAAAGCCCTTCGGATGTCGTTTTCGATATGCCTCAGATCGCTGGGGGGCAAACCGGACAGGTCTCCCCGTGCCTCCAATTCCTCGCTCAGGTGGCACACGGCCCAGAGCAGGTCGGTGAAGCTGTCATGTTCCAAAAGATTCGGATTCTGCAGCAGCCCCAGGAGGAAGCCTTTCTTCGAAAGCAGGAATGCTTTCAACCGCTCCAATTGTTCGATGGGCAATCCGAAACGACATGTGAAGTCTTCGATGTGTCGCATGGCGATCGCGTACCGGGCGTTGTCCCAATCATCGGAGACGGCAAGGTGCTGCTCCAGTTCGTGGAGGTCGATGCAGGTGTGCCCCATCTGCTTGATGAGAGTGGTTCCGGTTTCGGTGAAAAAAGCACCGATGACCATGTTGAGCTTGTTCAGCATGGATTGTTTTTCACGTTCGTTGAGCAGCCGTTCAATGATGATGGTGACGAGCAGAACCTGCACCGGGACGAACACAATGTCCAGGGCAAGATAAAAGAGGAGGGTTTGAGGGTCCTTGAACAGGACGACATGGATGATCCCGAGCAGCAGGGACGAAGCCACCAGAATCAATCCGACGCAGACTTTCCATGACATGCGGACCATGCGATACTCCAGGACGTTTGTTGTATCTGTGGCGCCCGATCTCCCTTCTGTCTTCTTGAGAAGCTCCGCTGCCGAATCCCGACGCTCCGGGACCTCGCGGCGGAGGGTCTGAAGGGCGGCAACGATGTCGAAGGGCTCCGAGAGGGTTCTCCCTGTGGATATTCAAAAGAGGCGCTTGCCCGTCCTCATGGCGTGCGCAGGCTGTCTCGCTGTTTCTGCGGCAATCTCCATCGATCGTTCAATCAGTTTGTGCGGTGGCAGTTTGCCTTTGAAGACGGGGTCGGCGCGGCTGCGGAACCGTTGATCTCGCGGGTGCCTTCCGGCGGCTGTCCCGTCCCGCCCACGGGCGGAAACAACAGGGCCGGAGCTCAGGCCAGCCCCGGCCCGTGAAATGTATCGGTCGCCGCAGGCGTTCGGCTGCGTCGGCTATTGAACCCTTTGCACTCTGACGGCCTGAGGTCCCTTCGAACCCTGTTCGACCTCAAACCGGACCTGTTCGCCTTCGTTCAGGGATCGGAAGCCCGCTCCCTCGATTGCGCTGTAGTGAACGAAAACATCGCCCTGGCCGTCCGTCTCGATGAATCCGTAACCTTTCTTCTCGTTGAACCATTTGACTCGGCCTTCCGCCATCTTCGTCTCCCTCCTTTCAAATGAATGAGTGCTCGTCGGGAATTTGAGGTTGAGCTAATTTGAAACCGTTTAGATCAGGCGCAAGACCGACTTCGACGGGCTCCAAAACAGCAAACCCAACTCGCTAGTTGATATAATCTAATAAATTAAGCGTTTAGCGTCTTTTGCACGTGAATGCAAGAGGAAAATGAGTACTTGATGTATATGGCACGTGCAAAAAGGATGGCATGAATTCACTGCGGCTCGGATGGCGAATACGGTCTTTTCCCGGGCAGCCGGGCTTTCCGCGGGTTTCGTGCAGGCATTGGAATGCCGCTGAGGTTCAAGTAAACGTTTTTCTAAGAAAACGACACTTTTATTGACTCTTTCCCTTTAAGATGATTATACTGCGACGTTCCAAATGCCCCGGTCGGGTCGCACGCGTGTGTGCGCTGAACGGGGGCGCTGTCACAAACCCGCGAAGGTCGTCAAGTGTCGTCGTGGGTTCATTTTTTTCTCACTCGATAGGAGCATTGGCATGATGCGAAAAGGTTCACGATGGATTCCGGCGATCCTTGCTTCCTTTTTTGTTCTGGTTTTTCTCTCTCCCGTCGGGGCCGCCGAAAAGGCTGCCAAGAAGGACGCCAAACCGACGGCCGCATCGAACGAGACGGCAGCCAAGTCAGGGGCCTCAAAGGAACCCGCCAAGGGCGAAAAAGTGGCCGTGGTGAACGGAACGGTCATTACCCGGGCGGAATATGAATCCGAGACCAAGCGGTTTGAGCGGCAAATGGCAATGTCCGGCCAGGCTCCCGACGGGGCTCAGGTCGCGGAGATGAAAAAGAAGGTCCTGGACGGTCTTGTGGGACGCGAAGTGCTCAAGCAGCAGGCGGCCAAGCTCGGCGTCAAGGTCGATCCGGCCGAAGTGGACAAGGAGATAGCGACCCTCAAGCAGCGGTTCCCCAACGAGGATGAATTCAAGAAGGCGCTGAAGAATCTGAATCTTACGGAAGAATCGCTCAAGGCCCAGTTCACCCAGGACTTGGGCATCCGCAAGATGATTGACGAGCAGGTTGCTTCCAAGATCACGATAACGCCCGAAGAGACGAAGAAATTCTACGACGGAAATCCGGAGCTTTTCAAGACGCCGGAGATGGTTCGTGCAAGCCATGTGTTGATCAAGGTGGACCCCAAAGCCAATGATGCGGACAAGGCCAAGGCCAAGGAACGGATCACGGCCGCTCAGAAGAAAGTGCAGGCGGGTGAGGATTTCGCGAAGGTGGCTAAAGAGGTGTCTGAATGTCCGAGCGCCGCGAAAGGCGGCGATCTGGACTTTTTCCAGCGAGGCCAGATGGTTGGGCCCTTCGAACAGGCGGCCTTCGCATTGAAGGTCGGCTCCGTCAGTGATATCGTGGAAACCCAGTTCGGCTATCATGTGATCAAGGTCACCGACAAGAAAGAGGCCGGCGTCATGAAGTATGACGAGATCAAGGATCGGATAGCCCAGCACCTGAAGCAGGACAGGGTCAATCAGCAACTGGCCAAGTACATTGAAGAACTGAAAGCCCAGGCAAAGATAGAAACATTCCCCGTCAACTGATCGTTGCGCACGTGACGGCGCGGGTGCTTCCCATCCGCGCCGTCACGCCCTGCGGTGCAGCACCGAATCATCTTGAGCCGCAGATTCCCGGGGGCGGGTGGAGCCCGCCGGCCCTACAGGAACGTCGGCGGGCAGGGGTGCCCCCTGTCGCCGGCGATGCCGCGGGCAGAGTTCAGAGCGGATGCAATCCTATGGAAAGGGTTTTGTTCAGTGATGCGGACCGCCGGCAGATCGAATCCCATGGGCTTACCGTAGACCGGGTTCTGGCACAGATCGAAATATTTCGAAAATCCTCTTCTCTCATCACTCTGGACCGACCGTGCACCGTTGAGGACGGGGTGCACAAAATCCTCGCGAGCGAGATCGAGCGATTCCTGCGGTATCACGAAAGCGCGGCCCAGGCCGAGCGGTTCATGAAGTTCATCCCGGCTTCGGGTGCCGCCACGCGCATGTTTCAATCCCTCCTTCAAATCTATTACATGCCCCAGTTTCTGGACGTCGAGGAATTGCACCGCAGAGTGGGGCAGGGTGTGGCGGTGGCCTGCGATTTCATGACGTTCCTGGAAGGGCTTTACCTGTTCCCTTTTGTGGGGGATCTGGAAAAGGTCCTGCAGGCGGACGGTTTCTCGTTGGCGATGCTCATCCGCCATTGCGAATACCGAACGATTCTGGAATACCTGCTCACGGAACGGGGTATCAACTACGGCAACCTGCCCAAGTGCCTGCTGAAATTCCACCGTTACCCGGACGAGACGCGGACCGCCTTCGAAGAGCACCTCACCGAGTCGGCGTTCTACATGGGCAAGCGCAGTGGAAGGTGCCGCGTTCACTTCACCGTATCCATCGATCACGAAGAGCGGTTCAAGAGATTGATGGAGAAAGTCAGAGTGGCCTACGAGGAACGCTACGGCACAACGTACGAGATCGGTTATTCTTTCCAGAAAAGATCCACGGACACCATTGCCGTCGATATGGAGAACCGTCCGTTCCGGGATCGTTACGGACGCCTGCACTTCAGGCCCGGCGGACACGGCGCCCTCATTGAGAACCTGAACGATCTCAAGGGAGACATCGTTTACATCAAGAACGTGGACAACCTGATTCCCGACCGCCACAAAGATCACATCGTGTTCTGGAAAAAGGTGCTCGCAGGATGCCTGGTGGAAATCCAGGATACCGTGCACGGGTACTTGCGGCGACTTGTCGAAGAGCCTTCCCCGGAATTGATCGAGGAGATGGAATCTTATGCCAGGGGAAAGCTGCTCATCCGCCTTCCCGATGATTTCGCCGCGCGCTCCCTGGAAGAAAGGGGGCGCCTGTTGATGAACAGGCTGAATCGGCCCATACGGGTCTGCGGCGTCGTTCCCAACTCAGGGGAACCTGGAGGCGCGCCGTTCTGGGTCGCGCATGACAACGGCGATGTCTCGATCCAGATTGTCGAGAAAGCCCAGGTCGATTTCGATTCCGCCCGGCAAAGGGAAACATGGATGTCCTCCACGCATTTCAATCCCGTGGACCTGGTCTGCGGGTTGCGAGATTTTGCGGGGAACAATTTCGACTTGAGGCGGTTCATCGACGATGATGCGGTGTTCATCACCAGGAAATCCAAGGACGGGAAGGATCTCAAGGCCTTGGAGCTACCCGGGTTGTGGAATGGCAGCATGGCTGGATGGATCACTCACATCGTCGAGGTTCCTAAGATAACCTTCAATCCCGTGAAGTCCGTGTTCGATCTGCTCCGCCCGGAACACCAGCCCGAGGAATATTAGGCCGGCGCCCGGTCGGCCCTGGAAAATCTTCAGCCGCAACCGGTCCTTGGCCGCATCCTCCAAACCGCCGTGAGCCCGAAGCTCGCGAAGAAACATGAAAATCCGCGTCGTCATTCCCGCCCCAAAAGGTGGGGTGGGCAGGGTTCCATCGTGCCCACGCGTGAGGCCGGGTCTCCCGTCCGCTCTGTCCTGTCCCCTGCGAAACCGGGCGCCTACCTTGGGCGAACGACAACAAAAAAGTGATACAATTTTGCGTTCAACGGCCATGAACTGAGGGTGTCGGTTCACTCCTATGGATGAAAATTATTCCTGAGTTTTCGCTAACCGCTTAGCACTATTGCGCGAAACTCAATTTTATATTTTCACGCTAAGATGAGTCCATTGCGCGGGAGGGCATAAAGCCCTCCCCTTGTCTGAGGGGCACATCGGTCCGTAGCAAGGGGCGGGGTTTATCCCCGCCCGCGTCACCTCCCGGCGGGCAGGTGTTGTGTCATCTTGAACGCACATCGGTATGAGATGGTGCCGAGCCGCGGTATGGAGAAACCAAGGCGCAGATCCGAGTTCTTTCGTTTTCTTTTCAGACTCACGCGATCTACTATGTGCAGGGAGATCGCAGTGCAAGCCATGAGTCGGCCGGGACGCGATATCTTGAAGGAATTTGATGTGATTACGGCAGAATATTCGGTGCCGGCGATTCGCATGGGCAGGCGGCCTTTCTGAAACGGCAAACTAAAGAGTGACAATTTTGTAGAAATGAGATATGTGATGCCGGTAATCATCACACTGCGGAAGGGCGGGATCACCGGACATGAGCGAAAACTACAACCTGGAAGAACTGCGGACACTCCACGAAATCGCGAGAGTGGTATCGCGTTCCGCCGATTTGAAGGATCAGCTCCAGCAAACGCTGGACATTCTCAGCTCGCGGCTGGGCATGGAAAGGGGCATGGTGTCGGTGCTGGATCTCCAGACAGGGGAGGCGTGGCTGGACGTGGCCCGCGGGGTTGACGTCGAGAGGGGAACCATTCGTTATCGGCCCGGGGAGGGGATCACCGGCAAAGTCGCTCAGAGCGGTCGTCCGATGGGGATTGCCAACCTGGGTGACGAGGCGCTCTTCCTGGACCGCACGGGGGCGAGGCGTTCGCTCAACCGCGAGGAACTGGCCTTCCTGTGCGTGCCGATTTTCTACCAGGGCAGGAGCGTGGGGGTGCTCTCGGCCGACAAGCTGGCTCGCCGGGTTGAGGACCTCGACAAGGAAGTTGAAATCCTGTCGGCCGTGGCGGAGCTCCTGGGCAAGGTGGTCCATTTTCGCGCGGTGGAAGAGGAGAATCGCCGTCTGCGGCGCATGCTGGCCGAGGCCCGACGGCCCACGACGAACATCATCGGACGGTCCAAGGTGATCCAGGAGGTCCTGAGGGCCATCGACCAGGTGGCGGACACCAACACCACGGTGCTCGTTTCGGGGGAAACCGGGACCGGCAAGGAACTGGTGGCCAGGGCCATCCACGACAACAGCCGCAGATCCAAGGGGCCGCTGGTCCAGGTCAACTGCGCCGCCATGCCGGACACTCTCCTGGAAAGCGAGCTGTTCGGTCACGAGAAGGGGGCTTTCACCGGTGCCGTCACGCGCAGGCGCGGGCGCTTCGAAGAAGCCCAAGGCGGAACGATCTTCCTGGACGAGGTGGGCGAACTGTCTCCCATCGCACAGGCGAAGCTGCTGCGCGTCCTCCAGGAACGCGAATTCCAGCCTCTCGGTTCCTCGCGGACGGTCAAGGTGGATGTCCGCGTCATTACGGCGTCCAACAAGGATTTGGAAAAGGAAGTCGCGCTGGGGACCTTTCGGTCCGATCTCTACTACCGGTTGAACGTGTTCCCGATTTTCCTCCCGCCGCTCAGGGAACGCGGACCGGATATTCTGCTGCTCGCCGATTATTTCGTGCTCAAGTACGCGCGGGAACTGGACAAGGATGTGAAGCGAATCACCACCAGCGCCATAGACATGCTCATGTGCTATCACTGGCCCGGGAATGTCCGGGAGTTGGAGAACTGCATCGAACGGGCCGTGCTGCTCGCGGGCGGGAATGCCATCGATTCCTGGCATCTGCCGCCGACGCTTCAGATGAAGCCGGTCGGAATGCAGAACGTCAGCCGGGGAAAGCTCGAGGCGCTGGTGAGCGCCTTCGAAAGGGATCTCATCACGGACGCCCTCAAGGATGTGCGCGGCAACCAGTCCCAGGCCGCCCGTCTCCTGGGCACCACCAAGCGGATCGTTCAATACAAGGTGGAAAAATACGGCATCGATCCTAAGCGCTTCCGGGTCAAAGCCCCGGCATAGCCGGCGCACCCGGGCGCAAAGGGGGTCCGGAAGGCCGATGAGTCTGCACCGGCTCTCCCCTGCGGGCGGCGCGACGGCAGCCAAGCGTTCAAAGGCAATCCCCGGCTGAGCGGAACGTCCGGGTATCATGGCACGGTTCTTGCCCCTTGAATCAGCGGCCGGCGGGCGGGCCCGGTTTCCGGCCGACAACCCCGCCGTTTGCGCGGCGGGCCTTTAGGCACGGGATTTCCCCGAGCCGTCGCCGGGAAGGCCGTCGTCCGCCGTTCACGGTGAACCTGAAAGCGACAGGATACGCGAATGCGAATAGCCATAGGACAGATCGATCCCTTCATAGGGGATTTCAAGGGGAACGCGGCCAAGATTTGCGATGGAGTCGACCGGGCCCGCCGGGAAAGCTGCGACCTGGTCGTCTTTCCCGAGATGGCGCTCATCGGTTATCCTCCGCGCGATCTGCTCGACAAGCCGAGCTTCGTGCGCACGAGCAGGGAGCACTGGGAGGCAATTCGCGAGGCAAGCCGGGGAATTGGAGTGATTTTCGGGGCGGTGGACGAGAACTCGAACGGGACTGGGAAACCGTACCACAACGCGGCGGTTTTTTTCGACGACGGAAAACCGGCCGCGATTGCGCACAAGATGCTCCTGCCGTCCTACGACGTGTTCGACGAGGAGCGGTATTTCGAGCCCGGCAAGCATGCCACTTGGGTGGACTTCAGGGGGGAGCGGCTGGGGATCACCATCTGCGAGGACGTCTGGAACGTGCCGCGGTTCCTGCCGCGTCGACTGTATCACTGCGATCCCATTCGTGAGCTCGAACAGGCTTCAGTGAGCGTGATCGTGAACATTTCGGCTTCTCCCTATCACGTGGGCAAGGCGAGTTACGTGGGAGAGCTGTTGCGAAGCCATGCGCAGCGCTCCGGGACCCAGGTGATCTACGTGAACCAGGTGGGTGGAAATGACGAGTTGATCTTCCACGGGCACAGCATGGTCTGGGACGAGACCGGGAAGCTCGTGGCGAGCGCCGCCGACTTCAGGGAAGACTTCGTCGTCTACGATACGCACACGCACGCGGGGGGACTGCATGCCGTTGGCGGAGACCAGGCGGAGGAAGTGATCGAGGCGCTCCTTCTGGGCCTCAGGGACTACGTCCGCAAGAATCGGTTCGGGAAAGCCGTGGTGGGGCTGAGCGGCGGCGTGGACTCAGCCCTGACGGCTTGCCTCGCCGTTCTGGCCCTGGGGGCGGAAAACGTGCTCGGGGTCGGCATGCCCGGCCCCTTCAACGCCCCGGAGAGTCTCGAAGACGCAAAAGAGCTTGCCCGACGGCTGGGGATCGCTTTCGAAACGGTGCCCATCGGGGATTTGTTCGACGCGGCGTTGCGCACTCTTGCCCCGCCGTTCCACGGGCAGCCTCGGGACGTTACGGAAGAAAACCTCCAGGCCCGCATCCGGGGGATGATCCTCATGGCGATTTCCAACAAGTTCAACCGGATCCTCCTCAGCACCGGAAACAAGTCGGAAATCGCCGTCGGTTACTGCACGCTATACGGGGACATGAACGGTGGACTGTCGGTTCTCGGGGACGTCCCGAAGACCATGGTCTACGAATTGGCAAGAAAATTGAATGCACAGCATGACTGGATCCCGGAACGGACCCTCGTGAGGGCGCCGTCCGCGGAATTGAGACCGGATCAGACGGATCAGGATACTCTGCCCCCGTACGAAGTCCTCGACGCCATTCTGGCCGACTACGTGGAAAAACGGCTGCCGGCCGAAGAGATTGCATCTCACGGCTGGGACGCCGCTCTGGTCAAGTGGGTGACGGATCGAGTGGACTGCAACGAATACAAGCGATGGCAGGCGCCCCCCATTCTCAGGGTCACCACCAAGGCATTCGGGATGGGGCGCCGCAATCCCATCGCTCACGGCTACAGGGAAGGCGGGGCGCGGCAGTGCTCATGATCCTTGTGGCACCGAACAGGGAACCATCAGTTTCAGGGGAAGAATCGGATGAAAAAAATCGAAGCCATTGTCAAGCCGTTCAAACTGGATGACGTCAAGGAAAAACTCACCGCGCTCGGCATCAAGGGGATGACCGTGACGGAAGTCCGCGGATTCGGACGCCAGAAGGGACACACAGAGATCTACCGCGGAGCCGAATATGTGGTGGATTTTCTGCCCAAGATCAAGATCGAAGTGGCCGTGGCGGACGTCCAGGTGGCGGAAGTGGTGCAGGCCATCCGGAGCGCGGCCAATACGGGCAAGATCGGAGACGGCAAGATATTCGTGATCCCCCTCGAAGAATGCATTCGCATCAGAACGGGTGAAACCGGCGAAGAAGCGCTGTAGAACGGATAACACGATGCACTTGCGTCCCCAGCTCTCCCGAAAGCTCAAAGACCTCCGGGAAACCTTCCAGCAGATGTGCCGGGAGGACGTCCCCGGCGTGCTTGCCGCGCGCACCTACGCGCACCAGTTTCATGAAAGCCTCAGGAAGGCTTTTCCCGAAACGGTCGTGCCCGAGGACGGCTGGGGGCTGCTTGCGGTCGGCGGCTTCGGACGCGGCGAGCTGGGATTCGCCTCGGATATCGATCTCCTGCTGCTGTACCGGAACCGGCTGGTCAAATCCCACGAGGCCCTTTTCAAGGAATTGGTCTACTGCCTGTGGGACAGCGGGTTCGAAGTCGGCCACGCAACGGCTTCCCTGTCCTCGATGAAACGGATGGCCCAGGATGACTTCACCGTGCTGACCAACATCCTTGAAGCCAGGCTCATCGCGGGCGATCCCAAGCTGTTCTCGGAATGGCGCGAATCCTTTTTCAACGGCTTCGGGAGGCAGAGCAGGAAAAAATTCCTGCAGAATCTTGTCGGCTACCGCGAGGAACGCCGGCAGCAGTACGGCGGAAGCTCCTACCTGCAGGAACCGCACGTGAAGGAAGGGGTTGGCGCCATGCGGGACGTCCACATCCTGCGCTGGGCCGGCCACGTGTTCCTGCGGGATCCCTCGTTTGCGGCCATGGTTCGCAAGGAGCTGATGACCAACCAGGAGAAGCTCTGGCTGGAGCAGGCCTACGATTTCCTCTGGCGCGTGCGCTTGCAGTTGCACCGGCTGACCGGCCGCAGGCAGGATCAGCTGCTGTTCATGGAACAGGAACAGATCGCCGAGCGGTTTGGGTGCATGGCCGGTCAGCAGGGTTCCGCGGTGGAAGTGTTCATGCGGTTGTATTACCGGCACACGTCGCGCATCCGCCGCACCGCCTCGTTCTTCCTGGAACGAGTGGGCGAGACCCAGAAAAGCTTTCCGGGTCTGCGCCCGCGGCGCAGGATTCTTCCCGGGCCGTTCCTGCTCGAAGGCAAGCATCTCAACTTCATGGAACCGGAATGGATCAAAAAGGATCCGCGCCTGCTGATGCGCTTCTTCTGGCAGGCCGCCCTCTCCGATGCGCACTTCCACCACCAGGCCGGGCAGATCATCCGGGAGAACCTCGCGGTCTTCACCGATGAAGCCAGAAGAGACCCCGAGGTGGTGAAGCAGTTTTTCGATATCCTGCTGGATTCCGAGCACGCCTTTTCGGTTGTCAACGTGATGCTCGAAACCGGGTTCCTCGAGGTCTTCATTCCCGAATTTGCGGCAGTGCGCTACCGGGTGCAAAATGACGTGTATCACCTCTACACGGTCGACGAGCACCTGCTGCGAACGGTCTGGCAGATGCACCAGATGGAACGGGGCGAGGACGAGGTCGCGGGCGAATTGAACCCGAGTGACATTTTCGTACACGTGAAGTCGCGGCGGGTCCTCTACCTCGCGGCGCTCGTGCACGACATCGGCAAGGGCGACGGCAGGAATCATGCGGTGCGCGGCGGCGCCATGGCCGGGCCCATTGCGGAAAGGCTCGGGTTGGACGCGCACGAAACCGGCCTGCTCCGGTTTCTTGTGGAGCATCACCTGATCCTGGCCGAAACCGCGCTCAAGCGCGACCTGATGGACGAGAAGCCCATCGCTCAATGCGCCATCCAGATCAAGGACCGGGAGCGCCTCCAGATGCTCTACCTGCTCACCATCGCCGATTCCCGGGCCACCGGCCCCGGCGCCTGGAGCACGTGGAAGGCCTCACTGGTCCGGGAGTTGTTCGTCAAGGTCGACCGGGTCCTTGCGCGGGGCGATCTCCAGGGGCAGGATCTGGAGCAGCGGTCCGGGGAGGTCCAGGAAAACGTGCTCGACCTGGTGAGCGATCCGGCCGAGCGCGAAAGGGTTCGGCACTGGCTGGAGCGGGTTTCGTACCGTTATCTCCTGTCCCAGGCCCCGGCCGCAATCGTCGAGCATCACCGGATGGAGCGGGCGCTGGGGAACAAACCCCTGGTGATGGCATCGAGCCCGGCCGAGGGCGAAATGTGGCAGTTGACGGTCGTCACCGCCGATCGTCCCGGCCTGTTCGCGCTCATCACGGGAGTCCTGTGGGCGCGCGGGCTCAATATCCTCTCGGCCGACATCTTCACCTGGGAGTCGGGCGTGGCGCTGGATGTTCTGATCGTGGAACGGCTTCCCGACCCGCTGCATCCGCGGGAACTCTGGGAAAGAGTGGAAGCCGATCTCGGCAGGGCGCTCGAGCACCGCGGTTACCTGGACGAGCTCCTGTCGAGCAAACGAAAACCGTCAATTTTGCAGCAGAAGAACCTTCCGCGCAAGGACGACATCGTGCTCGTCGACGAGGAGGCGTCCGATTTCTACACCATCATCGAAGTCTACACCTGGGACCGTCCCGGGGTGCTCCATTGCATCACCGACACCCTGTACCACCTGGATGTCTCCATCCAACTCGCCAAAATCTCCACTCCCGGCGCTCAAGTTGCAGATGTTTTCTACGTGACGGATCTGAGCGGCAACAAGCTGATGGACTATGAGATGCACGAGAAGATTCGCGTAAGCCTCCTGGACAGTCTCGCGCGGGTGGGCTGACGCGGCCGAACGCGGGCGGACCGGCGCCGGTGGCGTGAGAATGCGGGGCGCGGGTCGAGTGTTCTGAAAGCGGCATCCGAAGGTAACATTTTTGTATCGTCGAACCGACGAGCCGTAACGCTGGACGAAATCCTGATGAATCGGGCAGTTAGGTTTTTAATACTGAGGCTGCGGGCACCGAACGACCCGGAACGGGCAGAATGATAGAACAAATTTGTTCCGTTCTTGCATTCGGTGGAAGGCTTTCACTCGGGTTTTCGGATGTTCGGGGGCGATCGGGCGGAAAAATCGCGCCGGGGAGAGGTTTTTTTCACGGGGGAGGCGGTCGAGCACGCGGACGCGGCAGCCGATGCACAGGCGGTCTTCGCGCGGCGCGTTTTCCCCGCGGGGCGAAGGGGAAATGCACACTGGCCGCCCCGGGTAAAAAAAAGTCGCCCGTCATGGGTTTCGGACGGGATTTGGCAAGCTATTTGCCTATTGACTTGGTGACCTTTCCCAATTCATTCCAAACCTACAGGAGGATCAGGTATGACCCCGAAAGAAGTTCTGGCGTTTGCAAAACAGAACGGCGCCAAGATGGTCGATTTCAAGTTCATGGATTTCGTAGGGACCTGGCAGCACTTCACGAATCCCATCGATGAGCTTGGCGAATCCGATTTCGAAAACGGCTACGGTTTCGACGGTTCGAGTATCCGCGGGTGGCAGCCGATCCACGCCAGCGACATGCTGATCATCCCGGATCCGACAACGGCGAAAATGGATCCCTTCATGGCCGTTCCCACACTGACCATGATCTGCGACGTGGTGGACCCGGTGACCAAGGAGCGCTACACCAGGGATCCGCGCTACATCGCGCACAAGGCCGAGGAATACCTCAAGTTCACGGGGATCGGCGATGCCGCGTGGTTCGGCCCTGAAGCGGAATTCTTCATCTTCGACGATATACGCTTCGACGACGGTTGCCAGTTTGGCTACTACCACATCGATTCCGTGGAAGGGATCTGGAACAGCGGCCGCATGGAAAACCCCAACCTCGGGTACAAGCCGCGTCACAAGGAAGGATACTTCCCGGTCCCTCCGGTGGATTCACAGCAGGACCTGCGGACCGAGATGGTTCTGAAGATGATGGAAGTGGGAATTCCCGTCGAATGCCAGCATCATGAAGTGGCCACCGCCGGGCAGGCCGAAATCGACATGAAGGCGTCCACCCTGGTGAAGATGGCCGACAACCTGCAATGGTACAAGTACGTGGTCAAGAACGTGGCGCGCCGTTTCGGCAAGACCGTCACGTTCATGCCCAAGCCGCTCTACGGCGACAACGGTTCCGGGATGCACATTCACATGAGCATCTGGAAGGAAGGCAAACCCATGTTCGCGGGCGACAAGTACGCCGGGCTGAGCGAAATGGCCCTGTTCGCCGCCGGGGGCGTGCTCAAACACGCGGCCGCAATCTGCGCCATCACCAACCCCACGACCAATTCGTACAAACGGCTGGTGCCGGGGTACGAAGCGCCGGTGAATCTGGCGTACTCGAGCAGGAACCGCAGCGCCTCGGTGCGGATTCCCATGTATTCGGCATCGCCCAAGCTCAAGCGCATTGAAGTCCGGTTCCCCGATCCGTCCTGCAACGGCTACCTGGCGTTCAGCGCCCTGCTGATGGCCGCCCTCGACGGCATCGAAAACCGCATCGATCCGGGCGAACCATTGGATCGCGACATCTACTCCATGACCCCGGAAGAACTGGCCGATGTGCCCTCGACGCCGGGTTCGCTCGATGCGGCGCTCAATGCCCTGGAAAACGATCACGAGTTCCTGCTCAAAGGCGACGTCTTCACCGAGGACGTCATCGAGAAGTGGATCGAATACAAACGGCTGAACGAAGTGGATCCGATCCGCATGAGACCGCATCCGCACGAGTTCAAACTCTACTTCGACGTCTAAACCTGGGCCTGCCCGGACAGAAACGTGGCGGGTCTCCGTTGCGATTTCGACCGGGATCGGGCTGCCTCGTATGGATGGCTCGCCAAGGGACCGGCTTTTCCCATGCTACTGGGAGGGGCCGGTCTTTTCATTTGGCTGCTGCGTTCGGGGCCGGCGAAAGGAATGCTTTCAAAAAGCGTGGGGAACGTTGCCCCCCACACCCCCTCGCCGCTACGCGGCTCTGCGCGGCGCTGTGGCGCCGCTGTGCGGGACTGGGTTTTACTTGGCTCCTGGAATCCTGCAGGCACAGGGCTGAGCGGCGTTGCGACGCCGCCCCGCGAAACGCGGGGCAGGCGCCGCAACGCCCGACGCTCGGCCCACGCGCAACTGCGTGGGCCGAAACCCTGGGGGGGGGTGCGGGGGAATCATTCCCCCGCTCTTTTTCTTGCTTGTCGATCCTTGCCTGTGAATCGTTGTCAGTCCTGCCGTATCGATCGAAGCAGTAGGCGCGCAACCCGGAAGCCGGGGCCGCAGGGGGCTGATCGGCGGATTCCGTGTGCGCATGACCTTCAATTTCTGGCAACCGTGACCGGGAAAGGCTATAAAGGAAATGGCATGACCTTGTGCAAACCTTGACGCGGGGGGACCGCTCTCAACCGGGGAAACGCATCCAGGGAGGAGAAATGTCGGAGGACGCCAAACCGAAATGCATTGCGGAACTGTCTCAGGGCCAACTGGTGCGCTGGGTGATCGAGGGGCTTCGGTGCACCATGATCCACTACGGTTACTGGTTCCGGGAGGTTGAAAGCCGGCTCGGTTTCGAGCGGGCCGCCGAGGCGGAAGCCACTGCCGGGGACCGGGTGCTGGGGATCGTGATGAGAAGGCTGGGAGCCGCCATGGGCTTCGAAGTGGATGACAGGGGTTATCCCGCCGCTCTCACCGCCATGAGCAGGGAGGAGCTTCTGAGCCTCATCGATGCGGTCTGCGCCAACTGGCTGGCAAACGACGGGGTCTGGTTCCGGGAGGTGGAAAAACCCTTCGGCATGGTCAGCGCAAAGCACGCCAATGACATGTGCTGGGGGAGGTTTTCGCTCTACGAGGCGTTCAGGATCAAGAGGTTCCTCGAGCTGCCCAAGCTGCCGGGACTGGACGGCCTCAAGACCGCCCTGGCGTTCCGGATGTACTCGAGGATCAACAAACAGAGCATTGAGGACGTGGACGAGCACAGTTTCATCTTCCGCATGGAGGAATGCCGCGTGCAGATGGCGCGCAAGCGCAAGGGGCTTCCCGATTACCCGTGCAAGTCGGCCGGGATGATCGAGTATCCCTACTTCGCCTCGGCCATTGATCCCGGGATCGAAACGGAATGCATCGGCTGCCCGCCGGACAGGCATCCGGAGGGCTGGTTCTGCGCGTGGAAGTTTATGCTCAAGCCCCGGGGGCGGTGAATGGTCGCGGCCGGTTCGACCTCCGGGGGGCGACAGGCCGTGGCCGAAATGCTCGAAAACCGCCGCGGAAGTCGCATCGGCGCGCAAATGGCGCAAGGACCGCCTCAATTCCGCTTTTCGACTTGCGATACAAATCGCAGCATGAGTCCCATGGAACCTGTGCAAGGCACCATAGGTTTATGGGTCCTATAGGTCATATACAATGCACCATAAGTCCAATAGCAAGGTCCTATAGCAAGGTCCTATGTAGGGCACTGTTATGCCCGCCCGGTAATACCTGAGGATGCAAACACGCGCCGCCGGGTAAGCACGGCTTCATGGTGCCCATGATCGGGGTGGATTCAGGTGGGTTCGACGTGTTGCTTCAACCTGCGTCCACGGTTGCCGTTGGGGAGGCAATGGGGGGTTCGAGCTGCCCGGGCTTCCGGGGCTGGACGGCCTCAAGACTGCCCATGGCGTTTCGGCGGTGCCCACGACAACTTGCCGACGCGCGTGAACGCAGGAGAGGGATACGAGGTGTCATGAAATCGCGACTGCCGGAGAACATCTTTCAATCGATCCCGGACGAGATCCCCGAGGAGGTTTGCGAGGCCATCGTCAGGACGGACATGATCGTGATCGAACGGATCGTATCGCATGGGCAGGCCAGCCATGAAGGGTTCTGGTACGACCAGGAGAAGAGCGAGTGGGTGATGGTGTTGCAGGGGAGCGCCGGGCTGCTCTTCGAGGGTTCGGAGGAACCGGTCGTCCTGCAAACCGGCGACTGGATCAATATCCCGGCCCACGCAAAGCACCGGGTCGAATGGACCGACCCGAACGAGAAGACGATCTGGCTGGCCGTCTACTACTGAGGATGGGCTTCCTTCACCACGCTCTCGCGGCGGGGGGCGGCAGATCCCGGCAGGGGAATGGCCGAATAGCCTGGCGCTCCAGCCTGCCGCCGGGGCGGGAGGGCAAGTGTTTGTGTTGCCCCAGATGGGAGGCCGCCGCGCCGGGCCCCGGGGGTGGTGGTTCCGACCGGCTGTCACGGAGGATGACGACCGGGCGGGATTCCACTTCATGTCATGAGGCCTGCCGTCAGGCTACCTTCGCTGGTAATACTTCTTCCATGGCTGCCGTTCGCCGTCGCGGGCATCGGCCAGGGCGAGGCGGAGCGCTTTCACCGCCTGTTCCGCGCAATGCTCTTCTTCGGGCGGAAGCGTTTCCAGGAATTCCACGATCTGATCCGAGGTGATGGACCGAGCTTCGTTGGTGGTCAAACCGGCGGCCATGTGGACGGCGGTGTTGGCGCAGGCGACCGAGTAAACGCAGCCGTTGGTCTCGAAGGAAGCCGTGCGGATTTTGCCGTCTCTTACCACCAGGAACATCTCCACCGTGTCTCCGCACTCTCTCGAAACCTGGGCATATCCGTCGGGGTTGGCCAGAACCTCGCGACAGTGATCCGTAAGCGCCATTTCGAGGAATCGCACGGAGTGGTTCCGCCAGAAGTCCAATGTCTTGTCATCCATTCGCAGTACTCCGATACGGGGTCAAACCTACACTTTTCACTTTTGCACCCGAATCGACCCTCAGCGGTGCCGGCGGGGTTGACGGTCGGCTCTGCGAATGGTGCAATTGTTGGCTGTCCCGGAAGAAATCAATATTCTCTCCGCTGTGCCTCTCATCAAAGCCGCTCCTTTCCGTGGGTTACGTGAGCGACGGCCTATGCGTGAGCGACGGCCAAGGTGGATGCGACGGACCCGTACAATTGGGTGCGCTCCTGCGCCATCGCAACGATTGCCGGCAGGGCGTCTTTCGCCGGACCCGATCGGGGGCGGGCAGGGGAGGGGGGATCAGCCCGAATTTCTCCCGCAGCAGCTCCCCGGCCCGGCACAGTGAGCTTGTGCGGGCGAGCTGCCGCAGCAGGCCGTGTCGCCGGCTCCGGGTAGCCCGTGCCTCGGGACCCCGGACAAGGACGACGGTGCGGAAAGGAGTTTTTTCAGCCTGACGCTCCCGCATTCGCCACAGACCGGCGATGCGTCGGAGGAATTGACCAGCACTTCGCTCGTCTTCCCGCATTCCAGGCACAAAAAGTCAAAAAGAGGCATGGTGATGTCCTTTGCTGTCAATCGGATTTCGGGGCGTACTCATCGAGCGCCTTCTTCAGGGTCTTCACGGCAAGCTGGATGCAGTGGTGCTTTTGTGCCGGGATTTCTTCCAGGAGGCGAAAGATGTCCCCGTCATTGAGTGCCCGGGCCTCTTCGATGGTCTTGCCCTTGATCAGCTCCACGGCCGCCATGGCCGAGGCGACCGCGCCGGGGCATCCGAGCACCTGGTACTTCAGGTCCCGGATCACTCCATTCTCGACCTTCAGGCAAACGCTCATAGTGTCGCCGCACGTGCCCGTCATTTCACTCACGTGATCCGCATCCGGTATCGTACCCATATGGGGCTTCTCGATGAAGAGACGGATGGCCTTCCGGGAGTAGCCGGATTCGGCCAGCATTTTCTGAAGGTGTTCCACATCAGCCTGTGATGCCAACGATCTCTGATTCTCCACGATTCATCTCCCGATTCAGTGTTCAAATCCGGAATGGTCTTTCCAAGCCCGATCGAATCCAAAGGTTGGAAAATCGCCATAACAATTAACGAATAATCGCCGTCGCGTCAACTACCTGTTGAAAAACACACGACATTTGTTTCATTCATCGGCCGCAGCGGCAGGGTGTTCAGGATGCCGGGAACAGGAGGAAACTTGTGGAACTGACACTGTTCACAAACCGGCATGACCGGTGAACTCGTAATCAACCATGAAGAGGTGCCGGCCCGGGGATCTTCATCTGATTCATCCTCCAAGCGCACGGAGCATCCCGGAAGCCGATGGCACGTCCAGCTGCATTTCGACCATACCGTACCGCCCTCTGCACCCGGCAGACCCGGAGGCGAAAAAACGCGCGTTCGGGGAAAAAGGTGGGATCGGCTCGGCCGCAGGACGACCAACGGACGAAAGGCCCGGGCGCGACCCGCGCCGCGGATTCAACGGCGCGTCTTCCCGCCCCTGACGGGTGGGGGAATGCATTCGAGGCGGAGCGCTCCGATGGGGGATCAGGCGAAGTTTCGCTTCACGGCGTCGAGCAGGGTGGTCATGGTCGTGTTGATTTCCCCGAGGTAATGTTCCTGTGAGAGGATTTCATGTTCTCGCTGGATGTAAGGCTCGGGGGCCAGCTCATCGCCGCAGTTGTCGATCAGCAGACGGATGCTCTCGGCGGATGATTCCAGGTGAAACTGGAGCCCGACGACCCGCCCGCCGTTGGCTTCGAAAGCCTGAACGGCGCACGCGTCGCTCTGGGCGGTCCGGGTTGCGCCGGGGGCGAGGTGAAAGGTGTCCCCGTGCCAGTGGAACGCCGTGAACCGGGGCGGCAATGCGCTGAAGACCACCGACTCCGCGGCTTCCGGCGTCAACGAAACCGGAAACCAGCCGATCTCCTTTTCGCCGTTCCGATAGACCTTCCCGCCGAGCACATCCGAAATGAGCTGCGCCCCGAGGCAGATGCCCAGCACAATTTTGTTCTCTGCAATCGCTTCGGCGATGAATCTCTTCTCCTCCGCCAGCCACGGATATCGATCTTCTTCATAGATGTTCATGGGGCCGCCCATGACCACCAGCCAGTCGATATCGGCGACGCGGGGCAGGGCCGCATCGGCGTAGAGCCGCGTGAACGATATGGAAAACTCCGCCTTCGCGGCCCATTTTTCGAGATTGGCGAGCCCCTCGAAGTGAACATGCTGAAGGGTGTGCAGTTTCATCGATCGCTCCTCCACGGGAATTGAAAGGTGTTGCAGGCATCGAGCCGTAAGCGGCCGGCATGCCGTCTCTTCGCCGCACGAACCGGGGTCCGCCCATGATGTGGCTGCGGTCCGCCGGGTCAGGCCTGCCGGCATCGCCTCCGCGCGGGTATGCCGCACGTCGTCCTCCGGCCCGGGCCGACGGGCCGGCCGGATGCTCTTTCCACACGACAGCGTTCTCCGGCATAACCTGTCTTCATCGCTCGGGGGCATCCGTCCCCGACAGCGGTTTCTGAGTTAGCAATCTTCATACCGGCCGCTACCGATCCTTTTGCCTTGTTCCGATGGTCACCGGTCCCGTCATGACGCCTCAGTCGATCACGTCCCCGATGCTTCGCCAGCGCACACTATGGCGCTCCGAATCCCACGCCCAGTACTTGATGAAGGCCAGGCCCTTGATTCGGTCTTTTCTCACGAACCCCCAGAACCGGCTGTCATAGGAATTGTCCCTGTTGTCGCCCAGGACGAAGTAGGAGTTCGGCGGAACGACGATGGGGTCCGTATTGTCCCGGGGCGATGCGAGCTTAGGTACGATTTCGCGTCCCTTGTGGATCGCGTGCGGATTCTGGTAGAGTTGGCCATTGATGTAGACCTGACGGTCGACAATCCGGATCCGGTCACCCGGCAACCCGATGATCCTCTTGATGTAGTCCTTGCTCGGGTCCAGGGGGTACTCGAAAACGACGACATCCCCGCGGGCCGGTTCGCGCCATTCGAGGATGCGCAGGTCGGTGAATGGGACCTTCGTGCCGTAGATGAACTTGTTGACGAGGATGTGGTCGTTTATGGCCAGGGTGTCCTCCATGGACCCCGAGGGTATCTCGTAGGCCTGCACGATGAAGGTCCTGATCAGCAGGGCAAGAACGACGCCCAGGAGGATCGAACGGGCGTATTCCCAGATGACCGCCTGCCTGGTGCGGGGTTTCTGGTCCGTGGGAATGGGAGTCTTCGTCATGGTGTGGTCCTTCTTCCATTGTCGGTGCGGTCCGGCGCATCGCACAGCCGCGGGCCGCCGTCACGCCTTCGAGCGCCACTGGGGCGACGCGTTCCAGGGCTCAAAGGCAGGTGGCGGGGAGGGACAGAACTCCGAAAAGGGCACCACAGTGAACCATCAGGTACCGGAACGGCCTGGACGCATACAGCCGCTCCCGCAGGGACCTTGCCCGTCGGCTTTCGGCGAACTCCGCCTCGCAGGCGAACACGCGCTTCATCACGTTTGACACGAATTCGTTCGAAGGTTCAAACTCCGTCATGGTTCCTGCCTCCCGCTTGGTGCTGCACGCAGACCCTTACCTTTTCCCTGGCTCTGAAGAGCCTCGATTTCACCGTCCCCGGGGACACCCCGCACGCTTCGGCGATCTCCGCCAGGGAACTGCCGTTCAACCACATGAGGATTGGCTTGCGCAGCGGCTCCGAAATCCGCGCCAGGGAATCCCGGAGCGCGCTTCGCCTCTCATGTTCCAGGAGCAAGTGTTCCGCCGTCCGCAGTTCCACTCCGAGATCGGCGGCATCCACCGCGTCGATGTGAACGCGATGCTCCCCCGTTCTCTTCCGCAACTCGCTCACGCAACGGTTGCGCGCCGCGATGAAAAGCCAGGCCGAAAAGGGAGTTCCACGTGTTTCATCAAAGTTCCTCAAGGATTTGTACACGTCCAGAAAGACTTCCTGGCCGATGTCCTCCACGATCTTTCCGTCCCGGACCATGCGGTGGATAAAGGTCAGAACCCTTCCCTGGTACTTTTGCACCAGCACGGAAAACGCCCCGGTATCCCCGTTCTTTATCCTGGCTATGACCGCGCGGTCTTCTTCCATTCCCTCTCCTCGGAACGCCGATTCTTTTTCTCTCTAATACGGAGAGGAAAAGGAAAGGTTCCAAGTATTTTTTGAAGGACGCCTTTCATCGGGGTTCCTCGAGGGTCTTGCGCATCAGGATTTCGACGTGCCCGGCGATCACGAGGTCGCGAATGGGAACGATCTCCTCGAAACCCAGCCCGGCGTAGAAACGTTGCGCGGGCTCGTTGAAGGCCGACACCAACGTCCAGATGTTGGCAGACACGGGTCTTGCCTGCCGTTCCATCCAGCGGACGATATCGTGGCCGACCCCTTGCCGCTGGTAGGGCCGGTCGAGGGCGATGAGCTCCAGGTACGGGCCGAACAACCAGGGATGGCGCACGCAGACCACTCCCCCGGGCGCTCCGTCGAAGCGCACGGTGAACCGCCACAGTCCGGGATCACGCCGCAGAAAGTAGCGCTGAATCCCGTCCAGCGTGGAATGAAGGGTGAGCCAGGGTTCGTTGCTCAGGAGAATTTTGGCAAGCGGACGCGCGTCGGACTCCTCCAGGCGTTCGAGCAGGCAGGCGCCCAGGGCGAACGAAGGCGCTGCAAACGGTGATTCAGTGGTCGGCATGCTTCCCGACTCCCGTGATCCTGTCGTATTTTCGGTTGTCGCCCGGCCGTTCTTCATAACAGTCGGGTGAAGTCTCCGCCGTGCCGCTCGCCAGCAGTTCGCTGACGGTGACGAAATCGTACCCCATTTTCCGAAGCCTGGGAACGAACAAAGGAAGGGCCGCCGCCGTGCCGTGGCCGCGCCTGTTGGCGTGGCAGACAATGATGGAACCGGGCTTGACGCGCGAAAGGACGATTCGTGCAATCCCGCCCGCCGTCTGGCTCGGGGAGGCATCCCCCGTGACCACGTCCCATTGAATCGCCGCCAAGCCGCAGGACGCGAGGAAGCCGAGCGCCTCGGTATTGCAGGTGCCGTAGGGAAAGCGAAAGAGGACCGGCTCCCGGGGAATATCGTCCATTGCCCGGGCACCTGCCCGCCGCGCGCATTCCCTCGATTCGAGAAGGCCGCGCAGCAACCGGTATTGATCCTGGGTACGCAACACCTGCTCTTCCATTCGGCTTCGGCCGAGTTCCCGGAAGTTGGGATGCGTCCACGAGTGGTTGCCGATTTCAAACAACGGGTCGGCCATCAGTTGCAGGGTCCGCTCGGGATGGGTCTGCATCCACTTTCCCCCGGCGAAAAAGGTCGCCCTGACCCGATTGGCCCGCAGCCAGTTGACGATCCCGGAGTCATACCCGCTGACTCCTCCGGCCGTCTCGCAAAGATCGAAGGTGAGCGCGACGGGTTTCCCGTTTCCGACAGGCCTGACCCGGCGAATGGAGTCGCGAAGCGATTGGGGCAAGGGATGGCGCGCGATGCGGGAGTCAACCGCGGCGCGAAGGGTTTCCGGAACTGCCGTCGGCCCCCGCCGCTGGAGTCGCGGTGCGTCGGCTTCCAGTTCCTCTCCGGACCAGCACGCATCGAGAATCGCACGGGAGCCGAACGCCAGGGGCTCCCGAGACGGCTGCGGATGCGCCGGATGCTCGTCACCGCCCGCGGGGCCGCCTGAGCCGCCCGCTTTCTTTCCGTTCTCCGGAGACGGCAATCCCGGGGGATTATCGTTGTGCGAGAATCCGTGCAACACGATTGCTTCGCTCCTGCCCTCCGCAGACGGCCTCAACGGATAGTCGCCGTCCTTTCCCTGAGGCGCGCCGGCCTGCGCGAGCCGTGCATCGAGGCTGGAAAAGGGGACGGGCCCGCCGAGGCCCTGGAAAAGAAGGGCAAAAGTCAGCACCGCGCCCGCCGTCCATAGGTGCAGTGGGCCTGCCCGGCGTCGATCGCCGCAATCGATCATCGCAAGACCTTCGGGATGCGGCTAGGCCTCGGGGGCCCCGTTTTCAACCCATTTCTCAAGGATCCGGACCTCATCGCCGGAAAGCCATGGCGGGCCGTTCTTGGGCATACGGGGCGTGCTCGTGCCCTTCACCCGCCTGATGAACTCGCTCCCGGCCGGATCGCCGGGCAGAACCATCGCACCGTTTCTACTGCCCTGCATCACATCCTTGTAAGTCCCCATGCGAAACTTGTCCGGCGCTCTAGCGCCGCTGTGGCAACTGGTGCAGTGTTTTTCGAAAATCTTCGCCACGTCGGCGTAGACGGGGGACGCCGCGTCGGTCCGGGGCTGAGCGCCGGTCAGAACCAGAAGGAGAACGGCCGATCCGAGCAAAACGATTCTGACGAATACTGGCATGGTTGAATCCTCTTCGGATGAGGTTGGTGGCCCGTGCCGGTCTGAAAGGCCGGCGCCGATTCGGGTTCCATTGTAATCACGGTCGGCTGCGAGTGCACGCGACAGCCGCAACCGGCGGATGGCGGTTTTTTTACCCCGGCACGGCCGAAGGGGTATGCGCATCGTCCGAGCCGGAGGAAGGCGCGGGGACTTTCCGTCGCATACTCCGGAAAGGGTTGCCGCTGTGAACGGGGACGGGCGTGAAACGAAAAACGGGCGGGGATGACCCCGCCCACCCGAAATATCACTAGAACCGCCTCCTCCGGAGAGCCGCGAGCTATCCGGCCTCCCGGGAAAAACAGACTTGGCCGTGCACCCTTTGTCGAACCTGCGTGACCAGGCTGCCCGACTTCCTGGGACCTGATTAGAGTAGACCACGACACAGCCGGTGATACTTACCGCTGCTTCCTTCCGGACCTGACGGGGTTCGTATTCGTCTGTTGCGAGGTGTCCAATCGGCACCAGAAATGATAACAGCCGGCCAGGCACGAGCCCTTCAAAGGGGATTCAACCCCGCTGAGCGGATTTCGGGCCACAGGGCACCGCTAACTCCCCGTCTAGCACGACCAAGAGGTATATCTGGAACCGCATGGAACTTGTAACACTATTCGCGCCAAAATGCAACGGGCTGCCGCGAAACCGGGGTCAGTTCCCGAGCGGGCCGCGATCGAGGAGCATGCAGCGGGACGGTTCGGCGCCGAGCAGTTCCCGGAGCGTCGTGATGCGGGAGTCCCTGGTGAGGTGCCACCAGCCCCCGAGGTAGAGGGGCCTTGCAGGTTGGCGAGCATAGAGCGCGGCGACGATCTTCCTGGCCATGCGGCATTCCCTTTCCTGCCAGAGGTCGACATCGGAGGCGGAGACCGTGATGCCCGGCACCGGCGGCTGATTGGTCGCGATACAGCGCTCCGCCGTTCGATACACCCGGTCGATGGAATCGAGCGTAGAAGGCAGGCAGAGCAGACCCCGGAGGTTCTCGGCGGAAATCATTTCCGGCCAGGATTCGATCCATTTCCGGCTGAAGCCCGAATAGTCCACCAGGATGAGCCTCGCGCCGGTCCCGGCGGCGTGAGCCGAAGCCGCGCGGTATTCAAAAGGCAGGGCGATCTGGCGGCGGATGGCGGTGACCATGCTGTGCTTTCTGGCCCGGCGGGGATCCATGCCGCTGACCGCGACGGCACGGGCCAGGTTTGTCTCGAGCTTGCGCTGGAAGGACACCTGAAAACGTTTGCGAAACATCCAGGCGTAGGGACTCAGCTCCAGGAGAATGAGGTCGGGCCGGAAGGCGCCGAGGAAAGCTCTGAGCCGGGCGTATCCCTTCGCGTCATGGTGGACCGTGCCCATGAGGCGGAGTCTCGATAGAACGGGTGATGTCGAAAGTGGGGAATTCACGTTCGGACGCTCCCCGGAGCTCAGGTTACGTTCCGTTGGCGGATTCGCTTCGGCAGGATTCCAGCAGAACCGTGAGGTCCTTCAAGTGATCGATGTAGTAATGGGCCCTCAGGCGACGGTTCTTGTAGGCGATGAAGAAAACCCCGGTGTTGGCGGCGAACTCTTCGTCGACCGTCGAATCCCCTACGTACACGATTTCTTCGGCGCCGACGCTGAAGAACGCACGAATTCGGTCCATCTCCCCGGGGTGGGGTTTCGGGTGTTCGACGTCGGATGCGGAAACGACGAGATCGAAATACTTGCGCAGTCCGTAGCGGGCCAGAAGCTCGAGGGTGGAAACCGTGCGGTTCGTGGCCAGGGCCGTTAGAAAATGCGATTTGGCGAACCGGAGTGCGTTCTCGATGCCGGGCTCCATGCGCAAATAGCTGTCGAACGGAGTGAAATCGATCTTTTTGAAGTACCGGTAGGCCTCGTCGAACAACGGTCCATCCTCCAGAAGGTACAGCAGCGATTCGCGAACCGGGTGCATGTGGATGAATTCGACCTGGTCGGGACGCACCGGGGGCCGGCCCACCTGTTCCAGGATGTGGCTGTAAAAGTGAATATTCGCTTCCCTGGAATCGAAGAGCACACCGTCGCAATCGAAGGCGACCACCTTTGGTGGAGCCGGGAAAACTACATCCGTCCGCTGCCGTTTCACCATTTCCATCTTGCCGATCCGTTGCGCAATGCGCGAATTCATGGGGAGGTTCGCCGCTTCGTCGAGAGCAGAAGCCTTTACATGGTCTTACTTATAGAATAGAGTACCGACTGTCAATGACTCATGGAGTTTTTCCCCGTGGAGCGCCCCGGGGGACGGCCTCACGCCGGATTGCCTCACGTCTTCAGTGACACTGCACGTCGAGCGAAGCGGGTCGGCCGGACCTCGGGAGGAGCGGCAGTTCTCGCCGTCGCTCGCAATGACAACCAGTTGTTCGCAGCTCGGCCTCAGTCCCGCTCGGGCGCGGACTGCTTTTTCCTCAGAGTGGAAACAAGCCATGGATTTTCAATTCGACTACCTTGTAATCGGCAGCGGCATCGCCGGGCTGACTTTTGCGCTCAAGGCGTCCAGGAACGGCAGTGTGGCGATCGTAACGAAAAAGGACAAGCTGGAGACGAGCACAAACTACGCCCAGGGCGGCATCGCGTCCGTGGTGGGGCCCGACGATTCCTTCCAGCTGCACATCCAGGATACTCTGAATGCCGGCGACGGTCTGTGCCACCAGGACGCCGTGGATCTGGTCGTCAGGACGGGACCGGACCGCATCCGGGAACTGGTTGAGCTGGGGGTGCCCTTCAATGCGAGCGTCTCGAGCTCGGGCCAGTTCGACCTCGGGCGCGAAGGAGGGCACAGCCGGAACCGCATCCTGCACGCTCACGACATGACCGGGCAGGCCGTGGAGAAAGTGCTCATCGCCGCGGCGGAGGCCAATCCGAACATCTCCATTTTCGAAAATCACCTGGTGCTGGACCTCCTGGTGCAGCACCAGTCGATCAAGGCGGGCTCCGTCAGCCTGCAGCAGCAGGATATCTGCCGCGGCGCTTACGTGCTGGACACGGCCGCGCAGGAGATACACGTTTTCCGGGCCCATGTCATCCTCCTTTGTACCGGCGGGGCGGGAAAGGTCTATCTCTACACCTCCAATCCGGACGTGGCGACCGGGGACGGACTCGCCATCGCCTACCGGGCCGGCGCGACCCTCGCCAACCTGGAATTCGTGCAGTTCCACCCGACTTGCCTCTATCATCCCCAGGCCAAGAACTTCCTCATCTCGGAAGCGGTGCGCGGCGAAGGGGGCCGCCTTATCGACCGACGGGGCAGGGCCTTCATGGAACACTACCATCCCCTGAAGGACCTCGCCTTTAGAGACGTCGTGGCGCGGGCCATCGACAGCGAAATGAAGAAAACCGGCGATGATTGCGTGTTTCTGGATATCAGTCACAAGGATCCCGAAGTTCTGAAGAAGCGGTTTCCGGGAATCTACGAGAAGTGCCTGTCGCTGGGCATCGACATCACGCGGGATCCGATGCCGGTGGTGCCGGCCGCTCACTACATGTGCGGCGGCATTTTGACCGACCTCAACGGCCTGAGCACGCTCGACCGCCTCTACGCCATCGGGGAATGCGCGTGCACAGGTTTGCACGGCGCAAACCGACTGGCGAGCAACTCACTGCTCGAAGCGATGGTGATGGCCCACCAGGCGGCCATGGACTGTGAGCGGCGCATGCAAGAATGGCACAAGGAAGGATTGCCCGGCATTGCGGTCTGGCCTGTGCCGCGGCGCGCGCAGAGCGATCCGCTCAACAGCGAGATGGTGCTCATCGCTCACAACTGGGACATCATTCGCAGGCTGATGTGGAATTACGTCGGTATCGTCCGGACGGACAAACGGCTGGCGCTCGCTCAGAATCACATCGCGCACATTCGAATGGAAATCCGGGAACACATGCCCAATATTCCCATTCACAGCGACCTGGTGGAGCTGCAGAACCTGGCGCTGGTGGCCGAGCTCATCATTCGTAGCGCCATCCGGCGCAAGGAGAGTCGCGGCCTGCACTACAACCTCGACCATCCACAGAAGGATGATGCCAGGTGGCTCAAGGACACCATCCTCGTCAGGCCCCCCGCGGAAGAATTCGTCAGCACGGTTTTCGGATAGTGTGCCGGTCCCGGTTTCCGGGAATGGGAAGGACCATGCGACCGCCGCTCAGGTGAACGCGCCGCGGGTGGTGGAGATGCCGGCCTGGATTTCCGCCGGCGCGGGTCTCGGTGCCTTGCCGTGATCTGCAGGGATCGGGCGGTTCGCGGGAGTGGCCCGCCTGCCGGCGCTCAACGCAGGGAAGCATCATGGAGTGGTCCGGACGCAACACCGCCTACCGTTGCGGAGGGACGTCCGCTTACCGGATCGTCTCCCCTTCGATGGTCTTGGTTTCCACAACATTGGGTTGCGGGGCTTCCAGGAGAGGCCGAGGGGGCGCCTGTTCCACCCTCATCGTGAGCATCCCTCCCATGAAGCTGATTTCGTAATTGCGGTTGGACAGGTCCGTGCGGCTGATGGTGTCACGGAACTTTTGAAATTGCTTCTTGGCTTTTCGGTATATGGTGTATCCGCCGCCGATGCACATGGCGAAGGCGAACAGAAACACCCACATGGGAGTGGCCATGACTTTGCCCACCACCATGATGATGGACGCCAGGACAAGCACGAAGAGCACCTGCAGCCCGATGATGAGGTACAGATAGTATATTCCCTCATTGATGCTTGTCGGGTCCTGCCGAGCTTCCTCGTCGGCCTTGGGTTTGGGGGGCCTCTTCTTGAACGGGTTCCGGAACCACATTTACATATCCTTCGCGACGTGAACTCGGAGTTCACCCTTCCTGCGTTTCACTTGCAGCTTCCGGGAGCAATCGAGCCTGTTCGCACTGCAGAAGGTACTGTTTTTCCACTCGGAATTTTTCAAGATCCAGTTGATTCTCCAACATCTGCCTCGAAAGGCGGTAACGCAGGTAGATCACCCAGACGAGGAGACCTCCGACGAAAACCGAGGCTCCAAGGAAGAACCACTGGTATTCGCGGACCGCGGTCATGCCGGCCCTGGCGAAGTCCTCCACCGCGTTGGGGATCATCCACAGCAGCAGCACGCATAAAAGGACCGCAAAACCGATATGGAAGACGGAAACCTGGTGGAGTCGGCGAAACAGCGACCCAAAGCGTCCCGTCGTCTCGAGCGGGGCTCCCGGTTCGCCTTCCGCCGCACGCCTGTCATCGCCGCAGAGCAGGAGCAGGTAAACCTTGACCAGGAAGGACACAAGCAACGCCAAGCCGACCGGCACTCCCACCGCGGCCGAAATCCATGCCCGGAAAGGGAAGGGCACCTCCCGGGTGTCGATGCGCACGCTGTAGTTCTGGAGAGAACCGTGATTGTTCTCGAACACCATCCTCTCGTAACTGGTGAGCGCCGTGCCGTTTGCTTCGTAAACGCTGCCCCCGGTCTTCGGGTCTGTGACGATGACGCGTGATTTCTGCCCGGCCTGTCCGGCCGCCGCCATGTATATCAACAGCTCGAGCACGAGAAAAGCGAGGACGCTTACAGTCAGGATCGTCAGTTGATGACGTTTCCCTTCGAAAAGGTCCAATAGTCTCAATTTGTCAGACATGGTTTCAATTCGTTATGGTGCCGGGAGCTTAACCGTCCGGGGCCGAAAGCTCCGCTTCCCGCTCCCGACCGAGCGTCGATCCGGGAGACGCAAATCCAAATTGAGCCCTTCCGCTCACAAGGAGGGGAAAGCACAGTTCCCTGCGGGCGGGAATAAGCCGTGCAAAGCCCGCCGCCTGTGGCAGCATCGCGCCACGATTCCCTGGGGGCGGGGATAAGCCCCGGCCCTCCCCAAAGGGTTGGTCAGGCCGTCACATACAAGGGGCTGGCCTTGAGCCTTTCCGGACCAGCGCCCCGGGATCGCTCAAACCGGGACGAATCCGCCTGCGCCCGGAATGCACTTCACCGGGGGCGACGCAGTCCACCACCCGTCCCCCCGACATCGCCGCAGAAAAGGAATTCATGTGCCTTCCGAATCGTTGTCGTCTCGAAGCGTTATGCCCATAAATCCTAAGCGGTTTGTTTCAAAAGCTAACATTCGGCACCCGGAGAGTCAAACAAAAAGCCGTGACGCGACATCGACAGGGGTCGGTCCCCCGGGGTGTCGAAAAGGAGACAAAGAAAAACGCCTTCCGGGGCCTGAGCGGCCCTCCGGAAGGCGTGTGAACCGGTCCGGGTATCCGTGTGAATACTCAAACCAGGAATTGAGGCAGTTTACTTGTATACCGCGTTCAGCTCCTTCTCCCTCGGAAAGAGGGGCAGGTACCGGTATGATAATGAGATGATCAGCACGCAATAAGCAAGCATGGCCAGCGAGGGAGCCACCTCGTAAACCGTGGGCATATAGACTTCCCACTTGTCGAAGGGCATTACCGGGGCGGCAATGGCCTGCACGGTCATGACGTAGCGGTTGAGCGACACCCCCACGATATCGAGGAAGAACATGAGAAAGAGGAGGAAGCTGTTCTTCCTGCCTTTAGGTGTGAGCAGGACTGCCGCCGGGATCACGCCGCAGATGATGATCTCGGTGATGAGGAGCCATATGCCGTAGGCGTTGCCATGATAGAAGTCGCCCAGGGTGAATCCGAATTCCGGGGACTGAATGAAGGCCCAGTAAAGCGTGTCGATGATTTTCAATACGATGTAAAAGCTCAGCAAACCGGCGACGATCTTGCCGATGAGCTCATAAACGCTGTAATCGACGAGCTTCTTGCGGCTCACCTTTTCGATCGCCCGGCAGATGAGCGCTGTGAACGCCGGTCCCGAGGAGATGGCGGACAGGATGAAGAGGAAGAACGTCCACGGCCAGATGAAGAAGCCGCCTCTAAAGGCGAAGGGGCGAGCAAAGAGGACGCCGGCCACGCCACCCAGCGAGCCTTGGTGGAAGAAGCTGAGAAACGTGCCGGTGAGGGCGAAGATCGCCATGCAGTCGTGCAGGCTGTGGCCGAATACTCTCACCGCCTTGTGCTCCTGCAGCTTGCGGTTTTCCAGAATGATCGGCACGTATTCTATGAGCAGCACGATGGCGTAACAGGTGATACAGAAAATCACTTCGGTGAGCATCGAGTGCACGTTGGCGTGCCAGTATGGAAACCAGCCCCGAACGGGTTGCCCGATTTCGAGGAGCAGGATGACGATGGCGCCGGTGTAACAGACGAACCCGATGATGACCGCGAGATTGATGATCTTGTAGAGTTCCTTGAGCGCCGGGAAGAACCGGGACAAACCATAGTATAAAAAGCCCGAGAAAAACGCTCCGGCTCCAAGCGCAATGATCGCGAGGTCAACCGTAATGTATGCCCCGAAGCCGAAGTAGTCGTTCAACCCGGTGACATTCAGCGCTTTGAGCAAGACCAGTGCCCCGGCACCCACTCCCCATCCTATGATAGCGAGGAGAATCAGCACCCAGATCCCAAACACGGGAAGCGGACAGCGCTTCAATCCTTCGGGAATCAATGCCTTATCCATTCTCGACCCCTCATTCTGGTGCATTGACAGTGAGTAATGCTAAAACAGCCTAACCGATGAGCAGAAACCCTGGCAGCGGCAATTCCGACCCGCCTCAACCCTTCACCACATTGTCCGCTTGTTTGCGAACCCATTCGTGCCTGCTCAGATAGTAGACCTTGGGTTCGGTGTGCAGCTTGGCCAGGACCCTGAAAGCCCTGGGATCCTTGATGAGCTTTCCCACTTCGCTGTTGGCATCCTTGATGTTTCCGAAGGTGATGGCCTTCGTCGGGCAGGCTTCGGCGCACGCCGGCGTATATTCGACGGCTTCGAGGTCTGCCTTGTCGAGGTATGCCTTGGACCTTGCCTTCATCATGCGGTGGCTGCAGAAGGTGCACTTCTCGACCACACCGCGCATCCGGGGGCTGACCTCCGGGCTGAGCATCGATTCCATGGGTTTCGGCCATGCCGGATCCCACCAGTTGAAGTCGCGGGCATGGTAGGGGCACGCCACCATGCAGTACCGGCAGCCGATGCAGCGCGGATAGATGTGCGTCACGAGGCCGTTGCGCTCATCCCGCGTGGTGGCATTCACCGGGCACACGAAGGTGCACGGGGAATGATGCGGCGCATCACAGTGCATGCAGGGCCTGGGCAGGTAAGCGAACTGGTAGTCGGGATACCCCTTGCCGTTGTTCAGATGGTAAATCTCCATCCATGTGATCGAACGGAGCTTATTCGATTCGTCGGTGCGAAACGAAATATTGTTTTCCGCCTGACAGGCCACGCTGCATGCCATGCAGCCGGTGCACTTGTCGAGGTCGATCACCATGCCGTAACGAAGCTTGCCTTCCGAATGTCCTGTATCGCTCACGGATTATACCCCCCTAGGCGCGACGCAAATGAGCACGAGCAGCCCAAACGGTCCCGAGGCCGGTGACCCGGTCCAGCTGGACTTCGACCACACCGTTCGCATTGACACCCTTGTCCTTGATGTATTCGTCATAGGCCTTGTGGCCCAAACCCTGAGCAAGATAGACCACCTTGGGCCGCGCCCCGGCGTAAAGGTGCACCCGCACCGGGACCTCGCCCTGCGGCGTCTTCAGGACCGCGGAATCGCCCTCGGCCATTCCGAGCTCCGATGCCGTGGAGGGATTAATCTCCACGAACTGATCGTTCTGCCTGAGAATGAAATCAAACACCGTCTTGGTCATGAACGGCGGATTGGCGAGATCCCGATCGGCCAGCGCGGACATCTGGTACGTCACCAGCAGGAGCGGATAATCCTTGTCGCTGCCGCGAGGCGGCACCAGGGAAAAGTGCGGCAGGTAGACCTGGTCGTCGTCTCCGGTCTGTCCCTTTGCCAGGAGAAGCTGCGCCGCAAGCTCGAACTTTCCGGACTCCGTTTTGAGATCCTTGAGCGGATCGACGGGCGCGTCATACCAGCAGGTCCCGCCGGCCAGCTTCTTCCAGAGATCGGCACCATCCTTGTAGTTGGGCTTGACCGCCTCCTCAGGCTGAAGCTTCCATAGCTCCACCCCTTTCTTGTCGGCCAGAGCACCCCTGGCGGATGCCGCCAACCCCTCAGCGCGCTTCTTCAGATACTCCTCATGGGAAGCCCAGGGGAGGGCCGCCGCAATGGAGCCTCCCAACTGCTTGGCGACCGACATGACAATGTCTCCGGCCGCCTTGGTGTTCAGATGCGGCTTCAGGACCGGAGCGCATACGCCGTAGAAGGCATACGGCGCGCCGGGAATGCCGATGACATCGTCGAATCCTTCGAAAGCGGTGTGAATGGGCAGGATCAGGTCCGCCTGTTGCGCCGTTTCATCCATATATGACGAGAGCGAAACGAGGGTCCCGATCTTGGCCAGAGCCTGCTGGAAGAGCTTGTTTTCGAAAAGCCCGTACGCGGGATTGGCCTCGTGAACCAACATGACTTCGATGGGGTACTTGCCCCCGTTGGAAACCGCGTCAAGGAACCCATGCAGGTTATTGCCGGGCAGAACGGGCGGAGGGCCCTTTTGCGAGGAAGCAAGGTCCAGGCGGAGTTGCTTGAGCCCCTTCAAGGCCGAAGGGTCGCCAGGCAGTTCGGGAAGGGCGCCGAGCGGCACCTCGGGGGCGAGGCCGATCGCTCCTCCCGCTTTGATGTTGCCCTTGAGCGCGTTCAAAGCCAGAAAGCTGAGCTCGTTGTAAATATCCTTGGGAACGCTTCCCTGGGGCTGGCCCCAAACGGCTACGGCACCCTTCTGAGTGCCGAATTCCTTGGCCAGCTCACGAATCCTGGCGGGTTCGACACCGGTGACCTTCGAAATCGCCTCCGGCGTGTAGGCATCGGTCTGCACCAGGAACTTGAAACCCTTGTGGTTCTTGCCCTGGCTGTCCGTCCAGTCCTCGAAGCCGAAGACCCGGTCGGCCATGAATTCCGCGTCGTAGAGCTTGTCCTTGACCATCAGGTGCGCGATGCCGAGCGCAAGTGCCGCCTCGGTGCCCGGGGGCACCGCAATCCACCGGTCCGCCATGGCGGCCGTCGTCGAACAGCGGGAATCGACCTGGACAATCTTCGCGGCACTCTTGCCGCCCTGACGCCAACGCCGGAACGCCGCCTGCATGCGGCCCGGAGAACCCCAGCCCTCAACCAGGCCGGCCCCGAAACTCAGGATGTACGGAGCGTCCTCGATATTGCAGCCGAACGGCGCTTCACGGCCCGTGGTGACGGCACCCGCGATCTTGAGGCTGTCCGCGTGCGCCGGCATCTTGAACAGGTTCGGAGAACCGTAGGCGGCAAAGAACTGGTTCAGCAAGGCATCCATGCTGCTGCGCCGACGCCTCGTGATGCCGGCCAGGCCGTTGGGCTTGCCGTCGGCGCGCATTTGACCGAGCTTCTTGGCCAGTTCACCGACGGCTTCGTTCCACGCGATGGGTTGGAATCCCGTCGGATCTCCCCGCCTCTTGGTCTGCTTGAGCGGCTGTGCAATCCTGTACGGAGCGTACAGGAACTGAAGACCCGCGGCACCCAAAGCGCATATGCCGCCCTGGTTGACGGGGTGATTCGGGTTCCCCTCCAGCAGGATGGCGCGCTTGCCGTCGACCAGCCTGGCCTGGACGCCGCAGCCTCCTTCGCACAGAGCACAAACGGTCGGTTTGCGAGTTATCTCACCCCGTGCCGGGGATGGGCGCCAGAACCAGTTCTGTGTCCAGATCGCGGCGTCATCCGTCAGCTTCCACGGCAGTGGTGAGAGCAGGGTGCCGCCCACCGCTCCAGCCATAAACTGTAATACAGCTCTCCTCCCAACCTTCATTCGATCAACCCTCTCATGAACGGCGTATGTATTTTATTGAAAATATATCCATAACCCCTAAAGGATGACCTGCAACCGTACTACTTATGGCAGATTTCACAATTGTTGCTGCCGTTCTGCTCGGCGTGGCACTTCTCGCAGTCGACCATCTTCATGGTCGACTTGCTGTACCCGGTGAGACGATTCTCGTAAAAATAGGGAACGACCTTCTCCTCCTTCACCGGCCGGTGACAGCTCTCGCACTTGACGCCCTTGGCCTGGTGAGGAGCGTGAGAAAAGAAGACGTTGTCCGGCTGCCAGGCGTACACCAGCCAGGGAACCTCGCGATCCTTCTGGATGTATTCGTCCACCAGGATCTGCTCCGATTTCTCCTGCCCCATCTGGCTCTCGTGGCATTCCTTGCACTTGTCGATTTTCGGAATACCGACATACGTGCCGTCCGGGCGGAAAGCATGACAGTCTTCGCAGGTGGTGTCCTGGTGTGCCACATGACTGAAGTTGATGGGCTGGGCCTTCTGGGAGTATAGCAGGTCGGGGCCGATCACCCAGCCGAATACCAACGCGCCGATGAATCCCACAGCAAAGACGACTCCCCCCACCACCTTACCGGAAGCGCTCTTGTTCTCTTCTTTCATAGGACAGCCTCGATTGTTCCGATTTACATGTATTGTGCGATCCAAAAAGAACCAAAAAAATAAGACACCCGAAACCAAACCGAAAAGATGCCGCCGAGACCCGTAAAACAAGACCTGGCGCCACTTCAAAAATTATTTTTCACAAGGTTCGGACTACTTAATCGCTTCTCGTTTCGGTTGTCAAGAAAAAAAGCAAGATGCCGATTTTGCGTCTATTCTTCAATGAATGCACATGACTGTGCATTATGGGGTGAAGCATTGCACAACACGCCCCTATTGTGAGAATTTTCCGGAATGAGGGGCCGGACAAGGGTTTCCCCCTTCGAACCAACCGGGTGATGCGGTGCCGGTTTTGACAAAAAAAGGATTGTGCATCCGTGAGCAAACAGGGGAGATGTCGCCGGCGGGCGGGCGCGGACTTTTGGAGTCCGGTCGTATCGCAGGAGCGGGTTGGCCTTTTCCCCGCCTGCGGTCGCGGCCGCGTGCAACGTTTCGGGCGGCGGCTTCGGGCGGGTTTTCGGGGTGGACCGGTGCATCCCCGTCCGGGTAAAATAAAAACGAAGGCTCATTCCGGAGTGCTGCATGCGTTCGTTTTGTGCTATTCATAAAAATTGAATCGAGTTGTACACTGAAACTTTGCAATCCCCGGCAAGGATGGCGATCGGCCGGAGGGCGGCGCATGGAGGGGGCGAGGCTGATGCGCGTGATGACCTTCAATCTGCGTTTCGAGAATGATTCCGACGGAGAAAACCGGTGGGTTTGCCGTCGGGACATGGTCGCCAGGGTTGTGGCTCGATACGGTCCTTCGGTTCTCGGAACCCAGGAGGGGATGGTGAGTCAGCTCCGCTTTCTCGAGGAGCATCTCCAGGGCTACGAACTGTATGCTCCCCGAAGGTTTTGGGACGAGTCCTGCCAGTATCCGACACTCTTTTACAGGCGCGACGTCGTGCGTCCCCTGGAGGGGGATGAGTTCTGGCTGTCCCTGACGCCCCGGGTGCATCGCAGCAAGTCCTGGGACAGCGCATTCCCGAGGATGATCAGCTTCGGGCGCTTCGAATGCCTGGAGGATGGACGCGCGGTGTGGGTGGGCGTAACGCACCTGGATCATATCGGGGACGCGGCGCGGGCCGCTCAGGCCGAGCGCGCCGCCGGATGGGCCTGTGGACGCGACGGGAGCTGTATCCTGATGGGAGATTTCAACGATGTTCCCGGTTCGCCTGTCCACCGGCTGCTGACCGATGTTCTGCAGGATTGCTGGGAGGCCCTGGGAAGGAGCGAAGACGAGAGCGGCATGACCTATCACAAGTTCACCGGGATCCCCCAGATCGCGCGAATGGACTGGATCCTGGCGAGCCGGGATATGCGGGTCCTGGACCAGGTCGTGGTCCGCGACCAGGAAAGCGGGCGTTACCCATCCGACCATTTTCCCTGTTTCGCCGACGTGAAATGGGCTTGAGCGGGTGCCGCGGCCTTTAAAGGCCGGCGCCCGCGGCATGGAGTCGAAATGAAGGACCACGTAAGAATCGCCATTATCCAGCCAAAACCATACCCATTGTTCGACGATCCGAGAAACCTCGGGCATGCCCTGCAACTCCTGGAAAAGTGCCGGACCGAGAAGCTCGATATCATCTGCTTCCCGGAATACTTCCCATTTCAGGGGGAGAAGGAACTGGGAGCGGCGGCTCGGCAGTTGAAGGCCTATATCGTCGCCGGAATCGTTGAAAGCGATGGAGACAAGCTCTACAACACCGCAACGATTTTCAACCGGTCGGGCCAGATCCTGGGGCGGCAGCGCAAGCGCAATGTCGGCAGCTTGGAGCGGAACGAGCTGGGAATATCGCCCGGGGACGGCTTGTTCCGTGCCTTCGTGACGGACTTCGGGAAAATTGGGCTTCCCGTGTGCATCGATTTCTGGGGGCAGCCCGAAGCGAGTCGGCAACTGGCGGACCAGGGGGTGGAGATCATCTTCAACATGAGCGTGTTCCCGGTTCTGCGAGGGCACTGGAAGACCGGGGCGATGGTTCGTGCCTTCGACAACTTCGTGCCGGTGGTGGGAGTGAATACGGCGGACTACAACGCGTTGTTGAACGGCCGCAGGGTGCATCACCACGGCGGTGGAAGTTTCATCATCGGTCCCCCGAGGATGTTGGACAAGGATGATTTCAGGCGATGGGTGAAAGGGCTGGATTCGCTCGACCCCTGGGTGCAGATCGAGCTCGACGAGCTCGAGCAGGTTCACGTGGGGGAAGTCAACCTCGGCAGCGGCAGCAAGTTCAGAAAGGAATTCTTCGATCGGTTCGGCTTTCAGCGCCCGGTGTGACCCGGGTTGGAGACATCTTTGCCTCGATTCCGGACAGGCTGGTTTGGCTGGCGGTTTGCGGGTGGTGATCAGAGGGGTCTTGGGGGGAGCGCGACGAAGAGACGAAAGACTCATGGAAAAGCCAAGTAGAAACGTTTACCTGAAAATGAAAACGATCGAGGAGGCCGCCGCGCTTTGGATGGGTGCGGACCCGGAGCGCAGGTGCGCAGTGGAAACGGTTCCCACGACGCATGCGCTGCACCGGACGACCGCCGGTCCGGTGATCGCCGGTCGTTCCGTTCCCCACTATCACGGATCCGCCATGGACGGCATTGCGGTCAGGGCCTGGGACACGTTCGGAGCCGGGGACACCACTCCCACCCGGCTGCAGGTGGGGAAGACCGCATTCCCGGTGGACACCGGCGACCCGCTGCCGCCCGATACGGATGCCGTGATCATGATCGAGCATGTCGATCAGGTGGACGAATCGACGATGGAGATACGTGCGGCGGCATTTCCCTGGCAGCACGTGCGCAAGGTGGGCGAGGACATCGTCGCGGGAGAGCTGCTGCTGCCTGAGCACCACCGGATTCGGCCCCCCGACGTGGGGGCGTTGCTCGCGGCCGGGGTGCTGAGCGTCAGCTGTTATGCGCGTCCGAAGGTGTGGATTCAGCCGACCGGAACGGAACTCATTCCGGCGAGTCGTGCCGGGGATGCGGCACCCGGGGAGATCGTCGAATTCAACGGCACGGTGTTGAGCGGCATGGTCGAGGAATGCGGGGGTGTTCCCGAGCTGCGGGAAATCATTGCCGACGACTATGCCGGCATCCGGGAAGGGCTGGCGAGGGCCGTTGATTCGGATGCGGACCTGATCCTCATCAACGCCGGTTCTTCCGCCGGGTCCGAGGATTTCACGGCGGCGGTCGTTGCCGAACTGGGGGAAGTGCTCGTGCACGGGGTCACGATGATGCCCGGCAAGCCGACCATTCTCGGGATCGTCCGGGGTAAGCCCGTGGTGGGGGTTCCCGGATTTCCGGTTTCCGCGATCTTGGCCTTCGAGCAGTTCGTGCGGCCTCTGCTGTACCGGCTCCAAGGATTGCCCTGTCCTTCCTACGATGAAGTGGACGCCGAGATCGCACGGAAAACGCCGTCGAAGCTCGGATTGGAAGAATTCGTGCGCGTCATCCTGGGACGGGTTCAGGGCAAACTCATCGCCATGCCCCTGCAGCGGGGCGCCGGCGTGATCACGTCGCTCACTAGGGCGGACGGCATTCTCAGGGTTCCCCAGGAGCTCGAAGGGCTCGACCAGGGCGAGATCGTCCGCGTGAGACTGCTCAGACCCAAAGAGCAGCTCGACTACACGATGATCATGATTGGAAGCCACGACAATACCATCGATGTGCTCGCCAACGAGATCAAACGCCGAGACGGCCGCATGCAGCTGTCGTCCGGCAATGTCGGAAGCCTCGGAGGACTGATGGCGGTGAGGCGCGCGCAGACGCACCTGGCGGGCTCCCACCTGCTGGACCCCGCCACGGGAGGCTACAACCATTCCTACGTGGAACGTTACCTCCAGGGTGTTCCGATCCGGCTGGTGACCCTGGCCGTGCGTCAACAGGGACTGCTCGTTCGCAGGGCAAACCCCGCCGGGATTCGTGGAGTGCGGGATCTGGCGCGGCCGGATGTGGCCTTCATCAATCGCCAGGCGGGTTCCGGAACCCGGGTCCTCTTCGACTACTGCCTGCGCAAGGAAGAACTCGCTCCAGAGGAAATCCGCGGATACGACCAGGAAGAGTTCACCCACATGGCGGTTGCGGTCACGGTCCTTTCCGGGCGGGCCGACGCGGGCATGGCCATTTTCGCCGCGGCACGGGCGCTCGGTCTCGATTTCATCCCGGTTGCCGAGGAGCGCTACGACCTGGTGATCCCCGAGTCGTTCTGGGGAGATCCGAAGATGCGGCTTCTCATGGAGATCATAACGTCCGGCAGGTTTCGAAAGATGGTTTCCGAGCTCGGCGGTTACGATGTCTCCATGTCGGGAACCCTTGCGGGACAGTGGGACGGGAAGAAGTGGCTCTCCGGGAAATGATGGACGAGATGGGCGAGCAGGTCCGCCACGGCGGGACGGGTGGAATCGGTACGAACGGGGATGGGAAGCCGGCCTCCGCGCCCGAACCCGGCTACATGCGATTGCACCGGGAAGGAAGGCTGAGCGGAAGGGCCGCGACGATGCGCCGGATCCTCTCCCGGTGCGTGATGTGTCCGCGGCGCTGCAGGGTCGATCGCAGCCGGGGAGAGCTGGGGGTGTGCGGCACCGGAAGCGGGATCAAGATTGCGGCCATCGGCGTCCATCCGTGGGAGGAACCTCCGATATCCGGAACGCGCGGTTCGGGAACCGTATTCTTTTCCGGATGCACTCTGAGGTGCGTATTCTGTCAGAACTATCCCATCAGCCAGATGGGGGTCGGCCGTCGCTATTCCGCGCGTGAGCTTGCGGAGGCGATGCTGGAGCTTCAGGCCGGGGGCGCGCACAATATCAATCTCGTCACCTCCACCCACCAGATGGCGGGCTTCCTGGAAGCCCTGGTGCTTGCCGTGCCGCTGGGCCTGCGTGTTCCCATCGTCTACAACACCAGCGGCTACGAGACGGAGGAGACCCTGCGCCTTCTGAACGGGATCGTCGACATCTACCTGCCGGACATCAAGTATTCCGATCCGCAGACGGCCTTGCGCTATTCCGACTGCGCCGACTACGTCGCGTTCAACCGACGGGCGCTGCTGGAAATGTGGCGACAGGTGGGACCGCTCAGGACGGACGGCGAAGGCGTTGCCTGCAGGGGGATGATGGTCCGTCACCTGGTGCTGCCGGCAGACGCGGCGGGAACGAGACGCAGTTTCGCCTTCCTTGCCGAGCACATCGGGCCGGAGCTGTGGGTCAGTCTCATGAGCCAGTACTTTCCCGCTCACAAGGCACTGAACCTTCCTCCACTTGACCGTAAAGTCACCGACGAGGAATATGGGGATGCGTTTCGAGTCCTTTCGGAGCTGGAATTCGACAACGGTTTCACCCAGGCGTGTTCAACGGAGGACGAGGTCGACTGTTTGCCGAAGATGCAGTGAACCCGGCCCTCGGATTATTGCCGCCGACGGATGGGGTGTGTCCCCGGAGACCTGATCCGACGCGGCGCCGTTTATGCTGAATGTCAATGATTGTGCCAAACCGATCGGGGTCGTTCTCGTGCTCCGACCCGCAGTTCCCGGCAACACGATCATCGGGCGCGGGACAAAGCCGGCCAGCGACCGATGTGTATTCACGCTGATTCGGATTCGATCCGGATGCTCCTCCCCCTCCCGGTGCCCCGGGGGTTCAGGATGATGACAATGGAAGACAGAAGCTACCGAAAACTGCACTGGAAAATCGTAGCGACGACGTTGAGTTTCTCGCTCGTGCCGCTTTTCGTGGTCGGATTCAGCATCTACTACCAGTTCAGCGTTTCCTACAAGGCCAAGGTCATGGAGAGTCTCAGGACGCTGACGGAGAACAGAGCCAACGCCGTCGATCTCTTTCTGGACGAGCGCGTGTCGCAGCTGAACACCCTGGTGTACACCAACTCCATCGATCAACTGGGGGATGAAAGATACCTGACGAGAGTCTTCACGCTGCTGCAGATGCGGTCGAAGTCGTTCGTCGACGTGGGTATCATCGACGCCGAGGGCAATCACGTGGCCTATGTCGGTCCGTATCAGCTCAAAGGTCTGAACTACAGGAACGAAGAGTGGTTCGGAGAGACGATGCTCCGGGGAATCTACATCAGCGACGTCTTCACCGGGTTCCGCAAATTCCCGCATTTCGTGATCGCGATCATGCGTCGCGAGGGAGAGAAGACCTGGATTTTGCGGGCGACCATCAACACGGACATCTTCGAAGCCATGGTGAAGGCGGCGCAGATCGGGATGAAAGGCGATGCCTTCCTGATGAACAAGGACAACATCCTGCAAACTTCACCGCGTTTCGGCGGGGAGCTTCTCGGCAAGGTCGGCTACCCGATTTTCCCGAAATTTCAGGGAGCGCGCGTGGAGGAAACGGAGCTCGGCGGCGAGGAAGCCCTCTACGGGATCGTGTGGCTCAAGGACAAACAGTGGCTTCTTGTCATCAAGGAGGACCCCCTGGAGAATCTGACGCCGATCCTGAGGACCCGGGTGCTGGTGATTGCCCTGGTGCTGGGCGGGGTGCTGGTGATCGTCATGGGGACGCTGCTGGTCAGCAACGCCGTGGTGCGGCAACTGGTCAAGACGGACCGTGAAAAAGCGGTGCTGGATGCGGGGCTCGTGCAGTCGAGCAAGATGGCCGCGCTGGGAAAGCTCGCTGCCGGGATTGCCCACGAGGTGAACAACCCGCTTGCCGTGATCAAGGAAAAGGTCGGCTGGATGAGGGACCTTTTGAGCGAAGAAGATGTCGAGGCAAGTGAGAACTTCAAGGAATTTGACGATGCGGTGAAAAAGATCGATTATCATGTGGAACGGGCCAGAAAAGTGACGCATCGCCTGCTCGGGTTTGCTAGGCGCATGGAACCCATCCAGGAACAGGTGACCATGAACCGGGTGATCGAGGAGACCGTCGATTTTCTGAAAAACGAGGCGCACTATCGAAACATCGAGATCCGCACGACGCTCGATCCCGATCTGCCAACGACTACGAGCGATTCATCTCAACTCCAGCAGGTTTTCCTCAATATCCTCAACAACGCCATCGATGCGATCGGGAAGAACGGCGTCATTACCATATCGACCGGATATGATCTCAGGAACAGGGAGTTGAGCGTTTCCATCGCCGATGACGGACCGGGCATTCCGAGCGAAGTGCTGGGCAGGGTTTTCGATCCCTTTTTCACCACCAAGGAAGTCGGCAAGGGGACGGGACTCGGGCTTTCCATCAGCTATTCCATCATTGAAAAACTGGGAGGCACAATCAAGGTGGCAAGCCAGGTCGGCAAGGGGACCACGTTTTCCATTCACATACCTCTCGTCAACCATGCGACGGCCTGAGGGGCCTGCGGTTGAAGATGCCCCCCCGGATTCGGATCGCAAGGCGTGCGGCGTCATCGGGACTTTCTTGTGAAAGGCATGCTTATGGAAGGCTTCAGAGTACTGGTTGTCGATGATGAGACTGATTTCCTCGAAACCATCGTCAAACGCTTGAGAAAGCGCAAAGTGGGCGCCGTCGGCCTGACCAGCGGCGTGGAAGCGTTGAAATATCTCGAAACGGAGCATTTCGACGTGGTGATCCTGGACGTCAGAATGCCCGGACTGGACGGCATAGAAACCCTCAAGGAGATGAAGAAAAAGAGGCCCCTCATGGAGGTCATCATGCTCACGGGGCACGCTTCGGTCGAGTCGGGCATGCAGGGAATGCAGCTGGGTGCGTTCGACTACGTCATCAAGCCCGCGGATTTCGATGAACTGATGGAGAAGATCCGGCAGGCACGCGAGAGAAAATCAATCCACGAGGAAAAGCTCCGGCGGAGCTAGAGGACAGATGGAGCGCTTGCGGGCGAAGGTCCCGTCCTCCCCGTCCCGATTCGAACGTGGTTTTTCATGCCGGTACGGATTGCAGAATGAACGACCATCATGAAGATCGTTGAGAATCTTATGGCTTTCCGACGCGCTTGGTTTCCCTACCTGATCGCCCTGCTCATCGCGGGGCTCGGCGTGATTCTCTGGATCAAGGCCGGCCCCGAATTCGGGCTGATTTCCCTACCCGTGTTGTGCTGCGCGTTTTTACTCACCCGAAAACTGGTGCTGCAACTGGCAACGGCGAACGAGCAGAAACTGTCCCTGGACCGGCAACTGATCCAGTCGCAGAAGCTTGCCGCCATAGGCGAGCTTTCCTCCGGAATCGCCCATGAAATCAACAATCCGCTGGCGATCATCGGGCAGGAAGTCGAGTGGATGAAGCACCAGGCAAAGGATGCGGGCACGGGCGGAGGCGGAAACCTGGCGGAATTCCTCGACTCTCTGATGGAAATAGGCAAGCAGGTCGACCGTTGCCGGGAAATCACGCACAAGCTCCTGGATTTTGCCAGAAAGCGGGAACCTCTCATCCAGACGACGGACATCAACAAGCTGGTCGAGGACATGGTGCGACTCGTGGAGAGGGAGGCCGTCAAGCGCAAGATCAAGATCGACAGAGACTACCAGCCCGACCTGCCCGTGGTGCAGACCGATGCCCCACAGCTCAGGCAGGTGGTCCTCAACCTGCTGATCAACGCCAATGCCGCGATCGATGCGAGCGGGTGCATCACCGTCGCCACGAGGGTCGTGGACGGCGGATACGTGGAGCTTTCGGTAAGCGACACCGGCTGCGGCATACCCGAGGAGAACAGGGACAAGATTTTCGACCCGTTCTTCACCACCAAGCCCCCGGGCAAAGGCACGGGACTCGGGCTTTCCATCTGCCATGGGATAATCACCAAACTGGACGGCCGGATCACGGTGGCCAGTGAAGTCGGAAAGGGAACGACCTTTGCGGTGCGGCTTCCGGTCGGTCGCAGGAAAGGAAAAGCGGGATGACAGGCAAACCGAAGGTGCTGATTGTCGATGATGAGGAGAGGTTCAGGATCACGCTTCGCAAACTGCTCGGCGTGCAGGGGGTCGAAGCCAATACTGCGGGAAGCGCAAAAGAGGCCCTGGAGGAATTGAACAACCGGCCTTACGACGTCGTGCTGCTCGACGTGAGGATGCCCGAGATGAGCGGGATCGAAGCCCTGGCCGAAATCAAGAAAACGCACCGGGATCTCGAGGTGATCATACTGACGGGGCACGCTTCCGTGGACATCGCCGTGGAGATCATGCGACTGGGCGGCTACGAGTATCTTCTGAAACCGTGCGCGATGGACGAGCTCGTGGCCAAGATCGAATCCGCCTACGAACGCAAAGTCGCCCGCGAGGAACGCAGACGAAAGGCGCAGGTCAGTCCGTCGGACCCTGCTTCTTGAACGTCTTTGAATCGACGTTGGTTTCACGCATCAGGCGGTGCAGGTATTGCCTCTTGAGCCCCGATTCCCGTGCCGCCTGCGAAACGTTGCCGGAATGCCGGGCGAGCGCCTTGGAGATGTATTGTGACTGAAACTCCTCGATGAGCTTGTCCTTGGCTTCCTTGAACGGCATGGAATAGATGTCGCCCTCCGAGAACAACGGAGTTTCGGAGAAAGGAGTCTCGCGGCAGGGGAGCGTGACGTCTTCGGTTTCCAGGGTTTTTCCGGCGGCCATGATCACCCCGCGTTCGATGGTGTTCTCGAGCTCCCGGACATTCCCCGGCCAATCTCTTTGCATCAGCGCGTTCAGCGTCTCGGGGGAGACCCGCCTGATGTTCTTGTGGTGCAGGGCATTGTATTTTTCGAGAAAACTGTGGACCAGCAGGGGAATATCGTCCAGCCGCTCCCGCAAAGGCGGCACAACGATGTTGATCACGTTCAGACGGTAGAAAAGGTCCTCGCGGAATTCGCCCCTCCTGATCTTTTCGTGGAGATTCTGGTTGGTGGCCGCAATGAACCGTATATCCACCCTTCTTATGGTATTCGAGCCGATGGACTTGTATTCGCCTTCCTGCAAAAGCCGGAGCAGCTTCACCTGCATCGCCATGCTCAGGTCGCCGATCTCATCGAGAAAGAGGGTGCCGTGATTGGCTTCCTCGATCAATCCCTTCTTGTCCCGCAACGCTCCCGTGAAAGAGCCGCGAAGGTGGCCGAACAGCTCGCTTTCGATAATGGACTCCGGCAGAGTGCTGCAGTTCAGCGGAATAAACTGTTCATCCTTGCGCAGACTGTGCTTGTGAAGCTCTCGGGCTACCAGTTCCTTGCCCGTGCCGCTCTCCCCCGTGATCAGCACCGTCGCGCTCGTCTTCGCCACGCGATCGATCTGGTTGTGCAGCGTCCGCATGGCACGACTGGAGCCGATAAGAGACGCGAACTGCGACTTTCCCTCGAGTCGCTCCCGCAGGTAAGTGTTCTCTTTCTGCAATTGCTGCCATTTCAAGGCCTGATCGACGACGTGGAGGATGCGTTCCTTTCGGAACGGCTTGGTGACATAATCGAACGCGCCCTTGCGGGTCGCCTCGATGGCTGATTCGATGGTTCCGTAGGCGGTCATGATGATGACCGCGGTGTTCGGATTCTTCTGCTTCACGGCCTCCATGACTCCCAGGCCGTCGCGACCAGGCATCCGCAAATCCGTGATGACCAGGTCGTAATCGTTCTTCTTGAGCAGTTCCGTCACCTGTAGAGGATCGTCGACGGATGTGATCTCATGGTCCGTCCGGTCGGACAGTATGCGGGAGAGAAGCGAGAGCATATCTTGCTCGTCATCGACCATCAAGATTTTACCGGGCATTTCGTACCCCCAGGGTTTTGTCCGTGTGTGCGGACATATTGACTGCACTATTGACGCCAAGTCAACAGAAATGTCATCTAAAAGTTTCAGGGGGGTGACCACCGGGAGTGCAAAGCGGAGTGTTGGACTCATGGAAACCAAGGAACGGCTGAAGCTCCACAGGGTTCTGAAAATCATAGGCGTCGTCAGCCTGGTGATGGTCGGCATCGCGTTCTACCTGGGAATCACTTCGTCCAGGCACATGAAGGGAGTCATCCGGGGGCAGTTCAACGACCAGCAACTCGTTCTGGCCAGGACGACGGCCGAGAGGGTCGAGAGGAACATTCAGAACGCCATCGCGGACCTGACCCTGCTCAACTCCCTGCCTGCGGTGCAGTACAACGATCCCAACAGTTACGATCAACTGCTCATGTCGACCATGCCGGTCCTCTACAGGGACAATATCATCGAAATCAGGCGGGTGGACCGTGACGGGAACACCATGTTCGTCGCCAACGATCAGGGAATAGCGACCGGGTATTACGGGGTTGTTCCGCAGGAGGCGGGCGCGTACATGTCGTGGGCCTCGGAGCCCAGCAACCGCGGAAGTGTGATGGGTACCGGCGCGCGTTCCCGAGATCCTTCCAAGGACAAGAAATCCATCGTGCTGGACTTGATCACCCCCACCCGCGAGGAGGCGGTCGACGCCTTGCACCCGCGCCCGTCCCGGGGTTTCGCCGGGTATTTGAAGGTGACCCTGGACGTCAGCAAGTTGCTGCGCGAAATCATTCCCCCCATAAGGTCGGGGAAGACCGGGTATGCCTGGGTGATCGACTCCTCGGGGAACTTTCTCCATCATCCGGAGGCATCCTTTATCGGAGAGAACGCATTCGAGGTGAGAAGCAGTCGGAATCCCGCCATTTCGTTCAATGACATCAATCAGATCCAACGCGAGGAGATGCTCAGGGGCAAGGAGGGCAGGGGGACGTACACGTCCGGTTGGCATCGCGATGTGGCGGCGCCCATGGAAAAGCTCATCGCCTATTCCCCGGTGCGAATCCAGGGGCCTTACCTGACATACAACTGGTCCGTCGCCGTCGTCGCGCCCGCGGACGAAGTGGAGGCGGAGGTCAGCCAGATTTACGGAAAGCAGATTCTTCTCCAGGGTTTCGTTATTTTCATCATTGTCCTCGGGAGTGCCAGCGTGGTCCTGCACGAGCTGCGCTGGTCCACGATCCTGGAGCAGGAAGTCGCGCTGAAAACCGATGATATCCGCCGCTACACGGGGGAGCTGGAACGATCCGAGGCCAAATACCGGTCGCTCATCGAGAGCGCCGAGGACATGATTTTCACGCTGGATTCCACGGGGGTCATCAAGACGGCCAACCAGCACATGGCCAGGGTCTTCGGGGTGAGCGGGGAGGAATTGGCCGCACAGAGCCTTTTTCGTTTTCTGCCGCGGGAGCAGGCAACTGAGCAGCTTCACATCGTGCGCAAGGCGCTGAGCTCGGACAAGGCGCAGCGGGCCGAATCGGGCTTCAACCTGCACGGCAGGGAGCTTTGGTTCAACATCCAGTACATACCGGTCCGGGAAGCCGGCAGGGAGCACGAACACGTTCTCGGCATCGCTCGGGACATCACCGATCGGAAAAATCTGGAGCGGCAATTGATCAATTCCGAAAAGCTCGCTTCCCTGGGCACTCTGGCCGCGGGAGTCGCCCATGAGATCAACAACCCCATCGGAATCATGCTCGGCTTCTGCGACCTGATGCTCGAGCGCATGGATCCGGGAACCATGGAATACAACGATCTCAAAACAATCGAGCGGCACGGGCTGCACTGCAAGAGCATCGTGGAAAGGCTGCTCAGTTTCGCGCGCATGAGCGAGGAAGCCGAAGACCGATGTGACTTGAACGAGAACATTCAGGAAGTCGTCTCGGTGGTCAAGCACACTCTTGACATAAACCGGATCAGGCTGGAGACTGCTCTGGCCTCCGACCTGCCCCCGGTGAACATCGACTCCAGGGGGTTGCAGCAGGTGCTGCTCAATCTTGTGGGGAATGCCATCCACGCCATGGATGGCGATGGAGTCCTGAGGATAATCAGCAGAGCGGGTCGTCGCGAGGAGGATGTCGAGCTGATCGTGGCCGACACGGGCTGCGGCATCAGAAAGGAGCTCATCGCCAAGATCTTCGACCCGTTCTTCACCACCAAGAAGGTCGGTGAAGGCACCGGGCTGGGACTTTCGGTGAGCTACGGCATCGTTTCGAAATACGGCGGGACCGTTGAGTGCGCGAGCCACACCGAGGAGGACGGTCCGGGGGAAACGGGGACGGTTTTCACGGTCACGTTGAAAACGAAGAAAGACGCTTTCGACGAAACCACCGACCCTTCTGTGCCTCCACTTGGTTGATGGCACAAAAATTGTAAGTGATTCGGATCGGAAGATTGCTTCGCGCCCGGGAAGGCGTTGCCTTCGGCGGCGCGGGAGGCAGGGACGCGGGGGTGCCCTGTCCGATCTTCCGAGCGTTGCACCGTGCATTTCCTGCGAAACAACTCAGCCGACCGTGGATTGTGAGAGACTCCGAAATGAGCCGCAAGATGATCCTTATCGTTGAGCCGGACAGAGACGTCAGCGAGCTGTTTGCAAGAGCGCTTGAAACCCACCGGGACTGCAAATGCTACCTGGCTTCCAACGAACGCGACGCCCTGGATCTGCTGAAAGAATTCACCTTCGACGTGATCCTCGCGGACATGGGCGCAGTCATGGCCGAGGACTACTCGCTGCTCAGGAAATTCAGAAGAATCGCCCCCACCACCATGGTGGTGGTCGACGCCTACCTGCACCAGAAACACCACATCAGCCGAGCGCTTTCCCTGGGCGCCGAAGACTACGTCATCAAACCCATCACGGTGGAGGTCTTCAGAAAGAAAATGGATGCCCTCTGCTTTGCCGTGGCCTGACGTTCTTCTGAAGTGTCCGCTCACCACGCATGATTCGGAGCGCGTTTCAGGCGAAAGGCAATGCCCGTCATTTCATGCCCGACTGCCGCCGGTACGGGGCGCATTCTCATACCCTGTTACCTGGAAAATAGATTTCCGGGTGAAACTGTATTCATGCTTCGCGGGGGTCGCCAACGCCATGAGCGATTGCTCAAGATGCCGGCGTCATCTCCCGCCGAGCAGGGGTTGAGCCTTCTTGAACGCACCTCGATATCACGTCATCCCGGGGCTCGGGTGGTGCCGCGTCCGTCTGCCTGTCATCAATTGGTGACAGGTCTGTCATCTGGAAGTTTCATATTCGGTCGTCTGCGGGGCCGGCCTGAGCTGCGCTGTCTTGACGGAACATTATCGGGCGTGGATTTTCCATAAATTCGACGCGGCCGCAATGGATGGCACGCATGTTGCTCTTTTCACCGGCGCAGGTGAAGGTGAGCGAATTGTACACATTAGCAGAGATCAGGAGGACGGTATATGTGGGGAAACGTGCTGGTGGCCACTGATGGTTCGGAACGATCGGCCAAGGCGGTGGAGAGGGCTCTGGAGATTGCGGAGAAGGAAGGCGCGAAAGTGACCCTTATGGCCGTGGCCTATTATGCACGCGACGACCTGGAGGAGATGCCCTTCAATATCCAGGGAAAACTCGAAGCGCAGGCCCAGAAAGCCCTCACGGAGGCCAAAGCGCTTTTTGACGCCAAAGGGATCGCCGTGAAAACCGTGCTCGAGACGGGCCTCGTTCCTGCGAACAACATCATCCGCAGGGCGGAGGAAGACAAGCACGACCTGATCATCATGGGCAGCACCGGCATCACCGGGCTCAAGCGGTTTCTGCTCGGGAGCACGGCGTCGAAGGTTGTTGCGCACGCACCGTGCAGCGTTGCGGTGATTCGATAGTGAAACCGGCGGTAAACCAGGAAAGTCGAGCCGACCGTCGTTCGGTTCGGCGACAGGAACGTGGGCAGGAAGTCTCAATCTGGTGAACATGGAGGTTTAACCAATGCACAAGTTGTGGTCGAAGATTCTTGGATTCAGTAGCGCGCTATTTTTGTTGATACCGGGAATGGCGCTCGCGGCCGGTGGCGGGCCGGTTGCGCCGATGGTCATAGTGGCCGACACCCGCAAGCTCAGCGGTATTATGGCATGGTGGGCCAATCTCTACAATGAAAGCCATCTCTACTTCACGATCCTCACCGTGGTTCTCATCCCGGTGATCGGGGTGATCTTCGGTGTCGTGGCCGATATCGTCATGACGCATATCGGCATCGACCTGAAATCGAGGGAGTTGGCTGAACATTGATTGTCCGGCGAGGACGCGTTTTTTTGTTGCGACTTAGGAGGTTAATGATATGGATTGGCTCTATATTCTCATGCCCATTGCGGGCGTCAAGATTTTTTGGCCCGGCTTGATCATTCTCGGCATCGGTGTCGGTGTCATTGGCGGTTTCTTCGGAATGGGCGGCGCGTGGATGGTCACCCCCGGACTCAACATCCTCGGCTTTCCCATGGCATTCGCCATTGGCACCGACATCGCCCATATGGCCGGCAAGTCGCTGATTTCGACCATGCGCCACGGTAAATTTGGAAACGTCGATTACAAGCTCGGCATGATCATGCTGGTCGGCACGGTGATCGGTTTCGAGATCGGAGCCCAGATGATCATGTGGCTGGAGCGGATCGGCAGCGTGGAACTGGTGGTGCGCTGGCTCTACATCATCTTGCTCATGTTCATCACGTACATGGTGTTCGGCGACGTGGTCAAAAGGAGGAAGAAGGAGAAGGAAGCCGCCGCCGCCGGCAGGGAGCTGGACAAGCTCGCCACCGGCCTCGAGTGGCATAAGACGTTTCACAAGATCAAGATCCCCCCGATGATCCATCTGGACGTCGCCGGCATCTACTGTTCCGCGTGGCTGCCCATCATGGTCAGCTTCCTCACCGGGTGGCTGGCCGGCATTCTCGGGATCGGCGGCGGTCTCATCCGCATGCCCTCCCTGATCTACATCGTTGGTTGTCCGACTCACGTGGCGGTTGGAACGGACCTCTTCGAGGTCATGATCTCCGGACTCTACGGCGCGGCCACCTACACGTACAAGGGCAGGACCGAGCTGGTGGCGGCCATCATCATGCTGATCGGGGCGGCGATCGGAGCGCAGATCGGAACGGTCGCGACCAAGTACATCAAGGGTTACGGAATCCGGATCGCGTTCGGCTGCGCCGTCATCGGCTGCGCCATTTCCGTGGCTCTCAAGCTCATACCCACATACTTCCCCCAATCGAAGGCCTTCTGCGACGTTGCCGCCACGTTTTTCGTGCTGGCCGTTGTCAGCGCCCTGTCCCTGTACATCATGGTCAAAATGGTCCAGGGCGCCAAACAGGAAGTGGCCCAGAAGAGAAAGAAGGCTGCCGCCATCGCGAGCTAGCCCGTGGGGTTGACGACGGTGTCATGGGACACATGAGAGGGAGAACCATAATGGCCAAGAATCGGACATGGATATACGCTCTGCTGTTCATACTGCCCCTGGTTTTTGCGAGCGGGTGCTCGGACTACTCCAAGGTTGACCAGGGGAGAGCGATCGCGCTGGATAAGGAAAAACGTACGGTGACCATCATCAGGGACGAAAAGGCCGATCCTCAAAACCCGGATTACAGCCATCTGCCCCCGATGACCTACAGCCTGCCCACGGACCCGGCTGAAATGGGTCCGGAACCCAAGGTGGGGCACAGGATGAAGCTGGATACCAAGGCCCGCCAGATCATCATCTTCGATCCTGCCTCACAGAACTTCAAGACGATCACCTACACCCTGATCGAAGAGAAGGACAACGTGGGCAGGAACGATCCCCTCGTTTTCAACGAGGCGGAAAACAAGGCCAAGAAATTCCCGTCGGTGGACCGGGAAAAGAAGACCATCAGCATCTATTCCGGCCGACAGAAGATTTTCGTCACGTTCTCCCTGCCGGACGAGTACTTCGCCCTGCCCGATCATACCTGGGATGCGGGCGACGAGGTGCGGATGACGTTCAAGGAGCCCGGCAAGGCCCTTCGGTTCATGAACATCAGCAGGACGGACATTTACAAGAAGTAAGTCTTGAAGGACCGCAAAGGGCCGCCGCCCGCATGAAGCGGCGGCCCTTTATCCAATCCTCCGAAAGCGAGCCGGGCGTTCAATCGGCAAGGACATCGGCAAGACCAGGGAATCTGGCGGATAAGGAATTGTTCACATGGATCTCTACAAGAAAATTGCCATAGCGATAGTGGACGTTGTCGTTCTCATCCAGCTGACGGTGAGCATCTACATAGCCAATTCGGATCTCGACAACTTCACCCCGCTGTTTTTCAAGTGCTTCTTTTCAATGCTCGTTCCCACGCTCGTCCTGACCTGCCTGTTCATGCGGAAATACTTTCCAAGAGAAACCCGCCCCGCGTTATGATTCTGAATCAAATCACCGTGTGGAGGAATTGGACGGGCAGGTTTGGCGCGCTTCTGTGCGCCATCCTTGCCCTCGCCCTTATTGACGGGCTCTACGCCCAGTTCGGGCGCTCGCCCAACGACTTCGAGTTGCTTCCGGGGGAATCCGTCGGCGTCAACGGCCCTTTGAAGGACGACCTCAAGGGGGTGGACGAGCTTTCCTACGTCAGCACCTCGGGCTCCATCAAGCTGGTTTTCGAGGGACTGCACCGGGGCTTCTGGCTGGGTGGAGCCATGTGGCGCGGGACTTTGCATACCGATCCCGAAATTCGCCCCGGCGTTTACGAAGTGAAAGTGAGCACGGGGAATCAGCCGGGAAAGCCCGTTGCCGTCCTTGTCGTGAAAGTCTATGAGAACGTCCGGAGCATGCATATGGATTCCAAGTCCTTCATCCTCCGGTATGCGGACGTCTCGCCGTGGCATGCCGCCCTGGCCGCACTGGGGCTGCTGCTGGTTACGCTCGGGGTCGTCTACCTGATGTCGGGACAAAGGGAACGGCTGCTTTTGCAGGAAGGAATGGCGGAAGTCTATCACATCGTCAACACGGAGCACGGACGCGAAATCGCCTTTGGCCTCGGGACCCTCCACGGCGTGCGCGCGGGGGGGCAGGTGACGCTGCTGGACAAGAGCGGAACGCCCCTGGAGACCGTGGAAGTGAGGGCGGCGTCGGAGAGAGATGCCGTGGCGCGGGTATCGTCCGAATGCGAAGTGGAGCCCGGCACCCTGGTGAAAAAAGGATAACGGGACAAGACGACCCGGGCTCTACGGTCCCCCGGGGTTTTCCCCCGCGGTGCAGCCGGCGGGGGCTTCCCGTGCTCGCCGATCCCCGCACCGCGATCAAAGCGATACCGCGCCCGGGAGGACAATCTACCGGGAGCCCTCCTTTCGTCCGCCGGCTTCAAGATGGTAGTCGCCTTCGAGGAAGGCTTCGGCCATCAGGGCCACGCTCATGTCGCTATCCATCAGCATGTCCATCTGCCGCGTAAACTGCAGGAGCCTGCCGATCTGGTCGAGCCGGTCTTCGATGATCTGCGCTTCATGTTTCTGGAACCTGGCGTCGACGCGGTCGGCCACGACTTCCACAACGAAATCCAGGGCATCGAGTATCTTCGCGATGGCACGGGCCCGCCGGGACCTGCGGATGTCGTCGGCGGCTCCGCCCTTGAAGGAAAAGGTGATGTAATTGTTTGAGATCGTTCGGCCGCAATAGGAATCGAGAACCCCGTAATGGTACCCGACCCTCGAGCTGAAGTTGAGGTACTTGTCGGATATGACGGCATAGCTCCTGTCCCCGAATCTCTCGGCGCCGGAGTAGGCCGGCGTGAGCATCTGTTCGCTCATGACCGACAGGAAGCCGCTGAGGTGAACGGGCCGCGGGCGGTGGTAGCGAAGGTCCTCGTGAAGCATGCCCTTGAGGACGGCGCAAAAAGGAATGGACGTAACCTGGTTCACCTTGATGCGATTGCGCCCGGCGGCCGATTCCTTGAGACCGCCGCCGAGATCGATGACGTAGAGGTCGAGCGGGATGGGAGCTTCGAGCTTGGCCGCGCCGCCGGTGGTTTCGGAGACGTGATCGCTGATCCGGAACATCTCCGTGTATGACGATTCGTGCACGAATCTCATAATGTCGTGAATGGATTTGCAGTGTTCGGGGGTGAACTCCGGAGATTTCGGGTCGAAGAGGCGCAACGGCACGATCCATTCGCTCACCCGTTTGAGGGTTTCGTACACGGGGGTCCCTTTCATATGGGATTCCCTCGGGATTTGCAGGCTGAGCAACTCCGGCACCCTTCCCTGGTAGACTCTTCCGGAATAACCGTCCACCGTGATTTCGGTGCCGCCCGGGATGGAGCTCGTTGCGACTTTCGCGTCCAATATCGCGGGGACGCCGAATTCGCGGGCAACGGAGGCCATGTGCCCGGTCACGCTTCCGGAATCCGTGACGATAGCGGAGGCCTTGTTCATCACGACGACGTACTTGGGCGAGGAATGCTTGGCGACGAGTACGGCACCGTCCGGAAAATCGACGAGATCCTCTTCGGAGCGAACCAGGAACGCCTTTCCGAAACCGACTCCCGGCGACGCGACGGCACCGTCCGGTACCAGAAGAGAGTATTGACTCAATTCCGGGATGGTCCTGGCTTCCTGCTCCGCGCCGCAGCTTTCCAGGCGCAAAGGTCTGGTTTGAAGCACGAGAATGGCCCCGTCCCGGTCGAGTGCCCATTCCATGTCCTGTGGGCACCCGTAGTGTTTCTCCAGCCGTGCGGCATAATCGGCGAGGAGCCGGATCTGTTCGCTCGAAAGACAGGGAGCATCCCGGAGGTCTTCAGACACGGGGATTTCGATCAGCCCCCCGTCCGGATCGCTCGCCAACTGAACGGGTTTGTGCGAGACTTTCGTCTCGAGGATCGTGAACGTCGAATCCTTTGCGACCGTGTAGGAATCGGGGGTGATGACGCCGTCCACGGCGTAGGGCCCAAGGCCCCACACGGCGGTGATGATGACGTTGTCCTGGAGGAGGTTGAAGGGGTGGCGCGAGTATACGATGCCGCTCGCCACGGAATCGACCATTCTCAGGCACGCAACGCTCATGGCGACATCTTCGTCGCGGATTCCCATGTTCAAACGGTAGGAGATGGCCCGCGGCGTGAAGAGGCTGCCGATGATGAAGACGTAAGTGTGCACGATCTTGTCGTGCGAGACGTTGAGCAGGGACAAATATTGACCGGCAAAGGAAAGGTCGCTGTCCTCCCCGATGGCGCTGCTTCTCATGGATATGCGCGGGCGCCCGCCCTGGGAGACCTCTTGCGGGACCCGACGGATCATTTGCTCGTAGGATTCCAGTATGGCTTCCCGCAACTCGTCGGGGACCGGTGCCGTGATGATGAGCCGCTGAATGTCCTCCCCGGCCAGGTTGAAGCTCTCGGGGTCTTTGGGATCGAGCTCCATCTTCCTTTTCTGAATCTCATCGACGAGCTCGTTCCTGGCGAGAAAAAGATCATAAGCGGCCGTGGTTATGGCGAATCCTTCGGGAACCGGGAGTCCCACCCGGTTGAGAACCTCGCCCAGGTTGGCGCTCTTTCCGCCCACCGTATCCACCATTTCCTTGGTGACGCTCGAATAGGGCAGGGTCAGCCGAGCCTGGGAAGTCTCTTTCCTGACCAGCACTTCTTCCTTCACTCGCGCGTTGATCCGTTCGAATGCATCGAAGAGGTGAGGGTATTTCTGCGCGGAAAGCGCGTTGAGGCTCCGGATCATGCGCAGGGTGTGAAAGGTGGCGCGCGCGACCTGTGTTCTTACATAGGACATGCCGAAAATCTGCTGGCCGCGGAGTTTCTCTTCGAGGTCAGTGATGATTTTGAGCAACTCCTTATTGGAAGCGAGCAACTCTTGAAAACTCTCGTACCTCGCCCGAAACGCCTCCGAAAAATCGCTTTTCGGGGCTTTGGCTCGACGCGGCTTAAGCCAACTGAGAAATTTGAATCTTTCCGACATATGCGGGAGTCGCTCCGAAGATGCGGGCTTTCCAAATGAAAGCCCCGGATTCGATATTTGTTCTCTTGGATACTAAACGTTGGGCATGCATAGTTCAACAGCTAATCCGCCGTCGACTTTTCGCGGGCAGGCCTTTCCACACGAGCGACGCTCTTCCGCCGCGTCACCGGTCCCCAGGGCAGTCCCGAGAGTCGTTCCGGGCTTCCGAATTCGATTGCCAGTCCGGCTCTTTCCCATATATTATAAAAAGATGATCCATGGACTGGTGATAGCAGGGGGCCTTCAGAAGATGAATAATTGCGGGGTCGGCGACAGAATTTCCTCCGGGGAAGGCACACCCTTATGATGTCGTATTCACGGAACTCCGGTTAGGGGCATTCGGTTTGCCGGTCCGGGCAGCCATGAAGGGATGCTCCACGCAACACGGACACGGCGGGTTCTTCCGAGCCCGCCGTGTCGCCGCCGGGTGGCCGTTGCAACACATCATCCGCTTGCCGCCGGAGTGAGGGAAAGCCTCGGGTCAGGATTTCGCCCGTGCGTGAGCGGGCGGCGAACGACCTGGAGGTACTCACTTGCCCGATAAACCATAAAGGGTCGGCCGATGAGTCAGCTCGACGAGAAAACCGGGAATCTCCACCCTGATGGGCAGGCAGTCCAAACGAAGAGCTATTCCGATCTGTACGTCAAATTCATAACACTCACGCTGATCTGCTCGGTGGTCCCCATTCTCCTGGTGGGATACGGGATGTACAAATATTATTCCGAGTTCTCCACGGCCCGGATGGAGGAATATTTTCAGCGGAAAGTTGAATACAATCAGAATGTTATCGAACTGTTCCTGAAGGAGCGGACGGCGGATCTGACCCTGGTGGCGTTGAGCCACCCTCTGGAGTATCTGAAGGACCCCGCCAATCTCAAAGGGATCTTCAAGATTCTCAACCACAAGGACCCGTATTTCGACGACCTGGGGGTCATCGGGGAGAACGGGAAACACCTCGCCTACCACGGTCCTTTCGACCTGATGGACAAGGACTATTCGCAGACTTTCTGGTTCAAGGGACTCCTGGAGAAGGGGGTCTATATCAGCGACATGTTCATGGGATATCGCAAAATCCCTCACTTCATCATTGCCATTCTTCGTTCCGAAGGGGGAGCGAATTGGATACTGAGAGCTACCATATACACGGAGTCTCTGAGCTCCCTGCTGCAAAACGTCAAGATCGGCAGGAGCGGCGAGGTGTTCCTGCTCAACGAGCAAGGCATTTATCAGACCAGTCCCCGGCTCGGCGGCAAGATCATGATGCAGTCCCCGTTCGACATGGATATGTTCAGCGGCGAGAGCGGGGTCAGGATGCTGGAATACGACTCCGAGGAGATGGGATTGCGCAGGTCCCGGCAGGTGGTGGCTTACTCCTGGCTCAAGGAACCACGCTGGCTCCTGGTCGTGAGACAGGACCAGGCAGAGGTGCTCGAGGAAGTGAGTCGCGCCAACCGGGCAATCATGATCTTTCTTACGATAAGCATCATCGCCATTCTGATCGTTTCGGTGATCACGACGCGTCACATGATCAAGACCATCCAGAAACGGGATGAAGGGGAGGAACGACTCAACAAGCAGTTGCTGCAGGCGAGCAAGCTGGCTTCCATCGGGGAGTTGGCCGCGGGGGTGGCTCACGAGATCAACAACCCGCTCGCCGTCATTCTGACCGAAAACCAGCTGGTCAGGGATATGGCCGAGGAGGCGACGAGCTTCGATGGAGAATTCAAGGAGCAGCTCTATGAGTCGATGGACCAGATCGATGCCCAGATCCATCGCTGCAGCCGCATCACGCAAAACCTGCTCAGGTTTTCACGACGCATCAAATCCAAAGCGGAGATGGTGGACATCAATGCGTGTTTTACCGAGGTGATCGAGCTTATCCAGAAGAGGGCGCAGACGAGCGGGGTGCAGATCGTCACGGAATTCGAGCCGGGGCTTCCGTCTCTACTGACAGATGCCTTCCAGCTCGAACAGGTGCTTCTGAACTGCGTGACCAACGGCATCGATGCTCATGAAGGGAAACCGTACGGAACCATTCGCGTCAAGACACGCCATGACGCGAAGCGAAACGGGATCGAGATCCGCATATCCGACACAGGATCCGGGATTCCACCGGAGCACCTCGACAGGATCTTCGATCCCTTTTATACGACCAAGCCGGTCGGAAAAGGAACCGGCCTGGGATTGTCGATCTCTTACAGTATCATCAAATCCATAGGAGGAGAGATTTCCGTCAACAGCGAGGTGGGCAAGGGAACGGATTTCATTATTTTTCTTCCGCTCGGATCTCAGGGCGCCGGCCGGGGAGAACCGGCTTCGCCTTCATAGGAACAGACGATGCAGAAAGCCAGGATCCTGTTGGTCGATGACGAAGAAGCTTTCGCGAACAACCTGTCCAAACTGCTCTCGAGGAGAGGATACGCGGTGGCGGTGGTCCATGACGGGCAGAGCGCCGTCCGCGCCGTGGACGAAGAGGAATTCGACGTGGTGATTCTCGATCTCAGGATGCCCGGAATGGATGGCATCGAGACACTCAAAATCCTCAAAAGAAGAAAGCCTCTTGTGGAGGTTATCATTCTGACGGGGGAAGGCTCCATAGAAACCGGCCTCGACGGGATGCAATACGGGGCGTTCGACTACACGTTGAAGCCGATCCAACTCGACGAGTTGCAGGAAAAAATCGGGCAGGCCCACCAGCGCAAGCTGATTCACGAGGCGGCCCTGGACACCGGAAAGGATGCGTGAGGGCAAATCGAAATGGCAGAGTCGATACGAGTGTTGCTGATCGATGACGAAGTGCTTTTCACCGAATCGCTGTTGAAGGTCCTTCGAAGGCGGGGGATGGCTGTGCGGACAGCCCCGGACGGGCCGACGGGTCTGGATCTGCTGTCAAAGGAAGCGAGCGACGTCATCGTCCTGGATGTGCGGATGCCCGGCATGGACGGCCTGGCGACTTTCAAGGCCATACGGGAGCTCGATCCCGTCACGCCGGTAATCATCCTGTCGGGGAACATCGATATGAAAGAGGTGTCGGAGGCACTCCGAATGGGATGCGACGAGATTCTTCTCAAGCCGTGCCCACTGGACACGCTGGTTACGAGCATCGAAAACGCCTACGAACGCAAGTGTTTCTCCATGGACGTCGCGCAAAAGGAATGATGCCCTAGGAGCGTGAAATCTCCTCCAGCGCGTAGTCGCCTTTCAAGAACGCATCCTTGAAGATATCGACGGCGTCGTCGCTTGTCATCGCCGCATCCATCTGGCGAAAGAACTGCAAAAGAGAGCCGAGCATTTCGAGGTGCTGGACCGTCTCCTCGCGGGTCGTCTTGCTCAAACGGCCGCTGACCAGGTCGTGTTCGAGCTTCACGGTGAATCCGTGTTCCTTCAGGATGCCCGCGATGGCTTTCGCTCGTCGCGCTCTTCGTACGATGTCCGCCGCACCTCCATGAAACACCATGCTGATGTAATTCTTGTTCTGCGTGAGGCCGCAGTAAGTGTCGACCACACTGAAATGGTAGCCGACCCTGGCGGTATAGTTGAGATAGTTGTCGGAGATGATGGCGTAGCATGGATCCCGAAAGGAGGATTCTTCCTCCGGACTGGTGATGGCGTGCCGCATCACGATGGAAGCAAAACCCCGAAGATCGATCGGTCTCGCCCCGAAACGCGGGATCTTTTCGTGGAGCATGCCCTTGAGCAGCGCGGAGAGCGGCGCCGACGCGATGTCGGCACGCTTGATCTTGCGCTTCTTGGGCGTTCCGGAAAGACCGCCCCCGAGGTCCAGAACATACAGGTCGATGGGCAGGAAAATGTCGAGGTAGTAGCTGGATGCCCTCAGATCGCCGACGTTGTCGCCCAGCATGAACATTTCCCGATACGATTTCTCGTGGATGTACCGGGCCATGTCGTGGAGCGTCCGGCATCCGTCGGCCGTGAAGGACGCCGAACCGGGATCCGTGAGATTCAGAGGGGATATCAGGTCCCAAAGGCTTTTGAGAAAACGGAATCCGGGGGTGTTTCGCCTCCATGCCGCGGAATCCGCTTCCTGTCGTTTTTCGAGCTCCCTGTCGATCAGGTCGGGCGCTTCGCCCTCGTAGACAAAACCGCTTCCCGCGTCGACGGTGACGATTGCGCCGTTGGGGATCACCCGGGTTGCGTTCCCGGTGTTCAGCAGGGTCGGGATTCTGAATTCCCTGGCCAGCGAAGCCATGTGCCCCGTGGTGCTGCCTGCATCCGTGACAATCGCTCGCGCCTTGGACATCAGCCGGATGAACCGGGGCGAAGAGCGCCTGGCGACGAGAATCCCTCCTTCAGGAAAAGATTCCGTGTCGTCATCGTCCGACATGTGAACGGCCGGTCCGGTACCGACTCCCGGACAACCCGTTTCGCCGCCGTCCAGCAACAGCGGCAAGTCGAGTGGCCGGCGCGTGGCGGAAGCCTCCCGGGCCGCCAGGCGCAGGGGCCGTGACTGAAGGAGAATCAGGCGCCGGTTCGAGTCCATGGCCCACTCGATGTCCTGCGTGACGCCGAAATGAGTTTCCAGTTGAACCGCCCAGCGCGCAAGCTGCAAAGCTTCATCATCCGTCAGGCTGGACTTCGCCGCATCGACGTCGCTCATCTCCACTTCCTGCACGCCGAGGCCGGGAGCAAAGACGACATGACTCGTCTGGGCGGAAGCAACCCGGAGGATTTCGGGCGCCTCCGCATCCCTGGAAACGTGAATCACTTCGGGAGAGGTTTTGCCGTCCACCAGGAGGACGCCAAGACCTTTGACCGCCTGGATCAGTACCTTGCCGGAATCCGGTCGGGTGGGATCGCGTGAAAAGACCACGCCGCTGGCCGCCGCCTCCACCATTGCAATGAAACCCACGGCCATCTGCGCCGATTCGCCCGGGATACCGTGAAGAAGACGATATTGCACCGCCTCGTTGGAATAGAGGCTTGCAACGATCCGGCGGTAGGCATCGCACAGATGCTCCCGCGGAACGTTGAGCAGGGAGAGAAACTGGCCTGCAAACGAAAAGTCGCTGTCCTCGCCGACGGCGCTGGACCGGGCGGCAAGGGTGGGTTCGGTGCCGAGCCTGCGGGCAAGGCGGTCGTAGGCCTGTTCGATCTTTTGCGCGAGCGCGGGTGGAACGGGGAGCGACAATATGCGGTCCTGCAGGGTACGGCTCAGCCGGTCGGCGTCGTGCGGGGTTACCGGCTCGAGGTGCGTTTCCTGTATCCAGGACCGGATGCCGCCGTCTTCAAGAAAGTAGCGATACCCCTCGGTGGTGACCACGAAACCGTCCGGAGTGGGCAGACCCAGAATATTGGCCAGCTCACAAAGGTGGGCCATCTTGCCTCCGGCCAGTTCGGCATGGGCCGCCGAAACCTCCGACATGTCCAGGAGCAGTTCCCTGGACGGTGATTCCGTCGCCTCTTCGATGATCTTCGACAAGGAAGCCGTGATCCGCTCGAATGCGCTTCTGAGCTCGGCATAGCGGTCGGAGGAAATCGCGTTGATGCTTTCGACCATCGCATGAATGTCCGAAATGAGGCGGATCACCTTCCGCTTCACCTGCGGGCGGTCGGTGAGCTCGCCGCCCTGAAGCTTCGCATCCAGTTCGCCGAGGTTTTCCAGGAAACTGTGGTTTGCCGAGATGAGCTTGCGAAACTCGGTGTGGTAAAGCCGCAGCCTCGCTACCTGCAGAGCATGGTCCACGGTGTCTTCCCGGCGCAGCCCGATGATCTCCAGGAATTGCAGCAGGGCGCGCCACGCTCGGCGAGCAAGCGTCTCCCCACCCGACTCGGGAGGAGTCGCCGCATCGGTTTGCCGCGGGAGGCCGGGATCGATGCCCGTCTGTTGTGGTGAGTTCACGGGTTCTCCTGCTGTAGAGCCATACGAGATGGAGCGACGCTCCGATCCCGTCTTGACGGTCAAGTGTAACCGAACGCCAAGCCGGTGCAAAGCGGGGTGGGTTGTGTTATCCGGGATAATCCCGAGCGCCCGTGAGAAACATCGGGTTTTTGCATGCCGTGAACACGTGCAATCGGCGGCGAAGCGAAGTCCGGCTGCGAAAAATCCTTGCCCGCCGCATTTCCTCCCGGCCGGCTGGCGGAAAACCAGGCAAGCCGTCCTGCCCGGGCCGGGAAAACCCCGCGCCCGGAACGATCCCGGGCCGCAATCCGGGATGCCCCCGGTCTACCCTGAGTTCTCGCCCGACACCGGGTACTGTTCCAGGGTGCATTCAAGACGGCGGCATCGGGCGGAAGGGCAGAAAGCCCTCCCCGTGTGGGATTCGTGCGCGGGAGAGGGTTTTGTCTTCTCCCGCCTCGCCCGAACCCGTCAGGCGGGAGGATGCCCGGCGGCGGAAGTGATGAGGTCCACCAGCTTCAGAATCGGAAATGGCTTGAGAAGGTATGCGTATGCACCGCCAGCCGACAACTCTTCCTCTTCACCAATGGAAAAATGGCCCGTCAGCACGAGCACGCGGGTTTCGGGCGACAGTCTCTTGATCTCCTGGAGGGCCTGGATTCCGTCCATTCCGGGCATCTTCACATCGAGGACAACCACGTCGAAGGCTTTCCCGGCAACAAGCGGCAGGGCCGCGAGACCGTTGTCGGCCACCTCGACGTCAAATCCCCGGCGACGCAGCACGCGGCTCATGCTGGCGGTGAATTCGACCTCATCGTCAACGAGGAGCACCCTGATCCCGCTCATGAACGGCTCGTTTTCTCCCGAAGGCAGCGCACGAGATTCTTCGCGTTTTTCTTGCGAATCCCGTAAATCACGATGGGGTCCGTATCCGGAGCGGCGTCCACGGTCTTCACTTCGATCCACCGGGTGGGTAGGAGCAGAGCGTGAAGAACGCCCAGGGCGCCGAGTCCGAGGAGAAAAGGGCCCGTAATGTGGAGCCAGCTGTGAAAAACCAGCGCAATCCCGCAGAAAATGCTCCCCAGAATGATCTCTCCGGACCGGACCTGGAAGCGTTTCTTCAAGGCGAGGATCCGGTCCAGGGGAACAGCGTCGACGGACGTATCGTCCCGGCTGTCCGCCGTGGGCGGCTGCGTTGACATGATGGTGGAACGCAGGCGAAACAGCCTCTTGTTTGTGAGGAAAAGGCTGGTCGCCTGCTGCGCGGGCTCCCGCAGGATAGACTGCATGAGCCGAAAGTGAGTCCACACGAAGTGGTGCTCGCATTCGATGGACTCACCTTCGGCCATCCTTCCCGTTACAATCGCGCGATAGAGGGCGACGGTTTGTTCGGCAAGCTTCGCCTGGAAAACCCTTTCCGTCAAATCCCCCCTGTCGCGCTTCGGGTAGAGCTGCGCTATATGCCTGCGCAGGTCCTCGGGATCATTCTTCATACGGGTATGCACCGGGCGAAACCTTCGATGCGTGATATCCCGGCAGCAGTGAGACGACAATAGACACAACGACGACAAAGGCGACCACGAAAGCATACCAGTAGTCTTTTGCCGCGATGGAATCATACAGCCAATAGGCGAGAAACCCATACAACAGTATGTTGAGAAAGATCTGCATTGTGCCGTCTCCTTTACATCAAAGCCTCTTTCAGCCAGAAAACATAAACCAGACCAGCCGCTCCCAGGGAAAAGAGCAAGAGAATACACCAGTACACCGCCATGGAATCCAAGAGCGATTTCATCTTCCAGCACTCCTTCCTGCAATCCGAAAGTCACGATTTCGGCAATTCCGAGTTCCCCTCCCGTCATGGATTCGGGAACCCTGCCGGAAGCTCATCCCGCTACGACACAACAACAAGTGAGGGTATCCAGGCGGGCACCCATTTGCCGTGGCGGTGCCTCACCGCGAAGAAGACAAGAGACAAAATGAACAGGCACAGGAAAATCATCTCGCCCAGGGTGAAGACAACCGCAAAAAAGTTGAGGAACTCGTACCTCTGCGCGGAGAGCATGTAAACGAGCCTGAGGAAAGCCCCCACCGTCGCCAGGATGAGCGAGTAGCTCAGGATGTACCGGATGGCGGGACCCCGAACGTAGGACGTGGCAATGCTGCCGAACTGCGCGCCGAACATGGCGCCGATGATCATAAAGAAGACCGCCATGATGTCGACGTTGCCGCTCGCATAATGCCTCAACGCCCCGTACCCGCCGGATACCACGATTTCCAGGAGGTCGGTGCCGACGGCGATGTGCGTGGTGGCGCCAACCATGTAGACGAGGGCCGGAACCCGAATGAAGCCGCCGCCCACGCCGAAGAACCCTGCCAGCGTGCCCGTGGCGATGCCGACGAGAACGACAACCCACATGGAGATGACGATCCGGGCCACATGGCAGCGAATGATGGGAAAAAGCGAGATGCTCTGAAAGAACTTCGGGATGTTGCTGGTGCTCAACTCGCGTCCCACCGTCTTTCCTTCCCTGGAAAGCTCCTGGATCTTTTTCTGCGCCCGGTGGGTTTCAATCTGCGTGTAGAGGAAAAGACCGACCATGATTCCGACCGAGCCGGTGAGCAATGCGATGCCCGAGAGGCCGATGGACTTGGTGTAGTTGAGGAGCCTGACCCCCATCTCCACGCCCATCATGGTGCCGCCCACCATGGCAAGACCCAGGACCCAGTCGATGTTTCCCAGCTGCCGGTGCCTGATGGTCGCAACGACCGACTTGCCGGCGATGTGGGTGACGTCGATTCCGGAGGCCATGTACCCGGGAAAACCGAATACGATCAATGCCGGTGTGACCATGTATCCGCCGCCCACCCCGATGAAACCGCCAACCATGCCGACCGTCATGCCGGTCAGAACGAGAAGGAATATCGGCGCTTGAATTCCTGCAATGATGAAGTCAAACATGAATCCGTCTCCTTTCAGGTCAGTGAACACCCTCGTAGTGCTTGATCTTGGTGAGCTTGAGCCCGCACATGTCCGTGAACCCCTCGGCCATCATGCCCAGGGCAAACCCCAGGACCAGGATGAACGCCACGCACCAGGCACCGCCCCATTCGCTCGTCTGAATGCCTTTGTGTTTGAAAGTGTCCTTGTACTTGAACCCCTTGGATTCCTTGACCTGCATCGGCACCGTCACCTTCAAGGTATTCCCGTCGAGAGTGACCCGTTTGCCCTCCTCGACCACCTTCTTGTCGATGATGCCGTTGGTGTTGAGCGGAAGACGGTCTCCCTTCTTCACCGGGACGGCCTGCAACCCCTCGATCTTTTCGAAGGAACCGATCTGCAGAACGGCCGGTTTTTCCTTGCCGGCCTCTTTGAAAGCATTGGCGTTGACCGCCCAGCCGTCGGATTTGGCCTTGTAATAATACCACGATATCAATGTGCCGTTGTAATACTCGATCCATAGATAACTGATGAGTGCTGCGGCTATCGCAGTCCAGACGACGAACTTGATCGTACCTTTTGTCTTTGATGGTTCAGCCATGCCGGTAACTCCTCTATCCAGTGTGCAATTCCACTTCCAAAAGGTCGTCAGCGTCCCATGATCTTTCCGTGGATAGTCACCTCCTTATCGTTATCTGTTGTCGATTATGAAAAACCCACCACAGTCCCTCTACCGGCAACAAGGGGGGAGCCGGTCCAAACGGGAAAGAACACCGCCGGCCGCTTGGGCCGACGCTTGTCTGAAGCTGCGCGGAGCCCGCGCCGCTAAACGCTCACCTCGTGAAGTATTGCACAATTCGCCGCGCAATTCCCGCCCGCTAACCCCGCCATTGTGTGTGCGCGGACCGTCGTCGGACATACCGTTCTCGGGTACGTCCGCATTTTTCATTTTCAAGGAATCTGCGAAGGGAAACACCGGGATGCGCCAACGCAGGGAGGCCGAGCTTACCCCGGAAAACCCCTCTCGTTCGAACGACCTTCATAACCCGGGACTCTTTGCCCGGGACGGCACCGTTCCTTTCAGCACCGGGAGGAGCACCATTGCAGATGCTCAGCCGCCTGCCTGGGCAGGCTGGTTAGTTCAGGAGGCCGCATTCAAGCAACTATACCATTTTCGCGGACCATTTTAGATAGCCGAAACCTGCTTGTCAACAATCATGTGACACGATTAAGTGACATAATCACCTAATACTTCATGGGTGAAACAATCAGGTGACACAACAAGATGATCCGAGAACCCGTTTTCGGTCGCGAGGTGTCCGGAACATCGTAAACGCAGCTCAAACGGGACCTTGCGCTTCGATGTTGGCGAGCCCCCGTCCTGTCGAAATGCCTGCGACGCCGCACCGGTTGTTTGCAAGCCCTCCGGATCGATTCCGGAGTGCCCGCAGGCAGGGACATTCTATATGAATTTCAAGGATTATGAAGAAAAACATGTAGGTTAAACTCAAAAGTCTTATATTTCAGTTCAAGTCGTTCGACCTTTCCCGCCCCGTCGTTTCGGACCTCCTGAGCGCCCGTTCCGGGCAGATGGAAGGCCTAAACGGCGGGCCTCTCCACCGGCGGCGGGAGCCCAAACAAAGGAATACAGATGAGAGCGGCGCGATCGTGAACGATTCAGACTCAACAAGGAGCGTCGGGGAATTCGGCACCGTGACAGCCGCACAGGCCGTTTTGGGCGAAACCGCCCGGCTGCCCTGGCACAAACGTCTCCTGCCTTTTCTGGGACCGGCATTCGTTGCGGCGGTCGCTTACATCGATCCGGGGAATTTCGCGACGAACATCCAGAGCGGCGCCAGGTTCGGTTATGCCTTGCTGTGGGTCGTGATCGCCAGCAATGCAATGGCGATCCTGATCCAGGTCCTGTCGGCCAAGCTCGGTATCGCGTCGGGGTTCAATCTTGCCGAAGTGAGCCGGGAGAGGCTGCCGGCCCCGCTGGTATGGATCATGTGGGTGGTGATGGAGGCCGTGGCCATGGCGACGGATCTGGCCGAATTCATCGGTGCGGCGGTGGGTTTCTTTCTTCTTTTCCACATTCCGCTGTTCTGGGCCGGGTTGCTGACGGCTCTGATCACCTTCCTGATCCTGGGCCTACAGCGATACGGGTTCCGTCCCTTCGAGGCGGTGATCAGCGTGCTGATCGGCATCGTGGCGCTCTCATATCTCATCGAGATCGTGCTGGTGCGTCCGGATTGGGGGCAGATCGTGCACGCCGCCGTGATGCCGGGGTTCAAGGGGAATGAGAGCGTTTTGCTGGCGGCGGGAATTCTCGGGGCCACGGTCATGCCCCATGTGATCTATCTGCACTCGGCCCTGACTCAGGGGCGTATCGTGGTGAGGGATCCCGCAAAGCTCAAGCGACTGTTCCGCTTCGAATTGATGGACGTGGTGATCGCCATGAGCATCGCCGGGGCGGTCAATTGCGCCATGCTCATCATGGCGGCCGGGACGTTCCACGCGAAGGGGATGGTCGAAATCGGGACGATCGAGGAGGCGTACCGAACGTTGAGCCCGCTGCTGGGGAACGCGGCGAGCACGATCTTCGCCATATCGCTCCTGGCCTCCGGGCTTTCCTCATCTGCCGTGGGCACCATGTCCGGGCAGGTGGTGATGCAGGGGTTCATGCGGTTTCATATCCCGTTGTGGATTCGAAGACTGGTGACCATTCTGCCTTCCTTGATCGTCATCGGGCTCGGCCTGGACCCGACCCATACGCTCGTGGTGAGCCAGGTGGTGCTCAGTTTCGGACTGCCGTTTGCGGTGATTCCCCTGGTTATTTTCACGAGCGATGCAAAGCTCATGGGCGTCCTGGCGAACCGGCCGACGACCACGGCAATCGCTTATGCCGTGGCCGCATTGATTCTTTCTTTGAACGTTTACCTGCTGTACACTCTTGCTTTCGGCGGATGATTCACGGGTGGGGAGCGCCTCGCCGTGCCGGAGGGTTATTCGATGTTTTCACGCATGCTGGTGCCGCTGGATGGCTCGCGCCTGGCCGAATCGGTGCTGGGAATCGTCGAGCGGCTGGGAAGACTCACTGGGTGTGCCGTCACGCTCCTGCACGTGATCGAGAAGGCTCCTCCCTTCAACATCCATGGCGATACGCACCTGCGTGAAGCCCGGGAAGCGGAAAGGTACCTCCGGACGATCGCCGAACGGCTGAGAGCTTGCGGGCTGTCGGTGGACATGCACGTCCACACCGTGCCTCTGGGAGACATTCCGCGGAGCATTGCGGAGCATGCGGCGGAGCTCGATCAGGATTTGGTTGTACTCTGCACCCACGGCAGGGGAGGGGTGAAGCGGTTTGTGTTCGGCAGCAACGCCGAACAGGTGGTAACGCACGGCCTGACTCCGGTGCTGCTCGTGAGGGCCGATGAGGCGGGTGCGGCGCGGGTTTTCGGGCCCGATCGGATTCTGATCCCGGTCGAACCGGGGGCACCCGGGGAGGCCGCCGTCCGGGCGGGGGCGGAGATGGCCAGGTTGGCCGGGGGCGAGCTTTACCTACTGAGCATTGTTCCGACGCCGGCAAGCGTGAGTGCGGAAGAGGCCGCGACCGGCCGGTTCATTCCACGCACTGCCCGGCATGTATTGGAGATGGCCGCGGAGGAAGCCGCCGTAGCGCTCGCGGGCGAAATCGAGAGGCTTGCGGCGGCTGGAATCAAGGTTGGAGGAAGGGTCGAGCGCGGAGAGGCGGCGGCCGTGCTGGTCGAGTGCGCGCGCAAAGTCGATGCCGACCTGGTCGTCATGGCCACGAAAGGTCCTGCCGGGCTGGGCGCCTTTTGGGCGAACGCGCCGGCACGAAAGGTGGCGGCGCAATTCGACGGACCGCTGCTGTTGATACGGGCTCCGGAAGAGCCTGGACGGCAAGGCCGCGTCTGCACCGGGACAACGTCATGAAGTGAACAGGGGTGCCGAGGGGTATGATCAATCGTGTCGGTTTGCGGGGCGGAATCCTGACGGTGATCGTTTTGCTCGTGTCGCTGACGATCGCCTCGAGCCTGTTGGGCATCTGGTGGATACGGCGCGCCACCTCGCTTTTCGTCAATTCCATTGACACGAGCGTGGCGGCCGTGAACGTCACCCAGGAGCTCGAAACGGCTCTGGCCATGCAGAGGGGGTTGTTGAGCTACTATTTCCTGGACGGGAACACCGAGTGGCTGACCCAGCTGGATCATCACCGTTTGGGATTTGAGGAATGGCTGAAGAAGGCGAGGGAGCTGTCCCGTTCGGACGGGCACCATGAGCTGCTCAACGAGATCGAGTCCAAGTACATTCGCCATAACGGCGCAAGGGAACAGGCGATAAGCCTCTACGATTCCGGGAACAGAGATGGCGGCCTGAAGCTCGTCCGGGAAACCCGCAACCCCTTCTATTCCGTAAGGGAGCTTTGCGAGCAGTACAAACAGATGCAGTACCGTGAAATATCCCTGGTGAGGACAAACATCCTGGAACAGATGAGCCTCCTGCGTTCCATTTCCTTCGCGGTCGTGGGTTTGGGGATCGTGCTCGGCCTTGGGCTTGTGATCCTGATTCACAGGCGGATCTTCGAGCCCATCGGCCGGCTGGCCGTCGAGACCGGGCGAACGGGTTCCCGGCCCGCCGATGAGGTGAAAGCTCTGGCGGAGAATGTGCACGGGCTGCTCAAGGACGTGGACCGGACCCAGACCCAGTTGCAACAGAGCAGGGAGCATCTGCTCCAGTCCGAGAAGCTGGCCCTCGTGGGGAAACTGGCGGCAGGGGTGGCGCACAGTATCCGCAACCCGTTGACATCCGTGAAGATGCGTCTTTTCACGATGGAGAGGACCCTCGATCTGTCCTCCAACCAGAAGGAGGACTTCGACGTGATCTCCGATGAGATTCGTCACATCGACAACATCGTGCAAAACTTCCTTGAGTTCTCACGGCCTCCCAAGCTGAAGATGCAGCGGATCAGCCCGTCCGACGTCGTGGACATGGCGATCCAGTTGCTGCGGCACCGGATCGAATCCTACGGGGTTACGCTCGAGCTTTACCGGCAGCGACGGCTGCCGGAGATCGAGGGGGATCCCGAGCAGCTCAAGGAAGTCCTGGTGAACCTCATCGTCAACGCCTGCGAGGCGATGGGGGACGGAGGGAAGATCCTGATCCGCGAGGAGGAGGGGGTCACCGAGCCTCAGGGGCGAGTGGCCGTGGTGCGCGTGAGCGACAATGGGCCCGGGATCCCGGAGGCTATCCGCGAGAAGGTCTTCCAGCCCTTTTTCAGCACCAAGGAGGAGGGCACCGGCCTGGGGTTGAGCATCGCCGCGAGGATCATCGAGGAACACAAAGGCTGTCTCAATCTGCGGGCTCGGCAGAGTAAAGGGGCCACGTTCATCATTACGCTTCCATGCAAGGAGGACGGCGCTTGGCTGCGATCCTGATCGTGGATGACGATCCGCAACTGCGGCAGAGCTTCGAGAAGCTGCTCAGCCAGGAAGGGCATTCCGTCAAGACGGCGCCTTCGGGGGAGGCCGGGTTGGCCGTCGCGCGCTCCAACGAGCTGGACCTGCTCATCATGGATGTGTGCCTGCCCGGCATGAGCGGTCTCGAAACGTTCCAGGCGATCCGCCGGTTCGAACCGCGGCTGCCGGTCATCATCATGACGGCGTTCGGGACCACCGAGACGGCCATCGAAGCGACAAAAATGGGAGCGTTCGACTATGTGTTAAAGCCCTTCAACATCCCCGAAATCCTGGTGCTGATCGATCAGGCCATCGAGGCGGGGCGGTTCATGAGATCGCGCGTCGAGCTGGACGTCATCCCCGAGGCGGCCTCCAAGGAAGCCATCGTCGGACGGAGCAAGGCCATGCAGGAGGTTTACAAGGCCATCGGCAGGGTCGCCTCCACCGACGCCACGGTGCTGATCAGAGGGGAATCCGGAACGGGCAAGGAACTGGTCGCGAGGGCCATCTACCAGCACAGCCAGCGGGCCGACAAGCCGTTTCTGGTGATAAACTGCGTGGCCATACCGGAAACCCTGCTCGAAAGCGAGTTGTTCGGCTACGAAAAAGGAGCGTTTACGGGCGCGGTCAATCGCCGGGTCGGGAGAATCGAGCAGGCCAACGGGGGCACGGTTCTGCTCGATGAAATCGGGGACATGCCGTTCTCGATCCAGGCGAAGATTCTGAGGCTGCTGCAGGAAAAGAGCATCGAGCGCCTCGGGGGGCGCGAACCGATTCCCGTGGACGTTCGAATCATTGCCGCGACCAACCGCGATCTCGAAGCCTCGCTTGCCGAGGGGAAATTCCGGGAAGACCTTTACTATCGGCTGAAAGTGGTGACCTTGTGGCTACCGCCTCTGCGGGAGCGGCCCGAGGACCTGGCGCTCCTCGCCGAATATTTCCTCATGCGCTATGCCCGGGAAATGGAGATCGACAACCCGGGGATGGCGAACACGGCCAGGGGGGTGCTCCAGGGGTATTCCTGGCCCGGGAACGTCAGGGAGTTGGCCAATGCGGTCCAGAAGTCCCTGATCTTCAGCCGGGGGTGTCCGATAGCGGCCGAGGACTTCAGCAAGGCGATCGGCAGCGGAGCCTCGCTCAAAGGGGCTGAAGATGAATTCAGCGACGAGACCATCCGGCAGTGGTTGTTGAGAGTGTTGCTCTCCGAGGGCGAGGGAAACGCTTTCGACTCGATCATGGATCGCCTGGCCGGGCTTCTGATCGGCGAGGCCCTGAATCTGACGGGCGGCAACCGGACTCGGGCCGCCAGGCTGCTCGGCTTGTCGCGCCCCACGCTGCTGTCCAAAATCGAAAAATACCGTTTGAAGGCCGGGACTCCATTGAGCGGCGAGACAACCTGATCGGTTGCGCGAGCTTGCCGGCCGGAGCCGGTCCGGCGCGCCGCCGCCTCTGACGGCTCTCCATGAATTTCCGGCTAATGCCGCCCCGGCAACCGCTCGGTGCGAATCGCGGGCGGTGGACGATGCCCGGCCCGGCTCCCTTTCCCCTTGTTTTTCCATGAAATTGCCCCCGCCACGCCTGCCCGTGGGGAAGGGGGGCCCCGGTTCCGTCCTTTCGCGTTTCGACCGTTCCTTTACGGACTGTAAAAAAACCTGACACCCCGTGGCGCGCCTCAAGGCACTTCAATTTCGCAGTCCGTCGCTTTTCCCCTTTGAAATCGTTCGGTTGAAAAATCTCGCTCGTCATGCGGCATTTGGCACGGGCATTGCCAAGGATCACTTGGGTGTCCCGCAAGCAATCCCGGCGGGTTCCCCGCCGGAACAAGCCAACATAACGGGATGATTGGATAAAGGAGGGGAAGAGCACATGTTTTTGCAACCAACAGCATCAGGGAGGTCTTTTCAATGAGTGTTCCCAGGAAGGTTTATGAGTTCTTGAAAGCCGCTTCCGTGGCTCACGCGCGATGGGACTACGAAGTCTCGTTGTCCATCATCAGGAACAGGAAGAAGCTGCTGATTCTCTTGCTCATGCTCACGCCGATCCTGGCCGGGTCGCTGCTTGAAGCGGCTTCCCTGCTGGGGGGGAAGGAAGCTTACGCTCCCGCCTATTATTCGACCATGATCTTCGTGGTGTCCATGGCCATCGGGCTGGCGGCCGGTCTCATCACGGGGTGTATCGGCGCCGGCGGCGGTTTCATCATCACCCCCGCGTTGATGGCCGCCGGGGTCAAGGGCATCCTGGCCGTCGGCACCGACCTGTTTCACATTTTTGCCAAGGCCATCATGGGTACGGCCGTCCATAAAAAGCTGGGAAACGTTTCGACCAAGCTGGCCATTGCGTTCCTCGTGGGGTCCGGAGGCGGAACATTCATCGGCGGCGCCTTGAACAAGGGGCTCTACAACAAGGATCCCCTTTTGAGCGAAGCCTTCATCAGCGCGGTCTATGCAATCCTTCTCGGATTCCTGGGCTTCTACGCCCTCATCGACTTCCTGCGCTCGAGAAAAGCACCCGGGGGAGGCGGGGACGCTCACGGCGGCGGCCCTTCGGGGACCCCGTCCGTGGCCCTTAAGCTCCAGTCCATGAACCTTCCGCCCATGATCCAGTTCGACGAGGATTTCGTCCCCGGCGGAAAACGCATCTCCGGCGTCGTGGTGGCGCTGGGCGGCGTCGTGGTGGGTATTCTGGCCGCTATCATGGGGGTCGGCGGCGGGTTTGTCACGTTCCCCATGTTTGTCTATATCTTCGGCGTTTCCTCCATGACGACCGTGGGCACCGATATTCTGCAGATCATTTTCACCGCCGGTCTTGCCGCGATCGGGCAGTACGCGATTTACGGCTACGTCTTTTACACCCTGGCGATGGGCATGCTCATCGGTTCGCTTTTCGGCATCCAGGTCGGAGCGCTCACCACCAAGGTCGTGAAGGGCATCCACATCCGTGGATTCTACGCCGTTTCGATCATCGCCGGATTTGTCAACCGGGCCGCCACGTTGCCTAAGAAACTGACCGAACTGGAGATGCTGAACATTCCAAAGCCGGTATATTCGGCCATTGAGACCTTCGGCAACGTCGTTTTCTGGATCGTCGTCGCAGCCTTCGGCATTTGGATCTTCAGCAAGTTCTTCAGCAATATCGGATCGTTGAGGGAGGAGGAATAGCTATGTTGATCAGGCACAAGAAGACTTTCAATATGGGCTTATTGTTTGCCGTGAGCTTCGTGGGGGTTCTGGCGCTGATTTTCTCCCCGATTTTCCCCGGGCAGAAAGGGAAGATCAATGGCCTGGAATATTCCGACGAACTGTTCAACAAGCTCTCAAAAGGCTCCTCCTATTTTATTCCTGAAATAGGTAAAAACGTTGAGCAGTTCAAGGGGAAGCCGTTTACCGTGACGGTGGCCATGGACAGCGCGGAAGCAGCCAGCCGGGCGGCCAAGGTGTTCACCATGGCCGGCTCTCAGGCCACTGCGAACGACAAGCAGTTGACCCTGAACGGGGACCTCGGCGCAACACTGGCGGGTGCCCTGGCGGATTCCGATGCGATGTACAAGAATGATGGCGCGAAAATCGCCGCCCGTTACGGGTTCGATGAGAAGGAAGCGATGAGTGTGTGGTGGAGCGTGCTCAACAAGTCGGTGAAGGAACTCCAGAAAGCCAAGAAAATCGAGGAGGCGAACGTTGTCCTCTCAGTGATGCGAAAAGGGATCGAGCCGTCGTACAACTTTTACGGTATCGAGTCACAGCGCGTTATCGACAAGGCTTTTCTAATGACCGGCCTTCTCGTTTTCTACGTCCTGTACACCATGTGGTGGGGATACGCCATCTTCTACCTGTTCGACGGGATGGGGCTCAGCATGAAAAAAGCCAAGGTGAAAAAGGAAGTATAGGAGGGGAAAATGAAGGTCTTGGTTCCCGTAGACGGTTCCGCGCATTCGTTGGAAGCGCTCAAAGTCGCCGTCGATTTCGTCAAGTGCAAGGGCGCTCAGGTGTATGTTATCAGCGTAGTCCCTTTCATCGGCGGTATGGAAGACCATGAGATCTCTCCCAAGCGGAGGGAAAGAACCATGGAAAGCATCGAAAACCTTGCGAACACAGCCGTGAAGCAGGCCCTCGAGGTCCTTGACGCCCAGAGCGTCGTTCCCAGCGGGTCAAAAACCGTGGCGACCTCCATCTCGGTTCCCGACGCGATCATCGATTTTGCGGAAACGGAGAAAATCGACCTCGTCATCATGGGAAGCCGGGGGTTGAGCACTTCATCCCGTTTCAAGCTCGGGAGCGTGGCCTCCCAGGTCATGAAATACAGCCCCTGCTCCGTGTACCTCGTCAAAATGCCGGCGGAACGGACATCGTAGTGTTCCTTGTCCGGTTGTGAGTATTCCCGATCGTGGCCGGCGGGCGCGGCTTCATCGCCGCGCCCGCCCTTTGCGGCTCCCTGGCCCGGGGTGACCCCGCAGGGAGTCGAAGCGCTCATCGCGGTTCGCGTATTCAGCAACGTTCATCGAGGACGGGCACCCATGGGGCTGCATTTCCGAATACTTGTGGCAGATCGTAATCCGAACGTGCGTGAACTCATTCAGAGGGAACTGGCCATGGAGGGTTTCGAAGTCGAGGCGGCGAGGAACGGGGAAGAGGCCGCACGGCTCGTCCATGGAAACAGCCCTCCCGATCTGCTGATCCTGGACCCGGATCTTCCCTATTCCGGGGAGGTCGCGCTTCTCGAAGAAATCCAGGCCAGGCGCCCACCAATCCCCATCGTCATTCACACCTTTCTTGCCGAAAGCTCCGAAAGGGGAACCGGCGGCGGGATCCATACCTATATCGAAAAGAACGGGAATATGGACCTTTTGAAGGATGCCGTCCGCGAGATGCTCGCGAGGTTTTACCCCGAGCGGTTCTCAAGCGTCGGGGAGGCTGCGGGAGAAGACGTCTGATCTTTCGCGTCAAAAAACGGATAAGATTTCTCCGAATCCACGGGACTATTTCAAAAAGGAGCCTTTTGTCGGAGGGCTGATATGGTGTATAATTTTTTGATTGGATCGCGTGAACAAGACTCTTTTGAAATGGCCCAGAATGGAGGAGGGGATTTCCGTGGACTCGTTTCGTGTCCTGCTGGTCGACGATGAAAAGGATTTCTTGGAAACGCTGGTCAAGAGGCTCCGGAAGCGCAACTTGGCAGTGGATGCCGTGACCAGTGGAGAGGAGGCCCTCGAGGTCCTCAAGGAAGCGCCTGCGGACGTGGTGGTCCTGGATGTGCGAATGCCGGGCATGAGCGGACTGGAAACCCTCAGGGAAATCAAGAAGCAGTATCCTGTCATCGAGATCATCATGCTCACGGGGCACGCGAACATGGAGGTGGCGATTGAAGGAATGGAACTGGGCGCCTTCGACTACCTGCTCAAGCCCATGGACATCGACGAGCTCCTGTATAAGCTGCAGGATGCCTACAAGAAAAAGAGTCTGCACCAGCGGCGTGCGGAACAAGTCGTCGAGAAGGTCTCGACCCGGAAGTAGAGGCTACGCGCGCACGCGGCATCATAACCGCCGGTGCGACCGTTCATTCCCTCCGCGAGCGCCTTCGGGCGCAAACCTGTTGACAACCCTCGAGTTTCCATAGTCTGTGATCGTTCCATATGGCTGGTCTCTTTGGATTTTTGAGAAAACTGAAGTTCGGCGGGAAAGATAAGGGAGCGCCACGTCCTTCGGACGTGGAAGCGCTGCGGACTGCGTTCAAGGATCGTTATCACAGTTTCAAGCTGCTGCTGGCCGCCAACAACAAGGCACTGGAGATCATGTCGGAGATGGAGTACGCCCTGCGGGGGCACCGTCCTTTCGGGATGTCCTTCATCCGGGCGAATTGCACGGCGGTTTCCGTGAATGTGTTCCGCATGGTCCAAAACCTCGACCAGCTTGCACCCGGAAAATACAGGGACCTGTTCGGGCGGTTCAAGGACATCCAGGATTCCATCAACCAACTCCTGCAGACCAGGAAGTCGTTTGCGGGGGACCGGTACGTGATTCCCTTCGAATCGATCGACAGGAACATGGCCGACCTGGTCGGGGGCAAGATGGCTAACCTCGGGGAGATATTCAACAATTTGAACCTCAGAGTCCCTCCCGGGTTCGCGATCACCTCGGCAGCCCAGGAAAGATTTTTTGAATCTAATGACTTACAGCCGGAAATCGATCGCATCCTGCAGTCCTCGGCGGTTGACAAGCTCGACGAGCTCTATGCGGTAAGCTCGGAGATTCAGCAGTTGATCATACGGGCGGAAATGCCCGAAGACCTCGAACGGGCGATTCGCGCCGAATACGAGGCACTGGAACGGACGGCCGGGGCTGGGGTGAAAGTCTCGATGCGGAGCAGTGCGCTCGGCGAAGACGCTCTGGGGGCGTCGTTTGCGGGACAGTATCGGTCCGAGCTGAACGTGAGCTCCGAAAACCTCATGGAGGCCTACAAGGAAATCGTTGCCAGCAAGTACAGCCTCCAGGCGATCTCCTACCGCGTGGAGCGCGGCATCCTTGCCGAAGAGGTCGCCATGAGCGTCGGGTGCATGGTGATGATCAACGGCATCGCCGGCGGGGTGACCTACTCCTGCAACCCCATGAACATCAGGGATCACTCGATACACATTCACTCGGTGTGGGGGCTGCCCAAGTCGGTGGTGGACGGGAGCGTGACTTCCGACGAGTTCGTCGTTTCGAGGAGCGAGCCGCCCACGATCGTTCGAAAAGAGATTCAGCACAAGAGCCACCAGTTCGTGTGCTATCCGGATGAGGGGGTGTGCCGATTGGACGTGGTGGAGGAGAAGAGCGCCGAGCCGTCGATTACCGACGCCCAGGCCCTGGAGCTGGCGCGCATCGCGATGGTCCTGGAGGATCACTACGGCTGTGCGCAGGACATCGAATGGGCCGTGGACAAGGACGGTTCCATCACCCTGCTGCAGTGCAGACCGTTGAAAGTGAGTGAAGGCACGGCCGTTCGGGCCGAAGGGGCGGATGAGACGGTCTTCGGCGAGGTGCTTCTGAGCTCGGGCGTCACGGCCAGTCAGGGGGTGGGATACGGCCCGGTGTATGTGGTCCGCAAGAACAGCGACACCCTTCTTTTCCCGAGGGGCAGCGTGCTGGTCACTCAGCAGGCCTTGCCCAGGTGGGCCGCGCTGTTGGGACATGCCTCGGCGGTGATCACCGAGCAGGGCAGCGCCGCGGGCCACCTGGCCAATGTCGCCCGGGAGTTCGGCGTGCCGGCAATCTTCGGTGTTCCGGAGGCCACGGAGAAGCTCGAAAACGGCGAGGCCGTGACGGTGGACGCGGACGCCTTGAGGGTGTACAAAGGGACGGTGGAAGCCTTGCTCGGCCGGGCCAAGCCCAGGACCGGCCTGATGGTGGGAAGCCCGGTCTACGAGATACTGCGGCAGGTCGACAAGTACATCGTGCCCCTGAACCTCCTGGATCCCGATTCGTCCGATTTCAAACCCAAGAACTGCCGTACCCTCCACGACATCACCCGGTTCTGCCACGAAAAATCGGTCAAGGAGATGTTCAGCTTTGGAAACGACCACCATTTCTCGGAAAGAGCCAGTAAGCAGCTGGTGTGCGATGTTCCCATGCAATGGTGGATCATCAACCTGGATGACGGCTTCAGGGAGGATGTTCCGGGCAAGTTCGTTCACCTGGACAACATCGTCTCCATTCCCATGCTCGCATTGTGGGAAGGGATCGTGGCAGTGCCGTGGGAAGGTCCGCCGCCCGTGGATTCCAAGGGGTTCATGTCCATCCTTCTGGAAGCGAGCGCCAATCCGGCTCTCGATCCGTCCATGCCGTCTCCTTACGTCAATCGCAACTATTTCATGCTCTCCAGGAATTTCTGCAGCCTCAGCTCCAGGTTCGGGTTCCATTTCTGCACGATCGAGGCGCTCGTCGGAGAGCGGCCCCATGAAAACTACATCAGCTTTCAGTTCAAGGGAGGGGCAGCCGATTTTCAAAGACGGTTGCGCCGGGTTGTTTTCGTCTCGGGTATCCTGGACGAATACGGTTTTCGAGTGGAGGTGAAGGAAGACGCGGTACTTGCCCGCATCGAGGGTTTCGATGAATCGTACATGAAACGCAAGCTCAAGATGCTCGGCTACCTGATCATCCATACGCGCCAACTGGACATGATCATGTCCAATGACGCATCGTACAATCACCATCGGGAGAAGATACTCAAGGACCTCTCGAGGGTCCTCGATTCCCGGGATGAGACGGCGGCGATGGTCGACGGGCAAGCGGGCGAGAGTTCCGCCCGGGAGGAGGGGGAACCCCGGACTTCATGATCGCCGTGCTGCGTTCCGGGGGACCGAGTGGGGGGTTATTTCGGCTCAGCGAGGAAGGAAGGCCAGATGGCGACACCCAAGAAGCAGAAGCGAATCCTGGTGGCTGTAGACGGCTCCGAGCAGGCCTTCGAGGCGGTGCGCTACGTGAGTCGGGCGGTTTCCCCCGGGACGGCGCAGGTGGTGCTTTTCCATGTAGTGACACGAGTACCGGAATCATTCCTGGACATGGATAGAGAGCCTGCGTATCGCTATCGGATCGTAAACATCGGCGCCTGGGAGCAGCAGCAGGAGAAACTGACCCGGGACTTCATGGAAAGGTCGCGGGAAGTATTCGTGGCTGCGGGTTTTCCCGAAGGTGCCGTGTCGATCCTCACCCGGAATCGGAAGGTGGGGATCGCGCGGGACATCGCCTCCGAGTCTCTGGATTCCTACGATGCGATCGTGCTTGGCCGGAGCGGGCTCAGCGATTTGAAGGACTTTGTGCTGGGAAGCATCGCGCAGAAGGTTATCGAGAAAGCATCGAATGTGCCCATCTGGGTGATCGGCGGCAATGCCGGCCCCGGAAGAATCCTGATTGGATTGGACGTTTCGGACGGGGCCATGTTGGCCGTGCGTCATGTAGCCGGAATGCTGGGAGGCACGTTTCAGTGCGAGGTGATCTTGTTCCATGCGATTCGTAGCGTAACGCTTTTCCAGCGATTGTATGGGGGGATGGCGCTCAAGGACGACGATCCGGCCTTGCAGGACCGAGTCCGGGAAGAGCTCGAACAGGTGAGAAAGGCCATGGAGCCGCGTTTTGCCGAGGCGCGGCGTTGTCTCCTGGATGCGGGGGCGCCCGCCGAGCGGATACGCGATAAGATCGTCACGGGAGCCGCCAGCAGGGCGGTGGCGATCATGGAGGAAGCCGAGCGGGAAGGGTGCGACACGATTGTCGTGGGCCGAAGGGGCCTGTCCAGGGTGCAGGAGTTCTTCATGGGTCGTATCAGCAACAAGGTGATCCAGTTGGCAAAAGACCGGACCGTTTGGGTGGTGAGTTAGAAATCTTTTTCACGAATTGTGAATTTGATGGCGGCCGGACCGCAAGCTGTTGTATAGGGATAACCGGCCTCGGTTCCCTTTCCTTGTCTACGCCTCATTCGGATAAACGGGAGGCAGAAGAGCTCCCCGTCCGATCCGCGTTCAAGTCGTCAAGCGACAACCTCTTCAGGAACCCTCGGGCAGAGCTTCGATAACACGGATGATGCGGCCCGCCGCCGGAGGGCACGGCATTGCCTCCGGTCATGGCGTGCCCGGGCGGCGGCGCGACGGAGAAGTGAATTCCATGAAATGGGAATGGCCGACGAAGGTTCGACTGCTTGATTTTCCGGAAGGCGGGGAATCCCCGGAGCGCTACCGGCTACTTCGCAGGAACATGATCATCCTGATGATCATGGTCACCATCTTTCCCCTGTTTTTCATGGCCGTGGTGAACTATCACCAGTACCAGACGTCGCTCAAGGACGAAATCCTGAATCCTTTGCGGGTGCTGGTGGACAAGACCCGGCATTCCTTCGAGCTGTTCCTGGCCGAACGGCTGTCCGCCGTCAGTTTCATCGCTTCGGCCTACAGCTTCGATCAGCTGGCCGACGAGAATACCCTGAATCGGATTTTCACGGTGACGCGGCAGGAATTCGGCGGATTCGTCGACCTGGGGCTCATCGACGGAAATGGAGTGCAGGTCAGCTACGTGGGGCCCTACGAGCTGAAAGGCAAGAACTATCATGAACAGAGCTGGTTCCACGAAGTGCAGATCCGCGGAAGTTATATCAGCGACGTGTTCATGGGCTACCGGAAATTTCCGCATATCGTGATCGCCATCCAGAAACGCAACAACGAGGGCAGGATCTGGATTCTGCGCGCAACCATAGATACGGAGAGGTTCAATGACCTGATCGCCTCCATGCGCCTCGACCCGAGAAGCGACGCCTTTCTGCTCAACAGGAGCGGCATTTTTCAAACCCCGTCCAAGTGGTACGGGGGAGTGCTCGAACCCTTTCCGATGCCTCTGCCTCCGTTCACCAACGAGGCGACCGTGCTCGAGGAACAGGACTCGCAGGGCAGGCATATATTGCTGGCCTACACCTACTTTCCTCATTCTCCGTACATCCTCGCCGTCGTGAAACCGAGGGCCGAGGTGCTAAGGGCCTGGACGACTCTGAAGACCGAGCTGTTCCTCGTGTTTCTCGTGAGCGTGATCGTCATCTTCCTGGTGGTGTTTCGGTTGACCAACGTGATGGTGAGGCATTTGCGGGAGAGTGACGAACGCAGGGAGGCGGCCTTTCGGGAGATGCAACACGGCCACAAGCTCTCCTCCATCGGGCGGCTGGCCGCCGGGGTGGCTCACGAGATCAACAATCCCATGGCCATTATCAATGAAAAAGCAGGCCTGATGAAAGACCTGATCGGTTATGGGGCGGACTTTCCCGAAAAGGCGAAGTTCCTTTCCCTCATCGATTCGATCCTGAATTCCGTGCACCGCTGCCGGTCCATCACGCATCGGCTGCTCGGATTCGCCCGCCGGATGGAAGTGCGGATCGAGACGCTGGATCTGAACGAAGTGATCCGGGAAACCTTCTCTTTCCTGGAAAAGGAAGCGCTTTACCGGAACCTCGAGATCAAAATGGAACTGGCGGAGAGCCTGCCCCACATTGCATCCGACCGGGGCCAGCTGCAGCAGCTGTTCCTGAATCTCTTGAACAACGCTTTTGCCGCCGTGGAAGACGGGGGCAGGATTTCCGTGACTTCGTGGGAGCACGACATTGATACCCTTGCCGTTTCCATTCAGGACAACGGCTGCGGCATGTCGCAGGAGACGATGAAGCACATTTTCGAACCGTTTTTCACGACCAAGAAGGGGAGCGGAACGGGCTTGGGCCTTTCGATCACCTACGGGATCGCGAAACGGCTCGGCGGCGACATCCAGGTGCAGAGCCAGGTAGGGCATGGAACCACGATGACCGTGTACCTGCCCAGAAAATCCGCGGAGGATCTTCAGGATAGCAAATGAAGCAATGGAAATTATTGTTGGTGGATGACGAGGAGGAGTTCGCCTCGACTTTGGCCGAGCGCCTGAGGCTGCGCGGGGTTGATGTCAGGACGGTATTCAGGGGAGAGGACGCATTGCCCGCCATCAGGCAGGAGCGCCCCGACCTCGTTCTGCTGGACGTCCTGATGCCCGGGGTGGGCGGGATGGAACTCCTCGGGCGGCTTAGAATCGAATGCCCGTCCCTCCCGGTGATACTGCTCACCGGGCAGGGGATCAGTGAAGAGGAGCTCCGGATCGGAGCGCTCCACGGCGCGGTCTTCCTCATGAAGCCTTTGAGCATCGATGAACTGATGAAAACGATCGGCGGCATCCTCGATACGGGATAGCCCGATGCGGTTTTTCGGGATGTCGCTCTCCACGGTTATCCGTGTGCATCATGAACCACGGCGCCCGGTCCACCGGGTCCGCGACGGATCGACGGGTGCGTGAATCCGTCGGTTCACATCAATGGAAACACAGGAGATGTTCTTGTCATGTTAAGGCGTGTTTTCCCATTCCTGAGCTGGATCAGAGAGGTCAGCGTCGGGACCGTCAGAATGGACCTTATCTCCGGCTTGACTGTGGCGCTCATATTGATCCCTCAATCCATGGCGTACGCTCAGCTCGCCGGAATGCCCGTCCACTACGGACTGTACGCGTCGCTGCTCCCGCCGATGCTGGCCGCATTGTTCGGCTCGAGCCGCCAACTGGCCACCGGCCCCGTTGCCATCGTTTCTCTGATGACGGCCGCTGCGCTGGGGCCTATGGCCACAGTGGGCAGCGAGGGTTTCGTTGCGTACGCGATTCTCCTGGCGCTCATCGTGGGCGGCTTCCAACTGGCCCTCGGGATTCTCAGGCTCGGACTGGTCGTAAATTTCCTGTCCCACCCGGTGGTCAACGGCTTCACGAACGCGGGCGCCATCATCATCGCGACCTCGCAGATGTCCAAAATGTTCGATGTTTTCGTGGATGATGCGGAGCATCACTACGAAACCGTGTATCGGGTGGTCAAGGCGGCGCTGACCTACACGCACTGGCCGAGTCTGGCGCTGGGCGTGTTTGCGTTCGCGGTCATGTATGTATTGCGGCGCATCGACAAGCGCATTCCATACGTATTGGTCGCCGTGGTGCTGACGACGATCATTTCATGGGCCACGGGCTTCGAGAAGAACGTCAAGGCCCCGCTGGACCTGGTCGCATCTGAAGAATGCCGGGAACTGGTTCGAGAATTCAATGCGGGCATCAGGGAAATCGCAAAGCTCGGCGCGGACCGCGCCGAGCTGGGTCCCAGACTGAGCGATGCGGAAGAGCGCCAGGGGCCTCATGCGTCCGTCACCCTCGAACTGCAGCATCAGAACGATCTCATCATCGCCCGGATGGATCAGCTCAAGGAGGAAACGCACCACAAAAGGACCGCCATCCGCTCGCTGCTCTTCACGCGCGTGACGTCACCCGACGGCCGCGAATCCTACTATCTGAAAGGTCGGGCTCCGGTCGGGGGACAGGCCGATGGTTCCGTGTGGCGCGTCAAGGTCGGGAATTCACCCCTGGACGAGGGAGGGCTGATGTTGATGGGGGGCGGCAGCGTGGTCGGGAAAGTCCCGAAGGGGCTGCCTGCCCTGTCGTTCCCAAAGTTCGATCTGAGGGCGGTTCTTCACCTGCTTCCCATCGCGGCCATCATCTCGCTCCTTGGATTCATGGAGGCCATTTCCATTGCCAAGGCAATGGCCGCAAAGACCGGTCAGCGGCTGGACCCCAACCAGGAGCTCATCGGGCAGGGTATTGCGAACATCATCGGAGCGTTCGGGAAAAGCTTTCCCGTATCCGGATCCTTCTCACGGTCGGCCGTGAATATCCAGGCGGGGGCCGTGACGGGGCTCTCGAGCGTCTTCACCAGCGTGACGGTGGGCATCGTGCTGCTGTTTCTCACCCCGCTCCTCTACTATCTGCCCCAGTCGGTGCTGGCCGCGGTGATCATGATGGCGGTCATCGGCCTGATCAACGTTTCGGGTTTCATTCACGCCTGGAAGGCGCAATGGTACGATGGGGTGTTTTCCGTCGTCACGTTCGTCTGTACGCTCATCACGGCGCCCCACCTCGACAAGGGTATCATGATCGGTGTCGCGCTCTCCCTCGGGATGTTCCTGTACAAGAGCATGCGGCCGAAAGTGACGACCCTTTCCATGTATCCCGATCGCTCGTACCAGAGCGCACGGGATTTCGGCCTCAGGGAATGCCGACACATTGCCGTGATCCGCTTCGACGGACAGCTCTTTTATGCCAATGCCGGTTACCTGGAAGACCAGGTATCCGAAAAAATGATGTCGATGCCCGAGTTGAGGCATTTCTTGATCGTGTCCAATGGTATAAATGATATGGACGCATCCGGGGAGGAAACGCTGTCCCTTATCGTGGACCGGGTGAGGAGCGCGGGGTACGGGATTTCCTTCAGCGGGGTGAACGAGAATGTCCTGGCGGTAATGAAGCGCACGCATCTCCTGGAAAAAATCGGTGAGGAGAACATCTATCCGAGCCTCGAAAGGGCTGTCGAAAGCATTCATTCGAAAGCGCACACTCAGTGTGAAGACAGTTGTCCACTGCAGGCGGTGTGTTTTCTGTAAACATTGAACTTCAGAGATTCAGAGGAAGAACGCGATGCCAGTCATCTCTCTTTTCTATGGCTCTTACTGCAACGGCGATGAGGTGGCCCGAGAACTCGTGGGAATGCTGGGATACGATCTGGTTGACGACCGGGAGATCGTCCTGGAGGCTTCCAAACGGTTCAAAGTCGAGGAATCCAAACTGCTCAAGGCAATGGCCGGGAAGTCGTCGGTTTTCAATAAGTTTACCCACGAACGGGAACGGTCCCTGGCCTTTCTACGGGCGACGCTGGCCGATCGGATGCGCGCGGACGACTTTCTGCTGTTCGGCCTCATCGGTCACATGATCCCGAGGGGCATTTCCCATGTGCTGAAGGTGCTCACCATCGCGGACATGAAACACCGCGCGGCGGTCCTCTCGAAAAAGGAAAACCTGGACGAAAAGGAAGCCGCCCGCATGATCCACAGGGAAGACGAGAGCTTCGTGCTTTGGGTGGAGTATCTTTTCAAGTCGAAGGATCCCTGGAGTCCGGAGCTCTACGATATCGTTCTTCCAATGGACAAGAACTCCGTGGAGTCGGCCGCCATAGTCGTGTGCGACAACATTCGCTCGGATGTCCTGCGGGTTACCGACGCTTCCCGGCAGGCGGTCGAGGATTTCATACTTGCCGCCGAAGTTGGATTGAAACTCGCTCTGGCCGGTCATGACGTCGGGGTGGAAGCGGAATGCGGCACCGTTACCTTGAGCATCAACAAGCATGTGATGCGCCTGTCGGCACTCGAACAGGAGCTCAAGGCGCTGGCCGGAAAGGTGACCGGCGTCACCGGGGTGGAAACCAGGGTCGGTTCCGGCTACTATCAGTCCGACGTCTATCGGAAATTCGATTTCGAGTTGCCGGTGCCTTCGAAAGTCCTTTTGGTGGATGATGAGCGCGAGTTCGTTCAGACGCTGTCCGAACGCCTGCAGATGCGCGACATGGCGTCAGCCGTCGTGTATGACGGTGAAGAAGCCCTTTCGCTGGTCGCCGAAGATGAGCCGGAGGTCATGGTGCTGGATCTCAAGATGCCCGGGATCGACGGGCTCGAAGTGCTCAGGCGGGTCAAACGGGAGCATCCCAACGTCGAAGTGATCGTGCTCACCGGCCACGGGTCGAAGGAGATCGAGCGGGAATGCCTGGGGCTGGGTGCATGTGCCTATCTCGAAAAGCCGGTCGATATCGATACACTGACCCGTACCATGAAAAGCGCGTACAGGAAGCTCAAGGATAAGAAAAGCCGGGAATCCGGAGAAGCCTGATCATGGATCGCTCGGCACGGCCCGATTCGCCCATCGGAACGGAGTTCCGAACTGAGCGATTCCCATACGCAGGGCGGGGAAAGCACGATTCACCGGAGGCGGGCCTGCGCTCCGCCCCCGCTCAACGGGCTGGTCTGCCTTTGGTCCAAGAGGCGGGCTGTACACCCTCCCGAATCGGCGCTTCGCGCCCGGGAATCGAGCGGTGTCGGTCCCGATGAAAATCCTGTCCGGCAACCGCCGCGCACTCATACTCGCCAGGAGCACGGAGGGAAGATGGAACCGAAGGAATTGCAGTTCTTTGGGAGAGTCACCGCCGGTGTTACCCACGAGATGAAGAACGTGCTGGCGATCATCAAGGAGACCGCCGGGTTGCTCGAAGATCTGCTGGCGGTAAACCGGGAAGTGGAATTTGCTCAGCGGGATCGGTTCAACCGGGGCCTCGCGAGCGTGCTGGGCCAAGTGCGCCGGGGTGTCGAGCTTTCGGACCGGTTGAACCGGTTTGCTCACACTCCCGATGAGTCCCGGGCGCGGGTCGACCTGCACCAGGCCCTGGAGGACGCCGTATTTCTGGCACGACGATTCGCCAGGCTGAAGCGGATCGAGCTCAACGCCGGATCGTCCGGGGACAGGCCCCGGCTGTGCGTCTCGCCGTTTCGGCTCCAGTCGGCGGTGTTCGCGGCCCTGGAATGCTGCTGGACACGGCTTCCGCCGGGGACTGAGGTTGCGGTCGATGTCGTCGGCAACGATAGCGAGGCCATCGTCCGGGTGCATGCCACCGGAGGCGCGGATGATCGGGTCGGGCTGACGTGCGAAATGACGGGCGCCGCCGACTGGGAGGAGCTTGTCCTGTTGGCCGGAAGCATCGGCGCGACGGTCGAACCCGCCTCATCCTGCTTCGGCGTGGAAATCGCTCTGGTGAACGCGTAGTACCTGGTTTGCGGGCGCGGCGAGCATCATGGGAAATTATCTGGAAAATAGATACCCGGGCGAGTCTGTTTTCATGCCTTGTGGTGACGCCGGCGCCATGGGCAATTGCGTTCAAGATGGGTGCGTGGGGCGTGAGGGCATAAAGCTCTCTCCTACGTCTGACCGGGACATCGGTCGATAGGGGCGGGGTTTATCCCCATGAGCGTCACCTCCGGCCGGGCAGGTGTTGTGTAATCCTGAACGGACCTCGGTATAACAGCGATGGACGCCGTAAGGTCGCCGGTTCCAAGGGGTGTTGACGATTCTGAAGATTTTGGGGATGTATTGATTTGAGAATTCTGCTGGTGGATGATGAAGAGGAATTCGTGACCACGCTGTGCGAACGGCTCAGAATCCGGGGATTTGACACGGAAGTGGCGTTGAACGGCGAGGAGGCGATTGCCCTGGTGGAGCGGAGGATTCCGGACGTGATCGTGCTCGATCTCAAAATGCCGGGAATCGACGGCTTGACCGTCCTTGGGCGCCTGCAGAGCCACCATCCGGAGGTCCGTGTGATCATCCTGACCGGACACGGCTCGGAGAAGGACAAGGATTGCGCTTTGCGCCAAGGCGCGTGCGGTTACCTGCAGAAGCCCGTCGATATCGATGCGCTTGTCGATGCCTTGAAGGATGCCTGTCGAGTGCCGGCGTGGAGCCCGGATGGATGCGAGGCCGGGTGACGTGGTTTGCGCCGGCGTTTTTGGCCGTGGAGCTTCTTCGATTCGGTGGGAAGGCACATGGAATCGTTGCCGTTAGTCGGACCCCAGGGAGGTTTGCAGATGAAAATCCGTGTTTTGATCATCGATGACGAAAAGGAATTCCTCGACGTTCTCGCCGAACGGTTGGAAAACCGCGGTTTCTCGGTAGTAAAGGCTCTGGACGGAGACGAAGGGGTTCGGTTGCTCCGGGATACGGATGTCGACGTGGTGGTTCTGGATGTGTTGATGCCGGGTAAAGATGGAATTTCCACGCTCAGGGAGATCAAGACCCTGAAACCCCTCGTCGAAGTCATCATGTTTACGGGTCACGCCACTGTTGAAACGGCGGTCAAGGGAATGGAGATGGGAGCTTTCGACTACCTCATGAAACCGACCGAGAACAGAGAGCTGATCGAAAAGATCGTGAATGCGTATGTCCGCAAATCCGAACACGAAATGCGGATTCGCAACGCCGAAATCAAGAGGATCCTCCTTGCCCAGGCGGAGGAATGACAACGCTACGATCGGCATGCCGGGGATGCGCGAGCGGTTTGTGCATTCCGGCTTCCCGTTGCGTGCCGTCGCCAGTGCTCTTTCGGGTCCGTCGGATGCGCGGCATCTTCGCGATTGCACGGTCGTTCGCGCAGGCACCCGGTGTTCGTGGTGTTGCCCCCGAGCCGAACGAACTCGGACATGATGCGGTCAAGCCCTCCAGTGTATGCGAACGGTCGGGTCTTTGAGCATGTGCTCGGCGAACCGGTGTCTTCTCCTGCCCCCCGTTGACACTCCCGTCAAACCTTGTATTATGAATCCTTGTTCCATCAGGCGATTGACGTTCGCTTTCAATTCAACCGGTGTTTCATTTTGCGTCTTTCGGAGTGGAAACAGGCAGCCCCGAAAGGGGATGTCCCGTTCCTCGTGAGTCGAATTCGTCCGGGGCGGGTCTTCTCCTTTCACCCCGGGAGTGCAATGCGACGGTTTTGCGGCCGCGGCGCCCGGGCGGTGCCGAGGATCGACACGGGGGCTTTCACTTCCGAGTTGCCTTCATCTCAACGTGCCGACGGGTGGGGTTCTCAACGTACGATGCCGGCGGGGCGCCGCCGACCAAGAGGAGTGTGCATGGAGCAGCTGCAAAGACTCATAGGCCATGTCATCGATCGCGCCAACTTGCACTTGAAGGAGCCGTTCACCGATGTGGGACCGTATGTGCGCGAGTTGATTCCCCTGCCGAGCTTCACCCGGCAGGGCGCTATCTACGCCTTTACCGGGCATCATCCCGCCCGTTACGTGATACGCGAAAGCAACGCGGCGGGAAGCTATTTCCTTGGCCAGTGTGTTGTGGAACGCTCGGTGCTTTTCCAAACGGACGTTCGCGGCGATGAACTGAAGTGCAAGGGGGACACGGTCAGTTGCTCGGGCATGAAGGTTCCCGTCCAGGACCACGAAGTGATCCATATCCGGAACAGCTATCTTGTCAACACGCTCGTCCACAGCAACTGTCACGATCCGGGGTCTCCCGAGGTGTTCGACATTCGGGACACGATCGCCATGCATTACGCCAATATTCACGGATCGCCCATCCGCGGGAGCTATCTCGGTCCGTTTGCCACCGTGGATCTGACGTCGGTGCACGACAGCGTCGTCGGGACTTTCTCCTACGTCCAGGCCGGAGAGCTGCATCGTGAACGAGTGGAGGACGGATGCGTCTGGATCAGGGCGAAAGACAAGTTTGAATGCCGCTACATCTTCGATCGCGATGTCCTGGAGCGCTATGTCCGTTTCAAACCGGGAGGCGGGCCGGGCGGAATCATCGGTGATTTTGTCGCGCAGCGGAAATCCGATATCGATGCGCGGTTCGACATGGCCGAGGGCCACCCGGATGTCCCGGTTCCCGAACGTCCTTCGGTGAGCCGATTCGCGGTGGTCAAAGGGAATGCGCGCATCGGCTCCGACGTTCTCGTGGCCCAGCGGGCGTACGTCGAAGACACGGTCATGGGAGACGGTTCGAACGCTCAGGAGAACTGTATTCTGGTCGGGGCACACCTGGAGGGACGGGATGTCACCGCGCACGGCGGCAAGATCGTATTCGCCAGGCTGGGGAAAAACGTGTTCGTCGGGTTCAATTCCTTCCTCCGGGGTTCTTCCGATCATCCGTTGACCATTGGGGAACACAGTATCGTCATGCCCCACACGATAGCGGACCTCGATGAGGCCGTCGATATTCCGCCCAGGCACCTGGTCTACGGGTACATCCGAAATCGGGCCGATCTCGCGGCGAACACCGTCAGCCTGGATGATCTGTCCCGGTGCGACGGCGAATTGAAGCGCGGCAACTTGGTTTTCCGGGGGAAGGGAGCCGCTTTCGTTCATGGGTTCGAACACCGTATCGAGCACATCCTGGAAGCGAACGGGGCTTTGTTTGCGAGCGGTCACGGAATGGGGCACGCGCAGAAAAACGCGAACATCTCCCACAGCGTTGTGCGGCATATCACGGAAGGAGCCCTGCAGGGACTGCATCCCACGATGGAGCTGCAGGCTTAGAACGGACCCGATGGGCACAGGCGGCCCGGGAAATGACGCGCTGCGTCCCGTGACGGGACGGCGTGCACGCGACGACGGGGACGGGTTTCATTTCGCCCGCCCCGGCCCTCCCCCCGAACGGGACTCCGGTTTGACCATGGTCCCGGCCGATGAGATTTCCCTTTCGGTCAGGTGTGATCGGAGGGTTTCCCTCGTTTGAGCGATCTCGCCGGATCCCGCGGCGTGGGGCGTCGTTCGCCCCCGTTTTCGGGATCGGCCTCTCGATCTTCTTCGAAAGGTTCGCTTTCGGAATCGTCAACGGCTCTCAGCAACGATCGGAGCGTCGCCAGGTTCTTCCTGTCGTTGCGAAGATCCTTGCCCTTGGGAGTTTCGAGCACCATGGGATGTGACTCGAAACGGGGATCGTTGACGAGCAGGCGGAACCCTTGGAGCCCGATCCTTCCCCGACCGATGTGTTCGTGCCGGTCGACGCGGGAACCGAAGCCCGCCTTGGAATCATTGAGGTGAAACCAGCGGAGGAAACGGAGCCCGATGGTCTTGTCGAAGCGGTCAAACGTGCGTTCGCAGGAGCGTTCGTCTCGAAGGTCGTATCCCGCGGCAAACGCGTGGCACGTGTCGAAGCAGACTCCGAGGGGCCGGCCGGCCTTCGACTTCATCAGCATGTCCGCAATTTCCTCAAATTTCGACCCGATTCCGGAACCCTGGCCCGCGGTGGTTTCGATCAACACGGTCACGGAGTGGGCTTTCGCAAGGGCACAGGCACGGTCCAGGTTTTTCGCGAAGCGGGCGATGCCGGTGGATATTCCCGCGCCGCAGTGAAACCCCGGGTGGAGGATCAGGAATTCGATGCCCAGTTGCGCGCACGCGTCAAGCTCACTCGCGAATGCAGCGACCGATTTCTCCGCGGTGTCCGGATCGGGGGCGGCCAGGTTGATGAGATAGCTGTCGTGAGCGGCGACGGGGATATGAGCGTAATTGTCCCGTTCCTCCTGAAACAGGCGGACGGCATGGGCGCTCAACGGTGGGGGGTGCCACTGCCTCTGGTTCTTCAGGAATATCTGCAGGGCTTCCCCCCGTACCTGCCGCAGGCGTAGAAAAGCGTTGTGCAGCCCTCCGGCGATAGACATGTGAGCGCCGAGCAGAGGCATGTTCGGGGACTCCTTTCGCAGGTCGCGGCAATATCCGCTGGAGCGACGCGGAGGAACCGCGAAGCGCTGTTTCGGTCGGTTGCCTTCACGCCTTGTCTTGGCAAAGGATTTGCCCTGTGTTATAGGGAGTTCCGCGGGTTGGGCGCGGTGAAGCTCACTCTCCGAATGTGGAATTCCCCGGTTTTCCTTCCAGGCGCCGTGCCGATTTTGTCTATTGTATTCATCGAACGCCGCCGAGGCATCCGCGCAACGCGAATAATCAAGGTTATTGGAGCCAGAATATGATCCCACGCTATACGCGGCCCGAAATGGGCAACATTTGGACCCTCGAGAACAAGTATCGAAAGTGGCTGGATGTCGAGATCGCGGTGTGCGAGGTGCTGTCCGAAAGCGGGCGGATACCGGCCGAGGATCTTTGGCGAATAAGGGAGAAAGCCGCCTTCGACGTCGACCGCATCCAGGAGATCGAACGCGAGACCCAGCACGACGTGATCGCGTTCCTGACCAACGTGGCCGAGCATGTCGGCCCGTCCTCCCGGTTCATTCACGAAGGTCTCACATCCTCCGATGTGCTGGACACGGCCATGGCGTTGCTGCTCAAGGAAGCCTCGGATTTGCTGTTGCAGGATCTCGACCGGCTTCTCGAGGTGCTCAGGAGGAGAGCGTTCGAGTTCAAGGACACGGTCATGATCGGGCGATCCCACGGCATCCACGCCGAGCCGATCACTTTCGGGCTCAAATTCGCCTTGTGGCATGCGGAGATGCAACGGAACCGGAAGCGCATGGCTGACGCGCGGGAAACGATCCGGGCGGGAAAGATTTCAGGGGCCGTCGGGACCTATGCGAACATCGATCCCGTCGTCGAGGAGAAGGTGTGCGCCAGGCTGGGACTCGTTCCGGATCCTGTTGGGAACCAGATTGTCCAGCGCGACCGGTACGCCGAATTCTTTACCACCCTGGCCCTCGTAGGGTGTTCCATCGAGAAGATCGCCGTGGAAATCCGGCACCTGCAGAGGACCGAAGTGCGTGAAGCCGAGGAGTACTTCGCGGAGGGACAGAAAGGGTCGTCGGCCATGCCCCACAAGCGCAACCCGGTCGCTTCCGAGAACCTGACCGGGCTCTCCCGGGTATTGCGCGGGAATGCGCTTGCCGCAATGGAAAATGTCGCCTTATGGCATGAACGCGACATCAGTCATTCGTCGGTGGAACGGATCATCGGCCCGGATTCGACCATTCTCCTCGATTACATGCTGGCCCGTCTGACCCGACTCCTGGACAAGCTGGTCGTCTATCCCGCCAACATGCTCCGGAATCTCGACCTGACCGGGTCCCTGTATTTCTCTCAGCAGGCGATGTTGGCGCTGACGCGCAAGGGCATATCCCGAGAGGAAGCCTACCGCATCGTCCAACGAAACGCCATGAAGGTCTGGCATGAAAGAGGGCAACTGCCGGATGCGCTCAAGGCGGATCCCGACGTGATGAAGCACCTGAGTGCCGGGGAAGTCGATGCCATTTTCGACATGGGCTATCATTTGAAGCATGTGGACACCATTTTTCAAAAGGTGTTCGGGCGGGGAAGTCCACTCCCGGCCTGAAGCCATTCAAAGAGTGACTGCCGGATTTCGGACGATCCGTTCAAGGTTCGAAGCACGGCGGATACAGGGGAGGCCTCCATGCCGCTGATCGAAAACGTGACGATGAGCGCCTTTGCCGAGGGACGGAAGACTTGCAGGACGGTCATTCTGCCGTGCGGCGCGGTCGAGGAGCATGGTACCCACCTGCCGCTCGGGACCGATGCGCTTCACGCCGTTGCGCTGGCCGGGGAGGTGGCCCGGGTGGCGGATGTGTGGGTGGCTCCGCCGATCTATTACGGCCTGTGTCGCAGCGGCAGTCGGCATCCGGGCACCATCGGCATCCGGGGGAGCACGCTGCAGTGCCTGGTGGAAGACATCCTGCGCGGTTTTCACCAGCAGGGATTGCGCAACGTGCTGGTGTTGAGCGGTCATGCGGGGTGGACGCACATGGCCGCTTTGGCCGATGCCTGCGAGCGGGTGCTGTTTGAATTCGACGACCTGAAGATAGCGGTCCTCTCGGTGCTGGATATCGGCGCGGCGGTGTGGACCGATCTGATTGAGACGCTCGGAGACTCCCATGCCGGCGAGGTGGAGACTTCCCTCATGCTTCACCTGCATCCGGAATGCGTCACGGGGAGGGCACCGGAGGAGTACCCGACTTTCCCCAGGCACATCCTGGTGCGGAACAAGCAGGCTTTCTGGCCGGGCGGGGTCTGGGGAAACCCCGCGGCGGGCAACGCCGAAAAAGGGAAGCTCTTCATGGAACGCTCGGTGAAAGCGCTCGTCGAGATCATCGAGAAGCTGGAAAACTGGTCGGAACCTCCCGAATCCGATCCGGCCTGAGTCTTCTGCCGCAGAACAGGGGAGCCGTGACCGGATGTCGGGACTGCCTCGCCGGGGCCGGGCTTTGTGCCCGGGGAACGAGGTCCCCGGAATGCAATCGATAGAAAACTCCCTCTCCAGCCCCGCGTGGTGAAATGATCTCGGCACGGAAGGCAAGCCCTCGACGCACAAGCATTGGGGCGATGGGGGGCATGGCGGCGGCACACCCCGTTCTCAAGGGCTCTTATAAATAATTCCGAGGAACTCCGGGTTGGCCTGCGGCCACCACTTGTCCTGAGTCAGGTGCAGATTGACGTCAAATCTTGTGTGTGCGGGCACCGTCTCGGGGATGTCGATGGCTTTGGTTGCCGTCACCGTGCTATGAGCCGGCACCGTGACGGACTTGCTGGCGCCCTGAAGTTCCCCGCTGACGATGGTTGCGTTGTGGATGGTCCGCTTCGCCTCGAGCATGATCATGACCAGCAGCTCCTTGTCGACTGCGGTGTCGTTGACGACGTCGAACGTGGCAATCACCCTTCCGCCGGCGGCGGGGACGTTGTGTGTGGAAAGGCTTGCATTGGCAAGCCTTATGGAGAGAGGGTTGAGGTAGATGTTGCCAACGTTCTTGGTGTCGTCGGCGGCCAGGGTCATCTCGGTCTTGTTTTCGTACAGGGTGGTGTTGTTGTAATATTCCGTCCTGTAATTATATCCCTCGACGCGCAGGTAGTACGTTCCCGCTGCAAGACCTTGGAAGCGAAACGATACGTTGGTCGCGCTGATGGGCGCGCTGCTCGCATAGTTCCAGCTAGTGCCGCTCTTCCTGTAAAGAGTCGCCCGCCCGTAAGTGGCCAGACCGTTGTGGGGAGGCGCCTGTTCGAGCACCCTCCCTTGAATGGTCGCGGCCTGACTTGGAAAACTGAAGGCTGCAAGAACAATGATCGCGCTCAGGAACAACGAGTATTTTTTCATTTTTACCCCTCCTCGAGGCGGTTCAGTTCTTCGTGGCGCTGACCGGGGTGCCGGCCTTCCCGGAATCTGCGGAGCGCTGCGATTCTAGCGAAGCTTCGCAATGTACCCGGCGTACAATGATTGGGACAGAGGCCTCCATTTGTCGAGGCCGAGGCACAGGCGAACGTTGTAGTCGACGTCCGGGCTCGCCGATCCGGGGATGACGATCGAGACGGTCGTCGATACCGTCGTGTGGGCGGGGACCGTGACGGTCCTGCTGCCGCACTGGTGTATAGTGCGGATGTATGTGGCGTTGAACGCGGTCCGCATTGCCGTCAGCACCGCCCTCACGAGCACGGTTGTCTCTACCGCGGTGTCGTTTACGATATCGACCGTGGCGCGTACGGTTCCGCCGGAAGAGGGAACCGAATGGGAGGAGAGAGCGGGATTGACGAGCCTGAAGGGGAGCTCTCGAAGGTAGATGTTGCCTGCGTCGTAGGTGTCGTCGGCGGCCAGGGATATTTCCGTTCTTTCGCCCTCCAGGGTGGTGTTGTTGTAATACTCACTGACGTAATCGTCTCCCGTAACGAACAGGCTGTACGTTCCCGCTGCGAGATCGCTGAACGCGAAGGTGGTATCGGTCTCGTCCACGGACGCACCGCTTGCATAGACCCATTCGGCTCCGCTCTTCTTGTAGAGCGTCACTCTCCCATCCCTGCTCAATGGATTGTGGGGGGCCTTCGCTTCGAGAACGCTCCCCTGGATCGTGGCCCCCTGCACAGGAATGCAAAAGACTGCAAGCACGATGACGACACTCAGCAACAAAGACACTCTTCTCATGATACACCCCCTCCGTCTCGGCATGGTCATTGCCGCGGCACACGCACGGGAACCGGCGGGACCGTGGTTGTTCGAACTTAAGTCTTCAATTTTACAGCTTATCATCTTGTCGTGCGGAGTCAAACACATACGCACTCAATGAGTGCAGCTTGATCGGATTTCATCTGTCCCGCGCGTGTTGAGCGGATACCGCACCGGAGATTTGAACGGCCGGCTTGAGGATCGAGAATCTTCGGTCGACCCGAACGGCGATTTAAAGACGGTTTTCCTTGGAGGCGTTATCGGTTATCACCATTGAGCGATTCAGTACGAAAGGGGGGATCGCGCGATTCACCGCGGTGGATAAACCCCGTCCCTGTCCGAGGGGATTGATGGGCCCTTTGCGGGGCGGGCTTTGCGCCTCCCGAATGGGCGTTCCGAGCCGTGGAATCGCTCGGGTTGGGGGTTGATCGCGTCGTGCGACGACCCGTTGAGGCACAACATTCATTCAGTCCGGAGACCGTTTTGAAGATGGAATCGGGCAAAAGGAACGACAAGCTCCCCGAGCTTCTCGCTCCGGCGGGGCACATGGAGGGTTTCTTCGCGGCGGTGGATAACGGCGCGGATTCGATTTATCTCGGGCTCAAACAGTTGAGTGCCCGGGCATCGGCCGTGAATTTCTCGCTCGATGAGCTTGCGCGGCTCGTTCCATATGCCCACGCGAGACGGGCCTCGGTATTCGTCGCCCTGAACAGCCTGGCGACCGCTTCGGAATTGTCCGGGATACCGGACGTGCTGCAATCGCTGTCGGATCTTCAGGTGGATGCACTGATCGTCCAGGATCCGGGGGTCATTCACCTGGCGCGCAGACTGTTCCCGTCCTTGAGACTGCACGCCAGCACGCTCACGACGATCCACAACAGCGCCGGGGTGCGTCAAATGCAGCGCATGGGGGTGTCGAGGGTGGTCCTGGCCCGTGAATTGAGCCTGGACGAGATCGCCCGGATTCGCGCTTCGACCGGCGCGGAACTGGAAGTCTTCGTCCACGGGGCGTTGTGTTTTTCGTACTCCGGGCTGTGCCTGACGAGCAGTTTCCGCGGCGGTCACAGCGGACTGCGGGGGCGGTGCGTTCAGCCTTGCCGGTTGCAGTTCAGGCAGGGCAGGAAAACCGGCTATTTTCTCTCCTGCAATGACTTCAGCGCGCTGCCTTTCGTGCCCGAGCTGAAGAAACTGGGGCTTGCTGCCCTGAAGATAGAAGGACGCATGAAGCCAGCGGATTACGTCAGCCGGGTCGTCAAGGCCTATCGGCTTGTTCTCGACGCCGACGAAGCTCACACAGCGGAGGCGGTCCGGGAGGGGATGCAGTGGATCGCCGAGGCTCCGTCAAGACGGCTGGTTTCGGGCTTCCTGGAAAGAAACTTCAACGAGACCGTTTTGACTCCTCACAGGTCGGGGTCGAGCGGTCTCTGGATCGGCACGGTAAAGAAGATCTCGCAGGATGGAGCGCATGTTTCGCTGAGGCGCGAACTGAAGGCGGGCGATCGCTTGCGCCCGGAATCCAAGGAAGGGAGAGAAGAGCCCATCTTCAGAGTGACGGGGATTGCCGCGCTCGATGGCACGCGGCTGCTTGCGGCTGAGCCGGGAGATGTCGTGGTCGTCAGCGGCAGGGGAGGGCTCAAGGCGGGCGACCGATTGTTCCGGACCGCCTCAGAAAGTGTCGGGCCTCACACGACTGTCTTGAACCGGCTCAAGAATGTGAAGCCTCTGACCTACAGGAAGACCTTCCCCGGCATCACCGAAGAAGCGAAAGCGCTTCTCGGACCCCAGGGGATCGACGGTCCGGGGCGACAGGAGGAGAGTCTCTCCATCAAGACGGGAACACTCCATCACATGGCCGAAGCATTCAAGAACAACCCCTGGCGGGTCCTGCTCACCGCTACCAGGACGAACCTGGAGCGCATGGCGAGACAGCGGCTGCCGAAGGCTCAAAAGAGCCGTTTCGTCTGGTCGTTGCCGCCGTTGATTTCCGAAAAGTCCGACCTCGAATACTACGCGCGCGCCGTCAACTGGTTTGTCGACAAGGGCTTTCTGCTCTGGGAATTGAACAACTGGGGTCACTTCGATCTGTTCGCCGAAAGGCAGGGTCCGGGATTCATCGCCGGCTCCCGGTTCAACCTGCGCAATGGGGCGGCGCTGGCTGCCATGGCGGAGGAAGGTTGCCGCTGGAGTGTGCTCTCCCCCGAAATCACCTTCAAGGAATTGCAGCTCCTGGGCCGCATGGCCCTCCATTCGCAGCCGATAGTGGGTGTGTATTCATGGCCGCCGCTCTTTACCTCAAGGCTGACTCCGAAGCTCGAAGAAGGCAAACCCTTCTCGACCTCGCGCGGGGACGTCTACATGATGGAAAGGAAATCCGACGGCACCCGCGTCTACGCGGATCATCCCGTTTGCTGGTTCGACAGGTTGTCCCGTTTGCGCGAGGCGGGTCACCGCCATTTTCTCATCGATATCAGTGAAGCACCGGACGAGAAGGCCCTGGAGCTTCGCAAGCTCATTCTCGGGTTCAGACGATCCAGATTCGAAGGGACCTGCCATCCGTTCAACTTCGACCGCGAACCCTGACTTCCCCTGCAGCCGCGCGAAGAAGATTCCTTCAAGGTTCGGCTCAATTCAATTTCGTTAACGACACCTCGATGGATGCCGGGAGAGCTCCCGGATAACGGCCGGACACCACGTCCCCGTCTCCCACCAGTTCACGGTCGAGAAATTCGGCTCCGGCGTTCCTGACGTCCACGGCCGCGGATTTCCACCCGGTCACCGTCCTTCCCGCAGGCACCTCGGCGGTGATCGGCAGTTGCGGACTTCAGTGGATGAGGCGTCGCTTCATGACAATCAGCGCCAGGGGAAAGAAAACGAGGCAGCAGGCGACCAGATAGGCCAGGCCCCAGAGGATTTCGACCCGAAACACTCCGAGGCAGAGCCAGCGGGTCGCCTGCACCAGGTGTGTCAACGGGAAAAGAAGAGCCAGCTTCTGCGCCCACCCGGGCAGACCTTCCATGGGAAAAAAGGTCCCGCTGAACAGAAACATGGGCGAAATGAACAGGAATATCGGAAGGTTGAACATGTCGATGCTCGGAATGACGCCTGTGAAAACCATGCCGATGGCGCCGAACGCTATTCCGCCAAGGAAAGACAGCGGTATAACGAGCAACCCCTCCGGGTAGCGCACCAGGCCGAACGCGCTGACCACGCCCAGCATGATCACCGTGGCGATGAGGGACTTGGTGGCGCCCCACATGATTTCTCCCGTGATCACTTCATCCAGGGAAAGAGGCGTGGCCAGCATCGCATCGAACGTCTTTTGATAATACATACGCACGAAGGAGGTGTAGGTATTTTCGAAAAAGGCGTTGTACATCATCGTGATGGCGAGCAGGGAAGGGGTGATGAAGACGACGTAGGAAAGTTCCATTCCCTCGACGTGCACGCTGCCGATGAGCGCGCTCAGACCGATTCCGAATGCGGCCAGGTACAGGAGCGGCTCCAGGAGCGGGGTCAGAAAGTTGACGAGCCAGATCTTCCTGTAGACGATCAGGTTGCGATGCCAGACGCGGATGAAACGACGCGACACGTCGAAGCGTCCGATTCTCATTCTCTCAGCTCCCTTCCGGTGAGCTTCAGAAAAACGTCTTCCAGGGTGGCCATGCGTCGGATGCAGTTTTCCCCGCAATAATCCATGCCGATGCTTTCGAAAAGCCGGTCGTTTTCGCCGCCATAGATGATAAGCCGGTGGTCGAGGTTGTCGTGCATCAATTCCCGTGCCCGGACGAACGCGCGCAGCTCAGCGGGGGGTTCCAGGATTTCGAGAACGTGGTGTCCGGCGTATTCGCGCACCAGTTCGAGGGGGCTTCCCGTGACCAGTATTTTGCCGTGATCCATGATGATGAGCCGGTCGCAAAGCCTGGAGGCCTCATCCATGTTATGCGTGGTGAGCAGGATGGACAGCCCCTGAGCTCTCAGCTTCTCGAGTTTTTCCCAAACCTGGTGCCGCGATTGAGGATCGAGCCCCGTGGTGGGCTCATCCAGGATCAGGAGTTGCGGGTCGTTGATCAGGGCGCGGGCAAGGACCATCCGCCGCATCATGCCCCCGGAGAGGTTGCTCACCATGTCGTTCCGCCGGTGATCGAGCGCCATGAACCGCAGGAGCTGATCGGCTTTTTCCCGTGCCGCGCCGCGGGGAATGTCGAAGTAGCCCGCGAAGACTTCGAGGTTCTGCAGGACGGTGAGATCCGGATCCAGGTTGTTGTCCTGCTGGCAGACTCCTATGCCGAACCGGACCGCCCGCCAGCCGGAACTCACGTCGACGCCGAAAATCTTCAAGGTTCCCGCCGTGAGCGGCGAGAAACCGTAGACCATCCTTATGGTCGAGGTCTTTCCCGCTCCGTTGGGGCCGAGCAAGCCAAGGCATTCACCCGGCAGAAGGTCGAACGAAATGGCGTCCACGGCGAGAAAATCACCAAACCGCTTGGTGATGTTCCGCGCCTCGATGACAGGTGCATGAGCGCTGGTCATTTCTGCTGCCCCGGCAATTCCTTTCGCCCGATCGTCTCAGGTCGGCGTCGTGTTCAAGTGAGATTGAGGCTCCACTTCATGATAGCAAACCCGCCCGTTTCAGCTCAACCATTTATCCGGGTTTGCCCCGATGGGAATCCTTCAGAGCGGGCGAAAAACACTTCCTCGAACAAGGTCGGGGGTCCGTCCGGGGTGGTGGACACGCGCGGGAAGCGCGACGGCGTGAAGCCGTCGCGCTCGATTCTTTCATCGGGACGATGGAACCGGTCGCGGTTCCATCCATTGACTTGTTCAGCCTTCACAAGGGACGCAAAGGTTGTGTTCGTCGACACACGCGTCGCAAAACGTTCTATGGCAAATGCGGCACTCCGACACGGCGCTCTCGCGATCATATTCCTCGCCGCAGGCGGCACATGCAAACTCCTGGTGTTTGATCGAAACGGGTTCCATCTCACAACCTCCCCGGCACCGGACTCCTTTGCCTCGACATCGCACCCTGGAGCCTTCGCATCCAGGCATTGGCAACCCCAACCAATGCGTCGCTCCGAGGCTCCAGTCCGGAGCCGCCTCTTTTATCAAATCGTTTCTCCTATCAGTATGCATAGTTGGAAAGTAATTGCGATTCGGTTCGGGTCAAGACCGAATGGATCGGCCTGTTCGCCGATGTCGGGTTTCTCACCGAGGGTTCCTGTATCTTTGAGGCCGAGGGCGGTAGAGGAGAAAGGCGTTGTGTTTGTCACGCCTCGGTGCGCCGTTGCGGCGGCCGGGGGAACGCGCATCACCACAGGTTGTGTGCCAGTGGATGTTCGTGGCGGGCATCGAGACGGATGGCCCCCGCTTCACATGCCTCCCGGCAGACTCCGCACCCGAAGCAGCGCAGGGGGTCGATGTCCGCTTTGCGGTCGAGGACCGAGAAGCCGATGGCGCCGAACTGACACATCTTGAGGCATGCCCGGCAGCCGATGCAGGCGTCCTTGTCGATCGAGGCGATGTACTCGGCGCGAAAAAAGAGCTGGAAACCGTACCGGTGGCTCACCATCGCCAGGCAATCGCGGCGGTCGCAGTTGCAGATTGCGCCGATGAAGGGAGTCTTGAAAGTCCAGACGGTGTGAATGAGCCCCTGTGCTTCGAAAGATCTGTGGAGCTCGAGGGCTTCCTCGGGGGACATGCGTTCGAAGAGCGTCGCGTCGGGGCCCGGCCGAAAGGTCTCCAGGAAGGCCTCCCTGATGTCGAGCAGTTTCCCGGGATCAATCCCCAGCCCGAAGCAATACGCCGCATCGGAGCGCCCGGTGGTGTTCTTCCGGCACAGGCACGGCATGCGCACCACGGAGTTGGAAAGATCGAATACGAGGCGGAGATCTTCGATGGGCAGCACCTGGCCGAAATGATCCTTCCTGTACCTTCTTTCATGGTATTTGTACCCCAGGTGGCGGAGCCATGCCGGGAGCCGCATGGCCCGGTGGAACGTCCGTTCGAGCTCCGATGACGTTCCATTTCCGATGCTTCTGATGAATTCATCGATGTAGCGGCGGCGGCGAATGTCCGAGAGCAGGTCCGCCGAGTAATTCTCCGCCTTCAGGTACCACTTCCTGCCTTCACCGTGCTGGTGACAGAATTGGCACATGGATTCTCGCTCCACTGTTTGGCCGTCATCGGGAATTCCCGGACGGGTCCGGTCCGTGCGCGCTTCTGGCCTAAAGACGTACACTAATGATATAAGGTCGAATGAAGCGTCTGAAAACCGGTTGGTTCGAGTTTTCCGCAGCCACCGTTCCATGGTTGTGCGTGGGGGTGGGATGTTTCGACAACCCCCTGCAATGGATTTCGAAACGGATATACGGCCGGGAGCTCAGGGGGCGCACGACGGACGAAGCGGCAAGCGAGCTTGCTGAATGATGAAAGGGAAATCATCTTTGGGAAGACAGCTCATGCATGTCTTTGCGGGATTCGTTCTGCTCTATGGTGTCCTGGCCGGGCTCATGTTCGTTTTTCAGTCGCACCTCGTCTATTTCCCGGACAAGGAAATGACGTGCTCGCCTCACGACGTGAACCTGCCGTACGAGGCGGTGTTTTTCCATACGCGGGACCGGATCGAGATCGCGGCATGGTTCGTGCCGGCCGAACAATCCCGGGGCGTTGTGCTCATCTGTCATGGGAATGGTGGCAACATCTCGCACCGCGTGCCGCTGATCCGGATTCTCAACGATCTTTCACTTTCCTGCCTGATTTTTGACTATCGAGGGTATGGAAGCAGTGCGGGCAAACCTACGGAGGATGGCACCTACCGGGACGCCGAGGCGGCCTGGCACTACCTGGCCGATACACGGGGCATCGATGCTCGAAATATCGTGATCCTGGGGAAATCCCTGGGAGGGGCCGTCGCTGCCCGACTCGCCAGGGAGCGCACCCCCGCAGCGCTGATCCTGCAATCGACGTTCACGTCTCTCACGGAGCTCGGCCAAACGGTGTACCCGTTTTTGCCGGTGAGACTCCTGTCGAGATTCAACTACGGCACGGCGGAGTATTTGCGCGGTGTGAGCTGCCCCGTGTTGATCGTGCACAGCCGTCAAGATGAAATCGTTCCCTACAGCCACGGGTGCGAGCTTTTCAGAGTCGCCGGACAGCCCAAGGAGTTCGTCGAAATGGAAGGCGACCACAATAACGGCTTCATTGTGTCCGAATCACGATTCCGGGAAGGCGTTTCAGGTTTCCTGCGGCAACATCTGCCTGAATGGCCGCGTTAGCACGGAACCACTTGGCAACGGCTCCGCCCTGATTATCTTGTTGATGGGCCGGAGGCTCGACAACCCGTCGGACCGGCCCGAGGGTACCCTCGCGGCGAATGCGCAATCGGGGCGGGGGTAATTGACGGAACATGCGGAGGATTTCCATGCGCGGGATGAAATCATTGCTTGCGGCGGCAGTGGTTCTTCTCCTGGCCGGGTGTCAGAACGTGTCCTTTTACACCGGTGGAGGGCACGTTGCGGAGGAGGAACGGACGGCGCTCGTCGAGGGGGAGCACAACGGAAGCTGGCAAGCCAGGGACCTCTCGGTCAAGTATCGCTATGTGCGCAAACAAGACCAGATGCATATCGACGGAACCATCTATTTTGCGGACCTGCTGCGCGACAATTTCACGCTGGTCCACGATTTTCACCTGGCAGTGATTCTCATTGACGCTCAGGGCAAGGTCCTCGGCACCCACGGACTGATCGGCAGCTCACGGGACGACCTGACTTCGTTGTCCTTCAAGACCAGGGTCCCGCTGCCGCCGAACACCGTTTCGATGGCCTTCAGCTATCAGGGAACGGCTCTCGGAGGCGGCGATCACGAGGGAGGGGGCAGCGCCTATTTCTGGAAATATCCCGTTCGGTAACGGTCGATCTTTTTGTGGGACCCCGCGGGACCGCGTCATGCCTGCCCGAAAAAACGGTGCCTGAGCCGGTTGATCGTATCGATGTCGGGCTCGAAAGGAATATCCGGCGTAACGGGGTCCTCGTCGATCCTCAGCTCCGGAAACGGGGTGTCCCGCAGCTTCAGGTTGTAGGCGAGAACCATGAGCTTTTCCAGGTTGACCGTGTCCATGGCGTTGTATGCCAGGAGCGTCTGCAGCGCCTTCATGTCGTTGCGCTCGACGTACTCCTGCCAGAGCAGAACCGCAAAATAACCGTCCACGCCTTCCAGAGTGTCTCTGCAGATTCCGATCTGCCTTTCACAGCCCTTGAGCCCCCCTGAATACCCGAGACTTCTCAGGACGTAGCGGAGATCGATATGGGCCTGATCCATCTCGACTTCCATGAAATCCCTGATGAAAGGAAGATCGAAACACTTCCCGTTGTACGTGACGATCAGCTCGAAGCGGGCGATGTCGGCGGCGAACCGGTGGAGATTGTCCCCATGGATGTATGTGCGCAGGGACTTCCCGTCATAAAGCGCAATGGTGGTGATGTGATCGTCGGGATACCCGAGACCGGTCGTCTCGATGTCCAGGTAGGCGGTGGAATGCCTGAAGTCCCGGAACAACCGCCAGTGCTGATCCGAAGGGAGCCTTGCGGCGAAGAACCGCGCGTCGTTTTCGCGCAGATGCGCCAGCGAATGCCCCAGGTCTTGTTTGAGAGCGGCCGCCCTGGCTTTTCCAAAGGGGAGGGGAGTGGATTCCGTCTGGAAAACGTCCCAGGAATAAACGCCGCGGTCCCAAAGCTGCCGTTCCGTGCGAAAGCCGATTCCCGGCAGGTGACAGAAAGTGTTTTGCAACATCAGGAAACTTCCTCCGGTCGGCGGGCGAAACGTTGAAGGCGAATCGGCCGCATCGTCCGTTTCCGATTCCCGCTTCAGTCGGCCGAGGGCGCCGTGAAATCTCTCAACGATCCATTGCCGGGTGCGAGCCGGACCGTTTCTTTTCGATCTCCCTCTCGTAATCCGTCAGCAGGTCCCGGAGACGGCATACGAACGTGTCGAACACGGCGGTGGTGATCTTTCGACCTTCAGGCGTGAGGTCCTTGAACATTCCGGCGCGAAGGCCGCGTGAGAGCTCCATTTGCACTCCCCCGCAATTCCCGCACCGGTTGCACAGATTCAACGGGCTCCTGCCGGCAAGCCGGGAGCCTTGACGCACCGCAATGCCGGCCCCCGGCAAAACCGTCCTGATCCGGTCGCCCAGCAAATCATTGCCTCCACCGACGAGAACATATTCTTCCCCGCCTCCGCAGCCATGCAGGGTGACGACGGTATGCGCCCCGGTCGCCACGCCCACACCCAACGGCTCGTCAAAACGGGTACTGGTCAGGTGCAAGTTCCCGTTGCCTCGGGGCTTGACGCCGTCGAAGCAGTAGCAGGTGAACTTCCCACCGGCAACGGCCCGTGCGAGCTCTGATGTGCCGGGCTCGATCCCCCCGCCGTGCGGAGCCATGACCGCAATGGGCAGTTTCCCGGGCCGCACGGTGATACGGTAGTCCATTCCTTCGCGCTCGGCCGCCTTGAGTTCCGCGTAGCTGTGGAAACGGTCGGATCGGATAGGCATGAGAACATCCCGCAGTTGTGTCTCATGGAAAGGCGTTTCCCCCTGGGCGGTATCCCCGGCAACAGCGGTCGGCCCGGTCGGGAATCACCCGGCCGGGAGAGGCGGCGTCGGCAATGTTCGCTTCCGGGCGTTCCGCCGCAAGCTGCTGGTGATGCAATTTCCCGGGAATCGCCTTCGTAGAGGAATGCGGGCCTCCGCCGTTTCGGGGACTGACGCCACGCCGATGCAGGAAAGCCGGGCGTCGAATTCCTCTGAAAACACCACCCGGGAGTGCCGCACTGAAGTCTAAACCAACGGGTGGGAATCGGCAAATCCAAATCAGCAGAGGGGTGATTGACGCCATGTCCGCGTCGGTCGTTCCCTTGCCGGGAGGTTGCTTTAAGGGATGGCCGGCCGTTCGTTCCGAGAAAAGCCGGAAATGCAGACACGGCGATCTCACATGCGATGCCGTGTCTGTTCGTTCCAAAAGTGTGTGGCTTTGATCGGTAATCTACTGTGAAGAACCGGCGTCCGTGCCGCTGCCGCTCGTCCGCCCGGTTCCCTGTTGACCGACGCCGGAGGTCCCGTGATGCATCATGGCGCCTCCATGCATGCCCCGCATATCCATCCGGTGGTCCATCATGGCGCACATTCGACCCATTTTGTCGTGATGCGCCCAGGACATCATCTCCCTCATGTCCTTGCGCTGGGCAACCAATTCATTGAGCACCGCGGCCATTGCGGCAAGCTTCGCGTCGCCTTTGGCCTCGTTCATGCCGACGACCTTCTCATTCAGGCTCTTGTCCATCGCCTGGAGTTTCTCCCGCCATCGGGCGCACTCCGCGGTCGTTTCTTCGCTTGTTTTTCCCGTGTCATGGTACATCGGTGCTTGCTTCATTGCGACGGTCGTCCCCGCCGGACTTCCGCCTGCCTGTTGCGCGGCCGCTCCCATCGGCAAGAGCACAAGGGACAACATGATGGGAAGCATCAGGATCAGTCTTTTCATTTCGTCACTCCTTGCTCTGGTTGTGTCAGCGTCCGAAGCCGTTTCTCCGGACTTCGACACCTCACATCTTTCAACTCCTGTTACTGGAGAAGAAATAGAAGCAGTTATCTGCCAATTTTCGAATATCCTGACTAAAAATATAAACAAGAGGGGGAAACAAGCAATATGTCAAGGCAGGGTTTCAACCGGAGCGGTTGAGGCATAAGGGCCTGGAGCCTCCACGGGCTTTCGCCTCCGAGGCTCCACCGCGATCAGCAAAAACAGGCCGGGATCAGTCTTTCGCCGGAAGGACTTGCGGGATGTTCGGGCGGAGGTTTGCCTTTCCGTCGTGTCGATTCGAGGGCGCTTACGTTGGCGTTTCACGGTTCCTTCCGGAGGACCGGTCATTCCCGCAGAAGGAACCGGATGGCGTTTTCCACGGTCGGGCGGTATCAGTCGCGGCGTCCGAAGAGCCTCAGCAGCATGAGGAAGAGGTTGATGAAGTCGAGATACAGCCGCAATGCTCCAATCACCGCCGCCTTCTGTTCGGTTTCCGCATCGGCGAACCCGCCGTGGGCCATTGCCTTGATGGACTGAGTATCGTAGGCAGTGAGTCCGACGAAGATGATCACGCCCAGGCAGGAAATAATCCAGTCAAGGGATTGACTGCCCAGGAAAATGTTCACCACGGATGCCAGAATGATTCCGATCAGGCCCATGAAAAGGAAGTTGCCCCAGGATGTCAGGTCCGTGCGGGTCGTGTAGCCGTAGACGCTCATGATCGCAAACATTCCGGCCGTCACGAAAAACGTGTTGGCAATGGACGAGTGTGCGTAGACAAGAAAAATGACTGAGAGGGTCACTCCGTTCAGCGCGGAGTATATGAAAAACATGAGCGTTGCGCTCGAGGCGCGGAACCGGTTTATGCCGGCGCTGATGGCGATCACGAGACCGAGTTCCGCGAGGACGAGACCCAGCATCAGGCCAGGATATTGAGCGAGCAGTCGACTGGTCGTTGAGCTGGAAAATGTGAGCATGGCGACCACTGCCGTCGTGGCAAGCCCGATCCCCATCCAGTTGTATACACGGCGGACAAAATCACTTTGAATGGCCACAACCTGATCTTGCTGTGGATAGTATTGTCTCTCCATCAATAATCCCTTCCTTTCGATGGTACATGCTGCGTTTCGGGTCCGGCAGGCGTCGGACCGCTCCAGGTTCCTCTTATTCTTCTCGAAAAGACCGAGTCTGGTTTAATATAATGTTCCGTCGGGATCTGTCGAGAGAATTCAAAAGGAGCATCGAGTGAAAAGCACCAACCGGTATCGCGCATTGTTCCCGGTAACAGATCGCTACGCCTTCCTGAACCACGCGGCGGTATCCGCTTCGTCGCTCAGGGTGAGCGCGGCCGTTGAGTCGTTTCTCGATTCGCTGATCGAATCCGGTCCGTTCCGCTACGGAGAATGGATGGAGGGCGTGGCCGAGGCGCGTCGCCGCTTCGCTCGGCTGATCAACGCGGAGCCCGGGGAAATCGCCTTTACCGGGAATACCTCCGACGGCTTGAGCATCATCGCGGAAGGCCTGGACTGGAAGCCGGGGGACGCCGTGCTGGCGCCCATGGCCGACTTTCCGGCCAATGTGTATCCGTGGCTCAACCTCGAACGGCTCGGAGTCGAAATGCGTTTCTATCGCAAGCATCTGGGCCGGTTCGGGCCGCCGGAGCTCGAGGAGGCGTTCCGTCCCGGCGTCCGCGTGCTGGCGGTGAGCTCGGTGGATTACGCCACCGGTTTTCGCTGCGATCTCGAAGCCGTGGGTGAATTCTGTCGCGAAAAGGGAATCCTGTTTTGCGTGGACGCCATACAGAGTCTTGGCGCGTTCGCGCTCGACGTCCGCAAATGCGGCATTCATTTCCTGGCTGCGGGTGCTCACAAATGGCTCCTCGGTTTGATGGGGTCAGGGGCGCTCTACATATCCCGGGATGTTGACGAAATGGTTCGCCCGGGGCGCGTCGGATGGCGAAGCGTGGTCGACGAGAACAATTTCGAGACGCTGAGTCTTTCCTTGAAAAAAGACGCTTTGCGCTTCGAAACGGGGACCGGCAACGTGGCGGGAATTCTGGGCCTGGGAGCCGCTTTAGGATTGCTGCTGGAGGTCGGAATCGACACCGTGTCGGAAAGCATTCTCGCGCTGAACGATTGCGTGCTGAACGGACTTCGGGAGAGGGGCCTCGAAGTGGTGTCGCCCCTGGAGAAGAAGAACCGCTCGGGAATCATCAGTTTCATCCCCCCGGGAAATCCTGAGGAACTGTTCGATTTTTTCAACCGGCGAAATGTTTGCGTATCCCGGCGCGGCCGATACATTCGGCTCTCGCCTCATTTTTACAACAACGCCGAGGACATCGACGCATTCCTCGATGCGCTGGATGCGTATCGCCCCGCGGGGTGAGCGGCTGGAAGCGGGCGCCGCTCCGTGCGGCGGAGGCGTCAGCCTGCGAGCAGCGCCTGGTAGAAACGACGCCAGTTCCCGCCCATGATAAGCTCCACGGCATCATCCGGGTAGCCCCGTTTTCGGAGGAGCTCCGCGATCAGCGGCAGCCGGGAGATGTTCCCTAGGTCGGCGTTGGGTCGATCGAAGCCGCAAAAATCGCTCCCGATGGCGACATGATCCGGGCCGTGCTTCTGGGCCACCCAGTCGATATGCCGGAAGACATCGTCGATGCCGGCCCGCCCCTTCGAAGAGAGCATTTCCGGGTTGACCGTGATTCCCACGATGCCGTCGCGCGCGAAGAGAGCCCCAAGCTGCTCCCGGGTCAGATTCCGGGGCGTGTCGCAGAAGAACCGGAACCCGGTGTGAGAAGACACGATGGGACCGTCAAAAAGGCGGAGAAGGTCTGCAAGCCCCGGATCCGCGAGGTGGGCCGCGTCTATGGCGAATCCCCGTGCGCCGAGTTCCTTCACCAACCGTTTCCCGGCGGCCGTGAGCCCTTGCGGGCATTGTACCCCGTTGCCGTCCCCCAACCGGTTGCTTCCGGCGTGCGTCAGCCCGACTATCCTCATGCCCGCGTTCTTGAGCTCGAGGAGGTCGATGTCGAGCAGGGCGTCGCTGTTCTCGATCAGGAGCAGGTATCCGGGGAACGCCTCATGCTCGAGGCACCGCTGTAAATCGCCTGGAGACTCGATGCGATCGAGTCCCGTGAAGTATGCTCCCGCGTAGTCGATGAGGGAGCGCAGATACGGGGCGGCCGAGCACGGGCCGTTGAAGGAATCCGCGCAATACAGGGCGGCCGCGATCACGCGGACGTTGCCTTCCCTCATGCCGGCAAGGGTCACCGCGCCGTCGATGATGCTCCTCAGCGGCACGTTGGGATGCCGTCTCGTCATTTCATAAATGAGATCGACGTGTCCGTCGATTGCGGCAAAGACTGGAAGGGGGGATGTCTGCGAACCGGGTTGCGTCATCGAAAGGTGTCCGCCTGCATGGCAACCGAGGCGGCCATGGGAAGCCGCCCCGGCTCGTTCAGTAAATCATTGTCGATTATCTCCGAACCGGAGATTCCGTCGGTGCGTGTCACGTCGGAACATGCCTCACATCCGACGGGGCATGACACACGGCCGCCATTACCACCTTTTTCTCCACTTCCTTTACCTTCAGCACTTCGCTCACCCCCTTTCCGGCAAGTGATGAGGCGATGCGGGCCGCACCAGATTCAGCTCGGCCAGTTCCCGAATCGCATCCACACAGAGGTCGAAAAACGCCTCGTGAGTAGACTCCTTCCCATAAACCGCAAAAAGATCCCGACTGATGTCCGCGACGGTCGTTACGCCGTCGCAGCGCCGCAGCAGGTCCATTCCGAAATCGTTGATTTCCTTAACGTCGAGTTCGTTCGCACGGTACGAAAAGACCATGAAGGTCCTCGATGGCGAATAGGTCTTGCCCAAAACCCCGTGTTTGATGTCCAAAATAATGTCCGGCAGATTGAAAGTGAACTCCCCGAGGACGATGTTTCTCGCGAGAAGCGGTTTGAGATCTCCTATACGGGAAAGATCCATGAAGAAGGCGGTATCCGCCGAATCGAATTTCCCGGCCTCAAGCGCCATCGTCTCGTACCGGATCATCTCGCGCAGATAAGGCCTCTCGAGAGGGTCCATGGCGGCCACGGTCTCCACGGCGAAGGCGGCAAAATAATTGTAACAGTCCCGAGGAGCTAGTGTCGAGTCCGTCTTTCGGCCGGTTTGAGCCAGCCAGTCCATGAAACGGAAAAACAAGCCGGAGGGCGACTCGCCGGCCTCGAGCATCAGGAGCAGAAACGAGCGTGGATAGAGGTTGACGATCAGGGGAAACCCGACGGCAAGAACGTTCAGCGCTTCGAGCGGGAAGGCGGGGCAGGGAAGGTTGTAGAAGCTGCAAAAGATCGCGGGGTGGGCATCGATGAGGTCATCGTCCGATCGGAGGCGTCTTGCCCCGTCGAATTCAATGCCCAGCGAGAAATAGGTGTCCACCGAGCGGACCAGGCGGTCGGCATACCTGTGAAAGAGATCGGTTCCGGGGAGGACGGTCGCCAACTGCAGCAATGGGTTGATACCTCCCTGCACACCGGTTCGCAGCGCCAGTTCCAGGGTGGCGTCGATGTCTTCGCGTTCCTCCTCCGGAAAACCGATCACAAAGCTCAGCGTCGGAACGATGCCCTGGTCCGTGGTTTCCCTCACGCGACGGAGAAGAATGTCGCCGTCGATGTTTTTCCGAATGAAGGCAAGGGTTCTTTTCGAGCCGGAATCGATGCCGTAGCACATGGATTCGCATCCGGCCTCCCGCATAAGCCCGAGAAGCTCCGCGTCCACGGTGTCCAGCCTCGAGATGCAATACCAGGGAACACGGTTCAGACCGGTTTCGATGAGCGAGCCGCAGAACTGTTCCACGAAGCTTCTCCGCGCCGTGAACTGATCGTAGGCGAGGAGAAAACACTGCGCCCCGAACCGGTCCCGCAGGTTACGCATCTCCCGGATCAGCCGGGGAACCGAATACGTTCTCTGCCGACGTCGCCACATGACCGACTGGGAACAATAGATGCAATGGTGAGGGCAGCCGCGACCGACTTCGAGGATGGCGATGCTCCGCGGAATGCCGCAGGAATCCCGGTAGGCGGAAAAGGGAGGTACGAACGAATAGTCGGCCAGGGGCAGCTCATCCAGATCGGCGATCAGCTCGCGATCCCCGTTTCGAACGACTCTGCCGCCATCACGAAAGGAAAGCCCCCGAGCGCCGTGGAGCTCCTCCGCCCGGGCGTAGCGCAAAGCGAGCTCGGACATCGTGATCTCTCCCTCGCCGCGCACGACCGCGTCGATCCAGGGGAATGCCTCGAGGGTTTCGATATCCACCGCGGATGCGCTGTGTCCTCCGAACACGATCTTGATGCCGGGGTTTTGAGCTTTCACCAGTTGGGCGATCCGAACTGCACCAGGGAAAGTGGTGCATTGCACCGAAAAGCCGACCATGCCCGGATCTTTTTCCAGTATCCTCGAAGCGCATTCGGCGTAGATCCGCTTTCCCAAGTGGAGCCTTCCTCGGCGAATGTCCAGGGGAAAGTCGAGAATGAACGGGTCATGACCGTCGGCGGCGAGGTTTGTCGCCAGGAGGATCAGGCCCAGGGGAGGCATGTTGTACATGGGCTCGAGGTAGAAAGGCGGAAAGACCAGGGCGATTCTCATGAAAAGCGATATCCGGGTTGAGGGGGTTCGCGGCGGTCGAGGCGCACACGGCGGCACGCTCCGGAAACCGGTCCGCTCTTGCTGGAATAGATAAGGTCGTCTCCGTAAAAGGTCAAATGATTTGTTGAAGAGGCCGACTGACGGGCCACCGGTAGGGAAGGGGCGCAACGGTTCGATTCGTGAGGATGGATTGCCGCTTTCAGGTTAATATATGTTGAATCCTCGGCACCGGCGGGTTCATATGTTCGGGCGGCTGACCGGTGATCGAGAGGCTATGGGGACCCGTGCCGCGGCACATTCCCCGGCGGAGGTTTTCACGCGAGGACCCGATGATGGCGGTTCATTTCAGAACGTTCGCAAGTGCGCGCGAGGTCGGCGGTGAAGTCTGGAACGGCCTTGCCGCGGACGCCAATCCGATGATGGAATGGGAATACTTCTGCGCCCTGGAGGAGTCCGGATCGGTCGGTCCCGAGAAGGGTTACTTTCCCGCTCACCTCGTGCTCTACTGCGATGATCGCCCGGTGGCTCTGGCGCCGCTGTACCGGAGAGACCGTGCATGGGTTGAATTCGGCGACGGCGGCTTGATCGAATTCCTGAGCCAGTTGAGCGGCCTGCCGTATCAACGGGGACTGGTCGGTGCCGTTCCTTTTACGCCGGTGCCCGGCTACCGTTTCCTTTGTCTTGGCGATCGCAATCCGTTGGAGACCTTCACCCTCATGCTCGATGAAATCGACCGCCTTTGCGCGGCGCAGGACCTTTCAACCAGCCGAATCTATTTCGTGGAATCCCGCGGGCCCGCCTTGCGTCATCTTCTCCTGCAGCACGGCTACACGAACCTCACGGCAGGCTATACGCTGTGGTTCAACCGGGGCTATCTCAGTTTCGACGATTACCTGGGATCGTTCAAATCGAGCAGAAGGACGAAAATCAAACGAGAAATCAGAGCCATACAAGACGCGGGGATTTCGCTCCAAATGCTGGACGGCAGGGAAGCTTCGCAGTCCGATTTCCTCGAGATGCACAGACTGTATGAAAAAACCTGGCACAAGCACATGGGAAACGGCCTGAGGCCTTTTCTCAATGGGTCCTTCTTCAGGATGCTGGGTGAGTCGTTCAGGCACAGGGTGAGCTTTTCCGTGGCGATGCGGGGACGCCGGCGCCTGGCGATGGCGCTTTTCTACCACAAGGCGGCGGAATTGTACGGCCGCTACTGGGGATGCGCCGAGGAGATTCCCTTCCTGCACTTCTCCAGCTGTTACTACTTTCCCATCCGGCACGCCATCGATCGAGGTTTCCAGCTGATGGATCCGGGTTTCGGCGGTGAACACAAGCTTATCCGAGGCTATGAAACGGTTCCCGTTCACCACTTCATAAAATTCCACGGAGAACGAGAGAGACGCGTTGCCGCCGCGATATTGAACCGGTTGCAGCAGGCGCCCGGAGAAGGCTGAGAGCACCGCCGTCAAGAAAGACAGAGAGCCGGGCAAGGAGGGGGACACCCGACTCTCTGAGGAGGAGGAAAGAGTTTTCTTTCCACTTATATGATAACCGCTCCGTCAAGAGATGCCAGTGTCCCGGGCAGGAAGATCCGTGATTTTGCGCCGCATCGGCGGCTCAGTGCGCTAACTGCCGGTGGAAATAACGCTGTTGATGGGAATGTAGGCCGGGGGATTCTGGTTCCGATAGCCCTGGAGCGTCCGGTAGGTTCCCCTGGTGACGAGAGGGTCGAGAGCGAGGATGGCCCCTGCGATACGATCATGATCCGCAAGGATCGGCAGCACGCTGAGGTTCAACGTGACAACCCTGCCCTCGAGCAGGTTCAGCCTCGCGTACATCCCCACTTCGGGTTTGGCCGACTGCACGACGCGTTCGACGGCGTTCGTCACGCACTTGCTGTCTCCCAGGAAGATATCCCCAACCTGGCTGCCGACGATCCGATCCTTCGGAAGGTCAAGTATCTCCGAGGCGGCGTCGTTGCAGTCCTCGATGGTTCGGTTGGCGTTCATGAGCAATAGACCATTGGGAAGGGTCCTGAAGATCGACTCGAAATAGTTCGCGGACTTGAGTGTCGCCTCGAAAAGCTCGGCATTCCTGATGGCAATGGAGGCGTACCCGGCAAAGATTTCGAGCCGGCTTTCGTCGGCCCGGTCAAATGGGCCGCCTTTCTTGTTTCTCACCTGGATCACGCCGACAACCTTACCCTGTGACGTCTTGATGGGCGCACAGAGCACGGAGTGTGCGGGGAAGCCGGGTTCGATGTCCACCGGGAAGATGGAAGGCGGCAGCTTTGCCGTGTCGGGGATATTCACGATCTCGCCGGTTATCAGAGCGCTTCCGGCAATCCCCAGGTGGCTTGGAAATCTCACCCTCACGGTCTGGGATTCGTGGGTTGTCATGGACCAGAGTTCGTTGGCCTTGTCGTCGTGGAGGTAGAGGACGCTCCTTTCCGCCGCGAGGAGGGCCGCGGTGGTTTCGGTGATCTTCTTGAAGAGGGATTCCATGCGGAGCTCAAAAAAAATCTCCCTGGTGAACTTGAAGAACTGAGCCTCTTCGCGCCTCTCCTTTCCCACCTGTTGAAACAGGATGGATTCTTCGTGCCGGGTGCGGGACACTATTTCATACGTCTGCGCGTTCTGAAGGGCGGCGGAGGCCTGGCCGCCGATGGCCTCGAGCATCAACAGGTCGTTTTCGGAAAAGCTCCCCGATTTCTTGTTGAGGAGCTGAATCACACCGACGATCTGGCGGTCTTTGGTCTTGATGGGCACCGCAAGCACGTTTCGCGTCTTGTACCCGGTCTTCTTGTCCATCTCGGGGTTGAAGCGCGCATCGGCGTAGGCGTCGTCGATGTTGACCGGCTGTCCCGTGACAAATACGTTCCCGACGATGCCCTGATGGATCGGAATGCGAATCTCCTGGATGAGATTGCCCAGGGCAGCACGTGAGTAAAGCTCGTTGGTGTCTTTGTCATGGAGGAAAACGGTTCCCCGGTAGGCTTCCAGGGATTCGGTCGTGATCTCGATCAGACGGGAGAGCAGGACGTCCAGGGAAAGAGATTCGCTCAGCCGGGTCGACACCTCGGTGAGGGTAATCAGCTTTCTGAGAACGTCCGACAATTCATCGAGGAAAGTATCCTGGTCATCACGGCACAATGTGTCGAGAATAAGCCTGATGTCCGCCCTTCGAAGCCTTCTTTCCAGAACCTTGTTCAGGAGCACCGCGCCAGAACCCATGTTCCACCCCGTTTTGTAGCCCTCTGCGTTTCAATTACTCAATCGGTTGTCGATAATCATAGCATGAATCCGAAGGCCGGAATGTTTTCGCTATTTGTAAACGGGGCAACTCCCGCGCCTGCGGGAGTCGGAAAAGCCTTCGGGCGCGCCGCTGAGGGGGTTGATACACATATACAGAGGGAATTCAAAACTTCAATAAGAAAATGAACAACTTCCATGGGTGAGGCGAAAATTAATCTTGCTTGCACGCCATGCGACGCAATGCCGAACCGATCTTTCTTGCCTTATAGCTTGTAACCGATCATGCGCAAGAAATCCTTGCGCCACTTGACGTCTTCCTCACCCTCGATCCCCTTGGGCGCGAACCCGTCCACAACCCCGATAACCCCTCGACCGAGCTCCGTTTCGGCGATCAGCACCTGGGTGGGGTTGGCCGTGGCGCAGAAAATGCGGCACACTTCGGGCACCATCTTGACGGCATTGAGAACATTGACGGGGAAGAAACCCTCGCCGAGGAAGATGATGAACGTGTGGCCCGCGGCCACGGCGCTTGCGTTCCTGCGGGCAAGCTCGACCATGTCGGGATCGGTCCCGGTCAATCTCACCAGGCATTTCCCGGATGCTTCACAAAAGCCCAGCCCGAATTTGATTCCGGGCACGGCGGATACCAGGGCCTCATGGATGTCTTCGACGGATTTGATGAAGTGCGTCTGGCCAAGAATGAAATTGATGGGTTCCGGCTTTTCGATTCCTACCGTTTTGATCTGCATACGTCATTCCTCCTTGAGTTCCGACTCTGGCGATCGAGGAAGCAATGAAAAACTCCGCCTTTCCCTTGATTTTCCCAAGATAAGAGACCGGGGCGAACATCACCGATTTCTTTCGCCCGCGAGTGCCTGCATGTTTCGAACCGGAGGAATCCGCGGCGGCGGTTCCTGTTCTTTCCATGGACCGGCCGCTTTCCGGTTAAGGGTTGGGTCTTGCCCGGGCGGCGGCACGCCCGGGGACGAATCATTCCCGCACGATCTAGAGCGTCAGGAAACCGTCGGGAATCAGGCTCGTGGCGAGCATGACCGAATTGATGTCCTCGTGCTCCGTCCAGGACTCGGCCTGCCTGTTCCCGTCATCGAGCCAGAACCCCTCGATGATCTCCACGAGCGGCGTGTATCGCATGAGTGCCTCCACCCGCGCGCGCAGTTCCTGCCTGTCGCGAAACAGGTCGGGCTTCCTTTCGATGAACCGCCAGAGCCTGTCGATGGCCTTCAGGCCGATGGAAAGGCCGAGTTCCCTGAAGGCAAGGCGATAATCTGCGGGAAGCTCCAGCGAGTTCCTGCGCAAGCAGGCGTTAAGGCCGACCCGGGCGGCATCGAGCAGAGCGGTCAGCAGATCGTTTCCCTCGAAGGACCCTCCGGTCATCAGTTGCACCACCCTGAAGGCGTCGAACAGAAGACCGCCGATGCCGAGAGGATCGTCGGTGGTCCAGGTCTTACCGAGGCAGATCTTTTCGATATCGGCGATTTCTCTTCCCAGGACGTCTTCCCCCGCCGAGGGAGGTGCCTTTGCGGCGCCCGCGGCAAGCTCGCTATAGGTGATGAAGCCGTCCAGCGGATCGTGCTGTCCCATGGACCTCACGAGCGGAGCAGAAAGGTCGATGTTCATCTTCCAGTACATCATCTTGCGGCCGCCGAACGAGGGGGCGTAAAGAAACCCGCGGTGAGCGGTTCGAGCGAGCTCGACAGCCCAGGTGTTGTACTTCATGTTTTCGGTGACGCGACTCACCCGGCTCAGCGCATGCATCCATTTCGTAAGGTAATGGTAGTACTGCCCGTCCCGGTCCCATTCCAGGCGCTCGTCAAGGCGGTCGTTCGGACCGCGTTCGTTCAGCTTCTTGCCGATCCTCAATCCGCCGAACGTCGGATGAATTTCGCCCTCGCGCTCCTCCATGCCGCTGATCCAACCGCTTCTTGAATCGTCCGGGCGGTGCCGTCCGAGCACGTGGTGAACCTGGTCGACCAGCAGCAGGGCAAGGTCGCGATACCTGGGCGCTCCGCTGCGCCGGTAAAGCTCCAGGTAGTTGCACACGGCGAAGGCGTCGGTCCACAAGTAGCGCCGCGGGGAATCCCCGGCTGGTGAAAGCCCGGTTCTTTCGGCAAAATCGAGCATGATTTCTTCGGCAATGGAGAACCGTGCGTCCGGCTTCATTTTCCCTCCCCGGGCCGATCCCCGCTCCATGCGGGAATACGGCGCCCTGCCGTGTCCGGCGGACCCGCGGGCAATTCCGTCCAATGCTATAGTATCGTACAAATCGCTCTTCCACACAACCGGTCAGCTTACGGGCTTGCCATCGGGGATGTGCGTCGGGTGGGGCGGAGGAGAGGGGAGATGTTCTCCTGCCAGGTTCGCCGGGGCGGCGAGCATCAGGGAAAATTACGTCGAAAACAGATTCCCGGGTGAGCCTGTTTTCATGCTTTGCAGGTGTCGCAGGCGCCATGGGCAATTGCGTTCGAGATGGGTGCACTGGGCGGGCGCCACTTCCTTGCCGCCTGCATGCCACGGCGATCGCGAGCCCCTTAATGAAGCCCGTTCCCGGCATCGGTCGGAGTTTTATAGGCGTCTTCGAGGGCGCGACGCAGGAGGCGGCGGGAGGGTGGGGCGGCCCGCGCGCGGCCGGCCTCCCGCTCCGGACCGTCGTTTGCCTTGCTATCCGAGCCCGACGCGAAAAATGATCAGGAAGGAAGTGCCGACGGCATAAACCAGTGTCAGCGCTGTGGCAATGACGCAAAGGTTGCCGACGGTTTTGTGCACGAGCCGCTCGGGCTGCCTTTCCTGGTAACCGAGGACAAACCCGGCCAGTATTCCGGTCAGTAATCCGCCCCCGTGCGCCCAATTGTCGATTCCCGGAAACAGGAATCCGAAAATGAAAAGGCCGATCACCCAACCGCTCACTTGGCGGTAGACCAGTTGACCGAACTGGCCTCCGCGGCTCCTGCCGTAGTAGAGGGCCGAGCCGATGAGTCCGCAAACGGCGGCGGAAGCCCCCAGGGTGACGGCGGTTCCCGCGAAGTAGGAGAGCACGTACCCGCCGATGCCGCTCAAGGTGTAAATGGCCAGTGTCCTGGACGCGCCGTATTCATGAACAATGAGGGGAGCGATCTGGCTGAACGCCATCATATTGAACAGGATGTGAAGGATGCTGCCGTGCAGGTAGCTCGCGGACAGCAAGGTCCACCAGCGGTCGAACTGGTCTATGGGAATCCTTCCCGTCGCCCCCAGGAGCAGCAGGCTCCTGCTGCCGGGAGACAGAAAGTTGAGCGGGTTCATGGAGAAACCGGTGGAACTCGGGGCAATGATAAGCGACAGGACAAACATGCCCGCGTTGATGAAAATGATCGTCCGAATGAGCTGATGAGGGCTGAAGAAATTCCCGGTCCACAAGTTGTTTCTCCAGCGTGAACCGGGACGGGCCAATCCACAGTGAGGGCAGGAAGTCTCGTCCATGCTGATGAGCCTCCTGCAGTTCGGGCATAGAATCGAACGCCTGCCTTGAATGTCCATTGTTACTCCGAGTGAATACCGGGAGGTTGCCAAACACCCCACCGTCGCCGCGCCCTCATTCCGCGATCCGAACGCGAATAAGCAACAGGTCTCCGGGCGCCGAACCCAATGACGACCGAAGAGTTCTCAACACATAGGGATTATTTTGTCTGACGTCAAGGCGATTCGTACCGGATGGCCGTCGCGGGCGGAGCGCGCTCGCCCGGTGACCGTGAAGCCGCGATACTCCCGGAGAACCCCTTCGAAAGCCGATTCGCCGAAGAACGTTTCGGTCCTCGGATCGGAGAGCCTGCATGAACGAAAATCCCCGGGGGGACTGAATATCCCTCCCGGGGAGAGTATTGAATTACGGCTTCGTCAAAGCCCCGGAGCGGAACCGCCTCACGTGTCCTGCCGCGGCTTCGCTCCTGGGGGCGAGGTTGACTTAGGAACTCCCAAACGCCTTGATGCACACGTTACAGGTCGAATCGAAGGTGGTGATGTCGAACCAGGTATTGCCGTCCGAAGAGTAGAAACTCTGGTTCGCGGAGGCGGTGGCGTGGCTGGAGTAGCCGTCCACGGCAAGTTCGACCGGGAGGGGATAGTTGAAGCCCGGAGTGTAGAACTTGATCAGAACAGAGAATTTCTTGCCGGCGGTGACCGTTTTCGGCGTGGAGAAAACCACCGTGTGGTATCCCATGGTCGGGATGGTCTTCGTCACGGCCGTTCCAACCTGGGTTCCGCTTTTCGGGTTGGTTGCCGACACGTTGTTGCGAACGTATATCGTCACCTTGGTATTCGGCGCTCCCGTGTAGAAACTGACGGCCTTGATCTTGTTCGCGCCGGTGGCGGCTGTAAAAATGTTGGCGCCCCACAACGTCGGGGAACTGATCCCCAAGCTGTTGGTCCAACCAAGCGGATCGTACTGGTAGTTGCGCTTGTAGTTCGTTACGGCTTGAATGCCCCTGAACGACGTGCCGGTCTGCAGGGACTTGTCGTAGTAGGACATCCAGAAGTAGCCCTTGTTGCCCCAGGTGGCTCCCCAGCTGTTCTTCACGAGAAACGCCCCGTTGCCGGCGGGCAATGCGGTGCCGACCTTCTTGAAGTTCGTTCTGGGGAAGGCGTCGTTCCAGCCGATGATGGCCACGGCATGACCTTCGCCGGTCGTCCCGTTGTTCCAATAGGCGTACTTCGTGGCGTTGTAATACGTGCTGCTCCATTTGAAGGAAATGTACATGGCGCCGTGAGTGGTCACGGCCGCCTTGATCCTGTTGTTGTCAGTAAAATTGGCGCGGTCCTTGATCTGGTCCACGTCCTGGATATGCTTTCTCACCACGGCGGCAGTATCATCCACGGCATACGGGTAGGGAACATCCGCTTCATTGACGGGACCGCTCCAGCGTCCCAGATAAGCCATGGTAATGAAGTCGTTCCCGCCCTCGCACTCAGCCCAGTCAAAGCCGTGGGTCGAGTTGGGATGCTGTTCGGAATAGTTGGTCGTCGGGCCGGTTCCCGTGGCTCCCTTGAGCTTGGACTCGATGGATGCCATGGTGGCGAATGCCCAGCAGGAACCGCACCCGCCCTGGTTCTTGACCGGCGTCACCCGATTCTGGGTGCGCAGGTCATAGCTCGCCGGATAGGTGACCGCCTCGACCGCCGCCGCTTCGCTCGCGGTTGCCGGCAGGTTCTTGGCATAGGAAAAATCGATTGGAGGCGGAATGTACCCAAGGGCAAACCCTTCCTCGGTGACCTTCAAAGGAGCTTTGCCCTGCCTGACCTGTTCCATGTATTTCAGGAAATCCGGGTTGTAAGGTGCCTGTTGCAACTGCTGCGCCTGCGACAGGCTCGGAGACATCGCGAAGAAAATACCCACGACGAACACCAGGCCGATTGTGCAGAGCATCCTGAACGCTGTATTTCTTTTCGATGCACTCATGTTTCCTCTCCTTTGGCTGAGGTTTCAATGGAACGCAACCGAACAACTCTCGTTGAAGACCAGGACCGCGAGCCTTCTTCACCTTTGCACGGCGACAGTGAATCCCTCCTTCAGGTCAAGGGGCGAGCGGCAATCCCCGTGTTCAAATACAAAACTCCCCTCGTGACAAACATTTCAGGCCCGGGCCGGTTATGCGCTCCCTTACGGGCGGCCTTGGCTCGCTTGCACTCAGTCGCTTCCGTTGTCGTTCGTGTGGGCATTCATGCGCCCGGCATTTGATTTTGAAACGCTGTGGAGATGAATAGACGCCCTCCCGCTCAAGGGTCGTTAGGCATAATACCACATTTTTCACGATTTCGACAATAAAGCGTGACACGTAATATTAATAAAATTTAATACGCGGGCAGTGGACGGACCCGGGGGGGCCATGATCGAACTCGGCCGGGTTTCAGGGAAAAGCACCGGCGCCCGGGATTCCTTTGTCGCCGCTATGCGGCCTGTCCCGGCCCTTCGAGGGCCCCCAGGGATTCCGAATGGTTGGGTGACCCGGGAATCCGTCGGGCGGAAGCGGGAGACGAGGAGAAATCGGAAGATCGCGGAAGCGGGACGAAGATCATCCGGTACGGAACGCGGCATGACGTTGCGGAGAGCCTGATTCGAGAGGTGTGTGCACCCCCGCTTCTCCATGTCTGCACGGACGGGGATCCGACTGCGGGGGCGGGAGCGGGGCGCAATGGAGTGCCGCCCGTGTAATTTTTCCAGTGAATCGCCGGCTTCGGAAGATTATAATATTATTTTATGGTATCGTCGCAATAACGGCACACCCGAAGATTCCGAAAATCGGGGATCAACGGGAGTATACGCCCGGCGGCGACGCCATGGAGCGACCGTGCAGCGTCATGTCGATCGGAGTGGGACATTTTGCGGCCATGCAGTTCAAAATTCCTTGCGAACGCCCGCCGCCCGGTGGGAACAAGGCTCCCGGCTTCGGGCTTCCCGGGAAGATGAATCACTTTGAGCCGCTTTTCGCTCGCGCTGGTGAGGAGCAAAGTCCGGCACGCTCTCGACTTCCCCATTCAACCGTCCTTGCTCTGAAAGGAGTGTTATGAAGGAATTCCAACTGACCGGTGGCAAGACCAATCACGAGGCAATGCTGAGGTGGATTCAGGAAACAGCGCGACTTTGCAAACCGGATCGCGTTCATCTTTGCGACGGCTCGGAGACGGAAAACCGGGAATTGTGCGATCAGATGGTTCGATCGGGCACCTTTATCCGCCTCAATGAGGAAAAGCGTTCCAACTGCTTCCTGTGCCGCTCCGACCCGGCGGACGTGGCCAGGGTGGAAAGCCGTACCTTCGTGTGCTCGAACAGCAAGAGCGCCGCCGGCCCCACCAACAACTGGATGCATCCCCGGGAGATGAAAGAAATTCTGAACGGTCTGTTCGACGGGTGTATGCGCGGTCGCACCATGTACGTCATTCCTTTCAGCATGGGGCCGCTCGGTTCGCACATCGCTCATATCGGAGTGCAGATCACCGATTCCCCCTACGTTGTGGTGAACATGCGGATCATGACCCGCATGGGGCAGGGGGCTCTCGATGTCCTGGGCCGCAAAGGGCCTTTCGTACGCTGTTTGCATTCCGTCGGATCTCCCCTCGAACCGGGCCGAAAGGATGTCCCGTGGCCCTGCAATCCCGCCAATACGTACATCACGCATTTCCCCGAAGAACGCGCGATCTACTCCTTCGGCAGCGGCTACGGCGGGAACGCTCTGCTGGGCAAGAAGTGCTTTGCATTGAGAATCGCCTCGTGCATGGCCCGGGACGAAGGCTGGCTTGCCGAACACATGCTCATCGTCGGGCTGCAAAGCCCTCAGGGGGAAAGAACCTATGTGGCCGGGGCGTTCCCGAGTGCGTGCGGGAAGACCAACTTCTCGATGATGGTGCCTCCGAAGGGCTTTGAAGGCTGGAAGGTTTTCACCATCGGGGACGACATCGCCTGGATCAAGCCCGGGGCGGACGGAGCGCTACGAGCCATCAATCCCGAGGCGGGCTTTTTCGGCGTCGCCCCCGGGACGTCCATGAAGTCCAACCCCAATGCCATGATGACCCTGAATAAAAACTGCATCTTCACCAACGTCGCACTGACCGACGATGGAGACGTCTGGTGGGAGGGGATGACCGACGATCCCCCTTCCCATTTGATCGACTGGACGGGAAAGGACTGGACGCCGGGATGCGGACGGGTCGCCGCTCACCCGAATTCCCGTTTCACCGTTCCCATATCCCAGTGCCCCACCTTCGACCCCAACTGGGACAACCCCGACGGTGTTCCCATCAAAGCCTTCATTTTCGGTGGGCGCATCAGCAAGAACGTTCCCCTCATATTTCAGGGTTATAACTGGACTCATGGAGTATACCTCGCGGCCACGATGGGTTCCGAGGCCACTGCCGCCGCGGAAGCCACCCTCCCGCCGATGAGAAGGGACCCGATGGCCATGCTGCCTTTCTGCGGCTACAACATGGCCGAATACTGGAACCACTGGTTGGATATCGGACGTCAACTGCCGGATCCTCCCCGTATTTTCCGCGTCAACTGGTTCCGGCGCGACAAGCAGGGCAAATTCCTGTGGCCCGGCTTCGGCGAAAACATGCGCGTTCTCAAGTGGATCGTCGATCGCGTGCACGGCAGGGGATACGGTGTGGAGAGCCCCTTGGGGTACGTTCCGCGCTATCAGGACATCGAGTGGGAAGGCCTGGACCTGGATCCGGACCTCTTCTGCGAGTTGATGACGGTGGAGCGCGAGCAGGCCATCATCGAGGCCAGGTCCCACGAGGACCTTTTCGACAAGTTCTTCGATCGTCTTCCCAAGGAATTCGTCCACACCCGTGAGCTGTTCAAGTCGAGGGTCTGGCGGTCTCCCGAAATATGGAACCCGGGGAACGGGGTCTGCTGATTCATGAGGCAACCGACCGCCGGGCGGTTCATGACGGCGGTGGGTTGCCCGCGTTTCCGGAGGCGGTTCCCGCCGCTTCACCGCCCGATTGGGCCGGGGCGGCCTAATTCCTCCCTGCCCGGCGGGAGACTCCTTTCCAGGCATGATAAAGCCCCGCCGTGTTGGAGCGCGGGGCCTGTGAACAGTCAGCGTCAGCACTTGGAAGGAGCGAGCCGCACCTGCCTCGATCCAAAAATAAAGTAAGTGATATTGAACCATTGCGCAAGGGCATGGAGGGATATCGCCGAGGCGCGCGGCGCACTCTCGACGCATTTCGCGTGCTGCGGGAAGGAGTCCGGACCGAGTCGTGAAGATGCTGCGACGAGGACTGAGGGAACCTCATGAAGCTTAAACGTGGCCGGCCTGGAACGCTTGCGGTTCTGCTGGTCCTGACGAGTCTGGTTTTCGGCTGCGCGCGGTTGCCCGTTGCCGCGGAGGATCCCCTGCCGTCGTGGAATGAAGGCGCCGTGAAAGACGGCATCCTGGACTTTGTGGCCCGGGTGAGCACGCCTGGAGGCAAGGACTTCGTGCCGGTGCCGGAACGCGTTGCCGCTTTCGATAACGACGGTACGCTTTGGGCGGAACAACCGATCTATTTCCAGTTCGCCTTCACCCTGGACCGGGTGAAAACCCTTGCCGCCGAACACCCCGAGTGGCGCGCCGAAGCACCGTTCAAATGGGTGCTCGACGGCGACTTCCAGGCGCTGTTCGATGCCGGCGAAAAGGACATCTTCAAGCTGATCCTGGCGACGCATGCGGGCATGACCACGGACGAGTTCGAAGGAACCGTCAGGGAATGGCTCGCAACCGCAAGGCATCCACGCTTCAAGCGGCCCTATACCGAATGCGTGTACCAGCCCATGGTCGAGCTTCTCCGTTACCTGCGGGCGAGCGGGTTCAAGACGTTCATCGTATCCGGAGGCTGGTCGGATTTCATGCGACCCTGGATCGAGCGGGTTTACGGAATTCCACCCGAACAGGTGGTCGGCAGCGGCCTCAAGCTGGAATACGAAATGCGAGGCGGCACATCGGTGCTCCTGATCCTGCCGGAGGTCGACTTCCTCAACGACAGGGCCGGCAAGCCCGTGGGCATTCACAGGTTCATCGGCCGGCGGCCCATTTTTTCCTTCGGCAATTCCGACGGCGACCTTCAGATGCTGCAGTGGACCGCGGCCGGGAAGGGGGCGCGCTTCATGGGGCTGGTTCGCCATACGGATGCGGAGCGGGAATGGGCCTACGATCGCGCCTCTCCCATCGGCCGCCTCGACAAGGCGCTCGACGAGGCACAGGCCAAAGGCTGGACGGTGGTGGACATGAAACGCGACTGGGCGGTCGTTTTCCCAGCCCCCGGCGCCGGCGCGCGATGAGAAGGCATATGATGTCGAAAATGCAGACGACAGACTTGGGCGCCAGCCGACTCCATGAAATGAAATGCAATGTTCATTTCTCGGCTTTGCCTGTCATTCTTCAAAGGCCCTTGAAGAGAGCATCCTGAGGCTTCCTTAACCGCCCCCGGAGGGCTCCCGCATGAACGAAACCACGTGGGACGGGTCGGGTCAGGGCGGTGGAATCCACACTACGGAATTCAGGTTCCCCCCCGATGGCTGTTCCATGATTAAAACCACCGGGGACCATTCCCGTGGCGTGGTTCATCATAAAATGGGTGGATGCGATCTGTCGCTGGTTTGACCCTTTCCGGTATTTCGGCTATAAAGCGAAGGTCGTCTTAGTTCCATGGATCGGCAAGTCGTGCAATCAAACGGCCAGACCGTTGCACTATGACTTTTGCCGGACGATCCTTCAATGATTCACCCCGGTTAGTGCACAGGATGAGAATGCTGGCAGAAATCACTCCCAGTGCATGCAAGCTACTCAACATCGCCATTGTGATTGAATGGCCATTTTGTATTCCTATCATAAAGACTCTATGGAGAAAATCGTCCCGTTTGCGATTGGTGGCCATTGCCGCGCGGAGTAGCGAGTGCTTCCACCAGGCCGAGGGTCTCGGGGTACAAGTCTTTGAAGACTATCGGGACCTGTTGACCATGGACCACTTGGACCTGATTCTGGAACTCACTGGAGACGATGAAATTCTCGCGGATTTGATCAAACGGAGGAAGCCGACCGTTGGGGTCATAGACCGGCAGGCTACCCAACTGCTGCTGGATATGGCCCCGGACGTAACGCTCGAATCACCTCTTCTCGCTACCCTGATGGAGGCCTCAACTGATGGAGTCGTGGTGATCGACAGGGATTTGCGCATAATCAACTGCAATACGTCCGGGTACATCCCCGGGAGTTCGAACAGGAACGCGATCTTGGGCAAACACTGCTTCGAGGTCGTGCAAAGGTCGTCCGTGCCCTGTGAGGGCGCCATAAAATGTCCCGCCCAGGAGACCTTCGCGACGGGCAAGGTTGCTCTTTCGGAGTATGAAATTGAAGCACCGGACAAAACAGTCCAGATTTGCCAGGTAGTGGCGTATCCGGTTTTCAATATACTGGGGGAGGCCACGCAGTGCGTGCTCTCCATCCGGGACATCAGCAAAGCCCTGTCCGACAAAATCGATGAGCGCACCCGGGCCGTCAAGGAAAACCTTGCCAATGTTGTTCGCGAAGACCGCCTCGCCTCCCTTGGACGGCTTGTCGCATCCGTTTGTCACGAGATCAACAACCCGATCACGAGTATTGTGACTTTTACCCGGTTGATTCTTACGATGATGCAGCGCAGCATGATGTCCTCCGATGATATCGTCAAAATGCAGCGTTACCTGGACCTTGCTTTCCGCGAAGGGATGCGTTGCGGTTCCATTGTAAAGAACCTGCTGACGTTCGCGCGGCCGGAAAGCCTGATGGCTCAGAAGATCGACATCAATGAAATGGTCAAAACAATACTTATTCTTACCGATCCTCAGCTTGAGCGTGCCGAGATCAATCGAGTCGTGGACATGCCTCCTTCTCTCACTATATGGGGAGACTTCGGCAGGATTCAACAATGTCTCCTGAATTTGATTTTCAACGCAATCGACGCGATGCCGGAAGGCGGCACGATGAAAATCAGCGGCGGTCTGGAGGGCGATATGGCGGAGCTGTCGATTTCGGATACCGGCTATGGCATAGAACCAGACCATTTACCCAAGATTTTCGAACCGTTCTTCTCGACAAAGCCTAAAGGCAAAGGGGTCGGCCTGGGGCTATCCATGGTGTATGGGACGATACGCGAACATAACGGGAGCATTGGGGTTGAAAGTACGCCCGGCAAGGGGACGAAGTTTACGATCCGGTTGCCGGTTCACCCCGAAGAATGGCGGGGGAGCGAGAAGACCGCTGGTGGAAGCGAGAGAACCTGCTCAACAGTCTGATAATCGATTCATTCGCGACGATAGGGGAGCCTAAATATGGGGCAGTCGGCACGTATTCTGGTTGTTGATGACGAAGAGACGATTTGTGAATCGCTGATAGAATGGTTCACCATGGACGGCTACGAGGTGGGGTCGGCTCTTTCCGGTCCCGACGCCCTGGAACTGGCGGCGGACTGCCCTTTTGACATCTATCTGGTGGATGTAAAGATGCCGGGAATGGACGGCGTTGAACTCCTATCACGTATCAAGGAAAAACAACCCGATGCGATGGTGGTCATGATGACCGCCCACGGTTCAATCCCAACCGCAGTTGAAACCATGAAACGCGGGGCCGTCGATTACCTGTGCAAACCTTTCGATCCGAACGATCTGTCGATAATGATGCAGCGCATACTGACTCAGAAATCGCTCCGTGAAGAAAACATCTCCTTGCGGGAACAGCTGATCGAACAGCAGGAGGGCTTCTACGACGTAATTATTATCTACTCGGAGGCCATGCGGAAGATTTTCGGCACGATCGAGGAGGTGGCCCGGTCTTCCGCGCCGATACTGATTACCGGTGAGACCGGCGTCGGAAAAGAGATAGTGGCGAAGGCAATTCACCATAAAAGTGATTGTTGCGGCGGGCCGTTTCTGCCCGTCAACTGCGGATCATTGGCAGAATCCCTGCTGGAGAGCGAATTGTTCGGCCATGAAAAGGGGGCGTTTACCGGCGCCGTCAAAGCCAGGCGCGGGCGCTTGGAAATGGCCAACCGGGGTACTCTTTTTCTGGATGAAGTGGGTGAAATATCACCAAGAATGCAAGTTAGCCTTCTGAGGGTGCTGGAAGAGAAGAGTTTTACGCGGGTGGGAGGGAGCCAATCCATTAATTCGGATTTCAGGCTTATCAGCGCCACGCACCGCGATTTACCCTCCATGATAAGGGAAGGCTTGTTTAGAGAGGATTTTTTCTATCGCATCAATGTGATCACGCTTCATATCCCGCCCCTGCGCGAGCGGTCGGACGATATTCCGGTTCTCGCGGATCATTTTCTGAAACGCTATGTTCAGGAAACGGGCAAACACCTGGAAGGTTTCACGCAGCGGGCGCTGGACATCCTCGCCTCATACCATTGGCCGGGAAATATCAGGGAGCTTCGAAACGTCGTCGAGCGGGCGGTGGTCATTGCAAGGGGCAGACTGATAGGCGCGGAGGAGTTGACCTTCTTGAATCCGAGGACGGATGCGGCTTCCCCCTGCATAGGATCGTTGCGGGAACTTGAGATCCACCACATCAGAACCGCTCTCGATGCCTGCAACGGCAACATCGTGCGGGCCTCCAAGCAACTTGGGGTCGACAGGACCACGCTGATGCGGAAAATTAAACGATATAACCTTGTCAGGGCATGATATGGGATTTCAGAAAAGCTGAGATCTTTTCCGGAAAAGGCCCGTCCACACGCCGGGTCTTCCATTTCAATCCAATCCAAAGGTGTTGGGGAACTTGGCGCGGAATCGTCTTCGGACAGATCAAAAGGCCGACATTTGCATCGTACCCTTGGGGCAGGTCCCCTCGTTGGCCGTTTCGATCGTGGCCGCAAACATACAGACCGTGGTCGGGTTGAACTCCAAAATCCTGCCGCCCTTCCCCAATCCGGAGTACGCATTTGTCAGCCTGCGCGGCCAGTATTTGGCCGGAAAGATCCTCGCTGCACTCGAGTCCGTGGAGAATGAGACCATCTTGAAGTTGGGTCTCGTGCAATGCGACCTGTGCACGCCGATTTTGAAATTCGTGTTTGGAAACTCCCAGCTTGGCGGTAAAGCCGCGGTCGTCTCGCTGTTTAGACTTGGGAGCGATGAGCCGGGCGGTATGTATCTTCGGGCGGCAAAGATCGCCATTCACGAAACCGGCCATATGCTTGGTTTGGGACATTGCCATGTTCGCGATTGCCTGATGGCGTTTTCCAGCACGCCGGAGCGTGTAGACTCACTGCCTCTGCGATTCTGTCCGGCATGCAAATACGAAGTCGCCCGGTGCCTGCGGCATTATCTGGGAGGAGTTTGAACCGGCGAACGTGCCGCCGGTTCAAACTCCTTGGATGGGGTTTACCTGTTATTGCAGGCTATCTCAGGAATTCCTGGACGAGCCGGTCCCAACCGATTTCAGGAACCGAACCGTAGATATCACCGATCGCTTCGCCACCGCTCGCCATTTCAGCGTATTGCGCACCCGGCCCGAGGAGTGCGCCCAGGCGCACTGCTTCGTCGTCCATCCAGCCAAGGGCCTCTGAGTCGAAGAAAAGGTTTTTCAGGTTTTTGCGAAGGTTTTTCGGTTGGATGACCATGAGCCATCCCTCCGCATAGGGAGCACCGTTGGCGGTCCGAGCGTCCTTGAAAATCTCATGGTTCACCGCAACTACATCGCCGTCCATGGGACACAGGGTTTCGGCCTCGTTGCTCGATCTTTTCAGAACCACTGCAGGACTGCCCTGGGCGACTGTCGACCCGAGGCTCGGGATCCGGATCTCATCCTGCGGGCCGAACAGCCGCAGTGCGAAATCGTCCAATCCCACTCGCACTCTGCCGCCGTATTCCACGCGCGCCCAGGAATGGCCGTGATGATAGTAGTGGTCCCGCGCGACATCGAAACCGGTAACTTTATCGATCGTGGGGCGCCTGAGGTTTGGCTGATAACTCGTATCCTGGATCATCTGGTCAAACGCGCATCTTTCACATTCATAAGCATACGAACACTGACCGTAGGGAATACGGCCGCTAAGCATATGGCGGCACTTGCCCTTGCGCATCATGAGGACCATTCTCGCAGGGCGCTTGTCAGTCGCGCCGGATGCTTTTCGCTGTTCCTCGAAATTTTCCAGGACGTGCTGGTCGAACGAGCACCCAAGGCAGTCGTAGGCGTTCATGCACTGGGTCGGTTTGACCACGCCGGCACTGCTCCACACACACATGTTGTTTGCCATGGAAAAAACTACGGGGTTCTTTGTCAGTTTGCGTTCTTTCTGGTCCATGATGGTCCCCTTTCAGTGGTCGTGAAATGCCGCATATTATTTTGAAAAGATGCGTCTCGAAAATTGCCGTCTTGTGACCATGTTCTTGAGCAGGTTCCATGCCACTGCGATTTGCGCGTGCGGCGATTTGCACAATCCATATAACAAATGGAAATAACTATATTAAATTAGTAAGTAGGAAAACCTGGCGGAAGCAGGCAAATCAGCGAAGCGGGGCACTTTGCAACACCTGTTCCGGGCTGGCATTAATTGATGATTAATCTTAGCTACTTGAGTAGCTGATGCAATTTGCAGCATTGCTGGGCATTTTGCCTCACTCGGATTTGCGTTCAAAATGATACTCTAAAAGCGTGGGGGACGTATCCCCCACACCGCCTCGCCGCTTCGCGGCTCCGTGGTGCGCTGCGGCGGCGGCCTTCGGCCAGTCGCCGACAGCGCCGAGCACTCGGCCTCACGCGCTTGTCGCGTGTGGCCGAAACTTGGGGGGTGCGGGGGAATCATTCCCCCGCTCTTTTGTGCTTGAAAGATCCATCTTGCACGCAACTTCGTATAAGACCCTGTAGGGCTATTCCATTTCGACCATCCCCTGAATTTTCAACCTGTTGGTATGGCCCGACCCCATTCGACCCCGATTCATCCCATTCGGCATTGGCGGACTCCATTTCGCAATTGTGCCCGACACTAGGCACTTATTTCTCTGAATGAAAAATAAACTTGACAAATAGTAAAATAATATAGACAATATCCAGCGTTAACAAGACATCGGAGGCAAGACATGTCTAAGCCCCTTCCACAGCTCAAGATAATGAATCGTTTACATGTCCTTCGCGCAGAAAGGCGGATGACCCAGGAACAACTCGCGAAAGAAGTAGGGGTAACACGGGCAACCATTATTGCAATCGAGGGAGGCGGTTATAACCCTTCGCTTGAGTTGGCGTTTCGCATCGCGCGCTATTTTGGAGCAGACATAAACACCATTTTCTCGATTGAGGAGGAGACAAAATGAAGAAACTTGATTCAATGCTATTGAAGTCTTTTTTGTACGGGCTTCCTGTGGTCATTGTTCTTGCTGTTCTCTCTTACGTTTACAGCTTGGGAGTTGTAAACAATGCCAACGCCTACTTTAACTTACTGAACAGTTTCGCAGGGTTTGTATTTGCACTTTGGATGACGCTTTCCCTTTACTTGAGCTTCCGATTGATCATTTCCGGACCCTTTCGTGATCAGGTAATGGCTAGGCTTACCTTCATACGGGAGCGTGACGAACGAGAAGCTATATTAACAGGAAAAGCTGCCAGGACAACATTCCTGACCTCGCTTGCTATCTTGATTTTCCTTTTTTGCCTTTCCTGTTTTCAGGTATCTGTTTATAGACTACCACCGGAAAAGGCTGTTAATGGTAAAACAGGGATCGTTTCATTGGGCATTGGCTTCAATCTGTTGGAGCACTCCAAACAAGATAAACCAAAAGAGATAATCGAAAAAAAAGATATATTCTCTTACACCGGTCTGCCTTTGTCCAGCACAACGGTGATTTTGATCTTAATCATATGGCAAATCATTTCTTACAACTATTCGATGCGGCGATTGACAAAGGTGATTATCCGGTAATGAGTCCAATCGGGATAGTGAGAGGCCTTGCGGCAATACTGTTGATGCTACCGGATTGTGTGGTCATGTTCGCGGGTCTTCCGGCAAATGAGTACCTGTAAGGTTGCGAAAAAAGAATGGACATGGCAAGAACCCTGTTGTTTGAGGCCAATCGAACAACAAAGGGGGTTGCTCAGCCATGTCCACATCCATACTCTACCATGCTTTCGGGTTGAAAGGTATCCAACACGAATCGCTTCGTTACTTGGGGGACAGCGTTCTTTTCAGTGCCCGGCCGACCGACAGGTACCTGAAATGTCCCCGCTGTGGAGAAAAGAGCACCGTTTTCAAGGGCCACAAAAGACGGTTGTTCAGGATGAGTCCCATGGGACGCAAGAGGTGTTTTCTCTATCTGTTGCTGCACCGGCTCAGATGCCGGGAATGCGGCCATCTGTGGTGGCAGCATCTTCCGTTCATGGATGGGAACCGGCGCTACGTTCGGGCTTTTGCGCTTACCGTCCTGGATTTTCTGCAATTGTGCACCATTCGGGCGGTCTCCGAGTACCTTGGAGTGGGATGGGACATGGTCAAAGAAATCCATAAGGAGAAACTTTCCCTTCTTTACCGAACCCTTCCGCTGGGGGAAGTCAGACAGGTCGGAATCGATGAATTCAGCCTGAGGAAGGGCCATGAGTACATGACCGTCGTTACCGACCTGGAGACCGGAAGGATTCTCCACGCCGTTGAAGGAAAAGGCAAGGAGGACATCCGCCCCTTTCTCGAAACCCTGTCCCGCAAAGCCAAACGCCTTGAGGCTGTGACCATGGACATGAGCAGCAGTTACTACTCTGCCGTGCGCCAATTCCTTCCGGATGTGGACATTGTCTTTGACCGCTTCCACATCATGGGGCTCATGAATCAGGCTCTGGACGAGATCCGCAGGCAACAGCAAAAAGAACTCGACGACCTCGGGCAAAAGACGCTCAAAGGCAATCGCTTTCTGCTGCTCCAAAACTACGACTCCCTTGAGCCCGACAGGCAGGCCAGACTCGACGCTCTCCTTGATGTCAATCAACCGCTGCTTACCGCTCATACCATGAAGGAGCAACTGCGGCTCTTTTGGGAAAAGACGAACCCGGAGAGCGCAAAGGGCTTTCTGGATGTCTGGCTCAAAGACGCAATGGAATCCGGGATCAAGGAACTCGCCGGAGTGGCCAAGACTCTGGCTGGGTATAGAACCGGGATTCTCAACTTTTTCAAACACTTCATCACCAACGGCGTTGTCGAAGGAATCAACAACAAAATCAAAACACTCAAACGGCAGGCGTACGGCTTCCGGGACATGGTGTATTTCAAGCTCCGGCTCTACCACCTGCACACTCAGAGGTACTCATTAACCGGATGAACCTAAATTTTCAATTCGTGTTGACAGGTGTTGTCGATTTGCTCGAGCATACCTTCCGGGCAATCTCTTCGGCCAATGCCAGAATATCCCGGCGAGTTTCAATGGCTCCTGCCTCAAATACTCCACAAGCCCGGATCAGGTGACTCTCTTTGAAGCCAAACCATTTCATGAAGTAATCGTATCGGTCAAAGATGTCGCTGAACAGCTTCTCGTTGGGATGTCCCTGGACGAGCGCAAATACCAGCACCTTGCCCGGCGCGAAACGCACTGGACTGGGATTGACCCCGTAATCCGGCTTGAGGAAAGAATACATCCTGTCAATGCACGCCTTCAACTGGCTGGAGAGTTCACCGAAATAAACCGGAGAAGCCATGACCAACACGTCACAATCCTGGATCGCTGCCAGAACTCCGGCCAGATCATCTTTCAATGCACATTTCTCAAGTTTTGTCTTACAAGTCATACAGGCCTGACAGCCGCGGTACTTGAGGTCGTTTAAAAGATAAGTATTGGTTTTGGCTCCTAATTTTTCGGCAGCATCCATAAACCGTTTTGCGATGGCGGAGCTGTTTGATTTCTCCCTTGGGCTTCCAAGCAAGCAGACGATGTTCATCGATTTTCTCCCTTCCGTGACCGGCACGGTTCATATTCAGCCCATTCATTGCGGCATCTTCCCGCAGTCCCAACTTCAGGTTTCCCTGCTCCTCCAAGTGTCTTGACAAGGTTGAACCCGACGGATGGAACATCTACCACATTCCGCGATCATGACAAGTACTGATTTTTTTGTATGGTACTTACATGAAGTATAGTGAAAAAGGAGATTCAGGGTGAAGCCCTGCAAAACGAAGGAGATCGCAGGCAAGCGGTATCGTTGCTTTTTCGAGCTGACGCTCATGGTGATCGGCGGCAAATGGAAACCCGTTGTGCTCTACCAACTCGCCCGCGAGGGAATCAGGCGCTTCAGCATTCTCAGGCGCGACATTCCGGAAGTAACCGAGCGGATGCTGAGCCGGCAGCTGCGGGAATTGGAGCAAGACGGTCTGATTCACCGGGAGGTCTACAGGCAAGTTCCGCCGAAGGTGGAGTATTCCCTGACGAAACTTGGTTGCAGCCTGATCCCGATCCTCTTGAGCATGCGCGAGTGGGGTGTTGTGGCCTACGAGGAATACCTCGGAGGCGACGCCCTTTTCTCCGGAGAAGGGTACGAGCCGCGAACCCCCGTGACCGTGCACGCCTGCTGAACGTAATATTATACTAGGTGGGAATCCGCGATCCGGACTGGACGCATACGACTGAAATCCTATGCGCCCGGCACCGGGCAAGGCTCCGCAGGAAACCCGCCCATTGCCGGGGATTATTGTCCGGGGGCTCGCGCAATCATTTCCCCCCGGTTTCCTTGAAGGAACGCGCCATCATGTCCCGGGTCGCCTCCGCTTCGTCCGCCGGGACGGTCATATCGCGGGACAGGACCACGGCCATGGCATCGCCGCTCGACAAGGGCACCAGGAAGATTTCGTGTTCGACCTTGTTGGGAATGCTCGATGCGAGGATTTCGCCAGCAATTTTTCGTCCAAGAAACGAACGTTCAACGGGCTTCCCCGCGTTGGACGCACCCAGGAAGGTCGTCTTGACGGTGTTCAGCACCTCGGCGTCGCTGTTCCCGAGGCTCTCCTTCATGTCTTTGGGGACCGCGACCAGGGTGATCGTCATCCTGGCGTTGCCCGGATTGCTGTCGGGGGGAGCCGTGAAAGCCACGGCATCCATGCCGGCGTCAACGGGTTTGGAAAAAGCCGTCGGGGTGTCGAAGCTCACGTTTCGCCACTGGTTGGGAAATGTACCGGCCACGGAAAGCGATTGCCCCGAAAAGAGGATGAAAAACGCCGCGAGGGCGGCAGTGCCGATGTGAACAGCGATCATGGTCATGACGATCCTCCTCGATGTCGTCTCATGCCGGGCTGCGTTCAAGACCACTCAACACCTGTCCGGCGGGAGGTAACGCGGGCTGCGCGACAACCCCCGCTCTTTGCTGCGGACAGAAGTGTCGATAATAGGTGGCAAGGGGAGAGCATTGCGCCCTCTCGTCCACTGCTGTGGACTTGAACGCACCCTGGTATCGGGTGAAAAAGATGGATGCAATGGTCCCGCTATGGAATCTCTTCCCGGCATTCAAGTGCATCCCTGGGAAGAAGGCCCACGGTCGTGCCCCTGGGACCCTTGAAGCGGGCGAAAACATACGGGTCTCCACCCTCGAAACATGTGGACGTCGCCTCGACCCCGTCGCCTTTAAGCACGTACGCTTTCCTCTCGACGGGGGGAGGGCGCATGACTGCGCAGAAATGCGCTTTCTGACGGGTCACCGTGCAGCGCGTCGGTGCCTCGTAGCCGTCCCGGATGAATGTGTCGCCGGGCCAGTACGCGCCGCAAAACGAAGCGATGCCGTCCACCGTGAGCATCTTCACTCCGCTCTCGTCGACTCTGAACGCCACGGTGCCCTGCCCGTCGACGTAGCGGTATTCCCCGTTCCCGACCAGCCCGGCGACCCCCACCCCGTCACACAAGTGGCCGGTGGAACCGAAGACGGCGGAATAGGAGAAAGACAGCGCGTCCCCGGCGAGCATCAGGGACAGGACGCCGTGCAGGCTTTTCCACTGTCCGCTCGGGTCCGCGGCGGCCGCGCGTACCGGCGGCCAAAGGACCAGGGCCAGGAGCAACACCATGCAGATGCGTCGGCGGGCGGTGGCGGCCGGCGAATTCTCGATCCTGGCGGCACCGCCGGCGGCAACGTTTCGTGAGGTCATGTTCATTCCTCCGGATGAGCGTCTGAATCGACGCGTCACCGAAAGCGCGGTTGAAAGTGTTGATGAACGCGAAAAGATCCGTTCCGTCGTTTCCGCGAACTCTCGTGACCCGTGGGAGTGCAAGGAAGCATGACTTCGTTTCGGGCCTGGATTTTGTCCTGCATGCGCCGTGAAACGAAGGCTCACTGATACCAGGTTGCCTGGAAAACAAACTCCCGGGTGAGTCTTTTTTCATGCTTCGCGGGTGATGCCGGCGTCCCCGGCGGATCGTTCACGCCGCGCTAAAAGACCCTGGGGTCCCAACGTTCGTGGAATTCCTGAAACGTGTCGTCTATCTTGAACGCCCCGTCTTCCTCCACGATTTCCCAGCCGACCCACACTTCGGCCTTCCGGTATCGATAGGTCAGGCCGCCGTGGTAGTATTTGCGCCAGGTGAAGAGGTTGTTTGCGGCCTGAAAGGCTTCGTTCTCCCTCATGGCGATTGTTTCAAGGGGGCCGAATTCGTCGAAATTGGCCTTTTGGCCCTGGATGTAAGCATCCATCGAATAGGCCTTTCGGAACTTCGAGGATGTGTGATTGTGGTAGGCCCCGGCGCAGTCGCCGGCTTTGAGTGCATCGGCATAGGGTTCGATGAGGGTTTTCACGATCACCGGATGGGTCTCGGCGGCTTCACGGTAACCGGCGTAGATGCCGTACACGCCCAAGGGCAGGATCACCGCCAGGAAAAAGAGAAGAAGCAATCGGTCACGGAGCCTCATCGTGGCCTTCCCTTTCCTTCATTCCCCGGTTCCGGCGCCACTGCCGTCCTTTGTTCCGACCTGAGCTTGAGAAAAGCGTTCATCCCAAACCGCATCAACAGGCCGGGAACGAGTGCGAGAACCAGGGTGATTCCCACCAGCGCCCATTGTTCAAGGGGAAAGGCGGTGAGGGCTTTTTCGGGTATGGGCCGGGGAACGATGGTCCAGTACTTCACCACGTTGAACAGGCCGAAGCCCGACACGGCGGCGCTGCCGAGCAGAAGCGCCACGCCGCGCCAAATGCCGCTGCCGATGAGAAACCACGCCGCGAGGAACATTCCGAGATAGGGGCTGAGAAGAAGGGATAGGATTCCCAACTCGGAACCGGTGGGGCCTTGGGGTCCGTTGAGGGGACTCCCCGTGGTGAAACACAGAAGTCCCGTCACGCTCGAGCCCGTTGCCAGGGCCAACACGATCCCGCGGAAAAGCATGCGGGCGATGGGGCCGCTGATCGGACGGCGCCTCATGGTGTACGGGCTGAAGCGGCTGTCGGCAAAATCATTCAAACCCATCGTTGCCTCGTCTGAATGGGGATAGGAAGGCTTCGCGTGCGGGCTGGGGTTTAGACCCCTTGCAGCGTTCGTCGGGGAACGTCGCATCCGCTCGGATGCGACGTTCCGGGGGCTTCAATCCATATCCGCGCACGAGGCCGGAAGACCCGGCGTTCGCGGGCATGATCCTTAAAAGACCGGGAAGCTCCTGTCGAATGATCCCCCCGGCTTGATCCTGATGATGCGGAAAGCCGAAGTGGAACCGTAAGCGGTTCCGTCGGCGGCGACGGCGAATTTTTTGAAGTATTCCGGCCAACCCGGCAGGCGATCCGGCTGGAACTTCAGGGGGCTCAGGCCCTCGGTCGCGGTGTAGCTTCCGTCGGAGAGTCCCCCGGTCAGGAGAAGCTTCTGGTCGGCGGAAGCGCCGATGCCGTAGTTGAAGCTGTTGGCAAGCTGGAAGAGGGTGACCTCGCCCTTCGTGTTCACCCGGGCGTTCATGTTGGAGTAGTTCACGAAGAGGACGTTTTCGCCCTGGAACAGGACCTTCCATCCGGTGCTCGACGTGGAGTAGAAGAGTTTGTGTTCGCTGATCTTCGAGCCGTCGGCGACCTTGAAGACCATGAACCGGGAAGTCTTGCCGTCGTTTTTCTGGCGGAACTCATCGGCCGCCAATCCCTTGAGCTCCGGTGGAGTGGCGGTGGCCTTCGGTTCCGACTCGTCATTGACGGCTTCCAGCAAAACCGCAAGGCGCGCCCCCTCGGGATCTAGGCCCATGGCTGCGACTTTTTCCCCCTTGGCGAGCGCGACTTTGCCTCTTTCGCTCAAATCGGTCATGGACAGGAATCGAACGATGTAGCCGTTGCTGTCCGGGTTCAATCCGGCCGCGAGATCGACGTTGCGCGCGGCGCTCATCCGCGAGGCCTTCGGCGCCTGCTTGACCGTCTTCCACGTCTTGGCGTCCACCTGGTGCAGCGTGCCGTCGGTGTCTTCCGCCAGTACCATGGTCCCGTCCTTGTTGAATTCCAGTTCGATGATGCACACTCCGAGCCAGACACGGTTGACGACTTCCATCTTGGCCGGATCAACTACGTAGAGCACGCGGTTGTCGCCGGCCGCGACCATCACATTTCCCGCCGGGGACAGCGCCACCGCCAGGCCGCCCAAAGGCGTGGCCCAGGCGGTGGAATACGAGATGAGCATCAATAGAACAGAGAGTACGGTCAAAATTCTCTTCACCATGATCATGTTTCCTCCGTCGTCGAGCAGTGGGATGATGAACGCGCGGATGAAGACTTTGGGGTAAAGCCTCCGCCGGGGTTTTCGCTCTGGCCGTCCCCTGCAAAAGTCAAAGACAGATGGTTTACCCCGCCGGTGCGTGCCCGCCGGTTCCCGGGGAACCGTCTGACCCTGCAGGCCGGGCCGGGGAATCGAAGGCAGGGCTCGCCCCGGATTCGGAGTCATGCCGAATCTGGGGCATCGCCCATGCGCCGCGTACGTCAATCGTTGTCGACAATGGTCACGATGGCGGAATACGTGCTTCCGAGGTTGTAGGTGGGTTTGTCCGTAATGGTGACCTTCACCGTTTCGTTGTTTTCCCCGGTGGTGTCATTCTTGGGCTTGACCTGCACGGTTTTCGACGCGACTCCGGCAGGGAAGGAGACCTTGCCCGACAGGGCGTAATAGTCGATGCCCGCTTTGGCTCCCCCCGAGACAGTGTAGTATACGGTCAGCGGGCCCCAGCTCACATCCCTCGTGAATTTGAACACCCCCGCCTTGGCTCCGGCCTCGTAGGCCTTCGGAGTGGACGCGGTCACGCTGACCCTGGGGACCTTGTACAGGCCCGAAATGTTCGAGGTGGTGCCTTTTTTCAGGCCGGTGATGGTGAACCCGTCCGGGACTGTGCTCATGGTGCGGAGTCCCTGGGAGGCGGGCAGGGGGGTGGCGAAGAAGGCGGTCCATTTGCCGTCGCTGCCCGCCGTGACGCGCTTCATGAATTTCGTGCACTCCTTGACTGCATCCCCGTCGTCCAGAAACACCTCGACAGTGCAGTTCTCACAGGTATCGCCCGCGCCGCTGGTGCCCTTGACCGTCGTGCCCGAGGCCCCGACGGAAATGCTCGTGATCGCGGCGGGCTTGAAGTATCTCAAAGCGTCATCCACCTTTTCGCCGTAAGCGACGGCGCCCTCCGGGAAGCTGTTTCCGGGTTGCGCGCCGGGCCACTGCTCCTGCCTCTTGATGACGTTCTGCTGGATGGTAACCCCGTCGATACCCGGTCCGTTCATAAAGATGGCGCTCAGGTCGGTTTCCGAAATGGTGTTGTTGAGCACCTGGACGTCGTCGGGGGCGGAGCCGAGGTCGATGCCGCGTCCGCACACACCCATGTTCTTGTTGCCGGGGGTGACCCCGATGTAGTTGTTCTTGATGATGGTACCGGGGGCGGTGCCGGAAACCTTGATTGCGGGCCGCTGGGTGGATGTGTCGCTCAGGTCCAGGAAGAGGGCCGCGAAGTAGTTGCGATCCGCCACCTCACCGCCGATGCGGTTGCCGGTGCCCTCCCCAACAGTGATGCCGACCCCTCCGACCCACAGTTCGCCGGTTGCGCGCAAGCAGGGGTGCTTCGTGAACGAGGAGGGGAGGGGAACCGTTCCGTCGGCGCGCATTCCGATCCTGTTGGCGGCAAAGACGTTGTTGGACCCGTTGATGGAGCACGCGGTACTGAAGAAGCCCGCGAACTTGTTGCCGCGGATGATGTTGTTGTCGGAATCGTTGACGACAACGCCGCTCCCGCCTTCGTACGTGACTTCATCCCCGGAGCTGAGGTTCTGGCCGTCCTCCGACAGGCCGAACCAGCAGTATTGGACCGTGTTTCCGGCGCTGCTGACGGCGATATGCTGTTTGGTGAAGTTCTGCATCGCCACGCCGCGCACAACGTTTTCTCCGTTGCGAAGAATGAAGCCGTTATTTTTCATGTTTCCGGTGATTCCTTGCCCATCGATGATGATCTTCGGCCCGGAGGAGCGACCGTTGGGCTGGGTGGTGCCGTCGATGGTCGTCTTTCCCCTGATCTCTTGCAGATCGTAGATCGTGCTCCCCGTCAATTTGATTTTCCAAACCTGCAGTTCGGGTATGTATCCGGGGTCGGAGGTCGGGATGTTGAACTTGATCAGCACCGGACGCTCCGTCGCATCGAGACCGGCGGCCTCATTGATTGCGCGCCGTAGCGTACAGGGGGGGCCGTCGTCGGTACACGTGTCGGATTTGCCGTCAAGGTAATTGTCCTCGGTGCTGTCCACGGTGATTTCCGTCACGTATGCGGCTTGGGCTTGCCGGACCACCCCGGTGGAGGAAGAAATCAGGAAACAGGCCAACAGTGCCATGGCAAAAACCAGGAAGTACTTTCTGTTCATGTGTTGCCTCCTTTTTCGATTGAACCATCGCGCACCACAAGTGGAACGGCGTTGCGATACAGGGACGACGATGCAGTCCCACTTCGGGACCGTAATGTCCGCGCGCTGCGTTTCCCCTGGGAAACTTCCCGGGGACTTATTCGCGATGCGCAAGTTCAACTCCGCAGTCGCTCGATCCGCTTGTGAAACTCCTCATGTTCGAATCCGTGGCGGCCGAACATGGACACCGGTTTATCTTCCCTCCTTTCCATTTCCCGGCGATGAGCCCCATCTTCTGTTCTTCGTGAAAAATATCTTTGAGTGTATACATCATGATTTCCTATGGTTAGCCATATGCCGAACATCATTTTCTGATAAACTCCATCTTCGCCACGTTATTTTTCATTTTTGTTTCATTTGTTTTCTGATCTGTATGGACAGGAAAAGATGACTTCTCCGACAAGCGATTGAGAGCTGTGCGGCAATGTGCAAATGTAGTGAAAAAATCGGCATTCCATCGGCAGAGCCGATAGTGGCCATTCGGGAAAAACTCACTGGTGTGGACATGATAAAAAGCTCCGAATCGGAAAGAACAAAACCTTCGCCGATATTCGTGGACAGCGGTAAGCCGGGATTTGCTTCATTCAGGACTCCGCCTTCCAAGCTTCAGGTTCCGGCTATGCCGCAAAGGCTTTTGTTTTCTGCTTAATATGAATTCAATATGACAATGCCCTATGGTTATGGTACTTTTCATTACAAAGCATATAAGAAATAGCTCGTCGATATGGTTGTTTGTCTTCAATCTGGATATTATTATATCCATCAATCTTGACGAAGCGGCGCACCCCGTCTCCGGTCAACAATCTACAAAGTGAATAATTATAATGTGTTATTGCAATACGTTTCTGTTCCGCACGCGCGAGACGGACATGGGCCGACGGATCGGTGCGGGAAGCCTCGAGGCAAGGTGCACACACCTGCCTTATGCAAATATAAGGCTTTAATAATACTGAGAATATAGATTTTCTCGAGGTGGATGGAGAAACACCTCTCAGCTCGCTCCTGTCACAAATAACCTGCGAAAATGCAACACGATAGTAACATGCGACGCTTGCGCTATTTATTAAATGAGTATCGGGAAATCTCTTATTTCGAATATACTAGTTACTGTTTGCACGTTATTTGTCAAGCGAAAAAGGGAATGTGAATCGCAGTTTTAATGTCCCGATTGGCCGGAGAGATATCGCGAGCTGAAGTTGCCAAAGCGGAAAAAGCCTTTCACTAAGGGCGGATGGAGGAGAGGAGAGAGGTGTGTCATGGCTTCACCACCACCGGCTCGGAGGAACCGGGGGGCAGGCTCAAAAAGAATTTTAATACCATTTCGCGTCCAGGATGAGTGCATTGGGCGGGAGGGCACAAAGCCCTCCCGTACGTCTGACGGGCACATCGGTCCGTAGGGGCGGAGTTTTATCCCCGCCCGCGTCACCTTTCGACGGGCAGGTGTTGCGTCATCTTGAACGCACCTCGGTATAAGGTGAGCGGCGCAATTCTTTTCGAAGCGATTACATCGCGGATGAGTTGGATGAGAAAAGCCGGACGCGACGGCTCAGTGCCGGTCCGGCTTTGTCGAGGTGGGAAATATGGGGTGATCGCAATTTAAGCGATACCCGGACCCGATTCAATACGGCCTTGACGGTATTTTTGACCGGGCGGCGCGGTAGCGCGCGCCGTGGGAATGGTAGCCGGAAAGCCGGAGTGCAATAAAAAAGGCCAGATGTGAAAGCGCGATACCCCCACCTGGCCCGGCTCAATGATAAGCTCCCTGGTACACACCATACACAGGACGATGCGGCGATACAATCAGGTGAACAGTGTAATCGGGCATGGGTTGACAAAGTATTTTCGGAGGTGGGGGTGGGAGGCCGGGGGAGGGATATACAGGGGGTTAAGTACATCCCGCGTGCACGGTTCGGATTGATTCGCCGGGGGCGTTTCGTCTCGAGGTCTTTCCAGTGACTTGCGTGCAAGACGGGCTTTCCGGATGAACGCGTTTTCGTGCTTCGCGGGTGTGGCGCGACACATGAAAACCATTTGAAAAGAGAGGCCGGAAAAGGAGCCGAAATAAGCTTGACGGCATTCAACTAAAGATGCTATAAAAAACAATAATAACAATTTGTTATCATTTCGCCTGATCCTGTTTCAACAAGCTGACGAACGCACGCTTTTCTCGGGAAAGCCCTGTCGGCGGCAACCCGAGCAGGTCCTTCCCGAGGCAACGGCCGGAGTTTCCCAAGAGGCACGTGGTGCCGCAGGCATCATTGTCGGCGGCGGTCATGCTCACTGGCGGCCGGGGAAAGGGGCGGCCCGTCGCATTGCCCGTCCCGGACCCCGGGCTCCCGAACAACCCCCGGGGGTGGACTTCATGCGGTGCGACCGTGTTGAGGCCCGGCGCCGACCCCTGGCGACTTTCTCAGGAGGCTTCCATGAACCGGATTTCATATCGTACGTTTGTGGTCGTGTGTCTATTGCTTGCCTTGGGACGACCCGCGCACGGCGGGCCTGTCAATCCCACGCCCAGTGACGCCTACGGGAACACGGCGGGCGGTACGAATGCGCTTTTGAATACGGTTGTCCCCGGCCAGATGAACACCGCCTTCGGGTACTACGCGCTTTTCAGCACCAGCACCGGTGCGGGCAACACCGCCGCCGGGGCCAATGCGCTCTTTCTCAACGACACCGGCGACGCCAACACCGCAACCGGTGTCAGCGCGCTCAACAGCAACAAGACCGGCAACAACAACACGGCCGCCGGGGCCTACGCGCTCTGCAACAACAACTCGGGCTCTCAAAACACTGCCGACGGTTTCTCCGCGCTCAGCAGCAACACCGGCGGGAACTTCAACACAGCCAGCGGTTACGTGGCGCTTGGCAGCAACAAGACCGGCAGCAACAACACGGCCGCCGGGGCCAACGCGCTCCTCTTCAACACCTCCGGCAGCGAAAACACGGCCTCGGGAGTCGGCGCGCTGTTCAACAACGCCACCGGCGCAAGAAACACGGCCTTGGGGCGCAACGCGCTCAAAAACAACGCCACGGGCAACAGCAACCTCGCCCTCGGCTATGGGGCCGGTTCACTACTGACCAGCGGCGGCGAAAACATCTATCTGGGCCATCCGGGAGCGGCGACCGAATCCAAAACTCTGCGCCTGGGGAAGGGGCAGACCCGGACCTTTGTGGCGGGGGTGGCGGCCGCCGCGGTTGCCGGGAATGCCGTGTACGTCACCAAAAACGGTCAATTAGGGATCAAGGCCTCTTCCGCCCGCTACAAAACGGACATTGCACCCCTGGGGGAACGAAGCGATTCGCTCCATCAACTGCGTCCCGTGACATTCCGTTACAAGGAGGAGCCTGGGGGCCTGCCGGAGTACGGCCTCATTGCCGAAGAAGTGGCTGTGGTGTACCCGGAGTTGGTGATCCGCGACACGGGGGGCGGCGTCGTGGGAGTTCGATACGAGGCATTGATTCCCCTCTTGCTCAACGAACTACAGCAACAGCACCGTCTGCTGGAGGCGCAAGCGCTGCAGATCAGTGCTCAAGCTGAGCGCATCGATGCGGTTCTCGAGCAACTCGCGGAGCTGGGGGCTCAGAACGAGAGGTTGCAAGCCGCGGTGGGGGAGCTTTGGGAGCGGGGGGCGGAGCAGAGGGCAACGCGCGTCGCGGCGACCGCATCTGCTCGTTTGGTCGCCCACGACGTGCCGGAATCCCCCTAGCCGGGCAAGAGCGACCGGCGTGTGCAGCCAATGTCTTCCGGGCATGGAAAAGGGTGCGAGCGGGTTGTGATGGTGCGAAAGACTCCGGTTCGTGGTATCCTTGAAGGGATTTTTCGAATTCTTGCGAAGAGGACGCCCGATGTACAGGGAATTTTACGGCCTCGCTGAAGACCCCTTTGCGCTGGAGCCCGACCCCAGGTTTCTGTATCTGCCCCCGGCCCATTTCCATGTCTATTCGTCCATGATGGCCGGGATCAACGAAAAAAAAGGCCTCGTCGTCGTCACCGGGGAAGTGGGAACGGGGAAGACCCTTTTCATCCATGCGCTTTTGAAAGACCTTGGCGGCGGGGTGAAGACGGCCTTCGTCTTCCACCCGGGACTCAGCCTCAAGGACCTGCTCAAGGAAATTCTGCTGCAACTGGATGTGCCTGTATGGGAGAAAGAACAGAGCCTGTCCTTTTTCGTGAGCACGTTCAGAGAATACCTCAACGAGAGACTCGCCCGGAACGAGATAGTGGCGGTGGTCATCGACGAAGCGCAGAACCTGGATGAAGAGGCGTTGAAAGGTTTGGGAAGGTTCTGCGATGCGGACACGCCCGCCGGAAGCGTGCTGCAGATCCTGCTCGTGGGGCATCCCGAGTTGGACGTAAAACTGGGCAGCGAGCACCTTCGGCCTCTCAAAGAAAGGATCGAAGTGCATTGCCGGATCCCGACCCTGGACCAAAAGGAAGGCAGGGCCTACATGGAGCACCGCCTGAAAGTGGCGGGGCAGAGATTTTCCGGGACGTTCACTCCCGACGCCGCAGTCCGGATCCGCGAATTTGCGCGAGGGGTTCCCAGAGTCATCAACCTGGTTTGCGACCGCGCCCTGCGGATCGGGTTCAATAGGCGGAGCCCGGTGGTGGACGCGAAAATCGCCGGGCTGGCCATCAAGGAACTGGACTATCTTCGCCCCGCCGGTGCCGGCCCCTTGCGCCGCATCCTTTCCCCCGGAAGAACCGCTCTCAGAATCTACAGAATCATCATATTACTGTTATCACTGGCACTTTTTGTCTTTTCCATGCGGAAGCTTCTGGCCGTGCTCCTTCACCGGTAGGGAAGAAGGCCCGTCCTCAGAAGAGCAGGTTCAACCAGAAAACAATGAACAGCGCCAGGAAGGAATAGGCCAGCAAGGCGTAGGTGACCTTCGTGATCAGCGGGCTGTCTCCGTTATGGCCGGCAAGAGCCTTGATCGACCCGGTCGCCTCTTTCCATCTTTGCGGCTTGCGCCCGCCCAGGACCGGGGAGACCTTTTCCACGACATCCGGACCGATTTGTTTCCGAGACAGGGCATAGCCCCCACAGATGGCCATGTAGGCAAGCGCGTTGACGTTCAGGGGAATGCCCCGGCTGTGCCTGCAGATCAGATCGACGGCATCGGGGGCGAAAATACCGGTCGCGCTGCCCCCGGCCGTTTTCAGCCGGTGCTCGACATATTCCCGGATTTCGCTTTCGGTCAGTGGCTCAAGCCGGCAACGAAGCGCAACCCTTTGAATGACCTGCCTCAATTCCCGGGACCGGAGCTTTTCCTCGAATTCCGGTCTCCCCGCAAAAATCAGCTGCACGGCTCCAGGCCCCGGTCTCCTGGGGTCGGGGTTGCAGAGCACGCGCAACTCCTCAAGCACTTCCCCGCTCATTTCGTGGGCTTCGTCCACGGCCATCAGAAGGATTTCATCCCCGGACGACCCACGGTAGAGGTATTCATGCAACCGGGAGAGCATCGAGCTCTTGTCCGGCTCCCCCGGTGGAAGGCCGAGAGCCCGAAGGATCTCCTTCAGCAGTTCCTCGAAAGTCTCCGGCGGCCTGCTTATGAGGACGGCCTTCACACGGGGATCGAGCGCCTGCAGCACCTGCCGGAGAAGAATCGTTTTTCCGGTTCCCGTTTCACCCGTGACGAGGACAATGCCTTTCCGGTCCTTGATTCCGGCTATTATCGACGACAGGACTTCCTGATGACTATGGCTTCGGTACCAGAAATCCGGGTCAGGGTTTATGGCGAAAGGTTCCCGGGAGAGGCCGTAGAATTGTGTGTGCATCGTCCCTCCAATGCCGGGCATACAGGCGGAGATTCCATTGGAGCCAAGTGCATCCGGCTTTGCGCGGCCATCGGGGGTTCGCGCGGGGGAACGGGCACTCCGCCTCGAAAAAGACTCCGCAGCGACCGCGCGCTCACGGAATTATGAAATTCCACAATGGCTTGTGCGGACCGTTGTCCGGAACAGGGCATCAACTCATGCGGTGTGCATCCGACCTGAATAATGCTTCAAGATGACCGCCAAGGAATCCCGAGGATCGTTTCGATGTTGGATTCTGCCCGGGAAGCTTCCCGGGGCACGCTGAAATTTTCCATAAAATCATTAAATATCCTGATGAAAAAAGCAAGAGGAACCTCAACGGCACGGATTTTGTTTTTCGGGGACGGCTCTTCGTGATGGGGGTTGAGGGCGTGTTGGTCCTGCCCGGCGATAGTGAATGACGAGCGGACAGGCCGGAGACTCCAGGCGCGGGTTCGAGGAAAAGAAAAGTGCCCGCGTAGCGGGACGGCCGGGCGATCGCCCGGGCCTGTTCAGCATGCCGGTGGTGTGCGGAACGTTCCGCTCCGGATTGCCGTCAATCACCCATCGCGGATTCGGACACGCGGGCGACAATCACACATCGAGGGCAGGAAACAGCACTTGACGCAGGGGAATCGGGTGATTATCAAATAACTAAAGGAGTCGCCACCAGTAAAGCCAAGAGGCCCTTCCGGAGACCGGAGGGTGGTGGAGAGGCTCCTTAAGCATTTGTACCGTTCGGAAAGGGTGCCTGGATCTGGAGGACGGTTAGGAAAAGGGCCTGCTCCACCTCGAAGGTGAAAAATCTTTCAGTGAGAAGCCCATGGAGGACCTTCGGAATTCCAAGCTTGATCCGCTGCCGCTCGAAGACTGTGCACGGGGCGGGTTGCTGGGTTGTCCCATTCTTCAATTGGGAACGCGAGCGACATGCGGTTCTGGTGGCGATAGTCTGCTGCCGAAGCCTTGAGATGAGGATGTCGTTTAGGAATTCTTCAGGTTACTGTATTTTTCTTTCAATCTTGTGAAGAGACCTACTCCAAAATCAGCAACACACAACCTTATGATCTCTTCTTTTTCGTAAGCCTGAGCACAGACATAACAACCTTTTGCTGATCCACTATGATCGAAAACATTAGTCATTATCTCGTTTAATGCAAGTGTGAGAGAGCCATGTAAACCGTCGGACATCGTTATTTCATAGCCAAAAACATCAACTATCTGATCTGTAAGTAGATAGTCGATAGAATCGAGTCTCCTCAATTGAACGTGTGAACTTTGTATTTTATGCTCTACCATCAGCAAGTTGAAAAAATTTGTTAAATCCTATTCCGGATAAGAATTGCCTGGTTCTCCGATTTGACGGCCTTCGGTATCGAACTTTTTTTTCTTGACTAAGGCACTCTGCTATCGTTCCTGCCAATAGTACTATCCCGAACGGGGTCATGAATCTCGTGTTTGTGAGGTCAAATATTACCTCTTTCTCATTACAGTCCTCGCCTGTTGACTGTAACTGAGGAGTCGATTTGGGTGCGCCACATTTTGACTAAGAGGATATCTTAAAACCAAGACTTTTCCCGCCAAAATCAACCATCGAATACCGAATCGCCACCGCCGCGATTCTCTATTTTAAAATAATGCTACACAAAAACCTTAGGTCTTTACAAAAAGGGAGCACAGAGATGTGCCATAATTTGCATTCGTGCACACTATGTGCACACCACGAGTCGTCTAGGCCGCCCGTCTTGTATGTGGTCTGTAAGTTGGCGGAAGCGCATGGGAATCGAACCCACCCGGGACAGCCTTCACTACCCCGCACCGGATTTGAAGTCCGGGAGCCCCACCAGTGAGCTTGGCGCTTCCGTGCGCAATGTAAACAATGACCATCCTTTTGACAAGGCATTTTTGGACAGGCATTTCAGGGCCGGCATTTTTGGACCGGACGTGACATTGACGGAGAGCGCTCTCAAAAGGATGCGTCTTCGACGGGTCTCATATTTCCCGCCATCCGAATCCCAGGTCCGGCGGAACCGCGGGAGCACCCCGGCGCCTCAAGCTTTCAGCAGTTCGTATGCTCTGTTGCCCAGCCCCACCGATTCCGCATAATCCAGTTGGTGCTTCCAGTCGATATGGGGATACACGGCCTTGACCTTGTCTTCGCGGGCGACCGGGTTGCCCGCGATGCACGAGGATTCCAGGGGCGGCTGCGCGTTCACGAGGTCAATGGACGCCTGGTCGATGGCCACCGGATCGCGAGAAGCCAGGATTCCGATGTCCGCCACGATGGGGGCATCGGCGTAGGAATGGCAGTCGCAGGCCGGTGAAATCTGGGTGAGAAAATTGATGAACAGGGAGTGTTTCTCCTTTCCCTTGAGGGCCCCGGCGGTGTATTCCACCATCCTCTCCATGAACCTGGGCAGATCCGTTTTCCAATCGACTTCGAGCGCGTGCTGAGGACATGCATGGATGCATGCGGCGCAACCGACGCATTTGCGCGGATCGATCCGCGCCATCTGAGTGATCTTTGGTTCGGGACGGGGCGCATCCTCGGGCCGGTCCACCAGTTCGATCGCCTCGTGGGCGCACTGGTCCCGGCACACGCCGCAGCCGATGCAATTCTTGAGAATCAACTGCGGAGACACCTCGGAATGCTGGGCCATCTTCCCCCGACGCGAGGCCGAGCCCATTCCGACGTTCTTGATCGCTCCACCGAATCCCGTCGCTTCGTGCAGCTTGAAGTGAGCCAGGGAAATGATGGAATCGGCCCTTGCAATGGCGGTTCCCACGAACGCTTCTTTGCAGTGTTTGAAGTTCAGCGGCACGGTCACGTCATCCTTCCCGTCGATTCCATCGGCCACGATGAGAGGAGCCCCGACCACCGCGTAGGCAAACCCGTTCAGAACGGCGGTGGTGAGATGATCCACCGCGTTCCCCCGCGTCCCGACATAGAGCGTGTTGGCGTCGGTAAGAAACGGCTTTCCTCCGGCCCGGACGATGGACTCGATGACCGGGCGCACCAGCAGCGGGCGGATGAAAGCCGTATTGCCGCGTTCTCCGAAGTGGATTTTCACGGCCGTCAGGCCTCTCTTCCTGACCACTTTCTGAATGCCCGCCGCCTCGGCCAGGTTCCGGATTTTGTCCAAAAGGCTCTGGTCGTTGCCGGCCCTGAGATCGGTGTAGTAGACCCGACTTGCCATGTTTCACCCAATCCTTTCCAGGTTCGAGGTTCGTAATTCTCGCGATCCCCGGGCGAGCGCCGCTCGGCGATCGTCCGGCGCGCCCGGCGGCCCCTTGAATACGATTGCGGCCGCCGGGGTCAACGTTCGCGGCTCATTATCGGGCGCAGCGGATGTGCCGTCGAATCACTGAAAGGGCGCCCGTCGCTCAGGAAAGAAGGACGGCAAGGATCCCCGTGAGGAATATGCCGTCGAAGGTCCCGGCGCCCCCGATGGAGGCCATTGGGGTGCGCAGTTGCCTGATCTTGCCGAGATGCAGAATGTCGGCCCCGATGAGAGTGCCCAGCGTGCCGGCCATGTATGCCGTGGGCGCCGCCCATTCGTAGTTGAAAATCATGCCCGCCAGCGCCGCGGCGATTGGCGGAATGAACATGGGCGTGGCGATTCCCACCCCCGGGACGGGACGGGCAAGCTTGTAGACGACGAAAGTGACGGCCGCCAGGGCGAGCAGCATGCGGATGGGGTTCGCGGCGTGGGTGAACAGGTACAAGGACAGCAGGGATGGGATGATCGCGCCTCCCACGTTGACGGCCAGGATCATCTCGCTGCTTCGCTGCAAGGGCGGCGGCCGGAACCGGATGCCGAAAAAGGAAATCTCGTGTCGGTCTTCATACTCCGTGTCGAGCCTTATTCGGCGGATGGGGATGTTGATAAGGCTCCCCACAATGCACAGGAGAAGAAGAGAGAAAAGGTATTCGGGCGCGATTCCCAGGCGGCTTAAGGCCATGGTGAACAATCCCAGTTGAAACAGGGCGAACATGGCCAGCAGGATGAACAGGAACACAAAAAGAAAAAACGGCAGAAAAGGGGGGTAGAGCATGCTTCTTCCTTCCTAACGCGCGTTCGACTCCGCCGGACATGGAAATCCGCGGCGCGCGGATCCGGGAATCAGCCGCACTCTCCCGGGATTCAATCCGAAAAAATAGAGTGAACGGCTTCCAGGAGACCGGGAAAGCGATCGAAAGATCCGCCGGCGCCCTCAACCTCAAACGGCGCAAGCTCCGTGCCGCCGGCCGAGCGGTCGAGCAGGACGCCCCGGCAACCCGCGTTCTCAGCGGCGAGAAGATCCGATGTCCTGTCCCCGATCATGTACGTCGTTTGAGGAATAATCGGATAGGTGTTGCAGGCTGCTAAAATCATTCCCGGGGCAGGCTTGCGGCACGAACAGGCTTCATCGGGGCGGTGGGGACAGTAGTAGGCCGCGAGCAGGTCGCCTCCGGCCTCGCGGATGCCGCGAACCATCCATTCGTGAATGGCCCAGAAATCATCCCAGGCGATGATTCCGCGGTTGAGCCCGGACTGGTTGCTGATCACGATGACTCCGACGCGGCGTGCCTTGAGCCATGCGAGAGCTTCCAGTGCTTCGGCGTAGAATCCGTAATCATCCACGGTCTTGATGTGGGCATCGTCGTCGACGTTGATCACCCCGTCGCGGTCCACCAAGAGGTAACGATCGCTCCCGCAGGGCGGTGAATTGATCCAGGTCAGCACGGTCCGGTCTTTCTCCGATTTGCGGTTTGAGGGCAAAAAAGCCAACGCGCGGTACGATCATCATAATAGTTTACCGGTGATCTTGACAATAGGGTTTACTCCTGAGATGTATAAGGGGGAAATGGGATGCCGGAAGAAGGAGACGATTCGATTCTTGCAGGAACCAACGGGACATCGCAGGCCAATGAAACCGTCCGACGGGCTTGAGGCGCTTCAGAACCTTCTCGGCTACCGTTTCGGCGATGAAGGACTCCTTCACCGGGCCCTGGTGCACCGGTCCTACCTGCACGAGAATCCACACCTGGACGAGAAGGACAACGAAACCCTCGAGTTTCTGGGGGATGCGGTGCTGGGGCTTGCGATCAGCCACTTCCTGCTGGAACACTTTCCGGATTACAACGAAGGGGAGCTCTCCCGTCTCCGGTCCGCCATCGTCAACGAGCGTGAGTTGACCCGGATCGCCGTCGAGCTGAATCTCGGAGAATACCTGTTGCTGGGAAAGGGCGAGGAGATGACCGGCGGACGCCGGAAAGCCTCCTTGCTGGCCGACAGCCTGGAAGCCCTGCTCGCATCCATCTACCTCGATGGCGGCCTGGACGCGGTTCTCGGCGTGATCAAGAAGCTCTTCGACGTCTATCTTCGGTTCGAAAAGCGGGAACATGTTCTCAAGGCGCTTGACAAGGACTACAAAACCCAACTGCAGGAACTGACCCAGGCCCGCTGCAAGCTCACTCCGGTGTATGTTCTGGATCGTGAGGAGGGGCCGGACCACGACAAGACCTTTCACATGAACGTGGTCCTCGAAGGGCAGGTGTTGGCCGGCGGATCGGGCAAGAGCAAGAAAGACGCCCAGCAGGCCGCCGCCGAGAAGGCACTGCAAATCATTGCCGCGGATTCATGGTCCCTTGACTGAGAAGAAACCCGAAGAACGCATCTACCCCGTTTTTTTGCCCCATGCGGGATGCCCGTTCCGTTGCGTCTACTGCAACCAGAACGCGGTGACGGCGCCGTGCGGGCTGTCGGAATCCGGGACGGCACAGGACATCCTGCGGATTCTCCGGCTGAGTCTGGACCGCCTGACCGCTGATGCGCGCCGGTGTGGAATCGCGGGCGAAATCTCCTTCTACGGCGGAACGTTCACATCTCTGCCCACAGCCGTATTGCGGCAGATTCTCGACACCGTCAGTGTTCCCATAGGGGATGGGATATTTTCGGGCATCAGATTTTCAACCCGCCCGGATGCTCTGGCTGAGTCCTGCCTGGAGCTTCTTTCGGGCTATGCGGTGAGGACGGTCGAGCTCGGGGTGCAGAGTCTTTCGGAAACGGTGTTGGAGAGGAGCCGCCGCGGCTACGGGGTGAGAACGGTGGAACGCGCATGCGCGGCAGTGCGCGCGCGCGGGTGGAGACTCGGCCTCCAGTTGATGCCCGGATTGCCGGGAGACACGTGCGAGGTGTTCCTGGAATCGCTCCGTCGGACCATCGGGCTCGGACCGGATTTCGTCAGGCTGTATCCGACTCTTGTGCTGAAGGATACCACCCTGGCGGACTGGTATTGCGCGGGATCGTATCGGCCTCTGACCCTCGAAGAGGCGGTTCGGTGGTGCGCGCGTGCCTATGCGGCCCTGCGGGAGGCGCATGTTCCCACGGCGCGGATGGGACTGCACGCGGACCCGGAACTGGAGAAACCGGGAGTGGTCCTGGCAGGTCCGTATCACCCCGCCTTCGGATACCTGGTCAAGTCCAGGTACCGGCGAGACCGGATCCTGGAACTGGTGCGGTTCGAACCCGAGGGCGTCAGGACCGCGAGACTGACTGCCGTCGTATACGACCGGATCCGATCCGAAGTGCTGGGGCCTTCTCGTGAAAACGTCGAATTCATCGAGGCGGAGCTCGGCCTGGAACGCTTCAACGTGAGAGCAGAGAAGGACCGGGACGAAGAGCGCATCGATCTGTTATGGGATTAGGATGCGGCCGGGATTGCACAATGCCTACCCTTCCGGCCCGGTGTGAGCGGGCACTGACGCTCGCCCGCTCATCGTGTTCCGGTGGGATGATGCTTTTACATGGAAAGTAGAATCAGGCGGCTTCGGATCACGCAGTCGCGGGACCGTTTTTCATCGATCGAGGGGAACCCTGAGGGAATGACGATTTGTGTGAAAACATTTCCGCCCGAGAGATTTTCATGCTTCGTTGTGAGGCCGTTGTTCGTGGAAATATGTGAAAAGTGTAGGTTTGACCCCGGAAAGGAATCCCGCAAATGACGCAAGAAACCCCGGCCGCATTCAAATCGGGCTACGTGGCCCTCATCGGGGCCCCGAACGTGGGTAAGTCCACCCTGCTGAACCGCTTCCTGCGGGAGAAGATTTCAATCACCGCTTCCAAGCCCCAGACAACGCGCAACCGAATCCTCGGGATTCTGACGGAACCGGGCTTCCAGATCGTCTTTATGGATACCCCGGGCATACACCGGGCCAAGGACAGGTTTAACCGGGTCCTGGTGGACACGGCACTGGCCACGCTGGGGGAAGCGGATGCCGTATGTTTCCTCATCGAGATTCCCGAGCCGGATCCTGAAATCAACGACTATATTCTGGAAAACCTCGGACGGATCGACACGCCCGTAATCCTCGTTATCAACAAAATCGACGCCCTCGCCGACAAGAGCCGCCTCCTGCCGGTCATCGAAAAATACCGGGGACGCCATTCTTTTCACGCGGTTGTCCCGGTGTCGGCTTTGCAGGGAGAGGGCACCGAGGAGCTCATGACGGAACTGGTCGCGCTCCTGCAGGAGGGGCCTCAATACTATCCCGAAGATCACCTCACGGACCAGCACGAACGGTTTCTTGTTGCCGAGCTGGTCCGGGAGAAGGTTTTCCGCCTCGCGCACCAGGAGGTTCCCTACGCGGTTGCGGTGTCAGTGGAGAGATTTGCAGAGATTCCGGAGAAGAACCGAATAGACATCGAAGCCGTCGTTCACGTGGAACGCGAGTCCCAGAAGGCCATCGTTATCGGAAAGAAGGGGCAGATGCTGAAGGAAATCGGTCGTCAGGCCCGTGAGGATATCGAGAAACTACTGGGCTGCCATGTCTACCTGGGCATTTTTGTGCGCGTCACGAAAAACTGGCGCAAAGACCCGCGCGCACTCGCCGAATTCGGATACCATTCCCCCGACCGGCAGTGAGCCCAAAGGGCGCGGCGAATGCCCGCGCGGCGGGAGCTCATTCGTGTCGGGTAAGGCCGGATCGCGGGGGCTGCCGCCGCAGCCATGGTTTCCGTCTTCACCGGTCAAGGGAGGTTCACCATGTGCCGATTGCAAAAGGGGAAGGGTGGGGGACTCGCGCTCACGATGGCCGTCCTCCTCTTCTTCACCTGCTGCGCGCTGTCCCACGCCGCCGAAGGGGACGATCTGGCGGCCGATATCAGGAAGCTCGTTTCTCAAGGGCCGGATTCAGACTCCCGGGAATTGAGCGGGGCGATCGAGAACAGGATCCGCGCGAATCCTTCTCTTGCCTTAAAGCTGCTGGTGCCGCGCCTCAAGGACAGGGAAGCAAGCGAACAGGAGCTTGCGGTCAGTGTCTGGGCGGTTGGCCTCGCACGTGATCCCGGGACGGTCGACGTCCTGATGGAACTGGCCGATCTGACGAGGTCCGAGTTGGTGATGCGAAACTGCTATCACGCCCTGGCCGCCATCGGCGGCGAGAGGCCCGGTCAGTTTCTCCTGGCGGCCTACGACAAGACCCCCCGACAGGACATACGCGCCGACCTGATCGATCTGCTGTGCCAGATGGGTTACGAGGCCGCGCTGCCCAGAACGGAAGACATTCTGAAAAAGGATTTCGACGAATACTACTATGAGTCCGTCTTCGCGTTCGGGAAAATGGGCGACAAGGCGACGCCCTTCCTGCTGGGAAAGATCGAGGACCCGGATCGAAACGTCAGAATGCACAGCATTCATGTGCTGGGGCTGTGGCTGATGCCGCTCGAGGCGGCGCAGCCGCTCCGGGACCATTATTGGAAAGAACCCGATCCTGAATTGCGCAGCCTCGTCTTGAGTTCCCTGGAGAGAGTCTCGCCCGACCTGAGAACCCTCCTGGCATTCTTCGAGGAAGTCGGCCGGAAGGAGAAGGCCCCGGCGCCCCTGAAGTTCGCCCGGGAGACGATCGACGGTCTGGAACGAATGGGGAAGGCCCTGGATGCGTTTGCGGCGGCAAAACGCACCGCCCCGGGCGATTTCGCCGCTGAATACGATCGGTTGTACATGTCCGCGGGGAAAACCGGAGACTATGGGGTGCTGTCCGCAGCCAGTTCGCTCGACGATGAGCCCAAACTGAAAAAACTCCGCGAGCGGATTTTGCAGCGCAATTCCGACGAATCGTTCGAAGACTATCAGAAAGTGAACCGGATCATCCTCATGAATCGCCTGTTGAAAAGCGGGGGGCAATAGCCCTTCGTCGGCTGCGGAGCCCGCAGGGTCGAGCGCATTGCTCCGGGATGGTCCCGCTGAGCAGGGATTGCGAGAGGGTAGAGAGGACCAGCTTACGACGGGTGAATGACCACGCGTCGGTAAGGTTCCCGGCCTTTGCTTTCCGTCCTCAGGCCGTGCTGATCCGCAAGCAGGTGCTGGAGACGGCGGATGCCGCTGTTGCGCGGGGCAAGTTCCACCGCTTTCTGTTCGTCGAGCACCTTGATCATGGCCACTTCGGCCTCCTGCAGGGCGATTTCCTCGACGGGTCCGGTCTCCTGCAGCGAAAAAATCGAACGCAGGAAATTTTCGATCTGGGTGGCGGTATTGCTCCTGATCAGATGAAGGGGCACGCCCCTGGCTTCGATCTCGCGAAGGCGCTTGGACTGGCGCTTCTCCTGCGATTTCAGAGTCAGGATCACATCGGCTTTTTCGGCGTCCGCCGAGACGACCACGGGGACTCCGAGGTTCCGGATGGCCCGCTCCAGCCTGACACGACCGACCCCGTAAGGAAAAACCCGCAGGTTTTTGCGCCTCCCTCGCCTGTGGGCGGCCCAGGAGCCGCGAGCCGGCCCGACCGCTTCAACGGCGTGGGCGGCTTCGTCCCGGTCCCGGGGCTTGTGTACCTCCACGCTGCCGTCGCCGGTGCGGATTCTGACCTCCGGGCTGAATGGAAACCCCCGCAGAAAATAATCGATCACCGAAGCCACGTCGTGGTGGACGGCCAGCCGGTCCTTTTCCTGTATTTCGATGACGACGTTGAAAGTCGGCGGAAGCTTGCGTTCCAGGACGGTCTTCTGGGTTCCCCGGCGTCGTGCCTCTTCATCGGAGAGCGTGACGCTCTGGAGACCTCCGACGAGGTCCGAGAGGGAAGGGTTCTGCAGAAGATTCTCGAGAGTGTTCCCATGCACCGTGGCGATCAACTGCACACCTCGCTCGGCGATCGTTCTGGCGGCGAGCGCCTCCGCCTCGGTCCCGATTTCATCGATGACGATGACTTCGGGCATGTGGTTTTCCACGGCCTCGATCATCACCCCATGCTGATTGCCGGGAGTCGGGACCTGCATGCGCCGCGCCCGCCCGATGCCGGGGTGTGGAATGTCGCCGTCGCCGCCGATTTCATTGGACGTGTCCACGATGATCACGCGCTTGCCGAAATCATCGGCCAGAACCCGGGCGGCCTCACGCAACAGGGTGGTCTTGCCGACCCCGGGCCTGCCCAGGAGAAGCAGCGAATGACCGCTCTCCACGACGTCTCTCACGATGTCCACCGTTCCGAATACGGCGCGACCGACCCTGCAGGTCAACCCGATCACGGACCCGCTTCGGTTGCGAAAGGCGGAAAGGCGGTGCAGGGTCCGTTCGATGCCCGCGCGGTTGTCGTCGCCGAATCGGGCCACCCTTGACACAACGTAGTTGAGCTCTTCCAGGGAAACCGGATGTTCCGAGAGTTCCTCGATGCTTCCCGGGTATCGCGCTTCCGGAATTCGACCGAGATCCAGGACGATTTCGAGCAGGGAATGATATTGAGGATTCTCTTCGATCTTCGCTCGAATGTTTCGCGGCATAACCGCCAGCAGCAGATCGAGGTCATCGGCCATGGTAACCCGGGCTGCGGGCATGTTCTTCCGTCCTTTCGCGGCGGGCGCGCAGGAGTTGGCCGCGAGGGGGCCGCCGCTTGAGGGAAAACGCAATTCGGTGACGTTCTTCCATAACGATCGCATCCGAAATGTCAATCGGATATCCGGCCTCCTGGGCTTTAGGCAAAAGCGGAGGCGCCGGTCAAGAGGCGGCGGTTCCCATGAGCGCGCGCAACTGCGATTCGACTTCCTTCATCAGGGTTTCGACCCCGGCCGCCTGGCGGGATGCGGCGTCAATCGGCGACCCGATATGGACCTCCACCCGTCTGCCGAGCGAGAACGTACAGGTCCTGGCCGGCAGAACCGCACGGGCGCCCCTGATCCCGACGGGAACGATGATCGCCTTGGATCGCAAAGCAAGCATGAAGCCGCCCTTCTTGAAAGGGCCGAGATCGCCCGTGCGGGACCGGGTTCCTTCCGGAGCGATCCAGAGGATGATCCCGCTTTCCATCTTCTTGCGCGCTTGCGCCAGATCCTTTATCGCTTGACGTCGGTTGTCGCGGTCGATGGGAATGAACTCGCCCGTTTCCAGGCCTTTCCCCCAGATCGGAACCTTGAAAAGATCCTTTTTGGTCAGCATGCGAATGCTTCCCGGCAAAGTCACGAACATGATGGGAATGTCATAAAGGCTGCTGTGATTGGTCATGATGATGATGGGCCTTCCCCCCCGGAAGACCCCTTCATCAAGATTGAACGTCCGGCAGTTCATGCCCACGTAACGCAGCAGCTTCTGCGACCACCAGCGCAGCAGGGAATCGCAGTGCCGGCGGGTGTAGAGTCCCCGGTGAAGCCGGTAGATCACGACGATGGAAATCCACAGGGTGATGGCAAACGACTTGGTGATGATGACCAGCGATTTGACGGTTCCCGCCTGCAAGACACCCTCTCCGCTGTCTTTTCTCCACTCCCGCATTGATGCAGGACCGTGAGCTGCGCTGCGCTCAGGCCACCCTGCCTTTTCTTCCGCTCCCGTGGGGATTTCGGCCTCCGGGATGGATTCTCCTTGCCCTGTTTTGGGGGGGGGAGCGCCGAGCGGATCGCGAACGGATCGTCGACGGCCTCGCCCGAGGGGAAGGGGGCGGGACGCCGAAAACGGCATCCCGCAACATCTCATACGGATTGCGTTCAAAATGATACTCTAAAAGCGTGTGGGACGTATCCCCCACACCCCCTCGCCGCTTCGCGGCTCCGTGTGGCGCTGCGGCGGCGGCCTTCGGCCAGTCGCCGACAGCGCCGAGCACTCGGCCTCATGCGCTTGCGCGTGTGGCCGAAACTTGGGGGGTGCGGGGGAATCATTCCCCCGCTCTTTTGTGCTTGAAAGATCCATCTTGCACGCAACTTCGTATCAGGCGTCCGGAAACAACTGGGCGGCCATTTCCCTGAGCTTGTACTTCTGGATCTTTCCGCTCGCCGTCATCGGGTACTGATCCACGAACACGACGTATTTCGGGACCTTGAAGTTCGAAATCCTGCCGCGGCAGAAGTCCTGGATATCCTCGGGAGCCAGGGAGAAGCCGGCCTTCGGAATCACGAAGGCTCCGACCTGCTCCCCGTACTTGGCGCTGGGAACGCCGACCACCTGCACGTCGAGAATGCCGTCCATCTTGTAGAGAAACTCTTCGATTTCCCTGGGATAGATATTCTCGCCTCCCCGTATGATCATGTCCTTGTAGCGCCCGGTGATGGACACGTAGCCTTCCTCGTCCATAATGCCGAGATCCCCCGAATGGAGCCATCCCTTCTCGTCGATGGTTTGCCGCGTGGCTTCGGGCATCCTGTAATAGCCCTTCATCACGTTGTACCCGCGGCAACACACTTCGCCCTGCAGCCCCGAGGGCACGGGAGTTCTCTTTTCCGGATCCATGATGCTGACCTCGATGGCCGGCATCGCTCGCCCCACCGTCTCCACGCGCTTGCGGACGGCATCGTCGACCCGGGTCTGGGTCAGCACCGGCGAGCCCTCCGTCAAGCCGTAGCAGATGGTGATCTCCTTCATGTTCATTTTGTCCATGACCTCTTCCATGACCCGGATCGGACATGGAGACCCGGCCATGATGCCGGTCCGCAGGGTGCTGTAGTCAAACTTGTCGAAGAGCTTGTGCTCCAGCACCGCGATGAACATGGTCGGTACGCCGTACAACGCCGTGCAGCGCTCCTGCTCGATGGACGACATGACCTGCACGGGGTCGAAAAACTCATGGATCACCAGGGTGCTTGCATGGTTGATGGCGGCAAGCACGCCCAGGACGCACCCGAAGCAGTGAAAAAGCGGCACGGGAAGGCAGACCCGGTCTTTGGGACCCAACAACTGGTTCTTGCCGATCCAGTAGCCGTTGAGGCCGATGTTGAGGTGAGTGAGCATGACCCCTTTGGGAAACCCGGTCGTCCCGGAAGTATACTGCATGTTGACCACGTCTTCGGGGTCCAGCATCGCCTGCCGGGCGAGGTAGTCCTCCTGCTTGACGTGACTCCCCATATTCAGGACTTCGGGCATGGAGTACATGCCCCGGTGCTTCTCCGGGCCAAGAAAGAACACTCGGCGAAGGTGCGGCAGCTTCTCGGATTTCAGATATCCGCGCTGTTGGGTTTTGAGCTCCGGCACCAGTTCGTAGAGTATCTGTATGTAGTCCGTGTCGCGAAACCCGTCGATGAGGAACAGGTTCTCGGTTTCGGACTGTGAGAGCACATAGGAGACTTCACTGATCTTGTAGAGGGTGTTCACCGTGAGCAGAATCGCGCCTATTTTGGCGGTCGCGAATTGCAGGGCAACCCAGTAGGGCACGTTGGTGGCCCAGACCGCGACTTTCTCCCCCTTTTGCACGCCGAGAGCCATGAGTCCCTTGGCGATGCGGTCCACCAGTTCGCCAAATTCCCTGTAGGTCAAACGAAAGTCACGATCCGTGTATACGATGGCGTCGTTGTCCGGATAAGCGGCAACGGACCGGTCCAATATCTGTCCCAGGGTCAGTGACTCGAGATATGTTTCATCCATAGTCGCCTCATCCATTCTTATTCGGGGAAATAGAGCACGGCATAGATTTCCGCCTTCCGGCTGCCGATGGAGCTCACGTAGTGCGGCACGACGGAGTTGTAGTAGATACTGTCTCCGGCTTTGAGCACGTGAGTCTCCTGCCCGTAGATGACCTCGACCTCTCCGGACAGCACCACGATGAATTCCTCGCCTTCGTGTGCGGACAGCTTCTTGTCCCGTGCGGATTCCGGCAGGATTTCAATATAGAAGGGTTCCATGTGGCGGTCGCCCTTGCCGCGCCCCAGCGAATGGAACCTCAGAGTGACCGGCTTGTCCTTCCCCTTGAGCATGCTGAGCTCTTCCTTGCGTTCGCCGACTCGAACGATCAACGGGTCGCCGACCTCCTGGTCGTCGAGGAACGTCCCGAGGCGCAGCCCGAGGGCTCTGGCGATTTTAAGCAGCGGGCCGAGCGAGGGGTAGACATTGTGTTCCTCCACGGCCTCGAGAAACGCCTCGTCCAATCCCGTCCGGGAGGCGAGCTCGGATACGGCCAGGGATTTCTGTTCCCTGTATTTCCTTACCCTTGTTCCAATCTTTTCTGAGTTCAATTCCAACCCTCCTGTTGTTTGATTGCGTCCATTCAAACCTCCTCTATAGCTTTCCCGCATGCCTGGAGAAAGCGCAAAATGCGTGCAAGGTTCACTTTTTATCGGAGGAGGCCACCCCAAACCATGATATCTTATGCGCGAACAGGCTCCCCGGAGCCGCGCCGATGCTGCAGCAGAAAGCATGGGAAGCGACGCGGAAGCGACACTCCGCGGTGTTCGTCCACTGTGCAAACGTTCACCGAAAGCGCTCAGACCATGTGGTCCGAAATCATCAACCGCCGTTTCCTGAACATCGCGCATCGCGGCGCACGATCCGTTGCGCCGGAAAATACCATGGCTGCGGCGAGAAAGGCGCTCGAGCTGGGGGGGGACATGTGGGAGATAGACGTGAACAGGACCGCCGACGGCAAGCTTATCGTCATCCACGATAATACCCTGGAACGCACGTCCGACGCCAGAGAAATTTTCCCGGACCGACGGCCCTGGTTCGTCCACGCCTTCACCCTGGCGGAGCTTCGCCGGCTGGACTTTGGTTCCTGGTTCTGTACAGCTGATCCCTTCGGCCGGATCGCCGCCGGGGAGGTTTCAGCCGCAGAGGCGGCCGCCTACCGGGGCGAGCCCGTTCCGCTGCTTCGCGAAGCGCTCGAATTCACGCAATGCCATTCCTGGCTGGTCAATATCGAGATCAAGGACTTGAGAGGCACTCCCGGGGATCGTACGATCGTCGAAGACGTTGTTTCCCTGGTGGAAGAAATGAACATGAACGAACGCGTGCTGATTTCCTCCTTCAACCACGCCTACCTGGACAGGGTCCGGCGTATCGCCCCTTGGGCGGCCATCGGCGCGCTGACGAATCGTCCGGTCGCCAACCCATTGGCATTGCTCAGAAAATTGGGTGCCGCAACGTTTCATCCTCGCGCTCGATTCCTGCGCGCAAAAGACGTCGAAAAGCTTCGGCGCGAAGGCTGCGGCGTACTGGTCTGGGTGATCAACGACGCCGGCACGATGCGCAACCTGATCGCACGACGAAGGGTTGCCGGAATATTCACCGATTTCCCGCAGGCGCTTGCACAGGTGTTGCGGAATCCCCTGGTTTCGACGGGCGGACGATTCGGACATTCCCCCCGGCATGAGGGTCCGAACGCATGAAGATCCTCATCCTCACGGCCTTGTCCCGGGAGCACAACCATTTTCGACGCATCACCGGGTCGTGGCGCAAAAGCCGTCGAGGACCGATCGCCTTCCGGGAACTGAACGGGGACGACAAGACGCTCTTCCTGGTCGATTCCGGAATGGGGGCGACTCCGGTGAGGGAGACCCTGGACTGGGCCGTCGACCACATCGCGCCGGAGCTATTGGTGAGTGCCGGTTACGGTGGAAGTATCTCGAACGAGTTCCAGGTGGGAGACGTCGTGCTGGGGGCGGTGTTTTGCGGGGAACTCACCCCTGGAGGATGGGAAGAGACCCGTTGCCTGGCGCTGCCCATCGCGGAGAAGCGCGGGCGGCTTCCCGGGCAACGGCCGATCAGGCCGGCGCGCATCGTGACCGTCGCTCGGCCCCGGGCCAAGAGGGAGCTTCGTGTCCTGTACGCGGATACCCCGTCGGTCATCGACATGGAGACTCTTTATGCGGCGGGAGCGGCTTACGAAAAAGGGATCCCCTTCCTTTCGCTCCGCGCGGTGAGCGATGGCCCGGAGCATGAAATCGAGTACGACCTGGATGCGATCTCCAACCCGGCAGGAAAGATCCGCATCGGTGGGGTTCTGTCGCTGATCCGTTCCAATCCGCGTGTGATCGGGGCCTTCTACCGGTCGTGGAAAAGGTCCGTGGAGGCGGGGCGCCGACTGGGAGAGTGCCTTGCGGAACTGCTCCTGCTACCCGCCGCCGACCTGAATCGATTCGTCGGGGACTGCCGCCTGGAGGAACGGCTCGACCACACGGTACACGGACGGTGAGGGAAAATCCCGGAAATGCGCGTAGACGGCTCCCGCCGAAAGGTTCTCGATCTTGTAGCGCGTCCAGAAGGCGGCGGTCAGGCCGCTGAAGAAAAGGATGAGACAGCCCACGAGGCCGAGCAGGTGTTCTCCGATCCAGAAGGTGACGGCCAGGTTGAACGCAAGGATGGAACAGTAGAGCAGGGGCCCGAAAAGGCGGACGGCCGGGATTGCATTGAGAGGGGAGGGCGCGGCGGCCGATTCGAGCGCCGATATGCGATCGAGCCGGCTCAGCGCCGCCATCATGACCAGTCCCACCAGCAGCCAGCCCCCGAAGTTGCTCATGGGTATCCCGAAGTAGAGTCCCTGATGCCGGTAGCCGTAGATTTGTCCGAGGAACCAGCGATACCCCTGGAGGGCCACCGGATCGATGATGATGTCCAGCAGGACGAAGAGGAAGGCCCCGAGCACCACGGTCTGCCACGAGCGCCTTGAACGGCGGGTCTCGAGGATCAGCACCGTGCCCTTTCCGAGGTACACGGGACTCAGCAAAAAGATAGCCGTCGAATAGCTGCAATAGGAAAGGAATACGTAGGAGAGCGAGTCCATGAACGGAACGCCGAAGACCCACAATTCCCTGTCGATGGTGGCGGGGATGTAATAATAATCCCCGTAGGGGAATCCCCAGTGAATGGACGAGAACTCGGAAATCCAGGCGATGCAGTAACCCAGCGGCACGTAAGCCAGCGCCCTTTTCCAGCCGAGATGAGCCGACGCCGCCACGAGGTAGACGGCCAGAAAAACGAAAACATAGGGCCGCAGCACCATGGTGCCGAGGAAAAGACGAAAGAAGTCAGACATCGAGGTTCCACTTGAGCATGCGAAACAGATCCTTGCCCGTCATCTGGCGCACCACGGTGGGTTCGTATCCGCAGTGGACCATACACTGGGCGCACCGTTGGTCCTGCCCGGACGCATAGTAGTCCCAGTCGGTCTTCTTCATCAGCTCATCGAACGTGGCGTAGTGCGTGTCGGTTATGAGATAACAGGGAGACTTCCAGCCCTGGCTGTTCCGGGTCGGATTGCCCCAGGGCGTGCACTGGAGAGAGCGCTGCCCGGACAGGAAGTCCAGGTAAATCGGATTGCTGATAAGGGGAAAGCGCTTCTGCCACGTTCGAATCCGCCTGAACTTTTCCATGATTTCATTACGGGTCATGAAGACGTCGCGGATCACTTCCTCATAGCTGAAGCCCGGGGCGGCCAGGATACCGTCCACGCCCGCGGCCGCCAGTTGCTCGAAGAGCCGCTCCAGGTCGTCGACGTCCGTCTCCCGGTATACCGTTGTGTTGGTGCTGACCCTGAATCCCCGGGCTTTTGCGGCGCGGACGCCCGCCAGCGCCTTTTGAAATCCGCCCGGCCTGCCGATGATGGCGTCGTGCACGGTTTCAGTGCCGTCAAAATGCACGTTCCAGGTGAAATGGGAATGGGGCCGGAACATCGGCAGGGACTCTTCGAGGAGCAGCGCGTTCGTACAGAAATAGATGTGCTTCTTCCGTGCGAGCACGGATTCCACAAGCGCCTGGATACGCGAATAGAGCAAGGGTTCCCCGCCGGTGATGGTGACCACCGGACTGGGTGATTCGTCCACGGATCGCAGGCATTCGTCCAGCGTCATTTCCTGGTGCAGCGTGTCGTGGTATTCCCGAATCCTTCCGCAACCCGAACAGGTCAGGTTGCACCGATGGGTGGGTTCGAGCATCAGCACCAGCGGAAACTTCTCCACCCCGCGCAGCTTGTTCCTGAGCAGGTAGCCGGTCATGGAAAGGTAAAGACTCATGGGAAAACGCATTTCACCCTCAATTCATGATTCAGGTCCGTATCAGCGAGCATACCCGTTTTGCCGAAACCAGGCGACGGCGTCGGCGAGCGCGGAATCGACGGGGGTCCGGGGCAATCCCAATTCGCGAACAGCCTTGCTCGCATCGAAAAACATGTATTTTCGAGCCATCCTGACCCCCTCGAGCGGGACCAGAGGCTCCTTGCCGGTGATCCTGGAAAGGCCCTGGAGAATATGGGCGAGAAGCAGGATCGGCCGGTGGGGCAGTCGCACTCTCGGGGCTTTGACACCTGAAATCCGCTCCAGTCTCTGAAAAATCTCCGCAAGGGTAAGATTCGTGTTGCCAAGGATGTATTTCTCACCGATCTTGCCGCGATCGAATGCCAGCAGATGCCCGGCGGCCACGTCCGCCACATGGATCAGGTTCAGACCGGTGTTCAGGTAGGCCGGCATCTTGCCGTTGAGGAAATCGACGATGATCTTGCCGGTCGGCGTCGGTTTGCGGTCGCCCGGCCCGACCGGTGTACTGGGATGGACCATTACGATGGGAAGGCCGCGCGAGAGATAATCCTCGGCCCTGCGTTCAGCCAGGTATTTGGAGCGCTTGTAATGGCCGATCATGTCTTCGATGGAGACGGGCGTCGTTTCCAGGGCGGGAGAACCGTCGGGGTTCAATCCCAGCGCGCCGACGCTGCTGGTGTACACCACCCTGGACACGCCGTTTTTCAGCGCCGCTTCGAGGACATTGGCCGTGCCCGTTACGTTGTTCTCGTATATTTCCCCGGGATTGCGCGCCCACAGACGATAGTCGGCGGCGACATGGAAAACCGCGTCACAGCCTTCCATGGCCTCGGTCATCGAACCCGAATCGCGCATGTCTCCGACACGCCAGTCGGCGTCGGTCAGTTCGGGCGGCAGCACGGAGCGCTCGCGTCTGAGCGCCCTCACTTTCCATCCCGCCTCAAGAAGGAGCCGCGCCACATGACAGCCGATAAACCCCGTGGCTCCGGTGATAAATGCGGTCGGCATTCGCCACTCCCGGCAAACAAACGTTGGGTTCCCGAAAACGTGATACCTCATATACCAAAACGGAGCGGGTTTTAAAACCTTTGAACCAAAAATTCTTGCCTTCACCCGATCCGGCGGGTATCACGAGAGTGGCCTTGCACTATCGCGCCTCCGTGCCTATCAGATATCCGGCGGTTGTATCCGGATTGCGAAAAACCTCGCGGCGCAGGGCCTAAGCCCCGTACCGTGCAGCCGGAGAGCTTCCCGGAGATCCCTTAGAGTCTCCTCAAACGGACGAACAGGAGAAAAGACTTCCAGCGCCGGGTTTCTGCCCTGCTCTTGAGGTTCCGACCTCGGGGGATTCACTCCCACGAACGGAACGGAAAGGCTGCTCGAACAAATCATGAGCGAAAGCGTCGATACACACAGGTTTTTTTACGACGACAAAGAATTTATCCTGATCGGGACGGCACACGTGTCAAGAGACAGTGCCGACCTGGCGGGACGCATCATCGAGGAGGAAGAGCCGGACACCGTATGCCTGGAATTGTGCGAGGCCCGTTATCGAGCCCTTATCGAAGGGGGAAGCTCGGGCCGGGGGAGCTTCGCCGGCCTGCTCGGAAGCGGAGACTGGACCCTCCTCGTGTCCTCGGCGATGCTTCTGTACTTCCAGAAGCGGATCGGAGACAAGCTCGGCGTTAAACCCGGAGGCGAAATGAGGCGGGCAGTCGAGGCCGCGAACGCGGTGGGCGCCGACATTCGACTGATCGACCGGGATGCCCGAACGACTTTGCTCAGGGCCTGGACTCCCATGAAACGGAAAGACAAGATCAGGCTGTTCCGCGAGTTCTTCTCCGCCCTGAAGGATATATCCGCCCTGAAGGAGAAGGACATCGAAGAGATGAAACGCGGTGACGCCCTCGAGACGCTGGTCGCCGAATTCGGCGATACCTTTCCATGGCTCCGACACGTGCTCATCGACGAGAGGGACCTGATCCTGGCTCACCGGATCAGAACATCGCCGGGACGGAAGATCGTTGCCGTGGTCGGCGCCGCTCATATCCAAGGAATTCTTGCCAATTGGGACAAACCTGGCGACATGGAACAGCTTGAACGGATTCCCGCGAAGAGGTGACTCAGGACGCGGCCTGACTGCGAGAAACGAGAAATAATCGCGCCCCCCGGTTCTTCGCGGGGTGACGATCGCAGCTTCTCACAAAATCAAGGAGAGAAATCATGAAAAAGAGGGGGTTGCTCCTGTTGGTCCTGACGTTGTCGCTTCTTCCGGGAACTGGCAGCCTTGCGCTTGCCTCCGACACGATAAAGATCGGGCTCTATCTGCCCATGACCGGTGGCGTCGCGGCCTACGGCGAAATGGAGTGGGCAGGAATTCAGATCGCCCGGGACATGGAACCTCAGGTTCTCGGAAAGAAGATCGACATCGTTCTGCTCGACACCAAAAGCGACAAGATCGAGGCGACGAACGCGATGACCCTGCTGGTGGAAAAAGAAAAGGTCGTGGGGATCATCGGCGAAGCCATCAGCGGCAACACCATGGCCGGGAACCGGATCTCCGAGGCGGCGGGAATTCCGTCGGTCAGCCCGAGCGCTACGAGCGTCCTGGTCAATCAGGGCAAGAAGTTCGCCTTTCGCGCCTGCTTCATTGATCCCCTCCAGGGGGAGGTCGCCGCGCGATTCGCCGTCAATAACCTCAAAGCCAAAACCGCCGCCGTCATCATTGACAACGCCCAGGACTACTGCGTCGGTCTCGCGAAGTTCTTCGAAACGGAATTCGTCAAGCTCGGCGGCAAGATGCTTTCAAAGACCTACATCCAGACCGGAGACCAGGATTTCTCCGCCCAGCTTTCATCGGTCCAGGCCGTGAAGCCCGACATCATCTACGCCCCCAACTACTACACGGAAGACGCCCTGTTGGCCAAGCAGGCCCGTGACCTCGGGATCGTCTGTCCCATTCTGACCGGAGACGGGGCCCAGGCGGACACGCTCATCCAGGTGGGCGGCAAGGCCGTGGAGGACATGTATTTCACCGCGCATTTTCACAAGGACGCCGCTACCACGGACCGGGCTGCGGAATTCATGAAACGATACAAGGCGAAGCACAACAAGGAAGCCGATGCCTTTCACGCGCTCGGGGCGGACGCCTACTTTCTGCTCGTGGACGCCGTCAGGCGCGCCGGGAGCACGGAGGGCGCCAGGATCCGCGATGCTCTTGCGTCTACAAAGGACTTCAAGGGAGTCTCCGGGACGATCACCATGGGAGAGGAAGGTAATCCCATCAAGAGTATGGTCATCCTCAAAGTGGCAAATGGAAAGTTCGTCTACGTGACGACCATCAATCCTTAGCACCGGCGGGATGGGCCGCGTTGCCCGACTGCGAGGGAATCGGGACTCGGGCTTTGAGGTCTTGAGGGCTCCGGCTCATCTCGGCTCGTCTGAAAACGCAGTCCTGGTGCGGGCGAAAGCCGCGGATGGAAAGCTCCCGGACGCCCGAATCACCGAGTTCCGATGCCGGTCGTTCAGGGAATCCTCAAGCCCCCCGGACGCCCGGATTCCCGCCTTTTGTGTAAGAATACCCTCGGCTTGAGAGATTTTCATGTTTCGTTGTGAGCCCCCCGCTCATGGAAAATGTGAAAAGTGTAGGTTTGACCCCGATGATGATCCAGCAACTGATCAACGGTATTTCACTGGGGAGCCTCTATGCCCTCGTGGCCATCGGCTACACCATGGTCTACGGCATTTTGCGGCTGATCAACTTCGCCCACGGCGATCTGTTGATGGTGGCGGCCTACGCGGCGATATACGGAGTGGCGATTTTCGCTTTGCCCTGGTATGTCGGTTTCCCGACGGCCATTCTCATCACGGGAGCGATGGGCATTCTGCTCGACCGTGCCGCCTACAGGCCGCTGCGGAATGCGCCGCGCATTTCGCTCCTCATTTCCGCCATCGGCGCGTCGTTTTTGCTCGAAAACGTCGCCCTGGTGGTCATCGGAGGCGTTCCGAAGGCGTTTCCGAGACCCGATCTGTTCAGTGCGGTAATCGAAACGTTCGGGCTGCGCATCCAGGTGTTGACGATCTATACGCCCATCGTCACTGCGGTGCTGGTGCTCGGCCTGCTCTACGTCGTCTATCGAACCAGGGTCGGGAAGGCCATGCGCGCCGCATCCAAGGACTTCGAAACCACGCGGCTGATGGGAATAAATCTCGACCGGGTCATTTCCATCACGTTCCTGCTGGGATCGACCCTGGCGGCCGCCGGCGGAATCATGTGGGCCATGAAATACCCCCAGGTCAACCCATTGATGGGAGTTTTCCCGGGGCTCAAGGCCTTTATCGCGGCGGTGCTCGGCGGTATCGGGAGCATCGTGGGCGCCGTCATCGGCGGTTTTTTGCTCGGACTCGGCGAAGTTTTGATCGTGGCGGCGCTCCCCGGACTGTCCCAATACCGGGATGCATTCGCTTTCGTCATCCTGATTCTGGTGCTCCTTTTCAGACCCACAGGCATCATGGGCGAGCCCTTCATAGACAAAACGTGATTGGGGTCAAACCTACACTTTTCACATATTTCCATGACGCCGGAGTCACCCGCGAAGCATGAACACAGGCTCGCCCGGGAATCCATTTTCCACGTAACCCGGTATCAGAGTGCGGAGTGGAGGCAGCAAATGGAAGACGACAACCGGAAGAAGGCGCTCAATTACGCCGCGCTCCTGCTGGCGGCGTGCGTCATTTACGCCTTCAGCCGGTACGGCTCCGAATACCATATCCGAATCCTCAACAACATGGCCGTCTTCATCGCCCTGGCGGTGAGCTACAATCTGGTCAACGGTTTTTGCGGGATACTTCACCTCGGCCCCAACGGTTTCATCGCCATAGGCGCTTACACCGCGGCGCTGCTCACCATGAGCCCGGCCGAGAAGCAGTTGAATTTCATCATCGAACCGCTGATATGGCCGCTCAACGTCATCCAGGTTCCCTTTGCGTTGTCTCTCGTCGCCGCTGGGCTCGTGGCCGGATTGTTCGCCCTGGCGATCAGTTTTCCGGTGTTCCGAGTGAGGGGGGATTACCTGGCCATCGTGACGCTTGGATTCGGTGAGGTCGTGCGCGTCTTGTGCAACGCCTTCCAGAATGTGACCAACGGTCCGCTCGGACTGAAAGGACTCGTTCCTCATACCAACCTGTGGTGGTCTTGGGGGGTGGCCATCGCGACCATCATTGTGGTGAACAGGCTCATGAACAGCAGCTACGGGCGCGCGATGAAGGCGATCCGGGAAGACGAGACGGCGGCGCGAAGCATGGGAATCGACCCGTTCCGGCACTTGCTCCTGGCTTTCGTGATCAGTGCGTTCATTTCGGGAGTCGCGGGCGGGTTGCTGGCTCACCTGATCACCACCATATCACCGACTCTTTTCACGTTCTTCCTGACGTTCAACCTGCTTATCATGATCGTTGTGGGCGGTTTGGGGAGCACTACTGGAGCGGTGATCGGGGCGGCGCTGTTTGCCTGGGGCGGTGAGGCGCTGAGAGTCGTGGAGCGCCCCATGGACCTGGGAATCGTCATCATCCCGGGAATTCCGGGAATGAGAATGGTGGTTTTCAGTTTCATTCTCATGCTCGTCATCATTTTTGCCCGCCGGGGGATAATGGGGCAAAACGAGTTCAGCTGGGACCGGATCGCGCGCCTAAAGGCCCGTGAGCACTGAAGCCCGGCGGGGATGTTTCATGAATTCCTTTCTCAGCCTTGAAAAGATCGTGGTCCAATTCGGGGGCCTGACGGCGGTGAACGACTTCTCCCTGAGGCTCGGACCGGGAGAACTGGTCGGCCTCATCGGTCCCAACGGCGCCGGCAAGACCACGGTCTTCAACATCATTACGGGTTTTCTCAGTCCGACATCGGGCCGGGTCCACTGGCTGGACCATGACATCACGGGGCTTCCGGCACACCGGATCACGGCCTTGGGGATCGCGCGCACTTTCCAGAACATCCGGTTGTTCGCCAACATGAGCGTCCTGGAGAACGTCATGGTTTCCTTCCATCACAATGTGCGATCGCATTCCTGGCAGGCCATGCTAGGAACACCCGGTTCTGCGCGCGAGGAGCGCAGACAGCGCACCGGCGCCATGCAGGTTCTCGAAGAAATGAACCTGACCCGTTTTGCGGCGGAGAAGGCCGGCGCGCTCCCCTACGGTCAACAACGAAGACTCGAAATCGCCAGAGCCCTGGCAGCTTCTCCGAGGTTGCTGCTGCTCGATGAGCCCGCCGCGGGCATGAACCCCCTCGAGACAATGGAACTGGCCCGATTGATCAGGCATTTGATGAAGAAGTACAAGCTCACGGTTCTTCTCATCGAGCACGACATGAAGTTCGTCATGCGCCTGTGCGAGCGCATCAAAGTGCTCGACTACGGTCACAGCATCGCCGAGGGCACGCCCCGGGAAATCCAGGACAATCCTGCCGTCGTCAAAGCCTACCTGGGGAGCGCCAAGCATGCTTGAGATAACGGATCTTCACGTCTTCTACGGCGGCATCCACGCGCTCAAGGGAATACGGCTCGCCGTCGGCGAAGGCCGTATCGTCACGCTGATAGGCTCTAACGGCGCAGGCAAGAGCACGACTTTGCGCAGCATTGTCGGGCTCGTGAAACCGCAGGCGGGTTCAGTCCTCTTCCGGGGCCAGGAACTGACCCGGTTGTCCACTCACCAGATCATCCGCCGCGGCATCGGCATCAGCCCCGAGGGCAGGCACGTCTTTGCAAACCTGACGGTTTTGGAAAACCTCGAGCTCGGCGCATATAACCGGACGGCCGCAGAGTTTTCCGGACAATTGGAACGGGTCTATTCGCTGTTCCCGCGCCTCAGGGAACGGTGCCGTCAGCTGGCGGGGACTTTGAGCGGCGGGGAACAGCAGATGGTAGCGTTCGGCAGAGCGCTGATGGGCCGGCCGAAACTGGTGCTGCTCGACGAGCCTTCCCTGGGGCTCGCCCCACTGGTCGTGGAAGAAGTTTTCCAGGCGATCGAGGCGGTGAGAAAGGACGGGGCCACGGTCCTGCTCGTCGAACAAAACGCCATGGCATCCCTGCGGATAGCCGATTATGCCTACGTGCTGGAAACGGGCCGAGTGATCCTCGAAGGGGAGGGCAGGGTGCTGCTCGAGGATGAGAAGGTGATCAAAGCCTATCTGGGGGAATGATCCACCCCGGGCGCCACATATGTCGGGGACCGCGGACATCCCCGAGGCAAGCGGCAACATTCGCGCTTTACCCATACGATCACCGAACGTGTCGAAGCCTCCGCCCGGCCTGTGGATTTCAACGGTTGGCGGAAGCGGCGCCAGGAGGCGCGCGGGCTTTTCAGTCGGGGCGACGGGGGCCTGTCGGGCAGCGGCTCCCCCGACATTGCATCTCAGCCTTTAATGGCATGATTTCATTTACTAATCCTTTTTTTCTTCCATTTCGTCTATAATTGAATTCAATGTCTGTTGCGGATTGTACCCGCAAGTGCGGAATGCCGTCCCGGGCTTTGGCGATGGGGGCCGGAAGTTGTGTGGGTGCGAAGGAAGACCCGCGGGACGGTGGGCTGTCCGGCGCCTTTGCAAGTGCGCGGGGCATTGTCACGTGCGACTCAATCGGCCGCAGTGACTCGAGCGGAAAAGGCGTGAGCTCATGCAACAAATGAACCTGTTCCTGGGGCGTTCTTCGCATCCGGTGCGCGAAAACGCTCCTTTGGCGGAGAGGATGCGGCCGGCGAGCCTCGATGAATTTGTCGGGCAGGACCATTTGCTCGGCCGGGGAAAGATTCTCGATCGCGTGATTCGAAGCCGCCGGTTTCAATCGTTTGTCCTGTGGGGACCTCCGGGCAGCGGGAAGACGACGCTTGCCGCGATTATCGCCGCTCAAACCCAAACCCACATGATTCACCTGTCGGCGGTCATGGCCGGGACGCGCGAGATTCGTGAAGCGGTGACCGAAGCCAGACAGGTGTGGGCGAAACAGAAGCTTCGCACATGGCTGTTCATGGACGAAATCCATCGTTTGAACAAGGCGCAGCAGGACACGTTGCTTCCTCACATCGAGAACGGCACGCTGCTCCTGCTCGGCGCGACCACGGAGAATCCTTCCTTTGAGATCATCCGTCCGCTGCTTTCCAGGGCCAGGGTGCTGGTGCTCAATCCCTTGAGCGACACGGAACTGGGGAATATCGTGCACAGAGCGCTCGAGGATCGAGACCGGGGGCTCGGTAATTTTCCGAGCCGACTGACGGAAGACGCCGAGGCCTTTCTTTTGTCGGCGGCCGGGGGGGATGCGAGGATCGCTCTAAACGCGCTCGAGGTTGCGGTGCTCACGACGCCTCCCGACCCGCAAAACATTCGCCTGGTCGACCTCAATGCCGTGCAGGAAGCCTTGCAGCGCAAGGCGGTGCACTACGACAAGGGGGGCGAGGAGCACTTCAATCTCATTTCCGCCCTGCACAAGAGCGTGAGGGGCAGTGATCCCGATGCGGCCCTCTACTGGCTGGCCCGGATGCTGGACGCCGGCGAGGAGCCGCTCTACCTCGCACGGCGTGCGATCCGTATGGCATCCGAGGACATCGGACTGGCGGACCCGTTCGCCCTGGTTGAAGCGGTGAGCGCGTTTCAGACCTACCAGGTGCTTGGCAGCCCCGAAGGGGAACTGGCGCTCGCGCAGGCGATCGTTTACCTCTGCCTAGCGCCCAAGAGCAACAAGGTCTATGAAGCGTTCGGGAACGCCCGGGAACTCGCCGGAAAAACGGGAAGCGCTCCGGTGCCGCCGCACATTCGCAATGCCCCGACCCAGTTGCTGAAAACACTTGGCTACGGGAGGAACTATCGTTATCCTCATGACGACCCGGAAGGTTGGGTTGCCGAAACCTACTTTCCGCAGAATCTGGCGGGAACCGTTTTCTACCATCCCACCAACAGGGGATGGGAAGGGCGATGGAGGGAGATTCTCGAAAAGCGGCGTGCCCGGGTGCGCCAGACCGAAGACCCCTCCGAATAGGTCATGAATTGAGAACAGCGGTATCAAACACTGTGCCCATGGCGACGATCGACGACAAGAGACGGACTCTTGAATCCGTCAAGCCGTTCAAGCTGGTCAAATACGTTGCGGTATCCAGCCTGATGGTGATCATTGTCTGCACGGTGCTGATTTCGGGTTTCATCACACAGCGGGGCAGGGCGATCCTGCTGCACAAAAGCGAGCAGTACGCGCTCCTCGTCGCCGAGAACCTGAATCACCAAGTGTTTTTTCAATTCACATTGCCGACCTTGATCGCCGAGGGGGAGATTCGGCTGAGCCGCCCGAGTCAATACGATCGCCTGGACAAGGTGGTGCGCAACACGATTCACGGGTTTGCCGTGAAGCAGGTCAACATTTACGACCCGGAACAGGTACTCACGTACAGTACGGACAAGGAACGGATAGGGACAAAGGGAAACATCGGCGCGGATTTTGAGCGGGCGCTGAAGGAACAATCCGTGTCGCGGCTGAGTGTCGACGAGACGTTGTTCCTCGGGATTTCCTGGGGAGCCGGAGACAATGAACTGAAGACATACCTCCCCATGTGGGAGGAACGCCCGATGAGCCTGAAGAAAGGAAAGGTTCTCGGTGTTTTTGAAATCACCCAGGATGTGACGGCCGATTATAGGATCATTCACCGTTTCCAGTGGATCATCGTGTCGAGCATCCTGATCTTTGTCGGGATTCTGTTTCTGACGATCCTGATGATCGCCCGGCGTGCGGACAGGATCATCTCGCTGCGCGCCAGGGAGCGGGAGCGCCTGGAGGAGAAGCTCCACCAGTCCGAACGCCTGGCTGCCCTCGGAGAGATGATTGCCGGGGTGTCCCACGAGATCCGCAATCCGCTCGGGATCATCCGGAGCACTGCCGAATTGCTCCACGATCGCATTGAAGACGAACGCCAGAAGCGATTTTCATCGATCATCGTCGAGGAGTCCACTCGTCTCAACGATATTCTGACCGAGTTCCTGGACTTCGCGAGGCCCAAGGCCATCCGGCCGGCCCAATGCCGTATCGAGGAAATTCTGGAACGCAACCTGAAGATCCTCGAAGCCGAGTTCCAGCGGTTGAACGTCACGGTGGAACGCGACTATCGCACGGGCGCTTACTCCCTCGAGGCCGATTGCGACCTGTTGTTTCGCGCTTTTGTCAACCTGCTCGCAAACGCTCTCCAGGCCATGCCTCAGGGAGGCATGCTGCAGGTTCGCACGGAGGTGCTGAACGGCAAGGGCGGTCCCAGGCAGGTGGAGGTCCGGATCAAGGATACCGGGCACGGGATTCCTTCCGACGTGAGAAAGAAGATCTTCAATCCCTTCTTCACGACACGCGAAAAGGGCACCGGGCTGGGTCTGGCGATCGTCCAGAATATTGTCGATAACCACAATGGCGACATTGAGGTGGTGAGCCGGGAGGGAGAAGGCACCGCCATAATCATTCGATTGCCCCTCATTCAGTCTCCCCATGGATCGGGGGACGGAACACCGGAATAGATGGAAACGATTCTTATCGTCGACGATGAAAAGAACTACCTCCTGGTTCTCGAAGACCTCCTGGTCGAGGACGGCTACCAGGTGATTACCGCGGATTCCGCCGTGAAGGGGCTGGAGACGGTCTCCACGACGGACCTTGACGTCGTGATCACGGACATGAAAATGCCCGGCATGGACGGTATGGCCTTTCTGGAAGGCATTCATGCCCGCAATTCGGATCTGCCGGTGATCATGATGACCGCCTACGGCTCGGTGGAAAAAGCGGTCGCGGCCATGAGGATGGGGGCCTTCGATTACATTCTCAAGCCGTTCAAGAACGAAGAGCTCAAGCTCACCATCCGGAAAGCCATCGATCACTACCGTCTGGTGTGCGAGAACCGCCAGCTCACCCAGGAACTCAAGGAGCGGTATCAGTTCAGCAACATCATCGGCAAGAGCGCTCCCATGCAGCGTATTTACCAGTTGATCGAGAAAGTCGCCCCGACCAAGGCAACCGTGCTGGTGACAGGGGAATCGGGAACCGGCAAGGAACTCATCGCCCGGGCCATTCACTACAACAGCACCCGGCACGACCGGGCGTTCATTTCCGTGAATTGCGGGGCGCTCCCCGAGACGCTGCTCGAAAGCGAGTTGTTCGGGCACGAAAAGGGGGCTTTCACCGGCGCCGCCATCCAGCGCAAAGGACGCTTCGAACTGGCGCACGAAGGAACGCTGTTTCTCGATGAGATAAGCGAGATGTCGCCGCCGCTCCAGGTGAAACTGCTGCGCATCCTGCAGGAGATGGAATTCGAACGCGTGGGCGGCAGTCAGACCATAAAGGTCGATGTCAGGGTGGTCGCCGCCTCGAATCGGAACCTCAAGGACGAGGTGGCGGCGGGCCGATTCCGTGCCGATCTGTTCTATCGCCTCAACGTCGTGCATGTGGCGCTGCCGCCGTTGCGCGGCCGGATCGACGACATCCCCCTGCTGGTGAATCATTTCCTCGCCAAGTACACGCCGCAGTCGAAAGGGAAGGGGATGAGCATCTCCTCCGAAGCCTTTCGCGTTCTGCTCGAATATCACTGGCCCGGCAACGTGCGGGAACTGGAAAACGTCATCGAGCGGGCCGTGATCCTGTGCAACGGGCAGGAAATCATGGTCCGGGATCTGCCCGCCGAAATCCGGGAACCCCGTGCCGTTCCCTCGCCCCAAGGGACGCCCTTAATGGAGGGTCCGACATTCCAGTCCGCGGACATCCCCCCCGGCGGCGAGGCCGATACCCGGATGCCGCCATTGTCTCCCGGAGAGCGGCTTCAGCGTACCGGTTTCAAGCCTCGACAGCACAAGGCCATGGAATTTATTGAAAACCATGGTTTCATCACCAACAAGTACTATTCCCAGTTGTGCGATGTTTCCGAACGGCAGGCGCTACGCGAATTGAACGAGTTGGTCGACGCCGGCACACTGGACCGGATAGGCAAGGGCAGGGCGTGCCGTTACGTTCTCCGGGGCCGGGGAATCGAGGGCTGAACAGGCTTTGAAGCGGTCGACCGGAACAACGTCCCGGCGCGAATGACGCGCAGCCTCACTGCGGCGAAAGGTAGCCGCCGAGGCTTTGCGGGCAGATGCGGTGGGGCGGCGATTTGTCGGCGATGCGGGCCGCGCGAGAGGACCCATCGGGTCCTCGAACCATTTGCCGACGGGACTGCCTCTGTTGCGAGCTCCGCGGACGGGGCGATGATCCCGAGCGGATTGCGGATCTCGTGGGACACCCCGGCAATCATCTCTGCGAGGGCAGCCAGGCGTGCGGGCGAGCGAACCGGCCTGTCGCGGCGCGTGGATGCGGGATACGGATCCCTCTGCCCGTGCGACGGGCGACAGGTTTTGCGGAAAACACCGGTTCATTCCTCCGGAGCGGCCTCCCGTAGGTGGCGGTCAATCGCCGCGCGCGCCAGTGCGTCACAGCGCTCGTTCTCCGGGTGCCCGCTGTGCCCCTTCACCCATTGCCAGTCGATTTCATGACGAAGGCAGGCCTTATCGAGGGCGATCCACAGCTCCTTGTTGCGGACATCCGTCTTGACGCGCGTTTTCCATCCGTTTTGCTTCCATTTGTGGATCCAGAGGCTGATGCCGTCCCTGAGGTATCGGGAATCGGTAGTGATCGTCACCCGGCAAGGTTCTTTCAGAGCACGCAACGCCTGGATCACCGCGGTGAGCTCCATCTGGTTGTTCGTCGTATATTCGGCATAGCCGGAAAGCTCCTTTTCCTTGCCGTGGTACCGCAGAACGGCACCCCACCCGCCCGGGCCCGGATTGCCGCGGCATGCGCCATCGGCGAAAATTTCCACGTGCTTTCGAATCGCAGGGGTCTCAGGCATGCGACGCCTTCCGCGCCTCGGCCGGTGTCAGTAAACGCGGGATGCGGTTCACGTCACGCCTCGTTTTTGCGATTTCCCGGCAGCAAAGGGAGAAAGCTGTTTTCTGACGAAGTTTTCAATGGTTGCCGAAGTCCTCTTTTCGATCACTTCTTTGAGGCGTTCCATCGGCACTTCCGCTCTCGCCATGGCGCTGTGTCCCCCAGCGGTACCCAGGGAATTAAAGGCCTTGCGGATTACCTTGCCCGCGTCTTTGCGATAACCGTCGTTCCGGATGATGACGATGAGGTTGTCGTCGTAGATTCCGGAAACGATGCTCCATGAAATGTCATGAATTTTTAAAAAAAATTCAGCAACTTCCACGAGTATATCGGCCGACGGCACTTCATCGAGGTGCGCAAACAAGCGATCCTTGATGATGTATTTTCTTTCGAAGGCCTTATCGAAGACCTTGAGATCCTTTAACGACAGATCGGAAATCTCTACTTTTCTCAATATGTTATGATCTGCAAGCGGAAAGAGATAACGAAATGCCTCGATGTCCTCGACGATCGTGTGCCTCTCGAAGCTGCGCGTGTCCGTCTTGATGCCGTACAGCAGGGCCGTTGCCAGGGTCTTCGACGGCTTGATGCGGGCGGCCTTGAGGTATTCCGTCATGATGCTCGAGGTGGAACCGTACTCGGGACGCACGTCCGAAAACGGGGAAGCGAACGTTTCATGGAGCGGGTGATGGTCGATCACCGCCGTATACGAAAGCTGCCTGAAGAAATCGTTGTGGTTGGGTTGTCCATCGACCAGGACGCATTTGGTGAACGGTTCGGAAGGAACTCTGCGCATGAGCACGAGGGGCAGCTTGAGCAGTCGGGCCATGGTGATGTTGTTCAGCCGCTTGATCGGACGGATCATCCCGATGGTGGCGGACTGCACCCTGTGCCAGAGAAGGCGTTTTACGGCCAGAGCGGAGCCGATGGCGTCCGGGTCGGGATCGATGATGATGAGGACGCTGTCCTTCGATTGGAAACAGGCATGGAACTCGGCGAGCCGCTCTTTTGCGGGACGCCGTTTAGCCGCGCGCCTGAGGGTGCTTGAAGTCGGTCTTTGATCCATATCAACAAGATAATCGATAGAGTCGTGTCTTGGGAAGGACGGGACAAAAAAAGGGCGGTTTTCCACCACCCTCGAGTATTCGGTGGAGCGGGAAACGGGATTTGAACCCGCGACTTCAACCTTGGCAAGGTTGCACTCTACCGCTGAGTTATTCCCGCTCAGCTGCAAGGGAGGAAGCTAGTTCAGAAGCGATTCAAAGTCAAGGGAAAAGTAAACGCGGATCATCAATGTCTGATAATATATATTATGTCAACTAACATAAGATCCCGGTAAATCAACGTGGCGTAAGGAAACGCCGCGTGCCTTCGGTTCAATATGCGAACCACCGCAGAGCCCCGGCCTCTTCACGCCTTTTCCAGCACGATGCGGTGCCGGACGAGATTCATCTCTTTGATGGCGGCTTCCACCCAGCGCTGCTCTCCGAATATGTCCATCAGGTAAACAACGTTGCCTTCGGGTCTGAGGATGTCGACATTCTCCATGAGGAGTTCCTCTTTCCCATCCTTCATCAAATACGCGTTGGCTTCACACACTGCGAACACCTCCCGTCAAACGAATGCGGCACTGGGCCGGGAATGCCGGACCCCGCGGAACACACCCTTTCGAGACTCCGGGCCGCTAACGGCGCCGGGTCAAAAAAAAGCCGGGCAAGACCGGACAGGCACAACGCCCGTCAAAGCCTTCCTGGCTTTGTTCGAATGAAGCAACTTGCTTGATCCGCCGTGTCGATGCGTGCATTTGCGGGTCATACGGCATCCACGGCCCGCCGTCGTCATCGTGCAGTTACAGAAGTTTTAATAACAACTTCAATTAGATATGGATCGAGCAGCTTCTTGCTGCAGATTGTCAGGCATATGCATCACCTGCTCAGTTTATATCAGCGAGTGAGGCGGCGGTCAACCTGGAATGGTAGGCTGTGTGGCGTCGCGGTAGAGCTTTTGGCTTTTCTTCATTGACATGGGCGACGGATTTAACTATTGATAGGGCCTATTACGTGGAGCGGGAGGAGCCGGAATAACCCCTGCAGGGATGAGCCGGAGGGGTTCTCGTTCCGAAGACAACCAAAACTTGAATATTCGGATAACGGTCAAGAAGGCCGACATGCGTGTCGGCCTTCTTTTTTTTTTGCGTGCGCCCGGCAGAGCAGGACGAACCTGCCCGGAGGTGGAGCATTTGTCTTCGTTGGGGTCAGTTTTGAAAATCTCAGAATGCACGAAGCGGTTTGTGATGTTGAAAACCCGGGGCTGTCCGATTTCGTGTGCGGCGGAAGCGATTTCAAACGGCGATGTGGCGAGGATTTCGGGCTGATGCACTTCACGGACAATGAAGGTGACAATCTTGGGAGACCCTGCTCTCCCCCCGGGCAGAGATCCCGGGTTTGCATTCGCATCCGCCCGGATATTGTGAGGACATTCATGCGGAGGTGAGAGTTCATGGGCAAGGAGTGAACGCGGCTGAAGATTCTGATTGTCACAAGGGAGATGATGGAAACGGTCGCCAAAGAAATGGGTTGCTTCGATCTGATCTCGCAGCGAGGGGGATGAAATGAGAGAGATTGAAAAGGTGATGTACCAGGAGAAAGCGCCCGCGGCAGCGGATCCGGACACCCTGCTGTTCGTCCAGGTGGATCCGGAGAAGTGCCAGGGGTGCGGGGAGTGCGACAACCATTGTCCGACGGGTGCCGTCCAGGCCAGGGATGCGACCGGCATCCGGCATGTGGTGAGCCCCGCGGCGTGCATCAACTGCGGTCAGTGTCTTGTCAACTGTCCGTACGGCGCCGTCTACGAAACCGCAAGTTACGTGGACGAAATCACCGCCAGGCTCAAAGACCCGGCCACGGTGGCAGTATCCATGCCGGCTCCGGCAGTGCGCTACGCTCTGGGCGAGTGCTTCGGGTATCCGACCGGTGCTTACGTGGGCGGAAAGATGCACGCGGCTTTGAAACAGCTGGGGTTCCGCTTTGTATGGGACAACGAGTACACGGCCGATGTGACGATCATGGAGGAAGGCACCGAGCTTTTGCAGCGCATCTCGAAACCGGACAGGCATAAACCCCTTCCGCAATTCACGTCGTGCTGCCCGGGCTGGGTGAAGTTCATGGAATGTTACTATCCCGACCTTCTGCCCCACCTCTCCACCTGCAAATCCCCGATCGGCATGCTTGGCGCGCTGGCAAAGACCTATGGCGCACAAGAGACCAAGACCCCTCGAGACAAAATGTACACCGTCTCGATCATGCCCTGTATTGCGAAGAAGTTCGAAGGGCTCCGGCCGGAGATGGCTGCCAGCGGGTGCAGGGACATCGATGCAACGATCACCACCCGAGAGCTGGCTTTCATGATCAAGCAGGCGGCGATCGATTTCAAGAGTCTTCCGGACATGGCGCCCGACCCGATACTCGGCATGTCCACCGGAGCGGCGACGATATTCGCCACGAGCGGCGGCGTGATGGAGGCGGCGTTGCGCCTGGCCTACGAGGTCCTCTCCAAACAGAAACTCCCCTCCCCGGATATAAAGGTCGTTCGCACTCACGAAGGGATCAACACCGCGGACATCAAGGTGCCTCGTTTCGGCACCGTCAAGGTGGCTGTGGCGAGCGGGCTGGCCAACGCCGCGAAGCTTTGCGATGAAGTCAGGACGGGGAAATCCCCCTATCATTTCATAGAGATCATGACTTGCCCCGGCGGCTGCGTCAACGGCGGGGGGCAACCCATGGACCCGCGCATCCGCCAGGCGTCTCTGTTCAAGCGAACCATCGCCTCGGTCAAAAAGAGGTACAACTTCAGAACGACAGTTTAACGGGAGACGATCCATGCAAAAGACGACAGTCCAAATGACCAGACGAGCGTTTATCAGGGCCGCGGGTCTCGCCGCGGGCTACGCCCTGGTGGGATTTCATTTGACGAAGGATGCCCTTGCGGCGGCCCTGGACTTTGCGGGCCTGAGGCAGAAGGCGGTCTACCAGGCGGATGCGGAGATTTACAAGTCCAGGAAATCTCAGGACAACCCGATGGTCAAGAAACTCTACGACAAGAATCATGGATTCCTGGCAAAGGGACCCTGCGGACACAAGTCGCACGAGCTCCTGCACACTCACTACCAGGACCGGAGTGCGGGCGTGAAGGCCCTGAAAAGTGTCGGGATCAAGCTGAAAATATGATGTCGAGGCATCATCGACGGTCCGTCCCTGCTCGACCGGCGGGCCGTCGATGCTTTCCGGTGCACACGCATCTTTGGGAGCCAATGCGGTGCGGGCCGCGATCGTTACAGCCTTCACTTTGTTATCTGCAAATGCACCTTTTTCTCTTGACATGCACAATGGCTTCGGATAGAGATACGGGCAATTCATAGGCATCCCGGCTGAAGCTGGGTGGTCTTTGATCTGAAAATCAGCGTTGCCTACCTAAGGCCAAGAAGGTCTAAGCGGCATTCATTCGTGCCGTCGGGACCATCTTGGCCTTTCTTTTTTTTCGGCGGACCGTCGAGCGCGGTCCGCCGGCGGCAGAGCGCGCATTTGCGCAAGTCTTGTCTTCCCTGTTCATTTCGGCTGTGTCCCGTGATGTTCGGGGCACGTGTAAAGGAGGTGCGGCGTTCACGAACGGTTATGAGAACATGCTGCAGTCTTAAATCGCGTTCACACTCCGGCGAATTTTCATTTGGGAAAGCGACGAGGAGTCCAGTGAAGGAGACAACAGATGAATGGATGCGAATGCACTCCCACGGATGCCGCACTGGTGAAAGGACTGGCCAGGATTATCGAGCCCTACAGGGGACAACCCAACAGCTTGATACAGGTTCTGGCCAAGGCCCAGGAATATATAGGATACCTTCCGAAATGGGTCCAGGTGCAGGTTGCCGAAGGCCTGGGCCTCTCCCTCCAGGAAATATACGGCGTAACGACCTTTTACGCTTTCTTTTCCTTGATTCCAAGGGGAAGACACAAGCTCAGCGTTTGCGCCGGCACCGCCTGCTACGTCAAGGGAACCAAGAACGTCTTGAAAGGCGTGCGTGACGCCATCGGGATCAAGCCCGGCCAGACCACCCCCGACAGCCGGTTCACCATGGAGATCGTGCGGTGCATCGGTGCCTGCGGCCTGGCGCCCGCCGTGATCGTCAACGGAAAGGACGTGCACGGTCGCCTGGAGGCGGAGCAAATCCCAGAGATCTTGAGCCTTTATGAATAAGCCGGAACCGTCCAAGCGTGCGATGACGGCTCCAGACCGCCAAGCGGCCGAGCGAATGCGGGCGGATACTGGAACGAAATCGCCCATGCTGAGGGTGTCGGCAGTCATACGGAGGATCGTTACATGAAATCACTGGACGAACTGGCAATCATCAAGGAAAGCGCTCAAGAAACCTTGCAGATTCGGTACGGCAAGCCGGGTGTCCTCCACAAAGCGCATATCATGGTGTGTGGCGGCCAGGGTTGCATATCTTCAAAATGCGGAGAGGTGGTGGACGCCGTCCGGGAGGCGCTCAAGAAGCACAACTTTTCGGACCATGTAAAAGTCGTTCTGACGGGCTGCATGGGCCCCTGCGACATGGGACCGGTGGCTGTCGTCTTTCCCGACGCCGTGTTCTACCGAAGGCTGAAACCCAAGGACGCCGAGGCGATCGTCCTCGAACACATCATCGGCGGGCAACCGGTGACCAGGCTGCTTTACAGGGTTCCGGGCGAAAAGGACCCGATCCCCTCGATGTATGACATCGAGTTGTTCAAGAAACAGGAAAGGATTGTTCTTCGGAACACGCTCTACATCGATCCCCTTTCCATCGAGGAATACATCGGACGGGACGGCTACGCCGCCCTGGCAAAAGCACTCACTCGAATGAAGCCTGGCGAGGTCATTGAAGAAATTAAGAAATCAGGACTTCGCGGGCGTGGAGGAGCCGGGTTTTCGACGGGCATGAAGTGGTCTTTTTCAGCCGCCGCCGCAGGAACTCCCAAGTACGTGGTGTGCAACGGCGACGAAGGGGACCCGGGTGCGTTCATGGACAGGTCCGTGCTCGAGGGCGATCCGCACAGCATTATTGAAGGCATGGCCATCTGCGGGCGTGCAATCGGCGCGGAGCAAGGCTACGTCTATGTGCGCGCGGAGTACCCTCTTGCGATTGAAAGGCTTGAGCATGCCATCAGAAAAGCCCGTGAATTCGGGCTGCTGGGGAAAGACATATTCGGAACGGGTTTCAATTTCGATATCGAGATCCGGATCGGCGCCGGGGCTTTCGTCTGTGGCGAGGAAACCGCCCTCTTGGCTTCCGTGGAAGGACGCAGAGGCGAGCCGCGGCCGCGGCCGCCGTTCCCGGCGATCGAGGGAGTGTTCGGCAAACCGACGGTCATAAACAATGTTGAAACCTGGGCCAACATCCCCGCGATCATCTTTAAGGGGGCAGACTGGTTCGCCTCCATCGGAACCCCGAAGAGCAAGGGGACCAAGGTTTTTGCCCTGGCCGGCAAAATCACCAATACCGGCATAGTGGAGGTGCCGATGGGCACCACGCTCCGGGAAATGGTCTTCGACATCGGAGGGGGGATACCGAAGAAGAAGGAATTCAAAGCGGTTCAGACAGGGGGCCCTTCCGGCGGCTGCATTCCCGCACGGCACCTGGATACTCCCATCGACTACGATTCACTCGGGGCGCTCGGCGCCATCATGGGCTCCGGCGGCATGATCGTCATGGACCAGGACACCTGCATGGTGGACATTGCAAAATTCTTCCTGGAATTCTGCGTAGATGAGTCCTGCGGGAAGTGTTCGCCGTGCAGAATCGGGACCAAGAGGATGCATGAGATCCTGGAGCGCATCAGCACCGGGCACGGCAGGGAGGGTGACATTGAGCTGCTGGTGGAACTGGCCACCACGATCAAGACGACTGCCTTGTGCGGTCTCGGCCAGACGGCCCCCAACCCTGTGCTCAGCACGATCCGATACTTCCGGGATGAGTACGAGCAACACATCAGGGATCATGTATGTGTTGCCAAGGTTTGTGACTTCGCCAACGGAGATCCAGACGCTTCAGTCTGACAGCACACGGGGTTCGGAGGAAGATGAAAATGATATCGCTCATGATCGACAAACAGGATGTGTCAGTGCCGGAAGGGTCGACTATCCTCCAGGCGGCCGGGAAGATCGGCGTAAGGATACCGACTCTTTGTTACCTGAAGGACATCAACGTCATCGGAGCCTGCCGGATCTGCATGGTCCAGGTGCAGGGAGCTCGAACCATGATGGCGGCCTGCGTCACTCCAGTGACCGAAGGGATGGTCGTGCGCACCAATACCCCGGAGGTGATCGCCGCGCGCAGAGTGGTTCTCGAACTGATTCTCTCCGATCATCCGATGGAGTGTCTCACGTGCGTCCGAAACCAGAACTGTGAGTTACAGAGACTGGCGGAGGAATTCAATATCAAGGGAATCCGCTTCGACGGCGCCAGGACCGAATACGGCATCGACGATTCCAGCCCGGCCATTCAAAGAGATCCAAGGAAATGCATTCTCTGCCGGCGCTGTATTTCGGTATGTTCCGAAATTCAGGGCGTGAAAGCGCTCACCACCGGCCATAGGGGCTTCAACACCCTGATCGCCCCCGCGTTCAACGAGAGACTCGCCAACGTCGAATGCGTCCAGTGCGGACAGTGCTCGCTCGTCTGTCCCACGGGGGCGATTCACGAAGTGGACGATACGGATAAAGTCTGGGCGGCTCTGGCCGATCCGAAAAAACACGTCGTCGTCCAGACCGCTCCGGCAACGCGGGTCCAGGTGGGCGAGACAATGGGGGCAGACCCCGGCAGCATCGTTACCGGACAGATGGTCGCAGGATTGCGGCGACTCGGATTCGACAAGGTCTTTGACACCGACTTCACCGCCGACCTGACCATCCTGGAGGAAGGCAACGAGTTGCTTCAGCGCCTCCAAAACGGCGGCGCGCTTCCCATGATCACTTCGTGCAGTCCGGGCTGGATCAAGTTTGCCGAGCACTTCTACCCCGATCTGCTGCCCCATCTTTCCACTTGCAAGTCGCCGCAGCAAATGTTCGGCGCTCTGGCCAAGACCTATTACGCTCAGAAGGCGGGGATTGATCCGTCCGACGTTTTTGTCGTGTCCGTCATGCCCTGCACGGCCAAGAAGTTCGAATGCCTTCGACCCGAGATGAGGAGCAGCGGCCATCAGGATGTCGACGTGGTGCTCACTTCGCGAGAGCTGGGCCGCATGTTCAAACAGGCCAGCCTGAGCATGGAAAACCTGACGCCTGAAGAATACGACACTCCGCTGGGAATCTCCACGGGCGCAGGCGAGATATTCGGAGCTTCGGGCGGCGTAATGGAGGCGGCCCTGCGCACCGTGTACGAGGTCGTCACGGGCCAACCCCTGGAAACCATAGAATTCAAGGAATGCAGGGGGCTCGACGGAGTGAAGGAGGCCACCGTCCAGGTGGGCGCCCTGCCCGTCCGGGTTGCAATAACCAGTGGGCTTGGCAATGCGAGGAAGGTCCTGGAAAAGATCCGGGAAGGCTCCTCGGACCATCATTTCATTGAAATCATGTGCTGCCCGGGAGGGTGCATCGGAGGCGGCGGCTCCCCGATCCCGACCAACACGGAGATACGCCTCGACAGGATCGATGCCGTGTACCGGGAAGACGAACGAATGGCGCTTCGCAAATCGCACGACAACCCGGCCGTGGCGGAACTCTACAAAGAGTTTCTTGAAAAACCGCTTGGACATAAATCGCATGAACTGCTTCACACTCACTACACCGAAAGGGGATTGAACAAAACGTGAGCGACGCGGAGCCACAACGGGCGTTTGCTCTCGATCAACATCAGCTTCCTGACAGGCGGTCGCCGAACGGTCTCCTCGAGGGTTCCAGTTGGATGATCTGCGAAAGAAGGCGAAAGGCGCTTTCCTGATTTCAAGGAGATCAAAGGAACCGGCCCTTTTTTCGGCGAAAAAGGGCCGGGCGTTTTGAAGGATGAATCATGCCGGTTGAGAGAATCGGGGCGGTGGGAATCCTTGTTGAACGCGATGAGAGCGCGTACGAGATCAACAGGATTCTGAGCGAGCATCGGGGAATTGTGGTCGGACGGATCGGAGTCCCCTATCGCAGGCGCAACGTGGCGGTAATAGCCCTCATAATCGACGGTTCAACCGATGAAATCGGGGCGATGACGGGGAAGCTGGGCAGACTGCCCGGTGTCCGGGTCAAGACTTCACTGCTGACAAAGTGAACGAAACGGATCTGGATTCCGTTCGGAAACGCGAGTTCCTTACGGATTCCGAAGGAGTTTACCGCATCGAGGGAGTCCGCTTCTTCAGGGGCTTCCGCAAGAAGTGAGGAGTCATCGCCATGGCAGCGAAAAAAGGAGATTTCATTGACGACCGAAGGATCATGCAATTGATCGAGGCCGCGAAGGCCGGTGTGCCGAGGGAGGAGGTCGTGCGCATCATCGAGAAGGCTTCCCAGTCGGACGGTCTCACCCCCGCCGAAGTGGCGGTTCTGCTCGAAGTTCAGGCGCCCGACCTGCTCGAGATGATCTACCGGACCGCCCAGGACATCAAGGAGCAGATTTACGGGAAGAGGTTGGTATTGTTCGCCCCTCTCTATATCAGCGATCACTGCGTCAACAATTGCGTGTATTGCGGCTACAGGCGCCACAATCGTTTTGAGCGCCGAAAACTCACGATGGATGAAATCAGGAAAGAAATTTCCGTTCTCGAAGAGATGGGACACAAGCGCATCGCTCTCGAGTGCGGCGAACATCCCGAACAATGTCCCATCGACTACGTGCTGGATGCGATCAGGACCATTTATCAGGTCAAGGTGAAGAACGGCAGCATACGGCGCGTCAACGTGAATATCGCCGCAACGAGCATCGAGAACTTCAGGCTGTTGAAGGAGGCTGGAATCGGGACATACATCCTTTTCCAGGAGACCTACCACCGTCCCACCTACGCCAGGGTGCATCCGTCCGGTCCAAAAAGGAACTACAACTGGCACACCTGCGCTTTCGACCGCGCCATGGAGGGAGGCATTGACGACGTGGGGTTCGGAGTGCTTTTCGGACTTTACGACTACAGGTATGAAATCCTTGCAATGTTGCTGCATGCCATGCACCTGGAAGAGACCTTCGGGGTCGGGCCTCACACCATTTCCGTTCCACGGCTGAGACCGGCGGCCGGCGTCGACTTGAATAAATTCCCCCACCTGGTCGCAGACCGCGAATTCAAGAAGATAATCGCCGTGCTTCGACTTGCCGTGCCCTACACCGGGATGATCCTCTCCACGCGGGAGCCTGCCCGGTTTCGCGATGAGCTCATTTCGGTGGGCATCTCGCAGATCAGCGCCGGTTCTTGTACGGGGGTCGGCGGGTACTGCAAGGACAATAATCTGGACCGGGAAGAACAGAGGCGGCAGTTCGCCATAGAAGATCATCGGACCATGGATGAAGTCATTATGAGCGTCTGCGAATCAGGCTACATCCCGAGCTTCTGCACGGCCTGCTATCGAAAGGGGCGCACCGGGGACCGTTTCATGCAGCTTGCCAAGACCGGGCAAATTCAGGATGTCTGCCAACCCAACGCCATCCTCACCTTCAAGGAATTCCTGCTCGACTACGCGGGCCCCGAACTGAAGGCCGCAGGTGAGTCGGCCATTCGGCGACACCACCAGTTGATCGCCAACCGGAAAGTGCGACGAATCACCGAGCAGAGATTGGCGGAGATCGAACACGGCACAAGGGACCTCTATTTCTGAGACCGCGCGTTCGTTTGTTTCGGGGACTGACGCGGCCCGGAATCGGCTAATTCCCGGACCTTTCTCAGCCCTGCCGGTAAAGGTTGACCGACGTGGACGTCAAGCGCCGTATCATCGATTTGTTGGAGGAAAAAGACGAGGCCAGGCTGAGAATTCTGATGTTGCGAGCGGACGCGGTGAGGCGGCGATTTCTCGGCAATGCGATCTACCTGAGGGGGCTCATCGAGTTCTCGAACCATTGCAGACGGGACTGCGTCTACTGTGGGCTGCGAAGGAGCAACAAAAACCTCGTCCGCTATCGCATGGATCCCCGGGAGATATTCGCACAAGCGGCGGAAGCCGCAAACCTGGGATTCCGGACCGTCGTATTGCAGTCCGGAGAGGATTCCGCCTACACGATTCGGGACCTGTGCTCTCTTGTCCGTGATATCAAGAGCAGGCTTGGCGTCGTTGTAACGCTCTCGATTGGCGAACGAACGGAGCAAGACTTCCTGGGACTGAAACAAGCCGGAGTCGACCGGTACCTTCTGCGGTTCGAAACCTCTGACCCGTGTCTCTTCAGGATTCTGAAACCCGATTCGGACTACGAGCGGCGCTTCCGCTGTCTCGAATGGTTGAAAGCAATCGGTTTCCAGGTCGGTTCCGGAAACATCGTGGGACTTCCGGGTCAAACTATGGAAAGCCTTGCCAAGGATATCCTGAAATTCAGAGGAATGCGCCTGGACATGGTCGGGCTTGGCCCCTTCATCGCCCACCCCGACACTCCTTTGCAGAACAGCCCGAATGGGTCCCTGGACCTGGTGCTGCGCGTCGTGGCTCTCACGAGGATCATGACCCGGACCGCGCACATGCCCGCAACCACGGCCACGGGAACCATTGACCGCGAGGGCAGGCAGAAGGCGCTTCAATGTGGCGCGAACGTCCTTATGCCCAACCTGACGCCGGTCCGGTACCGGAGGCATTATATGATTTACCCGGACAAGGTCGGGGGCGGCGGGGACCCGGCCAGGTGCCGGTCCCGTGCTGAAAGCATGGCGCACTCTCTTGGCAGAACGGTGGGGCTCGATGAGGGGCACAGCCTTGGAACCGCGTTCCGCCGGTCGTGATGTTCGGAAGCATCATGCATAAGCCTCTTTGCGCGGGAAAACACAATCCAAGCCCTGGTTGAATCTGCATGGAGCCGGGCATGCGCGCGGCCTTCGACATGGGAAAGGAGAAACATCGGGATGACCCGCGGGGACGGTTCTTGATGAAGATAGCCGTGATCGACGGTGAAAGCGGCACGATCGGAGCGACTGTTATCACAAAGATCAGGCGCACGCTCGGGGAAAGGATCGAGATATGGGCTCTCGGTACGAATGCCATCGCCACCGACCGGATGATGAAAGCCGGAGCGAATCGGGGCGCGGCCGGCGAAGCCGCCATAACCCGTTGCGCCGGACAGGTGGACATCATTGTGGGGTCAATATCGATTCTCATCGCCCACGCATTCCTCGGAGAGGTGACGCCTTCCATCGCCGAGGCCGTGGGCACGGCGGAAGCCCGGAAGCTGATCCTCCCGATATCGCAGGAATCGGTGACGGTCGTGAGCACATTCCCCGAGCCGCTGCCTCACATGGTCGAGGGGTTGGTGAAGCTTCATCTCGCACCGCTGGTTGAGGCCGCAGGCAAGAACCGGAAGCCCCATTGAGAAAAAATCGACGGTCATTGCTCGCCTGTGCTTCCGCTTCCCCGAGATTGCGTGTCGTGTGCCTTTCGTTTTGGTATACTGAACAGCGGTGACTATGTCCGACTGGCTTTAAGGACTTTTGCGGAGGAGCCATCGCGTGGGTTCGGGAATGCCCCTCAAGACACTGGCAAGGATGCTCTCATACATCGGCTGGCACTCACCCGGAGAATTCGGTTTGTACTGGAACCCCGACGGCACCATGCCGTGGAAGGAATTCTACTGGGCGCTGCAGGAAGACGAGGCATTGCGGTTCGTTCGCGAGTCGCATGTCCGGGAGCTCGCACTCCAGGGGCTGGAACTTCCTTTCAGCCTGGAAAACAACCGACTCCGCCTGAGCGGACCTGCGGCGGCACCGGAATATCCGGTCAGCGAATCCCCACCCGGCAGGCTGTTTTTTGCCTGCCGCCGCGCTCACCTGGAGGTGATTCGTCTCCGCGGGCTGCAAGCGTCGGGGCGCCCGTACGTTGTGTTGTGCACGGAACGGGAGCAGGCGGTGCGGATTGCAAAGCGGCGCGAAGCGGAACCCATTGTCCTTGAAATCAAGACCGAAGAGGCGCGCGCGTCGGGCACGCTGTTTCGCAAGGCGGGCGCGACCGTCTACCTTGTGGAACGCGTTGCCGCGGACCATCTGGTGTTTCCGCTGCTGCGCGCGTTGCCGGAGAGAACCGCCCCAAAAGGCCGGCGGGGGGAGCGCGGGAATCGATCTCCCGCCACTCCGACCGCTCCTGGCTCCTTTCTTGTTCAGCCGGGCGACATGGGCGCGACCACGGAGGGCGGCAAAAAGACAAAGGGCCGCAGGGGCGCCGACTGGAAGAGAAAGGCGAGGAAAGATCGACAGAAGCGCAGTGTTTGAGGCCGGCGGGAAGTCGCCCGATCAGGCGATTCCCCCTCCGAGATAAGCGGCCTGGACTTCCGCATTGGTGATCAGCGCGGCGGAGTCGTCTTCTATCACCACGTTTCCCAGTTCGAGCACGTACCCGCGGTGGGCGAGCTTGAGGGCTGCCCGTGCGTTCTGTTCCACCAGGACGATGGTGACGCCCGAACGATTGATTTCGCGTAAGGTTTGGAAAATGGTCATGACGAGCAGGGGCGCAAGCCCGAGGCTCGGTTCATCCAGCAAAAGGATCTTCGGGCGGCTCATGAGTGCGCGCGCGATGGCCAGCATCTGCTGCTCCCCGCCGCTCAGAGTGCCGGCAAGTTGTTCGCGGCGCTCCGAAAGGATCGGAAACAGCTCGTAGGTCCAGGCCAGGGTCTTTGAGATCGCCTGCTTGTCCTTGCTGACGAAGGAGCCCAGGTTGAGGTTCTCGCGCACCGTCAGCGTACCGAATACCCTTCGCCCCTCGGGGACCTGGGCGATTCCGAGCTTCACGATGGTGTGAGCCGGAAACCGATGGATGGGAGTGTCCCGGAAAGAAATCGATCCTCCGGACGGTTTCACCAGGCCGCTGATGGTGAGCAGAGTGGTCGATTTCCCGGCGCCGTTGGCGCCGAGGATGGCGATGATGTCTCCTTCCTCGACCCGGACGTTGATTCCGTGGATCACTTCGATGTTCCCGTATTTCACGTGCAGGTCCGCCAGTTCGAGAAACGCCATTTCACCACTCTTTTTCGGTTCCGAGGTAGGCTTCAATGACCTTGGGATCGTTTTTCACCGCCTCGGGCGATCCTTCCGCGATTTTCGACCCGTATTCGAGGACCACGATCTTCTCGCATACCCTCATGACCAAGGTCATGTCATGTTCGATGAGAAGAACCGTGATGCCCGTGTCTCTCAACTTCGAAATCAGGGCAACGAGCCGGCGTGTCTCCTGCTCGTTCATCCCCCCTGCCGGCTCATCGAGGATCAGCAGCTGAGGGCCGGTGGCCAGGGCGCGGGCGAGCTCCAGAAGGCGTTGATTTCCGTAGGACAAGTTCCGCGCAAGTTGCCCGGCCTGGGCACGCAGCCCGACGAAGTCCAGGGCGCTCACCGACCTGGTGAGCGCCTCCCGTTCCTCCAGGCGTTGCCTGCGCGTATGGAACATCGACGACAACACGCCGGAACGCATCTGGCAGTGACAGCCGGCAAGAACGTTCTCGAGCACCGACAGGTTCTGAAACAGCCGGATGGTCTGGAACGTTCTTGCAATGCCCAGGGACACGATTTTGTGGGTACGCATTCCCAGGATGGAGCTCTGGCGAAACATGATCTCGCCCTGATCGGGAAGGTAAATTCCCGTAATCAGGTTGAAAACGGTGGTCTTGCCCGCCCCGTTGGGACCGATCAGACCGACGATTGACCCGGGTTGGACATCAAAAGAGAGGCTGCTGACGGCGGTGAGGCCCCCGAAGTTCTTCGTGAGCCGCTGCAGACTCAGGAGGCTCATCCCCCGCCCTCCCCTTCGGACAACGCGGGAATGACGTATGGGCGCGGTCGTGCCGGCAGGAGCCCCTGGGTCCGAAACACCATCATCAGCATCATTGCCGCCCCGAAAACCAACATCCGTGCGTTGGCGAACTCCCTGAAAACCTCCGGCAGCCCGACGATCAGAAAGGCTCCGACCAACACTCCCGGGATGCTTCCGGAGCCGCCTAGGATGACGATGGCGAACATCACGACGGATTCCCAGAATGTAAAGGAATCCGGTGAGATAATAGTCATTTTGGCGGCGAAGAGATTGCCCGTCATGCCGGCCCAGGCGGCCCCGATTACGAACGAGGCCAGCTTGTAGTGAGCGGTGTTGATGCCGCTGCCCTCGGCGGCGACCTCGTCTTCGCGCAAGTAGTTCAACGCGCGCCCGAAGCGGGAGCGTTCCAGGAGGTGAAAGAGCAGCACGGTGATCGCGGCAAACGCCCAGATGAGGTAGAAAAACTCCAGGGGCGTGCGGATTACGAACCCGAACAGGGACGGCCTGGATATCCCGAAAATGCCGTTCGAGCCCCCGGTGATGCCGAAGACGTCATTGATGAGGGCGATACGGACGATTTCCCCCACACCGATGGTCACGATGCACAGATAGTCCCCGCGCAGATGAATGATCGGTTTGGAAACGATCAGGGCGAAAAGCCCCGCCGCAAAACCGCACACGGGAATGAGCAACAGCACCGGAACCTGGAACTTGGTATTGAGGATTGCGGCCGTATAGGCTCCCACCGCGTAGAACGCCGCGTGTCCGAGGTTGAAAAGCCCAGTGTGGCCGACGATGAGGTTCAGGCTCAGCCCGAGGATGGCGTAGATGCCCACGCTGTTGAGCACATCAATCCAGTAGGCGTTCAAAAACAGCGGCAGACATGCAAACAGGACCGCCGGTATGCCGATCGACTTGAGTTGCCTGATCATACCTTTTCAGCCACACGCTCGCCCAAAAGACCCGTGGGCCTCACGATAAGGATTAGAATCAAAACGCAGAACGCTATTGCGTCCTTCCAGGCGAAAGACAGATAGGCGGCGCTCATCGATTCGATGAGACCGAGGAGAATTCCCCCGACCATGGCCCCGGGGATATTTCCGATGCCTCCAAGGATCGCTGCCGTAAAGGCCTTGAGTCCGTAACCCCAGCCCATGGTGAAATTGATCTGTCCGTAGTACAGGCCCACCATCAAGCCCGCCGCGCCTCCCAGGGCCGGTCCGACCATGAAGACCAACAGGATCACGCGATTGACGTCAATCCCCATCAGGCGGGCCGCGCCCTGGTCTATGGCGGCCGCCCGTATGGCGGTTCCGATCCGGGTTTTTTGAATGAAGACAAAGAGGCCGGCCATCATGATGACCGACGCTCCCAGGATGAGGATGCGCACCAGCGGGATATCGACGCCCAGCATGTGAATGGACGCTTTGGGCAGAATATCCGGAGGATAAACCCTGTACCTGGCCCCGTAGATGAGCATGATCGTGTTCTGAAGAAAAATGGAGGCGCCCAGGGCGGAAACCACTGCTGAAAGCCGCGGGGATTCCCGCAGGGGGCGATAGGCCACCCGGTCCAGCAGCGCGCCCGCGACGGCCACCAGCCCCATCACCATTGCGGCCAGCACCAGGGCTCCGCCCAGAGGACCGAGCCGGTCGACCAGGAGTAGAGACGAAAGCAGGGTGAGGCCTAGATAGGCGCCGAGTGTGAACAAATCGCTGTGGGCGAAATTGATCAGTTTCAGCACGCCGTAGACCATGGTGTAGCCAAGTGCAATGAGGGCGTAGATTGAGCCGACAGCCAAACCGTTTGTCAACTGCTGGAAGAACTGTTCCATTCGCCGTTGTTTTCAAAAGAGGTGAATGAAGAAAGTTGCAGCACACGAGGAAAACAGCCCTTCGTGCGCTGCAACGGAATGGACCCGCATCTAGGGTTGGAGTATGAAGAGCCCCTCTTCATTGACTTTGTAGACACGATACACTTCGCCGACGCGGTCACCTTTGTCGTTGAAGGAGATCTTGCCGGTCAAGCCCGGAAAGTCCTTCAGGTTCTTGTGGAGATAATCCGCCATCTTTCCCGTGTCCGTCGAATTGGTCTTGGCGATGGCCTCCAGCGCCACCCGCAAACCGTCACCGGCGAGCACCGCATAGATGGAATTCGGGGGATTGCCGTATTTTTTCGTGAATGCGGCCAGGAACGCCTTGGCATCTTCGGAGGGCAAATCCTTGGGCAGAGGCGCGCTCAGAAAGTAAAACCCCGCCGAAGCGTCCTTACCGGCGCTCTTCACCAGATCGGGATTGTTCGTGGCATCGCCGCCCATGAAGGTAACCTTCCAGTTCATCTGCTTGGCCTGCTTGAGGAGGAGTCCCGCCTCGCCGTAATACCCTGTGAAGAAGACCATTTCGGGCTGGAAGGATTTCATCTTCGTGAGCACGGTGGTGTAGTCCTGCTCCTTGGGAGTGAGTGCGTCGAAGAACACGATTTCAACGCCCTTGTCCGCGGCGAGCAGACCTTTCGTCTCGTCGGCGAGCCCCTTGGCATATGTGCTGTTGTCGTGAAGGATCGCGAGTTTCTTTATGCCCAGCTTCTGGATGGTTTGAGCTGCAACCTTGGCCTGTTCGTCGTCACGGGGGCAAGTCCGCAAGAAATACTTGAGACCCTTTTCCGTCAACCGGATTGCAGTGGAACCGTTGGCGATCTGGATGATTTTCTGTTCGTCGAAAATATTCTGGCTGGCTTCCGTCACGGCGGAGCCGTAGGTGCCGATCACCACAGTCACCTTCAGGGCGGCCAACCTCTGCGCGGCGAGAGCGGCCGTCTGCGGAACGCCTCCGTCATCCTCGGTGATCACTTCGATCTTCTTCCCCGCCACACCCCCCTTGGCGTTCACCTGCTCGGCCAGCAGATCGCAGACCTGCTTCATTTCGGCACCTTCGCTGGCCCAGGAACCGGTCATCGGAGCCATGAGTCCGATCTTGACCGTTTCCGTGGCGTGTGCGCTGCCCAACATGATGAACAATGCCAGAACGACGAAAGAAATCCTCTTCATGACGCCCTCCTCATTGAAGTGTGAAAGCATGGAATCAAGGACAAGTCTTGCCGAATCCGGTCTTTCGCCTCGGGAAGCGTGCGAAAAAATAACAGGCGGCCTGCTCGATGTCAACGTCAAGGGTGGCTGGAACCGAGGTGCGGAGGCCCCCCCTGGCAGTGCGATCCGAACATCCCCCCTGCGCAGGCCCCGAAGCTTCGAAACGCTCGAGGCCCGTTCTTGCAGGATTGATGAAAGGCGTTCCTTTCCGACATTGCCGAAGGGCCTTCGCGAGAGGAATGGAAGCGATTGTGATGCTGCCGGTGGTACCCCTTCGTTTCACAAATCGAACGTCGCGTATTATAATGCGATTATGGGACAAATGAAAGGGCGAGGATCAACACCGCCCGATTGTTCCATCCGGCCTCGCGGCCTTTGGGAGTATCCGTGCATTGAGCATCGCACGAAGGAGCCGACATGGATTCTGACCTTGAAAGACGCGTGCAGCAAACGGGATTGTGGCTCTACGAATTGATCGAAGGGGAATCTCCATCGGTCTTCCGGAAGGAATTCTGGACCGGCAAGATGCTGGAATGGTGCATGCAGAATGAGGCCTTCAAGGTCGAGATGTTCCGGTTCGTGGATGTTTTTCCGTATCTTACCCGTCCCGAATCCGTGGCACGACACGTGCAAGAGTACTTTTCCAGGCCCGGCGTGAACTTCCCTGCGGTCCTCCAGTGGGGGCTGAGAGCCGTTTCCCCCGGGTCGCTCACCGCCAAGGTGATCGCCAAAAGCATCACTCACAACCTCCACAACATGGCAAGACAGTTCATCGTCGGCTCGAATCCTTCCGAAGCCCTTCCGAATCTCGAAAGGCTTCGCGGCCAGGGCATGGCCTTCACGATCGACCTGCTCGGTGAAGCCGTCGTTTCCGAGAAGGAAGCCGAGGAATACGTGAGCCGCTACCTGGAGTTGTTCGACATCCTCGACGAAGCGCAGCGGAAATGGCCGGCAATCGGTGGAGGGGCTCAGCAGGCGGACTGGGGACATGCACCCAAGGTGAACGTCTCGATCAAAACCTCGGCGATGTATTCTCAGATGAGCGCCCGCTCCTTCGGAGATTCCGTCGCCCGATCGAAGGAAAAGCTGCGGCCAATCCTGCGGAAGGCCCTGGCCACCGGTTCCTTCATCAATCTGGACATGGAACGGCATGCGCTCAAAGACCTTACCCTGGCGCTTTTCCGCAGCCTGATGGAAGAGGCTGAATTCCGGGACTATCCACACGTCGGCATCGTCATCCAGGCCTATCTCAAGGACAGCGAGAGGGACCTGGAGGAAATCCTCGGGTGGGCGAAGGCGACCGGGCGACATTTTACCATACGCCTGGTGAAAGGGGCGTACTGGGATTCAGAGGTCATCTGGGCGCGCCAAAGCGAGTGGCCCGTTCCCGTGTTTACTTCCAAGCCGGAGACCGATGCCAGTTTCGAGAAACTGGCCGACATCATCATGGAGAATCACCAGTGGGTGTCGCTGGCCTGCGCCTCTCACAACATGCGTTCCATCTCCTACGTGATGGAACGAGCCAGGGACTTGTCCGTTCCTGCCGGTCGCCTGGAATACCAAGTGCTGTACGGCATGGGGGAGCCGGTGCGCAACGCCCTGCGCAAGGCCGGACTGCCCGTCCGGCTCTACACTCCGGTCGGGGACATGATCCAGGGCATGTCTTATCTCGTTCGCAGGCTGCTGGAGAACACCGCGAACGAGTCGTTTCTGAGGAAGAGCTTCTTCCAGGGCGTATCCCGTGAACTGCTGCTCCGCAATCCGATGGACGTTCCTGCGGAGGAGCGGACGAGCCCCGTTCCCGCCCGCGACGCACCGGAATACGGCGACAAAGGCCCCTTCCGCAATGAACCCTGCTTCGATTGGACGATTCCCGAGCACCGGGCCGGTTTTCGGGACGCACTGGATCGGGTCCGCGCAACCTTTCCCATCAAGGTGCCGTTGACCATCGGAGGCTCAAGAGTCGACACATCCGTGCGCCTTCGATCGAAAAACCCGAATCGCGCGGAAGAGATGGTCGGTGATGTGGCCGGTGCCGGACCACTGGAAGCGGATACGGCGGTGGAAGCGGCCAAAGCCGCTTTTGCGGCGTGGCGCAGCACGCCCCCCGGGGAGCGCGCCGAGTATTTGTTCAAAGCGGCAACGGCTGCCCGAAGGATACGATACGACCTTGCCGCGCTGCAGGTGTACGAGGTGGGAAAGGCTTGGAGCGAGGCCGATGCGGACGTCTGCGAGGCCATAGATTTCCTGGAGTATTACGGCAGGGAAATGATCCGATTGAGCCGTCCGAAGAGGATGGGACACGCCCCCGGGGAGATCAGCCACCTGTTCTACGAGCCGAGAGGGGTTGCCGCCGTGATCGCCCCCTGGAATTTCCCGATGGCCATATCGATCGGAATGACGTCCGCAGCGCTGGTCACCGGGAACACCGTGGTCTACAAGCCTGCCTCCCAGTCTCCCGTGGTCGGTTCGATGGTGATGAACGTCTTCGAAGAGGCGGGGCTGCCCAAAAGTGTTCTGAACTTTCTTCCGGGACCCGGCGCCCAGATCGGCGACTACCTCGTTCATCATCCGGACGTAGCGGTGATCGCGTTCACCGGCAGTAAGAAGGTTGGACTCGACATCATCGCCCAGGCCAACCGGGATGCGGAGCGCGCCGGCCACGTCAAGACCGTTGTCGCCGAAATGGGGGGAAAGAACGCGATCGTCGTGGATGCCGATGCCGATCTGGATGAAGCGCTTGTGCAGATCGTTCACTCAGCGTTCGGCTACCAGGGGCAGAAATGCTCCGCCTGCTCGCGCCTGATCGTCCTCGAGGAGATATACGACAAGCTGGTCGAACGACTGAAGGCCGCGGCCGAAAGCATTCACCTGGGTCCACCCGAAGATCCGAAGAATCTGATGGGGGCCGTGATCGAAGCCGGCGCGCGGAAACGAATCATGGAATACATTGAGCTCGGGCGCAAGGACGGCACGGTACTCGTGGAGCGGACCGTTCCCGGCAACGAAGGCTTTTTCGTGCCGCTCACGATCCTTGCGGACCTGCCGCCGGATCATCGTCTGGCCCGGGAAGAGATTTTCGGTCCGGTCCTGGTGGTCTTCAAGGTCAAGGATTTTGCCCGGGCGATTGAAATCGCCAACGACACCGAATACGCCCTGACCGGCGGAGTGTTCTCCCGGAGCCCGGCCAACATCGACCTGGCCAGGCGCGAATTCCGCACCGGCAACCTCTACATCAACCGCGGCTGCACGGGAGCCGTCGTGGAAAGGCATCCGTTCGGAGGGTTCAAGCTTTCGGGAATCGGCTCGAAAGCTGGGGGGCCGGATTATCTCCTTCAGTTCATGGTGCCTCGCAACGTCGTCGAAAACACCCTGCGGCGCGGCTTCGCACCCGCAGAAGAATAGCGCGATCACATCGGGCCGCTCCCGACCGCCCATCCGCCGCTCGGGGAATCCCCGCGCTATTCCTCCAGTTTCTTAAGAAGCCGATAGCCGCTGTCTTCGACAATACTGTATCTTTCACCCTCGTATTCGAACAGGTCCTGGTATGAATATGGGAGATTGAGATCCTGCGCCGCGGACATGGTCTCCAGCAAGAAGGAGATCACCCTCGCGTACTCGGGGATCAACAGGAACTCCTGATACAGAATCCGGATTTCCTGGGAGCCGAAAAGCTCTCTGAGCCCTCGCGTCTCGAAATACCCCTCTTCGGTGTTGGCGACCAGATCGATGATCTGGTGGGGCTTGCTGCTGTTCTGGATCCTGAGCAGAACGCTCGATTCCTGAAAATCAGGGATCAATTCCATGTGGCAGTCCTTTTGGATGTCAACCCTTGGACTTTCCCGTCGGCTTCGAATCTTCCAGGCATGACGAACGGAAACAACACTCTGTCTGGTCGCAATAGTCAACCGCGGTGCCGTAGCAGTCGAAGTTGCCTTCCTTGAGCTGTATATCGCGAATGAGCTGCGCCTTGGTTTTCCCGAATGAATTGACTCCCTTGCTCTTCGCCATTGCGCGGACTTCCTGCATCTTCATCGGATACCTCCTTCCGGTTTATTTTCCAAAATCGTGCCGCCAGAAGAAATCCACACCGCTTTGTTGGGTGCCGCCGATCTCAGTCTGCACGGACAGATGACGATTGAAACGATACTCGATTTGAACCTGATTGCCGTCTTCTCCAAGAACTCCCCTACCGTAGTTCACGTATAGATCGGGAGTGATCTGCTTGCCGATTTCGACTACTCCCCCCTCCCCCTTCCCGCTCGAAGAGGCGGAGGAACCGCTCAGCTCATCCCTGCCGGTTGAGCTCCGGTATCGCAGGGTATCCGGGGCAAAACGGCTCTCCCCGAACGCCTTTTTCAAAGCGGCGGACGCTCCCGAGCCCAGCCACGATGCCGCTCGGTCCCGCAATTGGAACTTTTGCCCGGAGTTCAGATCACCCGCGGGATGGTCGAACAGCAGGTAGGAGAGTATGTCCACCCGGTTCATTGTCGGAATACTGGCGAGCACCAGCTTGGGTTGGCTGATCGGTCCCGTCACGTGCACCTGGACGATAACGTCCTTGACCTGCTTTTCGCAGAGGATGCGCAACGCCGGATCGGGCTTGGGAGTTCCCAGGAAAACAACCTCCCCCTGCACGATTTTCAATTCTTTATCCTGGAAAGTGTAAGTTCCCCTGGTGGTCTGAAGCCCGCCGACCAGCTTTACCGGACCGTTGACAGATTTTTCTATTTTCAGGGAGCCCACTATCCGGGCGTTCAGGCCCTTCCCTCGGACCGCCATCCCGGAAGAAGGCAAATCCAGCACGACGTCGGTTTTCAAACTACTATAATAACGGTCATGCGTTTTATCACTACTCCCGATCTCGACAAAATCGCTTTCGGCGTCTCCCTCCACCACGGTGATGCTCCTGGCAAGGTCGGATTCCAGCCGGCCAAGGCTCATCTCGGCGTCGGAAAGGAGCAGGTTGCCACTCAGTTCGATTCCTTGCGGAGTTCGAGAGAGATCGGCCTTTCCCGAAATTTTCCCCTCGATTCCATAGACCTTGGACACCCTCAGGTCGCGTCCGGAGGCCGAAAGCTTCGCGGCCTGAAAAGACGGATAATCCAGTCTGCCCGTAAGCTCAACGTGTCCCCCCAGCACCTTCATGCCGGCTCTGTCGATTTGAATCTGCCTGCCGTCGGCATGCCACTCCACCTGGATGTCGTCCACCGGATTCGGCCATGCCTTCACGGTGACCCGACCATCGCGCCAAGCCCCCGAACCTTTGAGCAGCGGCTGATCGATGCTGCCCCCGCACAGGATTTCACCCTCGATTCGGCCCCCGAGACCGTCCAGCGCCGACAGGTAGGGCAAAAGCCGCTCGGCGTTCAGTGCGACAACCTTGAGGGAGAGCGCCATCTCTGCGGATCGACGAACCTCGAACTGCATCGGCACGATGCCGACCTTCACCGGCACTTGGCCTTTCAAGCTCAACGGGGTCGCAGAACCGGAGAGTCCGATTTCGCTTTCAAAACTGAAAACGTCCCTGGCCAAAGTCCCCTGCAGACGGACCCGGTCGATGGATTCCCGGTTTCGGAACATGCCGCTGACCAACTGCACGTCAACCCTGGCTTCGGGCTGTTCGGAGCGGCCGCTCAACGAAACCTGCCCGGCGACGGTGCCCCCGGTCAGCTCGGTCACTCCGAGAACGGCGGCCCATTGTCCGGCATCGATGCCTTCCGCGACAAGTCGCAAATCGCATTTCGATTCCCTGGATGCCTCGCCGCTGACCCGTATCTTCTGCCTGCCCTGCTGAGCGTTCAGCGAAAGGATCTTGAAATGCTCCGCGCCGAGCTCGATTCTGCCGTCCAGCGTGCCGCTGTGCTCCCTCCACTTGAACTCCCCCCGATCGACGACAAGCGTGCGCGGGGCGGTCCAGATTTTCTCGAGGCGACCCTTCAATGTGGCGGACAACTGGCCGAGCACTCCCTCGCTCTTGAATTCAAACCGGCACGTATCGTCCTGCTGCTGCAAGTCAAGGCTCAGCGAGCGCGCTTTCTTTCCGGCCAGGACGACATTGACGCCTTTGACGGAAACCTCGCGCCGGCCTTCCCTGCCCAGGATGCTTCCCTTTCCTTTCAATGCGACCTGCTCAGCCTGGATGGAACCATATTGAAGCATGGGCGACTGGATCGTGCCTTCCCAGTTGAAATCGGGGTACTGTCCTTTGAGATTCCCTCTGGAAATCAGCCGGCCTTTGCCGTTCCAGCCGGGAATGAGAAGGGAGAGCTTGTGCAGATCCATTATTTCGGTTTCATAATCAAGGTTCAGTTTCTCGTTGCCATATTTGCCCGAGGCCTTAAGTAAGGCCGTGTCCGGGATATTCACATCCCCTTCGAGCTTTCCTTCCCACTTTTGCCATTTCCCGAGATCGCCCGCGCCGTATCGGCCGTCGAAACGAAGGGCTCCTCCCGTCTTCTGCCGGAACTTGGTGAAGACCCGGTCGAGCCTGGCCTGGTCGATCCGCAACTCCGCCTTGATCCCGCCGCTATGACGGGCGTCCCACGCACCGCGATAGTCGAACGTTCCCGAAAAGCCGAAATCGGCCAGGGTACTCTTGATCGAATTCCCGCTCACCGACAGCTTGCCGTGATCGAAAGCGGCCGTGATTTCGCCGGACAGAATGACGTGCTCGCCGAACTTGGAAGGGTTGATGCGATGTCTGAAACCGCCCGTCAGCCCCTCCCAGTCGGACCCCGTAACATCCAGCTCCAGCGCCCCGAACAGATGGGTTTCGGGAAACTGCTCGCCACCCGGAAGATTCAGGTCGGAATACTCGAGGAGCCATTTGATCGATGGCGTTCCGGTTCCCGGCAGTTGCACGAATTCGAGCTTGCCCGCAAAATCCCCCAGATTCGTGTTGATCTCGTGATCGAGGACAAAGGCTTCCGTCTTGTGGTCCAGGACGAGGCGGCCGGAGACCTCCTTGAGGCGGGAGAGCCCACCGTACCCACTCGCAAAAGAGTCGACGGGAAAACCGCTCAACAACACCGTCGCGGCGCCACGGAAGGGAGGACGGAGTTCCCAGTCGCCCCGGCATTCCACCGAGCCTTTCTCCCGCAGGGAAAATCGAATCCCCCCGGAGTGCACCGCTCCATCCGCGATTTCGGCATTCCCGGTCAGCTCCCAATCGCCCCAGGTGGGCCAATCGGCACGTCCCTGCCATTGTCCGAAGTCGACCTTGATCCTCACCCCATCGGGATCGCGAATCTCCCGCAACAAAAGGGTCCCCGTCACCTCACGAATGGCCAGGACCTGTCGACCGTCCTGGCTGGCATCGACAACTCCCCCTATGACGCGCACCTTCGGTAGCACCACGGGGAGAAGGCCGAGGCATTTCTCCGGGGAACCATCGACCGCCCTGCCCCCATTCAAGGCAGGAATCCGGAACTCTCCCTTTCCACGGCTTTCAAGGTGGAGCGCGGGCTTTTCAAGAACGACTTCCCGGGGCCGGACGGGCGGCCACTCCAATGCGATTCCATAGCTGATTTCGGCATGCCGGCATTCGAGAAGATTCCTGCCCGCCGCCTTCACCGTGAGATCGACCAGTTCGAGCTTCGAGAACGGCCACCACCGGTAGGAACCGATCCGGACACTGTAGCCGGTCTCTCCTTCGACTTCGCTCACCAGCCGATCGATCACCATCTTCTGGACAACGGGAAGGTGAAGGCCGAGAATGAGGAGCAGCGGAACGACCAGGCAGAGCAACACGGCCCCTATGAGAAGGCGCAAAGGGACGTTCCGCCCGCGAGATCCTTCCCTGGTATGGGTCGTCTTGTTCACGATGTTGTCTCCATTTGCATTTTCAGCATCGGTGCATTATGGAAAAATTAGAAAAACAAATCAACCGGCAATGGTGTTTCCCGTTTGGGAGTCGATCATGAGAGCAATGGTTCTGAAGGCATGTGCCCCGATGGAGACGAAGCCTCTCGAATGGCTGGAGGTGGATGATCCACTGCCCGGCCCCGGGGAGGTACGCATCAGGGTGAAAGCGTGCGGCATATGCAGGACCGACCTGCACGTGGTGGAGGGGGAATTGCCTTTCCTCGGGCGTCCCGTCATTCCGGGCCACCAGATCGTCGGTCTGGTGGATTCCATCGGAACCGGCTGCCTGCGGTTCAAAATCGATGACAGAATCGGGGCGGCATGGCTGAGACAGACCTGTGGAGCATGCGTCTTCTGCCGCTCCGGGCAGGAGAATCTGTGTGAAAACGCCCGCTTCACCGGCTATCATGCACCTGGCGGGTACGCCGAGTATGCCGTGGTTCCGGAGGATTTCGCCTATCCCATTGCGCCCGTTTTCAGGGACGCGGAAGCCGCGCCGCTGCTGTGCGCCGGCATTATCGGTTACCGGAGCCTGAGGCGCAGCCAGTGCAAAGCCGGCGACACCCTGGCCCTGTACGGATTCGGTTCGTCGGCGCACATCGTCATCCAGATCGCCGCCCATTGGGGCTGCACGGTGTATGCCGTCACCCGCGGGGAGAGACATCAGCGGCTGGCACTGAAGCTCGGGGCCAAATGGGCCGGCTCCGACGCGGAACGGCTGCCCACCCCGGCGGACAGCGCCATCATCTTCGCCCCTGTGGGAAACCTCGTGCCCGCGGCGCTGAGCCGTTTGCGCAAGGGCGGTACGCTGGCTCTTGCCGGGATCTATATGACCGACATTCCCGAGATGAATTACGAGAAGCACCTTTTCTACGAAAAAAACGTTCACAGCGTCACGGCCAATACGCGGGAAGACGGCATGGAGCTGCTCAGGATCGCCGCGTCCATACCCATTCGCCCGGAAGTGCAAACGTTTGCCGTGCAGGAAGCCAACGAAGCGCTGCTCAAGCTCAAGAATGACCGGATTGAGGGCTCGGGGGTGCTGGTGTTTTGATTTGCCCTCGATGCGGGCATGATCGTGCCGAAATCACCGCAGCCGGTGAATTCTGCGGCTGCGGTGGACGGAGGAAGCGGCTCGAACCGATCGGGTACTCCTGGAGGAGGCCGGCAGTGGAGGAAAAAATGACGGGCAAGAGTTGGAAAGTGGTTCTCATCGACGATGACCCCGAGATTCGCGAGACGATCGGCGGCGTTCTCCAAGACTCCGGACACCAAGTCCTCACGGCGGGGGACGGGGACGCGGGCATGGAATTGTGCGAGCGGCAATCGCCCGATATCGTCATCACGGATATCCGTCACCCCGGCATCGACGGTTTCGAAATCCTGCGAAGGATCAAGACCGGCCGCCCCGATGTGGAAGTGATCGTCATGACCGTGCTCAGCGAGATCGAGCTTGCGATACAGGCCCTGCATCTGGATGCCTCGGACTTCATCACCAAGCCCATCGCCAACGATGCTCTGACGGTGGCCGTGAAGCGCGCCAAGGACCGCATCGCCACGCGGAAGGAACTTGGGGATTACACCGCGCTGATTGAAGAACGATGGATGCAAACGGCGGAGGAACTGGCAAAGACGTTCGATATGCAGAAGTCGCTTATCGAGAGTTCCATAGACGGGATTGCAGCCTTTGACAGCGACGGCAAGACGGTGATCTTCAACAGGAGCATGGAGCAAATCCTCGGTTACGAGCGCGGGGACGTCATCGGAAAGATGCACCTCTGCCAGTTCTTTTCACCCGGTGAAGCGGAGAAATTCGAACAGAAACTGAAATCCGAGGAATACGGCGGGAAGAGAAGACTGTTCCTGTTTGAATCCATTCTTGTGGACAGGTCGGGCGGCAAGGTCCCGTGCCAGCTTTCGGCAGCGGCGATGTTTAAGAAAGATGAGGAAACGGGGCTGGTGGTTTTTTTCAGAGACCAGCGGGAAATCCGGAAGCTCATGCAGGAGGCCGCCGATCAGGCCCGCCTGCTCCAACAGGACAAGATGATCTCCCTGGGCAGGCTTGCGGCGAGTGTGGTTCACGAAATCAACAACCCGCTGGCGGGGATCCTCAACTACGCCAGGCTCATGACGAAAATGCTCGGCAAAGGCATGTTGGCGAGCGAATCCGTGACCAAATTCCAAGGGTATTTGTCGCTGATGGAGAGCGAGTTGAGTCGCTGTTCGAAAATCGTTTCCAACCTGCTCTCGTTTTCCCGGCAGTCCACCTTGGAATCGGCGCCGGTGAAGGTCAACGAGCTCATCACCAAAAGCATAACGCTCTGCGAGCACAAGCTTAGTCTTCAGAATATTCGGATCGACACGGTCCTGTCCCCTGAGAATCCCGTGATTCCAGGGGATTTCAATCAGTTGGAGCAGTGCCTGATCAATCTCATCTTCAACGCCATGGATGCCATGGAGACCGGCGGTGTCCTCACCCTCGAAAGCGCGCTCATCCCCGCGCAGAAAATCGTCGAAATACGCGTGCGCGATACCGGTTGCGGCATTGCAAAAGAAGACCTGATCTACATCTTCGATCCGTTTTTCACCACAAAGAAGCATGGGAAAGGGCTGGGCCTGGGACTCTCCACCACCTATGGAATCATTGACCGGCATCACGGTGCCGTCAGCGTGCAATCGGAACCGGGCAAAGGCACCGTCTTCTTCATCAAGCTTCCTTTGGGATCGTGAGCCGGTGCAGGCGGGCGCACACACGGACGAACGCCCGCCGGATCGGCCGCCGGTGCCTGAGCCCTCCGTATCGCATTCGGGTCTATTGCCTTGCCGGCATGCCGTCGGGAGGCAACGGCACTCGATGTGACGGCCGGCTCGGCTACTCCGGCGATCTCAGGCCGAATTTCCTGATCTTGTTGTGCAGGGTGGCCCTGTTCACCTCCAGGACCTTTGCCGCCTTGGAGATGTTCCAGTGGCACAGCTTAAGAACCCGCTCGATGTGCACCTTTTCCATTTCTGCCAGGGAAAGCGGGACATCCTGCTGGGGCGTTCTGAACAGAAAGCCGAAGTCGGCCTTGTTCAGGACCGCCCCATTGGAAAGCACGACGGCGCGTTCCAGGGTATTCTCCAGTTCACGCACATTCCCCGGCCAGTCGTATGACTGCAGGAGCATCATGGCGTCTTCGGTGATGCCGGTCACCCGCTTGTTTGTTTCCCGGCGAAATCGATCGAGAAAGTGCCTGGCCAGCAGAGGGATATCCTGCCTGCGCTCGCGCAGGGCCGGCACTTCGATCTCGATCACCTTGAGGCGGAAATAGAAGTCCTGCCTGAAGTTGCCCTTTGAGACTTCCCGGGTCAGATCCCGATGGGTCGCGCAGATCAGGCGAAAATCGACGAACACATCACGGCTTCCGCCGACACGCTGGAAGCGTTTTTCCTGGAGAACCCGAAGCAGATCCACCTGCATCTTGGGCGGAATCTCTCCGACCTCATCGAGAAAGAGCGTTCCGCTCTTCGCCATTTCCAGCCGGCCCTTCTGGGCTCGAGTCGCGCCGGTAAACGAACCGACTTCGTGCCCGAACAGCTCGCTCTCGAGAAGCGTCTCGGCAAACGCTCCGCAATTGATCGGCACAAAAGGTCCAAACCGGCGCTTGCTCTTGGCATGAATGGCTTTCGCCACCAGTTCCTTTCCCGTTCCCGTCTCTCCCTGCAGAAGGACCGGGGAATCGACCTCCGCAACCTGGTCGATGAACGCAAAGAGCCTTCTCATGCACTCGGATGCACCGATCAGGCCGTGAAAGTGGGCCCTGACGTCCGCTTGATCCCGCAGCGCGATATTCTCGTCCAGAAGCCTCTTCTGCTTCAACAGCTTCTCGACGAGCAACGGAAGGTATTCCGGTTCGAACGGCTTGATGAGGTAGTCGTCGGCGCCGGCTTTCATGGCATCCACGGCATTCTGAACGGTTCCGTAGGCGGTCATCATGACGACGAGGGTTTCCGGGTAATGAAGCTTCACCCGTTTGAGGACTTCCATGCCGTCGAGATCGGACATCCGGACATCCAGGAAAATCAGATCGTATTGTTTTGCGCCGATCATCTCGACGGCGATCCTGCCCCCCGGGGCGGCATCCACCGCATACCCGGCCTTTCCCAGCCAGCCGGCAAGCGATTCGCGGACAATCAGTTCATCATCGACAATAAAGACCCTGATCGGATCAGCCATTTTGCCGGTTATTCCTCCAGATTCTCCCGGATTGCAAAGGCAACCGAACGATAAAGCGGGTTCCCTTTTGCAGTTCACTCCTCACGTAAATCGTTCCCCCGTGCTCCTTGACGATGCCGTAGACCACGGACAGGCCGAGTCCGACGCCCTTATCCCGGTTCTTGGTGGAAAAAAACGGCTCGAAGATCTTCGACGTCAAATCAGCGGGAATACCGATGCCCTGATCCGCTACCTCCAGGCGAATCTCGTTCGTGGCCGCATCGAATCTCGTGCCCACCTTGACCGTTCCTCCGTCGGGCATGGCCTCGACGGCGTTGAAAATCAGATTCAACAGGCACTGCAAAAGCTGCCCGGGATCCCCGATCATCTCCGGCAGGGTCTCAGCCAGCTCAAGCTGGAAATGCACAGCCTGATTGCCGCCCCTGTGCCGGCTCAGGAGCACCGCCTTGTGCACCAGATCGTTCAACTGGAAGAGCTTCCGTTCCACTTCCCGCAAACGCGAAAAGGAAAGGAGGTCTTTGACGATGTCGCTGCACCGGGAGGATTCCGTGTCGATGAGGTGAAGATAGTAAAGAAACTTTTCCTTCCTCCCCTCATCCAGGTCGCAACTCTCCAGTTCCTGGTGGACGAGTCGGGCGAGAGCGTTGATGCCCGACAGGGGGTTGTTGATTTCGTGGACCACTCCGGCAACCAGTTTGCCCAGCGAAATCATCTTGTCTTCGTGAACCAACCGGGCCAGGTCCCGTTTGAGCGCCCGGGTCTTTTCCTCCACCCGCTTCTCGAGATCCTCCGTAATGTCCCGGACGATCTCCAGGACAAGCTCCACCTTCCCGTTCACCTTTCTCAGCGGAACCGTCGTGACCTCGCAAAGTCTCTGCTTCCCCGACCCGTCCACGTGTTCGTGAATGGCGTGAGCCACGGTTCCCGTTTGCAGGGAGATTTTCAGCGGGCACACGAAGCCCTCTCCCCCGCATCGCTCGCCGGACCCGTGAATGACTTCGTGACACACCTTCCCCACCAGACTGTCCTTGTCGGTGCCGCAGGCACGACAGAACGCCTCATTCACATCGAGAATCCTGAAATCGGGGCGAAGCAGCAGGACGTGGTCCCGCATGCTCAGGAACAGGCTCTCGATGATGCCTTCGGTGATGTCGAGCTGAAGCTCGTTCAACAGGTACTGCTGGCGAACCCGAAGAATATCCTCAAACAGCCGTGAAATCACGGCATGAAGGAGTCGTTCGCTTGGGTGGCGTCTCTTCAGAAGAGCTTCCAGCGGAGCTTCGCCGCCGGTGAGGCAAACGACCAGGTCGAGGTCGGGAATCTTGCGGAAGTCACGAAAATCCGCGGTGGTGAAGATACGTTTTTCTTTCGCCAGTCCAATGCCGGCTGCGTCGCCGTCAGGGTCCGCGACAGCCACGACTTCGGCGTTGAAAGACGGAAAGACGCCGGCACCCAGCATTTCGAGCAGGGCCTTGCATTTCTTGCCTCCGCCGATCACCGCCATCCTGATGCTACGATTCATCCCGTTCCCGGTCATCCTTCCGAAGATCTCCATTCAAACAACGGTGCACATTCCCACCCGGGTGATCCTGCCTGCCGACTCGTCTTTTCCGGAACACGCACCGGTTCCGGCGCCGGTTTGCTCAATGGAGTACCATCATGATATCCGTTACGGCCGCGCGAAAAAAGACGCGGTGCCGCCGTTCGACTGACGCAAGGGCACAGGCACGGGCCACCGGACGGCGGAAAGCCGCAACGAGTCGCACCAATACGCGCTCCGGAACATGGTACGGGGAGAATCGGCGAAGGAGGATTTCAATTCGGCCGCAGCGTCGGAAATGCTCAACTCGGTTATCGATACCACTTATCGGATGTTCGAGGCAAACCGCGCACCGAAGGAGTCTCCCCTTTCGGTCCAGCGCGGCACTCGAACGCAATCGACCTCGCTATCATACGAACCTCGCTCCAATTGTCCATCATAAACATAAGGAATTTTCCACGAAGATGCACCATTTTATTAAGATTCCAATGTCGGTCCGCACCCGTCTGCCACCATCCCAAAGACCAGACAGAACGGTTGGTTTGTATAAATATTCAACAGTCTCGACAAAAACTCTACACTGTACCCCCGGGACAGTTTCTGCGCGCCCATTCCAACGCTCTACCGCTTACAGCCGCAGGGAGAGCCGCGAGCCGGTTTGCCGAAAGTCATCGACACGCATCACGAGCACGGTTTTCCGGCAGCCCGCTGTCTAAAAATCGTACACCCTGCAGTCCCGTGACCTGGCTCGAGGCCATGACGGTAGGGGCGAGCGCGTCATGGCACGCAATTTGCTATGGTATAGCTGCTGAAGCATAAGTCAACGAGAGAACCCGAACGCTGCCGCGATCATCTTCCCGATGTTCAGTCTCAGCCAAGAATCGGTGAATCTCGAAATTCATGTGAGTGCTGTCCGCTCCCGGCGCTCCAGTGAATGGAGCTTTGTGGAGAAGATGAACCCGCGTTGGAGCGATCGGTGCAATGTGTAAAAGTTCTGTTGCACGACAACACCGTGAAATTGGAATCGCCAAGGTCGAGATGAGCAAGAGACGCACCCCAAGATCGAAGAAAGGCCTTTCGGAGGATTCGCCCCCGGGCGGTGAAAACCTGTGTGTCTGGATGAAGGCGGGGATCGTGAACTTCAAGCTGTGCAACGGTGCTTACAACTGCCTCGCGTGTTCTTTCGACAGGGCCATGCGTCAAGCGTGGCCGCAATACGACGGGCGGAAGGAAACGGACGAATGACGCAGCCTGCGCTTCGAGAAAAGGACTAGAGATGCAGAGAAGAATCGGCTTTTACGTTTGCCATTGCGGAACGAATATCGCCGGCAAGGTGGCGGTCGAGGAGGTTGCCGCTTTCGTCCGGACACTCAAGAACGTCGTGGTGGCGAGGAGCTACAAGTTCATGTGTTCGGATCCCGGTCAGGAAATGATCCAGAAGGACATCCGGGATTTCAATCTCAACCGCGTTGTGGTCGCATCGTGCTCACCCCGGCTCCATGAAAAGACTTTCCAGTCCGCCTGCGAACGTGCCAATCTGAACCCGTACTACTTTCAGATGGCGTGTATCCGCGAGCACTGTTCGTGGGTGACCGAGGATCCCGCGGAAGCCACCGAGAAAGCCAAAGCGCTTGCCGCCGCCGCAATCAACCGTGTCAACCACCATGAAAAGCTGTGGGCGCGGGAGGTGAGCGTTCATCCCGACGTCCTCGTCGTTGGTGGAGGGATCGCGGGTATCCAGGCGTCTCTCGATATCGCCAGGGCGGACCGCCAGGTTTACCTTGTGGAAAAGGAACCCTCCATCGGCGGACACATGGTGCAATTCGACAAGACCTTTCCGACCCTCGATTGCGCGGCATGTATTTCCACGCCCAAAACGGTGGCGGTGAGTCAAAGCCCGAAAATCAAGCTGTTCTCCTACAGTGAAGTCGTGGAAGTGAGCGGCTTCGTCGGGAACTATACGGTCAAGGTGCGGAGCAAGCCGCGATATGTCGTCGAAGACCGTTGCACGGGTTGCGGTCAATGCGCGGAGGTGTGCCCTGTGTCCGTTCCCAACGATTTCGATGAAGGGTTGAGTCAGCGCAAGGCGATTTATCGCAACTTTCCTCAGAGCGTTCCTTCAGTCTTCACCATCGATGCAAAAAACTGCAGGTTGCTGGGGCAGCACAAGAAATGCGGTCTCTGCGCCAAGACCTGCCAGGCTAAGGCCATCGATTATAAGCAGAAAGTGCAGGAGTTCGATCTCAAGGTCGGTTCGATCATCGTTGCAACCGGTTTCGACGTCATGGATCCCTCCCCGCTCAAACAATACGGCTATGGACGCTTTGAGGAGGTTTACACCGGCCTGGAGTTCGAACGGCTCAACAACGCGGTGGGGCCGACCGGAGGACAAATCCTGACGAAAAAAGGGAGGAAGCCGGAGAGCGTGGGAATCATCCACTGCGTGGGCAGCCGGGATGTGAATCATCACGAATATTGCTCCAGGGTCTGTTGCATGTACGCCCTTAAGTACGGTCATCTCATCAAGGAAAAAGCCGGGCACGACACCAGGGTCTACAATTTCTATATCGACATGCGCTGCTTCGGGAAGGGTTACGAAGAGTTCTATCGGCGGCTCCAGGAAGAAAAGGTCACCTTCATTCGCGGCAGGCCGGCAGAAATAACCGATCAAGCCGAATCGCCTCTCGAACAGGGCAAACTGGTGATCGTTGCCGAAGATACTCTCAGCGGGCGTTTGTTGCGGGTTCCCGTTGATATGGTCATTTTGTGCTCTGCGATGGAAGCGCGGGCGCAAGCCCCGGAAGTGGCGCGCATCTTCGGAATCAACCAGGGCGGGGACGGTTTCTTCCTGGAAGAGCATCCCAAACTGGGACCGATGACCACGCCCACGGACGGGGTCTTTCTGGCGGGAGCCTGCCAGGGGCCCAAAGATATTCCCGACACCGTGTCTCACGCCTCGGGGGCTGCGGCCCAGGCACTTGCTCTCAGCACGCGGGGCAAAGTCCAGATTTCGCCCACCGTGTCCTTTATCGACCCGGATATCTGCGCGGGCTGCCAGGCTTGTATCAAGCTCTGCCCGTACTCGGCCATCGAGTTCGATGAACGTCGGGGAGTTTCCGTGGTGAACGAGGCATTGTGTAAAGGTTGCGGAAGCTGTGCCGGTTTTTGCCCGAGCGGGGCCGCCCGGGTCAGGCACTTTTCGGCCAAGCAGCTGTTCGCGGAAATCGAAGGGTTGCTCGACAGCGCCGTATGAACCCCGATGACGGGGTGGCCACCGGCTGCGTTGCATATCAAGGAGGAAGAAAATGGGAGACCGTGAACCGACGATCATCGCCTTCGTGTGTAACTGGTGCACCTACACGGCCGCCGACCTGGCGGGCACTTCGAGGCTGGTTCAGCCTCCGAACGTGCGCATGATCAGAATGATGTGCACCGGGATGATCGATACGAAGTACGTCATCAAGGCCCTTCTCGAAGGTGCCGACGCAGTGCTCATCAGTGGTTGCCACCCGGGCGACTGTCACTACATCAACGGGAATCTGAAAGCCCGGCGCAGGGTCAGGCTCCTGCAGGAAATCCTGCCCCGGTTCGGAATAGACGAGCGCAGGCTGAAGATGACCTGGATAGGGGCGAGCGAGGGTATTGATTTCGCCAATACGATCAAAGAGCTCGTCGACGAAATCAAACAACTGGGTCTCAACGATCTGAGACAAAAGATGATCCTCTGAGAGGTTCAACGGAACAGCACAAGTTGGAGAAAAACGATGGCCAGGGCAGCAAAACTATCGGTGAAGGATCGCAATCCGGTTCTCTCCTTCCAGGAATTTCTGAAAGCGTTGTTGGCGACGGGCCAGGTCGGCGCCGTTCTGGTGCCGCAGCATCTCGCCGCGAAAAGCGCGGTGATGCCGACCCTCGTTACCGATCCCGAAAAGCTCGGAGAAGCGGATCCGTTCGCGCCCGCATTCCCCATGAATGCGGCACGACTGCTCGCGAGGCTCACCCGGAAACCGACGGGCGGATTGGTCGCAGCGGTATTGCGACCCTGTGAAATTCGCGCTTTCGTCGAACTGGTGAAACTCAAGCAGGGAAGCCTCGATGAAGTCCTGCTCATCGGCGCCGACTGCTCAGGCGCGTTTCGAAATATCGACTACGCCGGATATGCCGGGTCCCGGGGGATCGAATCGACCTTGAAGTTCCACGCGGATTTGCCCGGGCAAGCCGAAGCCGACGGCGTCGGCCTCTCCCCTGCCTGCAAGGCGTGCGAATACCCCGTAGCAGAGAACGCCGACCTGATGGTCTGCACCTTCGGCATGGACGTGTTCGATTCGATGATGGTCAAGGCCAACACAACGCGGGGGGAAGAGGTCCTGGAGAAAATGAAGCTTCCCGAAGCAACCCTGCCGGCTTCCAGAGACGAAGCCGTCGCCGCAGTGATCGCCGCACGGACGGCATACCGCGACCGGATGTTCCAGGAAACGAGCGACGCGACGGCCGATATCGAGAAGCTGATGAGCTATCTGAGCAACTGCGTCAACTGTTACAACTGCCGCGTGGCGTGCCCGGTCTGTTACTGCCGTGAGTGCGTATTCCTGACGGATGTTTTTGACCACGAGCCCGAACAGTATCTCCGCTGGGCCAAACGCAAGGGTGTCATCAAGATGCCCACGGACACCGTCTTTTTCCACCTGACGCGACTGGCCCACATGAGCACCGCCTGCATCGGCTGCGGCCAATGCTCCAACGCCTGCCCCAACAACGTGCCTGTCATGGAGCTGTTCCGGACCGTGGCGCATTACACGCAGCGGGCGTTCCAATACAACGCCGGAGCCAGTATTGAAGACGAGCCTCCCCTTTCGGTGTTTCGCGAGCGAGAATTTCCCGAGGTCACCGGGGGCAAGGAGTGAGGAATCGACCACGGCTCCCCTGCCCTGCCGCGGCGGCGATGCGGAGGAGTGACGGGTTTTCGGCGCGCCGTCCCGGTGGGGGGCGGCTCGCGGTGCAAGGAAGAACTGAAGGCTGGCACAACCTTCGAATATTGCCGGCTTGGTTTCCTGAATCGGAATATCCATACGGGACAACCCATCGGGGGTTTAGACGATGAATCAAAAAGGCGCTTCGGCCCTGGTGATAGGTGCGGGTATCAGCGGCATCCGATCGGCGTTGGATTTGGCGGAAATGGGGCACCATGTCCTGCTGGTCGACAAGGCCCCGAACCTTGGGGGAACCTTGCGGCAACTCGATCACCAGTTCCCTACGGACCATTGCGGGATGTGCAAGATGCTTCCCATGACGGAACGCGACACCTGTTCCCAGTTCTGTCTCCGCAAGGGGCTGTTCCACGATAACATCGAAATAATGCTCTCAACCGAACTGGCGGCGCTCCAGGGAGAACCGGGCAAATTCGTCGCCACTCTGAGATACAGGCCCTCGCTGATCGATCCCGAACGCTGCAACGGCTGTGGCGAATGCACTCGAGTGTGTCCGGTGGAGGTCCCCGACGAGTTCAACGCGGGGCTCGCGGCGCGGAAGGCGGTCTATCTCCCCGTTCCCCACAATCTGCCCAACTCCTACGTCATAGACGCCGAGGCCTGCAACCATTGCGGTGCATGTCAGAATGCCTGTCCCACCGGAGCGATCAACCTCAATCTGGAGGCCCGCCGCAGTTTCCGCATCCTGATCGTCGACGATGAACTGGTGGTGCGCGATTCGATCAAGGAATGGCTCGATGAGGCGGGTTTTGCGGTGGACATGGCGGCATCCGGCGCCGAGGCGGTCGAAATGCTCGGCCGGCAGTCTTACGGGCTCCTGTTTCTGGATGTCAAAATGCCCGGAATGGACGGCGTCGAGGTGCTCAAGATCGCCAAGGAAATGCATCCCGAGCTCCCGGCGGTCATGATGACCGCTTACGCCACGATCGAAACGGCCGTCGAGGCCATGAAGGTGGGAGCCAAAGACTACATCATGAAACCGTTCGATATCGAGGCGCTCACGGAAATGGCCGTTCAAACCTACCTGGACACCCTCGAAGTCCCCGAGCGCCGGGTGGAAGTCGGGGCCGTGATACTGGCCACCGGCGCGGTGCCCGCCGATCCTCGGGCGGGAGCCAACACCTACGAATACGGAACCCTGCCGGACGTGGTGACCAGCGTCGAATTCGAACGGCTCATCAGCGGTACGGGTCCAACCGGCGGACAGCTGCTGAGGCCCAGTGACGGGAAGCCCATCCGGAGGATCGCGTGGCTCCAGTGCGTGGGGTCCCGCAACCTCGCGGAAGGCGCTCCCCACTGTTCGTCCGTCTGCTGCATGTTCTCCATCAAGGAAGCCGTCCTGGCCAAGCAGAAGACCGACGGGGCCGTTGAGGCGATGATCTTTTACATGGACATGCGCACCTTCGGAAAGGATTTCCAGCAGTACCGCGATAACGCCGAGCGGGAACACGGCATCCGCTTTGTCAGAAGCCGGGTGCATACGGTAGAGCCGGGCGGCGATGCGGGCGGAATCCGGATCGCTTTCGCGGACGGCGACGGCTCGATGCACTACGAGCCTTTCGACCTGGCGGTCCTTGCGGTCGGTCAGAAGCCCGGGGGCGGGCTCGAAGAGCTCGCCGCAACAGTCGGGATCGAGCTGAACCAAGCGGGATTCTGCCGGGTTCAGGACTACTCGTCCAGCCGTACCGCAAGGGATGGGGTGTTTGTGAGCGGCTCCGCCTCCAGCCCGAAAGACATCTCGGAATCCGTGATCCAGGCCAATTCCGCCTCGCTGAGCGCATCGTTGCTGCTCCATTCCAAGGGGAAGAGTCTCGTCGAGATATCCGAACCGGAGGAAATGTTCCGCGACGTCTCCCGGGAGCCCTCGCGTCTTGCCGTGGCCATTTGCAGCTGCGGGGGTGCCATTTCGCAGAAGGTGGATCCGACATCGCTGATTGCGGACCTCACACAGAACGGGTACGCGGCTCACGGATTCACCATTGACCGGCTCTGTACCCGCGCCGGCTGGGCACAACTGGAAGAAGCGCTCGCAAGCACGGGAGCCAACAGGGTCCTGATCGGAACCTGCATGCCCTATGTGTACCGGAGAAAGCTCCGCGAGTTGGGCAAGTCGCTCAAGCTCGATCCGGCATTCATCGAAGTGACGGACATTCACACCCCGGTTCATTCGCAGCCGGAGTCCTCGGAACAAGGCCCTCGCTCCGCCGTTTATGCGGTCCTCAGCATGGCCGCCGCCAAGCTCAAAGGAGCGGAGCCGTTCCCGCGGACCAGGGATGAAGCCGTTCCCGCGGCCTTGATTGTCGGCGGAGGGATATCCGGAATGACCGCCGCACTGGCCATTGCCGATCACGGGTACAAGGTCCATCTCGTTGAGCGGAACCCCGAACTCGGCGGAAACCTCCGCCTGCTCAAACGGTTCCTGCAGGGACCGCAACCCGAAGCGCTCCTCGAGAAAACCCTCTCAGCCGTTGCCAACCATCCGCACATCACCGTCCACACAGGGTCGAGGGTGCTTCACTCGCAGGGACGGCTGGGGCATTTCATCTCCACTGTCGAAACTCAAGACGGATCGGGAGAATCCATCGAGCACGGGGTCGCCATCCTGAGCACCGGGGGCGGCGAATTCAACTCGCAAGCCTACCTCCACGGTCGCAACGATGCGGTGGTGACCCAGATGGAATTCGAAGACCGATTCCACTCGGGGAAGCTGGATGCGAGCGGTCTCAGCACCGTGGTCATGATCCAGTGCGTTGAATCGCGCGAAGGCAGCCGCAACTACTGCAGCCGCGTCTGCTGTCTTTCCGCGTTGAAGAACGCCTTCCAGTTGAAGGAGCGCAACCCGGATACGGCCATCTATATTCTCTATCGGGACATCATGACCTACGGGCTTTTCGAGGAACATTACACCCGTGCCAGGCGGGAGGGAGTGATGTTCATCCGTTACGAGACGGACCGGAAGCCCCGGGTCTCAGATGAAAACGGCCGGTTGAGACTTGTGACCTACGATCCGGTTCTGGGCAGGGAACTCGTTCTGGAACCGGACCTGGTGGTTCTCGGCACGGGAATGGTTCCCAACGACAACCACGGGCTCGCGGACATCTTCGGCCTCGAGACCGACGAGCACGGCTTCCTGCGCGAAGCTGAATACAAATGGCGGCCCGTGGACACCATGAAGAGCGGGGTCTTCCTGTGCGGTACCGCGCATTCGCCCAGGACGGCACCGGAATCCGTCGCCATGGCGGAAGCAGCGGCGCAGCGCGCCCTGGGCGTCCTCAGAAGGGGCCGGTTGACTTCCGCCTCGGTCACCGCGTCCGTCCGTCACAGCCTCTGCTCGCTCTGCGAGAGATGCGTGGTCGCGTGCCCCTTCCACGCCAGGTGGTATGACGAGGAAGAAGAACGAATCGTTGTGGATGAATTCGTGTGCCAGGGGTGCGGAGCGTGCTCCGCGGCGTGTCCCAACGGCGCTGCCATCCTGCACGGCTTCCAGGACACGCAGGTGCATGCCGTGTTGGATGCCGCCCTGGACTGATTCAACGCGTTTTTCGCCGACAACCGGCGCGGACCGTCGCCTGAGCGAAGGGCTCCCATGGGAGGGCTTCCGCGCTTGGTCCAGGCACCATCTGGAGAATTTCCCGAGAAGGAGATGGTACACATGAACGAACAAAGCTCGGGCGCAACCACGGCTCATGGCGGCTCCGCCGCCGGCGGTCCACTGGACCCCATCGCGGAAAAGGTCTCCGCCTGCATGCAGTGTGGCACCTGTACCGGTTCCTGCGCCAATGCATTTGCCATGGATTACACTCCGCGACAGTTGTGGAGGCTCGTGCAACTGGGCGAACAGGATGAAATATTCCGCAGCACAACCTTTTGGATGTGCTCAAGCTGCTATTACTGCACGTTGCGATGCCCGCGTGGACTGCCCCTGACCGAAACCATCCAGGCACTCAAGCGGATCGCCTTCGCCCGCGGAACCTATCGGAGCAAAACCAGTCCGGTCTTCTACAGCACGTTCGTCGACAACATACGCCGTTATGGGAGGGTCAGGGAGATGGACATGATGACGCGGTTCTTTCTGCGCCTGAAGCATCCGGTCGCCCCGTTGCGTTTCGCCTCGCTCGGCGTGAAGCTTCTGCTCAAGGGAAAGATCAGCCCGCAGATGCCGGCTCTCTTTGCCAAGGGCAAGCTTGACGGTCTGTTTCGAAAAGTTCGCGAACTGGAGTCCGAATCATGAAATACTTATACTACCCCGGCTGTTCCCTGGAAGGAACCGCGTCCGAATACGACGCCTCGGTCAGGGCCGTGATGCATTCACTTGGAGCGGAGCTGGCCGAGATCGAAGACTGGACATGCTGCGGCGCGAGCGCCGGGGATGCAATCAGCTATCTGCTGTCGCTGGCCCTGCCGGCCAGGAACCTCGCCATCGCCGAGAAACAATCCCCCCGGTCGGATGTCCTCGTACCCTGCAACGCCTGTTATCTCAACTTGAAAAGAGTTGACGACCACATGAACCGCAATACGGATATTCGCGAAAAAATCAAAGTGGTCCTGGCGGAAGAGAATCTTCGATACGGGGGAGGAATAAAGGTTCGGCACCTCCTTGACGTGCTGGTCAGAGACTTCGGGCCCGAGTCCATCGCGGCCAACGTTAAGAATAAGCTCTCGGGCATGAGAATCGTCCCGTATTACGGTTGTCAGTTCGCACGGCCCTATTCCGACGCCGACGATCCCCAGTTTCCCGTTTCGATGGAACCTCTCATCCGGGCTCTCGGAGCCGAAGTCCACCCGTGGACGATGGGAGCGAAGTGTTGCGGGGCGGGATTGATGACAACCAAGAGCGAGGTGGCTTTGAAACTCGTGGCGAACTTGCTCGATGGAGCAAGTGAAGCCGATTGCATTCTCACCATCTGCCCGATGTGCCAGATGAATCTGGACAGCCAGCAGAACAAGGCGTCACGTCTGCTCGGCAAGGACATGAGCAAGTCGGTCCTGTACGTCACGCAACTCATGGGGATTGCTTTCGGCCTCTCCGATGAGGAACTGATGTTGAAGAAGAATCTTGCCGTGACGGCGGGATTCCAAGCGAAGCTCCGGTCGGCCTCATCCCGGGCATAGCCTGCCTCGACAACCCTTATCCGGGACTCGGCCTCGCGCGGAGGCCGGAGGCCGGATTGCCGCTTTCGGGAACCGCCCTTATGTTTGAGAAAGACAACGACGCCGACTCCGGTTTCCTTCAACCTCCGGAGTCGGCGTCGTTGTCCGGAGGAGAACGCCCGACGATGCGGGTGAGGCACAAAACGTGAATCGGGGTGGGGAGTTCCGGGACGGAGGTGTCCATGAAGATCGAAAAAATCCTTTGGCCGACCGATTTTTCCAAGGCTGCATCGGTCGCGGAACCTTATGTCGTTTCACTGAGCCGGAAGTATGACGCCGAAGTGCATCTGCTTCACGTCTCCGAAGACCTGTCCAGGTTCGAACATTACTGGGGGAGCGGACTCGATCCGAAACACGTGAAGGAAATACACGAATTCGGGCTGAAGCTGTCGAGGGAACGCCTGGAGGAATTGTGTTCCAAGAATCTGACCGGCTGTCCCCGGTATTTCATTCACATTATGCAGGGTGATCCGGCGCAGGAAATCCTGACTGCAATCAGGACCATCAGCGCCGATTTGGTGGTCATGGCCACGCACGGCATGAAGGCCATATTCCCATTTGGAAGCGTTGCGGAGCGGGTGGTGAAGAATTCACCCGTGCCGGTGTTCACCGTAAACCCGCACATCTCCCGTCCATGAGGTCCGGGACTGGCGGGCGCAGGCAAGCTCCGAGGGGCTCGGACGGAGGGTTTTCCGGCCCGGACGCGGCGAGCGGCAACGCGAAGTCACAGTGACGCCGCGCGGGTGGACGGTAGCGCGCCTCCGTCGGCCCCGGAGACGAAATACTGTGATTGTCGGGCCAAAATACCTGTTTCACCCGATTCCATTTTTTCCCCTCGAGTTGGAGAATGGGTTCCAAGAGAGTTGGTTTCTCATTTTATCTATGGAGAGCCGGAGGCCCCCCTCCGGCTCTCATTTTTTTCCGGCGCCGACACCATCCCGTCACCAGGGGATCCGTTTCGGAACGTAGGCCGCTTCCCGCAGTCGTCCGCCTCGCCGCCGCCGCGCCGCATTCCACCAACCGAAAAGCACGGCTGTGCCGAAGCGGTATTGAAACGCCGGTGCGTCGAACCGGGGCAAACCATCCCGGCCGTGAGCACACGAAGGCCGGTGCCGCCCCGTGTTTCCGCCGTGAGGGGAAGCACCTCGCGGGGTGCCTTGATTTCTTCCGGAACCTCATGTATAGAAAACAGCGCGGCGTACCCCACGGTCCTGCCGATTCAGCCTTCTCATGAAATACCCGTGCGCTCATCGCCCCCCTGGACAGACGATATGCGGTCAGCTCGCGGGCCTCCACGAACGATGTGCGTCCCGGCAAAGACGATGCGGAGTCTCCTGCCCGGAAAAAACAGGGCTTCATGACGCGGATTGGGTGAAATGATTCGATTCCTGGGCGTTCACAAGTGGTTCGGTCGGCTCCACGTCCTCAACGACGTCAATCTCCATATTCCACAGGGGAAAGTAGTGGTGGTCTGCGGGCCCTCAGGCTCCGGCAAGTCCACCCTGATCCGAACCATCAACCGCCTCGAACCCATTGACCGCGGACGGCTCATTGTCGACGGCATGGATCTATCGGACTCGAAAACGGATATTCACAGGCTCCGTGCGGAAATCGGATTCGTTTTCCAACAGTTCAACCTTTACCCGCACCTCACCGCGTTGCGCAACATCACCCTGGCGCCCATCAAGATTCGCGGACTGGACAAGAAAGAAGCCCACAATCAGGCCATCGCCTTGCTCGAACGGGTCGGCCTGGCGGAAAAGCACAATTCCTACCCGTCTCAACTCTCCGGGGGGCAGCAGCAGCGGGTGGCAATCGCCCGAGCCCTTGCGATGAAACCCAGGATCATGCTTTTTGACGAGCCGACCTCGGCCCTCGACCCGGAGATGATCGGCGAGGTTCTGACGGTCATGCGGGATCTCGCTCAGACGGGAATGACGATGGTCGTCGTCACTCACGAGATGGGATTTGCCGGGGAGGTTTCGGACCGGATCGTGTTCATCGACAACGGCGTCATACTGGAAGAAGCGGAACCTTCGGAGTTCTTCAGAGCTCCAAAGCATGAGCGGTCCCGGCAATTCCTGAAACAGGTGCTGTCGCCGATGCACTGACCACGGTCCGGAAGGGAGCGGAGCCGCCGGAAGAGAGCCTCATCCCCCGGAGGTGGATGAGGGGCGGGCAAAGATCTTGTGCCTGTCCCGGTATTTCCACAGGCCAAGGTCCCATGAGTCCCTTCCCTTCCTCCAGAGTTCCCAGCCTCGGTAGACGGAGCCGGGAGTCATTCTCCCCTTCTCGGGCGGATTGTCGTAGGCCAGGTCGAAGATGTACCAACCGTAAGGTTTGGGTAAGCGGATCTCCGCAATGGAGTGCATTTCCGGATCGCCGTTATGCTTCCTGACCTTCACGAAACGGGTCTCTCGCCCCAGGCTCTTGCACAGTGCCATGAAAAGGATGACGATATCGGTACAGGAGTCTCTCGAATAGATGTAGCCGTCCTCGAGAATCTGATGAGCGGTTCTTCTCCACATGATTTTGCGGATTTCGGGCACAATGGATTCCTCGTAGGGAATGGTGTTGAGAGCGGAGCGCATCTTGACCTTCAGCGCGATCAGGTCGTCGAGGGTTTCCAGTTTCATCCCCTCCACAAAGCTCTTGATCAGTTTCGTTGCCTTGATCTGGGTAACGGCGTTCCGACCGGATTTCTTTTTCATTGCTTTTTCCCCTTCGAGCCGGTGGTTTCTCTGCTCCACCCGATAAATCGTTCAATCATGCTTGATTTTTTGTTCGAGGCGCTGGGTCAGATAGGAAAGCGGATACGTAATGATAAGGTATAGCACAGCAAGCGGCAAGTAGGCCTCGAAGGTCTTGTAGGTGGTTGCATTGATGATTTCCGACGCCTTGGTGAGCTCGCGCACGGAAATCACCGAGAGCAGGGACGAATCCTTGATGACGGAAACGAACTGGCCTGCGACGGGGGGGATGATTCGCCGGAAGGCTTGAGGGAAGATGACGTATCGCATGGTTTCCCAGTCGTTCAAGCCGGTGGACATGGCGGCCTCGATCTGGCCCCGGTCGATGGATTCGATGCCGGCTCTCACCATCTCCGTGATATAGGCGCCTGAAAACACGGCCAGAGAAAACATGCCTATGATCACCGGATTGTCGTAGTGTACGGCCGCCGCCACACAGAAATAGAAGATATAGATCTGAATCAGCAGAGGCGTGCCTCGAAAAAACTCCACGTACAGCATCGCCGTCTCTCTGGCCAGGACTGACCGGGAAGTCCGCGCGATTCCCCCGAGGACGCCGAGGCAGAAGCCCAGCGATGTGGCCCCGACGGCGATGATGAACGTGGTGTAGAAGCCGCGAAAGAAAAGCCACCGGTATTCCCATGGAACCCTCCAGTTCCAGGGATACTCGATCCGGCCGAACAGGAAGAGCAGGCAGCCTCCCGTTCCCAGGACGATGAGCACGCGGATGATGAGAGGGTATTTTATCCGCATCAGCGCAGAATATCGCCAAAGTGCTTCTCGTGAAGCTCGCGGTAGCGTCCGTCCGCCCTTATGGTTTCGAGAAACTGGTTCAGCCAGTTCAGAAAATCGGGGTCTCCCTTGCGGATCGCTATGGCAAAAGGCTCGTAGGTGAACGGCGTCAGCACGGCGTGAGTCGTATCGGGGTTTTCCTTGTGATGCTTGCCGATGGACAGTTGATCGTAGAGGAATGCGTCGGCCCTTCCCGTCACCACTTCCCGCACACATGCCGTTTCTTCCTTGTAACGGTTGACCTGTGCCTCGGGAAACATTTTCGCCGTCACCAGGTCTCCGGTGGTGCCGAGCTTGACGGCGATCACCCGGCCCGGAGCGTTCAACTCCTTGACGTCCTTGACGTCAGGGGCCCTCCTGTTGCTCAACAGGGCACACAACCCCGTCTCGAAGTACGGCTGCGTGAAGCTCACCGTTTTGGCCCTCGTCAGCGTCCTCGTCATCCCCGAGATGATCATGTCCACCTTGCCGCCCTGCAAAGCGGGGATGAGACCGCTGAATTCCATGTCCTTGATTTCCAGTTCCACGCCCAGTTCCTTTGCCGCGAGGCCGGCGATTTCCACGTCGAATCCCAATGGCCGGCCTTTTTCGTCAGCGTATTCAAAGGGGAAGAATTTGACTTCCATTCCGACGATCAGCTTGTTGCGCTTGATCACCTGGTTGAGGACGCTCCCGTCGAAGATTTCGAAAGGCGTCACGGCAAAGGCGATCCCGCAGGTCAGCAGAAGCGCCGGAACCCAAAGGGCAGAAAGACATTTTCGGAACATTTTCGTGCCTCCACGACGGTTGGTCTGGAATTCGGGAAATCCACGGAAACGGGCGGTAACAGCCGGACATGGAGGCCGGCTTCGAAAGGAGCGATCCGAAGTTGGACCGGCCGGCCTTGAGCAATCGACTCGAGCTTCATCCACGCGATTTATCGGGAATATACTACATACAGCATGTCCATGCCTAGCCCTATCGTGCATTGGCATTGCGCGGAACATGGGGTGAATCCGCTCAGGCGAAGCGGCGCGGCGACCGATTTTCATTCCATGGATGACGGAAAACGATCGGCAAGCCGTCTTATCCCGAAAGAGCCGTCGCCCTGGAAAAGGTATGCTCGGCGCAGAAAATCTTGTATGTTGGGAGGCAGCAGGAACCCAACCAACCTGCAAAAGGAGAACCCGCAATGATTTTAGAGACCACGCTTGCCAAGATCGACGCCAACCGGCAGCGCTATGTCGAAGAACTCCTGGGCTTCCTCAAGATTCCCAGCGTCAGCACTTATACCCACCACGCGTCCGACGTCCGCAGGGCAGCCGAATGGGTGGGCAACCACCTGCAAAGAATCGGCTTCGAAACGAGGATCTACCGGACGGAACGTCATCCGGTGGTTTTCGCGCAACACTGCAACGCTCCCGGGGCCCCCACCCTGCTGGTCTACGGGCACTACGACGTTCAGCCGCCCGAGCCTCTCGACGAGTGGCTCACCCCGCCTTTTTCCCCCTCCATTCGCGACGGCTACGTCTACGCCCGCGGAGCGACCGATGACAAGGGACAGTTCTTCACGTACGTGAAGGCTGTCGAAGCCGTTCTTGCCGTTGCCGGAGATCTTCCCGTCAACGTAAAGTTCCTGGTCGAGGGGGAGGAGGAAATCGGCAGCCCGAGCCTCGGCCGTTTCATGCGCGAGCACAGCCATGAGTTGAAGGCTGACGTGATCACCATCTCCGACTTCTCCCAGTTCAGCCGGGGGGTGCCCGCCATAACCTACGGCCTGAGGGGATTGTCCTATTTTCAGCTCGACCTTCAAGGTCCCCGGTTCGACCTCCATTCGGGCAGCTTCGGCGGCCTCATCCACAATCCCGCCCAGGTCCTGGCCGACATCCTCGGAAGGCTGAAGACCGCCGACGGGAAGGTGGCCATCCCCGGGTTCTACGACGATGTTCTGGACCTGGAGGAATGGGAAAGAAAGGAGATGGATTCGCTTCACCTGGACGAGTCCGCGTTGAAAGAATACCTGGGAGTTGAAGCGTTGACCGGCGAAAAAGGCTACACGCCGATGGAACGAAAGACCGCCCGTCCCACGCTGGATGTGAACGGTATCTGGGGAGGCTTTTCGGGAGAAGGGGCCAAGACCATCATCCCATCGAAGGCAGGGGCCAAGGTGAGCATGCGCCTCGTTCCCGATCAGGACCCGGCCGTCATCAATGCGCGCTTCGAGGAATTCGTTCGGGCCCTGACGCCCGCCGGGGTCAAGATCGACGTCACGGAACTGAACGCCGCGGGTCCGCTGCTGGTCACTCGGGACAACCGTGCGGTCCAGGCCGCCGCCCGGGCGATTGACATCGGTTTCGGCAAGCCGCCGGTGTTCATACGGGAGGGAGGTTCGATCCCCATTGTGAATCTCATGAAAGAAGTTCTGACGACCAAGAACATCCTCATGCTGGGATGGGGCAGTCCCGATGACGGCGCTCATTCCCCCAATGAACGCTTCCACCTGGATGATTTTCACCGGGGCATCCGCTCCGCCGCGGCATTGCTCTTTGAAATCGGGGAGAGCCGCGGCACGCGCCTGGAATAACGGAATTCCCGTCGCGCGCCCGGTCCGGCTCGGGTACTCACCGGACGAAGACGTCCCGGCGGAGAAGAAGACAAACGGCAACTGGTGGAAACAAAAGGCGGCGCCTTTTGAGCGCCGCCTTTTTCATCCGTTCCGATTCGATCTAGCCGAGATAGAAACCGGTGGGATCGATTCCGCGCAAAATGGTCAGTTCCTGTTCCGTGGGCGGCTCGGTTTCCTTGACGTTCGATGCGACGTTGAGATCGAACGAGCAGTTCGCCCTCACCTTGTCCACCGTCTGGCCGGGGAAGTACTCGGCCAAGTACATTTCGCGGGTCGATTCATCGAACTTGTAGACGCCCATGGTGCTCACCACGACGCTGGGCCCGCCGCCGATCATGCCCAGTTTCTTCCGCGTACCCGGGCCGTCGAGATAGCCGGGGGTGGTCAGGTAGTCCACCTTTTCCACGAATTTCTTGGGATCCTGCGGCATGATGGCAAGCACCCTTTTCCCGGAAGTGGCCATGTCGTTGGCGCCGCCGCTGCCGGCAAAGTACGTGAAGGATTCGGGTTTCGACCAGTCACCGACACCGGTGGAGTTGATGTTGCCATACTTGTCGATCTGGGCGCCGCCGATGAAGGCGACGTCGACTTCGCCGCGCTGCAGGGCGGCCATGGTGGCGAGCATCCCGAACGTGGCGTCGCCTTTGCAGAACAGCGCCGGGTCGTCGACCGTAATGGCGAGTCCCGGAGGGGCGGTGGCGCGGATCGAGCCTCCCTCGGTGAAAAGGATCATATTCTGAGCGTGGGTGATCATGGCGAAGCCGACAACCACAAGAGGCAGACCGACCCCCGCAAACACGACTTCCCCATCGTTGATTTCCTTGGCGCAGCGAACGACCATCAACTCAGTCAACTTGAAATTACTAGCCATCGTTACCTCCTTTATGCTTGATTTGCGGCTGTCCACTAGGCCTTGATGTGTTCGTCGGTGTACTGCGGCACGCCCTTCCAGACGGCGGGATCGTGATAGCCGTAGTCGACCTTCATCTTCGGCTCGAAACCGAGCACCGGTTTGAGGCGGTCGAGCCCTTGCTGGCCAAACTTCGAAATGTACTTCTTGATGTACGCGGCATGGTCTTCGCAGCCATAAATCCAATCATTCATAAAAATGGGAAGGAGCTCCGTGCTCCGCTCGTACTTGCCCTGGTATTGGGAGAAGCGGATGTCCAGGCCGTAGTAACCGCGGCAGGCAGACGGATGAGCGCCCCACGGGCAGTGTACGACGGCCAGGGTCTTGAAGTACGGAACCAGGGTCCGGTCCGGATCGCTCCTCACCTCTTCGGGCTCGATGACCTCTTCGGCGGTGACAATGACGCCCCGCTTGGTTCCCAGCGTGCCGAACTCGTCGGTCACACCGCGGGTACCCCAGGTCACCACGTTGCCCAGGCGGTCGACCTTCTGCGCGTGGATGATCGCCACGTCCGCCCGCCAGGCACGCACCACGGTTATCTTGGAGCCGGTGAAGGGATCTTCTATGACTTTGGCGTCGGTGGTGTTGTGCTTGATCATGTCGGTGCCGATGTTGCCGCGGACGGGAATGAAAGGAATGCCTAAGAAACCGGCGATCAATGCGCTTGTGGCACCGAAATTGGACAAGTCGAACCGCTTGAGCTGTCCAGACTGAAAAGCCCGGCGAATCGCGTAGGGAGCCTTCACATACCAGTTCATGGCCCACGCCAGGTGCATTTCATCCACGCACCCGGCGGCCACAAGGAGATCCAGACCGCCCACGTCCGTGGATGCATTGATGATGTTAAGGTTCTTCTTCTTCTGTCTGATGATTTCGTGGGTCAGAGCCATGGGGACGTGGATCTGGAAGCCACCGTAGTAAACAGTATCGCCATCGTTGACGTACTTTGATACTGCCTCCTTGAGCGTCATCCTTTTGTCGCGAACTGCTGCCATTTTACCCTCCTGTGTCATGGGATATGAATGCAACCATTACCAAAAAGTCCAAATGTTGTCGCTCACCTCCTTGCTAGGGTTCCACAAACCCTCTCTTAATCCGTTCTTCGTAGCATTTACGGCACAGATAGTAGACACGCACATTTCCACACCCGGTACCATAGAGCTGCAACAAAAACATACACTTGGGGCAACTCGGGAGCATGCAGCGGTCTTCGCAAAGAGCAAAATTCCCCTCCGGCAAACCGCATTCGTCGCAACAACGGTCGTTAGAATCCATTTTCCCAACCGCAAACAAGGTGCTCGGGTCCCGCCCCCGGAACGAGCCTGGACTCGCTCCGCGCCCTTGCGGGAGCTGTTTCAGGTGAGCCAGCCCGAATGGGCTCTAGCAGTCGAAACGAATCGGGGACACGCGCTGGAAACCAAGGATATCAACCGGGGTGGATGTGTGTGAACGATGCTGCGCGCGATACATGACGAGAGAGGGAAATTGCGCCAGGATAAGAGATGAGCGTCCGTCGGAAAATGATCACAATGTGCAAGCAAAATTACTTCTTGTGATTCCCCGCACGCAATTATTCTTCGTTTGGGCTTTCAATGTCAAGGACTAAATGAACCTTACCGTAATTCGAGTTCACTGGTAACATGGCCTCCCCATTGAACTGTGTTGGCACGGCCACGATTCGATACCCCCTTGCAGTCACAACTATACAATATGATTATGTTTATGTCTTTCGTGACAAGCGCCCCCCGTCTTCTCTCGCCTCCCCCGACCGTGCGGAATGATCTCGCCCCGGGTTTGCGCAGTCGATGCGCCGAGCTGACTCAGGCGAATCCCGGGAGGATGCGGAACGGCGCCCGACACCATTGTGAGTCTTTCGAAAGCTTGTCGGACATTCGGGGTCCAGATACGGATCCTGTTTCAACTCGTACAAACTAAGTTTAGTCTTGTCAAAAGCGGTTACTAATAGTACACCTTCGCGCACACGCATGGACCGCCAACGACAAGTCTTGATTTGTCATTCCCAAGAGAGGCGGATGTCGTGTTGAAGTCGTTGGCGCGCCATTTTGTGAAATCTCGCACTAAAGAATGCGTTGGGGTCCAGGTACAATCGGGGCGGCAGGTGGACACACAGGGGCAGCAGCGTTGGCTCCAACGGAGAGGATGACGGAATGAGCAGCAAGTCCAAGCGAATCACACTCAAGGAAGCGGCCGAGATCATCCGTGACGGAACCCTCTTGACGTTTTCCGGCTTCACGATCTGGCGGCGGCCGTGCGCGCTGGTCTTCGAACTGATTCGCCAGAAGAGGAGGAACCTCCACCTGGTGGAAGTGAACGGCGGGCCTCACTCCGAATTCCTCATCGGCGCGGGGTGCGTCGACGTTTGGGAATCCTGCTGGATCGGGCATGAACTGTACGGCAAGTTCGGTGCCAATCTTTCGCGCAAGGTCAAGAACAAGGAAGTCATCTGCGAAGATTACAGCCATGCGGAAATGGGATTCCGGTTTCTGGCCGCCGCGTCCGGCATGCCGTTCCTGCCCACCCAGACCTCACTCGGGACGGATATCCACAATCCCGAGTACGACATGCTGGGCAGGGCCGGGTTACGGAACGGAAAGAACCCCAAGATCGCGAGGAAGAAATACGAGACCGTGCAGGACCCTTTCTTCGGGGACGGCGAGCACGTGCTCGTGCCCGCGGCTCGAGTCGACGTCGCCGTGCTTTCCGTCCAACAGGTCGGGGAGGAGGGCACGGTGCGTATCGGTGGACAATTCTTTACCGATCCGGAGATCTGTCGCGCCGCCGACACCACGATCGTTGTCGCCGAGGAAATCGTTCCCGAGGAGACCTTGCGCCGGGAGCCGCGCCTGAACGACATTCCCGGATTCCAGGTCGACCATATCGTTGAATGCCCATATGGAGCGCACCCGACGGGGATGTACGGCCACTACGACGTGGACGGCGACTTTATTCGGAACTTCTACATGCAGACCCGCACGCAGGAAGGGTTCGATGAATTTGCCAGGGAGTGGATTTTCGGCCTGGATCACGATGCCTATCTGTCCAAGCTCGGCGTCGTCCGGTTGCTCAACCTGCAGGCGAGCAGGGCTTTGAACTTCAGCACCAGGGTGAAGCGAGGATACAAGTAAATGGAACGGGATAAGTACGCCAAAGCGGGTGAATATACTCTGGCCGACCTGATGACCGTTGCGGCCGGCCGGGAGGTGATGGACAACGAGGTAGTGTTTGCCGGGACGGGTATGCCGATGATCGCGATCATGCTTGCCCAGAAAACGCACGCCCCCAACCTGAAACTGATCTTCGAAGCGGGCACCTTCGACGGCCGCCCGAGCGTCATTCCGACCTCGGTGGGCGATCCCCGCTGCGAAGGAGGTGCATCTCGGGCTTCCGGCCTGTGCGAAGCCTTCGCCATCGCCCAGCGCGGCTATGTGGACCTCGGGTTCCTGGGCGCCTCGGAGGTGGACGAATATGGGAATGTCAACACCACGGTCATCGGCGATTACCTCAATCCCGACCTCCGCCTGACCGGGAGCGGCGGCGATCCCGACATCAATTCGTTTGCCAGGCGGACGGTTTTCATCATGGTCCACGAAGCACGCCGCTTCACCAGGAACGTGAGCTACATCACCAGCCCGGGGTGGCGGGTGAAGAAGTGGCCTTCCGGCGATTGGGTTCACCGCAGGGAACTTTACGGGCGTGCTTTTCGCGGTGGTCCTTCCGCCGTGATCAGCACGGCGGGTGTGTTCCGTTTCGACGATGTGACCGGCAGGATGTACCTGGACAGCTATCATCCGGGCAAAACCCCCGAGGAGATCCGAGGGCTTTGCCAGTTCGAACTGGATGTTTCCAGGACTTCCGGAGAAACCGCGCCGCCGACCTATGAGGAGCTGCACATCATCCATGAAGTCCTCGACCGTGAGGAGATCTTCCTGCCGAAACCCAGGAGGGCCTGATACTATTTTCTTTACTTCGCATTCCCTGCTGGGGCAAAATGCAGCCTTTGAATGAACGCCATGCCCCGGAACCACAAGACCTTGCCGACCGGCAGGGTTTTGTGGTTCTTGAGGGTACGGAGAACGGCGATTCTTTCCGCCGCGAATCGGGCATCGGGCGCCGTGAAGTTTCACGGTGCCCCGGGAGTGGGCGATGAAACCCCGCAAGAAACGGATTCTGATCGTTCTGGACGGCTCCGAACAGGCCTTCGAGGCAGTCAATTACATCAGCAAGGCGGTCACCCTCTGGCAATCCGAACTGGTGCTCCTTCACGTCATGGACATCGTTCCCGATACCTTCTGGGACTGGGAAAAAGAGCCCCTGGGCCCTCAATACGTCGCCTTTCTCCATGACTGGGAGAGCCGGAAAGAAAAAGAGGTGCGCACATTCATGGACCGGGCGCGCCAGGTTCTGCTCGACGACGGCCTCTCCGAAGACGCGGTGACCGTCACCGTCGCCAGGCGCTCGGAGGGCATCGCCCGCGACATCCTCAACGAAGCGCAGCGGGGATACGATGCCGTGGCTTTCGGCCGCAGGGGCCGCGGGGCGATCGAAGATGCCGTCCTCGGCAGCGTGGCCAACAAGATACTGCTCAACCTCGCCGATGTGCCCGTGTGCCTGGTCGGCGGCAGGCCGAAGCTCGGCAAGGTTCTCGTCGGTCTGGACAGCTCCCCGTGGGGTCTTAAAGTCGCCGACTTCGTCGGCACGATGCTGGCCTCCAAGAACCCTGTCATTACGCTGGCCAATGTCTTGAGGCTCCCCTACGAGGGGATCGAGCGAAGCATCACGGACGAACAGATCCAGCGGCTCCTGGAGAAATCTCAGAAAGGCATCAAGTCCACATTCCGCAAGGCCGCCAAGTCCCTGACGGCTGCCGGAGCCGACGCCGACCGGATCTTCACAAAGGTGATCAGCGGCGGGAGCCGGGCCATCGCTCTCCTCGACGAAGCCAAGCATGGACGCTACGGGACCATCGTGGTCGGCAGAAGAGGCATGTCCAACATTGCGGATTTCAAAATGGGCCGGGTGGTCACCAAGCTCATCCAGGTGTCCAGGGAATTTGCCGTCTGGATCGTCAATTGACGGGGAGGATGGACAAGCCCGACCCCGAGGCCACGCCGTGCCTCGCCCCGCAAGCACCCGTGTTCAAGGCCGGCTCGGCGCCCCCCCACCCTTCCTGAGCCCGGGATCGACGATTCCGTATTTCACCGCGGGCGGCCCGGCGGAACGGCTTTGTACCCTTGGGACTTCACTCACCTATGGGAGTTCACGCTTGATGTTTTCCTGAAAACATGGTAGTAAAATTTGTTCGTCAACCTTCTCAAATGGTGGGTGTAGCTCAATGGTTAGAGCACTGGGTTGTGGCCCCAGAGGCTGCCGGTTCGAGTCCGGTCACTCACCCCATTGAAAGGCGATATCCGAAGCCGATCTGCAGAAATTGCGGATCGGCGTTTTCTTTTCTTCCTGCCCACCCGGTCAAAGGTCCGGGCGGGAACTCCCGTACTCACCCATCGCCCGACTCGCCTTCCCCCGATCCCTTGTTCCGCAATCACAAACGCCAATTTGCCCGCTTTTTCGCTTTCTCGAGGCCGATTGCTCAGTCGTTGGTGTATTTGTTCCTCATCCTCACGCTTTTTATTGGATTTTGAATCTTCGGACAAGATCTCCTGCTTGCGATCAACCTCCAAGCCTGCACCGCCTCAGCTTACAGAAGTTCTCCAAGGTGCCTTCCGGTTGAGCCTTGAAAGATGATCCGCTCGACTGCCGCCTCTATTCCCGGCTCGCGGCAAAGGTCCTCCATCGACGCACTGATAAAGGCGCCCTCCGTTATTGATTCTTTTTGCTTCATGGGTTGTCAAGACCAACAGGCATGCTGCGTCGGCATATCTGACTTGACGAACCAAGCGTTCATGGAATGGTTGTTGTGTTGGATAACTTACTGTGATACAAGCAAATTTCCGACATGCGGCCAGGTGGGTCCGCCATGGTCGCTTTCCAGCACAGGAGGCCGTGTCATGAAGAGATTCTCCGTTTGTCTGAGTTTCTTTATTCCGTTCATCGGGTTGTATCTGAGTCTTGTTCCGGCGGAAGCCGGCAGGTTTGTGGACAATGGAGACGGTACGGTGTCGGACGTTTATGACGACCTGATGTTCCAGAAGACCCCCGGAAAGGCGGAAGAGGCGACGACATGGGAGGAGTATCGGCAGTACTGCGAAGACCTCGAATTGGGCGGTCACAACGATTGGAGAATCCCCAGAATCGACGAGATTCAAAACATTATGAGGTTCACCGGCCCGGGGAAGGTCCATCCGCTTTTCGGTGACGTTCTTGATTTCGGGTATTATTATTACGGGACCAGCACTCCTTGTGCCCCTCTGAGCGCGTACGAATCCCTGTGGCTCCTCAGACGCATGGGCTATTTCGAGCATGACGGCGGCCATGGATGTACTCCCATGTGCCCCTCGGAAAAGTGCTGTTGGCCCCTCTTCCTCTGCGTGAGAAAAGGCCCCAACTGGTCCCTGGACCCTTCGAGCCGCCTTGAGTCTTACTCGCCCAATACGGTGAGAGACACTTACTTCAAATACATCTGGCAACGCTCGGATGACGGCGTTGATCGAACTTTGGAGGAGGCGCTGCAGTACTGCCGGGACCTGGTGCTGGACGGCTACGACGACTGGCGCCTGCCGGATATCCATGAACTGGTCACCATCGTCGACTACACGTCTTATGACCCGGCGTTGCCCGCTATACTCGAGGGAGGAGCCCGTTGCTATTCCTCGTCGTCGGCTCCACATGATACACCGTACGCGTGGTGTATGAGCTTCTATAGTGGCTCTCCACGACAACTCGGCAAGACCACCCCATTGCCGGTGCGTTGCGTCCGATGGGCCCCCAGACCCATTGCGGATTTTTCCGCCGACCCCGCGACCGGGTACTATCTCCAGCGGGTGCACTTCAAGGATGAGACCGCCGGGAACACGACATCACTCAATTGGGATTTCGGCGACGGTTCAGGCAGCACCGCGACGAACCCTTCACACACCTATCGGGAGCCCGGCGTGTATGCCGTGAAACTGACGGCTGCCCGCGGTGAGTTCACCGACACGAAGACCAAGCATTACACCGTCTTGAATCATGCTCCGTCGGTTTCCATCACGACGCCCGTGAACCAGGCCTTCTTTCTTGCACCCGCCGACATCTCCATAACAGCCGACGCCAATGACGCCGACGATTATGTGAAACATGTGAAATTCTATTCCGGCACGACGCTGATCAAGACGGATTACGAAGCCCCTTACAGGGCACTCTTCAGAAACGTTCCGTCAGGCAAATACATCCTCACGGCGGTGGCCACGGACAAGTACAATGCCAAAACAACCTCGGCACGGATTACAGTGCACGTCCGGGCCACCTGCGATCTTTCATTGCTGATGACGGGTTACCCCTCTCGCGTCCACCTTGGCGATGTGATCACATATTCAATGACCGTCCACAACTCAGGTCCCGACGATGCAACGAATGTGAAGCTCACGGATACGCTGCCTTCGGAGCTGCGTTTTATCTCCGTCATCCCAAGCCAGGGCACCTGCACCAAGTCTGGGAGAACGATATCCTGTTCGCTTGGAGACCTGCCTCATGACGGGGTCACCACGGTGGAGTTGGTCGTGAAACCCACGGCCACGGGCAAAGTATCCAACAGGGCGAACGTGAAGGCAACCCAGGCCGATCCGGACATGACGAACAACAGAAAGACCGTTGCCACTTCCGTTGTTCCTTAGCCGAAGGTAAGGCCGGGGTCGTCCCTTGAGCACCCGATCGTACAAAAGATTGTTACGGTAAAACGGCAACCTTGGGCGCAAAAAGCAGAACCCCCCTTCCCGCAACGGAGGGAGGGTTCGTTGGCCCTGCGGCATTTGCCGCACTGATTGGATGCATTTGCAGACGGGCCGGTTCGGCTGGAAGGTGACGCTTACCTGAGCACGGTCACCGTGCAGGGGGCATTGGCGACGACCTTGGTCGCGGTGGTTCCGATCAAGTATCTCTCGAGACCCGTTCTGCCCGTGCTGCCCAGCAAAATATGATCGAACCCGCCTTCCCTCGCCACCTCCAGAATGACATTGGCCGGGACAAGCCCCTTTTCCATAACGGTTGTCACCTTGATGCCCTTTTCATCAAAGAGGGCTTTGGCCTTCTCGAGCGCAGTGCGGGAATCGGCATCCAGAGCTTCCTGGACATCGAGAGGCACATCCTCGATCTCACTCCTGAGGAAATACCCGACCGCCAGCAAAGTGACGTCGGCGCCTTCCTTTTCGGCCATTTCGAGTGATTTCCGCACGGCCTTCATTGCCCTTTCCGATCCGTCCGTCGCCACCAGCACTTTCATAAGTCCCTCCTTTCGTGTTCGGTCAACGGCACTGACCCATGCCCCCGGAATTCATGGACCGTTTTCGGTGTCAGGCTTGGATGCACCGCGTCCGAGTCTGTGGGAGCCTCAAAGGGCGCCGAAACCGGGTCGGACACCAACCCTTCGAAGACGCTCCTAACGGTATCTCCCGGCATTGACGCTGGTCGAGCTTGAGAAGGAGTCGTTGACTGAAGAGGTGCGATTAGAAGTTCGGCGGTCGTATTCTCATCTATACGATAGGTATCCGCGGTCCGCTCTTCAATGACGATCGACCGACCCGGCGGGAACTTCCGATGATCCTTCGGTTCGGGATGCTTCGGATGTTCCCCGGATACTGACCATGCGCAAATGTTAACCGATGCTCCGGCAGTTTGAAAATCAGCTTGCGTTTCCGCATCCTATTACAATTATTAAGATAATTTCCCCACCTGTCAACCTTGCCTCGAAATTTCCCGTCGGGGTTGACTGTGTTCTGCAAAATTGTTAGCTTATCTCAAATCGTAAAGGGGAGTAGCAACCGGCCGACCGTCGGCCGGCCCGCATTCCGTCACGACGGTGGCAGTCCCACCCGGGAGCGGCTCCAGGCAACACCTCTTGGAATTGCAAGACCTTTACTCACAGCATTGGCGATCATGCCGCGGGTAAAGGTTTTTTTTTTGCCCCGGCGACAACGCGCAAGGAGGCAACACATGATCGACCTGGGTTGGCTGGGGCAAATCGCGTTTTCCTGGGAATTTCTCGTGGCGGTGATGAGCATTGTTCTCATCGACCTGGTTCTGGCCGGCGACAACGCCGTGGTCATTGCCATGGCGGTGAAGAGCCTGCAGGGCCGGGAGCGCCGGATGGGGATCATCCTGGGCTCCGGCGGCGCGGTCATCATCCGGGTGATTTGCACCTTTCTGGTGGCACAGCTTCTCAACATGTCTTTCGTCAAGCTGATCGGCGGCGCGGTTATCATCTGGATTGCCGTCAAGCTGCTCACCGAAGGCACAAAGGAAGAATGCCACGGAAAGGAATGCAGCAGCGTGTTGCAGGCACTCTGGATCATCATCGTGGCGGATCTCAGCATGGGTATCGACAACATGCTCGCCGTCGGCGCCGCGAGCCACGGCAACCTTTTCCTGCTGCTCTTCGGGCTGCTCCTCTCCATCCCGATGGTGGTGTTCCTGAGCACCTGGCTTTCCGGCCTCATGGACCGCTACCCGATCATCCTCTGGATCGGCGCGGGAGTGCTGGGCAAGGTCGGAGGTGAAATGATGATCACCGACCCATGGGTGCACGCGCTACTCAATCCGCCCAAGTGGACCGAGTATGCCGCCATGGGTTTTTTCGTCGTCGTCGTGTGTGCTTTGAGCAAATGGTTGATCGACAGGCGAAAGCGTCAGACCGTTCGCGAACCCGTCAAACCCGTCGGCGTTCAAGTTTTGGTTACCCCTAGGGGTCCTGAGGCCACGTGATCGAAAGCCCGTGTGGATCCAACCGGCTGGAGGCCCCCGTCTCGCCGGTTTGTGGTTTAGGCGGGCAACAGCCCGAGGATGATGGCGAATACCCTGATATTCCGACCCGTTACCCAAGACCTTCACTTCCGGTTTTCGCAGCGGTTAACATCGGCATCAACCGGAGTTGCTTCACAATATCATTCCTACTTGAAAATCCCGCGCCGCGCGACGGCATTCCGGGGATATCAGGCCCGGCATCCTGTCCCGGAAGGTCTTGCGGATATGATGGCCGAAGCGGTGCGAATTGAATACATGTTCCGACAGGTATCGTTCCTGTCATTGCCTCAAGTGACAAACCATTCCGTGGATAGACGGCGCCTTTTCCGGAAATCGGCTGTTCGCGCCGATGAGGAAAGACGGCCGAGCATCCCGGCACATCTCGAGTTGTAACGCCACAAGCACAGGAGCACCGGACCAAGAACATGAAAAAATACATTGGTTTGTGGTTGTTGCTGCCGGTTATTCTTCTCGCCGCATGGTAAGTCCAGGAGTCCGGGCATGGGCGGCTCGTTACAACGGTCCCGCCAATACCTACGACTAGGCGTCCTCCCTCGCTACGGAGTGAAGTGGTGCGGGCTAGAGATCCGGGGGCGTTCCGGGCTGGCGCTGTGCGGCGCAGGAGTCCATGGTCAAGGCCCCGGGACCTGCAAAGATACCTCGACACGGAGTTCCTCGCGAGGATGTACGTGAATTCCGATTCCGGGAAGCCGGACCTCGTCGATTTCGACCATGGAATCTTGTGGTCCGAAGGGGACGATATGAAGCAACATTCATCACTATGCGGTCATATTGGATTTTGTATTTTGAATCCATTTGAAAGTCTGAATCAATCCATCCTCAAATGTCGTCGCGGGAACCCATCCTGTTCGATTGCGGATTTTATCGAATGATAATGTTATGTTTGAAACGTCATGGGTTCGTTTAGCAACAAATTCTATATTGGGACGTTTTCCACATATATTTGAGATATTGTCTATTATACTAAGCAAACTTCTACCAATCCCGCTGGATATATTATATATGGATTTGTCAAACCCGGATTCAATGAGTGAAACGACCGCTCCGGCCAGATCTTCAACATAAAGATAGTCCTTGGTCCCTTTCCCATCGCCCCAGATTGAAATCGTCTCATCATCGAGGATCTTCCGGAAAAAAATCGGAATCACGCCTTGTTCACCCATGTAATTCTGGCGCGGTCCAAATGGATTGGATGGACGAACGATTATATATTCAAGCCCATACAGATAACTGAACATGTACAGGTATTTTTCCATCATCAGTTTGGCGACCCCGTACGGGGAAATCGGCTTTGCCCTGGCCTCCTCGAACACCGGCAGAGATTCCGGGTTCCCATACACGGCGCCTCCGGATGAGAAGTAGACGATCTTTCCAATGGCCTTGTGCTTGAAGCAATTGATCATGTTCACAAACGCCCCGACACTGGCCAGGACCTCTTCCTCGGGATGATTCAAAGAAGTGGACGGAACGGTACTGTGCGCGAGATGGATGAGGATGTCGCAGCCCTCAACGGCTTCGCGCAGAGTGAAAAGGTCCGCGAAGCTTCCCGTGACATACTCCACTCCGGGAACGGCTTTGCGAAAAATCTCGGGATTTCGATCGAGAACGCGGACGGAATAGCCTTTGCGCAACAGTTCATCGATCAGATGCGATCCGATGAACCCATTCCCCCCCACCAACAGCACGCGCGATGCTTTCTGTCTCATGCTTTGAACACCTTCGGAACGGATATGCTCCAAGTCGAAACCCGAACCTCGAACAATTTTGCGTTCCAGATGAGTGCATTGGGCAGGAGGGCATAAAGCCCTCCCCTTGCTACGTCTGACGCGCACATCGGTCCGCATACAAGGGGGCGGGGTTTATCCCCCGCGTCAATCTCCCGACGGGCAGGTGTTGTGTCATCGTGAACGCACCTCGGTATCAAACACACTCCGGACTTATCGTCAACGAATTCCTCCACCGACCTCGCGGGAGCCTCCAGACTTGAAGAGCGGCCGGGACGCGCCGGAGGTACATGGAATCATCCCGGGCAGCCCGGTGAAAGATGCACGAGGAGGGACCAGGGGGCCGCTCCGGGCAGTTGCAGGACGTCTTCCCGGCGCACGCATCGGAGCGGGAGGCGAAACTCATGAGCCGGAGACCCCGAATCCTCCTTACGAATGCGATTCGATCCAAGACCGCAGATCGTTCATTTTCTTTCCGCATGGGGAGGTGGACTGGCGGCAGAGGTGATTTAAGGGCCGTTGGACCCGGTTGGAATCGCGGTGCAGAAGCTGGGGTGAATGGCCTCGTTTTGTCTTCCACCTACTCCCGTAATGCCACTCCTCCTCACTCCCCAGCCGTTCAAGCGTAACTTTCGAGAATTGAGGCGGACGCAACGTGCTTTCGCGTACGGTCGCACTTGCTCGGGGCCTGGATGCCGCCGCCGGAATCGGCTTCCCCTCGGCCTCCAACGGCGACATGCAGCCGTACGGTGCCGGATCGGGCATGGTTGTCTCCCGATCTATTTCATAATATGCTCACACCCGAAGCAGAAACTGTCCTTATATACCGTTTTCCTGGAAATTATTCCCGGGTTTATAACGAACTTGCGGATTTCTTGATAGACTTCGTTGTTCCACACTTCGGAGACGCTTGTCTCAAAGACATTGCCGACGATACCCTGGTGCTCCGAGGGAATGTACTGGAGTCCCTTTCGATAGATGCAGCAGGGGATCACGTCGCCGTTATATTTGATGACCATTCCCAGGTAAGGCCAGAAGCAAGACGGGATGCCTTTCTGACGCAGGGGAGTGTAAATTCTTCCATTATCGGGACCGGTTTCGGTCATGCTGTCTTTCCCGATGATCTCCGAAACCTGGTCAACACCGCACCTGGCGACCACCTCACGGATCTTCGGAATTTCGTGAAGATTGTGCGGAAACTTTACGATTTGAACCTCGATGTTGGGATACCTGAGGTGATTCTCCCGTTTGAACCGGCCAAGGCGTTCCAGGTTATCGAGAACGACCCGCAGTCTGCCGCCGACCCTTGTCAATCCGTATGTCTCCTGGGTAGCCCCGTCCACGCAGACGGTCAAGTGCGTGAGCCCGCTACGAGCGATGCTCGCGATTCTCTCATCGGAAAAATCGAAGCTGAAGTTCGAAGAGAGATGAACATTGAGACGCGCATCGCGAGCAATACGGCACATTTGGTCGACATCGGGATGAATAAAGGGTTCGCCGAGATAATACATGGAGACGGCCAGTGTCCGACCGCTCTTCTGAACTTCCGCGATGATCTTGGAAAACCGGCCCAGGTCCATCCGCTGGTCGGAGGTGAGTCGCAAATCACTGCCCTTGGCGTGGATACACGCGCTGCAGTGAAGATTGCAAAGCGGTGAGAGATCGATCTTCAACACCATGGGCCATGAGGAAAGACGTTTGTTCCTGAACAGATAATTGAAACCGGCGAGACCCACATTCTTCAGCCTGCGTTTGTCCAGGTTTTCAAACAGCCACCCTCGTCTGCGGACAGTATATTTCGTCCACACCAGGAACTTATTTTCGGTCATGTTCAGGACTCCGACGATGACAGCATGGAGTGCCGTCCTAGAAGAAATGATATTCCGAGAGAATTCATCATGCCTCGGCGCTGGTCAGTCCGGCAGGTCTTCCGCGCAACTCTCCGTTCCATTTGATGATATCCGGCGAGCCGGCAGGAAAAATGCGTGCCTGAAGGTGTCGTCGGGCCAAGGAGCGCATCTTGATCGGTCAGCGTCATTTCGCGAACCGCCCCTCCCTGGACTTGCTCCGGAAGCGGATTCGGCACCCGCCGGCCCCGGGCAACATGTATGTGTGTCGCAGTCTCAAGCTCCCTCTGCCCTCGCAGGAAATGGCTCCATCAAGTCTTGCCCGATTGAGCCTGGAAATAATACACGCGCGCGATAAGGGTGTCAAGGATAGGCTCTTCAAGCGATAACGGGATATTTCTCCCTCATTTGACCCGCGCCTGAACCACTTCGCACGTATGCCTTCGATCCGTGCATTTTGGCCGGTGCGCAATCCCGCTCATGTTTTATAATGGTATCGGGGGTTCGGTGAATGCCGTTTCACTTGGGGGCGCCCACCGTCGGGCGGGACCGACGGTCGCTTCCTTTTTCCAGGAAAGGTGGTTTTCGTCGAGTATGGTATCCTTTTCTCTGCAAAGCAACTGGCCTCCCACCGGGGACCAACCCGAAGCGATCGACAGGCTCGTGTCGGCCATCGAAAAGGGCGTGAGGGAACAGACCCTGCTCGGTGTCACCGGTTCGGGAAAGACCTTTACCATGGCGCACGTCATTCAGAGAGTGCGGAAACCCACCCTGGTGGTCGCTCCGAACAAGACGCTGGCCGCTCAACTTTACGGGGAATTCAAGGCGTTTTTCCCGGACAACGCCGTCGAGTATTTCGTCTCCTATTATGACTACTACCAGCCGGAAGCCTACGTGCCGCAGACCGACACCTATATTGCCAAGGATTCCTCCATCAACGAGACGATCGACAAAATGCGTCATTCGGCCACTCGGTCTCTGCTGGAACGCAGGGACGTCATCATCGTGGCCAGCGTTTCCTGCATCTACGGCCTGGGATCGCCGGAAACCTACCAGGACATGCAGCTGCAGCTGAAAACCAACCTGCGGATTTCACGTGAACAGGTGCTGCGCAAGCTCGTTGAGATCCAGTACGAACGCAACGACGACGACTTTCATCGCGGAACGTTTCGGGCCAGAGGCGACGTGGTCGAAGTTTTCCCCGCCTACGAAGAAGACCGCGCGCTGCGGGTCGAGTTTTTCGGCGACGAGGTCGACAGCATCAAGGAAATCGATCCCCTGACCGGCAAAACCGTTCGTTTTCTGCAGCGTGCGGACATCTACCCCGGGACTCACTATGTCACGAGCCGCGACAACCTGGAGCGAGCCGTAAAGGCCATACAGTTCGAGCTGTCCCAACGACTCGAGGAGTTTCACAGGGAAGGCAGGCTGGTGGAGGCCCAGCGGCTGGAGGAGCGCACGCGGCTCGATCTGGAGATGCTGCTCGAACTCGGTTACTGCAACGGCATCGAGAACTACTCGAGGCACCTCGACGGACGAAAGGCGGGATCCGCCCCTGCGACGCTGGTCGACTACTTCCCGGACGATTGGCTCCTGTTCATCGATGAAAGCCACATTTCCGTTCCCCAGATTCGAGGCATGTACCGGGGAGACCGCGCCCGAAAGGAGACTCTGGTCCGTTACGGGTTCCGCCTGCCTTCGGCCCTGGACAACCGCCCGCTCTCCTTCCATGAATTCGAAAAGAAGCTGCGACAGGCGGTCTACGTGTCAGCCACTCCGGGTCCCTACGAACTCATGAAGGCCGGTTCTCACGTGGTTGAACAGATCATCAGGCCGACCGGCCTGGTCGACCCCCGCATCGAGGTGCGACCGGCGGATCATCAGGTGGATGACCTGGTCGGGCAGATCCGCAGGCAGGTGGCCGCCGGCCGCCGGGTTCTGGTGACCACCCTCACCAAGCGCATGGCCGAGGATCTCACGGAATACCTCGCCGAGCTCAATATCAGGGTCCGGTACATGCATTCCGACATCAATACCGTGGAACGCATCGAATTGGTGCGGGACCTCAGGCTTGGGGAGTACGACGTACTGGTCGGCATCAATCTTCTTCGGGAAGGGCTGGACATTCCCGAAGTTTCCCTGGTGGCGATCCTCGATGCGGACAACGAAGGGTTTCTCCGGTCGGAACGTTCGCTCATTCAGACCTGCGGGAGAGCGGCGCGCAACGTGAACGGCGGCGTGATCCTTTACGCGAACCACGTCACCGACTCCATGCGCAGGGCGATTGAGGAGACCGAAAGACGACGCAAGATCCAGATGGAATATAACCTGGCCCACGGAATCACGCCCCGCACCGTCGAAAAGGACATTACCGACATCCTTGCCGACTACAGGGATCGGGACGCCCCCGCCCCGCCGGATTTCGCATCGGAAGCCCGGGCCGAATTCGAAAGTGCTCCCGCGGGCTCCCCCGACGAACGCATCCGACAACTCGAAAAGGCGATGAAAGAAGCCGCCGCGGAACTGGAATTCGAACGGGCGGCGCACCTGCGCGACCGCATCAAGTTCCTGCGCCGACAGCAATTGCTGGTGCAGTGACGGGTGAATTCCCGGTCATGCATCGTCGTGCGGCAGAGGCGTCAGCAAAGGATCGGCCCGAAGTTTTCCTCGTATCTCGAACAAAAGGCATTCCAGTCGAGGAGGTGCTCCTGTGTACCGTAGTGCTCCACGGCATGAGATGCGGCCACGACCCCCATCTGACAGCAGACGTCCCAGGGCATCCGCAGGGCATGGCCTTTGAGCAGCCCTCCCCTGAAAGCATCCCCGGCGCCCGTGGGATCGAGGACGTTCTTGACGGAAACCGCGGGAACGAGGATCTTTTCCCCTTTCAAATCCAGGACGGCGCCTTCCGGCCCCCGGGTGGTGATCACGACCTCGACCTGCCCGTACAGATCGTCCAGGGTCCACTTCGCAATCTGCAGAAAAAGCGACAGCTCGTAGTCGTTGGACGTGAAGCACAGCGCTCCCGAAACAGCCTGCCGAATTTCGTCGCGGGTCCAGATGTTCAGGCTCTGGCCGGGATCGAAGAAAAACGCCACGCCGGCCTGCCGGGCTTTGTCGGCGAAAGACATCATATCCGTCTTGTTGCCGGGGCCGATGAACACCACCGCGTTCGACGACCCCGAGTTCAATGGCGGCAGATCGGCTTCGAAGGCCATCGCACCGGGATTGAACGCAGTGATTTGATTGTCGTCGAGATCGGTCGTGATATAGGCGCCCGCCGTCAGCACATCGGGGATCCTCTTGATCCAGCCGGTGGGGAGGTTGTTTTGATTCAGCCATTGTTCGTAGCGGTCAAAATCCTTTCCGGAAGTTGCCACGATATGCGGACTCTCGCCAAGCGCGGCCAGCGTGTAGGCGATGTTGCCCGCCGTGCCCCCGAATTTCTCCACCAGCCCGTTGATGTTGAAACAGACGTTCAAGACATGGATCTTGTCCGGCAAAATGTGATCGGCAAAGTGGCCCGGAAAATCCATGATCCTGTCGTATGCCAATGAACCGGATATAAAAATATCCATTAACTCTTCCCTCCTAATGTTGTACGATGAATTTGCCGATTAGTGTTTAACCTCTATACTAAAAATGGCAATCAGGGGTAAAGCTAAAAGAGGAAGGGGACGATGAAGGCTAAAAACGTTAGGTGGTTTTTCCGTGTTTTTGTCGTTTGTGCGCTCGTCCATCTGGGAGTGAGCACTGCGCCGGCATGGGGCGGGATCATGCGGATCACCATGACCGACGGCACGTCCGTGGACGTTCCTTACTATTGGGAATTCAAGAACGAAATCAAATTCGACATTGCCGGCGGCGTTGCTGGAGTCCCCAAGTCACAGGTGGCCTCCATTCAGGAGATCCTGGAAGCAAAGGAATTCGATCCCGAAGTGCTTTTCATGGCACCGGAAGACGCATCCAAGACCGACCAGAAAGTTCTGCTGAAGCAACTCCTCGAGACCAGTCTCCCGGCGGCGAAGTGCGAGGAGAATCCCCCGGAGGAAAACATGAGACTCCTCAGGGAGTCGGCCGCCGAATCGAAAAAAGCCTCTCGCCAGGGCAAAGGAGAACTGGTTCACGGACAACGCTACACCGTTGAGAAGAACTTTTCCACGGTGTGCAACGAACCCGGCGGAACCATGCTGGTCGTGCAGAACATCGTGAGCAGCCGGGTGGATTTGAAAGACCGCGCCTTCACCCTCACACTCTTCGATTCCGAGGGGAAAGTCCTGGAGAAGAAGCCCTGTGAGCTGCATGAGCTCAAGGTCGATCGGGACACGCTCAAGCAGCTCAACATGAAGGGACGGCTCTACCTGGTCAAGGCGAGCGTCAAACCCGATACAAAGATCAAGCGTTACGAAATCACCTCGGCAAAGCGTTAGCTTCCGTTCCGTTCGGCGGGGCGGAGCGTTGCCAGGGTTGCGCCCCATCCGCCACCCGGACCGTCGGCTTCCCGGAAAGACAAAACCAGGGGGTGTCTTCGGAGGATGGAATGAACCATCGCCCGAAGCGCCCCCGTTCCTTTTCCGTGAATGATCCTCACCTGTTCGAACCCTTTCTCCCGTGCCGCTTCGAGGTAGTCGTCCAGGAGGTCCCGGAGGTCGCCGGGTCTGTAGGTGTGCAAATCGATGGAATCCTCAACGGGAACCACCACCGGGGATTCCAAGTCCGGTTCCATTCCGGCGTGCCGCCGCTCGGCTCCGTCCCGATTTCCGACAGTCCCCGCCTTCACGTCTTTGCGCCCGGCAAGGCAGTCCAGTATCAAACCGACGCAGACGTCGGCGCCGTCCAGACGCATGGAAACCGTGCGCGGCGGCATCCCTTCGATCTGTTCCACGGCGGATTCCCACGCGCCCCGGCAGAAGTCCTCGGAGCTGAGATAAATCGTGTTCAGATGTCGCTTCATCTCCCGGACAAGAATGTCGTATTCCGGGAACGGACCGCGGTCGGTGTAAATCATCGACGTCCCCGTGGCCAGGCAGTCCGATACGATCCCGTACCCGGGTTTGGTGATCACCGCGTCCATTGCCCCCACGACATCCACGTATGAAAGTTCCAGGCCGTCGATGGACCGCCCGTTGGCAAAATCGAAGCGGAGCGGTCGCTTGAAAAAGAAAAGCGCGTTGTTCATTCTTTCCAGACGGCGCAGCGCGGACTCATCCAGGCGCAGCTCGGAAAAGGAAATCAGGTAGGCCTTCCGGTCTTTCTCACAACCAAGGATCGCCCTGCTTTCGCGCCTCGTGCGGGAGGGCTTTCGGGCAACCAGGGGCACATCCGTGATCCGGGGACAGGATGAGCAGTCCCCGTGCATGGGGAGGCGAAGCAGCAGGTGGCACAGGCGGTAGCCGCCCCTGCACCACTCGATCAACGGGTCCCAGCGTTCATCCGTGTCTCTGTACGATGCGTATATCCAGTCCCACGTGAAATTCCCCATTCCAATTCCGGGAATGCCGGCACGATCGGCCGCATAAAACGGAATGAAAGCAATATCGGACACCATGACATCGGCTCCGAGGGCCAAAAGAAACCTTTTCTCCTCGTCCACCAGGCGGTCGTGCGACTGCCGCAGCATCTCGAGAGTCGCTCGAGTGGCGTCCAGATCGAAACGCAGGCTGTCTTTTTGAACCATGCCGACATCGAGTCGCTTTCTCCTCACGGAAGGCATGATCCCGAGATGCTGCTCGATGAGAAAATCGGGAAGATCCGACACGATGGTGAGCCGCACTTCGGGAACCCGCGACATGAAGCGGCGGATCGCTTCCAGGGAGCGCACGGCGTGTCCGAACCCATGTGGCGTTATGTACCATGCTATGGTAGGATGATCGTAGTTTTCGCTCATGAGCCGAATTCTCCCGTGTTTGCTGTTCGAGGGTCCTGCCGCTGTCCGGATGTGATGCAAGCTTCATTTCGGCGCATCGAATACTACACGCAATCACCGGCTCCAGGCAATGATCCGATTTGCTCTCAACGGATCGCGCCCAGTCCGAAAGCAACTGTGGCCAACAATCTCAAAATGGTGTAAACCATTAACGACTTTAGAAATTCATGCCGGTTCTCAGGGCGCGTTTCCATCGGGAGACACTGCATGAAATCGATGAAGGTCACGTTCCAGCCGGAAGGTACAGCCACTCATGCGGTAGTTGGTGAAAGGCTGATCGATGTTGCCTCGTATGCGGGAATAGATGTCAACAATCTGTGCGGCGGTCGGGGCGTCTGCGGGAAATGCCGCGTGAGAGTGCTTCGCGGCAGGGTGACGGCGACCGGCAAGTCCATTCATTTCCTGGACCGGAACGAGCTGGAGTCGGGCTTCGTTCTGGCCTGCCAGGCGTCCACGACCGGGGAAGACGTCGAGATATACATTCCTCCGGAATCGCGAATCGAGGAAGGCCAGATCCTCACCGTCGATCACATCGAAGAAATCGTGCGGTACGAAGTGCCCGCCCCCCTGGAACGTGGACCCGACGGCCTTCCGGTGACTTCCTTTCTTCGGCCGGTCTGTCAGAAATACTACCTGGAGCTTGCACGACCGTCGCTTTCCGATAACCTCTCCGACCTGGACCGCATCTATCGCGAACTGCGCAAGAGAATGCCGGACATATACATCGAGGCACATTTCGCCTGCCTTTGCGGACTTGCCGCGCTCCTGCGCGAAAGCGACTGGAAAGTGACCGCCACGGTTCATCTGAGAAACGCGCGGTTCGGACAGATCCGAATGATCGAGAAGGGGAATACCGCCGACGTCAACTACGGGATCGCCGTGGATGTTGGGACCACGACCATCGTCGCGCAGTTGGTGGACCTCAACACAGGGGTACCCGTGGCGGTGGAAGCAAGCTACAATCGCCAGGCAAGCTACGGCGAGGATGTCATATCGCGGATGATTTATGCCTGTGATTACGGTGGACTCAAACCGTTGAACGAAGCCGTGGTTTCGACCATCAACTCCCTGGTGGATGCTCTTGCGGCAATGGTCGGCATCGAGGCGCACGATATCCACTGCCTCATGGCGGCCGGGAACCCCACCATGACTCACCTGCTGCTGGGGCTGTATCCCGGCCATATCCGCGTGGAACCTTACATTCCCACGGCCAACCGTTTCCCCCAGTATCAGACGGCCGAAATCGGCTTGCGTATCAATCCCGCCGGCCTGCTTCACATCATGCCCGGGGTGAGCGGTTACGTGGGGGGCGACATCACGGCGGGGGTGCTCGCCTGCGGCATGAACGAAAGATCGGATATCATTCTTCTTATCGACGTCGGCACCAACGGGGAGATTGTTATCGGCAACAAGGAATGGCTTGCCTGCTGTTCGTCCTCCGCCGGACCGGCATTCGAGGGTGGGGGTATCAAGTGCGGCATGAGGGCCACCCGGGGAGCCATCGACAAAGTCAGCCTGCAAGGGGGAACAGTCCAATATCACTGGATCGGCAACGGAAAGCCGCGGGGGGTCTGCGGTTCCGGATTGATCGACGCCGTGGCCGAGCTCCTGCTCGAGGAGATCATCGACCAGAGGGGTAAGTTCGTCGACCTGGATCATGAGCGGATACGCGTGACCGACGAGATACCCGAATTCATCCTCGCACCCGAGGGAGAAACGGAGAATGGATCCCCCGTGGTTATCTCCGAAGCGGACATAGGCAATCTCATCAAGAGCAAGGGTGCGATTCTCGCGGCGGTACGGGTGCTTCTCGAAAATGTGAGCCTGTCCTTCGACGACCTGGCCTACATCTACGTGGCAGGGGGGTTCGGCGCCTATCTCGACGTTAGGAAAGCGATTCTTATCGGTCTCCTGCCCGAAATTCCCCGGGAACGTGTCCGATTCATCGGCAACAGCTCCCTCGCGGGAGCACGGCTGGCAATGTTGACCGCGGCGAATTTTCATAAAGCCGAGAGCATCTCGAGCAGAATGACGTACTTTGAGTTGTCGGTACACCCGGCATTCATGAACGAGTTTGTTGCCGCGCTCTTCCTGCCCCATACGCAGATAGAGCTGTTCCCCTCGGTACGCGAAGCACTTGCCGAGCGGCGCACACGCAACGCCGCCCACAGGTCGCGCTGAGTCGATTCGGCATCGTTGATGCCGCGCATTGTCCTGCATTGGAACCGACAGGAGTCACCGGTTGGTAAGTTCACACACCGTATTCTTCGACATCGGCAACACCCTGGCCACCGGCCTTGAAATCTCGGCCCGCCGCTTGCTTGCCGCTCGTCTCGGTCTCTCGGAAAAGGAAACGCGGCGGGCCGGGCGCCTGCTGATGACCTGCCCGGCAACCGATCCGGCGAGCCTGGCGGCCGCCGTCGGCGAGTGCCTTCCCAGCCGCGGGACCGCCGTTATCGAGGCTGCGGTGGCCGCGATCTGGGAAGAACAGTCCCATTGTATACGCCCGGTTCCCGGAGCGTCGGCGCTGCTCGAAGCTCTGAAAGCGGAAGGCTGCCGCCTCGGGATCGTTTCCAACACATGGCACCCCGCTTTCATCGGCTTCCGCCGGGCATGCCCTTCGATTCTCGATCTCTTCGACAGCGTCACGCTCAGCTACCGCGAGGGTTGCAAGAAACCGTCCGCCGACATCTACCGCAAGGCGCTGGAATCCGTCCGGGCCGACCCCCACGACAGCTGGATGGTCGGCGATTCATACGAACTGGACGTGGAGCCGGCGCGACGGGCGGGAATGAAGACCGTCTGGGTGCTCCGCCGCCCGGAAAGAGAACTGAGCGCGTTGGCGCAAATCATCAACGGCTGTAAGGAAAAACCCGATCTTGTCGTAACCGGCCTGGACGACCTGACGGACTTCCACAGGGAAAAGGTTTTTGCGACATGAAACTGCTGCTATCGCTTGTCCTGGTGTTGTTTGTGGCCGTTCCTCTCATGTTTTCTTTGCTGACCTACGCTTTCTTCTGGTACGAGTCGGCCAACGGCCCTCACCGCGCCCGCCTTCGGGAAATTTCGCGCGGGAGAATCGGCCGCTTGCTTCTCAAGGGAATCGTATCGAGTTGTGCCGGCGCGGTTCTCGTTATCCTCTCTTATCCGTTGGGGCATATGCAAAGATTCCGCGCCGCGGCGCCCGACCCGGAATGTCCGTTGCCGCCCGTAATACTCGTGCACGGGCTTTATCACAATTCCAGCGCGTGGATACTGTACCGGCTATGGCTGCGCAGGGCGGGCTTCAGGAATGTCTTTGTTCTGAACTACAACAGCTTCCGCTGTTCCTTTCACGACATTCTGGAGCGGCTCGACAGCTTGGCGCGGGACGTGGCGGGCCGCTTCGAGGGAAAGCCGATCGTGATGATCGGACACAGTCTCGGGGGGCTTGTTTGCCGGGCCTATTCCGAGCGTTGCGATGAAGTGTCCATCGGGGCCGTCGTCACCATCGGCACTCCGCATCACGGGTCGAAACTGGCCGTCCTGGGAATCGGCCGGCTGGCGCAGAGTCTGGCTTACCGGGGACCGCTGATTGCGGAGCTGGAAGGAGAACCCGGCCGTCCCGCGATACCGGCACTCGCCATCTATTCACCACTCGACAATATGGTTCTTCCCAACGAAGCCCTGCACCCGAGCGGCCCTCACTGGGAAAGCCGGGAGTGCCCCCCGATGAGTCATGTGGCGATGCTTTTTCACTCGGGTTCGGCCCGTGTCGTCATCGATCATTTGATGCAAGCTTGCGTTGAACGGTGAGATGATAATATTGATTGGCGGGAATAGACCTAGCCCCTGCGTCCGACCGGCGCAGGGAACCGCGTGAAACATCCGCCGCGCCCGCGAAGCGTGAAAACCGGTGTGCTTCCGGGCGATGACATTCAAAATGAGCGCGCCCCCGTTGATGGACCGGGAGGACATCCATCTACCTGACGGCCGAGCGCAAAACCTCTTCAACCACTCGGCAAGTCCCTTCCATGTGCTGTTCGTCAAGAGTCGAATGCACCTTGAACATCAGGCTTGTCTCCGCGAGCTGCCTTGCCGCCTCGAACCGCTCGGCGGGGCGCAGGCCGTTGCGTTCGAAAGCTTTTTCCAGGTAGATCTCGCCGCAACTGCCGCTCATGCACGGCACCCCTCGAGCATCGACGGCAGCAACGATCCTGTCCCTGCTCCATCCCTCCTTCAAGGCCGCGGGGTCAACGAAGCAGTAATATTTGTAATAGGCGTGAAAGATGTCTTCATCAGGCACGGTGATCCTCAGACCGGGCACTTCCTTGAAGCGTTCGTTGAGAAAGGCCGCATGGCGCCTTCGAATCTCCACCCACCGCGGAACCTTCCTGAGCTGGACGCGGCCGATGGCGGCCTGCATTTCGGTCATGCGCCAGTTGGTGCCGAACGACTCGACCAGCCACCGAAAACCCGGGGGGTGTTCGCGACAGTAGACGGTCTCGTGGTTTTTCCCGTGATCCTTGAAGGCCCAGGCCTTGTCCCAGACTTCGCGATCGTTGGTCGTGAGCATTCCGCCTTCCCCGCCCGTGGTCATTATCTTGTCCTGGCAAAACGAGAAGGCGGCCGCGTGTCCGAGGCATCCCACCGGGCGTCCCTTGTACCTGGCCCCCACGGCCTGGGCACAATCCTCGATGACAAAAATACCCCTTTCCCGGGCAAGCTCCAGAATGGAATCCATGTCGCACGGCCAGCCCGCCAGATGAACCACGATAATCGCCCTGGTGGCCGGAGTCAAAGCCCTGAGGATGGTGTCGGCCGTGATGTTCTGACTGACCGGGCTGACGTCCGCCATGACCGGCCGCGCCCCCCGCATGACCACGCAACTCGCGGAGGCGACGAAGGTCCTGCAGGTCACCACCACATCGTCGCCGGGGCCGATCCCCAACCCGACCAGCGCCGCTTCAAGCGCCACCGTTCCATTTGCCAGGGCTATCGCGTGACGGACGCCGACAAAATCCGCGAACTCCTTTTCGAACCCCCGCCCCTCTTCACCGGTCCAGTAGTTCACCTTGCCCGAACGGAGCACAGCGTCCGCCGCAGCGATTTCGTCCTCTTCAAATGAGGGCCATGGCGTGAAAGGCTTGACAGATGACTTCGTATTCATGCGACGTTTCCCCATGCCGTCCATCGGTTGTTCCATGCACCATCCCTGATTCCGGCCTCAGCCGAAAAGCGTGGCCAGAATGTATCGGATGTCTCGTGTAAAACTGTAATTGCGCACGTACAGTTTGTTCAATCTCACTTTTTCGGGGTAGATCACTTCCCGGTTGTACTTTTCCGGATCGGCCTGCCCGGCGAGCTCCCTTTCCTCGTCCCGGAAACGCAGCGTCGCCGGCCCCGTAATTCCAGGTCGCACGGACAGAATGATCCGGTCATCCCCCTCGAGGCAATCGGCGAAACCGGGCACATCCGGCCGGGGACCGACAAAGCTCATATGGCCGACCAGTACGTTGAACAGTTGTGGCAGCTCATCGACTTTCATCTTGCGCAACAGGCCGCCTATTCTGGTTATTCTCGGATCGTGGGTCGTCGTCACCACCGTGTCGTGTCCGCAGATCGGCCGCATGGTCCGGATCTTGATCAACGGGAACGGCCTGCCGTGTTTCCCGATGCGGGTCTGAACGAAGAATCCGTTCATTCCCGTATCGATTGACGCGATCACGTAGCTCAACAGGATGACCCAGCTGAGCGCGGTAAGTCCGACAGCCGATACCACGACATCGAACGTTCGTTTCAGGAACCTGTCGAAAACGGATATGCTCAAATGACGTTGCATCCCCTCGCTGATTGTCCGATTTGCGGATTGCCGCATCCATCAGGAATTCCCTCGTGGAGCGTTCCGGCACTCGACTCGCAATACGATTCCCGGACCGATGTTTTCAGAGGTAGCCGAATCGCTCCAGGGTGCCCTGCATCAAATTTTCCACCGAAAGCATCCGGTCGCTCTTCATCTCTCGCTTTCCTTTGCCGACGCTGTCGGTCTTCACGGGAGCAACCCATCGTTCATAGGGACCGCTGACCTTTTCAAGGCCGAGAAACGCGATGATCTTCTTCAACTCCGCAGCCGGTTCGGATACAAAGCGCTCATAGCGGACCCTGTGAATCCTTGACGGTTCAATCATGCCGAGCTCATCTTCGGCCTTCTCGACACATCTCATCCACTGCAGGGCACACACCTCTTCCAGGGAATGGTTCTTCAAGGCATCATCCAAGTTCCGAAAACGGGGTCCCCAGAATGCCAGCCGCTTTTCTCCCGAGGAAAGCATGTAGATCCGGTTCCACAAGTAGCGGGACGCATAATAGGGAACGTCCGAAATCGGCACAAAACGCGCTTTCGCCATGACATAAGGCAGATCCAGGCGCGCGGTCCAGCGCTTTTGGGCGGAACTGACCACATCCCTGCCGTCCCTGAGGATGTGGATGAATTTCGCATCAGGCAGGACGGCGTTGACGAACGCAACGCGGAGGGAATTGGCGCAGGTCTTTTCCACCACGTGCGTGAAGCCGCGGGAAACGGCCAATTTTTGGAATGCTCTCCTGATGAAGGCCTTCACCTCGGGCCTCGCATGTTCCGTGGAAAACTCGTCATTTGGCCATCGAACGTTTCCATGTCGCCAGATGTAATTGATTTCGTCACACGGCCAGGTCCCGAGCCCGGGCACCCGCACGAGCGTGTCGCGCAAAATGTTGGTGCCCGACCTTCCGGCACCGATAATCACAACTGGAACGAAAGGTTCCTTCTTCATGGCGGAATATCCCCGATCACCGATGTCCGGTTCGAACCGAATTCTCCCCGGAAAGCAGGATTGTCTGAAATCTCCCCGCGGGAACGACGCACATCCCCGTCCCTTATCCCCCGGCACGGTCCGTTCTTCCATGCACGAACGAGGAACGGGGCGCCCCCGCGACGAGACGGTTTCCCATCGATTGCATGCCGTTTCGCCCGCTTTTCGAATCATCTCCGGAACAGCCGTCTTCCCGATGCGCTCGATCGAGCCGCAAGACGCCGCGCCTTGAAGGAGCCGGTCGGTTGGAAGCGGCAAACAGCACATCCCGATACATCCTCAAGGAATTCTGAAGGCTGTACCGGGTGAGCGACAGTTCCGCGGCCCTTCTCCCCTGTTCATCGAGCAGCGACCGATCCTCATAGTACCCGAGGACGGCTTTTTCCATTCCGAGCGGATCATGCGGAGAAACGACCGCGCCTATGCGTTCTTCCACGATCATCCGGGCGATTTCCCCGTTGCCGCCGCCCTGGTAAATGATCGGCCTTCCGACGGCCAGCGCGCTGTAGGCTTTGGACGGCACTACCAGCCCCTCGAAACCCGACCTCAAACAGATGAAATGAACGTCTCCCAGGCAGAGGCTGTCCGCAAGTTGCTCCGCGGGCTGCAACGGGAGCAGCAACACATTGTCGAGGCCGTGCTCGGCCATGCCCTTCTCTATCTCGGCGCAACGAGATCCCTCGCCGATGAATACGAACTTCAGATCGTTCACCGTTTTCAGACGGCGGGCCGCTTCCAGCACGTCGTCGAAGAAGTGGGATACTCCGAGGTTCCCTGAATACAACACAACGAACTGCTTTTCCAGTCCCTCCGAAACCCGCAAGGTGCTCGTCGTCCCGGGCGCCGCGCAAACGTTCGCCGCATTCGTCCAGTTCGGGATCACGTGGATCCGATCGCCTTCGACACCTGCTTCCTTGACGAGCTCTCGCATGCAGCGACCGATGACCACCACCGCGGCGGCATTTCTCCATGTCAGCCGCATCAGCCGCCTCAGAATACGGAAAGCCGGGCTGTTCTCTTTCAGGAGGCCGTCCCGCACGTACACATCCGGGTAAACGTCCATCACCACGCAACAATACGGTTGGCGGCGGATGAGTTTCAAAACCAACCCCCAGCAGGAAAACATCGGAGGCTGACTCAAAAACACGTTCAGGTCGGTGCCGCGGCTCAAAAGCGTGTAAACCACGGCACTCAGCGCGTAGCTCAAAATGATCCCGATGCGCGAGATCGCGCCTCGCTGAACCTTGAACACGGATGGAAGCCGAGTGATGCGTATTCCGGGATGGTTCAGAGCTTCTTCGAGCCCGCTTCGAGCGGTGCGATTCTCTGCCCCGCTCATGCATATTTCCACCTGTGCTCCCTCGCGGGCCAGGTACGGTCCCAAGTCCCGGTAGAACGACGTTACCGGTTCATGGGTGTTGAAAAATCGAAGCCTCAACTTGCTTCACCCCCCTTGTCGCAGGAATGACGTGATTTCAGGAAAGTCCGGCCGGCCGCCGGAATGGCCGTGGGGAACACGGTGCAGTGGTCCGCGGAGCCGCACCGGAACCGCCGTCAATCGTCCTCGCCGCACACGGCCGCGACGACCCGGTCGAAATGCACTTCCTGAGTGAAGTTCCGCGCGAAATGCGCCAGCGCATTGGCGCTGAGCTGCCGGTAACCGTCCGGGTCACGCACAAGGCTCGCAACCCTGTCCGCGATCTGCTCGGGAGCGCCGGGATCGATGAAGGCGCCGTTGTAGCCGTCTATTACCTCTTCGGGGATTCCCCTGTATGGCGTGGCAATCACCGGAGTCCCGAAAGCGAGGGCCTCGATGATGACGATCGGCTGCCCCTCCCATGGATACCTCGTGGGCAGGACAAAAGCATGAGATTCAACATGGAGTCTCGTCTTCAATTCCCCTCCGACGACACCATGGAATTTCACGACATCGCTCAGGCCCCAACGGTCGACGAGATCATGGAACCGCCTGCAGGCCTCTTCGCCGCTCAAGTCGGCCCCGTCCACCGCGGTCTTGATGAACGCCCCGCAAAAATCACACCGGATGGGCAGGGAGTACTTCTCCCTGAGGATCCGACATGCCGCCAGCAGGTCCAGGTAACCTTTTGATTCGATCATATTGGCCAGATAGAGCAGCCGAAACGGGGCACCGTCCGGCAACAACTTGGGACCGGATGTCCCGGGAAGCAGGTCGTCCGGCAATCCATTGGGAACCACACGGATCTTTCTGTCGATTTCCGGAACGAAATCCAACTGATCACGCAACAGTTTCCCCTCAACCATGATGACCCCAGCCTGCGCCAGCGTGCGGCGAATCAGCTTCCTCAGAATCGCCGGTTGATCGGAATAGAACATCCCGTATCCGCCGCCGTAGAGCCGCAGAACAATCCTTCTTCCCATGAGGCGGCTCGGCCAGATGAGCGACGCATCCCGGATGAACCCCATCAGAGATGAGCCGATGGTGAGATAGACCGTCCGACAGCCCCTCAGCTTACGAAGAAACGAGGCGATGAGGCCGAAGGTATGGATTGCTCGCGTCACGCTGAACGATCCCGCTCGCGCGACACCGCCCTTGACGGTGTTGACGATCTCGTGCTTGAGGCCTTTCTTCCGGAAGGCCGCTATGGCATGTTCAAATCCCACTCGAGACCCGGTCACCGTGTGAGCGGGATCCAGCCTCGGGCCAACCAGCAGAACTCCTCCATCAAACGCATTCGGCATTCCGAAACCTCATCGGACAAACGTATACCATGAAACCGCTCGGCTCCATGGCTGGCATTCGGCCGCTCGCCCCCTTTGGAATCCCCGGGAACGGCGCTTGTGGGTGAATTATCACGACTGGCCGCTAATCTCAAGGACGATCAATTCGTCACCGAGGCCCAACAAGGAAAACCTGTTGCCCCGGGTTTTGGGAGGAGAGTCCGCATCCTGGCCGCGGCGGCGCGACCTCGTGATCGTTTTCTCCCCGGACTCACTTGTCGGCGCTCTCGCACACCAGCCTGGACTGCCTTGCGCAAAGGTCCGGTCCGTTCTGATGCGAACCCGCCCGCGGAACGAGCTGACTGCCCGGAGTCCTTGCTGTTGGCCGGCGCAATTCAGGGGCTCCTTATGACAATCTTTGAAGTGGCAATCAATGCTTCCATGTGCTATTAGAAACGGGTTATTTTTGATCGGGACGGTTGCCCTCAGGATTGCGGTGCGAGCTTTGCGCACATCGGTGTTTCGGGATTCTCTCCGGGCGCGGGCGGCACCAGGACGAGCGCACGTTCCTCAGGACGCGTACGAATGATTCTTTTCGTGCCGGATGATTCCCCGAGGAGTTCTTTCATGGAAAACGCTCCAAGACAGTCCAGCGAGAAAGTGATAACCCTTCTCGACCTTCTGGTTATCACAGCCAAGCGCAAACGGCTCATTCTCGTAGGCACCTTCAGCTTCTTCGCCTTCTTGATGGCACTGTGTTTCTATATGGACCCGATCTTCACCGGAACGGCCAAGGTCGTCGTGCCTCAGAACACCAGTTCTTCCACTGCCATTCTCTCCCAGATTGCCGGCTCAACCGGCGCGGCGGGGCTGATCAGCGGAGCCCTGGGGCTGGGGTCTTCGGCGGACATGTACGTCGGCCTGCTGAAATCGAGAACCGTGATCGACGCCGTGATCCAGAAATACGGCATATATGAGCTATACAAGGCTGACCGTATCCTCGGGAGCGTGCGACCTTACGATATGGACTCGTGTCGCGAGTCCTTCATGGGGGCTCTGAAGCCCGAACTGGACGCCGAATCGGCAATCATCACCATCGGCATCGAGGACAAGGACCGCCAGAGGGCCAGGGACATGGCCAACAGCCTGGTGGATGAGCTTCTGAAAATCAGCCAGTCCATATCGGCCGCGTCGGCTCAACAGAAACGACTGTACTATGACCTGCAGTTGAAAAAAGCGCACGAAGCGCTCGTCGCGGCTGAAGAGAGCCTGAAGATGTTCCAGGAGTCCACCGGCGTCATCCAGATCGATGAGCAGGCCAGAGCGACTTTGAGCGGTATCGCGACGATCCAGGCTCAGATCGCGGCCAAGGAAATCCAACTGAAGGTGATGCGGTCCTACGCCGCTTCGAGCAATCCCGATCTGATACGCGCTACCGCCGAACTGGAAGGTCTTAAAGAGCAACTGAAGAAGCTTGAGGAGAAAGAGAGCTCGCCGTCGGGAGGTTCCATTATCCCCACGGGCTCCGTGCCTTCCCTGGGGGCGGATTACCTGCGCAAAGTGAGAGACTTCAAGTACCAGGAGACCGTTTATCTTTTGCTGCTCAAGATGTACGAATCCGCGAGACTCGATGAGGCCAATGACTCCTCGATCGTTCAGGTGGTCGACCGGGCCGTGCTCCCGGAAAAGAAGACCCGACCGAAGCCCGTGATCATCGGAGTGGCCGGAATACTCATCGGGTTCATTCTCTCGGTTTTCGCCGCCTTTGTCCTTGAATACCTCGACCAGAAGTCCGTCTCCCCCGAGTCGAAGGAGAGCTACTCAAAGCTCGTTCATTATCTCAAGAGGCTCTAGGATCCTCGGGTATCCGTGCGGCGGACGAAATTCGGGGGCATCCGCCCCTTCTCCATGCCTCCTCATAAGATGGCATGGCTCCTCCCGGGGCCCGAACGTGTGTTGCCCGCCGCACAGCCTGGCGAACCGGTGTCGTGTAATCTTGAACGCACCTCCGTATGAGGCGTCGCTCACCCTCCCCCTGACTGGTCGATTGTTTTGATTTTACGAGGAGATACCCAGCCTGAAGAGGCTCATCCGAGGGCACCGCGGCACTCGCGCCGCCCCCGGAGTGTTCGCGTTCCGTTTCCGAAAGCCTGCGGGCCGGCAACAACCTACCCTTTGGCGGGAACGGGTTCTCGATCCTGGTTGCGGGGAGCGGGGGCGGCCCGGATAAACCACACGGCCACGAAAAGAGGAATGGTCTGAGTGAGCGTCTGAATGATTGCTCCGCTCAGCGTTCCCCCCATGAGGTAGAAAGAGAAGCTCGTCATCGTTGTTACATATATGACCAGGGCGGCTTTGTTCGTGCGGATGCAAGGTTCGAAACTGCGGTAAAGGAATTTCAGCCACCCGCCCAGCAAGAAAACGCCCACTATGGTTCCCGGCACGCCGCAATTCCAATACAATTCCGGAATGAAGCCGGGGGGTACCCCGGCGCCGCTTCCACTCGGGTCTTTGGTTTCGTAGACGAGTTGGCCGATGGTCGCACCCGCCAGAATGATGGGCTTATCGGGCCATGACGTTCTCGGCACCGGGGCGACAACCCAGGTCACGAGCGTGCTTCCGAACTCGTAGGGCAGCTTATCGGGTATGGCGTTCACGATCTGGCCGGCTTTGTCGATTCCGAGATAGTTCCGATTCCCCACCGTCTTGTCCAGAATGGTCTCCCCGGTCAGATAGCCGGCGACTTCGCTCCATCCTGAGGCCCGCGCGCGCAAGGCAAGCATGACCACCAGCAGGAGTATGATCATCGTGGCGGTCAACAGGATGGTCCGCACTTTGACCTCCCCCCGTATGTAGTGCCAGAGGACCATGGCAATGACGATGATGATCACCACGTCGTGGCGACTGCTGTTCATTATCGGAAAGACCGCCGCCAGCATGCAGGTAAGAACCACCAGGAAGCCCATCGGCGATATCCAACGGCGAGTGGTGCCGGCAAACCAGCACAGGAGCAGATAGAACGCCGGGATGATCAGCGAGGCGGCCCATCTGTAATAACCCAGCACGGTCTTCTTGTAACCCTGTGATTCCGAGATGGTGTAAAAATGCTTCGTCGAGACGGTTGAGAGCACGAACTCCTTAAGTCCCATGGTCTTGAAATAGAAATACATGGCGATCAGAGCGACTACGGTATAGAATCCGATGATAAGAAAAAGGCGCCAGGTAATCCAGGGTCTGTTGCCGAGCAACGGATAACGCTCGACTCCTACGACCGGCAGATTCAACATATATCCGGCGGTAAGAAAGAGGAGGGCGACCAGTATGAGCGCGCCTCCCCCGATCATGGCGCCGGGGTGCTTGTACAGAAGCAGCTCTTGAGTAATGGTCGCATTCTCGTACAGAGCCATATAGATCGCGCGCAACGTGACTCCGAACACCGTCGAGAGCATGATAAAGCTGATCGGCTCAAAAACGTCGTATTCCCGGCGGAACAGCGTCGGGAGTGTCATGACCAGCAGGCAACACACTCCCTCAGCCCACAACACGGACCTTTCCAGGCCAACCCAGGCGAGCGAGAATGGAAACGCCACGATGGCGCCGCCACCGAGAAGGAGGCACAATGCCTGGAGCAGCGCCAAAGAGTTGTAGCGTTCAACCGTTTTTTCCATGTCCACTCCCAAAGCGGTCGGTTGGCGTGGTCGGATCAAACCGGTCTGTGCGGCGTTCTTCCCGCTCTACGGAACGACTTTCCGCGCCAGAATTTCCAAATGGGCACCGACCGGGCACGGGCAGGAATATACCAGGAACGGTGGCCGGCAGCAAGTTCGTTGGCAAGGCACACCCATCGTAGAATCGGGCGCGACCGGAGCCCGCAATCGCATCCGGGCTGGACGGGAATGCTGCGACGACACTCTACCGCCGGCACAACAACCGTCATTGCGATCTCCATTTTCGTTCCAACAACAAATCCGCCATCCGTTCCGTGAACACCTCGCGTCCCGCCCTGGAAAGATGGTTGTTGTCCACGAACAGCGACGGATTCCGCGTATCGAACCCGACGGCGCCGTCCACGTATACAAAACCTTCGTTCCAGATCAGATCGCGCACATACCGCTTATTGAGTATAGTCCCAGGGTCTTCTTCCACCGGAGCCGGCATAGGGGTTTCAACGAAAATGACTTCCAGATTCCGTTCTTTGACGTACTGAAAAATGTTCCTAAGAGAAGCAAGCTGCCTGGGGTCGGGTCTGACTGAGTCGATGCCCGGCATGGGACTTTTCAGGTTGTCGAACTCGTCGGGCCGAAGCGCTCTTCTTTCCCTCTTCAGATACCCACCCTTGTAAGAGCCTCTCGAAATCAAAGGATTGCTGACGAAAGCCGTGAGGATCAGGTCGTTGTTGCTCACCACCACCAGTTCGTAAAGGCTGTACAGGTCGAAACCCGGAATGTCGTTCCACGCCAACCGCAAGATCCGATGTTTCAAAGTCCGGGGAGCGTCGAAAAACAGGCGGGTATCCTGCAGCGCGGGGGGGTGCAGGATACCGAACACCCGAACCTCGAGCAGGTAGGTCTTTATTCTGACCCGGTCGCTTTCAGCGACAAAACGGATCAGAGGCTCCATGAGAAAAGGGCCGAGGCCGTTGTAGGAAACCAGGTAGGCGGACTTGCCCGTGCTCCTCTCCAGGAGTTGGACATCGTAGCTCTGGCGCGTGTGGGACGATCCAATGAAGAGGAAGTCTACTTCCGTTTCCCGGAAGAGTCCTCCCAGGCCCAGAGTCCGAGGGGCCAACCGGTCGGAAAAACAGTATTTCATGGCCACGAGCGCCGACAAACACGCCGTCACGACCAGGACGAATGCAATGGACTTCAACCAGAATGCTCTCATGGCTAGAACTGACGATAGATAAAGGTGGTAGATGAAAATTCCCCAAAAAGAAGGATGATCAGGGCCAGCCCCACCAGGCAGCCTCCCCTGAATCTTCCCGATGAACGCCACAGTCCGAGGATTCGCGCGTTCCCCGTTTCAGTGATGAATTCGACGTACTGCATGAAAGCAATGAACAGGACCGAAACCAGGAAAGCCGCCACAGCCGAACTGTCGTTGGTGAACGGTAGAATGACGAGGCCGGCGTAGTTCAGATTGAACTGCCATCCGCTGAATACTTTCGTGACGATGGTCCACGCTTCGGCAATCGACGACGCCCTGAAAAAAACCCAGGCCATGGACACCATGTGAAAGGTGAGAACCACTTGGACGATTGCCGCAAGCTGCCCGTGGTTCTTCAAGCCCATGATCGCGACGGCGCGTTTTCTGAATCCGGAGGTCCATTCGGCGAGGATCACGCCCAGGCCGTGGATGCCCCCCCACGCCACGAACGTCCAGTTGGCCCCATGCCACAAACCGCTGACCAGGAAAACAACGGCAAGATTGAGCACGTGTCGGGCGCTGGATACCCGGTTGCCGCCAAGGGGTATGTAAAGGTAATCACGAAACCACGTGGACAGAGAGATATGCCACCTCGTCCAGAATTCCCGCAGTGACCGGGAAAAATAGGGACGCCTGAAATTGATCACCAAATCGTACCCGAAGATGCGCGAGGCTCCGACCGCAATGCTGGAATACCCCGCAAAATCGCAGAATATCTGATACGTGAACAGATAGGAAGCGAGCAGGCAATGCCCTCCGGAATATGCGGCCGGATTGTTGAAGACGGCATTGACGTAGACGCCGATGCGATCCGCGATCACCAGCTTCATAAAGAAGCCCCAGAGCATCAGGGTGAATCCCTCGGTGAACTTCTCCGGATCGAAAGTTTTCCTTTCGTGCAGCTGCGGTATCAGGTGAGGAGAGCGTTCAATGGGGCCGGCGATCAACTGGGGGAAAAACGAGACATAGAGGGCAAAGACCCCGAGATGCTCCTCTGCCCCAAGTTTACCTCGATAGACATCCACAAGATAGCTGACCGTGCGGAATGTGTAGAAGGATATCCCCAGCGGCAGCAGCAAGTCGATGCGGGGTATGTTGACCGAAACGTGGACTGAGCTCAACAAGGCCGTGAGCGAGGTGCCGAAGAAGTTGTAGTACTTGAAAACGAGCAGAACGGAAACGTTCAGGCCGATGCACAATCCGAGGAGAATTCGCTTCTTTCCTTGAGTGCCGGCATCCCGCATGGCCTTGGCAAAGGTAAAGGAAACCATGGTCGTCGCCATGATAAGAGCAAGATACCCGGGCTGGCAATACCCGTAGAAGAAGTAGCTCCCGGCGAGAAGCAGAATCCAGCGCAGGCGATGGGGCAGCGCAAAGTACGCGATGACGACGGTGGTGAAGAACACGAGGAAACTGATGGAGTTGAACGACATACCGCGGGATTCCCATGAGCCTCTGATGCGTCAGGCGGAATTGTCAACCGGCCGGACTGCACGTCCCATTCCCGACAGCGCCTGCGTCGATGCGCCTCGATCGGAGTTTTCGTGCAATCGCAATTCTGATGCTCAATCCATGCAACTGCCCGGGTCAACAAACCTCGGGCAGTTTGTCATCACTTCGGACGCAAGCCGTGTACTTAGCACGGCTCACCCTTCCCATTCAACAACCACGACAGCCATGTATTCGAAACTGGGCACGTCGATAACGGTATCTTCACCCGATGCCCTGCTTGACAGACTCCTTCCGGACACTGCTTCGAAAACCTTCCGAGGCGGCCTTTTCCCGCGCAGCAGTATCTTCACGCCGTCGCACGGCGACGGAATGCCGTCCCTCTCCGAAAAACCTCTCGCACGCTCTCGCCAGTTCGCGGGACCGCCTGTCGGGACCCAGGCGAAATCGTTGCACAGCGAAACCGTGAGCCGCGTCCCCGCCGGGTGGGTGAAAAAGTCCGCGTGCATCTTCTCGGGGCCGCCCGATACCATAACCGGCACCTTGGACATTTGCGGCCCGATCGCCTTCAGAAAATCGTCCACCGCCCTGTCGGATCCGAGGTTCGCATGCCACGCCCATTCTTCCTTGTTTTCAATGACCAGGTTACCCTGGTCCCTGAACTTTTGAACGGACTGGGCCATCGCCCCGGTCAGCGTCTTTGGAGCGGGGAGAAACAAAACCTTATAGCCTTCCAGGTTTCCTTCTTCCAGTTGGCTGTCACTGATGACTCCCACGGGCACTCGGGACCTCAGCAATGCCCGGTAGGCGCCGTAATACGGATAGAGGACCCGTGTCAAAGCCGCCTCCGGGGAAGCGAGGTACTGATCCCGTCCATGCTCCGAAAAATGGACGGCCGCCCAGCGCATCGGCCGGCTCCCGGAAAAATAGGGCGAAACCGTATTGCCGAGAGCCACGGCCTTCGTGAAGGGGTGCGCGGAGATGCTGTTCTCCGGAATATCGATGTTTGCGATGCAGCCCTGGGTGACAACGCCCGCCACCGCATAGAGCGCCGACAAGTCGTCTTTGAGGCCGTATATCCAGATGTGTCCGGGCCTTCCATCGGCAACATCCCTGATCATGGTGTATCCGAGTGCGATTTTTACGTCCGTCTCGAACGGTCTCATGTCACTGCTCAGGTGGTAGAGCCTCCACTTCGGGAACTCCCTGGCAGGCAGACTGAATTCGCTCTTTCCGGAATCCGCGATTCGGAAAACACGATCCGTCAAATGCCTGTCGACGATTGCCGGCCAAGTGTTCCCGGACACCAGCAACACCACGTTGGGATTCTCGTTGTGCAACCCCTGGGACCACTTCCGGAACGCCCTCTCGATGGTCCAGTTGTTGAAATCGATCAATTTGTTCCAGACGGGATCACGGGCATCGGGCCTGCGCGGGTGGGCCTGGCCGGTTTGCTCTCTGAACAGTTTCTTACAATACTGGCACCAGCAACCTGTTTTCGGCATGTGAGAGTCATCGAAATAGAAACCGTCGGCGCCCATTCTCACCAACTCGGTGACCCGCTGGAGATAGTATTCCGTATAGGGTGAGTTCAGGCACATGTATTTGCCCCTGCGGGTGCGCATCGGCCTTCCGAGCCAGTCCTTGCACACCCAGTCCGGATGCGACTCGGCCATGTGGTCGTCTTCCATATGCCGATGGTAGACGATTATGTTGAGCCCTTCACGGTGCGCGCTCTCGATGATTTCCCTGGCGATGTTCCGGTTCTTCGCCTCCGGAGCCGTTGCACCGACCGCGCTGGGCCACCACGCTCCTTCGCTGCCCGACTTGATATGCCTGACGACAACATGAACCCCCATTGCCCTGAAGTGTTGGGCCGCCCTGGAGAATACATCCTCACCCAGCATGCGCAACGTCAGGCGCGTATGTGCGTGCACCCGGTATTTCTCAAACCAGGCGGGCGCACTGCGCGGACCCGGCTGCGCGCGGTCGGCGGGACGTGTTGGCGAGGCCGCCTCGGCAAGGAAACGCGCTCCCGGCAGGATCGAGTCCAGCCACGGGGCGCTCTGGAGCCCCAGCAGTCCAAGAATCTTGAGGAAAAATCGACGTTTCATTGTTTTCGATTTCCTTCTTTTCGGGTTTTCACCTGGGTTTCAGCCCTCCTCCCCGCTTCCCCGGGGAACGGCCAAAACACCAATGTGTCGCTATGAATCGGCGGACCTGTGCCGCGTCGCCCCCGTCCGTCCTGCATGCCTTCGTTACCTCGTCCGAAATGCGGCCTGAATCCTTGACTGATACGCCTGCAAGTGCTCCCGACCGGGAAAAGGCCCTTCGGGAAACCCCTCCCCCGGAACACCGCGCCAAGAGAACATCGCTTCAGAACTGCGCTCCGGTCCGACCGGATCGCTTTCGCCTCAGTGAACCATCAATAGTGTGCGAGCCGATACTTCCAACTCAATTCGGTATAATATTCCAGGTCCTCATTGGAGAAGTAATCGTGCCAGCCCCCGGTTTCTCCGCTGCGCGCAAACATGTAGTCTGCTTTGAATCGGTCGGTTTTGGTCTGCCCGAATTGTCTCTCGATCTTCTTAACCCTGCCGAACCTCGACCGTTCGGCGGCGGCCGCCAGGAGGTCATCGCTCATACTGATGCTCAGCGCGTCGAGCATTCGCCTGAAATGCGCGATGTCGTCCGCTTTCAAATCCTCGTATCTGAGAAGCACCGTACAGTGGTCGACCCACGAACGATAGTGCTTGAACCACCTGTCGAGCCCGAAAGCTTCGCTCCTGATGAACTCGGAAAACGTCCCCTTGAAACGCGGGGTTTTCTTACCATTTTCGAAATGAAAGAAGGAGACCATTGCGTCGCGGGGGTCCCTGATGACCAGAACGCTTTTGCGATTCCTGAATATGGGCCAGCAGCCCTTGTGCGTCTTGACGATTCGAGGGATCGTCGTATGTTGCCATGGAAGAAGCAGGTTGTTCACCCCCAACTCGGGCATGGTCCTGTCGAGAGTGGGGAAATCAACAACTCTATCCCCCCACTCGGCCAGGGATATGACATGGCAGAAGAAGAACCTGACCCAGGTATTCCCCGATTTCGGAAAGGACGTGAGAATGACATCGTCCTTGCGCAATCCGAGGAGCCCCTGGGCATAGCGGATCGCTCTCCTCACTTTATCTCGGTCCGGCATCGCAAGCATGACTTCCTCCAACACGGAAAAACACGATATCACCGAGGGCGAGCCGAAGTGAGGGCCACGTTTCGCTCATCGCGCACTCGGTCATATCCTGCCTGAACATCGATCATCGAATAGCCCCGCGGCCGCTCCAGGAGCCTTGATGCGGCACCGGGAAACACCGCCTCACGGAAACCTTGCCGTGCCCGGTTCCCGGGTGCGGCAGGCGATCGGCGCTGCGACGTCCTAAGCGCGGCCCCACGTCCTGGACCAAGCTTTCCTGAGGTCGGCAGTCAGCGGCCGCCGTTCGCGGGAAACCCGCTCCAGGATTCTCTGGGTTTGTTCCACATGCGGACGGTAAAGCGCTCGAAGCCCATCCGTCGTCGCGCCGGACAGGTCCGGTTTGCGGGACTCGATACCCAGCCGGTGAGACCACTTGTTTGCGATGTCCATCACCTTCCCCAGGGCTCGCGACCTTGGGATGATCCGTTCGAGACTGATCAGCGGCCGCAGGTAGGTGTTGTGCTTCGGCCTCTCGTTGAGGCTGGGCGGATCGAAGTCGGGATTCACCCCGATGAACTCGTAAATTCTGCGCAGTACCGCCATGGGCTTCTCGCTTATGTCCTCATACAGAACGAACAGGAACCGATCCGGGTCGAAGTGCCGCAGATACCTTTCCATCTGCACGTCATAATATCCGCGCTGGATGATATCGCGATACTGCATCTTCACCCCGGGGTCCCCCTCCGCGGAATCCGCATTCATCGCCCGGTTTATACCTTCTTCCAGGGGCAGGTCGGGAACGACGCCCTTCCTCAGAACCCAATGATAGGCGGAAATGACGCGGTCGATGGGATCACGCATCGACAAAATGAACTTCACGTTCGGCGCGTGTTCCAGGACCGCCTCCGGCGCCCTCGGATCATAGATATACTCCACCGAGACATCCCCCAGCTTTTTCGCGTCCGACGGTTGCCCCAGCAGCCCGAAATACCAGTCCGCGCCTCGGGCTTCGTACAAGTCCCCACCAAGGTATTCGACTTCCCGCTTCTTCGCGGGCAACTGCAGTTCGGGATGCTCCCGCAGGCAGTAATACAACCAGGAAGTCGCGCACTTCTGAGCGCCGACGACCAGAAAATCCAACCTTCCCGCCATCTATTCGACTCCTTGTTCCGTCTTCCCGGGAACGCTCGAGCGGTTTCCCAGGAAGGCAGGATTACCATAAGGGTGGTTTTCGCCCGCAGCCGTGGACCGGCGACGATGCAACCCGACGACTCGAATCCGTTTCATCGGTATAAACCCGCCCTTTTTGCTCTCCACTTCAACCACACATTGTTTGAGACTGGATTCACCGTTGCGCCCTCTTTGAAAAAAGGCCCGGGATGGTCATGATTCCCAACAGCCGCCAGACCATTATCACGCCTAGAAGATTCTGCGCAATCAAAGTGATTGCCGTCGCCGCAGCCGCTCCCAGAACGCCCCAGAAAGGGATGAGCGCCAGGTTCGCGACAACGCAGCACAATGCGCTGAAAGCCATGATGTTGTTGGCCACCCGTTCATATCCGCACATCATCAGCACGGCAGTCACCGAACCGGTCGCCACGTTAACGAACTGCCCGAGCGCCAGGAGCGCGAGCGAAGCGCCCCCTCCGGCAAATTGCGGGCCGAACAGGCCCATCACCAATCCGGGAGTAAACACCAGGGGAATGATAATCGGTACGCTCATGATCGTCATCATCTTGGCGGAACCCCTCGCCAGACGTCCGAGTCCCGAAAGATCGCCGCGACTGTATAGCGCAGCGAATTTCGGAGCGGAAATGCTGTTCACGGCGACCAGGATCAGCGTGGTCAGGCCGGCCGTGCGGTTGGCCACCGCGAAGATACCCACGTCGGCGGAGGTGCTCCATACCCCCAGAAAGCAATTCGAGCACCATTGCATGATCAGTTGCCAGCAGGATGCGAAGAAAAGCGGAATGCTGCTCGCGAGTAGTTCCCTGGTCTCAAAATGTCCTTGTATTCCTCTCAGGCAGGGTGTCTCGCGCCGCCAGACCCACATCGCGATGAGCGTGGTGAGCACCGTCGCCAGAATGTAGGCCCATACCGCGCCGCGGGGGCCAAAAGAGGGCGCGAGCGCGACCGTGCCGACCGTGAAGAACAAAGGCACCCACGCGCTCAAAACCATCATCGCATCCCGAATATTGTCCACCGCCCTGAGAAGCTGGGCATAGAGAGCGGAAATCGACAGGGGAATCGCAGCCAGCGACATCCAGCGGAGCAGGCCGGTAAGCTCGGGGTTGTTGAAAACCCTTTCCGCCACCACCTGAGCGGATACAAACATGAGGATGCCCGTCAGTCCGGACGCACCGACCGCGAATCCGATCCCTTTGGTGTAAACCCCTTTGACGGATTCCCAGTTGCCCTGGGACACGTTCGCCGAGGCGAACCTCAGGATCGTATTGTTGAGCCCCATGCGGCCGAAAACCGCCGCGACGGTCACTACGGTCAGGACAAGGAAATAATGGCCGGCTCCTTCCGCTCCAAGGCACCGGGCCAAAACGATGTTGGACGCGAATCCGACGCCGGCTGCCAGGATCTTGATCAAAAACGCCGTCGATGCACCCCGGACGACCTCTTGCATTCGTCCGTCAAGGTTTCTGAGCGACAGCAAAGCCATGATTCGCTCACCCAACATCCTGCGGCTCTTTTCCTTTCACGAGACTCTCGGCCGTTAAAGGTCCGCTTCGGGCGCAAAGAATGAACGCCTTTCAACGGATTCTCGTCTCGAAATCATATCGAATCAATCAAAAAAAGAATAAAACCCCGTCGGCTGCCACCCTCCCCGCCATGCCTCCCGTTGCGCTCCCGGGACGACCGCAGAGCTCGGGCTCCCCCCCGGCCCACGCTTCGATCCACAAGATTGCAGCAAATTGTCGCCGGACGGACAAGAACATTCAATCACGGAGCCGAGCAACGGCAGACACATCAGGAATTCCCGGCCAAAGGCGGTTGGATTCCCGGCGGAGGATGAATCGGCTGGGGTGAATGGCTCAACATCATGCAGGGCGTCCCGCATGGTCAAGCCATCCGATTGTTCTCCGGCATGAGCGTGGGCATGGAGCCCACAATCGATCAGACAGGCGGCGTTCATCGGACTCAAGAGGAAAATCCATCCGTCGAGCGAGATCCGTCGTGCCGGACCGTACCGCTAGAATTCCACTTTCAGCGTCGTCATCACCAGATTGTTGTGTCGTGTGTCCCCCTCGACCAGGTCGAAATTATCCACTATCTCGAAGCCGTAGCGGGCGGTGACGCTGAAATGGGCGTTGATGTCGTAGGTGATGTCCACACCCCACTGGTTGATCGACTCCTGAACGGGGCTCAGCGTGATTCCCCTTTTCATGTAATCGTAGTCGAGCCCCACCAGCAGGTCCTTGTTCAGGTACCGGGTGATGCGTACGAAAAGATCCTCGGCGTCACCAAACATATGATGGCCGATCATGAGGTCGTCATGCGCGTACCCCCCGATGAAAATGTTGTGACCGTACCAGACGCCGGGCGTCGGGCCCACAATGTGAGCATTTTTCGCCCATTCCACGCGCAAATCGGTCATGCCGTCATCCGTCAGTCGGGGGACATAGAGACCCAGGGAATACCCCACGTCGTTGAACAAGCTTGTATACCATGGGCCGCCGATACCGCCCGCATCCTCTCCGGCATACTCGCCGTAGATCACCGAATTGCGAAGCCACGGCAGCCGCAGCCGGAAATCGAAAGAACCCAGCTGGTTGATCTTGTTGTTGGCTGCGGTGACATTGCCCAGTCCGAACAATCCCAGCACATCACCGAAGTCGAGGCTCGGAATGCCCGGTCCTCCGAAAATGAAGGTCGAGCTCACACCCAATTCAAACAGCGGATGCGGTTTACAGTCGACCCGCCACCCGCCGAAACTGGACGTCCCGACATAGACCGGCCTCTCGTCGATGGGGCCCGGCGCCAGGGGGCGAACCCTGTAATCTTCGAGCCTCGATAAGAAGATGGTGTACTTGAAAGGTCCCAAGTAGCTGAAGTACCACGGAAGGAGCACCGGCTCGGGATTGGAGAGCTTGAGCATGTCAAACGGGGTGGCGTTGTTTGTTATGAGCAGTTCCCCATGCCGCCCCGGTCCCCACCACATGGAATCCCTGCCGAATTCCAGCTCGACGTTCCAGCGCGACAGCTTCCCGTAGCCTTTGAGCAGGTCGGCACTCACCGTTCCCGGTACATTGTCGTTATGTCCCTCATTCTCCTGGACGAGAAAAATCGGCTCGATGGAACCCGCGAAGAAATCCCCCACCCCGAATGTGGAAGCGAACTGAACGGAGAAGTTGTTGTACTTGCCGTAGACGACGCCATCGTTGTTGTACACCAGGGGAGTGCCCTCGATCGCATCCGCCTCGAAAACGCTGCCGGGATACCCGGTGTAACGGCGCGGATCGCCGTCCGTATACACGTAGCGTATCTGCGCTTCTTCAACGGGCTTGAGGTAGCTGCTTCGAGCGCATTCGGTCCCATAGACGTCGAGTTCAGCCTTGAATTCGCGCTGCAGCTTCTCCAGCAGATGCATGATGATGGGCGGCAGCGGCTTGCCGCAAAACTCCTTTGCCGTCAGAGCCTCCTTGATCAGACGGGCCATTTCGTCTCGGCTGAAAGGACGAGTGCCGTGAAGGCTCGAATGGATCAACCCGAAAGCTTCAATTCGCTCGAGGGCCGGATACGACCAGTGGTCCACCGGCACGTTCGGCGAAGCCGCGGCGAACGTGGACGGGCACCATCCGGGACAGACCAGAATACACAGCACCATCATCTGCGATACAGACTTCCTCAACCATGCACCAGCCCCGTCCAACATCCCCACCTCTCGATCCTCTCTCACTCCAGCCATATGCGAAGCCCGATTCGCGATCAGCACCCGGGGCACAATGTCCGAAGGGTTGCAGGTTGCCGGGTTTTTCCCGGTTTCACATGCCGGGACCCGGCTGAGCCGCCTTCACCTGTTCCTTTGAATACACAGGAGGCTTTCCGGGCGGAAAGCCTCCTGTGTTCGTGCCAACGACGATTTTGCTGCGGATATTCCCGTCGGAAGAGAACCGGATGTCCCTGCATCCTCTTCCCGTCGCAAGATGTGGAGGCCAGGGCTAGTCGATCATCTTTTGAGCCTGAAGAAACGCGATCACGGCATCCACGGAAGCATCGAGGGAATTCCGATCGGTCTCGACGATCAACTCCGGATTTTCGGGTTCTTCATAGGGGGCCGACAGACCGGTCATGTTAAGGATCTCGCCTGCCCGGGCCCTTTTGTACAATCCCTTGGGGTCCCGTTGTTCGCACACTTCGAGCGGGCATTTGACGTAGCACTCGTAGAACGGCCACTTCGACATCAATTCCCGCACGAATCGCCTGCTCTCGCGGTAAGGCGCGATGAAAGCCGTGAACACCAGCAGACCGGCGTCGACCATCAACTTGGAGACTTCCGCGATGCGCCGGACGTTTTCCATCCGGTCCTCGGGGGTCAAGCCCAAGTCCTTGTTCAGCCCGTGCCGAATGTTGTCGCCATCGAGCACGTAGCTGCGTACCCCTATTTGAAAGAGTCGCGCTTCAACGGCATGCGCCAGGGTCGACTTGCCGCTCCCGGAAAGCCCCGTGAACCACAGCAGCCCGCTCCTGTGCCCATTGAGAATGTATCTGTCGGCACGGCTCACGGAAGATTCAAAACGGTAAAAATTCACTGGGTTGAGCTCCTGTCTCGCACAAAATAAAAACTCCGGACGAGTGCTCCTTATACCACAGCAATCCGTCGATGGGGGGCAAAAAAAAGCTGCTCTGGGCGCGCCGCCTTATTCCATGCCGCTCTTCATCCTTTCCGGCGCCCATGCGGGATGAACATCGCAAGGCTCAGCCCGTCCTTTTCGGATTTTACGGGCTTGGAATTCGACCGCTGGGACAGCCCCGTTGCAAATGGCTTCGAATTCAGCTAAATGTATATATTCAGGAGAAAGCACGATCGTGGTCTGCCGTAGCCGGGAACTCCGTCGGTCCGCGAATGGGTCATCTCACCGTTAATCGCGAATTCGCGCGAGGCGGGAAGCACGGCGCTCATCCGACGGGTTGCCCCGCGAATGGATGCTTCCGGCGGGACCGCCGTCGACAGGCAAGACGACCTTTGCCCACCATGGGAAGGATGCGGGCATGGGTCGCTCATCCGCTTTGGATCAGCACCTTGACTTGACGACAAGACACCCTTGGTCCCAGCCAAGCCGCCGACGCGCTCCGCATGCGGCATTATTCTCCGTTCGACCCGCAGGCGTGGAATTGCCGCGGAGTCTTTTGCGCCGCGCGGACAAACGGGTTCGGGTTTCCACCCGGTCCTGTCCGCGTCGGACGGTGCGGCCGTCGGCATCCCATTCAGGCTTGCCTGCCGCCTCGGTGAATCTCCCCTGTATGCGCCCGAACGGATGCTTTCCGACGCCTCCGTCGAGGAGGCTTCCTCCAGGTCGAGCCGGCACGTTGCGCCCACTGCGCCCTGCATTCGAGTGTCAGTTGACTTCGGATAACCCGTATGCTAAGAGACGGCGGGACTTTTTAACGAGGGGATTTTGCTTTGAACCATGATTCCAGAGAGACAGTCACTTTGGAGCAGGAATTCACAGTAGCAAATCGTTTGGGAATACACGCCCGGGTTGCCGCTCAAATCGTCAAGGTTGCAAGCCAGTTCGAAGCTGAGGTCTGGGTCTCCAAGTGCGATAACCACAAGGTCAACGGAAAGAGCATTCTCGATCTGATGACCCTCGTTTGTCCGCACGGAAGCAAGGTGCGAATATACGCCAGCGGTCCCGATGCCGGTCAGGCCATGAATGCCCTGGCGGCTCTCTTTCAAACGAAGTTCGGTGAGCTTTGATCGATGTTCCCGGTTTCATTCCGGCCGGGGCGCTCGTTCGGAATCCCCCGGACTCAGGGCCGAAAGGCTCATCGATGATTCTGCATTTGGGCTCTGAAGCGCTTCTCGCTGAATATTCGCACCCTGGGATGTCGACATGAATCGATCCTCGAGAATCATCCAGGGCATCGGGGTCTCTCCCGGAATCGCCATCGGCAAAGCGTTCCTCCTCGAACGGGGGCGTGTCCCCATTCCCAAGGACAAGGTCGAGGGGGAAGACGCCGTCGCCGAGGAATGCTTAAGGTTCGAGAAAGCCGTTTCAACGGCTGAAAGAGACCTCGAAGCCATCAGGAAAGGCATACATCAAGACTTCAAGGAGCAGGCCCACGTTCTGGAAGTCCACCAGATGATCCTGCGGGATCGGCTCATCTACTCCGAAACCCTCCGCCTGATCCGCGAGGAATCGCTCAACGCCCAGTGGGCGCTCATGCGTTGCCTCGCCAAGGCCAGGGACCTCTTCGACTCCCTGGGAGACGAATACATCCGCAGCCGCATCGTGGACATAGAAGCCGCGGGGGAACGCGTTCTGAGGATCCTTGCCGGGCAGGAACGCAACGTCCTCAACGATATCCGGGAACGGGTCATCGTCGTCGCGCACGATCTTTCGCCCGCCGATACCGCCCAACTCCAGATCGAACGCACCCTGGGCCTGGTCACCGAAATGGGCGGGCGCACCTCGCACACCTCCATCATCGCCAGGTCGCTCAACATGCCTGCCGTCGTGGCCGCCGAACAGGCCACCAAGTGGGTCCCCACGGGCGATATCGTCATCGTCGACGGCACATCGGGCAAGGTCATTGTCAACCCGACGGACGAGCAGATCAGTTTCTACTACGAACGGCAGCAGGAGCTCGACAACTATCTCCAGGAGATCAACCGCACCGCCCACCTGCCCGCCCGCACGATGGACGGCCACCTCGTCAAGGTGGAGGCCAACATCGAGCTGCTCGAGGAAGTGGTGGGCGCAAAGGACTTCGGAGCGGAAGGGATCGGGCTTTATCGCACCGAGTTCTTCTTCATGAACCGGGCGGACCTGCCCGACGAGGACACGCTTTTCAGGGAATATCGCGATCTCTCCGAGCTCATGGCACCCCAGTGGGTCACCATGCGCACCCTCGACCTCGGCGCCGAGAAGCTGGCCACGTGGTATCCCAGGCTCGACGAGCCCAACCCGGCCCTGGGGCTTCGCTCCATCCGGCTTTGCCTCCACTACCGCGAAATCTTCAAGACCCAGCTCCGCGCGATTCTGCGCGCAAGCGCGGTCTGCAGGAACACGCGCCTCATGTTCCCCATGGTGTCCGGGCTCGGTGAGCTGATCGAGGCCAAGAGGATGCTTCAAGAAGTCCGCGAAGAACTGCAGCGCGAGAGGATCCCGTTCGACGAACGGATGCCGGTCGGGGTCATGATCGAAGTCCCGTCCGCCGTGGCGGTGGCGGATATGCTCGCGCCCGAGGTCGATTTTTTCAGCATCGGCACCAACGATCTCATACAGTACAGTCTCGGCATCGACCGCGCCAACGAGCACGTCGCCTACCTTTATGAGCCGCTTCATCCCGCCGTGCTGCGGTTCATCAAGCACACGGTGGACGTCGGCCGCAAGGCCGGCATCGAGGTGGCCCTCTGCGGCGAAATGGCCGGAGAGCCGCTTTATGTTCCGATTCTGCTCGGCTTGAAAGTGAACACCTTCAGCATGAACCCCCAGTCCGTTCCCCGGGTCAAGAACCTGATCTGCCGCTCGTACATGAAGGAGTGCACCCGGTTCGTGAACAAGGTGCTTCGCATGGGCACCGCCGATGAAATCAACCGGCTCCTCGAAAAAGTGGTCACCCGGTACTTTCCCGAGGAATTCCGGGTATTCGATCCGAGCAACCTGGTTCCGGGCGGCATCGCCCCGTCATATCGGCGCAACGGAACCAGGACAGACCCCAACCACAGAAAGTAGACGCTCCGGCTTCGCCTATGACCAAGAGCAAACCCTCGACCGCTGAAAAGACCCGACTGATCTGTCAGAACAAGAAGGCATATCACGACTACGATATCCTGGAGAAATTCGAGGCGGGAATCGTCTTGCTGGGCACCGAGGTGAAGTCGCTGCGGGAAGGCAGGGCGAACCTGAAGGACAGTTACGCCCGGGTGAGGAAGGGGGAGGTTTTCCTCCAGGGGCTGCACATCAGTCCTTACACTCACGCCTCCTACAACAACCATGAACCCGAACGGGTGCGCAAGCTCCTGCTCCATGCCCACGAGATCAAGAGACTGACCGGCAAGACCCAGGAGCGGGGTCTGGCGCTGATTCCCCTGAAGCTCTATTTCAGCAAGGGAAAAGTGAAGGTGGAGCTTGCCCTGGCACAGGGCAAGAAGCTCTACGACAAGAGGGAGAGCATCAAACGGAAAGAAGAGAACCGGGAGCTCGACCGCCTGAGAAAACGCCGCAGGCAGGAATGACAAGCACGTCCGCGGCACGGGGCGGGCGCTCCCCTGCCCGCTTGATTTCCTCAATCGCTTGCGGCGCCTCCCCCCGTGGCTGCACCGGAGTGCCGGCCTCCCACATTGCCGTAACCCATCGAACGGATATCCCATGAAATCACTGGTGCTCGATTCTCCCGGCGTTCTGAAGCTCACCGATATGCCGGTTCCCGAACCGGAGCCGCACGAACGGCTGCTTCGGGTCACGCACTGCGCCGTGTGCCGGACCGATGCGAAAATGTGGAGTCAGGGACACCGCGACCTCAGGCTGCCCCGGGTCCTCGGGCACGAGGTGTGCGTCGTTCCTTCCGATTCGACGGGCCGCTTCGTGGTCTGGCCCGGAACGGCCTGCGGGACCTGCGAATACTGCCGTAAGGGGTTCGAGAACCTGTGCTCCGGCATGCAAATTCTCGGGTTCCACCGCCACGGCGGATTCGCCGAATACATTGCGGCGCCGGAGGACAGCCTGGTTCCCGTCCCATCGGAGCTGCCGGGGGCAATCGCCTGCCTTGCGGAGCCCCTGGCCTGCACGTTGAACGCGCTCGACCGCGTGGGAGCGGCGCCGGGCGAGAGGCTCCTCATCTACGGGGCCGGTTCCGTCGGCCTGCTGATGGCGCTGGCCGCGCGATCGAGAGGCGCCCTCCCCTTCCTGCATGAAATCAACGCCAAAAAACTTGCCCGCAGCAATGATTTCAGAAAGCAGATCGGGGCGGAGCTCCATCGCGAGGACCGTCCCGGCGACTACGACGCCGTGGTGAACGCCGCCCCGGCGTGGGAGACCTTCGGCGCCGGCCTGCGGAATCTTGCGCCGGGCGGCCGTTTTTGCGTTTTCAGCGGATTTCCCGCGGGAGATGCGGTACCGGGCGGGCTCATCAACGAAATCCATTACCGGCAACTGGTCGTTTCCGGCGCCTACGGCTGCACGCGGGACCAGGTGCGGGAGGCGGTGGACATCCTTTGCGCCTTTCGGGAAGCGGCACAGCGGCTGATCGAGGACACGATCGGGCTGCCGCGGGTGGCGGACGCCTTTTCTTCCATATTGTCCGGGACGGTTTTGAAGTTCGTGGTGGCACTTTAGGATGCGATTTCGTATCGGTTTTCCCCTGATACGATTTTGGGTTCAACAGATGAGTGCATTGGGCGGGCGGACACGGTGTCTGGACCGGTGAGTGTTCCGTTACGGGCGTTCCGGATCATCCGGGCATTGAGGATATTTCTCGAACCAGGAATGAATGATGAGCGATGAATCTCGATTGCGCGAATTCGGCCGGATGATCTGTTCGGTCGCAGCGGGAAACTATCTCAGCCGGGAATCGGCCATGGAAGCCTACCGCCAGGTCATTCTCAACGAACAGCCCGAGCTTCAGCAGGGGGCCTTTCTCATGGCCCATATCGCGCGCGGGCCGTCCATCCCCGAGCTCTCGGGGGCATGGGACGCCCTCGACCGGTACGACACCGCCAAGATCCACACGCGCCTGACGGGCCCCGTGTGCGACATCGTGGGAACCGGGTCGGACGCCATGAAGACCGTTAACTGCTCGACGCCCGCGGCCCTCATCGCGGCCGGAGCAGGCCTTCCCGTTGCGAAGAAGGGAGCGCGGCTGGTGACCGGCGTGTCGGGCGCCTCCGACATCATGGAGATTTTCGGAATCGACCTGGGCGCGCCGCTGTCCAGGGCCGAGCAATCCCTGGAGCGCTACGGGATCTGCTACCTTCCCGGCGAGGCGTTCCTCGAATCCGGCTGGGCGCGGCTCATTCAGTCCATGCGGTTCACCTCCGCCTTCAACATCATCGGCCCGCTCACCCGTCCGTGCGAACAGAACAACTGCATCGTCATCGGCGCGTACGGCCCGACCGTCTGCGACCAGTTGATCGCCGTGCTCAGGGAAATTGGGATGCCCGCAGCCCTCGCCCCTTACGGCATGGTGGAAGGCGGAGATCCGAAACGGGGCATGGATGAATTTTCGACCGCTGGTCCGACGCGGGTGGTCGAATTGAAGAACGGCGAAATCGAGACCTATGAAGTCACCGCCGAGGATTTCGGCGCGAGGACCGGGGATTTCGCCGCAATCGCAAGCCATGCGACCGCCCGCGATAACGCCCGGGCCATCCTGCGCGTCCTGGAAGGCGAATACGACACTCCGCTCGCCGATTTCTTCTGCGTGAACGCCGCCGCCGCGCTCTACGTTTCAGGGTTTGCCAAGGACTACAGGCAAGGGTTCCACACGGCAAAGGAAGCCCTGAGCTCGGGCAAGGCGCGCGAAAAGCTCCGGCAACTCAAGGAGATTCAAGGAAAAAGCTGAGACCGGCCCGCAAGACGACAGCCCGATCGTGACAGCGCCGCCGTGGAATTCATGCCGTGAAGGTAACGAAGTTGCGCGGCCACGCGCCCCGAAGTGCAAGGCCTGACCGGGAGCTTCCCGCTCGATTGCTGTCGATAGATTGGTGCTTCAGGACAACGCATTGTCCTCTTGCCGTCAGACACCGTCACACAATGGCCATCCATTTCCCGTTGACTGCCGAAGATCGTCACCGAAGAGTATTGTGCTTCAGGTTGGAGCGGTTACGGGGTCAAACCTACACTTTTCACTTTTGTACCTAAATCGACCATCAGAGGTGACCGACGGGTTGACGGTCGGTTCCACGAATGCCGCAATTCTTGGCTGCCTGGAAGAGATTCATATTCTCTCCGTTCCGCCAACGGGTTTTTTTCCGTGAGTTCCCTGAGCGACGTCCAGGTGGACGTGACGGCTCCCTACAATTGAGTGCGCTCCTACGCCATCGCAACGGTTGCGGGGAGAAAGCGCGTGACGGCGGTGGTGAATCCGGCCTGGCCGAGCGACCCGGACAATGCCGCCCACGCGCACTATGCGGCAGGGTTTGCGAAGGACTACAAACAAGCGTTCCACACGGCAAGGGAAGCCCTGAGCTCGGGCAAAACGGGGGAAAAACTCCGGCAACTCAAGAAAATCCAGGGGAAAAGCTGAGACCGGCCCGCAAGACGGCAGCATTGGACGGGAGGGCATACCACCCTGCCGTCTGTATGGCGATTCGCATTCAAGATTACACAACAACTGTAAGCCAACTGACTAGTTCATTGCACCTATTTTTGAGCTCTGAATTATTCTTATCTAAGAATTTTGAGCAACCCAACCAGCCTCTCCACAAATAAAAGGCACCATTTGAAAAAGATTATAGCTGATAAAAGTGCTCTGATGACGCTACTGCTGCATATAGTCTATCCACTTGCAGTTTTTCTAAATTATGGTATACTTAAGTAAATTTGACTCAATCGCTAATAAAAGCAATTATTAAATAAGTTGATCGTTATCAATTTTAGCAATTTACAGTTGGATTTTTGAACTATTTGAAAAGCATAAAGATCTTTTATCAATTTATTGAAATTTGCTTCACCATTATAGCCAAGACACTAATTAACTTGGAGGGCAAGAATGATCAAACTGTCTAAATCTAGTATTTGGAAAAACAAATATATATATCTATTAATATTATGCATAACAATATATCTAATAGCTAAATATTTTGTAACTAAGTATAGCGATTCATTTAGTGCTATATATTTTGGCATATCGATTTCATCCCTTATATACATCTCACTAACTATATCCATATTTTTAAGTATAGTATTAATTATTATAGAATTGTTAACGTGGTCTAAATATAAAATAGCGAATATTATTATTTATCTTTTTAAATGGATTTTGGCAACATTAATAATACCACCACTAACTGTAATTATTGTAAATGTATGGCTCATTCCAAAACTCCAATTCTATCAAAATACTCCAAAGTACAAAAAACAGGCTTATTCAATGATTATTCAAGCTCTTAAGACAGATCCAGATATTGAAGTTAAGAAAAATGCTGTCTTGGGATTGCGGAAAATTGGCGACTTTGAATCTATAAACACTTTATCTGAAGAAATGACTAAACAACCGACGCTTGCTGGTTTCATAGGCCAACGTATCTCCAAACCCAAGGGGACTGACAAAATCGATAAGCATCGCCTATTTGGTGAATTGAAACAGGTGGAGTCTGACAACACATTATCTGTAATAGAATATAAAGAGAAGATCCTCCGGGAAGCAAGTCAAGCACGACGTGTACTGAGGAACTTGAAGGAAGTCCTTTCAGGATCAAGGCTGACTGATGCTGAGCGCACTATAATTCAGGCATCTGGGCTTTCTGAGAGTATTAGCGAAGCAATAAATCAATTAAATCTTGTTTCTAAAATGTATTCCACTATTGAGTTAAGTGATGATTTTCCAAAAACAATAGCACAGTTAAATTCAGTTATCAACGAATTCGACAACACATATGGTGATCAATCCGCTATTGCAGAGTCATATTCCCTTCTTTCAGACCTCAGTTTATTGGCAAAAGCGTGCAGTATGTCAGCAGAACAATTCGGTCGGTCACTTGAAAGAAAACCATCAAAATTAACAAAATATAGACACATTATTACAATGTTAACTCGCATAGCTCCTGATGAAGCATTAGAATTATTTCGAAAGATAGCAAGGAACCAAAAAGTCCCAGTTTCAATAAGAAAAGTGGTGATCCTTGCAATCGGTGAAATTGGCAAACCAGATGATTATCAACTACTTGCCGAACTATTTGATTCTCCACAATCAGATATAAGAATATCTGCTATTCAATCGATTTCATTTATGTTTTATAGAGAAAATCATCCCAAAGTCAAAAATATTCGTGATGTGGAAGATGAAACAGAGCTTTATTTTGATTTCGAAAATGAAGAAGAAGATGAATAATGTATTCTTTCTGTTAATTATTTTAAAATCAAGCACTTTATTAACCTATGCATCAGATCATCAAACTGTCAAATTATTTAAAAACAATAAGGATCTGCGCATTTGTTATCACTACTAAAATCGAGGTCTTGCTGAACGATTCCAAATCTTATACAGATTTACAGCCGCAAGGCGCGCGTTCGTTCTTAAAGAAAGGCCTGCCGTTTCCGCTCTGGCCAATTTTCCTTAGCCGGGCCGGCACTGCTTTGTTGGGTCGACACACCCTCGTCGTACCGGCAGGGCGCCCCTTCACCTCTATTGTGCGGCGGCCTCGGGGCGCACCAACTCGATGACGGTCACCTCAGTTGATGACGGGGTCAAACCTACACTTTTCACTTTTGCACCTAAATCGACCATCAGCGGGGTCGCTAGGGTTGACGCTCGGTTCCACGAATGCCGCAATTCTTAGCTGCCTGGAAGAGATTGGTATTCTTTCCATCCCGCCAATGGGTTTTTTTCCGTGAGTTCCCTGAGCGACCGCAAGGCGGATGTGGCGGAGCCCTGCAATTGGATTCGCTCTTACGCCGTCGCAACGGTTGCCGGCGGAAAGCGCGTGACGGCCGTGGCGAATCCCTCCTGGCCGGACGATCCGGCCAATCCCGCCCTTGGGCACACCACCACGTACACCTACGACGACATGGGCCGCTTGATCGGAACGAGCTCTCCGGATTCCGGGACCACCACCTACGGGTACCGGGCGGAAGGCACCCTGGTGTGGAGAATCGATGCAAGAGGCATCCGCGCCGACTACACCACCGACCTTCTCTATCGCCCGCTCCAGGCGAGCTACCCGGCCGCGGGAGGCCTTGGCGCCTACACCGTGACGTACGCCTACGACCAGCGCACAAACGGCAAGGGGCATCTGAGCACCGTCACGGATCCTTCGGGCACTGCCCTTTTGAACTACGACGCCCGGGGCAGGCTCCGGGAGAAGCAATCCACCGTTTCGGGGTTTGGATTCACCTTCTCGCGCG